>VOFH01001160.1_pt1 | contig 438001 bp, 573 predicted proteins | sample 5384091 | NCBI WGS metagenome assembly VOFH01 (sample SAMN12384727, study PRJNA508395) | human gut metagenome | isolation source: healthy gut G | host: Homo sapiens
TGGGGCTGTAGTCGGTCCCAAGGGTTGGGCTGTTCGCCCATTAAAGCGGTACGCGAGCTGGGTTCAGAACGTCGTGAGACAGTTCGGTCCCTATCCGTCGCGGGCGCAGGAAATTTGAGAGGAGTTGCCCTTAGTACGAGAGGACCGGGGATGAACAAACCGCTGGTGTACCAGTTGTTCCGCCAGGAGCATCGCTGGGTAGCTATGTTTGGATGAGATAAACGCTGAAAGCATCTAAGTGTGAAACTCGCCTCAAGATGAGATTTCCCATTCTTTGGAAGTAAGACCCCCCAGAGATGATGATGATAGGTAGATAGGATGGAGCGGACTAGTACTAATAGGGAGGACTTAACCAAAGTCTAGTACAGGTGTACAACGCATTGGAGTGGTTCAATTTATTTGATAATTTCGTTTCGAGGACTTCGATAGCATAGAGGACAACCTGTTCAGGTGTTGCTCTATCAGGAAAGTAGTTGCCGGATTGCGAGGATAGGAAGAAAACATAGGAATGCTCTGTTTAGCTTTATATAAAGAGAGAGAACGGAAGATTTCGGAGAGGTGTCGAGTCTGGCCGAAGGAGCATGGTTGGAAACCATGTAAGCAAGGAATTGTTTCGAGGGTTCGAATCCCTTCCTCTCCATATGGACGCTTAGCTCAGCTGGGAGAGCACCTGCCTTACAAGCAGGGGGTCACAGGTTCGATCCCTGTAGCGTCCATTGGGCATGGTCTAGCTGGTTAGGACGCCTGCCTGTCACGCAGGAGATCGCGGGTTCGAGCCCCGCTGTGACCGCTAATTACTGACAAACATGAACAAGCCAGTGTTATGTAAGGTGCGATTCCTTACCATGTTATATCAGCGTTTAGCTGAGATTTATAAATGTAGGGATATAGTTAAACGGTAGAATAGCGGTCTCCAAAACCGTTGATGGGGGTTCGATTCCCTCTATCCCTGCCATGGCGGTAGTGGTGAAGTGGTTAACACACTGGTTTGTGGATCCAAACTATTATTGTTCGTTAAACAACATATGTTCATTAAAGGGAGGAAGAGAAAGTGGGATACGCACTATTAAGCCTGGCGATCGGATTTGGGATTTTAGGAACGAACCTCCTAAAACTCTCCGTTGGTTTCACACGGGTAGGGATCGGTATAACTAGTTTGGCGTGCTACGGGGTTAGTTTTTTACCTAATGGCGTTGTCGTACCAAAAATTACCCCTAAGCGTAGCGGAGTCAATCTGGGCGGCGCTTGGAATTATAGCGGCGACGTTACTGGGGCAATTCGTGTACCACGAACGGGTGGCCCTAGCTCAGTGGTTAGGCGTCTGCTTGATAATAGTGGGGGTCCTTTTAGTAAGCTTTAACAACTCCAACTAGTAATTGGAACAATGGAGTGGTGATGAATAATCAATTAAGCACTATTTGGTGAATGAAAACGGTGTCGACGGGGATTGATGGTTATTTCGGGTTGAATTAAATTGTATATCACGGGATTAAATATACGCATTTATCGCATATCCACCGAAAAAGATCGTATTTTTATTAAAAAGACTTGCCTCTTTGCAAGAAAGGCGGTACTATATAAAACATATTCAAGATATATACAATGATTATTCAATTGAGGAAAGAGGATCATTAATATGAAGGTTAATAAGAAATGGTTGGCGCTACTGTCGTTAGCATTCTTGGTGGTGATTGGGCTCGCCGGGTGTGGGAAGAAGAGCGACGATAGCCTGCAACAAATCAAGGACAAGAAGGACTTGACGATGGGGACCTCCGCCGACTACGCGCCGTTTGAATTCACGATCATGAAGAACGGGAAGAAGGAATACGTCGGTTACGACATCATGGTTGCCCAAAAGATCGCTGACAGCCTCGGGGTTAAGCTCAAGGTGCAAAACATGGAATTCTCCTCCATTATTAGCGAGTTGCAAGATCACAAGGTCGACATCGCCCTGGCCGGGATGAACGTGACGCCACAACGGAAAAAGGTCGTGGACTTTTCTAAGCCGTACTACACGGAACAAGAATCCCTCCTAGTTAAGAAGGCCGACGCCGATAAGTACAACACGATCGCCGACACGAAGGGCGCTTCCTTCGGGGTTCAACAATCATCCACCCAGGAAACGATCGCTAAGACCCAAACCAAGGCGAAGCTGGTTTCCGAAAGCTTAGTCACCGGGTTAGCGACCGACCTGAAGTCCGGTAAGCTCGACGGGGTCGTCTTAGCCAAGAAGGTCGCGGAACAATACGTTGCCCAATACCCGGACACTTACGCCATCGCCAAGGTTAAGATCACGGCACCGGCATCCATGAAGGAAATTTCAATCGCCATTCCAAAGGACGAACCGAAGTTAAAGGCTGCCGTCAACAAGGAAATCACCAAGCTGCAAAAGTCCGGCGAATTAGACAAGCTCTTCAAGAAGGCACAAGAGATTCAAGAACAAAACACCAACAAGTAGTTAGTTAACAGGGGATTGCACATGTTTGATTTTCTAGGACAATATTGGCCGCTCTTTTTAGAGGGGACCGCCCAGACGATGATCATCTCCATCATCGGGGTCATCATCGGCTTCTTGATCGGCCTCTTGATGGTCCTGATGCGGATGTCCAAGGTAAAGCCGATTTCATGGATCGCACGGGCCTACATCGCTATCGTGCGGGGAACCCCGTCTATGATCCAAGTGATGTTGATCTACTACCTGTTGGCCCGTTCCTTGCCACTACCGCAGACCCAAATTTTGGGGTCGGGACTGGACCGGATCATCCCGGGGGCGATTGCCTTAGGGCTTAACTCCGGGGCCTACACGGCCGAAATCTTCCGGTCCGGGATCATCTCCATCCCGGCCGGCCAAACCGAAGCGGGCTTGTCGTTGGGGCTAAGTCAAAAGGAAACCATGTTCTCGATTGTGCTGCCCCAAGCCCTCCGCAACGTCTTACCGGCGATGGGGAACGAATTCATCACCCTGATTAAGGAATCATCCGTCCTCTTCTACATCGGGGTGCAAGAAATCACTGCCGAAGCACTCGGGGTGGGGGGAACCTTGTACAACTTCATCCCGCCTCTGTTAGTGGCCGCCGTGATCTACTTCATCCTCACCCAGGCGATGGCCCAATTACTGGGCTGGCTGGAACGGCGGATGGGCGCTAAGTACGAATTAGGCTAACGGATAACGAAATAAGGGAGTCGTGACGAAAAGGTCACGGCTCTTTTTGCGCTTCGGGGGTCAAAATGAAGGGGGGTTCATGGGCCAAAATAAAGCTGGGCGCCGTTTTTTTCATTATCGATCGATTAATTAAAATAGTGACGCCCCGACTTTGGAACGGTTGACTGAACCGCGAAAAAGGGGGGGCGACCGGGGAACGGGTAGGGGTGGAGCTCACTTTGGTCCGCTAAGTGAAACCGGGAAAAGGACTAAGTGGCCGATTGTTTGACTTTGACCACAAGATCTTGTAATTAACGATCACCCAAAAACTAGATGTTGTGTCGAACTGGGGAGCCCCGTATGATAATGATTGAACGCGAAAGGAATGATCAAGATGCAAGAAATCATTACTAACCAAACCCTGGCGCCCTTAAGCGACGTCACGGTCATCAAACGGGGTCAGACCAAGACCCCTTTTACGGCTACAAGATTGGGATGGTCATGCGGGCCCTGGGCGCCGATGAGCAACTCACTAAAAACGTTAGCTGGTTTTTAGTCAACGCCTTTAGTGACCAGGCAACGGTCACGACCGCAGAGATTGCTAACGCGATTTGCGCCGCCTTGAACCGGGCTGGGCGCACCGACCTGGCGACCGCCTTCACCGAGCACCGCCGCCAAGACGACGCCAGCTTTGACAAGGCCACCGACCCCCAGCAAAAGCTCAACCAACTCTTTGATGAGAACTCGCGGGTCGTCCACGAAAACGCCAATAAGGACAGCAAGGTCTTCAACACCCAACGGGACCTGGAGGCCGGGGTGGTGTCCCGGGCGCTAGGGCTCAAGATGATGCCCGAAGTCGTGGCTAAGGCCCACCTGCGTGGCGACATTCACTGGCACGACCTCGACTACTCCCCGGTCACCCCGGAAACCAACTGCTGCCTGATTGATTTTGACGAGATGCTGGCCAACGGTTTCAAGATCGGCAACGCCTGGGTCGACTCGCCAAAGTCGATTCAAACCGCCACCGCCCAGATGTCACAGATCATCGCCAACGTCGCTTCCTTTGCAGTACGGGGGCTGTTCGGCCAACCGGATCGACCAATTGTTGGAACCCTACGCGATGAAGAACTACCAAAAGCACCTGGCCGACGCCAAGCAGTGGGTGGCAGAAGACAAGCAAGAAGAATACGCCAAGACCAAGACTAAAAAGGACATTTACGACGCCATGCAGGCCCTGGAATACGAGATCAACACCCTCTACTCCTCCCAGGGGCAGACGCCGTTTACCACGATTAACTTTGGTCTGGGGACTTCCTGGGTGGCCCGCGAGATCCAAAGGGCGATCTTACAAATCCGGATTAAGGGCTTGGGCAAGGAACACCGGACGGCGATCTTCCCGAAGTTGACCTTCACCGTCAAGCGCGGCCTCAACCTGGACCCGACTGACCCCAACTACGACATTAAGCAACTGGCCCTGGGTGTTCGACCAAGCGGATGTACCCGGACCTGTTGATGTACGACAAGATCAAGGAGTTGACCGGCTCCTTTAAGACCCCGATGGGCTGCCGCTCCTTTTTGCAGGGCTGGGAAGACGAAAACGGCAAGGAGGTCAACTCCGGCCGGATGAACCTGGGGGTCGTGACGGTCAACCTGCCGCGGATCGCCCTGGAAGCCCGTGGCAACCGGGAGCTGTTCTGGCAGATCTTTGACGAAAAGATGCGCCTGGCCAAGCTCGCCCTTGATTACCGAATCGAGCGGACCAAGCAAGCCAAGCCGGAAAACGCGCCGTTACTGTACATGTACGGGGCCTTTGGTAAGCGCTTGAAGCGGACCGATTCGGTCGATGAGGTCTTCAAGAACTCCCGGGCGACCGTTTCGCTGGGCTACATCGGATTATACGAGGTCGGGGCGACCTTCTTTGGCCCGAAGTGGGAAGATAGCCCAGCGGCCCACGACTTTGTCTTAGCGATCGCCAAGCGGATGCACGACCTGTGTGCCGACTGGGAAAAAAGGAGGGCTACCACTTTAGCCTCTACTCGACCCCGGCCGAATCTTTGACTGACACCTTCTGCCAAGACGACCTCAAGCGCTTTGGCAAGGTCGAGGACGTCACCGACAAGGAATACTACACCAACTCCTTCCACTATGACGTCCGCAAGCACCCGACCCCGTTTGAAAAGCTGGCCTTTGAAGAGGACTTCCCCAAATACGCCGGTGGGGGTTTCATTCACTACTGCGAATACCCGAACCTGCGCCAAAACCCAAAGGCCTTAGAAGCCGTTTGGGACTGGGCCTACGATCACGTCGGTTACCTGGGAACCAACACTTCCATCGACCAGTGCTTTGAATGCGGTTTTAAGGGCGAATTCGAAGCGACCGCCCAGGGCTTCAAGTGCCCTAATTGTGGTAACCACGATCCGGCGACCTGTGACGTGGTCAAGCGGACCTGTGGCTACTTAGGTAACCCCAGCAACGGCCAATGGTCCACGGGCGCCACGAGGAAATTATCCACCGGGCTAAGCACATGACAGGAGGAATGATTAAGCATGCCGCAGCGTTTGAGAGAGCCAAACAATCCGATGCCCAAAGAATGGCTCGCTAAGGACCATTCACAACAATACATCGCCGATTACAAACCCTTTAACTTCGTCGACGGGGAAGGGGTTCGGTGCAGCCTTTACGTGTCCGGGTGCCTCTTTAACTGCCCAGGTTGCTACAACAAGGCGGCCCAAAACTTCCACTATGGCACCCCTACACGCAAGAATTGGAAGATCAGATCATCGAAGACCTGGGTCACGACTACGTCCAAGGGCTGACCCTCTTGGGCGGGGGGGAGCCCTTTTAAACACCCAGGTCTGCTTGAAATTGATTAAGCGGGTCCGCCAGAATTTGGCCACCAAAAAGACATCTGGTCGTGGTCGGGTTACACCTGGGAAGAGCTGTTACAAGATTCCGCAGACAAACTGGAGATGCTGTCCTTGATCGATATCCTGGTCGACGGGCGCTTCTTGTTGGCCAAAAAGGACCTGACCCTTCAGTTTCGGGGGAGTTCCAACCAGCGGATCATTGACGTCCCTAAGTCCTTGGCAACCGGGGAAGTCGTTATCTGGGATAAGCTGGTGCACTAGGGGCCTTATGAACGACGAATTAATTGCTTTGGTTGAACGGGCCAGCGCCCAGACCGCCCCGTGGCTAGGCCAGAAACGCCAGCTTGCTTTGCGGCTGTTTGACCGCCTGGCGGCCGTCGCCCCGGCTTTGTTAGCCGACTGGCAAACCGACCCCGACTTAGGTGCTGAACAAGGGACCAGTCGGGGGTCGGCGACCTAGTGGAACAACCGCTCTTGAACGTGGCGCCCCAATTCAGTGAACTCCTGCAAGAAAACCTAATGGAAAAGGCCCTTGCTTGGCAGGGTAACCAGGAAAACGCCGCCCACTTAGCCCTGTTAAACGGGGGCGCTTCTTGTACGTCCCCGACGGAACCGAACGCCCGGCGCCGGTCGTGCTGGCCGGGGAACATTCCCACCCCAATGTTCACGATTTGATCTTGGTGGGGGCGGGGGCGACGGTGACGATCATTGACGACCAGCCAATGGCGACCACCAAGCCGTCCTTTCACGCCACGGAATTGCTACTGGGGGAACGAGCCCACGTTAACTTCTACCAGCTCAGTGACTTCGGGGCCCGGGTGAGCCGCCAAGTGGTGGCTTGCTACCAGGCCCAGTACAGCCAGTTAGCGGTGACGACGGTGTTAGGTAGCCACCCGGCCCAGGTCACCCGGTTGACCAACTGGCTGGACGGACAGGGGGCGCAAGCAGACTACCAACTCCTTAGCCTGGTCGATGAGGACAGCTTCCCGCAGATTGAGCCGCACTTTAAGACGGCCGGCCCGGCGGCGGGGGTCCAATTTAGCCAGCGGGCCTTCGCCGACCCAACGGCCTTAGTGAAGGCCCTAGCGGCCACCGCCCCACGAATCATGGTCGACCGGGTCAGTCAGCGCTTCCATTAAAATCCGAACTATGTAAAAGCATTTACCTCCGAACAATGGGGTAAATGCTTTTTAAACGAACAATCATATTTACATTCGGGGATGGAGGTGCTAAAATCTTAACATTACCTAAGCAAAGGGCAGCAAGTTCGCTGCGGAAAGAGAGAGAAAATGGAAAATCAAGTTGAGAGTTCACTGATTGTTGGCCCGGACGATCCGGTGCCGGCTGGCGAGGCGACCTTACTAGGTTGCAACACGTCCTGGCGATGGATGTCTACGTGCCGCCGATCATTTTAGCCGGGATGATGGCGATGGGGGCCGCCGATTCAACGGGGCTGTTGCAATCGACCTTCCTGGCGGCCGGGATCGGGACAATTTTGCAAACCTGCTTCTTTATGAAGATGCCGGTTTCGCAGGGGCCGTCCTTTGTGCCGCTGGGCGCCGCCGCTGGGGTCGTCATGGCGTCGGGAGGCCTGAAGGGCAACGGGATGGCAACCCTGCTGGGTGCCCTCGTGGTCGGGGGCGATCGTCTTAGTCTTGCTCGGTTTATCCGGGGCCTTTCAAAAGATCATCAACACCCTGGTGCCGGCGGTGGTCGGCGGAACGATCATCACCTGCGTGGGCCTGTCTTTGATCCCCTCGGCCTTAAACGACAACATCTTTGAGGCGACGGGTAACATTTACCAAAACATCGAACTGGCCTCCATTACGGCCCTCACCCTCTTAATTTGCGTGGCGATTTCGATTCGCTTCCCGCGGGTGCAAAAGCTGTTTAAGACCGGTTCGATCGTGATCGCCCCTCCTGGTGGGGACACTGGTGTCCGCTTCGATGGGCCGCTTTGATTGGAAGTCGGTGGCCGATTCGGCTTGGTTCTCCTTCCCACAACGGACGATGCTACACTGGGGGATTTCCTTTAACCTAACTTCGATTCTGACCTTCATCATCATCTACGCCATCCTGACCACGGAAACGACCGGGACCTGGTTTGCGATGGGGGCCGTTACCAACCACAAGATTACGAGTCGCCAGTGGAACCACGGGATCATCGGCGAAGGACTCTCCTGTTTAGTAGCCGCCCTAGCCGGAACGACGCCGGTAACTGGTTACTCGACCAACGCCGGGGTGATCTCCATCACCGGGGTCGCCTCAAGCGGGTCTTCATCGCCGCCGGGAGCTGGTTTATCGTCTTGGGCTTCTTCGCCAAGTTGTCCGCCTTCTTGGCGGCAATTCCGGCGCCGGTAATCGGGGGGTCTTTGCGATCATCACCGTGACGATCATGCTCAACGGGTTGAACGTCATTCGCCAGCAACAAACCGGCGAATCCGACCTGTACATCATCGGCTTACCGATCATTTTGACCTTGGCCCTGGTCCTCTTGCCAAGCAAGGTAACCAACGCGGCCCCACAAATGATCCAATACTTACTGGGGTCACCGATCGCGGTAGCGGCGATCACGGCGATTGTCTTGAACCTCTTGATGCCGTCACGGCACAACAAGTTAGCCTAACTTAATTTTGTAGAAAAATTCACCACCCTCACGATTTGACGATCACTTAGTCGCTAAATGGTGGGGGTGTTTTCGTGGTCAACGTTGATATAAGGGCGCTGCACCATTATTAATAAAATATGTTAAAAAGTTAACAAACGGACTTTAATTATCGACTGATATATGCTAAAACCAACGTATATTAATCCGAAAGGTAGTAATTAGTAGTATGAAAGGTTTTGCAATGCTGGGCCCGAACAAGACGGGCTTTATTGAAAAAGAAGATCCGAAGGTGGGGAGTCGTGACGCCCTGGTACGTCCCCTAGCCGTTGCCCCGTGTACTTCTGACATCCACACCGTGTTTGAAGATGCTCTAGGGCCACGGGAGAATATGATTCTCGGCCACGAAGCCTGCGGGGTGGTTGTGGAAGTCGGTAGCGAAGTCAAGGACTTCAAGGTTGGTGACCGGGTTTTGATTCCGGCAATCACGCCGAACTGGTCCGACGTTTACTCCCAAGCTGGCTACGCCACTGACTCCGACGGGATGCTGGGCGGCTGGAAGTTCTCTAATATCAAGGACGGGGTCTTCGCCACTCGTTTCCACGTTAACGACGCCGACGGGAACCTGGCCCTCTTACCAAAGAAAATCGACCCGGCGGAATCCTGCATGCTCTCCGACATGATCCCCACTGGCCTCCACGCTTCCAAAATGGCGGGCGTAACCTTTGGGGACGCCGTGGCCGTGATCGGGATCGGACCGGTTGGCTTGATGGCCCTGCGCGGGGCGGTGCTCCACGGGGCTGGCCGCGTCTTTGCGGTTGGTTCACGGGAAAAGACGGTCGAAGTGGCTAAGAAGTACGGCGCAACCGACATCATTGACTACCACAACGGCCGGATTTCCGACCAAATCCTGGAAGCCACTGGTGGCCAAGGGGTCGACAAGGTCCTGATCGCCGGTGGGAACGCCAAGGACACCTTTGAAGAAGCCGTCCGGATGCTCAAGCCGGGTGGCTCAATCGGGAACGTTAACTACTTAAACGGTCACGACGACGTGGTCTTCAACGCCGGTGACTGGGGTGTTGGGATGGGTCACAAGACCATCCACGGTGGCCTGATGCCTGGTGGCCGCCTGCGGATGGAAAAGCTGGCCGTCCTCGTGGTGAACGGCCGGATCGATCCATCACTAATGATCACCCATCGCTTCGAAGGCTTCGAGAAGATTCCGGACGCCATCGAACTGATGCACCACAAGTCGGCGGACTTAATCAAGCCGGTCGTAATTTGCAACGATATCGACTAATTTCAACACCTTTATTTAGTAGAAACAGCGGTTGGGATTTGCCCAGCCGCTGTTTTTTAGTTCAGGGGGCCTTTGTTTCAGATTACGGTAATGTAACAAAAACGGCGAAAAACCGGGGATTTTCACTTAACGAGGGGAGAATTGGGAAAATTTTGGCGCCAAACTGGGGTGAAATGTTACAAAAACCAAACGGGCGGGGGACCGAGGCGAAAAGGGTGGTCAACCTATACGCCTCCATGGCCTCGAACCCCGAACGGGCGTTGCCGTTTGAATTAAGCTTGTTACGGAAAGTTACAAAGTGGCGGCCGATTGAGAACTGCTTGTCACTGCGCGGTAACAAAAGGCGGGTATAGTAATCAGCATAGGAACGACGAACAAATACTGATACGAAAGAAAGGATTCATTTTAATGAAGTTCAATAAGAAAGCCTTGAAACTTACCGCAACTGTCGCCGGCGCCGTTGCGTTGGGAACCGTTGCAACGACGGTGTCCGCAAATGCCGATTCAATTTACACCGTTAAGAGTGGGGACACGCTTTCCGGAATTTCTTGCCAGTTCGGTCACGATTATGCCTTCGTTGACACGCTCGCCTCCAACAACAACATCGCTAACAAGAACCTGATCTACGTCGGGCAAAAGTTAGTGATCAAAGATGACGGTGAAATTACTTCGGCCACCGCCAGTCAAGTGGCCTCACTGCCGTCCGCTAGCGCTAGTTCAACTAGCCAAGCCCAAACCGACAGTGCCTCCGCCGCTAGCCAAGCAAGTTCGACTGCCTCTGACCAAGCTAGCGCAGATAGTTTAGCCGCTGCCCAAAGTGCCGCTGCCGCTAGTCAAGCCGCTGCCCAAAGTGCCGCTGCCGCTAGTCAAGCCGCTGCCCAAAGTGCCGCTGCCGCTAGCCAAGCCGCCCTGCAAAGTCAACAGGCCGCTAGCCAAAGTGCCGCCGCTACCTCAACGGCCTACACGACGATGGCAGCCACTTCTACAACCACTTCGACTTCCAGCACCAGCTCCTACACGTCTAGCCTGAGCTCATCTGAAGAAGCAGCGAAGGAATGGATCACCCAAAAGGAATCCGGTGGTTCTTACACCGCCAAAAACGGTAACTACTACGGGAAGTACCAACTTTCCATCTCCTACTTAAATGGGGACCTGTCGGCCGCTAACCAAGAAAAGGTGGCTGACCAATACGTAGCCTCCCGTTACGGCTCTTGGACCGCAGCCCAATCCTTCTGGGAAAGCCACGGTTGGTACTAAAATAGGAGTGCGATCTAGTACCCAACAGATCAGAGAACATTGATAAAAAGACCGGGAGCGCTAATCTCCCGGTCTTTTTTTTTCGTTTTTAAGGTTGGGGTGTCCAAAGGGGACCTTAGTCGGGTACAATAGAAGGAAAATGAAAGGGGTGCCAACGTGGTAAAAGAAATTACTTGTAACCAGACCCGGGTGGTGACGACCCACCGGGTAATGAGCGCCGATTTAAATGAACACGAGACGATGTTTGGGGGAAGTTACTCGCCATGGTCGATGCCGAGGCCTCCCTGGCGGCGGTCCGGCTGGCCTGGGGGACGGTGGTGACCGCTAGCATGGATCACGTTCAGTTTACCCGGCCCTTTGTCCTGGGGACGCGGCCGAACTCAGGCCTTTGTAACCGGGATCGGTAAGCGGTCAATTGAGGTCTTTGCTAAGGTGATCGTTGAGGAAATGGCCACCGGCAAGCGCACCCTTGGCTTTTCGTGCTTTATGACCTACGTGGCCATCGATGAGGCTACCAACTTCACCGATTACCGTTTAATTGGCGAAGATGATGAGCAAGCCTTTTTGATGGAGACCTACCAAAACCGCCGTGAGCACCGGCGGACGGAACGAGAAAACCTGGCCGCCGTCAACGCCCACGTCAACTTAGATAAATGATTTTTGTTCATATTATCAAAAAATAAATATTTAAAAAGTGGGGTCCAAAGCACCAAAAAGCCGGTTGACGGGTGATTAGCGAGTCAGCCAAAGCCGTGATTTAGCAGTTAACAACTCGCACTGCTAAAGGGGCTTGCACCTGCAATTAAATGTGCTATGATAAAGATGTGGAAGGAAATATAAAAAGATTCGTGAAAGGAAGTCTTATCATGGCAAATGAATTACAACGTAACAACGGCCTCTTTGGTGACATGATGCAAGATTGGTTTGACAACAACTTCTTTAACAACGTCAACCTGCCGTTTAACAGTAACTACATGAAGACCGACATTGAGGAAACCGCTAAGCAATACCGGGTTAAGGTTGACATGCCAGGCTTTGACAAGAAAGACATTCACATTTCCTACAATGACGACCTCCTGACGGTCACCGGTCACCGTGACACCTTCGATGATGAGTCCGACAAGGATGGGAACATCCTCCACTCCGAACGCCGTTACGGGCAGATGAGCCGTCAGTACCGCTTGCCAGGGGTGGACTTGGAACAGGTTAACGCTAAGTACACCGATGGGGCCTTGATTTTGACCCTGCCTAAGCTGACTAAGCAGGCTAATGATGGTAAGCACATTGAAATTGACTAATTAAAGTGTGTGGTAGCACGCAGAAAAGGCTGAGAACGCTCATTGCTCTCAGCCTTTTTTGTTGTGGTTGCAAATGATAGGCAGAAAAAAAAGTGGCCAACAACCAAAGCCCACGTGTTTAAGCAGGGGCAAAGGTGATTGGCCACTCTTTTTTGCGATTAGGAGTTGAAGTGGTGGCTTGGTTGATTGGGGTCGGCTTGCTCGTCGAAGTTAGTCAAGTAGATCAATTCCACCGGGGAGTGGGTTTGGGCGTACCCCATGATCTCACGCAGGGCGCTGGTTGAGATCCGGTTATCGGAACGTACCCAGTGGACAATAATGTTGGTCAAAGTCCCGGTGTAGATTTCAAATAGGTAGTCAACCGGGATCGGTGACGGGTGAACATTAGTAGAGGGGTGCTGACTATTGAAGTAAAACAAAAGCTTGCCCCGGTGCATGAACTTCGAGTAAGTGGTCCGCTTGATCCGGGTGAGCAGGTTAATGTCGCTATTTGGGGACAACAGGATCCGGCTGACTTCCCGGTAATCGCTGCAAACCTGGACGGTGTGGGCAAAGGATTCCTGGGAGAGGCGGAAGATTTCTTCCTTGTCTGGAAAGGAGCTGTGCTGGGTTAAGCACTTACGGTCCTCTTTTAGGGCCTCTTGTAAGTCGGTAATGATCGCCCCTTCAATTTCCATTAACAGGTCGCGTTTATCCTTGTAGTATGTGTAAAAGGTCTTACGACTGGCCTCAGCGGATTCAATGATATCTTTGGTGGTGATGTCATTGAGGGGCTTTTGCTTTAATAAATATTGGCCGGAAATCCCGTGACTTTAGGCATGGGATGGATAGGCTTCTACTTACGTCCTTTAGGGCGTTTTTTTTATTTCATTGTACTTTTGATTATTGATATATTGCTCAACGACCTCCTTGCTCATATTCCCTAAAGTACTCATGTAATAGCTAGGGGACCAGAGGTGGCCACCCCAATACTGCGACTGGCGGATTTCCGGGTGTCGCTTGAGGAAAATGAAGGCACTGCGTCCTTTGAGGGCTTTGATAGCGCTAGTTGGTGCTTTACTAGGTGGAAAACTAATCAACACATGGACGTGGTCAGGCATTACTTCCATGTGCTCAATCACGATTTCGTTATCTGCCGCAACCGTTGTAAGAATTTCTTTCATTTCATTCACTAACGCTTCACTAGTAAAAGTTGGATTACGATACTTGGTTACCCAAATCAAATGGTAGTGAAAGTTATAAATATAACGCCGTGTATAAATGGCATCTTCGATTTTGTCCTTCGACATGATTGCCACGCTCCTTAATTATTATTATCATTGACATATGATATAATAACACTATATCAGTGAAGGAGGTGAAAATAAATGAAGTCAATGGCGCAGATGAAATATCATTACGGACTAAAGGTGCGGATTTATCCAAGCGACAGGCAAAAGAAAATTATCAAGATCAATAGTGATGCTAGTCGATTCATCTATAACGAAATGGTTGCTATTAACAAGGAACTTTGGCGGCTAAAACAGGTTAAACTCCCGATTGATACCATTCAGAACCGGATTGAGCAACTGGAGCTTCGCCAAAGCGCTAAACAAATGTCTAATCATTTCCAGTTCTTAGAAGATAAAAGGATCGATAGCTTGACTAAAGCCAATGCCATTCTAAACTACCATAAAGCTTGGAATGCTTTTCGCAAAGTTCATACCGCAGGTGTGCCTAAGTTTCACCGGAAAAGTTACGTTTGGCGTTATCAAACTAACTGCCAGTATTTGAAACAGAAGGCAGCATACTTAACTAACGGAACTGTACATTTTGAAGATAGTAAGCATGTTATAGTGCCTAAATTAGGTTGGCTCCGTGTTAAAGGTTCCCATCAACGAGTCTTAGCTCGCAGTGCTGAAACCCGTATTGGAACGGTAACCATCGTAAAGGACGCTAGCGGTCGTTTCTTTCTCTCAATGCAGTTAGCGTCGGATACTCCCTTTGTCAATTGGCCGCAAAATACAGGCAAGCAGATTGGGATTGATCTTAATACTGAAAACTTCTTAACTACTAGTAATGGCGATACTGTGGCTAATCCACGCTATTACCGCATAATTAAGGGTCGCTTAGCCAAAGCACAGCGCATCTTATCGCGACGGGCTCGTCGGGCCAAACAAGAACATCGGCCATTACGGACTAGTAAGAACTACCAAAAGCAACGCTTGTTGGTGGCTAAATTACACGCCCAGGTCTTTGAACGTCGACGTGACTTTCTCCACAATGTCTCGACTACACTAATCAAGAACCACGATTTCGTAGCCGCAGAGGAATTGCGGAGTAAAAATATGCTGAAGAATCATGCTTTAGCGATGAGTATTGCGGACGTAGGTTGGCGGACTTTCTTAGGAATGTTGGCTTATAAAGCAGAACTCTACCATCGCCAATTCCTTACGGTGGATCCTAAGAACACTACGCAGGCTTGCCATGAATGTGGTTTTGTGATGGGCACAGCAGGGACCGAAAAACTCATACTTGCAGACCGAGAATGGACATGCCCAAAGTGCCATGCTCACCACGTTCGTGACCATAACGCTGCGCAGAATATTCTAACTAAAGGAATTATTAAATTAGCCTAATTTGGCTCGTCCCTATGGCAACCTGGGGACGCTAAAGGCATTGGTAATTGCCATGTAAGACGAAACGGTTCGTAGAACTGTTCGCAGTGGTGTATCTATGCAAATTGTGATTAAAACACTCATCAGAAGGGTGCTTGCTCACAAGCCACTGACTTTAGTCAGTGGTTGTTGACCAAGATCACTAACGAAGACGGCCGGACGACGATGGTGTACTGGGGCGCCATGCTAGACGAGCTGAACATGTACCGGGAGTGGTTAGAAGCTAGAAGCCCACGACCTGTTTGACGCTTGCAAGGCCACGGCCAACATGTTCCCAGAACTGGAAGCTTCTCGCAACCAACCGCTGTCCTTTAAGAAATTTGACGAAATTGTCGCTAAGACCGGTGACCAAATTGGCGCCCCGTTTTGTGCTGACTGCGCCCAACGGATCGGTGCTTACGAACTTTACCAACAAACCAACCAAAGCGTGGAAGCACTAATGACGGTTCTCGACCTTCCGTGGGAAGGAAACGCCCTCGACTTCATTGGCAAAGAGGTTACCCTTCCATAATTTTATTAAATTATTTATGCAACCCGAATTCAAGAAAGCGGCCAAGAGAAACCGAGAATTCTCTTGGCCGCTTTTTTGATTTTATAACCGGTCTACTAGAAGGCTATTGCCCGCTTTGTTCTTGGAGCCATTCTAGGAAAACGCGGGCCGTTTCAGAGGGCTGGGCGGGGGCTAGGAAGCCTTGGGAACTGAGTAGGGCCGGGGAAAGGCCGAATAATTGGCAGCCGGCCGGTAATTCAGTTGGTAAAGAGGACTGGGGAGCAAGCGTGGCCCCCAGGAATTGGGCAACCTTAGTTAAGCGCAGGTCGAGGGCGTCCTCTTCTTCCACCGACGGCAGCGGGGTACCGGCCATCTTAAAATTAGCGTCCAGTTCCCGGCGGAGCGGGTGACCCTGGCTAGGCAAGAGGAGGTCTTGTTCGGCGAGTTGGTCTAGACTAACGGTGGTGGCCATGGACAGCCCCAGTTGGCTAACTAGTGGGGTGGGCAAGACGGCCAGGTAGGGTTCTTGGTCCGTAATCAGGGCGTGGGCCTGATTAGTCAAACCGGCCGCAAAGATTAGGTCGCATTCCCCAGTTGCTAGGGCCGCAGCTAGGTGGGCCGTGCGGGTGGCGAAACTAACCTTGATTTCCCGGTGCCCTTGCATAAAGCGGGTTAAGAGTTGAAAGCCCTTTGTCTTAGGGAAGTCTGGTTGGGCGAGGATAAAAAGTCGCTTGTCTGCCATGTTGGCCCCTAGTTGATCCCCTTAGGGAAGTCACGGTCGAGCTCCTTTAAAAGGGGCACGAGTAGGGTCACGTATTCGTGGTAGGCGGCAATCGGGTTCTTGGGGTCGGCATTTTTGGCCATCAGGGCCAGGGCGATGTCGTGGGCCCGTTGTTCGTTTGATATCATTAATAATCACCTCAAGGATAGTGTACCAGATTTTAGTAGTGGTGAAGCGACCACATTTCTCCTATCGCATGGGGACCGAAATGGTGTATAATGAAGTTTCTATTAACGTACGGTGAGAAAGCGCCGAAAATTAAGCTTCCATATTCAACAGAAGAAAGGAATGAGGATTATATGGCTGATCATCATCAGCAAACCAGCGGGTCCGAAGAGCCAAAGATGGCCCGCAACCTCAAGAACCGCCACGTTCAATTAATTGCCCTGGGGGGAACGATTGGGACGGGGTTGTTCTTGGGATCTGGCCAGTCGATTCACGCGGCCGGTCCGTCAATCCTGTTAGCTTACATCATCACCGGGGGCATGGTCTTCCTGTTGATGCGGGCGTTAGGGGAGCTGCTCTTATCAGACTTACGTTACCACACCTTTATCGAAGCGATCCGCGATTACATGGGACCGCGGGTCGGCTTTGTGGCCGGGTGGACCTATTGGGTCTGTTGGGTCGGAATTGCGATGGCTGAGATTACGGCGATCGGGACCTACATCAAACTGTGGTTGCCGGGTTTACCCCAGTGGATCCCCGGTTTGTTGACCCTGATCATCCTCTTGTGCTTGAACCTGATTACGGTATCGGCCTTTGGGGAAGTCGAGTTCTGGTTTGCCCTGATTAAAATCATTGCCATTGTGGCCCTGATCATCGTCGGGATCGTTTTAATGGTGATTGGTTACCGGGGGCGAACCCGGGGAACCTGGTGCACTACGGCGGCTTCTTTGCCACCGGCTTTAAGGGCTTTTTGATGTCCTTTCAAATGGTCATCTTTGCCTTTGTCGGAATCGAAATGATTGGGATGACGGCGGCCGAAACCCAAAACCCCCGCAAGGTGATTCCGCGGGCGATCAACGACATCCCGGTGCGGATCCTGCTCTTTTACGTCTGGGCCTTGTTAATCATTATGGCCATCTACCCGTGGAACAAGCTGGACCCGACCCAGTCGCCTTTCGTAATGGTCTTTAAAGACATCGGGATTCGGGGGCGGCCTCCGTGGTGAACTTCGTCGTGATCACGGCGGCGGCTTCGGCCTGCAACTCATCGTTGTACACGACCGGGCGGATGCTAGCGGAACTGACCTTCGACTCGCCACGGCCAAGCGTACGCCGGATTGCTAAGCTCTCCAAAAAGCAGGTCCCGGCCACGGCCGTGATCGTGTCGGTGATCGTCGTCGGGTGCTCGGTGATCTTAAACTACTTGGTGCCTAGCCAAGTCTTCACCGTGGTGACCTCGATGACCACGACCGCCTTCTTATTTGTCTGGACCAGCATTATTCTGGCCCACCTGAAGTACCACCGGCAAAAACCCGGGCCAACGCGAATTTAAGATGCCACTGGCCCCGTTTACCGACTACCTCTTCTTGGCCTTCATGGCCGCCACGGCAGTTGTCCTTTGCATGAGCAAGGAAACCTTACCGTCGGTAATCTCGGCCGTGATCTGGTTAGCGGCGCTGGGAATCATTTCCCTGTCCAAGCGACCAACTAAATTGCATTAAAGAGACCACAAAAGAGGCTGTGACATGCGTCACAGCCCCTTTTTTAATCTCTAAGTTTTCGCCCCACGGCCTACTAACTGATTGTTGGCCACTTCTATTAACGTACCCAACAACCGCAGGCCTAGTGTCTAAGTACGGACGGAGAACGATGCGTTCCGCATCAACCCCCCGGCCCTAGCTTCGCCCCACGGCCTGCTGAGAGGTTGTCAGGCACTTCTTTTTTAGCGTGCCAAGCCCAACTTAGCCTGGCAATCCGGGCACAGACCGTGGACCTCCACGTCCGTACGGGTGACCAGGTAGCCGGTTTGATCGCGGGTGATGGTCCCTGAGTGACTTAGCGAGGTCGGCAAAGCGCTCGTCAAACACATCGGTAATCTTAGCACAGGAGTCGCAAACCACGTGGAAGTGGGGGGCGACCAAAGTAATCGTAGTGGGTGGTGCCATCGCCGGTATCCAGTTCGATCACTAGGTTGTAAGTCACCAACATCTTGAGGGTGTTGTAAACCGTGGCCATGGAAAGGCCGTCGTCAGTCTTTTTAAATCGTTGTAGATCATCTCGACGCTTGGGTGGGTATGGTGCCCAATCAAGTAGTGGAGGATCGCTTTGCGTTGGGGGTTAACCGTACCTTGTGCTCATGTAGCCGCTCGAGGGCGTGTTGGAATTCATCGTTGGCCATTTGATCACTCCTTTATAATCATTTTAAATTAACCCTAGTATAGCATTTACATTTTTAAAATCCAAACATATAATGGGGGCAAAGGGAATTTTATAAGTTTTCTAAAGAAGAAGGGATTCGATGGAAACGCAAATTGAGCCCTCCAGCCACTCATTTAACCGGCTGGGTTTCATGGCCACCCTCTTGGTGGGGACCTTCACGATGTCGATCAGCCAGTCATCGCTGTCAACGGCGTACCCGACCTTGATGGCTGACTTTGGTATTTCGGCCAGCACCGTTCAGTGGCTAACGACCGGCTTTATGCTGGTAATGTGTGTTGCGATGCCGATTAGCCCCTGGATGCTAAACAACCTGTCCTTTAAAAGATGTTCATGGGCGCCTTAGCCCTCTTTGACCTGGGCAGCCTGGTGATCGTTTTGACCCCGGTTAGTTGGGGGGCGGCTGGCTTTTGGTTTATGATGGTTGGCCGGGTACTAGAGGCCTTTGCCGTCGGGGTACTCTTCCCATCTTACCAGACCGTTTTGCTAGAAATTACCCCGGAAAAAAAGAGCGGGGCACCACGATGGGGATTGCTGGCTTGGTAATGGGATCCGCCCTAGCGGTGGGGCCGATCGTGTCCGGTGTTGTCCTCAAGTATTTTTCCTGGCAGAGCCTATTTATCTTCTTTATGATCGTGATCACCGTTATCTTCGCCTTGGCGGGAGCCGGCCTGATTCAAGACATAATGGAACGCCACCAGAGCAAATTGGATTGGCTGTCGGTGCTTCTCCTGCTGGGCTTGATTGGTTTAATGTGGGGAATCAACCAGGTGGGCAAGGCAGGGGTCAATTGGGACCTGGCCGCGACACCACTGGCCGTTAGCCTGCTGGCCCTCGCCTGGTTTGTCGTCCGCCAACTTAAACTGGCGACCCCACTACTGGAGCTCCGCGTTTTAAAGACCTTTAACTACGACTTGGCCGTTTTATTGACCTCGATTTCATACATTGCCTTAATCGTCACCACGATCATCTTCCCCTGTACTATCAAGGGGTACTGGGGGTGAGTCCCTTTGTGTCTGGAATGAGCCTGGTCCCCGGAGCGGTCTTCTTATCGATTTTGAATCCGCTCAGTGGTAAGCTAGCGGACCGGATTGGCTTTAAGCCGACGATGTTAGTCGGGATGGCGATGATCATCATCGGTTGGGGGCGGGAATCTTAGTGGTTAGTCAACACAGCTTGATGGGAATGCTCCCTTTGTGCGATGGTGATTGAAGGGGGCAACGCCTTTGTCATGATGCCGGCCGTTACCCTGGGTGCCAACGCCTTACCCGACCGCTTGGTGGCCCACGGAACGGCGGTAATTACCACCGTTCGCCAGGTGCTTGGTTCGGCGGGGTGGTGGTCGCCACCATGGTGTTGGCCAACGTGACGAACCGGGTTGGTCAAAGCGGTGTTAGCCACTCGGCCGCTAGTTTGACGGGCTTTCGGGCGGTCTTTTCCCTGATGGTGCTTGTTGAACTGGTCGGGCTGTTCCTAGCGTTGCTATTAAAAGACACGAAAAAGAAGCCCGATTAAAAAAGTTGCCGTATTTAAAGGGTAAAGGAGGGATTGCCATGGTTAACCGACCAGAATGGGCGCAAAAGTCGCCCGCCATGCAAGCTTACTACGATCACGACTGGGGCTTTGCCCAACACGACGAACAAAAACTCTTTGAGATGCTGTGCCTGGAGTGCTTTCAATCGGGGCTCAGCTGGGCCTTAGTTTGGCAAAAGCGCCCGGCCCTGTTAGAAGCCTACCAGGGCTTTGATCCGGCCAAGGTTGCACAGTTTGGCGAAGAAGAGGTCGCCAAGCTCTTAGCCGACCCGGCCCTGATCCGCAACCAGTTGAAGGTACGGGCCACGATCAATAACGCCCGAATCTTAAGCCAGTGGCACCAAGAGGGACGCACCCTGGAACAATTTACCTGGTCCTTTACCAACGGGCGTTCGATTCGCATGGAGCCGGTACCAGGGCTGCCCTTACCGGCCAAGACGCCCCTGTCCGAACAAGTGGCGACCGAATTTAAACGGGCCGGCTTTAAGTTTACCGGCCCGGTGGTGGTGATGTCGTACTTAACGGCGGTCGGGGTAATCAACGCCCGCCTTGCTTAGGCCTGGGGCGGTGGTCATTGACGGCCAAGTAGTTTTACGGCACACAAAAAGGAGCTAGGAGGGAATAACCCTGCTAGCTCCTTTTTTGATTTGATTAGGTCCAGTAGATTAAAACGATCGTGACTAACTGGGCGAGGTTGGCGTAAACAAAGTTCCAATACTTTTCCCGGGTGGTGGGCAAGATGACCATGAACCAAGCGCCCAAGGAAATAATGAGGGCGAAAATGGTCGCCACGCTCAGCGGGTGGGAGAGAATGGCGGCGGCGTACAAAAGGCCGGTCACGCTTTCGAAGGGGACTAAGTGCTTAACGTTGGTGATAAAAAAGGGCCCGTAAAAAACCAGATTGAACAGGCCAACGGCACAAAGTAACGGACGATCACCCAGGACATGAAGTGCGTCGAGGTAAAGGCGCAGGCAACCGGGATGGTTAAGGTGATGAGGATACCAAGGGTGACGAGCCTTAGCCCCCGCGCAGGTCAATGTTCGGCAACTGGATTAAGACTAGGTAGGCCGGCAAGAGGATCAAGAGGGTCAAAAGGATCGGCGACTTGAGAAAGCCAATCCCAGCGAAGATTACGCTCAAGGCCAGGGGACCAAGGACAGCTGGGAGGCGAAGTGGTGGTTAATCGCCAGGGTAATAGCGGCGCCAATGCATAATTCATATAAAAAAGCGGGCCGAAATGGCTGGTGAAGTGGGTCCCGTCAACGCCGACCACGTAGGCGAAGGGGCGTATGACCAGGTAATTAATTGAATGCAGATGGTCGGCAAAAGGTCTTGCCAATCGGTGGCGTGAACCTGCGCCTTGAGTTGATTCCACATTAGATTTACACGTCCTTTTCAGGTTTTGACATTGACCTTAGTATAACAAAGATTGCGAATCTTTAATTGAAAGTTAATAGAAAAATATGATATTATTGCCCCTGTTATGAAGCAATTCCCGATGGGGGAGCCCAGTGCTCCGCTGCCTTGTAACCGCAAAACACTATGTTTAGAAAATGGGGGAATTATCACATGAAAGAACGACACTTATTCACGTCAGAATCCGTTTCCGAGGGGCACCCGGACAAGATCGCCGACCAGATCAGCGATGCCATCCTAGACGCCCTCTTAGAAAAGGACCCGGATGCCCGGGTGGCCGTTGAAACGTCCGTGACGACCGGGTTGGCCCTGGTCTTCGGGGAAATTTCGACCTCGGCCTACGTTGACATCCAACACGTGGTGCGTGAAACGATCAAAGAGATTGGTTACACGGACGGTAAGTACGGTTTTGACGGGGATAACTGCGCCGTCATCGTGGCACTGGATGAACAGTCCAAAGACATCGCCCAAGGGGTGGACGACTCCTTAGAAATCCGGGAGGGTCAAGTAGACCCACTCGACCAAATTGGGGCCGGAGACCAGGGGTTGATGTTTGGCTTTGCCACCGATGAAACGCCTGAATACATGCCGCTGCCACTAATCTTATCCCACAAGTTGATGCGGCGGATCGCCATCCTGCGCAAGGATAAGGTCATCAAGTACTTACGCCCGGACGCCAAGGCCGAAGTAACGGTGGAATACGATGCAGACGGCAAGCCGGTCCGGGTCGACACGGTGGTCTTATCGACCCAACACGACCCAGACGTTTCCTTGGAACAAATCCAAGCAGACGTTAAGGAACAGGTTATCAAGGCCGTGATTCCAGCTGAATACCTGGACGATCAAACCAAGTACTTCATTAACCCGACCGGCCGCTTCGTGATTGGTGGTCCGCAAGGGGACGCCGGGTTAACTGGACGTAAGATTATCGTGGATACTTACGGTGGGGCCGCTCACCACGGTGGGGGGCCTTCTCCGGTAAGGACGCCACCAAGGTGGACCGTTCGGCTAGTTACGCCGCCCGCTACATCGCCAAGAACTTGGTTGCCGCTGGCTACGCAAAGAAGCTGGAAATCCAAGTTGCCTACGCGATTGGGGTGGCCAAGCCGGTTTCAATTTCGATTGACAACTTTGGTACCGGAACCAAGAGTGAAGAAGAAATGATCGCCGCCGTTCGTCAAGTCTTTGACCTCCGACCGGCTGGGATTATCAAGATGCTCGACTTACAACGGCCAATCTACAAGCAAACCGCTGCCTACGGTCATTTTGGCCGGACCGACATCGACTTGCCTTGGGAAAAGTTAGACAAGGTTGCGGAATTAAAGAAAATTTTGGGCTAATAACCAATGAAAAAACGTGGCGGGGGTCATTTGTGACCTTCCCCACGTTTTTTTTCTTTGCTTGACCGGTACGAAAAAACGGGTACCCTATGATTAACAATTAAGAACCGTCTAGAGGTCAGTCACCGGCTGCAAGCTGACCCATGCGTTCGAAACCCGCTGGACCAAGTCCAAAAACCGAATCAAATTAAAAAAGCGTGAAGCTCGTCTTCAAATGGGGATGGTACCGCCTGCAAGGGTGCCCCAATTGAAGGCGGGCTTTTGTTTTAAGGAGAATGATTATGGCAGATAAAGAACGAATTGTGGTTAAGATTGGGACCTCCAGCCTAATCCAAGAAAACGGCCGGGTCAACCTAGCCTCCATCGACAGGTTAGCCTTTACCCTAGCTTGCGTTAACAACCAGGGATACCAACCGATCCTGGTTTCTTCCGGGGCCATCGGGGTGGGGTTAGCCAGTTTGGGCTTGACCAAGCGGCCGGCGGAAATCGCCCGCCAGCAGGCCTTAGCCTCGATTGGGCAAACCGAGTTGATGCGGATCTACTCCCAACGCTTCTTGGATTACCAAACTAAGGTCGGCCAGATCCTGATTACCCGGGACGTGTTGACCTTCCCGGTTAGCTTGCAACACGTAATCGACACCTTCGAGGTCCTCTTGGCCGATAAGGTAATCCCGATCGTCAACGAAAACGACCCGGTCGCCGTTGACGAACTCGATCACCACACCATGTTTTCGGACAACGACGAGTTATCGGCTCAGGTGGCCGTCAAGGTTGGCGCAAGCAAGCTGATTGTCTTGTCTGACATCGACGCCTTTTACGACGCCGATCCCCACCAAGACCCCGACGCCAAGGTGATTCGCCACGTCGAACAGCTGACGCCGGAAATGGAGGCGGCCGCCGGGGCAGTGGCAGCGGCCTGGGAACCGGGGGATGGTGACCAAGTTGCGGGCGGCTAAGACGATGTTGGCTGCGGGCAAGCAGATGATTTTATGTAACGGTAAGGACCCGGCGATCATTAAGGACGTACTTGCCGGTAAGGAAATTGGAACTCGCTTTGGAAAGGGGAATTAACCATGACGATGATGGAAGAAATGGGCCAACGGGCCAAGGAAGCTAGTCAAGTAGTAGCGCAATTAACCACCAAGCAAAAAAACGACGCCTTACTCAAGATGGCCATGGCCTTACGGGCTGGCCAAGCAACGATCTTGGCGGCTAACGAGGCTGACCTCGCTAGTGCAAAGGAGATGCCGGCCAAGTTTGTCGACCGCTTACGCTTAACACCGCAACGAATCGACGACATGGCAACCGGCCTAGAAACCGTCGCTAACTTAGACGACCCGGTGGCCAAGATCGACCGCGGCTGGGTCAACTACGCCGGCTTAGAGATCATCCAACGGCGGGTGCCATTGGGGGTGGTGGGAATCATCTTTGAGGCCCGGCCAAACGTGACCGCCGACGCCACCGCCTTGACCTTCAAGTCCGGCAACGCCGTGATCCTGCGTGGGGGCAAGGAAGCCGCCCGGTCTAACCAAGCGATCGTGGCGTGTTTGCAAGCGGCGCTGACGGAAAGCGGGTTGTCAAAGGATGCGGTTCAACTGGTGGAGGACCAAAGTCACGCGGTCGCCACGGAAATGATGCACCTCACCGGCTACATCGACGTCTTGATTCCCCGTGGGGGCAAGGGGCTTGATCGCCCGGGTGTTGGAGACGGCGACCGTGCCGGTGATTGAAACCGGGGCCGGTAACTGCCACATTTACATCGACCAGAGCGCCGATTTGGCCGTGGCCGCACCGATCGTGGTCAACGCCAAGGTGCAACGCCCGTCCGTTTGCAACGCCGCCGAAAAGCTCTTGGTAAACCAGGCCGTGGCCGAAGAGCAGTTGCCAAGCCTGGTGGCCGCCCTGCGGGAACACGGGGTTGAGGTTCGCGGTGATGAGCGGGCCCGGGCGATCGTCAGTGACCTGGTACCGGCCACCGACGCCGATTGGGATACCGAATATAACGATTTAATCATGGCCGTCAAGGTGGTTGACGACCTGGATGAGGCCATCCAGTGGATTAACCAGCACTCGACCCACCACTCCTGAGGCAATCATCACCAAGGACATGGAGCGGGGCCGGGCCTTCCAACAGCGGGTTGATTCGGCCTGCGTCTACGTTAACGCCTCGACGCGCTTCACCGACGGTAGTGAGTTTGGTTTTGGCGCCGAGATTGGGATCTCAACCCAAAAGCTTCACGCACGGGGCCCAATGGGGTTGGCCCAGTTAACGACGATCAAGTACCAGATCACCGGGGACGGTCAGATCCGGCAATAAGGCGTGTTGGTTGGGCGCCCCAATGGTGGGGAGTGCCGCACTGAGGAGCTGAAATAGTTAGAAACCTTAAAGGGGCCAGGGAAAGCACAGCTTTCTCCTGGCCCCTTACTATATTCACGAATGTTAGACAGAAAACGTGGTCAATAACCGCAGGCCTAGTGCCTAAGTACGGACGAAGAACGGTGCGGTCCGCACCAACCGTTCGTCCTAGCTTAGTCATACGACCTGCTTCGGAGGTTATTTTCCACTCTCCTTATTTAGTACCGCCGGGCCCGGGGCCGGTTTGACCGTGGGCGCGGGCGGCGACGCTTTGCCCGCTGAACGGAGCGGACCTGGTAGGGTAAGAAGCGGTGAAAGAGGGCGTCAAAAAAAGGCGACCACGGTAATCCCTAGCGCCCAACCACCGATGACATCGGACAAGAAGTGGGCACCAACGTAGAGGCGCGAAAAGCCGATCAAAAGCGCAAAGACGACCGCCAACGTTGCCAGGGGGTGGCGGTACTTAGTCGGCCACTTGGTCCGCAAGATTAACAGGACTAAGGACCCCATCGTCAGGGCGCTCAGGGCCGCGTGGGCCGAGGGGAAGGACCAGCCACCGTAGTGCATCAAGACGTCGTTAGTTGGCCGCGGGCGCTGAAAAAGGGACTTGAGGTAGTGGTTAAGCCAAGAGCCGGTGGCGACCGTTAAGGCGACCTGGAGCCCGGCCCGCCAGCTAAAGCCGAGCAAAGCCACCAGGGTGACGAACCCGGCGATGATCGTGGTACCGGTGGAGTTGTAAGCTAGGGTGAGGTGGGTGAAAAAGGCGGTCCCCCAGTTAGTGCGGTGGGCGTTAACTAAAGAACGGAGCGCCGCATCGTTAGCGTTGAGGGCTGGTGCGTGGCTTCCCACCAGCCACGCACAGAGCAAAAAGATCACCAGGGCGCTGGCGCCAATGGTTAACGATAAAGACTTGTAACGGTTATTCAAAAAGGTCCTCCAGAAGGGTGCGCATTTTTAACAAAGAAATTAAAAGGAGCGCCCACGTGTCAAAATTTATGGTATAGTGGTAACCATAATATCAGACCGGAAGGGGAAAAAGTAACCCGGGGCGACCCTTAAAGAGACCACATGGGGCTGGAAATGTGGAGGGCAATCCGGGTGAACTCACCCCGCTAAAGGGCGGTGAAACCAGTAGTCGTCCTCGTTTCCCGCGTTAAGGGGCTAAGGGCCACGGCAACGTGGAACGATGGGTGGTACCGCGGAGAAATTCGTCCCGTTTGTGTTAAGCACAACGGGGCGTTTTTTTGTCCCTTCCGGTTTAGTCACGCGAATTGATTGGAGGATTTGATCATGGCATACGATCACAAAGCGATTGAAAAGAAATGGCAACGCTACTGGAAGCAACACAAGACCTTTAAGGCCACTTTGGACAAGGACCAAAAGAAGTACTACGCCTTAGACATGTTCCCGTACCCGTCTGGTCAAGGGTTACACGTTGGTCACCCGGAAGGTTACACGGCCACCGACGTGATGTCACGGCTCAAGCGGATGCAGGGCTTCAACGTCTTACATCCGATGGGCTGGGACGCCTTTGGGCTGCCGGCGGAACAATACGCCTTAAAGACCGGTCACAACCCGGCTGACTTCACTAACCAAAACGTTGACCACTTCCGCGACCAAATTCAATCACTTGGTTTTCCTACGATTGGGACCGCGAAGTTAACACGACCGATCCGAACTACTACAAGTGGACCCAGTGGATCTTTGAGCAGCTCTACAAGAAGGGTTTAGCCTACGAAGATGAAATCATGGTTAACTGGGCACCCGACTTCATGGGCGGGACCGTGGTTGCCAACGAAGAAGTCGTCGATGGTAAGACCGAACGGGGTGGTTACCCAGTTTACCGGGTACCGATGCGTCAGTGGGTCTTAAAGATCACCGCTTACGCCGACCGTTTGATCGATGATTTGGACCTGGTTGACTGGCCGGAAAGCGTTAAGGAAATGCAACGCAACTGGATCGGCCGTTCAGAGGGGCCAGCGTCAAGTTTAAGGTGGTTGGCCACGACGGGGTCGAAATTGAGGTCTTTACCACCCGGGCCGATACCCTCTTTGGTGCTTCCTACGTGGTGCTGGCACCGGAAAACGAACTGGTTGACCAACTGACGACGCCGGAACAAAAGGCCGCCGTTGACGCCTACAAGGAAGAGGTGTCCCGGCGTTCCGACCTGGAACGGACCGAGTTAAGCAAGGAAAAGACCGGGGTCTTCACCGGTGCCTACGTCATCAACCCGGTTAACGGCGAACAGTTACCAATCTGGACGGCCGACTACGTCTTGAACTCCTACGGGACCGGGGCGGTCATGGCGGTGCCATCCGGTGATCAACGGGACTTTGAGTTCGCCACTAAGTTTAACCTGCCAATCACGCCGGTGGTCGAAGGATTCAACGGGGGAAGAGGCCTACACCGAAGATGGTGCCCACGTCAACTCCGGCTTCTTGGACGGCTTAAACATCAAAGGAAGCCAAGGCCAAGATGGTGGAATGGCTGGAAGAACATGACTGCGGGGGGCAAGAAGGTTAACTACCGGCTCCGTGACTGGATCTTCTCGCGCCAACGTTACTGGGGTGAACCGATCCCGGTTATCCACTGGGACGACGGCACGACTTCATTAGTACCGGAAGATGAGTTGCCGTTGCGCCTGCCGGAAACCGACAATATTGAACCGTCCGGGACCGGGGAAAGCCCGTTAGCTAACATCGAAGACTGGGTCAACGTCTACGATGAAAACGGCCGCCACGGGGAGCGGGAAACCAACACGATGCCACAGTGGGCCGGCTCTTCTTGGTACTGGCTGCGTTACACCGACCCGACCAACGACAAGGAGTTCGCTTCCAAAGAAGCCCTCGACTACTGGTCACCGGTTGACCTTTACGTGGGGGAGCCGAACACGCCGTCTTACACCCTCTTGTACGCCCGTTTCTGGCACAAGGTCCTCTACGACCTTGGCTTGGTACCAACTAAGGAACCGTTCATGAAGTTGGTTAACCAGGGGATGATCCTGGGCTCCAACCACGAAAAGATGTCCAAGTCCAAGGGCAACGTGGTGAACCCGGATGACATTGTCGACCAATACGGGGCCGATACCCTGCGCCTGTACGAAATGTTCATGGGACCGCTGGAAGAATCGGTGCCGTGGGATGAAAAGGGCCTGCACGGGTCCAACAAGTGGGTGCAACGGGTTTGGCGCCTCTTGATGGACGACAACAACCACCTACGCGACCGGGTGTCCACCTACAACGACGGTAAGTTGACCAAGGTCTACAACCAAACCGTTAAGAAGGTGACCGACGACTTTGAACGGATGCACTTTAACACCGCCATTTCCCAACTGATGGTCTTTGTCAACGAAGCTTACAAGGTTGACGACTTGCCGTTAGAGTACATGGAGGGCTTTGTTAAGATGATTGCGCCGTTGATGCCGCACTTGGCCGAAGAACTGTGGAGCCAATTCAACGAATCAGAAACCATCACTTACCAACCGTGGCCAACCTATGACGAAAAGGCCCTGGTGGAAGATGAGGTCGAAATGATCGTCCAGGTTAACGGGAAGGTCCGGGCCAAGATTAAGATGGCTAAGGACGCCGATAACAAGGACGTTGAAGACGCTGCCTTGGCTAACGAGCACGTTCACTCCTTTGTGGACGGCAAGGACGTCAAGAAGGTGATCGTGATTCCAAACCGGATCGTTAACATCGTCGTGAAGTAGGAAGTGCGACCGAATCTATCAAACGGGCCGTGGGCTAAGGATAGGACACAGGTTAGCGCGCCAGCGGTGTTCTGTGGCCAGACTTAGGCACTAGGCCTGTGATTGGGGAGTACGTTATCTTTGGGAGTGTGACCCAACCTCCTCGACGGGCCGTTTGACTAAGCTAGGGCAAGGGTTGATGCGGAAAGCATCGTTCCTTGACCGTACTTAGGCACTAGGCCCGTGGTTGGGGAGCACGTTATCTGTCTAACATTCGAACACACGGTAAGAGGCTGGGAAAACTCGTAGTTTTTCCAACCTTTTCTTCATTTGGTGATTAAAATGGAACTAACAACCTATCCAGCCGTCATTAAAAAAAACATCGCAGGGCTATACCATCCACTTTCCGGACCTACCGGATGCCGACGTGGTGGACGAAGACCTTGACCGGGCCCGCCTGCGGGCAACCATTGGTCTAGCGATAATCATTAGCGACCTACAAAGCCACCGCGAACCGGTCCCCGCGCCGAGCGACCAACGGGAAATAAGTGAGCAGTACCGGGACTTTCACGTGGAACTTATCACCACTGATTTAGATAAGTATTGATAAGCTAAGTGGGGGATAAAGGGGAGCGGTAGTTAAAAGGGTTTGCGACCCCCATTAAATAAGGCTAGAATAAGGGAGATTGTAATTTTTTAAAATCGAGGAAAGAAAGATATGGATTCACGTAATCAACCGGGGGCTTCTTCCGCCTCCCTTGACGATTCGCGGCGCAAAATGATCTCCGGTTCTGCATGGATGACGGCGGGCTCGATCCTCTCCCGGATTTTGGGTGCCATCTACATCATCCCGTGGGTGACTTGGATGGGGGCCTATTCTAACCAGGCCAACGCCCTCTTTGCTAAGGGGTATAACATCTACAGCCTCTTTTTGATGGTCGCAACGGCCGGGATCCCCTCGGCGATTTCCAAGATGGTGGCCCACTACAACGGGATTAACCAGTACGGGGTCTCCCGCCGCTTGTACCACTCGGGGATATACGTCTCGGTGGCGATGGGGCTGGTCTGCTCGATCCTGATGTTTTCGGGGCCTCCCTGCTTGATGGGGGCGACCCGGATGTAATTCCGGTCATTCAGTCGCTAGCCTGGGCGGTCCTCGTGATCCCCGGCATGAGCATCACCCGGGGCTTTTTGCAGGGGTACAACTGGATGGCCCCTTCCGCCATGTCGCAGTTTGTGGAACAACTGTTGCGGGTCATCTACATGCTGCTGGCCACCTTCGTGATCATGGAGATGGGCAGTGGTAACTGGGTCAAAGCCGTTACCCAATCGACCTTTGCCGCCTTCATCGGGACGTTGGGGTCAATTGTCTTGTTAGCCTACTCCTTTTTACGGCGCAAGCGCGAGATGGACGCCCTGGTGAGCCAGGGTGAAGTGGCGACGGGGGTGTCGACCCGGCGGTTAATTGGTGAAATTATTTACCAGTCAATTCCCTTTATCGTGATTGAATCCGGGATCACCCTGTTTCAATTGATTGACCAGTACACCTTCTTTGACATCATGAAGTGGTTTGGCAACTACAGCGCCTACCAACTCAACACGGTTTACGCCCTGTTCTCCTTTAACGCCAACAAGCTGTACATGATTATTATCTCCTTAGCTTCTGCCATGGCCGCCACGGCGATCCCGCTGTTGGCCGAGGCCCGGGCTAAAAATGACATTCAAGACATGCGGCGCCAAATTGAAAACGCCCTGCTGCTCTTTTTTACTTCATCATGGTACCGGCGGCCCTAGGGTTAGCGGCGGTGGCCCAACAGATTTACACGGTCTTTTACCGCTACGACGCGGCCGGCATCACGGTGTTGCAGTTTGCCGCCTTCATGTCGATTCCGTACGGGATGTACACGGTTGGGGCGGCCATGATGCAGGGGACCTCCGAAAACAAGAAGATGATGCGCTTCTTGTTCGTGGGGATCATCATTAAGTTTATCGTGCAAGTTCCCGCCATCTGGCTCTTTAAGGGGCTGGGGCCCTGCTGGCAACGGCGGTGGCGATGCTGTTTATCAACTACTGCATCCTGCACTCCTTTAACCGGGAGTTCACCTTGCACTTCAACGAGATGGCCCAGCCAACCAACCAGATCCTCGCCTTTTCCTTGATCATGTTTGCCGTGGTCAAAGTGGTGATGCTCTTGTTGGGGCTGGTGGTTAGTCCGTACGGGCGCTTCACCGCCTTTTTCACCCTGGTAATCGGGGTGGTCATCGGCGGTGGGGTCTTTGCCTACCTGGTCCTTAAGTACCGCTTGGTTGATACCCTACTCGGTGATCGCTTCGCCGGCCTGCGAACTCGTTTCCATATTAAATAAAGAAAACTCCCGCCGCTCGGGTTTCGAGCTGGGCGGGAGTTTTTCTATAGGTCGGCTAAAACGGACTGGTAAAGGTTAGCCATGTTGGCGATGATTTGTTGACCGGCCTCGCTTAGCTTAGTGGCGTTGGGAAAATCGTGCTGGTCACGGTATAGGGCCTTGGTGTGGTCGCCTTCTGCCACCAGTAACAGTTTAATTGGTAACTCAAAGGCGACCTGGTCGTCTTCTTGCATCAACAGGGTACCAACCTTGGGGTTACCAAAAATCAAGAGGACGGTGGGTTTCAGTGTTAGGCCGACGTTTTGGGCTTCTGCAGCCTGGTCGATGGCGGCAAAGATTTTAAAGCCCCGTTGGTGGAGGCGGTCCTCAATGGCTTGTTGTGCGGTAGGCAGCGGGCTGGTCAAGTGAACTTCTTTTAACATCTTAATTCCCCCTAAAAAACCAATGTGGTGGGTAGCCGGGCCTTGTTCAACCTTTTTCATGAAGGAGGGCAAAGCCGTTGCAATTTGGGTGGGTAAAACAATGTATTGGTCTTTGGCAATCTGATCGGCGATGGCGGAGTGGGCGTAAACGGCGGCTAAGACGGCCTGGTCGCCAGCCTCCTTAAACTGGGCGTAAAAGCCACCAACCATCCCGGCCAGGGTGTCGCCCATCCCGCCAACCGCTTGGGCCGCCGAACCGATTGGCAAGCGGAAGGTGCCGTTGGCAGTGTAGATTTCGGTGTGGTGGCGCTTCAAAACGACGGTTCCCCCAGTTTTTCTTGGGCCGCTTGGTTAAGGGCTTCTGCTTGGTCCTTGATTGGGATACCGGAGAGGCGTTGCCATTCCATTTGGTGGGGGTGAAGACTAGGTGACCGGCCGGCGCCGCTAGTTGGTGGGTGGCCATTAGGGTAATGGCCGAGCCGTCAATCACCACGGTTTTGGGTGGGCTTGGTATTTGCAAAAACGGTCTTTAACACCGCAAGACTTTGCTCCTCTTCCCCAAGCCCGGGCCAACGACAATCGTATCGACGCCGTTAAGCATTTCAAGCAGGGCGGCTTGGTTGGAAAAATCAATCACCATCGCTTCGGGAAGCCGGGCGTGCAAGGCGGTCCGGTTGACTAGGTCGCAGGCGACCGTTACCAGGCCGGCCCCGGCGTTGACGGCGGCCGTGGCGGCCATGATGATCGCCCCGCCAAACTGGTGGTTGCCCCCCCGACCAATAGGACCTTGCCAAAGGTGCCCTTAAAAGCTTTCCTGGGGCCGGGTGGTGATCACATCTTGTAGTATCTGTTCAGTTAAATCCTTCATTTAAATTCCCCTCGGCTGAAAACGAATTCAGGGGGACCATTTTAGTCCCCGTTAGCTTTATGGTATCATTATCTGTAACAAAGTGAACATGATGGAGGGTAAAAAAATGACCGATTGGTTAAAAGAAGCTAACGCACAAAGGGAAGATTACCTAACCGACCTGATCTCCTTGATGAAAATCGAAAGCGTCAGGGATGACGAACAGGCGACCGCCGACTACCCACTGGGACCCGGCCCGGCCCAAGCCCTAGCCGCCTTTTTGGAAATGGCCGATCAAGACGGTTTCCGGACCAGAAACATCGATAACCTGGTGGGCTACGCCGAGTGGGGGAGGGTGATGAAACCCTTGCCATCTTAGCCCACTTGGATGTGATGCCGGCCGGCAACGGTTGGGACACCGATCCCTTTGACCCGGTGATCAAAGACGGTAACCTGATTGGCCGCGGTGCTTCTGACGATAAGGGGCCGGGGATGGCCGCCTACTACGCCTTGAAGACCTTAAAGGACCAGGGGGCTCACTTCAACAAGAAGGTTCGTTTCATCGTCGGGACCGACGAAGAGGCCGATTGGACCGGGATGCACCGTTACTTCGAGGTTGAACCGGCGCCGACCTTTGGTTTCTCACCGGACGCCGAGTTCCCGGTGATCAACGGGGAAAAGGGCCAGGTTTCAATGCTCTTGGACCTGCCGGGAGGCAACGGCGATGGCGACCTGCTGAAGTCCTTTGACGCCGGGCTGCGCTTCAACATGGTACCCCGGGAAGCAACGGCGGTCGTGGAAGTCGCCGACAACGAGGACCTGGTCACCCGCTTCACGGCCTTTTAGACGAAAACCCGGTTACCGGATCCATCGAGGTTGAACCCGACGGCGCCCACATTGAAGTAATCGGTAAGGCCGCCCACGGAATGGAACCGGAAAAGGGGATTAACGCCGCCACTTACCTGGCCACCTTCTTAAAAGCAGCTCCAGCTCGGCGGGTTTGCCAAGGACTTTGTCGCTTACGTGGCCGACTACTTACACTTAGACACCCGGATGGATAAGTTTAATGCCGCCTTTAGCGACCCGGTGATGGGGGAAATGACGATGAACGCGGGGCTCTTGAGTTTTGATCAACAAACCGGCGCCCACATTGACATGAACTTCCGCTACCCTAAGGGGATTACCCCGGATGAAATCAAAGCGGCGGTGGCGAAGGTGGCCGAACCGCTACACTTCACCGTTACCTACCAAGGCGGGGAAGTTCCCCACTACGTTGACCCGGCCGACCCGCTGGTGCAAACCCTGATGAAGGCCTACATTCACCAGACCGGCGATCAGGGGCCCAGCCAGAAGTGGTCGGCGGCGGGACGTACGGCCGTCTGATGAAGCGCGGGGTTGCCTTTGGTGCTTTGATGCCGACCACGACCAACACCATGCACCAGGCCAACGAATTCCAACCGGTCAACGACCTGATCATGTCAATGGCAATCTACATGGAAGCCATTCACGACCTGGTCACTGATTAGGGAACGGTTTCATTGTACGGTTTACCGTGGTAAAATAAAAACAAGGGCGGATGATGTAATCACTTGGAGGTGATTCTATATGGTAGAATACAAAATGTAATGGTCGGGGTTGATGGTTCAAAGCAATCCCAAGCGGCTTTTGAAAAGGGGTTGCACGTGGCAAGGAAAACGGCGCCACCTTGCACCTGGTGAGCGTAATTAACGGGGAACAGTACCCGAGCGGCTCAACCTTAGGCTACGGCTTCGTGGACCGCGGCCTTTACGACGACGCTACCAAGAAGATGACGGACGTTTTAACCAAGATGAAAGAAGAAGCGGTTGCGGCGGGCGTAACGGATGTGCACACGGACGTGATGATCGGTAACGCCAAGGTGGAACTGACCGAGTCCTACCCAAAGGACAACCACATCGACCTGATCGTGATCGGGGCTTCTGGGCTCAACGTGATCGGGCGGATGATTGTCGGCTCGACGGCGGCCTACGTGGTACGCCAGGCCCCGTGCGACGTCACGGTGGTCAAGACCGACAGTGAAAATAAGCCGATTAGCGTTAAGCGGGCCTCTTATCCGGAACTGTAAGTGCTAAAGACCGCACCCTCCCTCAAACTTTAAAGGGCGGTGCGGTCTTTTTTTCTCTCAATTTTCACAGTTAACCTGTTATAATTAACCTTACTAACAGATCGCTTGATAAGAATGAGGACCTACATGGAAAAGACCCAGAAGTTAATTTGGAGGGCGCTGGCCGCCGTGGCAGTGATTGGTGGCTTGGGCGCTAGCGGCTACTACCACCACTCCCACTTTAACAAGAACGTGACCATCAACGGGGTGAAGGTTGGTGGCCTGACCAGTGAAGCAGCTTACCAAAAGCTCGCCTCCCAAAAAAAACGTAGCAACGACGTTTACCTGAACGGTAAAAAAATCTACGAGGGAACCGGCACCTCGTCTGGCTACACCAGCGCCGACAAGGCCAAGGTAACCAAGGTCTTAAAGGAACAGGCCACCATCTTGCCGTCAGCGAAAAAGACTAACTACAAGTTGACCCCGTCGGAGTTGGATACCAGCCAACTTTCGGCCATGAAGAAGGCAATTAAGGTGGCGGTTGATAAGTTAAACCAAAACCGGGTGATGGCCGTGGACGCCAAGGCGGTTTGGAAGGATAACAAGGTAACGGTCACCAGCCCCAAGAAAGGGACCGCTTACGATACGTCCAAGATTCAAGCCGAATTGAGTAACCAATTGGCCGCCGATTCGATCCAGCTGACCGCAAAGGTGAAGACGCCATTGACTAAAAACAGCGCCGCGGTCAAAAAGGAAGTAGCGGCCTTAAAGAAGCTCAGCAACAAGAAGATCACCTATAAGGTTGAAAACAAGTCCTACACCCTGACTAGTGACGATATCATCACCAAGGCAACCTATCAAAACGGGCAGTACCAGTTTGATACCGCCGCTCTTGATCAGGAGATTACCAAGATCAACAAGGCCCAGTCGACGCTCGGCAAGTCCTTTAAGTTTAAGACCCACGCCGGCAACACAATTACGACCAGTGCCCAAGGGTCCTACGGTTGGCGGATTAGCACGACTAAGGCCACCAAGACCTTGATGGACGCCCTGCTGAAGGGACGACCAGCGTTAGTGCGAAGGCCGACGTTTACGGAATCGGCTACAACACCGGTGGGGTCGGCTACGGGACCACCAGTAACAACGGCATCGGTGATACCTACGCCGAAGTTTCGATCTCAGCCCAAACGGCCTGGTTCTACAAGGATGGTAAGCTGGTCTGCAGTGCAAGGGTGGTAACTGGTAAGCAATCCAGTGGCGATGATACGCCAACCGGGGTTTACTACATCATGTACAAGCAGCGCAATACGACCCTACGCGGGATTGGCGATACCGGGAAGGCTTACGCCTCGCCAGTTTCTTACTGGGCACCGTTTACCGAATCCGGCTGTGGTTTCCACGATGCTTCCTGGCGGACCGACTGGTCGACAACCGCCTACGTCAACAACGGGTCCAACGGGTGTGTCAACATGCACACTTATGACGCCCCAAACGCCTTCAATGACTTGTCGGTTGACGAACCGGTGGTAATTTACTAGTTTAATAAAAAACGCTCGGCAAAAATGGCCGGGCGTTTTTCGTTAACCTCCCAATTCTTGCGTATTTAAGGGTGAAGGAGGGATTTTGATGAAGAAGTTGATGACAGTCACCACCCTGATCGCAGCCCTAGCGTTGCCAATGACGGCTAAGGCGGCGACTAATCAAGGGTGGACACAAGAAGAACAGGCCCGTTACCTAGCGGGAGTCAAGTTGGCCGGGGAGGATTTACTGACCGGTGAGCACCACCAGCCAACCGATCCGGTGGAATTAGCCGGTTACCAGGAGGGATTAACGAGGGGCCAGCAGTGGTTTGCCGACCACCCGGTTAGTGAGGCGCCGGCCGCCAGTTCAACCTCTACGTCACAAGTAACGAGCGCAGCGTCAAGTACGGAACCAACGGAAGCGACCAGCGCACCAAGTGATAGCGGGGATGAACAGGCAGCACCGGCGGAATCGCTCAGCAACGGGAGCGCAGTGGCTAGCCAAGCCGAGGCAACGGTCGCCCTGGCGGCCGATTACCACGAACGCTACGCTCCCTTGCCCCCGACAATCAGCCAGCGTCAATTCATTAACCAGGTGGCACCGGCCGCCGTCAAAATCGGTCAGGAATACGATCTCTACCCGTCGGTGATGATTGCCCAAGCGGCCCTGGAATCTAACTGGGGCAACAGTGACCTGAGCCGGTTACACCATAACCTCTTTGGTATCAAGGGAACCGGGGTGGTAATGCCGACCACGGAAAACCTGGGCGGTCAAGACGTGACGATTACGGCCGGCTTTAAGAGCTACGCCGACGTCAGCGCTAGCTTTGCCGACTACGCTAAGGTGCTAAACCAGGGGCTTTACCGGGGTGTCCACCGGTCAACTACTAATAGCTACCGCCAGGCGACGGCTGCTTTAACCGGGACCTACGCGACCGACCCTAATTACCAGGCCAAGCTCAACCAACTGATTGAGGCTTACCAACTTGACCAGTATGACCAACAGGGGGCGTCGCCAACGTCAACCAGCCAAGCACAAGCAGCTGAAGTCACGACGGCGCCCCTAAGCTCCGCCGCCACCAGTTCAGTTGCAGCTTCACCGGCCAACACCAAAGGAAACCGCCAGTCCGGTAAAGGCTGGCGGGGTCCCGTGGCCGGTGCCCGTGGCCGGTGGTGCCGGTTCGGTGGGGTTGCTCGCCTGGTTGCGGAAATTAGTGACCAAATAAAAAGTCGTTGGGCGAAAAAGATCGCTCAACGACTTTTGTTTAAGCTTTGAATGTTAGGAAGGTGCCGTGCCCTGCCAATGGTTGGTCCGCACTTCTAATTTATCGAATTTCTTTTAAGCGGTCATCAATCATTGCCAGAACGGTGGCCACGTTTTGTTCGTCCTCTAAGTTGTACTTATCAAGGTCGATCTTCATCTTCGGCGAGGCATCGTAATCTTGGTACCATTGCTTGTAGGCCGACCACATCTTGTAGTAGTAATCCTTTAACTCGGGGTTGGCGTCGATTTGTTCGTAATCGCGGCCCCGTTTTTTGATCCGGTAGAGGATCGTGTCAAAGTTGGTTTCGAATAAACCATCAGGTCCGGCGCCTTCTTGGGCAGCCGTTCGAGGTCGTTCATCATGTTATCGAGCAAGGAGAGGTAAACCCCAGTTCGGTATCGGTGATGTTTCCCTCGGCGTTGTTTTCCCGGGTGAAGAGGGCGTCTTCGTAAATTGAGCGGTCCAAGACGTTGTTGTCGTCGGACAGGGCCTGCTTGATCATGGAAAAGCGCTTGTTTAAAAAGTAGATTTGCAACAAGAAACCGTACTGCTTAGGATCCTTGTAGTAGAGGGGGAGGACGGGATTTTCCCCACGGGTTCAAAAAAAGGCCTTCGTGTTTAAGTGTTCGGCAATTTTGGCGGTGAGGGTGGTCTTGCCAACCCCCGATCATTCCTGCTGTGATAATCACCATGATGACTCCCCTTTAAAATTTTTTCGCAACGAAACAATTTTACTACAAAAAGCTCGGGCTTGCCCATCATTAAATAATTGAGGATAATGAAATTAACGGGCAACCCTTTGCCCAGAAGGGAACAAGAAAATGGAACTAATGACACAAGAACAAATCCGGGCGCAACTAGCCGTCAGCAAACAACAGGGGAGTTTGGTGGAGGTCCACGATTTTGACGAGGCTGGCGAGACCTTTGACGTCGGCTTTGTGTTGGCCGTCGACGAATTGTTTGTCCTCTTACTCGGGATCGATTGGGACGGTAAGATCAACGGTTTAACGGCGGTCCGGCTGGCCTCCATTCACCGGGTCCGGAGCCAAACTGATTATTTAACGACCGTTTCGCTCAAGTGCAAGGTCGCCCAGGAAAATGGTTACTTTGACCTGTGGCACCTACAAGATTTCTTGCACGATCACGATTACCAGGAAAAAACATCTTGCGCACCCTGCTAACTGACTCTATCAAAATGACTTGCCGCTGGTGATTGGAACCAAAAAGTACAAGGGGGCGACGATTTTACCGGGGTGATTAGCGACCTGGGGACGATTAAGCTAACCCTCCACTACTTCAACTCCCACGACTTATCTTCTTTATGGGAGTACGAAATCTTGCTGGCCCAGATCGACTACGTAAGGGTACGCGGGACGCAAACCGCCACCGCCCGCAAGGTTTTGGATCAGGTTTTCCACCAGGAATAAGCAAGAGGAATGGTCAGAACACTAAAAATTTAGTAAACTGTTTTATTAAGATCAACAACAAGAAGGAACAGTCATGGCAAATAAAATCACCATCCGCGACCTCGCCAAGCAAGCGGGGGTTTCGGTCACCACGGTCTCCCAGATCCTAAACGGAAGGGCCAGCGCTTTAGCGAACAAACCAGGGAAAAAGTGCTCACCCTTAAAAAACAGCTGAACTACGTCCCGGACTTTAACGCCCGCAACCTAATCATGCGCTCATCGAAGACGATCGGGGTCTTGTTACCAAACATTGCCAACCCCTTCTTCGCCGCCTTTGTCAAGGGAATCCAAAAGGCAACGCGTCAGGCGGGCTTTATGCCGCTGATCTTTTCGGCCGACCACGAAGAAGACCAGGAACGCTACTACCTACAGCGGCTGGTGGAGCGCTCCGTTGACGGCCTGATCATCGCCTCGGCTTCGGTAACGACCCAGACGATCGACGAGATTTTAAAGCCCCTCCAGGTACCCTACCTACTCTTTGACCAAAACGACACCCCGGACGGCGACCGGATTGAAGTCGATAACGACCAGGGGGCTACCTAGTTGCCAAGCACTTGGCTAAGGAAGGGCACCAAAAGATCACGCTGCTCTTCCCTAAGAACGTTAAAAATATTGAGGAGCGCCAGCACGGCTTTGTCCGCGGGCTTGCCGAAGAGGGAATCGACTTTGACCCGGCTAGCCAGGTAGTTTATGGCACCCTCACCAAGCAGGGGGCTACGAGGCCACCGACGCCGTTTTAGCGACCAAGCCGACGGCGGTCTTTGCCGCGAACGATGAAATGGCGATTGGCCTGTACCGGGGACTGGCCGAGCGGGGGTCAAGGTCCCCGATGACATATCGGTGGTCGGCTTTGACGGGATTGACTTAGACCGCTACGTCACCCCGCAACTGACGACGGTGGCCCAGCCAATTGAGGAACTGGGGAAAAGGCCAGCGCCCTTTTGCTCAGCCGAATTAGTAACCCGCAGGCGCCAACCCAGCAAATTAGCTTACCCGTCGAACTAGTGGTGCGGTCGTCAACGGCAGCCGTTAAGTAAAAAGGGGGCGTCAACGATGGACGAAACAAGGCCGGCCCTGCCCAAGCGGGTCCTGATCATGGTGTTACTGGCGGTTTCGATTCAGATTCCACCAATTTTTTGAACTACTGGTTAAGCAGAATATGTACAGTCATTCCTCGGTGGCAACCAGGTGGCTGGTCGTTGACTTAGTGGTCTTTGTCGCCATTATCGTTTGGGCGACCCACCTGTTTTACAAGTACCGCCGGTGGACACCAAGGCCCCAGGGGGTGGGTAGCCGGCTCGGTTGGTTAATCGGGGGCTACCTGGTGATGATTGCCGGCGAAGACGTGTTGGCGATTTTAAACCAGGCTATCTACCACCAGAGCCAGACGACCAATAACCAAACGATCGCCAACCTGATGGGAAGCTCGTCTTTAATGATGATGTTGGTGGCCGGCTCCGGGATTTTACTGTCGCCGGTGGCCGAGGAGCTGATCTTTCGGGGCGTCTTAATGAACCTGTTTTTCAAAGACGATGCGGTTTGGCCGCCAATTTTGTTATCCGGGGTTGTTTTTACCCTGGAGCACGCCAGCACGACGCCGGTTTCGTATTTGATTTACTTCTTTATGGGGGCCGTCTTTGCCTTTGTTTACCGCAAGACCGGTCACCTAAGCAACGTCATCGCCCTCCACATGCTCAATAACATCGTGGCGATGGCGGTCTTGCTCAACGCACGATAAATACAATTTAGAAGGGGCTGGGAAAAGCGTTTTTCCTAGCCTCTTACTGTATTCCCAAATGTTAGACAGAAAACGTAGTCGATAACCGCAGGCCTACCTCGGAGGTTATTGACCACCTACCTTAATTTCTTCCCGGGAGTTCTCGTTGATTAGAAAATGCGGTATGATGGATAAGCACGAAGAAAACGAACAAAATAAAGAGAAAAGGTGATTGAATGGGGCAAATTCGAATTAATAACATGGTTTTTCACACTTATAACGGGGTCTTTGCCGAAGAAAAGCGGATGGGGCAACGCCTAGAGGTTGACCTCGATATGTCTTACCCGATTGAAACGGCGGTGCAACATGACGAATTGACCGAAACGGTTTCTTACGCCGACGTTTACGACACGACCAAGGAGTTTTTGGAAGGCCACCAGTTTAACCTGATCGAAAGCACCGCTAATGGGTTATTAAAGACTTTACAGACCCAGTACCCAGCCCTAGGGACAATTACGGTGCGAATTCGCAAGTATGCGGTGCCAATTGCCGGCGTCTTTGATAACATTGAAATTGAGGTGACGGGGAGGGCGTCCGATGTGGACTAAGGCCTACTTGAGCATTGGTACTAACATGGGGGACCGCCTGGCTAACTTAAAGCAAGCGGTGCGGTTGTTAGAGCGGCGCCCGGAGATCGAGGTAACCAGCATTTCGTCGGTTTACGAGACGGCCCCGGTCGGTGGGGTGGTCCAAGCAAACTTCCTCAACATTGCCGTGGGCCTGTCCACTAACTTAAGCGCCTGGGACCTGTTAGCCTGGCTACACGTCATTGAACAAAGCCTTCACCGGCGGCGTTTAATCCACTGGGGCCCGCGGACGATCGACTTAGACATCGTTTTGTATGGGTGCACACGGTTAACCAGCCCCACCCTGAAGATTCCCCCACCTGGAAATGGCCAACCGGCGCTTTGTCCTGGTGCCCCTGCAAGAAATCATGTCTGGCAAGGAACAGGAATATTGGCACCTAGCCCAACTAATCAGGGACACCCCGGACGGGGAGTGGCTTACCCAACGAATTAAGAAAGAGGAAGTAGCAGAATGGATCAAGAAAAATTAATCAAGGCCACCAAGATGATGATTGAGGCCTTTGGTGAAGACCCCGACCGCGAAGGCCTACGAGAGACCCCGGGCGGGTGGCGAAGATGTACGCGGAAATCTTTTCCTCCCTGGATGCTAAGCGCCCGGAAGCCGTCACCAACTACAAGGTTTTCACGTGGCAGACACCCCGGAAATGGTGGTGGTCCAAGAGATTCCCTTCTATTCGATGTGTGAACACCACCTCTTGCCCTTCTTCGGCACGGTCAGCGTTGCCTACGTACCGAAAAAACGGCCGCGTGATTGGCCTGTCCAAGATCCCGCGCTTAGTCGACTTTGTCAGCCACAAGCCGGGGATGCAAGAGCGGGTCACCACCGAACTAGTCCAGGAGCTGACCCGCCTGCTAGATCCCGCCGGGGTGGCGGTGGTGGTGGCCGCCCGCCATATGTGCATGGAAATGCGGGGGTGACCAAGGCCGGCCAGTTTACCTACACCAGTCACTTTACCGGCGCCTTTTTAGACCAACCCAACCTGAAACAAGAATTCCTAGACCAAGTGAGGGGACGACCATGAGTGAATACCAAGAGATTATTGACCGGCTACCCAAGCAAATGCTGGCCGGCGAAGACAACCGTTTAGAAATTTTGCACCAGGTATTAGATGCCCTGGGCCACCTGGAGCACCAATACCAAATTATTCACGTCGCCGGCACCAACGGTAAGGGCTCGACCGGGTCCTTAGTGGCCCGGTTTTTGATCACCAGCGGCTACAAGGTGGGCCACTTCAACTCGCCGGCAATGATTAGCGACCGCGAACAGGTCCTGGTCAACGGGAACCTGATTAGCAAGGACGACTTTGCGACGACCTTTAAAAAGATTCTCTGCGCCCTACCTGACTACATGACCGAACAGGACCTGACCATCTTTGAATGGTGGACGGTCGTGATGCTCCAATACTTTGCCGACCAAGCGGTTGACTGGGCAGTGATCGAGTGCGGGCTGGGCGGCCAAGACGACGCCACCAACGTAATTGATGCCCCCGCCCTGGCGGTAATCACCCACCTGGCCCTGGATCACACCCAAATTTTGGGGTCCAAGATTGAAGACATCGCCAAGGCCAAGGCCGGCATCATTAAGTACCAAACCCGCGCCCTAGTGGTGGCGCCTAACCAGCCAGAAGCGGCCAAGGAGATCCTGGCCCAACGCGCTCAGGAAGCCGACGTACCGCTAGTGGAAGCGGCCAGCCGGGTCCAGGTCAAACTTGCGGACGGGACCGCCAAGGTAAAGATGGGGGAAGAACAGTTCACCTGCCCGTGCAACCTTCATGGCCACTACCAAACGGAGAACCTAACGACGGCGCTGGCTATAGTGGAACAGTTACGGCAAGGCGGGGTCACCATTGACCAGACCATGCTGGAGAAGGTCTTGCAACGGGTCACCTTCCCGGGGCGGATGGAAGCAATTGACCACGACCCGCTCGTGATCCTAGACGGCGCCCACAACCCGGATGCGGCTAAGCAAATGGTGGCGACCATCCAAGAGGACTTTGCCGACCGCCCGGTAACGATGGTGCTGGGCTTTTTGGCCGACAAGGACGTTGAACGGATGGTGACCATGTACCAGCAGGTTGCCGACCACCTGATCTTTACCACCCCGGATAACCACGGGCGGGCGATGGACAGTTGGCCGCTAGCAACGGCAATGGGTCACGAATGGGCGCCCGACGCCCGCGAAGCCCTGGAATTGGCTCGTGAACTAACGCCGACCAACGGGGTAATTATCGTCACCGGCTCATTTTACCTAATCAAGGAATTAGAAGAGGGGCTCAACGATGAAAGTTTGGATCGCTAGCCACAACCAGGGCAAGGTTGCCGAGCTGGCCATGATCCTTTCCAGCAGTGGTATTGACGCCGCCCCAGCGCCCAAGCTAGCTCAGCCAATGCCTGCCGAGGGGGTCGCGTCCTACCTAGACAACGCCCGGCAAAAGGCCCGCTTCGTTAGCCAAGCCATGCCGGGTGAGTACGTCTTAGCCGATGACTCGGGACTGACCTTAGCAGCTTGCCCGGGTCAATTGGGGATCCGGACCGCTCGCGAACTGGACGAACACGGCGGCGACCGGCTACAAACCGTCCTCGCGATGGTGGCCGGTCGTGACCGGAATTTACGATGGAAACCTGGGTCAGTCTCTTTCGTGACGGCCAGGAAGTGGCGGTGGGCCACGGTTGCTTAACCGGCACCTTAGCGGCCACTCCCCAGGGCGACGATGACCGGGGCTTTGACCGCTTATTAATTCCGGCGGGACAAACAAAGCCGCTGGCGCTATTGCCAACGGCGGAGTGGTTAAAAAGAGGCGCACCGTTCCCGGGCGGCGCGGGACCTGATGGAACAACTAAAGGAGAAGAGAATTGAAGATTTCAATTAAGATGCCAACCACCACGGACGCCTTTAACCAGGCGGTGCTAGCGCAACTGGCCACGGTGGAAGAACAGCGCTTTTTGTTTTGGCAAGTCGACCAAGCACAGCAGGGCGCCGTTATTGAATTAATCGAACGTTTAGACGTCCCGTTTGCTAGCCAAGCAGACGGGATCGCCCTAATGGTTAAGCAGGCCGCCTTACCAGTGTTGGTCAAGTGGGCTAAGCAAGCCTGGCCAGCCGATGACGAACTCCAAAGCTCCTTAGAGGCGCTCACTAAGGAAACGGCGATCTTATGGCGGGCTGGTCGGTTCACCTTTAACGTCACCGCCCACCCCTTGGTTTACGGGATCTTAAACGTGACGCCGGACTCCTTTATGACGGCGGACGCTACCAAGCAACCGACGACGTCAAGGCCCACATCGATCAGATGGTCAAGGATGGCGCCGACATCATTGAGGTTGGTGGCCAAACGACCAAGCCCGGTGGCTTTGTGGAAGTAAGTCCCGACGAAGAAATCAAGCGGATCACCCCGGCCATCGAGTACTTAAAGGCTAACTACCCGGCGGTGGCAATTGCCGTGGATACCTACAAGTACCCGGTCATGCAAGCGGCCGTGGAACTAGGGGTGGACATCATTAACGACGTCAACGCTTTTTGGATGACGATCAGAAGTTAACCCTGCTAAAAGATAGCCAGGTTGGCCTGGTGACGATGCACTCGAGCCGGGAACACGAATACGAAAACCTGACGGTGGCGATGAAGCACTTCTTCGAGGAGAACCTGGCGATGCTAGAAAAGGCTGGTATCGACCGGGAGCGGGTTCTTTTGGATCAGGGGATTGGCTACTCCAAGGTTGCCGACGGGGAACAAGACTACGCCATGATGCGCAACCTCGACCAGTTCAACTATTTGAAGCGGCCGATGATCGTGGCGATCTCGCGCAAGGGCTTTGGTAAGCAACTCTTTGGTCTGGCCAAAGACGATCGCCTAGACGTGACCCTAATTGCCGAAAGTTACATGTACCTGCACGGCGGGCGGGTGCTACGGGTCCACGACGTCAAGGAGACCAAGCAGTTAGTAAAGATGCTCGACACGATTACCAGTGGTTACTGGCAACTGTAATTACCAAGGCAAGACTAGGATGCCAGCCAGCGTTAACAATTCCAAGTGCATCATTTGGTGGGGACTGCCAAAGCTTTCCTGCTTGCGGCCGAAGGTGACTTCGCTAACCACAAACAAAGAAATAAGGTACACGCCCCGGATGATCGATAAAGGATTAAACGCCGGCAGGGAGTGGAGCTGGTCGACGATCGTTAGGCCGACTAATAACAGGATGATTAAACGGGTGATGACCAACCAGGTCGTGACCCGTTTTTCTTGGTGGGAGCGCAGGCCCCGGTAAATGGTAAAGATGAGGCCGAGAAACCCCAGAAGGTTAACGGCAAAGTAAAGTGGATCCATGATAATTCCCCTTGAAATCGGTTTACCACCATTGTAGCATTGCCGCATTTGACCGGCGAACGGGGCGTGGGACTTGAAAAAAATCTTAAAATGTGTAAAATAGCCTTTATTGCGAAAAAAGTTGATCAGTGAGGTGGAAGGCATGACACATTACAAGATTGGTGATAAAGTAGCGGCCAAAAAGTTTGGTCCCTTAGAACACGATTTCTCCGGGGAAGTCGAAAAGGTTTACGATAACTCAGTAATGATTGCCATTACCGAATACGATCCGGCAGATCAAAGTGGGATCAACGAATTAAACGGCCGGGCCGTGGTTCGGAAGGGCGAAGCCAAGATCTTAAAGGAAGTGCCACGGACCAAAGAGGACTTAGAAGCGGCCGCGAAGGAAGAAGAAGAAGCGGCGGCAAAGGCTGCTAAATCGGTAAGAACACCCGCCGGCGGCGGACAAAGACGACTAAAGAGTCGGCTAGTTCCGAAAAAACGAAAAAGTTCCAAATAAGTAGTGACAAATCAATTTAATATGGTATTATAAATGAGTAAGTTAATTACTCATTAAATTATGCGGGTATAGTTCAGTGGTAAAACTCAACCTTCCCAAGGTTGCGTCGCGAGTTCGATTCTCGTTACCCGCTTCTCATCATCGCTTCGGCGGTGATTTTTTTGCTTGTTATTCTGCCGGAGCTTGGTATAATAAAGGCATTCCGGTCCCTGGAGTAGTAGTAACGGCGAACGTAATTAGCGACCCCTCGTTGGTGAAAGGAGGGGCGTTGCCGTTACGAAGGCGTGTTAGGGACCAGCAGTTAAATCGAAGTTTGAGTGGAATGATACATTCAATTAGAGTGGTACCGCGGGAAATCTCGTCTCTAGTAAGCATGGGCTTATTAGGGGCTTTTTTACTTTTTAGGAGGAATTTAGGATGAACGAACGTCAACAAGTTGCGTCTGCACTGCAAAAGGTGCTGCCAAACCTCAGTGTGGAAGATCTTGAAGCAAAGTTGGAACGCCCAAAGGATGCTAAGAACGGTGATTACGCCTTTCCAACCTTCTTTTTAGCCAAGGAGCTCCACAGGGCGCCGCAAGTGATTGCTAGCGAACTGGCTGAACAAATCGACCAAAGTGGCTTTGAAAGGGTGGTTGTTGCCGGCCCGTACATTAACTTCTTCTTGGACAAGGCTAGCGTCGGGGGAGAAATCTTGGCCGCCGTCTTGGCGGACCCAGCTAACTACGGGAGCACCGACCTGGGTCACCAGGGGCACGTGACCATTGACCTGTCCTCGCCAAACATCGCCAAGCCAATGGGGATGGGGCACCTGCGTTCAACCGTGATCGGGAACGCCATTGCCAACATCTTGGCTAAGGTCAACTACGTACCGGTACGGATCAACCACCTTGGTGACTGGGGACCCAGTTTGGGAAGTTGATGGCCGCCTACGAAATGTGGGGGACGAAGCAGAGGTGCAAAAGGACCCGATCAACACCCTGCAAAAGTACTACGTTAAGATCAACACCGAAGCCGATGAACACCCCGAATACGATGACCTGGGCCGGGAATGGTTTGCTAAGCTCGAACAGGGCGATCCGGAAGCCCAGCGGCTCTGGAAGTGGTTCGGGAAGTGTCCTTGCAACGGTTTATGAAGATCTACAACCTCTTGGACATTGATTTCGACTCCTTTAACGGGGAAGCCTTCTACAACGATAAGATGGATGAAGTGGTAACCCTCTTAGAAGACAAGCAGTTACTTAAGGAATCCCGTGGGGCCGAAATCGTCGACCTGGAAAAGTACGACTTAAACCCGGCCATGATCCGCAAGAGCGACGGCTCCACCCTGTACCTGACCCGGGACTTGGCGGCCGCTTTATTCCGTAAGCGGATGTACCACCACGCCCAATCCCTGTACGTGGTGGGGGCCGAACAAAGCAAACCACTTTGCCCAATTAAAGGCGGTCCTGTCCGAAATGGGCTTCACCTGGTCAGACCAAATTCACCACATTCCGTTTGGTTTGATGAGCTTAAACGGGAAGAAGATGTCTACCCGGAAGGGGAACATTATCCAATTGGAAGACGTCTTAAACGACTCGATCAAGTTGGCCCTCCAACAAATCGAAGAAAAGAACCCGACCCTGGCCAACGCCGACCAAGTGGCCGAAGAAGTGGGGGTTGGCGCCGTGATCTTCCACGACCTGAAGAACGAACGGACCAACTCGGTGGACTTTAAGTTAGAAGAAGTGGTTAAGTTCGAAGGGGAAACCGGTCCATACGTTCAATACGCCCACGCCCGGGCCGAATCGATCCTCCGTAAGGCCGGCCGCCCATCCTTTGAAGGCGCTACGTTGACCGTCGATGGTCAAGAAGCCTGGGAAGTAGCCAAGAAGATTGGTCAATACCAAGAAACGATCGTCCGGGCCGCTAACGAATACGACCCGTCCTTGACTGGGAAGTACGCCCTGTCCTTGGCTAAGTCCTTCAACCAATACTACGCCCACACCCGGATTCTGGAAGAAGACGACCAAAAGCTCTCCCGCTTAGCCCTCGTCCAAGCCGTTTCCGACGTCCTCAAGTCCGCCTTAGCCCTCCTCGGCGTTAAGGCACCAGACGAAATGTAATTTAGTTTAATACGTTGCCCCGTCGCGCTCTGCGGTGGGGCTTTTTGATACGGGGAAAAGGTTGCCAACTTCATTGCTGAGGGATATCTGCCAAACCATTCGGGCGTCACTCCCGTTTTGGTGACAGGACAAATCTAAAATTTGGCGCAATGACCGCTAGACGGCCTGCTTGATAGGTTGGGTCGCACTCACTGTATTGCGCAAATCTAAACATTTGTCGTGTACCTTATTCGGTATTCGAGCTTACATACGGTTTGTCGAGGAGATTGGGTTGCACTTCCGATAACGTGGAAAATGACCACAGGTCTAGTGCCTAAGTACGGGCGAAGGTGCGTACCGCACCAATCTTCCCCTAGCTTAGCCCACGGCCCTGTTTGATAGATTGGGTCGCACTTCCTCCTTGACAGATGGTTAAGATCGGGGCTAGGTTTGGCGCCGGCTTGCTTGCAATGTTAAAATAGTCCCATCATGTTTTCGTTCGGAGGATAAATGATGGAACGTCAAAGACCGCCACGCTTACCATTTAAGGAGCGGTTGAAAGAAGGGGTCAAGCAAGTCGGTCACCGGGTTTGGCAACTAGTTCGCCACCAGTGGCACCGTTTCCAGCTGACCCGCTGGTTGATCATAATTGTCTTGAGCCTCTTTTTGGTGATGAGCGCCTACCTGACCTTTGTGGCTAAAACGTCTAACGTTAAGGACTTAAAGGCCCGCTTGGAGCAGCCAACCCTGGTTTACGACCATAACGGTAAGAGCGCCGGGAGCCTGTATTCACAAAAAGGGGACCTACGTTTCCTTAAATAAGATTTCGAGTAACGTTTCCAACGCCGTTTTATCGACGGAGGACCGCAACTTCTACCACGAACACGGTTTCTCGGTTAAGGGACTGGCCCGGGCGGCCTACCTGCTGGTCAAAAATAAGGTCTTGGGCCGGGACTACATTTCCGGTGGGGATCAACTTTGACCCAGCAACTGGTCAAGAACGCCTTTTTAACCCAGCAGCAAACCTTCTCGCGTAAGGCCGAGGAAATCTTCATCTCGATCGAAGTGGAAAATCAGTACTCCAAAAAAAGATATCTTGACCATGTACTTGAATAACGCCTACTTCGGTCACGGGGTTTGGGGAGTGCAAGACGCCGCTAAGCGTTACTTTAACGTTAACGCTAGCCAGTTGACGGTGCCACAAGCCGCGACCTTGGCGGGGATGCTGACGTCGCCGGGGATTTACGACCCGGTTGACCACCCGAAATTAGCCAAGGAACGGCGCAACCTCGTCTTGGACCTGATGGTGGAAAATAATAAGCTGACCCAGGCACAGGCCAATGCCTACAAGAAGGTGCCGTTAACCGTTGAAGATGGGTACAGTAATTCCAACACCTACAAGTACCCGTACTACTTTGACGCCGTAATTTCGGAGGCGATCAAGGATTACGGCCTGACCGAAAAGAGGTTATGAATAACGGCTACAAGATTTACACCACCCTCGAGCAGGGGCAGCAAGAAGCGATGCAAGATACCTACGATAATGACAACAACTTCCCGTCCACCAAGGCTGACGGGACGATCGTTCAGTCAGCTTCGATTGCCGTTAACCCTAAGACCGGGGGCGTGACGGCCGTGGTCGGCGGGCGTGGGACCCACGTCTTCCGGGGCTACAACCGGGCCACCCAAATGCGGCGCCAACCGGGGTCGACGATCAAGCCGATTGCCGTCTACACCCCGGCCCTCTTGCACGGCTACTTCTACGATTCGACCCTGCAAGACAAGCTCCAATCCTACGGGACTAACAAGTACACCCCGAAAAACTACGACAACACCTACTCGGGATCGGTACCGATGTATAAGGCCCTGTACGAAAGTCTCAACGCTCCGGCGGTCTGGCTCTTAAACAAGATCGGGGTCGACACCGGCTACAAGATGGCCCAAAAGTTTGGCCTACCGGTAGTGAAGAGCGATAAAAACCTGGCGCTGGCGCTCGGGGGCTTAACCGACGGGGTTTCGCCCCAACAAATGGCCCGGGCCTACGCCGTCTTTGCCTCGGGTGGGGAGCTGCCGACGACCCACTACATCACCAAGACCGTGGACGCCTCGGGCAAGGTCGTTAAGCGCAAGAACAAGTTGACGACCAAGCGGATCATCTCTAAGAAGGTGGCCAACACGATGACCTCGATGATGATCGGGGTCTTCAAGCACGGGACCGGAAGAACGCCGCCCCGAGTGGTTACACGATCGCCGGAAAGACCGGGACGACCAATTCCGGTTTGACGAATGATGACAACGACCGCGATAAGTGGATCATCGGCTACACACCCGACGTGGTGGTGGTGACCTGGGAAGGTTATGACACTACCACTAAGACTAACCAGCTTTACGACGTCGAAAATAACGACATCTACGGCCTCTTTAAGACCGAAATGAGTGGGATCTTGTCTAACACCGCCGGGACTAAGTTCACCGTCCAAGACGCCCAAACCAAGGCGCAAGAGGCGGCCAAGTCCGCATCATCATCGAACTCGTCTGGCTCCAACCTGTGGAACCGGGTTTCCGACTTTGCCAATAACGTTAACCAACAGGTCCAAAACGCCTGGAGCAACATCCGCTCGCTCTTCTAGCTAGACCAGGCCGGTCATGATACAATGAAAGCAATGTCAATTAGGAGGACACATTCAAATGGTTGTAAACATTTACGATACGGCAAACGAACTGGAACGCCAAATGCGGCAAACGCAGGAATTCATCGGCTTAAAGGAAGCCTTTGATGACTTAAAGGCCGACAAGGAAGCAACGGACCTGTTCGTTAAGTTCCAAGCTAAGCAAGCGGCGGCCCAACAAAAGCAAATGCAGGGCCAAGAAATTTCCGAAGATGAAATCAAGGAAATCCAAGCCCTGGCCAAAGACGTTACCAGCAAGGACGTCATCCAAGCCTTGATGGCCAAGGAACAACAAGTTGACCAAATGATCCAACAATTAAACCAGATCATCACTGGCCCGCTACAAGAACTTTACAAGCAATTCGGCCCGCAAGAGGGCTAGTTACGGGGAAGTGTGACCAACCCTCTCGACAAACCGTACTTAGGCACTAGGCTTACGGTTGGGAGCACGTTAGCTGTGTAACATTCAAGATTTGAAAAGAGGCTGGGGAAACTTTGATTTTCCCAGCCTCTTTTAACAAGGAGGGATCACGATGGAGATTGGTAACTTAACTAGCGGGGTGGCGACCGAAGGGGTGGCACTGATTAAGGACGCCCAGTTAAAGACGACCCGGACCGGGGACCCCTTTTTAGCCCTGCGCTTTGCCGACCGGACCGGTGAAATCAGCGGTAACCTTTGGGACGCAACCGACAACCAGGTCGCCCAATTTAAGGCCGGGGTGGTGGTGGAGCTCGCCGGCCAGGTCGAAACCTACCAGGACCAGTTGCAGTTTCGGATCCAGGAGCTGCGCCTGGCTAGCCCAGAGGAGGGCCAACCGGAAGACTTTGTGCCCCGGGTGGCGGAAACGGACGGGGAACTAAAGGATGACCTGCGGCCCTTTTTAGCGGCCATTCATCAGGTTGAATGGGCGACGATCGTTAATCATTTGTTTAAAAATACGGAGCGCCCTTCTTTAACTTCCCGGCGGCCAAGGTCAACCACCACGCCCTGGTCGGTGGGTTGGCCTTTCACACCCTGTCGATTTTGCGCCTGGCTAAAAACGTTTGCGACCAGTACCCGGGGATCAACCGGGAACTCCTGTACGCCGGCGCCCTTTTGCACGACATGGGTAAGGTAATCGAGTTGTCCGGCCCGGTAGCGACCCAGTACACCACGACCGGGAACTTGTTGGGCCACATTTCCATCGTTGATGGCGAAATTGTCGCCTGTTGCCAAGAGGTCGGTTTATTGCCGACCAACCCCAGGTGGTCTTGCTTCGCCACGTCATATTGGCCCACCACGGCCTGCGTGAGTACGGGTCCCCGTTGAACCGGAGCTAATGGAAGCGGAGGTCTTACACCGCCTAGATGAGCTCGATGCGGCGATCACCGAAATTAACGGGGCGTTAGAGCAAACCGCCCCGGGTGAATTTTCGCCCCGCCAGTTTGCCCTTGGCCGCCGGCAGTTCTACCGGCTCCCAACCGGACAAGACACGAAGAAAGCGTGAAGAAAGCCTAAAAGCTTTATAAGGAGCAAGCACATGCTTTTTGAGTGTGTTATATTAGATTGGTGAAAAAAATCCAAAGGATGTGAGATAGTTTGAAAACAAAGAAAATGTGGGCAATCATCGCTGGGTTAGCCCTAGCATTGCCGTTGGCCGCTTGCGGTAACAAGGCGGTCGCCACCACCAGTGGTGGAAAGATCACGGAGAGCGAATACTACTCCAGCATGAAGCAAACCTCCAATGGGAAACAAGTGCTTCAGCAAATGATCCTAGACAAGGTGTTGGAAAAGCAGTACGGAAGCAAGGTTTCGACTTCCGAGGTGAACTCCGAATACAACGCCTACAAAAAAGGAGTACGGCTCCTCATTTTCAACCGTTTTATCTGAGGAAGGCTTGACCGCCAAGTCCTTTAAGCAACAGATTCGTTCTAACCTGCTCTTAAAGGCCGCCGTGCGCAATTACTCCACCTTCTCCTCCAGCGCTTTAAAGAAGCAATGGAAGAAGTACGAGCCAAAGGTTCAGACCGCCGAAATTCTGGTGGGTTCAAAGGAAACGGCCCAAAGCATCATCGACACCTTAAACAACACGTCGGGAAGCAAGCTTAAGGAATTCAAGAAGCTGGCTAAGTCCAAGTCCACCGACACGACGACCAAGTCTAACGGTGGGGTCTTATCCGCCTTTGATAATACGGATACTAGCTTGCCATCTGCTTACCGTAAGGCCGCCTTTGCTTTGAAGACCGGTGAATACACGACCGAACCGGTTAAGACCGACAACGGTTACTACGTCATTTACATGATCAAGCACCCGGCTAAGGGTAAGTACTCTTCTCACATCAGCGACTTGAAGGACCAAATCGTTACCCAAAACCTGAACAACTCGACCTTCTTACACAACGTTGTTTCCAAGGTCTTAAAGAAGGGTGACGTTTCGATTAAGGATTCTGACTTAAAGAACATCATGGACGACTACTTGACTAGTTCTTCGTCAACGTCTTCCACGACTTCTAGCTCCAGTTCCTCGAGTTCTTCAACCTCTAGTTCTAGCTCCAGTTCTTCTAGCGCTAGCGAATCATCGTCATCTAACTAATCAATGATTAACGGGTGACAATAAAAGCCCCGCACAGTTCGCATTCAGCGAGCTGGCTGGGCTTTGTTATTGAGGTAGGTTACTGCTGACGTTCTTGAACCGTCTTTAACACGGCTTGGATCTTTTCCACGTGCGGGGCGATCTTGGTTTGAAAACGGCTGACTTCCGCTTGCAGGTCACTCACCACCGGGGAGAGGTGGGCGACTTCCGTTTGGAGGCGCTTGGTATTTTGGGCTAGCTGGGCGGTGCTGGTTTTGAGGGCGAGCACCTGATTCTTTAGCGTCGCCAGCTTAGCGCGTTGGTTAGCAAACATGTTAGTCCTCCAGGTGGTCGATGATCGCTTGTTGGATGGCGGTGTACTTTTCCTCGTTGCATTCCCCGGAATTATCAACGAAGTGAATGGAGAAGTCGTCATCCTTGGTGTAACGTGGGATCAAGTGGATGTGGGAGTGGAAGACCGACTGGTAAGCGACGGCCCCGTTATTGTTGACGACGTTCATCCCCTCGATGGCCGGGTTGGAATCACGAACGGCGCGGGCCACCTTTGGCAGGCGGGTAAACACGTCTTGGGCTAGTTGTTCGTCGTAGTCAAAGAGGTTGGCGACGTGTTCTTTGGGCACCAGGAGGGTGTGGCCCGGCGTGTTTTGGGAAATGTCTAAAAAGGCGTAGACCAGGTCGTCTTCGTAAACCTTGTAGCTAGGGATTTTCCCCTGCGATGATCTTACAAAAAATGCAATCACTCATACTAAAACCTCGCTTTAAAAACCAAGTTACAATGATGAGTTTATTTTACCACGAACTGGGGTGGCACTGGCGAAGAAAGGGCGCCACTACTTGTTAATAAGAAGATAGGGTATAATACAAACATTGGACAGCAATGAGGAGGGACACCATGATTTTAGAAATTGATGACTTGGTCGGCGGCTACTCGCGGGTCCCGGTCTTAAAAAAGGTCTCCTTTAAAGTTGAAGAGGGCCAACTGGTCGGTTTGATCGGTTTAAACGGGGCCGGCAAGTCAACCACGATCAACCACGTGATTGGCCTCTTGCACCCGTTCTCCGGCACGATTAAGGTCGGTGGCAAGCAGTTAAAAGACGACGCCGAGGGGTACAAGGCCCAGATCGCCTACATTCCCGAAACACCGATTCTTTACGACGAGTTGACCCTGCGGGAGCACTTAGCCCTGACGATCCGGGCCTACCAAATGGATGAACAGGCCGCTTGGCAACGGGCGCAGCGGCTCTTAAAGATGTTTCGCCTGGATAACAAGTTGGACTGGTTTCCGGTGGACTTTTCCAAGGGATGCGCCAGAAGGTGATGATCGTGGCCGCCTTCATGACCGAAGCTAAGCTCTTGGTGGTCGACGAACCCTTTTTACGGTTTGGACCCGCTCGCGGTGCACGACTTGTTGAACCTGATCCAGGAGAAAAAGAGCAGGGCGTCGGTATTTTGATGTCGACCCACGTCTTGGATACCGCCCAGCGTTACTGTGACCGCTTCGTCCTCTTGGCCGACGGGAAGGTGAAAACCCAGGGGACCCTCGCGGAACTAACGGCAGGCGGGCAGACCCTGGATGAGGTCTACTTGAACTTAGCAAGGGATGAGCAACATGGGTGATTTATTTGAACAACGGCGGCGCCGCCACTTCGTTCTCTTAATGAAGTACTGGCGGCTCGTCTTCAACGACCACTTCATCATCGCCCTCTTCTTTTTGTTTGGTGCGTTGGCATACACCTACGCCCAGATGATTGCCCACGTTAGCCCCGGCCAGTGGTGGGCAAAGCTGTTTTTGACCCTCTGGTTAGGCTTGATCGTTCACGTTGGCCGGTTGGCGACCCTAGTTGAACCGGCCGACCCGGTCTTTTTTATTGCCGCAAACCAGCTCGATGATCAACTACTTCCGGCGGGCCCGTTACTACAGCCTGATTGGCGGTGAGGCCATCACAATTTTGGCCACCGTGGTGGTGTTGCCGTTGGCGATGGCGACCGTTAAACTGACCGGCTTTGAGGTGGGGAAATCATCGCCTCAATGGTATTATTGAAGTTTGCCCACTTGATCTTGGCTCAGCGCCACCTCTCCTTGGTGACCAATTTAACCATGCTCAACGTGGCGGGCTTTGGCGAACCCTTAGTGGCCCAAGTGATTACCTGGTGGGTATCGCCAACCTGGGGCTTTGTAGCAACGATCGTCATGAGCATCGGCCACTTCGCCCACCTCCGGGTCACCGAAGACGCCGATTGGGCCAAGGCGATCCGCTTTGAACGGGAGCGGATGGAATCGGTCTACCGCTTCTTCAACCTCTTCACCGACGTACCGCAAGTGCAAGGTAAGGTTAAGCGCCGCGCTTGGGCCAACGGGTTGATTAACTGGTTAGCCAAGGGCAATGCCTGGACCTTCTTGTACGCCCGGGGCCTGGTGCGCAACGTCGAGTTATCTGGCTTAATTGCCCGCTTGACGGCCTTGATGATGGTGGTGCTCTTCTTTGTCCCACTAGCCTGGCTTAACACCGCCCTGTTGGTGATCGGCCTGTATTTGATTATCACCCAGCTGACCCCCCCTGGCCGACCACTTTGAAGCCAAGGTCTTCACCCACGTCTACCCCCTTCCCACCAAAAAAAGAGCGCCAGGCCGCCTTTGTTAAGGTGGCCACCAAGGTAGCGGTGGTGGTGGCCGTTTTATTGGCGGTCGCCTCTTTGGGGGTCAGGTTGGACTGGCAACGAGCGGGAATCAACCTAGTCGTCGCCCTAATTGAAGGGTGCTTGTTGACCCGTTACTACTTAAAAACACGAATTCACTAGCGAAATGAGGAACTAACATGCGCGTAAAGCACAAAAAGTGGGCCGTACCCCTGATGGAAGCCCACCCCGAAATGATGACGATGGACCCGGCCAGCTTTAAGGGCCGTTGGCAAGAACGGTTTGCCAAGCCCCAACCGCTTCAAGTAGAAGTGGGGATGGGGAAGGGCCAGTTCATTATCGGGATGGCCAAGGCCCACCCTGAAATTAACTTTATCGGCTTAGAAATCGAATCGACGGAGGCGGCGATCGCCCTTAAAAAACGCCCTTCCCGAGCAATTACCAAACCTGACCCTGGTCCGCGGCGACGGGGCCGGCTTGGACACCTACTTTGAAGACGGCAGCATTGACCGGCTGTACTTGAATTTCTCCGATCCGTGGCCAAAGACTCGCCACGAAAAACGGCGCCTGACCTACAAGACCTTCCTGGCCAACTACCAACAGGTGGTTAAGCCGGGGGGCGGCTTGGAGTTTAAGACTGACAACCAGGGGCTGTTTGAGTACTCCTTAACCAGCCTTAACAACTTCGGGATGATTTTTGACGGCGTCTGGTTAAACTTGCACGAAAGCCCGGAAAACGAGGGCAACGTGGAGACCGAATACGAGCAGCGTTTTGCGAGCCTCGGTCAACCCATCTACAAGCTTAAGGCGCACTTCCCGGTAAACTAAAAAAGGGCAGCTGGATTTCCAGCTACCCTTTTTATGTTGCAGAAAAGGTACTTCTCACGGCCTGTCGAGGAGATTGGGTCGCACTTCTATTAACGTGCTCCTAACCACGAGCCTAGTGTCTAAGTACGGGCAAAGAACGGTGCGTACCGCACCAATCTTCCCCTAGCTTAGCCCACGGCCTGTCGAGGAGATTGGGTCGCACTTCTTCTTAATTCATCCTCTTCAACTCAATGATTGAACCGGTGTAAGCGTCGGCTAAAAATTCGTAGTTGACCAATTGGTCGTCTTCTTGGCGCCGCAAGCCACCGCGGTAAGCCGTGGTCTTATAAGCAAAGCGTTGGAAGGGAATCGGTTGGTAGTCAATCCAAGAGCCGGCCAGGGGCCTTCTTTTTTTAAAGTCGTTGGTGACGAGCTTGAGAATGGTTTTAGCCCCACGGCGACGGTCACCAAACATCTTGCCAGTGACAAAGCCTGCCAACGCCGCTCCCCCGAGGGTTAGCGGAATCATCCAGGGGTTTAAGGAACCATTTAAATTATCCATAAGCAGGTCGCTTCCTTTGCTAGATCGGCAATGCCTTGATCTGAGATTAATCGACTATATTGTACCATACTGACCCGGTGGTGCAATTGATTGCCCCACGGCTCAATTACTTGGCAGGTGGCGGGGACTATGCTATGATACCGATAAATAGTAAGTGAAAGTAGGAGGTTTCAAAATGGAAACTTTACCAAAGACGGACCTGGCCGGGTTAAATGACCGCGTCAAGGACGGTAAGCACGTGCTCTTTTTTTACGGCCGGTTGGTGCCCAGACTTCGCCTTTATTAATCCAGCGATTCCGGAAATTGAACGAGCCTTTGCCGATTACCAATTCATTAAGGTCGACCGGGACGAAAACATCGATTTAGCCGCCGACCTGGGCATCATGGGCATCCGTCCTTCGTTGCCTACAAGGATGGGCAAAGAAATTGGCCGCTTCGTCAACAAGGACCGCAAGACCAAGGAACAGGTGGAAAGCTTCTTACGCAGTTTATAAGCTAATGAAAATGCCGTCGCCCTTAGTGGTGGCGGGTTTTATAATTATCTGCCCGCCGGAGGGGGAATGTGGTACACTTAGGTTTGGTTGATTTAGAAAAATGAATGGAGATGTGAGTCTTACATGCTAATTGCAAGTTACAATCGTCCCGGCATGGGCGACGTATTGGTGACGATGGTCAACAACGGCAGTGGGGAGCAAACGGTTACTACCAAGCAAAACGTGACCGAGATTAAGGACGCCCAGGGTCAGCTTTTTGGGCTACAACTTCCAAAACGCCAGCCAACTGCTGCCGGATTTGGAAGGACACCGGGGGCAAGTAGTCCTAACTGAAGACCAGGTGGCCACTTTGAACCAGGCGATTCAAGAAGCCGGCTTTGCAACCCCGTTGGTGGCCGACCTCAGCCCTAAGTTTGTGGTTGGTTACGTCAGTGAAATGGAAGACCACCCCAAGTCCGATCACTTGCACATCACCAAGGTGGACCTGGGGGACGAAACGGTGCAGATCGTCTGCGGGTCACCCAACATTGAAAACCACGTTAAGGTGATTGTAGCGAAGGTCGGCGCCATGATGCCATCCGGGCAGATTATTTGGCCGGGGGAACTGGTCGGCGTTGAATCCGACGGGATGATTTGTGCTGGGCGCGAGTTGAACCTGAAGAACGCCCCGGACAAGCCGGGGTGCGTCATTTTACCAGCTGACTTTGGTCAACCGGGTGACGCCTTTGACTTCGAGAAGGGTAACCAACTGTTTTAACGAGCGGACGGCACGAGAGGAAGCAATCATGGAAAAAAAGACTTACTACTTTGTCGGAATTAAGGGGACCGGGATGGCCGCCTTGGCCCGTCTCTTAAAGGACCTGGGGAATGAGGTTTTGGGCTCGGATATCGAAAAAGAAACCTTTACCCAACAACCACTAGCAGACGCCGGGATCCCGGTGCTCTCCTTTGACCCGGCCAACCTAAAGGAAGGCATGATCGTGGTCCAGGGGAACGCCTTTAGTGATGACCACGAAGAAATTGTGCGGGCAAAGGAAATGGGCCTCAAGATCCAATCTTACCCGGAAACGGTGGAACAAGTGGTCGCTAACCACACCTCGATTGGGGTGGCCGGTGCACACGGTAAGACCAGCACGACCGGGTTATTAGCCCACGTTTTATCCAACGTCGAACAGACCTCCTACTTGATCGGTGACGGGGTCGGTGTCGGGGTGGCGGACGCCCGCTTCTTCGTCTTTGAAGCCGACGAATACCGGGACCACTTCCTGGCTTACCACCCGGACTACGCGATCATGACCAACGTTGACTTCGACCACCCGGACTACTTCAAGGACTTGGCCGACGTCAAGGATTCCTTTGAAACCTACGGCCGGCAAGTCAAAAAGGGTCTCTTTGTCTGGGGTGAGGATAAGAGCCTGCGTGACTTAAACGTTGACGTGCCCGTTTACTACTACGGAACGGCACCCGATGATGACTTCCGGGCGGCCAACATCGTCCGGACCCCGGATGGCTCCACTTATGACGCTTACTACAAAGATCAAAAAGCTGGGGACCTTTACCATCCACTTGTACGGGGAACACTCCGTCTTGAATTCGTTGGCCGTGGTGGCCGTGGCCTACATGGAAAAGATCGACTTGGAAAGATCAAGGCCGAATTGGCCAACTTCAGCGGGGTGAAGCGGCGGTTTGCCGAAGAAGACATCGCCGATATGAAGGTGATTGACGATTACGCCCACCACCCGTCGGAAATCAAGGCGACCATTGACGCCGCCCGCCAAAAGTTCCCACAAAAGGAACTAGTGGTGGTCTTCCAACCCCACACCTACTCACGGCTAGCCGCTTACCTGACGGAATTTGGCCAGAGTTTAAGCCGGGCTGACAAGGTCTTTGTGACGCCGATCTTTGGCTCGATTCGTGAACAAAACGGGTCGGTTTCGGCCAAGGACCTCGAGGACCTGATCCCGGGTAGCGAGGACATCGATCAAGCATCGATTACCAAGCTGTTGGCATACCACGACGCCGTGGTGGTCTTCATGGGGGCCGGTGACATCGAAAAGTACGAGGATGATTACAAGGCCCGTTTGAAAGAGCGGGGTAAATTAGTTGAAGGGAATGGTGGCATTTGCTACCATTCTTTTAGTTAGTAAAACTCTTTTAGTTAGTAAAACAGAAAATTTAATGGGAGGTCATATCGTGGACAACTTTTCACGTGAGCCCGAACGGCGTGAAGTAAACGTCAGCGGGCTAAATACCTTTTTTGACCCGGATGTACGGGTTGATGTCTTTAGCAGTCTTCGTCTCGGCCATTACGGCCTACCTGACCATGACCGTCTTCAAAGCGGCGGTCTTCACCTTTGTTGCTGGGCATGCCGGCTTGGTCTGGATCATTTTGCTCTTGCCAATCGCCCTTTCGATGGGGATTAGCTTTAGCGCCACCAGGAATCCGGTCGGTTCCTTTATCATGTTGATGTTGGTGTCGATCATCTATGGGGTTGAGTTCTCCTTGATCTCGGCAATGTACACGGCGGCCAACATTGCGGCGGCCTTCGTTTCGTCGGCCGTGATCTTCGTGACGATGGCGGTCTTTGGGACGGTCACCAAGCGCGACCTCAGTAAGGCCGGTAGCCACGCCATGGCGGCGTTGGTGGCCTTGATCATCGCTTCTTTAATCAACATGTTCTTGCACTCAGCAGCGATTACCTACATCTTCTCCTACATCGCCGTGATCATCTTCGTGGTCTTAACGGCTTGGGATGCCCAGAAGATGAAGGCCATCTACGTTAACTACGGGGGCCGAAGTTTCCATGGGCGGCTTGGCCGTCATGGGGGCCTTACAGCTTTACCTCGACTTCATTAACTTATTCTTACAGCTCTTGCAAATCTTTGGGATGAGCAACCGCGACTAACAAAAAAAGAACCGTGCCAAAAGCGCGGTTCTTTTTGTTAGTTTAAGAAATCGGCCACTAATTGAAGGGTGGTTTCCCGTTGGTCGCCGTCGCCACGTAACTGGTGGCTGGCCCCCTCCAGGAAGTGGATCACCCCGTTTTGGTACATAACGTTGTACTTTTGTGAGGCCTTGGGGTCGACCACCATGTCGGCCAGGCCGTGGATCATCAAAACCGGGCCGGCGTAGTGCTGGGCGGTTTCGTAAATTGGCAGCAGTTGGGCGGTCCTGAAGTAGTCGCCGCCGACTTTGAAGCCACCAACCGTTACGTAGTCGGGAATGTGGTTGGGATCGTAGGTGGTTCCTTGGCAAGTCCCGATCAGGGCGTCATCTTTGAGGGTGGCAGCTGGGGCCAAGAGAACTAACTTGTCAATCACGTCGCGGTAGTAGGCGGCGAGCATCGAAGCCACCACCCCGCCTTGTGAGTGGCCAACCAGGATGATTTCCTTTGCCTGAACCTCCTGGCGGGCGTAGTCGATGATCTTCATGCCGTCTTGAAGTTCGCTTAACACGGTCATGTCGCTAAACTGACCGTCGGACTTACCGCAACCGGCAAAGTCAAACCGTAACGTGGCCAGGCCCTGGTCGTTTAAGCGGTGGGCCAGTTGGTTTAAGAGGTTCTCCTCGGTGTAACCTAGGTCACCCTTAAAACCGTGCATTAAAATGGCGATCCGGTCGTTTGGCACCTGGTCGCTCCCCTCGAGCAGCCCCCGTAAGGTAAGACCGGCACTCTTGATTGCAACTTCCATTGTATCAACTCACTTTCATGTTTATCCTTACGATACCCGGGTCAAAAGGCGATGGCAAGCGCTTTATTTAAGGGGCGGACAAGCGGCGGGGCGCAAAGTTTGCTACAATGGGAGCAATGACTAAGAAGGGACGGATAAAAATGGCTAAGCAGCTTTTATTAATCGACGGAATAGCATCGTCTTCCGGGCGTTTTCGCCATGCACAACCAGATGGAGAAGTTTACCAACCAGGCGGGGTTACACACGGCGGCCATCTACGGGTTCAAACTGATGCTGGATCACATATTAAAGGAGGTTCAACCAGACGCCGCCTTGGTGGCCTTTGACGCCGGCAAGACCACCTTTCGGACCGAAAAGTACGCCGATTACAAGGGGAGCCGTGATAAAACGCCGGGTGAGCTAGTGGAACAACTGCCCTACGTACGCAAGCTGGTCGAAGCAAGTGGCCTCCACGCTTACGAACTAGTTAATTACGAGGCCGATGACATCATTGGGACCCTGGCCAAGGAAGGGGACCAGGCCGGCTTTGAGACGATGATTGTGACTGGGGACCGTGATTTGACCCAGCTGGCCACCGACCACACCACCGTGGCCGTTACCAAGCGCGGGGTGACCCAAACCGAGGAGTTCACTCCGGCATACATGCAAGAAAAGCTGGGCGTCACCCCACGCCAATACATCGATGTGAAGGCCCTGATGGGGGATAGCTCCGATAACTACCCCGGGGTTACCAAGATTGGTGAAAAAACGGCGGTCTCCCTGATCCAGGAATACGGCTCTTTGGACGGGTTGTACGAAAACATCGCCGCGATGAAAAAGTCCAAGCGCAAGGAAAACCTGATCAACGAAGAAAAAGATTGCTCGGGAGTGCCAAGACCTAGCGACGATCCACCGGGACGCTCCGCTGGCGATCGGCTTAAAAGACATTGCCTACCAGGGACCGGACGAAGCCGCCCTAATTGACCTGTACCAAGAATTAGACTTCAAGTCCTTTTTAAAGGAGCTAGGCGCCCAAGAAGGGGGCGCACAAGTTGACCAAGCGCCAATCGAATACCAGGTGTTAGACGAAGACAACATGGCGTTGGTTGATCAACTCGGGGCTACCGTTTGCTTCCAATTAGAAATGCCGGACGCTAACTACCACGAATCACCACTGGCCGGCTTTGTAATTGGCGATGGCAAGCGGTGGCTAGTCAGCCGTAACGCCGACCTATTAACCACCGCCCCGCTAAAGAAGCTACTCGAAGACCCAGCGGTTGAAAAGGACGTCTTCAACGCCAAGGCCCAGCTGGTCGGCTTACACCGGTTAGGGGTTGACCTGGCCGGGGTCGACTTTGACTTGCTCTTGGCTTCTTACCTGCTCAACACGAGTGAAAACGCCAATGACTTAGGGGTGCTGGCGGCTGCCCACGATTACCACCAGGTCCAAACTGATGAAGAGGTTTACGGGAAGGGTGCTAAGCGGGCCATTCCGGCTGACGACGAGGTCTTTTTCACCCACCTAGCCAAAAAGGCCCGGGCGATTAGGGACCTTAAAGAACCCCTATACCAACAGCTGACCGATAACGAGCAACTACCGCTCTACGAAGACATTGAACGCCCCTTGTCCGCGGTCTTGGCCCACATGGAAATCACCGGGATTCATGTCGACGCAGCGACCCTAAAGGAGATGGGCTCCAAGTTAGTTGAACGTGAGGCGGAGCTAGAACAGGCGATTTACCAAGAAGCCGGCGAGGAGTTTAACATTAACTCCCCGAAGCAGCTGGGCGTAATCTTATTTGAAAAGATGAAGCTACCGGTCATCAAAAAGACCAAGACCGGCTATTCGACGGCCGTCGACGTCTTAGAAAAGCTGGCCGACCGGGCACCGATCGTCCAAGACATCTTGGCCTACCGGCAAATCAGCAAGCTACAATCAACTTACATCACCGGCTTACTCAAGGTGATCCACCAAGACGACCAAAAGATCCACACCCGCTACTTGCAGACCCTAACGGCGACCGGCCGTCTCTCGTCAGTCGACCCGAACCTGCAGAACATTCCGGTTCGCCTGGAAGAAGGGCGCCAAATCCGGCGGGCCTTTACCCCCTCGGCACCGGGGTGGAAGATCTTTTCGTCGGACTACTCGCAGGTTGAACTGCGGGTTTTGGCCCACGTCACCGGCGATAAGAACATGCAGGCTGATTTCTTGGCGGGCAAGGATATCCACGCCGCCACGGCCAAGCGGATCTTCCACTTGCAAAGCGAAGACGAAGTGACCCCGAACATGCGCCGGCAGGCCAAGGCGGTCAACTTCGGGATTGTGTACGGGATTTCCGATTACGGCCTAGCTCAAAACATCCACGTCTCCCGCCCACAGGCCCACGAATTCATCCAGAGTTACTTCAAAGGAATTCCCGGGGTGGAAAAGTACGTTCACGACATCGTGGAACTGGCTAAACAGCAGGGCTACGTCGAAACCCTGACCCACCGGCGCCGTTACCTGCCGGAAATTCACGCGAAGTCCTTTACCCAGCGTTCCTTTGCCGAACGAATGGCTATGAACACCCCGATTCAGGGGTCGGCTGCCGACATCATCAAGCTTGCCATGATCCGAATGGAAAAGGCCTTAAAGGAGCGGGGCTTACGGGCCCGGATGCTCTTGCAGATCCATGACGAACTGGTCTTTGAAGCGCCGGAAGAAGAAATCGCCACCTTAGAGGAGCTGGTTCCTTCCATTATGGACTCGGCCGTAAAGCTAGACGTACCACTGAAGGTGGAAAGCAAGTCCGGGGCAACCTGGTACGACCTGAAAAATAAGCTAGGGCGGTGGGCAAATTACTTGCCAGTCCGCCTTTTTTATTGATAATTTAGAGTGATTATAAACAAAAAGGGGAGTTAAGTATGCCAGAAATGCCAGAAGTTGAAACCGTGCGGCGGGGGTTAATGCGAATCGCGGCCGGCAGTCAGATCAAGGGGATTGACGTCAATTACGGGAAGACGATTGAAAATGACGTCGAGGAGTTTCGCCAGGCCTTGATCGGCCAAACCATCGAACGAATCGACCGCCGGGGAAGTACTTGCTCTTCCGCTTTTCCAACGACCTGACGATGGTCTCCCACCTACGGATGGAGGGGAGTTACTTTAACCAACCGACCGGCGCCGAAGTTGATAAGCACACCCACGTGATTTTTCACTTCACCGACGGCACCGACCTGTGCTACCGCGACACCCGTAAGTTTGGGCGGATGCACCTGGTTAAAACCGGGGAAGAAATGACGGTCGGCGGGCTGAAAAACGATCGGCCCGGAACCAACTGAAGAGGACTTTCAGTTTGATTACTTCAAGCAGATCCTCAAGAAGAGCCGGAGCAAGATTAAGCCCTTCTTGTTGGATCAGTCCCACGTGGCCGGGTTAGGTAACATCTACGCTGACGAAGTCCTTTGGCAAACCCAAATTAACCCCGAGCAACCGGCTAATTCGCTGACTGACGATCAAATTAAGCGCCTGCGCGAAAACATCATCGCAGAAATCGCCCGGGCCACGGCGGGCCACGGGACGACCGTCCACACCTTTAAAAACGCCTTCGGGGACGCTGGTCAATTCCAAAATAAACTCCAGGCTTACGGGCACAGCGGTGACGCTTGCCGCGCTGCGGCACCAAGCTAGTCAAAATTAAGGTGGCCCAGCGGGGACGACTTTTTGTCCGCACTGCCAAGCGCTGGTGGAACCAGATGACTAAGGTAATTGGTTTAACCGGCGGGATTGCCAGCGGCAAATCGACCGTGGCGGCCCAGTTGCGCCAAGCCGGCCTGGTGGTCCTTGATGCCGACCAAGTCGCCCGGGCGGTGGTCCAAAAGACAGTCCCGGCCTGCTAGCGCTGACCCGGGCCTTCGGACGTCAAATTTTAAAGCCGGATGGGAGCCTAAACCGGGCCAAACTAGGGCAACTGGTCTTTAGTGACCCGGCGGCCAGAAAACAAGTTGACGCCATTACCCACCCCTTGATTCGCCAAGTTTTTGAAGCAAGCCTAGCCGCGTTGAAACGACTAGGGGTGCCGCTAGTTGTCTTAGACGTTCCCTTGTTGCTGGAAGCCGGCTACCAATGCTATTGCGATCAGGTGGTGGTCGTCAAGGTTGACCCGCTTACCCAACTGCACCGTTTGATGGCCCGTAACCACTACGGTAGCCAAGAAGCCAGGGAACGAATCGCCACCCAAATGCCGTTAGCGGAAAAATTGGCCCACGCTGACGTGGTAATTGATAACAACGGGAGCAGGGAAAAGACTGCCCGTCAGGTGACTAAGTTGATTGCTAGCTGGCGGAAGGGGCCGATTTGCACTCTGTGGTATAATATAGTTTACGAAACTATTTGTCAGGAAATCAGGAGGAACTTCGATGCTTTGTCCACACTGTCATCATAATGGATCACGCGTGATCGACAGTCGCCCCGCTGAAGATGGGATGTCCATCCGGCGGCGGCGCGAATGCGTCAACTGTGGCTTCCGCTTTACCACCTTTGAACGATACGAGGAAACACCGTTACTCGTGGTCAAAAAGGATGGAACCCGGGAAGAATTTAACCGCCAAAAGATCTTAAACGGGCTCGTGCGCTCGGCGGAAAAGCGGCCGGTCAGCATGGATAAGCTAACCAAGATTGCCGATCACGTCGAAGCCCGGGTCCGGCGCCTTGGTGAAAACGAGGTCTCCAGTCAGGTCATCGGTGAGTTTGTCATGAACGAACTTAAACCGGTCGACGAAATTGCCTACATCCGCTTCGCCAGTGTTTACCGCCAGTTTAAAGACGTCGATGCCTTCTTTAAGGAAATTGAATCGATGAAAAAGGAGGAGCGTTGATGGGTACCACCCCATTTAAGCTACAACCGCAAACCGGCTACCTCGTCGCCGCTAGTCCGGATTACGCCGGCATAGTTCAAGAGTGGTTGGTGGATTACTACCAACCACTACTTAGCCCCACGGCGCTTAGCTTATTGTTGGCACTTAGCGGGCGGTTGGTCCCCAACCCGATGCCAGCGGAGCGCCACCAGCACACCGTCCTGTTGGACCAATTAGGGGTGGGGATTAATCAAATTGACCAGGCCCGCGGCCGACTGGAGGCCCTGGGGCTGTTGCGGACCTTCTTTCGGGTCGATCAGCTGGGCCCGGTAGTGATCTACCAGCTACAGGCCTTAAAGAGCCCCGCGGAATTCATTAACGAGGACCTGTTTGCCGTCGTTCTTTTACAACACGTGGGGAACGGCGCTACCAGCAGTTGGTGGACAAGGCTAACCGTTACCACCTGGCTACCGATGACTATCACGAGTTAACCCAGGGCTTTTTGAGGTCTTCAAGCCGCTGGCGTCTCCGGCGGACCAGCACACCGTGGCGGCAAGCAAGGACCAGTTGGGCCAGCCGAGCGAACCACGGGTAACGGCCCCCGAACCAAGCGTTGACTGGCAATTCTTGGCCAACCAGGTTCAGGCCCAGGGATTAGCTAGCGACCAACTATCAAAGCACCGCCAGTTGATCATTGCCGAAAAGCGGGTTTACGGTTTGACGGAGCTGGAGTTGGCCACCCTACTGTTGGCGGCCACCGATTTAACCACGGGCGAACTAAACTCCGAACAGTTTAAGGCGGTGGTGGCCAACCGGGCGGCACCAAAGGAAACAGTGCCGGTTAAACCAGCCCCCAACCGGCCGACAAAACGGGGACACTGACGCCCCAGGAAAAGGCCCTCGTGCTAGAAGCCGATCAGGGCGCCCCACTCCAGTACCTAACGAACCTCAAGAAGGCGACTGGTTCGGGCTTTGTTACCCCGACCGAGCGGCGGACCTTAGAACGGCTAGTTAGCCAGACGCCGTTAACCGACGGGGCGATTAACGTCTTGAGTTACTACGTTGTGGTTGAGCAAGGCAACGCCAATTTAGCGCCTAACTTCGTCAACACGATTGCCAATAACTGGACCCGCCAGGGCGTGCGGACGGCCGCCGATGCGGTAGCGGCGATCCAAAAGTTTTGGCAAAAACCAGCGAACCAAAGCGGCCGACCTCCAAAAAGGGCCGGCGTAAAACAATTGTCGAACAGCTCCCTGCTTGGGCGCAGGATGACTCAAAACAACCGGCCCAAGTGGCGTCGCCAGAACAAATTCAAGCGGCCAAAGAGGCCCTGGCTAAACTCCGGGCCAGCGAAAACAAACCGCACCACAATCAATGACCCCGAGTGGTCAACGGAAAGGATGGATGGCCATGCAATCAATCAACCAGGCGGTTAGCGCCGCTTTAAAGGCCCGCGATAATAACCAGGCCTACCAGCAACTCGTCGACCACGTCTTAAACGACCCGGAAGTCCACCAGTTTCTGGCGCAAAACGCGAACTCCCTAACGGTCGAAACCATTGAGCGCGGCTACTCAAAACTGTACGAATTCTACCGGGAACGGGAGTTAATGCGCGCCGGCCGGGCAACGGTCGCCCGGGGTATGCGCCCCGCCTCGAACTGGCCAACGGGCAAATCGCCGTGACCTACGTTCCGACCGCCCAGTTAAACGCACAACGCGAACAAGAGGCCCGCCTTAACCGGGTCCGAGCCATCAACATGCCCAAGTTCATCCGCCAGGCCTCGTTTGATACCTTTTACATGGAACCCGAACGGACCTCGCCTAGTCGCCAGCAGGCCTTCATGGCGGTGACGGACTTTATGAACCGTTACTTGGCCAACCAAGGCTTTGTTCCAGGCCTCTACTTTTCCGGCAGCTTTGGCGTGGGCAAGACCTTCTTGCTCGGCGCCTTAGCAAACGAACTGGCCGGCCGCGGGTTGAGTCAACCTTAGTTCACTTCCCCACCTTCGCGGTGCAGATGAAGGGGCGATCGCCAATAACACCCTCGACCAAAAGCGCGACCGGGTTAAGGCGGCCCCGATTTTAATGCTCGATGATATCGGCGCCGATGCTTTATCGACCTGGCTACGCGACGATATCTTGGGGGTTATCTTGGAGTACCGGATGCAAGAGGAGCTACCGACCTTTTTCTCTTCCAACTTCACCATGGCTGAGTTAGAGGCCCACCTGGCGGTCGATACCCAAGGGAACCAGGAGCCCCTAAAGGCTAAGCGGATTATGGAACGGATTCGCTTTTTGGCCCGAGAAGTCCCGGTCAGCGGCCGTAACCTCCGTCAAGAACAAAGGGCTTGACTTCGGGCGGGGATTTAGTATATTAGTAAACGTTGAAAGAAAAAGTAGAAGCACCCGCTTCTCGCCTAGGTGATTGGAGTCGCCGGGCTGACGAGATTAAATCTGAATGACCATTATGGTTAGTTCGCTTTGCGGGGGTGTGTGTGCACTCCTTTTTTCTTGCTTAATTTTCTTTCGCTAATCAAATTGGAGGTGTGTTGCCATAGCTCAAGGAATGATTGTCAATAACGGTATTCGTGCGCGGGAAGTTCGCCTGATCGACCAGAACGGGGAACAACTTGGTATTAAGTCCAAGCGTGAAGCATTGCAACTTGCAGAGGATGCCGGCCTTGACCTGGTGCTTGTTGCACCCAAGGCTCGCCCAGCGGTTGCGCGGATCATGGATTACGGAAGTACCGTTTTGAGATGCAAAAAAAAGGAACGGGAAGCCCGCAAGAACCAAAAGACGGTTGCCGTCAAGGAAATTCGCTTAAGCCCCACGATCGATACCAACGACTTTAACGTTAAGTTAGGTCGGGTACGGAAGTTCATCGAAAAGGGTGATCAAGTGCGCGTTTCCCTACGGTTCCGTGGCCGGGCCATTACCCACAAGGATATCGGTCGGGACATGATTGAACGGATGGCGGAGGAAACCAAAGACATCGCCACGGTTGTGCAACGGCCAAAGATGGAAGGGCGGAGCATGTTCTTAACGCTTGCCCCGCTTGATAAAGCAAAAAATAAATTAAGAAGGTAGGAATTCGTTATGCCAAAGATGAAGACTAAGAGCGCTGCAGCCAAGCGTTTCAAGCGGACCGCTAAGGGTGGTTTCAAGAGTGGTAACTCATTTACTTCTCACCGTTTCCACGGTAAGACCAAGAAGCAACGCCGTCAATTGCGTGGTCTTTCCATGATGGACAAGTCTAACGTAAAGCGTTACAAGAAGATGATTCCTGCTAAGTAATTGCGGGACGCACAGCGAAAACTATTTAAATTTGTAGGAGGATACCACTATGCGAGTTAAGGGTGGAACAGTTACGCGCGCTCGTCGGAAGCGCATCATGAAGTTAGCAAAGGGTTACACTGGTTCTAAGCACCGTTTATTCAAGACGGCCAAGGACCAAGTGATGAAGAGTTACACTTACGCTTTCCGTGACCGGAAGGTGAACAAGCGTAACTTCCGTGAACTCTGGATTGCCCGGATCAACGCCGGTGCCCGGATGAACGGTCTGAGCTACTCCAAGCTGATGCACGGTCTGAAGTTGGCTAACATCGACATCAACCGTAAGATGCTTGCTGACTTGGCAGTTAACGACGCCGACGCTTTCAAGGCCGTGGTTGACGAAGCTAAGAAGGCCCTGAACTAATTCAATTAGTCGGGATATAAATTAGGCAAAGGCCGCTCTGGGGCGGTTCTTGCTTTTTAACAATTGGCCTCCAGTAATGTTCGTTTCGAACTGCTGGGGGCCATTGTTGTTTACCACCTAACTACGATTGGAGGCAACGTCATCAAAGAGCAATCCCCAATCTATAACCGTGACCACTTATACCAGTACCGTTGGTTAGCGCTCGCCTTCACCTTTTGGGGGGCTACATTGATGCTTACACCTATGGCTTGCGCGGCAACACGCTAGCGGCCGGTCAGACTGGTAACATCATTTTTTCAGTGTTGAATTAGCGCAACACAACTTACCAGGCCTGGTGACCAAGTTGTGGACCTTTGTGGCCTTTATCTTAGGACTGGTGACCGTTGCCTACTTCCGGGTTCACCACCGAACCCATTAGTGGCGCATCGTCAGCTTACTGCCGGTAATTTTAATCTGTTTGGTGATCGGTTTGATCCCCACCACCTGGTCCAATAACCTGGTGGTGCCACCGCTAGCCTTTGGGATGGCGATGTTAAACCTAGCCTTTGATAAGATTGAAGGGCTGGGGTATAACAACGTTTTTTTCGACCGGGAACCTAAAAAAGGCGGTGACCGGTTGGTGTGCGTACTTCTTGGAAGGGGATCGACAGGGCCTAACGGCGGCGGTTAACTACACCGGTTTAGTGAGCGCCTTTATCCTGGGGGCCTTATTGTCGGCAGTCTTACAACGGGTTTGGGGGACGACGACGATTTGGGGGCGTCGGTCCTGTTGACGTCGTCAGCGGTTTGTACGCGTTCTTGTTGTACCGGCGTAGTCAGTACACTAAGTCGCCCTTTACCGGTCGGGCCAAGATGATGGTCACTTAGATTGAAGCCCCAGGCGACAATTACTATAATGGTGGTAATGACTAAACACACAAGGAGAAAATTGTGCTAGAGAAATTCAAACCAACGTGGATGGTGAACTCGATTTATCACGTTCGTCCGGCGGAACTGAAGGAAGCCGGGATTCGGGCCGTGTTTTCCGACCTGGATAACACCCTGATTGCGTGGAATAACCCGAACGGAACCAAGGAACTAAAGGACTGGATGACGTCCTTAAAGGAAGCGGGGATTCCTTTGATTGTGATTTCAATAACAGTCACCGCCGGGTGGAGCGGGCCGTGTCACCCCTGAACCTGCCCTTCGTTTCCCGGGCCCTCAAACCACTTTCGTTTGGCATTACCCGGGCCAGGACGCGCCTGGGCCTTGAAGCCAGCGAGGTGGTAATGGTGGGTGACCAGTTGTTGACCGATATCGCCGCCGCTAACGTTGCCGGCGTCCGTAGCATATTGGTCCGGCCACTACTCGACAGTGACCAGTGGAATACCAAACTCAACCGCTTGATGGAAAAGGGGGTCAAAAAAGGGCCTCTTAAAGAAGTACCCCGAACAAACCTGGCAGGAGGGATTGAATGACGGAATTAAATAGGGACGAAGAACTGCGCTGCATCGGCTGCGGGGCGGTAATTCAAACCGAAGACAAGGACGCCTTGGGCTACACGCCGGCGTCGGCACTGAACAAAGGGCTGGAAACCGGTGAGTTATACTGCCAGCGGTGTTTCCGCTTGCGCCACTATAATGAGATCGCCCCGGTTTCCTTGACGGACGACGATTTTTTGCGCTTACTTAGCCACATCCGCGAGGCCAACGCCCTGATCGTTTACGTGGTGGATATCTTCGACTTCAACGGCTCGATCATCCCGGGCCTGCACCGCTTCGTCGGCAAGAACCCGGTCCTTTTGGTCGGGAACAAAGAGGACTTGTTGCCGCGGTCGCTGCGCCGCTCTAAGCTAACCGACTGGCTGCGTCAACAGGCCAACCAAGCCGGGATTCGGCCCCTGATGACAACCTTGGTTTCGGCCAAAAAAGAATCACCAGGTCGAAGAATTACTGGCCACGATTGAGAAGTACCGCCAGGGTCGCGACGTGTACGTGGTTGGGGTGACCAACGTGGGGAAGTCGACCTTGATCAACCAGATCATTAAGCAACGGACCGGGGTGGAAGACCTAATCACCACCTCGCGCTTCCCGGGGACGACCCTCGATAAGATCGAAATTCCGCTGGAAGACGGTCACGAACTGGTCGACACCCCGGGGATCATCCACCAAGAGCAAATGGCCCACGTCTTGCCGGCTGAGGACCTACGGCTGGTGGCACCCCAAAAGGAAATCAAGCCCAAGACCTACCAGCTGGATGAGCAGCAGACGATTTTCTTGGGGGATTGCCCGTTTTGACTATCTGAAGGGGCCGCGGGCTGGTCTAACCGCCTACTTTGACAACAACCTCCCCTGCACCGAACCAAGCTGGCCAATGCCGATGCCTTTTATGAAAAGCATTTGGGCGGCCTCTTAGTTCCGCCGCATCAAAACGAAATTGATCAGTTCCCGCCGTTGGAACGGTTTGAATTTGCGATTACGGAAAAGTCGGACCTGGTCTTTGAAGGGCTTGGCTGGATCACCGTCCCAGCGGGGCTGGTGGTTGCTGGTTGGGCACCGAAGGGCGTCGGCGTCTTAGTACGGCGGGCCATGATATAGAAAGTGAGGAAGAATTAAATGAATTTACGCGGAAAGCAAAAGCGCTTTTTAAGGGCGCAAGCCAATCACCTACAACCGCTCTTTGCGGTCGGGAAAAACGGCTTGACGCCGGCCTGGGCTGACCAATTAACCGGAGCCTTAGATAAGCGGGAGTTAATGAAGGTGAATATCTTACAAAACAGTGACGCCACGGCCCAAGAGGTCAAGGACTACATCGAACAAAACAGTGAGATTCAAGTGGTACAAGTAATCGGTCGGGTCCTGGTGCTATTTAAGGTGGCCGAAAACCCCCGTTTCCAAGACCTCTCAGTGCGGGTGGCTAAAATCTAGATTGCGGGGTGAAATGTGGTGCAAGCAGTGGTAAACGTTATCCCAAAGGTTCAACCCCAACAGGTTAAAGCGGAAAGGCACCGCCGGGTCGGTTTGTACGGTGGAACCTTTAATCCCGTTCACAACGCCCATTTATTGGTCGCCGAGCAAGTCGGGCGGACCCTGTCCTTAGATAAGGTCTCCTTTTTACCGGACATGCAACCGCCACACCGCGATCACAAGGGCACGATCGCCGCCGATCTACGGGTGGATATGCTGAAGTTGGCCGTTGCCGATAACCCTTTTTGACATCGAAATGGAAGAAATTAACCGCGGGGGCGTTTCCTACACTTACGATACGATCAAGGCCTTAAAGGAGCGTCACCCGGATACCGATTACTACTTCATTATCGGTGGTGACATGGTCGACTACCTGCCAACCTGGAACAAGATCGATCAACTGGTGGAGATGGTTAACTTCGTGGGGGTCCGGCGCAAGGGGGCCAAAAACGAGGCCCAGTACCCGGTTATCTGGGTCGACGTGCCGACGGTCGCCATCTCGTCATCGGACATCCGGGCCCGGGTGAAGTCTGGCCAGTCGATTCGTTACATGGTGCCACGCGCCGTCGAGGATTACATTAAGGAGCATCAGTTATACATTGACTAACGAATTAGAGTATCACCAACAGTTACTGCCGCTGAGTCGTGCCGAATTGGTGGATAAGCTTCGCCACGCCATGAAAAAGAAGCGGTTTGACCACGTCTTGCGGGTCGAAGAAACGGCCATCGAATTGGCCAAGGAAAATGGGGTCGACCTGGAACTAGCTATCGCCGCTTTGTGCCACGATTACGCTAAGCAACGCCCCGACCAAGACTTCATTGCAACGATTAAGGAAAAGCACCTTGATCCCGTACTCTTAAACTACGGCAACGCCATTTGGCACGGGGTAGTGGGAGCCGAGCTGGTGGCCGATGAACTGGGGTGCCACGACCAACGGATTTTAGACGCCGTTCGTCAGCACACGGTCGGGGCGCCGTACATGACCAAGCTAGCCCAGATCGTTTACATGGCCGACTACATTGAGCCGGGGCGTGATTTTGAGGGGGTTGAACTGGCTCGCCAGGTCACCCACCAAAGCCTGGCCAAGGGAGTCGCCTTGCAAACCAAACAAACCCTGATGTATCTTAGTATCAACGGGCAAGCCCGTTTATCCAACTACTCTGGCGACCTACAACGCGTGGGTGCCAAGCAACGGAAAGGAAGATTAAATGCAAAGCAAAGAGTTATTAGAAATGGTCGTTAAGGCCGCGGACGGTCGGCGGGCCGAAGACATCATCGCCCTAAAGGTGGACCAAATCAGCCTGATGGCCGACTACTTCGTGATCATGACCGGGAGCTCCAATCGTCAAGTGCAGGCAATCGCCAACGCCATTATCGAAAAGGCCCACGAGCAACACGTTGAAATCGGCTCCGTCGAAGGGAAGGAAGCGGCCCAGTGGATCCTGGTCGACCTGGGGACGTGGTCGTTCACATCTTCCGCGAAGAAACCCGCGAATTTTACAACTTGGAAAAGCTGTGGGCCGAAGCGCCACTGGTGAACCTGAGTGCCTGGGTTGAAGCCGAATGATTTACCAGACCTTCGCCCAACTGTATGACGAACTATTTGACGACCAGCTCTACGCTGATTGGCAGTCGTTTGTGATGCGAGAGGTGCAAGCGCCGGGGACCTTGTTAGACCTAGCGGGGGCGCCGGTCGCCTGGCCGTTCGTCTGGCCAAGCAGGGTTTTTCCGTCACCGATGCCGATTTGAGTGTGGAGATGCTGTCATTGGCCGACCAGCACGCCCAAAGTGCTCAGGTTGACCTGGCCCTGGTGGAGGCCGACATGTTGGACCTAACCGGCTTGGGCCAGTTTCAGACCATTACTTGCTTTGCCGACTCCTGTGCTACTTAAATGACCTAGCGCAGGTGAACGCGGCCCTGACGCAGGCCGGCCAGCACTTGGCACCGGGCGGAAAGTTCTTGTTTGACGTGATTACCCCCTACCAAACCGATCAGGTTTACCCGGGTTACTCCTTTAATTACCAAGACGAGGATCACACCGGGCCTTCATGTGGCAAAGCTTTGCCGACGAAGAGGTGGCTCACGGCGTCATTCACGACTTGACCTTCTTCATTCAACAGGGCGACGGCAGCTACCGGCGCCTGAGTGAAACCCACTTTGAGCGGACCTACCCGCTGGCCGACTACCTGACGGCCCTAAAGGTGGCTGGCTTCGACCAGGTCAAGTCAGCGCCGACTTTGGCCGCCACGAGGTTAAGGATGACACGACGCGGTGGTTTTTCGTCTGCCAAAAGGGGGGGGACCATTAAATGAAGGCCGTGGGACTTGTTGTTGAGTATAACCCGTTTCATAACGGACACCGTTACCACCTAGCCCAGGCCAAGCGCCTGACTGGGGCGGACGTGGTGGTGGCCGTCATGTCGGGGGACTTCACCCAGCGCGGGGAGCCGACTATTTTAGATAAGTGGTCCCGGACACTGGCCGCCTTACAAAACGGGGTCGACCTAGTGGTGGAGCTACCGGTTGCCGACGCCGTTCAGCCGGCCCACCGCTTTGCCATGGGGGCCTTATCGTTACTAAATGATTTACAAGTTGCCGACGTGGTGTTTGGTGCCGAGCACCCGGACTGGGACTTTGCGGCGATGGTAAAAGCCGAGCAAGACTTTAACCAGGCCGCCTTCCACCAGTTCAACAATACCTACGCCACCCAGTTTAATCAGCAACTGGAAGCGGTGACTGGCCATGCCCTAACTGATCCCAACGATATCTTGGCCTTTGCCTACCACCGGGCTAAGGCCGCCGGGGACTTTGGCTTTCACTTGCAGCCGATCCAGCGCGTTGATAACCATTACGCCGATCAGCAGTTGACCGGGGGCGATCTCATCGGCTGGTGCGATCCGCCAGGCGGTTAAAAGGGCACCAAGACGTTACGGAAACGGTACCCGCCCAAACGGCTAGCGCCCTGGCCAAGCTAACGACGATTCCCAACTGGGAGCAACTCTACCCGCTCTTAGCCAACCACTTGATTCAAACGCCGGCGCCCCTACTTGAACAAACTTACCAGGTCAAAGAAGGCTTAGAGAACCGGCTCAAGGAGGCCGCGGAACGCCACCGGGACTTCACCTCCTTTCTAAAGGCGGTCAAGACCAAGCGCTACACGTACGGCCGGCTGATGCGGGTAGCCTTTTACTTGACACTGAACTTATCCGACCAGGACATGGCCAACTACCACCCCTACCACCGGGTGTTGGGTTTCACGGCCGCTGGCCAGGCCTACTTGCACCAGGTCAAAAGGAGCTGTCCTACCCGTTAATCACCAAGGTAAACCAGCGGATGAAAAACGCCGAATTGGCCCTTGACTACCGGGCGGGCAAGCTCTATCAGTTCTTCGGCACCCCGGAGCAGGATTTAACCCGGGGCCAATTCGCCTGGTGTAAAAAGCCGTGTGGTGTCAAGGAAAAACCATTGACAAGGCCCGGGGACCCGGGTATAATTAGGCACGTTGCATTAGGAGGTTAGTACCATGAAGTGGGCATTATCTGACTTACATCGTTACCAAGATGAGCCATTGCACATTAATAGTACTTTGGATCTGAACGCATCACTGACCGATCGGTTTCCTGGAAACCGTTCTGGCGGCCACGCCAGTCACGGTCGATGGTTATTTAAGCTATGACAAGGGGATGCCACCCTTAGTGCCCGCGTTGAGCTGGTGCTGACGGTGCCCTCAAGCCGATCCCTTGCTCCCGTAGAGTTGCCACTAAACTTTACGATCACTGAAACCTACCTGCCGGATGATAGTCACCGCGGGCGCTACGAAGAAGAAGATCAACTGGTCTTGACCCTTGGTCCTTCCGGCGTCATCGATCTAGATGAAATCGTGATGGAAAACATCATTGAGCAGGTCCCGCTGCGGGTGTTGACGCCGGCTGAAGAAGCCGCCGAGCGCTTGCCAGAGGGGAAGTGGTGGTCAATGGTCGATGAGGCAACCCTTGATGAGGAGCAGACTAATCAAGTTGATCCACGTTTCGCTAAGTTAAAGAACTTATTTCCTGATCAGGATAGCCGTGATTAGCGAACGGTTAGAAACCACTAGTGGATAAAAATTTTTAAGGAGGTGTCATACATGGCTGTACCAGCACGGAAGACATCAAAGACCCGTAAGCGTAACCGTCGGGGACACATCAAGTTAACCGTTCCGGGCTTAGCACCTTGCCCACAATGCGGCGAGCTTCGTAAGTCCCCATGGTTTGCCCAAGTTGTGGTTACTACGATGGCAAGCAAGTTGTTGAAAACAACTAAATAAAAAAGGCTTCCCCTTAGGCGCCGGACCTGGGGAAGCCCTTTTTTATGGGAGGGGAATCCTGCATTAATCCTTACTAGGGTTAATGAGAGTTCTATGATAAAATAGGCGATAGTTAAATTAGGATAGTGTGCGATTGTAAGGAGAAAAGATATGAGTCGGATTTTAATTATTGAAGATGAAGAAAACCTGGCACGCCTCGTTGAACTAGAACTGAAGCATGATGGTTACGAAACGGATGTTGAACTGGACGGCCGCCAGGGGTTAGATGCGGCTTTAAACCAGGATTTTGACGTCATCTTATTGGATCTGATGTTACCGGAATTAAACGGACTGGAAGTGGCGCGCCGGGTGCGGGAAGTCAAGGACACCCCAATTATCATCATGACCGCCCGGGATTCGGTCATTGACCGGGTCTCTGGCCTGGACCACGGGGCCGATGATTACATCGTTAAGCCCTTTGCCATTGAAGAATTGTTGGCTCGGGTGCGGGCACTGTTACGGCGGATTTCAATTGAAGGCGACGCCAACAGCGTTCACCAAACGACGGTGACCTACAAAGACCTGACGATTGAAAAAGGAAAACCGGGTGGTTCGGCGCGGCGACGAGGTGATCAACCTGACCAAGCGTGAATACGAACTGCTCTTGATCCTGATGGAAAACATTAACGTGGTCATGTCTCGTAAGGAACTCTTATCCAAGGTGTGGGGGTACGATTCCAAGGTGGAAACTAACGTGGTCGATGTCTACATTCGTTACCTGCGCAACAAGATTGACCGGCCGGGTGAAAAGAGCTACATCCAAACCGTTCGTGGGACCGGTTACGTTATCCGCTCCTAGGTAGGTGGTGGCAATGGACGAACGAAAGCGGGGGAACCGCTTCGTCTCCCTCAAATTAAAGTGGGCCCTGGGAACGGCGTTGGGGTCGTTAATCATCTCGCTGGCGGTGGTGATGGTTTTGTTCTCTTCATTCACCCAGGACTTGCTCGGCCAAGAACGCCAGACGCTAACCCAATCGTTAATGGCCATTAGCCAAAAGCTAGGCCAGGCGTCTGAGAGCGAGCTCACCGCAAGTAAAGTTGACCAAACCCTCAAGGACAACGCCCTAACCCCCAAGGAGGCGGGAAGTGGAAAGGTATACCGCCGCCCGGTTGTCCAGGGCCTGTCGGATGGCCACCTGACCGTGACGGTTTATAACCGTAGTGGTAAGGATCTCTTTGCCACCGGGGAGGAAAATCAGGGCTTTCAAAAGGTCAGTGAGCAGACCATTAAAACGGTGAGTGGCAAAAGCACCAGTACCTGATCGGGCGGGTACCGATCCGCAGTTCCAAGACCCACCAAGTGATCGGCTACCTGCAGGTGGAAAACAACCTGGATAATTACTTCCAGCACTACCGGCGCCTACAACTGATCTCAATTTTGGCCCTCAGCTTAGTGGTGATCTTTTCGGGCCTGATGGGCTACTTCTTATCCTACTTCCTCTTACGACCGCTAAATGACATCCAGGAAACGGTGGAGGTCTTGTCCGATGACCCAACCAAGAATCGCCGGGTGCCGGTTACCAGTCGGAACGATGAATTAGGTGAATTGGCCTGGATGTTCAACGAAATGATCGACCGCACCCAGCGCTACATTGATCAACAGTCCCAGTTCGTGGGCGACGTTTCCCACGAATTGCGGACCCCGGTGGCCATCATTCAGGGGCACATGCAGCTGCTAGAGCGGTGGGGTAAGGATCACCCCAAGCAACTGGAAGAATCGATTCAAGCGGCCCTAGCCGAAACGAACCGGATGAACACCCTGATTAAAGAAATGCTTGATTTGACCCGGGCGGGCCAGGTTGAAGTTAACTTTAGAAACGCCACCACGCCGGTCAAAAAGCTAGTTAATCAGGTCTACGATAACTTCCGGATGATTCACCCGGACTTTCACTTCAGCCTGGATGATGACCTAGATGAGGACGTCTTGGTGCCGGTTTACCGGGATCACCTCGAGCAAATTCTGATCATCCTCTGTGATAACGCCGTTAAGTACTCCAACGAGCGCAAGGAAATCCACCTGTCGCTCTCCCGGAACCTGCGGGCCGTTGAGATTGGGGTGCAAGACTTTGGGAAGGAATTTCTCAAGAGGATCTTCACCGGGTCTTTGACCGCTTCTACCGGGTTGATAAGGCCAGGAGCCGTAAGAAGGGTGGTAACGGACTCGGGTTGGCGATCGCCAAACGCCTGGTGGAGGGTTACCACGGAACGGTGACGGTGGAAAGCCAGCTGGGGTCCGGTTCGCTGTTCCGGATTACCCTGCCGATCGTGGAACCAGGTGACGAAAAGAAGCCAAAAACAAGGAAAGTGGTAAATAACCCTTCCGGCAGGCCGGCCGGAAGAGGGGGAGGATGGTGTAGCACGCACCGTTCTTCGGCTTGCTTAGGCAGCCGACCGGCGGTTAGTTGCCACGTGTTGGTCTAACATTCGAGCATAAAATAAGAGCCTGGGAGAAAACACGGTTTTCTCCCAGGCTCTTATTTTAGTGTCCCCATTCTTTTAAGCGGGCCCTGATCAAAAGCAGGGCGAGCATGGTCACTAAGAATTCGGTTATCGGCACGGCCGCCCCACCCCGGTAATGCCGAGGACGGCCCCAAGACCAATGATCATTGGGATGAGGATCAAAGTAGCCCCGTAAAAAGGAAAGGACGAAGGCAAACCGCGAGGACCCGATGGCGGTCAAGAAGATGATTGCCATCAGGTTGATGGCGGTGAAGACGGCCGAGGTGAAGTAGATTGGTAACCCCACCGTGGCGTACTTAACCAGTTGGGCCTGGTGCTCGGCGTTGAAGATTCCGATGATCGGCCCCTTAAACAGGACTAAAATCAGGGTTAATAAGAGGGCCAGGCTAATGGTGATCTTAAAGGCGTGGTTTAGGATCTGCTTGCCGGCGGTAAAGCGGTGGTCGCCGACTTCGCGTGAGATTAGTGGCTGGGCCCCGAGGGCAACCCCGTTGGCAATCGCAATCGTCACAATCGCGATGTTGGAAATCACCCCGTAGGCCGCCACGGCGTAGTTACCAGCCAGGTGCAACAAGACGAGGTTGAAGACGTAGATCGAAACCCCGTTAGCCAGTTCGTTAGAGGCCGCGGCAACCCCAAGCCGGGCGGCGGTGGCGACGCTTTTCAGGCGCGGCCAAGTCCAGTACCAGTGGAGCTGGCGGCCCTTGAAACGGCGGTGAAAAGACAGTACCGTCAGGCTGCAGACCGGTGAAAAGAGGACGGCGAGGGCCGCCCCTTCCATATGCAGACCGAGGCCAAAGATGAACAGCCAATCGACGAGGATCACCCCGGTGGTTTCGGTTAAAGTTGCGATCATCGTCAGGTTAGGGTTGCCGTCGTTTCTGACGAAGTTGACCACAATGTAGTTGGCCATGTAAAGGGGGCCGCCAGGCTAATGATCCGCACGTAGGTTAGCCCCATTGGTAAGGTGGCGGCGTTGGCTCCTAGTAGGTGCAAAAGTGGGGTGGCAAAGAGGTTGATTAGGATGGTCACCAGGATCCCCAGTCCAGCCACGAAGATAATTAGCTGGCTAAACAAGTGCTCGACCCGCTCGGGGTGGGTGAGCTTGTTTAACAGTAGTAGGCCGCCCCACCAACCCCCAATAAGAGCCCAGTTGCGTTAAAGGCCGAAAAGAGGGGAGGGCCAGGTTTAAGACGGTCAGTCCCAGCGGTCCGGCGGCAATTGAGATGAAGAGGGTATCGATGATTACGTAGATTGAAAGCCCCAGTGAGGCCGCAATGTTACGGGTGATGTAGTGATTACTTTCCTTGATGATGTTGGGGGTGTTGGTCATAGCGATTCTAACTCCTTTAAAGACTGCCTCCCCAAGTGGGCGCCTGTAAGCAAGTCGTTAGTGAAATTTGTGTGGGACCCGGCGACCCCAACGTTCCATATTTGTTTCAGCTGTGATTCTAGCAAGAAGTAACGGCGGTGGTCAAGGAGGCGGGGTTAGATCAGGATCCCCGCAGGTGATCGCACTCGTGTTGGACGGCTTGGGCGGCCAGCCCGGTTAGTTCGAGTTCTTGTTGTGCTCCCGTCAGGTCCTGGTAGGCGACCGTGATTCGTTCAAAGCGGGTGGTCGACCGGGTACCGGTTAACGATAGGCACCCTTCTTTGGTTTGGTAGGGGTGCGCTTTTTTAACCAGCCGCGGGTTGAGCATCGCCACGTTAACGGGGCCGAGGCTAACGGCGATGATGGAGACTGGAAAGCCGATCATGTTGGCCGCCATGCCAATGCAGTGGTCTTGGTGGGCGGTGAGGGTGGCGACCAAGGCTTCGGCTAATTGGCGGTCGGCGCTTGTCGCCGGCCGGGCGGGTTGCTGGAGGACTTGTTGATCGTGGTTGATGGGGTAAATCATGGAAAGCTCCTTTCAAAGTTGGGTGTGACAACGACTAAACTTAATACACGGGTAAGTAATAAAGAAATAGCTGAAGATCGTCGCTTTGATCTCCAGCTATTTTTACTACCGTTGTTATTTGTGGTGGTGTTGCTTGCCGGCGTTGCGGTTTTCCTTGGTCGCGGGGCGCTGGTGGCACCCTTGGCCGGGGCCGCACTAGCCGGGGTGGTAACGAGTGGCTCAACCGGCTTTGGTGGGTTCTTCTTCATTTCTTCGTGGATTTGCTTGCGGATCCGTGGCCGGTAGATGTTAACCAACCAGGTTTGCAGGATCGCAAACACCCCACCGATGAAAAAGTACAGGCCTAACCCGGCCGATGCTTGCCAAGAGATGAAGAGGATCATGATCGGGCTCATCATCAGGGCCATGCGCATCTGCTTTTTTGGTCCTCGGGCACGCCTAGCATCGATAGCCAGCCCTGAATTAGGTAGGCGACGAAGGCCATGATGGCTAACAGGGCGCTCCGTTGCCCGAGCTGGAGGCCAAAAAAGGAAGCTTGGGCCAGGTCTGGGGAGTAGCGGATGGCAAAGTAGAGGGCCGAAAAGACCGGCAGCTGAATTAAGAGGGGTAAGCAGCCGATCCCACCGGTTAAGGAGACGTTGTTGTCCTTGTAAAACGACATCATGGCCTGGCTAGCGGCCGCCTGTTCTTCGGGGGTCTTCGCCCGCTTTTGCCGTTCCTGGAGTGCCCGCATCTGTGGTTGTAGCATCGCCATGCGCTCTTGCATCATGGTGGACTTTTCATTTGGCTCATCATCAGCGGCAAGAGGATCAAGCGGACCACCACCACGAGGGCGACGATGGCCCAACCGTAGGAGTTGCCAAAGAGGCCGGCAAACCATTCCATCAGGTGTTGCATTGGCTTGGCTAGGTAGTCGTAAACCATTCCGTATGGCTTCCCACTCTTGGTGGTGCGGACACAACCACTAAGGAGGGTGAGGGCCATCGTTAGGCCCCCGGTGACCAAAAAGCGTTTTTTCTTCATTTGTTAAAGTTCCCTTTCAAAAATCACTATAAGAACAATCTTACCCTAAAGAAGGCTCTAATACCACTAGAACCCTTCTCGAATGCTGAAATCGGCGAAGTCGGCGAGGTTTTCTTGCTTAACTTGCACCCGGTCGACTTGGGCCCAGCGGTTGGGGCCAGCTTGGATTCTTTTTAAAAAGGTGCGCACCGCTGCGTGCTGGCCCTGAACGACGATTTCAACTTGGCCGTCGGCGCGGTTTTTGACCCAGCCGACCAGGCCCAGTTCGTTAGCAATTTCAAGGGTCGCCCAGCGAAAGCCAACCCCTGCACCCGGCCGGCAACAAGTAAGTGGTAGTTAATCATGGTAAGATCGTCCTTTCGTGTTGTTCGTGGTAAGATGAATGGAAATGGATTTTGAGGTGAAAGAATTGGTAGAGGAATTAACGTCGGTCAAAAACGCCCGGGTTAAGGAGTGGAAGAAGCTCCAGACCAGAAAGGGACGCAAGCAACAGGGCGCTACCTCCTGGAAGGGTGGCACCTGGTTAACGAAGCCCTTCAGGCCGACCGCGGTCTGCACGAGTTAATCGGCACTAAAGAAGAACTCGCGGCTCACCCTGATATTGTAGCACGCTTTAAAGAGGTCTATTCCGTGACCCCGGCGATCATGGCGGCCGTTACGGAAACGGGCACCCCCCAGGGGATCATGGTGGTGGCCGACCTACCGGATCTGCATCAGGTGGCCACCGACCTGAGCGGGGCCTGGCTCTTTTTAGACCGTGTTCAGGACCCGGGGAACGTGGGGACGATGGTGCGCACGGCCGACGCCGCTGGCTTTGCCGGCGTGGTCGCCGGGGACGGGAGCGCCGACCTGTTTTCCCCCAAGGTGGTTCGTTCCATGCAGGGGAGCCAGTTTCACTTGGCCCTGTACGAGGGCGACTTAAAGAAGTGGTTTGAAGACGTTAAACAAGCCGGGTACCCGGTCTACGGGACCCAGTTAAACCCGGCGGCGAAGGACTTCCGAATCGTCACGCCGCAGGGGCTTTGCCCTGGTGATGGGTAACGAAGGACGCGGGATGAGCGAGGAGTTGTTGAAACAGACGACCGCCAACCTCTACATTCCGATGCGTGGCCAAGCGGAATCGCTGAACGTCGCCGTTTCGGCCGGCATTTTGATGTTTGAACTGGCCGACGCGTTAAACGGTTAAGATCCGGTTAAATTTGGTTTTACTTACAAAAAACAAAGGGCAATTAACTCCCCTTTTGTTCAGGAATCGTGTACAATAAAGTAAACTAAAGCAAGCAAAGGGGTAATGCAATTAATGAAATCAAAGAACGAATGGCGCCAGGACGGAGAATACGTTGCACTTGTCAGTGACCTGCTGGAACAACCAGCGGTCCAAAAGTTAGCTAATTACACGCAGCACCACCACTCCAACCGCTTGCAACATTCAATCGCGGTTTCTTACGATAGTTACCGGCTGGCGAAACGTCTAAACCTGGATTACCAGGCAACGGCGCGGGCTGGTTTGCTACACGATTTATTTTACTACGATTGGCGGACGACCAAGTTCGACTTGGGGACGCATGCCTTCATCCACCCCCCGGGTGGCCCTTCGTAATGCCGAAAAATCACGTCGCTTTCCAACAAGGAAAAAGACATTATTTTAAAGCACATGTTTGGCGCCACCGTGGCCGTCCCCCGTTACTGGGAAAGTTTGATTGTATCCCTTGTTGATGATTACGAAGCGGAGCAGGAATTCTTTGGCCCAGTGCGGGCACGTTTACGCAAGCGTCGTGAACGGGTGAAGGCAACCCGAATTAGTTAATCATTTGAGGGGGATTTGTATGGATCAAGCAACGATGGAACGGAGCGACACCTTCTGTTTGTGTCCCCGTTTTTCGCACACCTTTTCCATTTTAGGCAAGAAGTGGAACGGGTTGATTATCGAAGTTTTGTTACACGAAGAAAGCCAACGGTTTAAGGATTTAGCATTCAGCATTGACCGGTGCAGTGACCGGGTCCTTTGCGAACGGCTCAAGGAACTGGAACAAGAGGGGATTGTCAGTCGTAATACCTACCCGGGGAAAGCCGGGTTGATTACTCGCTGACTGAACAGGGGAAAGACCTCGCCCCGTAATGGCGGCCGTTCATAACTGGAGCGATAAGTGGTGCTAACCCCTTGACCAAGGCAGTGGCAATGAGTACAATGTTAACTGTTTAAAAAGACAGTGATGGAAACTAGTAACTGTCACAAGTAGTTTCAGGGAGGTCGGGGTAGTAACTGGAACCCCAACCACTACTTCAGCAGCGAATTTCACTTCCGGAGTCGGTACTTGTACCCGGTTGATTACCGTTACCAATCAAAAAAGTGTTTGGCAATTGTCAAGAACTAGGGTGGTACCGCGAAGCCTCGTCCCTTTTTGGACGGGGCTTTTTCTTTACCATCGAAAACAAGGAGGCTTTTATGAGCTTAAAGGAGCGGCTGGAAGAATTACGCCAGCAAGGACTGGAAGAAATCAAGCAAAGTGACGACCTGGACCGGGTCAATGACGTGCGGGTTAAGTTGTTGGGAAAGAAGGGCCCGTTAACCTCAGTCTTACGGGGGATGAAGGACCTGTCCGCCGACGAACGGCCAAAGGTGGGGAAGTTCGCTAACGAAATCCGCGACGAATTAAAAGCAGCGCTAGAAGAAAAGCGGGCCCAACTGGAAAAGGCGGTCTTGGACGCGAAGTTAGCGGCTGAAGCCATTGACGTGACCCTGCCGGGGACCCCGGTGGCCCAAGGGCAGCCCCACGTCTTACAACAAATCATCGACCAACTAGAAGACCTCTTCATCGGGATGGGGTATGAAGTGGCCGTGGGGACGAAGTGGAACAAGAGGTGTACAACTTTGAAAAGTTGAACCTGCCAAAGGACCACCCGGCCCGCGACATGCAAGACACCTTCTACGTGACCCCGTCTGTTTTGATGCGGACCCAAACGTCGCCAATGCAGGCCCGGATGCTGGAACAACACGACTTCTCCAAGGGGCCGTTGAAGATGATCTCACCGGGGAAGGTTTACCGCCGTGACACCGATGACGCTACCCACAGCCACCAATTCCACCAGGTTGAAGGAATCGTGGTCGGTGAACACGTCACGATGGCCGATTTAAAGGGGACCCTAGAGGTGGTGGCCCAAAACCTGTTTGGCGACCAGCTCAAGGTGCGTCTGCGCCCGAGTTACTTCCGTTCACGGAACCGTCCGTCGAGGCCGACATCACTTGCTTTAATTGCCTGGGGGCCGGTTGCTCAATCTGTAAGGGGACTGGTTGGATCGAGGTGTTGGGGGCTGGAATGGTGCACCCAAACGTCTTGAAGATGTCTGGCGTCGACCCGGAAGTTTACGGCGGCTTTGCCTTTGGGCTGGGCCCGGACCGGTTTGCCATGCTCAAGTACGGGGGGGAAGACATCCGCGACTTCTACCAAAATGACGTCCGCTTCTTGACCCAGTTTGACCAGAAAGGATAAGTTGAATGAAAGTATCATACCAGTGGTTAAACCACTACTTGCCGCTTGAACAAAACGGGATCACCCCTGACGGAGTTAGCCGAAAAGATCGCCCGGACCTCCGTGGACATTAACGACGTATACTCACCGCAAAACGGCCTGCAAAAGGTGGTGGTCGGCCTGGTCGAATCGATCAAGGACCACCCCAATCTGATCACTTGCACATTGCCCAGGTGAAGGTGGCCGAAGACACGACCGTTCAAATCGTGTGTGGGGCGCCAAACCTGGTCGCCGGTAAGAAGGTGATCACCGCCCTGGCCGGGGCCAAGCTGGCCGATGGCACTAAGATTAAGAAGAGCAAGCTGCGCGGCGAAGAATCCAACGGATGCTGTGTGCCCTCCAAGAAATCGGCTTCACCGATAAGGTAGCACCAAAGGCCTACGAAGAGGGCCTTTGGTACCTGCCGGACGACGCCGAAGTCGGGGCGCCGGTCTTTTCATACCTGGGGATGGACGACACGATCATCGATACCGACGTGACGCCAAACCGGGGCGACATGCTGTCAATTTACGGTAACGTCAACGACCTGGCCGCCATTTACGCCCTGGACAATGGTTTCACCAGCCATGAAGTGGTTGAAAACGGCACCGAACGGACTGCCGACCTGATCAAGGCGACCGTCGCCGACCAACAACTGGCGCCGACTTACAAGCTGCGGGTGATCAAAAACGTCCACATTCAAGACAGTCCCCTGTGGCTGCAAATCCGCCTGTGGAACGCCGGCATCCGGCCAATTAACAACGTGGTGGACGTAACCAACTACATCCTGGTTAAGTACGGTCAACCGCTGCACTCCTTTGACTACGACCGCTTGACCAGCCACGAAATCAAGGTCCGTCACGCTGCGGAGGGCGAGCAGTTCACCACCCTGGACGGGGAAGAACAGACCCTGGCTAGCCAAGACATTCTGGTGTGTGACGGTGACCGCCCGGCCGCCCTGGCGGGGACGATGGGGGCCAAGACACCAAGGTTACCGACCAAACCGTCAACGTCGCCTTGGAAGCCGCCATCTTTGACCCGGTTATGGTTCGTAAGCAGGCCCGCCGCCTAGACCTGCACTCCGAATCCTCCATGCGCTTTGAACGGGGGATCAACCCGGAAACGGTGGAAGTGGCCCTCAACGAAGCCGCCTACTGGCTGAGCGAACTGGCCGGCGGGGAAGTCACCAAGGGGATCGTTACGGCGACCGAAGAAGCCGTTCAGGTAACGCCGATTGAATTATCCACCAAGCGGGTCAACGACGTCTTGGGCCTGTCACTGAGCCAAGCTGACTTGGTGAACCTCTTTGACCGCCTGCGCTTTGCAAGCCAGGCCCTTGACGATGACCGGCTGCTGGTGCAAGTGCCGGCCCGCCGCTGGGACATCGCCATTAAGGCCGATCTGTACGAAGAAATTGCCCGCCTGTACGGCTACGACAACATCCCGTCAACCCTGCCGACCGGCACCCAGACGCTGGGGGGCTAAACGAACGGCAACGCTTCTTACGGGCGTCGCGGCACGTAATGCAAGGGGTCGGTTTAAACCAAGCCATCTCCTACTCCTTACTGACCGCCGAACAAGCCGCCCAGTTCCAAGTGAACCCGCAAGCCGGCCAGCCGATGCTTTTGGATTACCCCATGAGTTCTGATCACGTGGCGACCCGGATGAACATCGTGGCCGGCCTGTTGATCGACATTGCCTATAACGTTGCTCGCCAAGTCGACAACGTAGCCCTTTACGAACAAGGGCGGGTCTTCTTGCCGGTGGCTGGTCAAGAACGGCCGACTGAAGAAGAGCACATCGCCGGCGCCGTGACCGGTTCTTTGACGGCCGCCTCCTGGAACCAGGCAGACGACGATAACCAAGTCGACTTCTTCACCGTTAAGGGGATCGTGGAGCGCTACTTGCGTAACATGGCCGTGGAAGGCGAAATTAGCTATCAGGCGAACCACGACCGGGCCGATTTACACCCGGGCCGGTGTGCCGACGTCTTGTTAGACGGCCAAGTGGTGGGGTACATTGGCCAGGTTCACCCGACCGTGGCCAAGCAGTACCGGGTTCCGGTAACCTACGTCTTCGAATTAAACCTCGAACCACTGCTGCAAGCCGATAAGCGCGACAAGCACTACCAGCTGATCTCAAGTACCCGGCCATTACGCGCGACGTGGCCCTCTTGGTCGACCAGAAAGTAACCAACGCCCAAATCGTGACGGCGATCAAAGAAGTCGGCGGACCGTACCTGAAGGCCGTCCACCTCTTCGACCTGTACAAGGGGAACTTCCTGCCCGCTAATAAGAAATCCTTGGCCTACACCTTGACTTACCAAGCCGATCAAGGAACCTTAACCGAAGACCAGGTTAACGAGGCCTTTGACAAGGTGATTGCCCACTTAAAGGATCAAGTCAAGCAGAAATTCGTTAAAATTACCAATTGGGCCCCAGTACGTTGGCTTGCCGACGCCTGGGGCCCTTCGCGTGGACAACGGGCGCCACTTGCCCGATGAAAGACCCTCTGGTATACTTTGGCGGATATAAGAAATGAGGAAAGCATTCATGAACGAAAATAGACGCCCGATCATCATTGGGGTGACCGGCGGCTCGGGGAGCGGGAAGACCACCGTTTCCAAAGCCATTTACGATAACTTAAACGGCCAATCAATTCAAATCATTACCCAAGATACCTACTACAACGACCAAGCAGACATGACGATGGCAGAACGCAAGGCGGTCAATTACGACCACCCGCTGGCCTTTGACAGTGATCTCTTGTACGAACAACTCAACCAGTTACGCCACAACAAGGCCGTTAACATGCCGGTTTACAACTACGAGGAATACACCCGGTCGACGGAAACCGTCCGGGTTGAAACCCAAGACGTGATCATCTTAGAGGGGATCTTAATCCTCGATGATGAACGGTTGCGTAGCCTGATGGACATCAAGGTCTACGTTGATACCGATGACGACATTCGGATCATTCGCCGAATTCAACGCGACATCCAGGAGCGGGGGCGGTCACTTGACTCGGTGATTAACCAGTACTTAGCGACGGTTAAGCCGATGTACCACCAGTTCGTTTAACCAACCAAACGCTACGCCGATCTAATCGTGCCCGAGGGGGCGAGAACCTGGTGGCCATTGACTTGTTATCAACCAAGGTCCGCGATATCTTGGTCAAACGCGGTCACACTAATTTAGGTTAGTTCTGGTTGAAAGCAACCGGGGCACTGTGGTAAAGTTTGCTAGTGATCTTTTTAATAAAAAGGGGTGCAGAAAATGGCTGAAGAAAAAAGCTTCCCGATGACTGCCGACAGGAAGGCCAAGTTAGAACAAGAATTAGAAGACTTACGGCTCGTTCGGCGGCCGGAAGTCATTAACGGATTAAGATTGCGCGGAGCTACGGGGACCTCTCCGAAAACTCCGAGTACGAATCTGCCAAGGACGAACAAGCCTTTGTTGAAGGGCGGATTAGCCAAATCGAAACGATGTTGCAATACGCCGTCATCATCGACAACGAAGACGTTGCCGCCGACGAAGTTTCGATGGGGCGTGAAATTACCTTCAAGAATTGCCAGATGAAGAACCGGAATCCTACACGATTGTCGGTGAATCGAATCCGACCCGCTGTCCGGTAAGATTTCCAACGAATCACCAATGGCCAAAGGGGCTGTTGGGCCACAAGGTTGGCGACACCGTGGAAATTGAAATTCCAAACGGCAGCATGAAGGTTAAGATCCTGTCCGTTAAGTAAGCAAAAAGCACCGCTCCAGTGGGGGCGGTGCTTTTTAGGTTCAAATGTGCTTAGGACCGGCGGCGAGCTGTTACTTTTTGCCACCACGGGAGGGCAAAGAAAGCGGCGAAGGCGCCTAGGCTAATGAGCAGGCCCCAGATTAGTAGCGGTGGCACAAAGTAGAAGGTCACCTGGTGGGTTCCGGGGTCAATTTCAGGGCCCAAAAGGTACTTAAGACTTTGTGTAACTTAACGGGGCGACCATCGACCATGGCGTGCCACCCGGCGGCGGCCGGGCTGGGCGTCATCAGGGTGGTGGCTCCTTCTTGAGCTTGACGGGTCCGCTAAGCTTGGTTGACGAGTAGTTAGTAATCTTTAACGGGCTTTGGGCCAGCTTGTGGTAATCAGCCATAAAGGAGGCTTGGTTGAGCCGGTACAGGCTGACGTTTTGGAGCCAGGCCGAATTTTTCTTTAGCGTCATGGCAATGGTGACTGATTTGCCCTTGGCGTAGTCGGCCACCGAAACGGCTACGGTGTCACGGTAGGTGTCGTATTGATTGAGGGCCTTACCATTCCGGGTGATGGTCACGCTGTCTAGGATCCCGTTCCCCAGGGTCAGGTAGTAGGGGTCGTTAGTCGTCGGCTTGAAGGTCAGCCGGATGGCGGCCGGGGCGGCTGAATCAACCTTGGTTAAGACGGCCCCGGTAATCTGGGTGGTCTCGTGGAGGTTGATGAAGGTAACGTGATCAAAGTTTTGGACCTTAAATAAGGAATCGTTAGTCAACTTGCCGGCCAGTGCTTGGTAAATTTGCGACTGGTAGTTGAGTGGGTCCAACGTGTTTTTGGAGAGGCTCAAGATCTGGTCGCTGGCCCCAAAGGCGAGTGGCAGGGCGGTCGGGTTTTTCTTAATCGTGATGAGCTTTGAAGAAGACAGGGTAGTTTGACGGTCCCAGTCGTAGCGGGCGCTGGTCAGCGGTAAGACTTGGGTGCCGGCCTGCTTACCATTATTGTTGGCCGTCAGTGAGTACTTAAAGCCCAGCAGTGAATCGGTCAATTCGGTTCCGTTGGTGTAGGTGATAAACCCGTCCCCGGCGGGCTGACCGATTGAGCCGACGAAGCTAGAAACACTGGGTTCCATGGTCGAACTGAAGTGATCGGCGGCGTTGTAGTCGGCCTGGAAGGGTCGTCTTTGGTGCGCATGAAGTCCTTAGCGATGCGGTGAAGACCCTGGTCACCCTTTTTAATCGTGTTAACCGCCGCATCAAGTTTGGCTGTGTAGTTACCAAATTCGGCTTGGGAAACGTAGGAGATGTTATTCAGGGCGGTAAAGGCGCTCGTGGAGACGTCGCAAACGGCGAGAGCAAGACGATCAAGGCGTCGGTTAGGGGGCGGGGAGGTTTGGCGCCGCAAGGTTAAAATCACCACCGCGATCGCCGCAAAGCCCGCCCCGATCCAGAGCTGATTTTGAGAAATGTAATTAACGGAGCCCACCCAGTTGAAAAACAGCAGTAACGCCCCGACTAAAAAGATGAGGGCCACGCCCAAGACGACCGGCCAAGAGAAGGTCGTTCCCGGTTCAAGAGTCCGGGCGGCCAACCAGATTAGCCAGAAGCAAAAGACAAAGGAGAACCGCGATGGGTACCAGACCGGGTACTGGCCGAGGTGCCACAAAAGGTCTAAGGGTGACCAGACGAAGGAAACCACCAAAAAGGCGGTAACCAAGAGGGCGCTTAAGCGTGCCGGCCAGCGGTCGCGGCGACTCAGTAGGTAGGCTAAGAAGCCGGCCACCATCAGCATGCCAACGTAGATGTTGGGCTGCCCGCTTGGCATCTGGTCGAAGTTAAAGGAGCCGGGGACGAACTTAGCCAGTATCTTGAGGGGTTGTATTCCCACTTAAACGAGACCGACGTTGAGGTGTAAGTCCCCTTGCTCTTGGTTAAGGCAAATACGGTGGGTAACAAGACGACGGCGGCTAACGTGGTGGCGCCGATCGAAGCCAGTAGATAACGGGGAAAACACCGTTACCCGGGGGCGCCAAGGCTCCTTGGTGGTGGTCAAATACCAGCCGGCAAACAACAGGGTAAAGAGGGCGACCATCCAGGCCATGTAGTAGTTATCAATCATGGTCACGGCCAGGGCGGCTAGGTAAAAGCGCCAGCCGCGGCCGTCTAAAATAGCTAATAGACCGTAGATGACGAGGGGCAAAAGCCATAAGACGTCCAGCCACAACACGTTTAATTGGTTGGCGATCATCCACCCCATCATCGAATAGGGGGTCGAAAAGGCCAGCAGGCGCCCGCCGTGTTGCTCAGTGGTCTGGTCGAGCAGCCAGGCCATGGACAGACCGGCTAAGCCGTACTTGATTAAGACTAAAATGAGAATTCCCGCTGACAAAAACTTGCCGGCAAAGGGCAGGAGAATTAAGTTCAGCGGGCTAAACAGGTAGTAGGCGTTGGTTCCCCACATTTCACCGCCCAGGCCCTTAGAAAAGGAGTAAAAAATGCTGGTGGGGTGGTGGAGCAACGTCGAACGTAAGTAGGAAAAGAAGTCGACGTATTGCTGGCCGAGGTCAACGGTCAGGATGTTTGAGGAACCAAAGGGGGCCATCCCCGGTAGGCAAAGTATCCCCCATTAACAAGACGGGGAGGAAAAAACTAATCGTCAGCCAGAGCCGACGATGGCGACGTTGAATATGCAAAACGGTTAGGTCCTTTCCATTACAACTTATGCTGTCAATTATATACCGGTGGGGTGAAGAAATCGGTCATAAAATTTGCTTAAATCGTGGTCAAAGAGGTGCCAAGCAACCTTAAAAAGAGTATCATCTAGTAGTTAGACCGGCAAAGGGTTTGCCGGAGTTGCTAAAATAAGTACTAATTTTGGCTAAGGAGAGTTTTGCAGTGAATTTTTTAAACGCTTTAAGAGGATCCTTGGCCCGCGGACACAAAACAAGAACCGGAGTGCCCAGTCGGTCATTCCCTTCCGGTTAAACTTGTTGCTTTGGATCGTGGGTCTGCTCCTCTTGATGCTTGCCATTCGGTTGTTTTACCTGCAGATTTTAAACGGGGCAACCTATAAGGCGGATGTTAAAGAATCGGATACGACCGTTCAAACCAACAACGTTCAGCGGGGGATGATCTATGATTCCACTGGCAAGGTGATCGTAGGAAACCAGGCTCACCAAGCCATTACCTACACTAAGGGGTCTGACGTTACCGACGCCGATATGTACAAGATCGCCAACCAGTTGGGCAAGTACCTGACGGTGTCAACGGAGAAGTTAACGACGAGAAACAAACAGGATTACTTCCTGGCTAATGACGATAACTTAAACCGGATGATCAAAAAGGCGGGGCTGGCCAAGGATGTCACCGCCGATACGATCTCAACCAGTCAGTACAACAAGGTGCTCAAGTACCTCAACGCCCACCCGAGCCAGTACAAGCTAACCAGTTCGCAAAAGAACAAGGCGATGATTTACGCCACGATGACCGGGGCCTACTCGCTTTCCACGACCTACATCAAGGAAACCGGCGTGACCTCAAAGGAATTGGCCGAGGTCGGGGAACACTTGAGCTCGATGCCGGGGGTGAAGATCGGGACCGCCTGGACGCGAAACTACCCGCAGGGGAAGAACTTCCAGACGATGACCGGGACGGTGACGACCTCGGGGCTGCCGGCCGATGAGATCAACACCCTGCTTTCCCAGGGGTATTCCCTGTAACGATTCGGTGGGTCAATCCTACATTGAAAAGGAATACCAGTCGACTCTGGCGGGTTCCAAGTCGCAGACCGAAGTGACCTCCAATGGCTCGACGGTGGCGAAGTCGGTCCTTAAGTACGCCGGTTCGAAGGGCGACAACCTGGTCTTGACGATCAACGCTAAGTTCCAAAAGCAGGTCCAATCGATCTTGACCAAGAACTACTCGTCAGCCGGTAATGGGTATTCGACGGGGGTTTATGCCGTGGTGATGAACCCCAACACCGGGGCGATTTACGCCATGGCCGGAATTGATCGTGACCCAACGACCGGGAAGCAGACCGTCGATGAAGTGGGGGAATCAACCACCCGATCACGATGGGGTCCGTTGTTAAGGGGGCCATGGTCCTCGGGGCCATGATGGACGGGGTGATTACCCCGTCTAACAACACCTTGACCGATATGCCAATCAAGGTGGCCGGGACGTCGGCTAAGGCCTCCTGGTTCAACAAGACCGGGTCGGCCAACACTTCCCTGACCGCCTCCACCGCCCTAGAAGTTTCTTCTAACTCCTACATGATGCAATTGGCGATGAAAGAAGGGGGCATGAAGTACTACTCCGGTGCCCAAATCACCCTGAAGCCATCGATCTTTAAGAAGTTACGTTACTACTTCAACATTTTTGGCCTGGGCCAAAAGACCGGGATCGACATTCCGGGCGAATCGGCCGGCTACGAGGGGCCGTCAACTCAGTCCCACATTGGGTCGGCCCTGGACGAATCGTTTGGGAACTACGATGAGTACACGGTCCTGCAGTTAGCCCAGTACATGTCGACGATTGCCAACGGTGGTTACCGGATGAAGCCGTACGTGGTTTCCCAGATTCGGGGACTAAGTCCAACGGGAGCCTGGGGGCGGTTAAGTACACCACTCAGCCACAGGTCCAACAAGTGATTCCGGCAAGTAAGGCGGCCTTTAACGTGGTTAAAGAGGGGCTCTACCTGGTTACCCACGGGACGAGCCCGTACGTAACCGCCTCCTCGCTTAAGAGCGAAACGCCGTCAATCTCCGGGAAGACCGGGACGGCCGAAACCGACTACGGTACCACGGCGACGACCACCCTGTCCTTTGCCGGTTACTCCCCGTCGGATAACCCGCAAGTCGTAGTGGCCCTGGCCATTCCGGGGGTAACCAATTCGAACAGTGGTGCCAACATCACGATGGCTAAGGAAATCTTTGCCGCCTACTGGAAGGACGTCCAAAACTCGTCCAGCAGCGAATAGGGGGGTGAAGCTCTGTCAAGGAAAAATCCTTAACAAAAGGGCTAGCCAAACCGGCCGATTGATGATATAGTTGTACGAGTTAGGGTTGTGCCAGTGAAGCACAACACCGTTTAATAAAATTACAAAGTTTGGAGGCACAACACGATGCGTGTAAACATTACTTTAGAATGCACCTCATGCCACGAACGGACTTCTTTTTAACCAGCAAGAACCGTCGTAACAATCCCGACCGTCTTGAATTAAACAAGTACTGCCCACGGGAACACAAGGTGGTCTTACACCGCGAAACGAAGTAGTTCTTCGCTTCATGCGCGATCGATATTTATCGGTCGCGTTTTTTTATTCCCCACGTTTTCTGTCTAACCTGAAAGAACCAAACTAGCTAGCGGGGACCAGCGTTTTTACACCTATTTTTTATTACCGCGATCAATCAAAATCGGGAAAAACGCTTGCGTCCCCTGGGGAAACTGTGATAATAGATCTTTGTAAACGTTTGACAAAAGGAGAGATTTGAGATGACGTATACAAAAAAAGAGATGCGCAAGGCTTACATTGCCCGGCTCCAGCAACTGGATCTGAACACGCGCGTTCGAGAAGAAAGGCGGCTGGTAAGTAGGTTACACGACCAACCGGAATGGGTTAGCGCTAAAACGGTGGCGATAACGCTTAGTCAATCCTTTGAAGTTGACACCGCCCCGCTGATCCTGCACGCCCGGTATAAAGGTCAAACGGTTGTGGTGCCACGAACACTTCCCCATCGGCAAATGGAGTTCGTGGCCATCGACGAAGATACCACCTTTGAAGAAACGAGCTTCGGGGTGTTAGAACCGGTGGACGGAACCGTCATTCCCGCCGAAGAGATTGATTTGATGGTGGTTCCTGGCGTGGCCTTCACCACGACTGGGAAGCGCCTGGGCTTTGGGGGCGGCTATTACGATCGCTACTTAGCCAACTACCAGGGGGAGCAACCATCTCCCTTGCCTTAAACACTCAAGTAGCCGCGGAAGATGAATGGGAAGCTGACCCGTTTGACATCACGGTGAACAAAGTGCTGACCCCAAGTGGTGATTAAAAGTGAAAAAGGCCATTCAACAAGCGCCGCTAACCTGCTGTTTGGTGGGGTGTGTGTACTTGTCTACCTACTGAAGAACTAGCCGGCGGGGCCACTAATTCGGCCACCCTCCTTAACCTGGGGGCGAATTATGGTCCCTTTGTTAGGCTGGACAATGGTGGCGCGTGTTCACCGCTGCCTTTTTGCACATCGGGCTCACCCACCTCTTTTTAAACATGATGGTCCTCTACTACTTAGGACGGACCATTGAGGAATTGACTGGTCATTTGCGGATGGCCGTGATTTACTTGGTGAGCATCTTGATGGGTAACTTGGTTAGCGTCGCCGTTCAGCCGGTAACCATTTCGGCGGGGGCTTCAACGGGGATCTTTGGCCTTTCGGGGCCTTCCTCTTTATGGGAAGCGAATTTCGCCAGTACCCAGCGCTACGGGGTTTAGCGCGCCAGTACCTGATCTTGGTGATTATCAACCTGGTTTACGACTTGATTGCACCCGGGATTGATATTTTGGTCACTTGGGGGACTGGTCGGCGGCTTTTTAGCGTGCGCGCTCGTGGGGGTTCCTACTTTAGGGGAAATCCACTTGCGAAAACGGTTTCTTGGTGGCACGATATTAGTGTTAGGGTTTGTACTACTGGGTAAGGTGGTGTTTTTCTAGGGATGAAACGGATTGAACAGCTCCGCACCCTGTACGATGTTCAGCAACTCTTAAAGCAGTTCAACGTCTTCGTGTACGTTGGTAAACGCTTGTGGGACATTGAACTGATGGCAATTGAACTCGACAACTTATACCAAGCCGGCGTTTTAGAGCGGGATGTGTACATGAAAGCCAAGCTGGTTTTACGAAAGGAACACCGTCTCGAAGAAGAGCATCCGGAAGGTAAATACTTAAATTAGAAGAGGGATTATTCATTATGACGAACAAGAAGCTGATTGGTGTTGACTTAGGTGGGACGACGATTAAGTTCGCTATCCTGACGGCTGAAGGGGAAATCCAACAAAAGTGGTCACTTCGGACTAACATTTTGGATGAAGGTTCCCACATTGTGCCGGACATTATTGACTCCATCAACCACCACATCGACCTTTACAAGATGAGTAAGGATCAATTCATCGGGATCGGGATGGGGACGCCCGGGACGATCGACCTGGCAAAGGGGACCGTTAAGGGTGCTTACAACCTGAACTGGAAGACGACGCAAAACGTCAAGGACCAAATCGAAGAAGGTACCGGCCTGAAGTTTGCCCTGGACAACGACGCCAACGTAGCGGCCCTCGGTGAACGCTGGAAGGGTGCCGGTAACGATGGTGACGACGTGGCCTTCATCACCCTGGGGACCGGGGTCGGTGGTGGCTTGATCGCCAATGGTGAATTGATCCACGGGCTGGGTGCCGGTGGTGAAGTTGGCCACATGATCGTTCAACCGAACGGTTACCTTTGTACCTGTGGGAACCACGGTTGCTTAGAACAATACGCTTCGGCAACCGGGGTGGTTCACATTGCCCAAGACAAGGCGGAAGAATACGAAGGTAATTCTCGCTTGAAGGCGATGATCGATAACGGGGATGAAATTACCTCTAAGATCGTCTTTGACCTGGCCAAGGAAAACGACTTCTTAGGTAACAAAGTTGTTAACCAAGTGGCCTTCTACCTGGGTCTGGCATGCGCTAACTTAGCCGACGCCTTGAACCCAGAATTCCTGGTAATCGGTGGTGGGGTTTCCGCTGCCGGTGACTTCTTGCTCAAGCGGGTGGAAAAGAACTTCCAAGAATTTGCCTTCCCAACAGTTCGGACGACGACCCAACTTAAGTTAGCCGAATTAGGTAACGACGCTGGGGTGATCGGGGCGGCTTCCTTGGCACGCCGGTTTGCATAAAAAATGTTAGTGGGGGATTGAATCGTGGTTTTAGCAGTTAGTTCTGGTCTGATGATGTTAAACATTGTTATCTTGGTCTTGTTGATTGTCTGGGTCGGGGTCTGGGGCCTTGGTGCATGGCGCCGGCGCCATTACGCAACGGTCCTCAGCCAAGAGGAATTCCAAGCGGGACTTCGCCGTGCCCAGGTGATTGATTTACGGCCAAAGGATCAGTTCGACCGGGGCCACATTCTAGGCGCCCGCAGTGTTCCCTACGCCCTGCTTCGCCAGCAAGGGGTCGACCTTCGTGCCGATATGCCAATTTACCTCTACGATGAAGGGATGACGGTGTCAACCCAAGCGGCGGTGTACTTGAACAAGCACGGCTTCAAGCAACTGTACATCTTAAAGGATGGCTACGTTCGCTGGGAAGGGAAGACTAAAAAGGCCAAGTACATTGATTAAGAGAAGTGGGAAACAACCTCCTATGCAGGTCGTATGACTTAGCTAGGGCGGGGTTAGTACGGTACGTACTGTTCTCCGCCTGTACTTAGGCACTAGGCCTGCGGTTGGTTTCCACGTTATCTGTGTAACCGTCGAAAATTAAAAAGGGGACGTTGCATTGCGACGTCCCCTTTAATTTTACAATTGGTGTGCCGAACGGTTCTTGCGGGTAGCAGAACGGCGGTTTTCATCGAACTTGGTTTCTTCTTCTTCAATCGGCTTGATCACGGTCTTGTGGAAGGCAAGTGCCCCACTGACGATCGCACCGAGGGTCGTTAAGCTACCAAAGAAGAAACCACGCGTAAAGTGCTTCATCAAAAATACCCCTTCAATTCTAATTAACATCATTATGCAAGATTTGAAGGGGCTTTACCAGTTAAATCTAGATTAATCAAAGAAAGAGGGATCAGCGATGGCAAAGGTAGTGGCAATTGTGGGCCCGACGGCGGTGGGCAAGACCGCCCTGTCACTTCGGGTGGCCCAAAAGTTTGGTGGGGAGGTGATTTCTGGTGACTCGATGCAAGTTTACCGGGGCCTAGACATTGGGACCGCCAAGGCGACGACGGAAGAACGGAGCTTGGTTCCGCACCACTTGATCGACGTAAAAGACATTCACGACCGCTTTTCGGTGGCTGATTTTAAGGTCGCCGCTGAGCGTGAGATTGACCAAATTACAGACCGGGGCCATTTGCCATTGGTGGTTGGTGGGACCGGCTTTTTACCTTCAGGCCCTGGTTGAAAACTTGGCCCTGGGCCGCGACCAGTTCGATCAGGAATCGGCGGCGATTCGGGATCACTGGCACCAAATTGCGACCGAGCGGGGCAAGCAATTTGTTTGGGAGCAGCTAAACGAGCGCGACCCCGCGGCGGCCGCTAAGATTCCGGTGGCGAACTTACGGCGGGTGATTCGGGCCCTGGAAGTGATTGAAAAGACGGGTGCACTCTTTTCCACCCAACCCCAACCACCGGCTAAAAACGACTTCTTGATCATTGGGTTGACCACGCAACGCCCCGTCTTATACCAGCGAATTAACCAGCGGGTGGATCAAATGGTCGCCAACGGGCTCCTTGAAGAGGCAAAGTGGTTATATGACCAGGGGGCGAAAACGAACAGGCCGGCAAGGGAATTGGCTACCGGGAGCTGTTCCCCTACTTTGCGGGGACGGTTAGCCGCCAAGAAGCGCTAGAAAAGATCAAGCTTGATTCGCGCCACTACGCCAAGCGTCAATTGACCTGGTTTCGCAACCAAATGACGGTCCACTGGTTTGATCTGGTCAGCCAGCAAAACACGACTGAAGAAATTGAAGCCTTGATTAACGGTTGGTTAAAAAAGTAAAGTGAAAGCGCTTAGCAATCCATTCTCTTTTCAAACCAGCGAGAATCGATTGATTTTAACGGGTGGGGTTGTTATTATTGATCCATCGATTTAAAAAAGCCGATCAATAACGGCGGCGGCGGTTAAGGATATGACCTAGACCAATCGCCTAATGATCGGCGATGTTACTTGATGATACAGAGGAAGGAATAGCAGACAATGGCAAAACATGTTTACACGAATGACGAAGTACACGCCCTGGTTAAGGAGGAAAATGTTCGCTTTTTGCGGGTAACCTTCTCAGACCTCTTTGGCACGATGAAGAGTGTTGACTTACCGATTAGCCAACTTGACAAATTATTAGCAAACAAGGTGATGTTTGACGGCTCCTCGATCGATGGGTTTGTTCGCATCGAAGAAAGTGACATGTACCTGTACCCGGACATGTCGACCTGGCTGGTCTTCCCATGGGGGCAGAACACGGTAAGGTTGCCCAAGTGATCTGCTCCGTTCACCTGACGGACGGGACGCCATTTGCTGGGGACCCACGTAACAACTTAAAGCGCGTCATCAAGGAAATGAACGACGCCGGCTTCTCTGCTTTCAACATCGGTCCAGAACCAGAATTCTTCCTTTTTGAAACCGCCGAAAACGGCAACACGACCACCAAGGTTAACGACCAAGAAAACTACTTTGACCTGGAACCAGCTGATAAGGGTGAAGACTGCCGTCGCGATATCGTTTTGGCCCTGGAATCCATGGGTTACAACGTTGAAGCTGCCCACCACGAAGTTGCACCGGGCCAACACGAAGTTGACTTCAAGTACTCCGACGCCTTAGAAGCGGCCGACAACATCCAAATCTTCAAGTTAGTGGTGAAGACGATCGCCAAGAAGTACGGCTTCCACGCCACCTTCATGCCAAAGCCACTGGCCGGCATCAACGGGAACGGATGCACATGAACATGTCCTTATTTAAAGAAGAAGGCGGCAAGGTAGTCAACTCCTTCTACGACGAACAAGACAAGGTTCAACTTTCGCAAACCGCATACCAATTCTTGGCTGGGGTGATGGACCACGCCCGTAGTGTGACGGCGGTCTGCAACCCGATCGTCAACTCTTACAAGCGCCTGGTTCCGGGCTATGAAGCACCAGTTTACGTTGCTTGGTCTGCCTCTAACCGTTCCCCAATGGTCCGGATTCCAAGCGAGCGTGGGATGGGGACCCGGCTGGAATTGCGGTCCGTTGACCCGTCCGCTAACCCGTACCTGGCCATTGCTGCCATCTTAGCCGCTGGGCTGGACGGTTTGAAGCGTGGTTTAAAGCCGGCTGACAGCGTTGACGAAAACATCTACGCCATGACCGAAGCAGAACGGCAAGCCAAGGGGATCCACGACTTACCAGACACCCTGCACAACGCCTTGAAGAGCCTGGCCCAAGACGACGTGATTAAGGCGGCCTTAGGTGACCACCTCTACCGCTCCTTTAATGGGGCTAAGAGCTTGGAATACGAAGGCTACCGCCAATCCGTTTCCAAGTGGGAACAAGACAAGTACATGAGCGAATACTAAACACGACTGAGAGTGGGAAATAACCTACTCGGCAGGCCGTATGTAAGATCGAACGAACGGTTGGTGCGTCACGCACCGTTCTTCGGCTTGCTTAGGCACTAGGTCTGCGGTTATTGCCCCCGTATAATAGTAAAAAGCTCCCGCCGGTTGTGGCGGGAGCTTTTTAAGCAATTATTCGTTTTCTAACTTCTTCGCGTCAGCGTCAATCCGGGCAAAACCAGAGCCATCTGGCTTCTTGCTCCCACGCTTTTCCATCGCCTTTCTGGCCATTTCCTTACGTTCTTGCTTGCTAAGTGCCATTGATTATTCGCCTCTTTTCGAATTAGCCATTCAATACTCTACATTTGTAAAGTACTGAATACGATTATTATAAAGCGAATTGAATAACTTGCAAGCTACTTTGATAATTATTTTGATATCGGACCGGCGAGAACCCCTTTTAGTTGGGCCAGTGCGCCTTGTTTCAGACCGTTTGGCGAAGCGGATTAGAATTAATGGTGAACTGACTTTAAAAAAGGGCGGAAATTAGCTAAGATAAAGCTATAACCATGATAAGGAGAAACTCATATGGCGAATGAAGAACAACAGCACGGCGCCGTTAGCATTGGAGAAGTGATTAACGGCCAGATTGCGACCAAACTTGATTATCTGCAACAGTTACAACACGCCATTGCGGATCATGATGACTGCCAGGTCTACCAGCTGCTCGATAACCAGCGCTACGCTGCCGAAATCGAACACCGTGAGCAGCAACCAAACGACTCGCGGGTGATGAACCTAGTGGATAACTTGGCTGACCAACTCAGCAACTACTTAAGCAGCAACCTGATTAAATACCTCGGCAAGGCCTACCCCTTCTTTTACTATGAAGAATACCAGACCGGCCACTACCGGGTTTACTTTGGGAACTGGTGGGACCGCCGCCAGTTCGGGGAGCTGGACGTGTTAAACATTCGCTTCATCTTTAACCAAGAAGAATACGATAAGCTCGCCCAGGCTTTCAAGCTGTCCCAAGCCGGCAAGCGTTACAACAGCAAGCGGATCGGGGAATTGTCCAAGGAAAACGAACGGCTACAATCCTTAATTGACGACGCGACGACTCGCGAACAGCGGCGGGCCGAATTGCAAGAGGAACTAAAAGACATCACCGCCCGTAGCGGGATCTTTGAATCCAGCCGCAACCGGGAGAGCCGGGAGTCGATTGTCGAAGAGATTGCTCACCTCGAAGACCTCGATCAAGAGGCGCGGACGGCGGCGGAAAACATTAAGCAAAACGAACGCACGATACTCGACTTGTCCAAGGAAAACACGATCCTTTCCTACGAGCAAAAGTCGATTAACGACGTCTTTGGCTCCTTTGAAGACTTTGAGTTAGCCAACCGGAGCCTGTACGCCAACTATTTAGCTAGCCTGAGTGGCGGGGCCAGTGACGAGGGAAAGCGGGGGAGTAACAATGAGTAACAGTCAAATTGTTTCCACGGCCACCGATAAGGTGCGGGCCTTGTCAGCTTCTTTAAAGAATGGTTTGTTAGTGGGGAAACGCTACGTGGACCTCTTAAACGAATTGGTGGAAACCAATGAACCCCAGGATCTGTTGTCGGCAACCGAGGAGTTAGTCAACTTAAACTTGACCAACGCCTTCGTGAAATTCCCCCAGCACTACCAACCGGCTGATTACTACCTCTTGTTTATGAGTCGCATGCTGGAGCTAAACGCCATCAACGGGGTGGCGATTAGCCAACACAACCACGCCTTACAAGCGAACATTCAACCACTAGAAGAGGGTTTAACCTTTAAGTTTGAGCCAGCCAATGAGCATGTGGGGGCCTTTTTTCGCCGACCAGCGTCACCACGAACCACTCTTTTACATTGACCTGGAGAACCGGTTATTGAACTTTTCAAACCAGGCCTTGGTCGACTTCTTTATTGTTAAGCAGGTCAACAACTATAACGACTTGGACTTAGAAGAGGCCTTGGCACCGCTAATTTCCTTTGCAAAGCTGTTAAAAGACCGCTTAGACTTTCGGATTGACCTCGGGATGCTTTCGACGAGCAACCAGACCGTCTTTGGCTTACAAAAACCAGACCTCGATATGGCCGTAATCGACAAGCTCTTCATCGATACAACCGAGACGGATTACTTCTTGATGAGTCTGCCCCAAAATAACGGTGCCCAGCTGAACTTAGACCGCGGTATCAAACTGCAACTGGGCTTTGATCCCGAGGATTACAGCCAGCAGTGGGGCTTTAGGGTTCTGGACGAAAATGAGCGTTCCTCGTTCTTCGGTATTTTGTTACACTACCCGATTGTGCGGGACTGGTACTTAAAGAACCGCGCAGCGTTGGCCATTCAAACCACCCATTTTGCACCGCGGCTAACCCGGGCCCAGGTAAAAGAGGAGGCGCCCTTAGAAGATGCTTAACATCACCGTTTTACTGCAGGACGTCATCGCAACTGACAACCGCCTCTTTGAAGCAAAGGACGTCATGCTGGGTCCTGAGGCACGCTTAGCTAACGTTGTCACCACCCTCGACATTGAGCTGGCCAAGCTAGCAAACCTAGTTGGTTGGAGCCGGGTGTACGATGAGGGTGAAAAACCAGCAGCTACCGACCTAGCCGGCCAGTACACCAAGGTTCTCCACGCGGCCCTGCTGATGGCGGCGCGTAAGCAATGGACACATTTGGTAGTTTTAGATGACCAGGCCTTCACCCGTTTGTTAGCGGTCAAGCCGGCCACCAAGGTAGCGGATCTCAACAAGGAGTACTTGGCCATCAAAAACTTTACCTTGGGCAGTTACTTCAGCCACCGCCAAGAAGACTTCCGTCACGCCTGGCACTTGCTCTTGAAGCTGGGACTGGTGGACCTCGGCGTTTCGGCTGACCAAATCATGTCCGCCCATCAACAACTAATCCAACGGGCTGAAAGAACCATTGCCAAAACAAACTAACTAAAAAAAGGGAAACCGCGAGCGAACGGTTTCCCTTTTTGAGTGAGAGCAAAGACTATGCTTTTCGTTGGAAATGTTTTCCAACGGGGTGGCTTCGAGATGGATTGCCAAAGTAAATTTGACCTGCTACAGATAAAGAAAGAATTAACACAATGATAAAGAACGGTAGCATCTTTTCACCCCCATAAACATTGCCTATCCTTATTATTGCCCATTTTGCAAAAAATGCAATAGCTTTGTAAACTTTTTGTTACATTGGATTAATTTATTTGAAATAAAGAATTTAATCGCCGGCTATTTGCAAGTTATTCGATGAAAAAGTTATAATATAACCGATCGCAGATGAATTAGTCGTTATCCTTGATCTTGCGGTGAACCAGCACTGCGGGAGTGTGCAGGTAAGAGATAGAAAAAATTCAGCTCCTTACCACGGGGGCAAGGAGCTGAAAGTGTAACGTTACCGTTTTAAATTAATGCTGATGAGACGGGTGGGAATCGAACCCACAACCTTTGGTTTAGAAGACCAATGCTCTATCCGGTTGAGCTACCGTCCCGGACCATCTTAGTATAAAGAGCGGACCGGAACTTGTCAATCACGATCAGAAACCACCATAATAATAGTCAAGTATTTCAAGTAAGCGTTTGACGACGGTTTGTAATGAACATATAATAGGGAGTAAGGGATAGAGAAGGTACGTTTTATATCAAAGACACCAGCTAGTGTCAAGGTTCTTGAATGGGGTTCGGTAAGATGACAGTCATTAAACAAGATCCACGGGTTGTTAAGACCCAAACAAACTTACGCCGGGCATTAGTTTACCTGATGCAACACGAAAAGCTGGAAAACATTTCCGTCCAAAAATCACGAAGACCGCCAATATCACACGGGGACCTTTTATCTCCACTACCGGGATAAGCAGGACTTTGTCGAAGCGGCGATGAATGGGATTATCGACCAGCTCTTTGAACACGTCTTGGAGAAGGGGACCCCCGTGAAGTCACTGACGGTAAGATTTTGCAGACCATGAGCGTTAGCGAGACCTTTTCTTATATCGAGAAAAATGCCGATGTCTTTACGGTCTTGTTGAGTGGCCAACAAAACCGTTACTTCTACCAACAGTTGTATAACCGGCTAACCGAAGTAATTACCAATTACGCCAAGGGGCTCGGGACCGACCTAGAGGAAATTGACGTTCCCCTGCGGATCCAGGTCGCCTTTATTACCTCGGCGCTGTTGGGGTTGATCATCCGCTGGTTGGATGGGGGTTAATCTACACACCACGTTACATGACCAGCAGCTTGGAGAAGATGCTCAACAACTTTGCTAGCAGTCACCTGTTGATTATCTCCTTCTTGGATTTTCAAACCCATAACGGCTTAGAAATTTAAATAAAATTGGGACCGCCTTTTCGTTATTGAGTTGACGAAGGGGCGGTTCTTTGGTAAAATCAAAACGTTGTATTTGTGACCCCACAACTACAACCGCACGATGGCGAGTTTAAAAGCATTCGCTACTCGTCTTGGCGAGTCTTAATTTAAGGAGGTGCACAGAATGTACGCAATTATCGTAACTGGTGGCAAGCAATACAAGGTAGAAGCAGGTCAAGCAATCTACGTTGAAAAGCTCAATGCTCAAGCAGGTGACAAGGTTACCTTTGACAAGGTTGTCTTCGTAGGCGGTGACGACACTAAGGTCGGCACGCCATTTGTTGACGGCGCTTCTGTTGAAGGGACTGTTGACAAAGCAAGGCAAGGAAAAGAAGGTCGTAACCTTCAAGTACAAGCCAAAGAAGCACACCCACACTAAGCAAGGTCACCGTCAACCGTACACGAAGGTAACGATCGACGCGATCAACGCTTAATGAGGTGTTAAAATGATTCGAGTCTCATTTACGGTGACGCCGGATCAGAAAATTACATCGTTTAAGATGACCGGGCACGCTGAATCTGGTCCTGATGGGCAAGATATTGTGTGTGCCGCGGTCTCGGCTCTGACAATTACCACTGTAAATGGTTTGGAACGGGTGCTGAAAAAGAAGCCACCGTTACCCAGGATGTGGCCAATGGGGGTACCTCGAGGTTACCTACATTGATCAGGGTCACGATGCTCATTAATTCTCCGAGTCTTTGCGAGTGGCCTTATGGATCTTCAAGAGCGCTACGGAGAATTCCTTGAGGTTAAAATGTTTTATTAATCTTTTGCTGGAGGTGAACAACTATGATTATGGATCTTCAATTCTTCTCCCACCACAAGGGGGGCGGTTCCACTGCCAACGGTCGTAACTCCGCCGGTCGGCGTCTTGGTACTAAGGCTGCTGATGGTTCCGTAGTTACTGCCGGTTCAATTCTTTACCGTCAACGCGGTACCCACATCAACCCAGGTGAAAACGTTGGTCGCGGTAACGACGACACCTTGTTTGCACTGGTTGACGGCGTTGTTAAGTTCGAACGCCTTGGCCGGGACAAGCGTAAGGTTTCCGTTTACCCAGTGGCTGAATAAGCTCATAATAGACCGTAAGCAATTTGCTTGCGGTTTTTTTATGTTTTTAAACAAAATTAGTTATAGCGCTCAGGAAGGGACCAATATGAAGACAAGAATTGAACGACTCCGGCCGGCTTCGAAAAGCAATACATTGATGCGTTTTTGGTGACCGATAAAACGAACCTCCGCTACCTAACTGGCTTTGACCTAGAACAGGGGGACGGGGGCTGTTAGTTACCAACACCGACGCCGTGATTATTACGGATAGCCGCTACCAAGAAGCCTTACGGGAGTTTAAATCAGATGAAGTGGTCGCAACGATCACCCAGGATTACTGGGGGATCTAAATAAGATTTGTAAGGGAATGAAGGTGTCGGTGCTCGGCTTTGAAGACACCCTTAGTTACCGGACCTTTGAACGGTTGGACGACCTGATGGAAGCCGCCATCGTGCCCTTTGACCGGGTGGTGGAAAAGATGCGCCGGGTCAAGGACGCTGGCGAGGTTGAAAAACTGCGTAAGGCTACGCAACTCCACGACCGGGGTTACAACTACCTCTTGTCGATTGCCCACCCGGGAATGAGTGAACGAGAGCTAGCCCTGGAGCTAGACTACTGGATGAAAAAAACGGGGCCAGCCGGGCTTCGTTTCCAACCATCTTAGCCAGTGGCCCGAATTCGGCTAAGCCGCACGCTACCGTTTTGGCCCGCCACTTAAAGGAAGGGGACTTGGTGACCCTAGACTTTGGCTACTTCGTAGATGGCTACACGGCCGATATGACCCGGACCTTCGCCGTGGGTCAGCTTGACCAACGCCTGGTTGAGCTCCACCACCTGATCGACGCCGCCCAAAAGAACGTCATTAGCCAACTCAAGGTGGGGATGACGGGTAACGAAGCGGATATGTTAGGGCGTAAACCCTTAGAAGACGCCGGGTATGGCGACTACTTCAACCACGGATGGGTCACGGGATTGGAATGGCGGTCCACGAGTTTCCGGATTCCTTTGGCCCGGCCACTAACCGCTATAAGTTCCGTAACAACGAGGTGGTGACTGTCGAACCGGGGGTTTACCTGCCGGGAGTTGGCGGGATTCGGATTGAAAATGATGTTTTGGTGACCCACATGGGCGCGGAAGTGTTAACTAAGGCCCCCACCGGCCTGTTTGTGATTGGGTGAGAATTTGCAATTTGCCCATGAATAGTGCAAAATGTAAAAGATAACGCATGCGTGGCGTGCCCGATTTAATATAGATAGGAGGCCAAACCGATGGCTGAAGATTCAACGATTATTTTAAATAGTGACGACCAGTCCTTGGGCAAGATCCAAATTGCCCCCGGGTTATCGAAATCATTGCCGGGATTGCGGCCAATGAGATTGATGGGGTTTCTAAGATGCACGGTTCCTTAGCAAACAACGTTGGGGAACTGCTGGGTCGCTCCGACCGGCGCCGGGGGGTTAAGTTGTTCAACAAGGACGACCAAACCCTGGCCATTGACGTCGACGTTTACCTCGATTATGGTGCCCAACTACCGAAAGTGGCGGCTGAAATCCAGGATAAGGTTACCCAACAAGTGGCCCTGATGACCGACTTGACGGTGAGCGAAGTCAACGTTCACGTTCAAGGGGTGGTAACACCAAAAGAAGAACAGGTTGTCGACCCTGATAATTTATTCGGACAAGAAGAAAGTGAAGATGGTGAAGATTAGTGACTTTTAAACGACGCAAAATCCGGGAAGTGGCCTTCCAGACCTTGTTTGCCATGGCCTCGGACCCAGAGGTTGACCGGGAGCAATTATACAAGGAGCTCCTTCCCCTCGCTCCTCAAGAAGAGGTGCCGGCCTACTTGGAAGAGCTGGTAACTGGGGTTAGTGAACACCAAGCCGAGTTTGACCAAGAGATTGAAGGCTCACTAGCGGCGGGTTGGAGCCTTTCGCGGGTGGAAAAGCCGAACTTAATCATCCTACGCTTGGCCCTTTACGAAATGAAGTACGTTGATGACGTCCCAGTGGCCGTGGCCATTGATGAAGCCCTGGAAATGACGAAGAAATTTAGCGATGATAAATCGCGTAAGTTTATCAACGGGGTGTTGGGCCACATTGGGGGCCGAAAACCACTAGTAACTAGGGAGAGGGGAGCCAAGCGATTAGCAAGGCGCCCTTTTCTTATTTTCAAGCACTGGTCGGGCGTGTTAAAATCAGTCCATGGTAAAAACGGAACTTTGGTGGGAGTTGGTTGTTAATCTCACATCATAATCCGAACATTAACCAGAAAGTAACCACAGTGAGGGAGGAACCATTTACCATGGTAGAATTAATTGACGGCAAGCAATTAGCCAAGCAGCTAAACGAAGAAACTGCGACTCGGGTAGCGGCGTTAAAAAAGCGGGGGATCACCCCGGGAATCGCCGTGATCTTAGTCGGTGATGACCCGGCTAGCGCCATCTACACCCGCAACAAGCACCGCAAGGCCGAAAAGCTCGGGATGAAGTCGGTGTTAAAGACCTTCCCGGCCGATGCCAGCCAAGAAGAAGTTATGGCCTGTGTACAGGAGTTAAACAACGACCCGAGTATTCACGCCATCTTGGTCCAATCGCCCTTACCGAAGCACTTCGATGAAAAAGCGCTCGACAACGCGATTATTCCGGAAAAGGACGTGGATGGTTTCCACCCTTATAACGTTGGCCGGCTCTATAATGACGATCCCGACAAGCGATACCCGGTCTCTTGTACGCCACGTGGGGTGTTAAAGATGCTTGATCACTATAACGTTGACCTGGATGGCAAGGACGTGGTGGTAATGGGACGTTCGATCCTGGTCGGCAAGCCGATGCAATCACTCTTGCAGAACCGGAACGCAACGGTAACGATGCTGTCGGCCCACACCAAGGACGAAGAATTTTACATGCGGCACGCCGACATCTTAATCGTGGCGATTGGTCACCCCCAGTTCGTTAAGGCCCAAGACGTCAAAGAGGGCGCCGTGGTGATTGACGTGGGGATTAACCGCTTAGAAGATGGTAGCCTGTGCGGAGACGTTGACTTTGAAAACGTGAAGGAAAAGGCTAGCCTGATTACCCCGGTACCGGGAGGGGTGGGACCAATGACGATCGCTAGCTTGATGGCCCAAACCGTAGACTTAGCAGAGTGGAGTGAAGAATAAATGATCGCGGAGAAGAACTGTTTAACGGTGGCCCAACTTACCAAGTACGTGAAGCGCAAGTTTGATGCCGATCCCTACCTGAACCGTAACGTTTACGTGGTTGGGCAGTTGACCGACTTTCGCCTGCGTAAAACCCACCAGTACTTCTCCTTAAAAGACGATCAAGCCGATGGGAAGTTCCAGCTTTCCGTGGTGATGTTTCAAAGTGCCTTTGCCAAGGTTAAGTTTACGCCGGAAAACGGGATGCGGGTGATCATTCGGGGACGCCTGTCCGTCTACGAAGCCCGTGGTAATTACCAACTCTACGCCGAGGCGATGGAAGTGACCGGGGTCGGGACCCTGCAGGTGCAGTTTGAGCAGTTGTACAAGAAACTGCGCCAAGAGGGGCTCTTTGACCGACCGAAAAAACGGTGCGCCCCTTCCCCAAGCGGATCGCGGTGGTAACGTCTAACGATGCGGCCGTCAAGCACGACATCATTACCACCGTCCGGCGCCGTAACCGCCTAGTTCAACTTGTTTTTACCCGACCCGGGTGCAAGGGGAACAAGCGGCAGGTGAGATCGCCGCCCAGATTAAGCGGATCAGCGACGCTAACGATTACGATGCCGTGATTGTGGCCCGCGGGGGTGGTTCTTTAGAGGACCTGTGGCCGTTTAACGAAGAGGTGGTGGCCCGGGCGATCAACCAGGCCAACCTACCGGTAATTTCTTCGATTGGCCACGAGACCGACACGACCATTACCGATTTGGTGGCCGACGTACGGACGGCGACCCCAACGGCTGCGGCCGAGGCGGTGACCAAGTGGCCCCTGGCCGACGTCATTGCCGAAGTGGAAAGGGAACAAACCCTGCTGTATACCGCCGAAAAGAGCCAACTGGCGAACCTAAAACAACGCCTCTTGGCCCTGACCGAAAGCTACTTTTTGAAGCAACCTGAGCGCTTGTACGAACGCCAGGTCCAACAAGTTGATGAACTAACTGGCCGACTGCAGAGCGGGGCTCGGTTACTGCTAGCGTCCAGGAGCCGGCGGGTTCAAGAGCTGCAAACCAGCTTGGAGCATCACTCGCCGCGGGCCCAGCTAGCTAAGCAACAGATGCAATTAGCCCGGTTGCAACAGGGCCTGCGTGCCGGAATGCGCGGGCATTTGGAAGAAGAGCGGGGCCGCTTGATTCGCTTAGAAGAGGGGCGCCGGGCTTCAACTAACTTGCTACTTCAGGCCACCCAAAACTACCAACGGGGGCAAGCGCAACGCTTAGACACGTTAATAAAGCAGCTGGATGCCCTGAGTCCGCTCAAGGTGTTAGGGCGTGGCTTTGCTTTGGTCACCAAGGATGAACAAGTGGTGGCGGGCGTTGACCAACTGGCGGTTGGTGACGAGGCGACGGTTAAGTTTGAACAGGGCCAAGCCCAAGTAACGGTTACCAAAATTGAAAAGGGGAACAACTAATGGCAAGTCAACCAAAGAGCTTTGAAGAACAACTAGCGAAACTACAAGAAATCGTCACCAAGCTCCAACAAGGCAACGTGTCGCTTAACGACTCGATTGAACTATTTAAGGGGGGATGACCCTTTCTAACGACCTGAAGGGGCAACTTAATGAAGCCGAAACGACCCTAGCCCAGATGATGGACGAAAATGGGCAGCTGCACCCGGCCGAAGAAAAGGGCGATGACGTTTCAAATAACGGGGTGCAAAACCAGGGCTACAAGTCGCAATTCTTGGATGGGGACGTTTTCTAATGGCACGGCAGTTACAAGAACTATTGGCCGTGGTTGATGACTACTTGGCGACCCACCTAGCCGGCGATTGCGATCAGCCGCTCCTGGAAAAGAGTATGGCCTATTCCCTGTTAGCAGGGGGCAAGCGACTACGGCCCACCCTAACGATTGCGGTTGCCGAACTGCTGGGAAAGACCATTGATGACGACTTGGTGCGGGCGGCTTGTGCTTTGGAGCTGATCCACACCTACTCGTTAATCCACGACGATTTACCAGCCATGGATAACGATGACCTTCGTCGCGGGAAGCCAACTAACCACCGGGTTTATGGCCCGGGGGTAGCCACCTTGGCTGGGGACGGGTTATTAACCCTCGCCTTTGAGTGGGTTAGTGATAACCAGTTAAAAGCGCCAGTTCGCTTGCGGCTGGTTCAAGAATTAGCTAAGGCGGCGGGGCCAGCCGGGATGGTAGCGGGACAAGCCACCGATGTGTCAGCCACCGGCCAGGAGTTATCCTTGGCCCAGTTAAAGAAGCTTCACCGGCAAAAGACGGGCGCCCTCTTGCGCTACGCTGTTTTAGCCGGGGGCTTGATTGCGGAACAAGAAACGGCGGTGCTTGATTGCTTAACCACCTTTGGCGAAGCTTACGGGTTGGCCTTTCAGATCTACGATGACATCTTAGACGTGACGGCGACCACGGCGGAAATGGGCAAGGCGACCCATAAGGACCAAGCTGAGCAAAAAACACCTACCCGGGCTTGTTAGGCTTAGCGGGGGCCAAAGGGGAATTAGAGGCGGCCTTAACCACCGCCCGGGGCGCCGCGGCCGAACTGGGGCGCCTGACTGGTAAAGAGACTGTAATTTTGGATGATTTTTTAGCGTACTATCGCATCTAGGGGTAAAATATGGAAAAAGAACGGGTGGACATTCTCTTAGTCAAACAGGGATTGTTTGATTCGCGTGAACAAGCCAAGCGGGCGGTAATGGCCGGCGAAATTTTGGGGCTCAACAACGAGCGCCTCGATAAACCGGGGCAAAAGATTCCCGTCACCACTACCTTACACATGAAGGGCAAGAAGATGCCCTACGTGTCACGGGGGGACTGAAGCTTGCTAAGGCCCTCCAAGTATTTAAGATCAGCGTTGAAAACAAGGTGGTCTTAGACATTGGGAGTTCGACGGGGGCTTTACCGACGTCATGTTGCAAAACGGGGCTAAGCGCTCCTACGCCCTTGACGTGGGGACCAACCAGTTAGTGTGGCAGCTGCGGGATGACCCCGGGTGGTGGTGATGGAACAAACCAACTTCCGCTACTCGAAAAAAGAGGACTTTACGGCGGGGCAGCCGGAGTTTGCGTCAATTGACGTCTCCTTCATTTCACTGTCGATGATCCTACCCCCGCTGGCTCAGATCCTCACCCCGGTGGCGAAGTGGTGGCGCTGATCAAGCCCCAGTTTGAAGCCGGTAAGGAACACGTCGGAAAACATGGGATCATTCGCGAGCGTAAGGTTCACGAGGAGGTTTTGACGCGGGTTTTGTCCTTCATGGCCGCGGATGGCTTTGATGTCTTAGGACTGGACTACTCACCGATTAAGGGGGGGCAAGGGAACGTCGAATTCTTGGCGCACCTTAAGTTGGCTACGGGTCCCGCTCAAATTGCTCCCGAGATTGATATTAACCACGTTATTGACGCCGCGTACGCGGAGTTAAATAGCTAAGGAGGAACGTGCAATGAAAAAGGTCGATCGGCAACGCCAAATTCAGCAAATCATTGAAGAAAACGATGTTGAGCGTCAGGATGATTTGGTCCGCCTTTTGGGGAAGCGGGCATTCAGGTTACCCAAGCGACGATTTCGCGGGATATCAAAGAAATGAAGTTGATTAAGGTGCCGTCGACCCACGGCGGCTACCACTACAGCCTCCCCTAACTATCACCAAGAGGATAAAGAAGCGCAACTGACGGCGACGATCAAGAGCAACTTGGTGGAGCTAAAGCGCAGTGAGCGAATGGTGGGGTTGGTTATGCAGCCGGGGCACGGACCGTTAATGGCGTTGTTAGTCAATTCCCTTAAGTTCCCGGAGGTCTTTATGGCGATTGGTGATGACGCCAACGTTTTGGTGGTCTGCCAATCCCAAACGGCCGCCGCGGAATTTGAAGAACGGATTGATAATCTTCGTTAGGGAAGCGGGGAAAGAGCGTGTTACAAGAGTTAACAATCGACAACTTGGCGATTATTGACCACCTATCCCTGGAGTTTGACGACCACATGACGGTCTTGACCGGGGAAACCGGAGCCGGAAAGTCAATTATCATTGATGCCGTTAGCCTACTGGCCGGGGGACGGGGGTCCCAGGAGTTCATCCGCAAGGGAGAAGAGAAGCTCTCCTTGCAAGGGCAGTTTGAAATTCCCAAACTGCCGGGTTACGTCGCCCAATTAGATGAGCTAGGAATCAGCCACGACGACGGGGCCTTGATTATTTCCCGTGAAATCCACCGTAGCGGGCGGAACACGATCCGGGTTAATGGGACCTTGGTCAACGCCGCCACCCTTAAGCAATTAGGAAGCGGGCTGGTTGATATCCAAGGTCAAAATGAGCACCAGTTGCTCTTACGCCCGGAGGCGCACTTAGGAATGCTCGACCAGTTTGCTAACGCTAAGGTTCAGCCCCTACTAGCGTCGTACCAAGAGCAGTACCAAGAGTACCGGCGTTTGGAGGCGGCGGTTAACCAAAAGAAGGCCAACGAGCAACAGTGGGCCCAGCGCCTCGACATGTTGCGCTACCAAGTTAAAGAAATTGGTGACGCCGACTTGCGGGCCGACGAAGAAGATGAATTAATCGCCGAACGTGAGCGACTGGAACACTTCCAACAGATTGCCACCACCCTCCAGCAGGTGGTTGGGGTGTTGAACGATGACGAAGAGGCGCCGGTCTTAGACCAGGTCGCCACCATCATGAATGCAGCCCAAGAGATTGCGCCCTTCGATCCCGAATACGATGACCTGGCCCAGTCCCTTTCCGACGCCTACTATTCACTGCAAGACGTTGCCAACCAAGCTGGCCACCAGTTGGATAGCCTCGAGTTTGATGAGGAGCGACTGGCCACGATCAACGCCCGCTTAGCGACGATTGCCGACTTGGAGCACAAGTATGGTGAAAGCTTAGCCGACGTTTTGGCGTACTACGACCAGATCAAAGAAGAGCTTACCGATATGGAGGCCGCGGCCGATTCAGGTTCCGATTTGGAAGAGCGGTTAAATGCGGTCCAGGCCGATTTGTTAAAACCAAGGGAACGCCCTGAGTCAAGTGCGGCAAACGGCGGCCCGCAAATTAGCCAAGCAGGTTCACACCCAACTAAAGGAACTGTACATGGATAAGGCGGTTTTTTAAGTGAACTTTGCCAAAACCAAGAAGCCGGTCTTTTCTGCCACCGGGATCGATCAGGTTGAATTCTACATTCAAACCAACCCTGGTGAGGCAATGGGACCCTTGGCCCGGATCGCCTCCGGGGGAACTTTCCCGGGTGATGCTGGCCTTAAAGACGATCTTTGCCCAGGGCGAAGGGGTTACTAGCATCATCTTTGACGAAGTCGATACCGGGGTTTCCGGGCGGGTCGCCCAAGCCATTGCTGATAAGATTCGCTTGATTGCCGAGGGCTCACAGGTCCTTTGCATTACTCACTTACCACAGGTGGCGGCGGTTGCCCAACACCACCTCTTAATCCAAAAACGGGTGCACGACCAACGGACCACGACTAGCGTAACGCCGTTAAACACTAACCAACGGGTTGAAGAGTTGGCCCGGATGCTGGCGGGTGATACGATCACCAAGCTTGCTCGCGAGCACGCGTCGGAATTGTTAACGATGGCTAAGCAAAAGGCCCAGGACTAACGGGACCGTTCTCCTTGGTGTGAACAAAAAAACGGCTGAGAGAAAGTAGGGTTTCTCTTAGCCGTTTTTGTATTTTTGTATAGGTAAAAAATCTAGCCTGCGATGTAGCGAAGCTGGGGAGTTCAAAGAAGTAAGAAAGGTTACCGGTTTGGATGACGTATTGACCGACACGGAGTTGGGATAAGTGACCGCGAACGTTGGTGATTTGACCATCGGTGTGGACCGGCATTAGTTGAACGAAGACCTCCCGGTGCTCCTCAATGGCCCGGGCGAGGAAATTGCCGCCGCTGAAAGAGGGGTTGAACGGGAAGAACCCGTGGTTCCACTGGTTGGGCTTGCTGAGGGGTTTCAAATAAAGAAGACCAAAGGGCGGTCCCCGGTGAATTAAAGAACGCTTTTGAATTTGCATCGTGCTTCCCTCCGAACGTTTGTTTGTGACTATATTATACGAACGGACGTTCAAAAGGCAAGGGTAAAATCGATCATTTGTTCGTATTTATAAAATGGTGGCGAGAATTCGCCATTGACGCCCCGGCAGGTGGGCAAAGTGTGGTATCATATATCCAATACTTTTAAAAAAGGTTAGGGGTAAGAGCAAACATGACAAAGCGAGGAATGTTGATTGTCCTTTCGGGACCATCCGGAGTTGGTAAGGGAACGGTGCGTAAAGCCATCTTTGACCAACCGGGAAACGACTTTCAGTATTCAATTTCAATGACGACGCGCAAGCCGCGGCCGGGAGAAGTCAATGGCAAGGACTACTTCTTTGTTTCCAAAGAGGAGTTTGAACAAAAATCCAGGCTGGCGAAATGCTTGAGTACGCCAAGTATGTTGACAATTATTACGGCACGCCATTAAAATGGATTAATGATACCTTAGATGCCGGTAAAGACGTCTTTTTGGAAATTGAAGTTAACGGGGCGATGCAAGTTCGTTCCAAGAGCCCAAACGGCGTCTTCATTTTCCTAACCCCACCTGATCTAATGGAATTAAAGCAACGTCTAATTCACCGGGGAACCGACAGCATGGAAGTAATTAACAAGCGCATCAAGAAGGCCTTTAGTGAGATCGAAATGATGCAAAATTACGACTATGCGGTGGTTAACGACGAGGTTCCAAACGCCGTTGAAAAAGTTAAAGAAATAATCCGTAGCGAACGGTTACGGGTGCGGCGCGTGATGCCGGACTACTTAGAAATGTTAGGAGAATCGATGAAATGATCTTATTTCCATCCGTTGATAAGCTATTAGAGCGGGTTGACTCCCGTTACTCACTAATCATGTTGGCTAGCAAGCGGGCCCACGAAATCGACAAGTACCGGATCGATAAGTGGCGGGCGGCCCACCCGGATAAGGCTGGCGAAACGGTCAGTTTAGAAGGCGACAAGCCGCTCTTGTTGGACCACTATGACTCCAACAAGTCCGTTGGGATGGCGCTGGAAGAAATCGAAGCGGGATTGGTAACGATCGACCCCGACCAACACGAAGACTTACAAGATTAATGACCGGGTGAACCGGGAAAAGTGGCCAGGGGATCCCGGGTCGCTTTTTTATTTTAAGGAGGAAGACAGGATGGCAAGGATTGCGGTATACCTAACGGGAAGCATTGCGGCTTATAAGGCAGTAAGCGTGGTGCGGGAGCTTCAGCGCGCTGGTCACGAGGTACGGGTGGCCCAAACAAAAGCGGCGGAGCAGTTTGTTGGTCCCGCCACCCTGGCTTCTTTGACGCACCACCCGGTCGTTGATGACCTCTGGGAAATGAGCGAAGAGGGGCAAATCCCCCACGTTCACTTAGCCGACTGGTCCGACTTGGCCTTGGTGGTGCCGGCTAGTGCGGATGTAATTGCTAAGATGGCGGCGGGGCTGGCTGATGATGCGGTCACCAGCGCCCTGTTAGCGACCCAGGCCCCGCGTCTGGTGGTGCCGGCCATGAATTCACACATGTGGCAAAACCCAGCTACGCAACGAAACGTTACCCAACTGCTGGCTGATGGGGTTCACTTCTTGGAACCCGCCGATGGGATGTTGGCGGAGGGTTACACCGGCATGGGACGGATGCCCGAGGTTAGCACCATTACCGCTTGGGTTGCGGAGTTTTTAACCACCGGAAACGCCTTAGCGGGTAAGCGCTTGGTGGTGACGGCGGGGGAACCCGCGAGCCACTGGATCCGGTTCGCTTTATCGGCAACCGTTCCTCCGGTAAGATGGGAATTGCGATTGCAAAAGCAGCTGCTAACCAGGGGCCCAGGTGGAATTGATTGTTGGCAGCGTGAGTGTCGACTTGCCAAACGACGCCGGAATCACTGTTCGCCAAGTTGAAACCACCGAGGAGTTGTTGGCGGCCGTTGATCAGGCTTTTGAAGGGGCGGACGCCCTCGTAATGGCGGCGGCGGTGGCCGACTTTCGCATGGAAGCGGTCAGTGACCAAAAGATCAAAAAAGGATGCCCACGGGGAGCTGATCCTGAAACTGGTGAAGACCCCGGATATTTTGAAGACAATGGGGCAAAAGAAGGGGCACCGCCTGGTGGTGGGGTTTGCCGCCGAAACAACCGCCCTGGTCGAAAACGGCATGGCGGAGTTAAAGAAGAAAAACGCCGATTTGATCGTAGCTAATGAGGTGACCAAGGTGGGCAGTGGCTTTGGGGCCGATACCAACCAGGTCACCATTTTGGCGGCCGATCAGGCACCCCAGACTTGGCCCAAGCTTAGTAAAGCGGCGGTGGCAAAGCGACTGGTAGCGCTGATTGGTCAACGATTGGGAGGAAAAACAAATGGCGGAACTCGTTCAAGTCATAGTTGATGTTCCAACGATGCAGACCAACCGCCCCTACACCTACCGGGTGCCCGAACGCCTCGAGCGTCAAGTGCAACCGGGGATGCGAGTGATGGTCCCCTTTGGGCGGGGAAGCCGGGAGGTCCAAGGGTTTGTGGTCGCCGTTGACCAACCAGGTGAATTTGACGGTGACTTAAAGGACCTCGCTGGGGTGATGGACCTAAGCCCGGTCTTAAATGACGAGCTACTGAAACTGGCGGGTTGGTTGGCCGATCAAACCTACGCCTTTAAAATCACGGCCTTTTATACCATGTTACCGAGCCTCTTAAAGGCCCAGACGACACGGTTGGTTCGCTTGGTCGATGAAGTTGATGAGCAAACGAGGCTCGCCCTGTTTGCCGATCAGGATGAATTAGACCTTGCCAAAGTTCAAACTGATCCCCTGGCACTGAGTCAGTTGATGAGGCTACGGCGAGCGGGTAAGGTGGTAATTGACTATCGGGTTCACGACCGGGCCCGGGCTAAACAAATCACCACCATTACCCCAACGCTGTCCTTTGATGATTACGAAGGGGAGCGACTAGGGGTGTTAAAAACGCCCACGCCCAGCGGAATCTATTGGATTACTTGCAAAGCTTAGCGGGGGAAAACCGTGCCACTCAAGCAAGCCCAAGAAGAGAGTGGCCTTTCGGCGGCTACCTTTACGACCGGGGCTAAGCGGGGTTGGCTCAAAAAGGGGCAAGCAGAAGTTTACCGCGATCCCAGTGGGGCGCTGCCTACGTCACCAACCGCCCCGCTGACCCTAAATCAGGAGCAGGCCCAGGCGGTGAAAAGGATTAACCAGGCCACCGATCAACGAACCGCCGAAACTTTCCTGTTGCAGGGGGTGACGGGTTCGGGGAAAACGGAGGTTTACCTGCGGGCAATTGAACGGGTTTTAGCTAACGGGCGCAGCGCCCTGATGTTGGTGCCAGAAATTTCACTAACCCCGCAAATCGTCAGCCGGGTGCGGGGCCGCTTTGGTAAACAAGTCGCGGTCCTGCATTCGGGCCTTTCCAACGGGGAACGCTATGACGAATGGCGCCGAATCAAGCGTGGCGAGGCGAAAGTGGTGGTGGGGGCGCGCTCAGCGGTATTTGCCCCCCTAGACAACGTTGGTTTGATCATTATGGATGAGGAGCACGAGTCGTCTTACAAACAAGACGACGCCCCCGTTATCACGCCCGCGACGTTGCTAAGTGGCGAGCTGCTTACCATCACGCCCCGCTCGTCTTGGGATCGGCAACCCCGAGCCTAGAAAGCCGGGCCAGGGCGGCGACCGGGTTATACCACCGCTTAACCTTGCTCCACCGGGTTAACCAACGCCCCCTGCCGCCGATCCAAGTGGTCGATATGAAAAAGAGAGGTTCAAGCGCGGGGGAGACTAATTATTCGTTGCCGCTCTTGAACTTGTTGACCGACCGGCTTAATAGGGGCAGCAAAGCATCCTAATGCTTAACCGGCGGGGCTTTTCCTCCTTTGTGATGTGTAGGGACTGCGGTTACGTTCCTAAGTGTCCCAACTGCGATATCTCGTTGACCCTGCACATGGATAGCCGGAGCCTAAAGTGTCACTATTGCGGTCACGAGGAGCGGATCCCCAACACCTGTCCGAACTGCCAGGGCCACCGAATCCGCTACTACGGGACCGGTACCGAAAAGGCGGTAGCCGAATTGCAAACCTACCTGCCGACCGCTCGGATCACCCGGATGGACGTTGATACTACCCGCCGAAAGGATGCACGAGAAATTACTAACTAAGTTTGGTAACCACGAGGCCGACATCCTATTGGGGACCCAAATGATCGCCAAGGGGTTAGATTTCCCGGGGTGACCCTGGTGGGGTCTTAAACGCCGACACGGGGCTGGATTTACCCGATTTTCGGTCCTCTGAGCGCACCTTTGACCTCCTAGCGCAGGTGGCCGGGCGGGCCGGACGTGCCGATGAGGCCGGCCAAGTGGTGATTCAAACCTTCAACCCGGATAATTACGTGATCCAACTGGCGCGGGCCCACGATTACGAGCGCTTCTTCGTCCAGGAGATGAACCTGCGCAAACTCGGCGCCTACCCGCCGTATTATTACACGGTCCGGTGATGGGCAGCCACCCCGATGAGCAGATGGCCGCCCGGGTGATGCAAGCGGTTCGCCAGGAGTTGGTGGGGCAGTTGGATTCGCAAACGATCATTTTAGGCCCCACCCCCCGGGCAATTGCCCGCTTGAAAAACCGTTACTATTACCAAATTGTGATCAAGTACCGTCACGATCCGGCCCTCCATGCCCGCTTAACCGCGATCATGGAAGGGGCCCAGCAACAGTTTGACCGGGAGACCCAGGTGATGATTGACCCGGATCCCCAGTACTTCTTGTAGATGTAGAAAGGAAACCACGCCAATGAAATCAATTGTTTTTATGGGGACCCCCCAGTTTGCGGTCCCAATTTTGAAGGCCCTCATCGATAGCGAAGACTACCAAGTACTAGCCGTTGTTTCCCAACCTGATCGTCGGGTGGGACGCAAGCGCGAATTACGGGCCACTCCGGTTAAGGAACTAGCCCTTGAAAACGGAATTGAGGTTTTGACCCCCGAAAAATTAATCACAGCCCCGAAATGGACCGGGTGATTGAACTAGCACCGGACCTGATTATCACGGCGGCCTTTGGTCAATTCTTGCCGGACAAGCTACTCGCCGCCGCTAAGGTTGCGGCCATTAACGTTCACGGTTCCTTGTTACCTAAGTACCGGGGTGGGGCGCCAATTCAATACGCCGTGATGAACGGGGACGCCGAGACCGGGGTCACAATCATGTACATGGTTAAGAAGATGGACGCCGGCGATATCATCAGCCAGGCTAGTTTACCAATTACCAAGCAAGACGATACCGGGACGATGTTTGAAAAGCTATCACTACTGGGGCGCGACCTTTTGTTAGATACCCTGCCTAAGTTGCTCGCCGGCGATATCACCCCGGTCAAACAAGACGAAAGCCAGGTTGTCTTTTCACCAAACATCACCCGCGAACAAGAAACGATTGATTTCACGCTCCCGGCCGACCGAATTGATGACCTCGTTCGGGGTTGCGCCCAGCCCCGGTTGGTAACATGGTGATTGATGGCCTACGAACTAAGGTTTACGACGTGACCCCGCTAACGGAAACGACTGATCTGCAACCGGGCCAGGTGGTGCGGGTGGAAAAACACGCCCTGATTATAGCGGCCGGAGCGGGGACGACTTACCAGATTAACAGCCTTAAGCCAGCCGGAAAGCCCAAGATGGACATTACGGATTACTTAAACGGCCACCAAAATTTAAAGCCGGGAGTACAAGCGATTAACAATGACTAAGAAACAAGCACAATTAACGGGGGCCCGGGCCATCGCCCTGGCGACGCTAGATAAGGTCCGCACGTCGGGGGCCTATTCAAATCTCCAGTTGAACCAGGCCTTAGAAAGCGGGCAATTATCGGGCGCTGATCGCCGCCTAGTAACAGCCTTAGTGTACGGAACTCTACAGCACCAATGGGCCGTAGACTACTGGGTTTCCCCCTTTATCGCCGGCAAAAGGTGCGCCCTTGGGTCAAAACCCTTTTGTTAATGACCCTCTTTCAGTACCAGTACCTGGATCGGGTACCCAACTTTGCCGCTACCGATGAGGCGATCGAAATTGCTAAGCGGCGGGGGAACCCTGGGGTTCGTCGCTTTGTGACCGGGGTTTTGCACGCAATTCTGAGGAACGGGTGGCCGACGTTGAAAAAATTGAGGACCCCAAGCAGCGGTTGGCCATCCAAGCCTCCCTGCCGGACTGGCTGGTTGACGAATTGGTCGCTCAGTATGGGCTGGCCCAAACGGAGGCGCTTGCTAAGGTAATTAACGAACCGGCACGGATCAGCCTACATGGGTTAACCGGGCCAAGGCCACGGTCGAAGAAGCCCAAGCACTGCTAAGGTCAGCGGGGTGGAAACCAAACCATCTGAGGTCGCCCAAAATGGCTTAGTGGTTACTAAAGGGGCGGTGTTAAAAACGGCGGCCTTTAAAAACGGGGTGGTAACGATTCAAGACGAATCCGCCATGTTAGCCGTGGAAAGCATGCACCTGACCGGTCACGAACGGGTCTTGGACGCCTGTGCCGCTCCGGGGGTAAAACCGTTCAAATTGCGGAGGCCTTAACTGACGGGGAGGTCTACGCCTTAGACATCCACCGGCATAAGGTGGGCTTAATCGAAAAGAACGCGCAACGGATGGGGTTGACGACCGGGTCTTCGCCCGCCAACTCGACGCTCGCCAGGTTGGCCAGGAATTTGCCGATCAGTTCTTTGATCAGATCTTGGTTGATGCACCGTGTTCGGGGATGGGACTTTTACGGCGGAAACCGGAGATTCGCTACGATAAGCAACTGGGCGACAGCCAACGTCTCCACCAAATTCAGGGGGCAATTTTGGATTCGGTGGCCACAAAAAGTCAAAAAAGGGCGGTATAATTACCTATAGTACGTGCACGATCCTTCGTCAGGAAAATGACGAGACGGTGGCCGAATTTTTAAAGCACCACCCCAACTTCCGGTTACAAAAACCACCACCGCACGTATGTTGAAGGACAACCGCCAAGCCCAGACGCTCACCCTGTTGCCGAGTGACTACGGCTCTGATGGTTTCTTTATTAGTAACCTTCAACGAGTTCAGTAGAAGGGGAAAAAGAAACTCATGGAGACTGCATTTCAATCAGATATCGGTCAACAACGGTCCGAAAATCAGGACCGGGTTAATAATTTTTTGCTGCGCCAAACCTCCAATTAGTGGTTATCGCTGATGGAGTGGGGGGCAATAATGGGGGGCAACGTCGCTGCTGAAGAAACGGTAGCGGCGCTCGGTCGTTACTTCACCCAGGAGGCACCTAAAACCGTCCGCACCGCTAAGGCGTGGTTTCGGGATAAGGTCCGCTTGGTTAACAAATTAATTTTAAATAAAGCAAATTCAAATCTTAACTACCGAGGGATGGGAACGACGATGGTTGCGGCAATCCTGATTGATAACGTTGCCGTGGTCGCCAATATTGGTGACAGCCGGGGTTATATTTTCCACCAGGATTTGTTGACCCAAATCACCGTCGATCACTCCCTCGTCAATGAACTAGTCAAAAACGGTGACTTAACGGAACAAGAGGCCGCACATTCCCCGCAAAATAACATTATTACCCGGGCAATTGGAATCTCAACTGACGCTGAGATCGACGTCAATTCCTTTGAACTCGGGGGAAAATGATCAACTACTGTTGTGTACGGATGGCCTGAGCAAAATGGTCGAAGGTGATCAGATTGCGGCCGTTTTAGCGGGACACGAGTCTTTAGAAGATAAGTGTGCCGACCTGATCAAGCTGGCCAACGCGGCCGGCGGCAACGATAACGTCACCGTTTTAATTAGCCAAAACGGCCAGGAGAAATAACAGATGGAACCCGGATACGAGCTAAATCACCGGTACCGGATCATCCGTCCCCTTGGTGAGGGCGGAATGGCCAATGTCTACTTGGCCCACGACCTGGTTTTAGACCGGGATGTATCGGTTAAATTATTACGGCTTGATCTGCGGGATGATCCCAACACGCAGCGCCGCTTTCACCGCGAGGCTTTAGCGGCAACCCAACTTAATGATCCCCACATTGTTGGGGTTTACGACGTGGGAGAAGACCACGGAATGCAATACATGGTAATGCAATACGTCAAGGGGATGGACCTCAAGGCGTACATTAAGCAGCACTACCCCTTCCGCTCCCCCAAGTGGTTAACATTATGGAACAGGTGCTGGCTGCCGTTGAAGCGGCCCACGCCCAGGGAATTATTCACCGTGATCTCAAGCCCCAAAATATCTTAATTGACGATCAACAAAACATTAAAATTACTGACTTTGGTATTGCGACGGCCAGCTCGGGGAATTCGTTAACCCAGACGAATACCCTGTTAGGTTCGGTCCATTACTTATCGCCCGAACAAGCGCGGGGCTCGATTGCCACCAAGCGTTCGGACATCTACTCACTCGGGATTATCCTGTACGAGTTATTAGTTGGCAAGGTGCCCTTTGAAGGGGAAACCGCGGTTTCAATTGCGCTAAAGCACTTTCGGGACCGGGTTCCTTCGGTACGCCAGGCGAACCCGGCGATTCCCCAGTCACTGGAAAACGTCGTCTACCGGGCGACCGCCAAGGACCCCGCCCAGCGCTATGGTTCCGCCGAAGAGATGGCCAAGGACTTGAAAACGGTCCTGACTCGGAGCGAGCCAACGAGGCACCACTGGTCTTAGCAGACCCAGGGGATGAGGAAACTAAGGTCTTGGATTACCGCCAAATCAAGGAAGCGGCGGCCAAAACTAAGCAGGAGCCGGAAGCAAAAGAAGCCCCTGAACAACAAGAGACGGCTCCAGAACAGCCGCCTGTCCCGAAAAAAGAAACGGCGCCGGGGGTTGTGGGTGAGCCTACTGACGATTATTTTAGCAGGTCTACTGGGTTCGGGGTGGTATTTCAACCGTGAAGTAACCGTGCCGGACCTGACCGGGATGACGACCGCTCAGGCGACCAAGGCGTTAGCTAAAAAGCACCTGCGCTTGGGAAATATAACCCGGGAAACATCCTCGTCAGTGGCCAAAAATCGGATTGTCGCCGTTGATGGTGCCAGCAAGGCCCGTTATGGTCGTGAAGTGAACGTCATCTTATCCAACGGGATGAAGAAGTGGACAATGGACGACCTGGTCGGCAACGACTACCAAGGGACCGCCGAAAGCTTACGGGCCAAAGGATTTACCGTACGGATTAAAAAGGAGTATTCCTCTTCCGTTAGCGCAGGGCAAATCATTCGTCAATCGGTGAGCTCGGGAACGGTGGTTCACCCGGCCCAAGACGTGATTACCCTAACCGTATCGGCCGGGAAACAAACTTATAAGATTCCTAACTTTAAAAACGAGGACATTACCGACGTTCAAGACTACGCTAGCAAGCATGGCCTACAACTGACGGTGACCCAACAGGAATCAACCACGGTAGCGGCTAACAAGGTCATTAGCCAAACCCCCAAGGCGGGGAGTCGTTTAGCTAAGGGGACACCCTGACGGTGGTGATTGCAAGTTCGGGGACCCAACTGAAAACCACTAGCATCCAAATCGACATCCCCTTTGATGGTAACGGGGGCAAGACCGAAAACCGGGTCCAAGTTTACATTGAGGATGCTTACCACAACCTAACGATGGAATACCAAGACATCACGATTAACCAGGAAACAACGATTAACGTGCCGTTCACCCTGCGCAACGGTCAAACCGGGGCCTACAAGGTGATCCGAAACGGCAAGACGATCATGAGTGCAACGAACATTACCGGCTAAAAGCGATAGGAGGTCGTTTGTGAAAAACGGGACGATTCAGCAGTCACTGAGTGGCTTTTATGACATTTGGTCCGGGGAAAATTATACCGGACCAGGGCACGGGGAAACTTTCGGAAGCGGGGGTTAAAGCCCGTCGTTGGTGACCAAGTGGAGTTTGAGGCGGAAAACCAACGGGAGGGCTACCTCCCTAAAGATCTTGCCCCGCAAGAATCAGTTGGTCCGTCCCATGGTGGCCAACGTCGACCTAGCGGTGGTCGTGACTGCCGTTAAGGAACCCAACCTGTCAACGAACCTATTAGACCGCCAACTAGTGGCCTTGGAGAGCCAGGGATTGATCCGGTGATTTACTTCTCTAAAACGGACCTCCTGTCGGATCAAGAAGCAGACGCCCTGATGCCGGTGGTAAAAGGCTACCAAATGATTGGCTACCCGGTGCTTTTACCAACGGCCCCCGTTTGGTGAGGAGGCCTTAGGTGAGTTACGTAAGATACTGGCCGGTAAGGTGGTCACCATGATGGGCCAGACCGGGGCGGGGAAGTCCACCCTGTTAAACCACCTGGCGCCCGATCTTAACCTGGCGACCGGGGAGATTTCCCAGGCCCTCAAGCGGGGGCGTCACACCACCCGTAAGGTTAGCTTGATGCAGGTGGGCGACGCCTTGATTGCTGATACACCAGGCTTTTCGTCGTACGAAGACTTCCAAATGACCGTCGAGGAGTTACCCCACTTCTTCCCGGAGATGCAAGCACTCGCGCCCGAATGCAAATTTCGGGGTTGTTTACACATAAAAGAACCGTCCTGTGCGGTCAAGAATGCGCTTAAACATGGTAAAATAATGAACAGTCGGTATGACAATTACCTCCAGTTCCACGAGTTAATTGCCAACCAGAAACCAAACTATCAGAAATGAGGGAATTGATTATGATTAAAGTTGCACCGTCAATTTTGAGTGCTGATTACGTGAACCTGCAAAAAGACATTGAAATGGTGGAAAAGGGTGGCGCCGAAGTCCTTCACATCGACGTGCTGGACGGGAGTTTTGTCCCAAGCATTTCTTACGGTCCAGGCTTCGTAAAGGCGATTCGGCCAATCTCTAAGATGGTCTTAGACGTGCACCTGATGGTTCAAAACCCAGAACACATTTTACCGGACTTCATTGACGCCGGTGCCGACATCATTGGGGTGCAAGTCGAAGCCACCCAACACATTCACCGGGCCCTTCAAATCATCAAGAATGGTGGGGTCAAGGCCGAAGTAGTTATTAACCCGGGAACACCGGTTGACATGATCAAGCCTGTGTTACACATGGTGGACCAAGTGCTGGTGATGACTGTTAACCCAGGCTTTGGTGGCCAGAAGTTCCTGCCGGAAACGGTGGCTAAGATTGCCGAATGGATGCTTTGAAGAAGGAACTGGGTTACGACTTCGACATCGAAATCGATGGTGGGGTGAACGACCAAACCGTTGTTGACTGCTACAAGGCGGGGGCAACGGTGGCCGTAGCTGGCTCCTTTGTGTTTGACAACGAAGATCCAGTGGCCCAAATCAACAAGATCAAGGACGCAACGAAGTAACGCTTAGGGACGTGACAGCGAAATCACTGATTTCCGTCACGCCCTTTTTGATGGGGAGGTAAGGTCGTGAGAGAAGTCAACATCATGGTCGGGGGGATCCTAGAGCTCGTGCCGCTAGACCAACTAAGGACGCGGGCCAACCAGATTTGGATCGGGGTTGATTACGGCGCCACCTTCTTGTTGGACCACGGAATCACACCACAAGTGGCACTGGGTGATTTTGATTCAACGCCGGCGCCCCTCTTGCAACGGCTAGAGGAGCGGGGAATTTCTTTAACGACGTTCCCCCGAAAAGGACTACACCGACACCCAATTAGGGGTCAAGCGGGCCTTTTTAGACTACCAGCCTGATCGGGTTAACATATACGGGGCCACCGGGGGGCGCTTGGATCAGCTTTTGTCTAACCTCTATTTCCCGCTCTTAGAGGAATTTCAGCCCTACTTGGACCGGCTCCGCTTAATTGACCGGCAAAACGAAGTCACTTACTACTGGCCGGGTGAGTATACAATTGAGAAGTTACCGGAGATGAAGTACTTGGCCTTCGTCAATTTAACCTCCGTCAAGGGCCTAACCCTGCCAGATGAAAAGTACCGGCTCACTAATTTTGATGCCGAGGTGCCCATTTCATGGTCCAGTAACGAGTTTGTTGGTGAGGTTAACCACTTTTCCTTTCAAGACGGGGTGGTTGCCGTCATTCAGAGCCGGGATTGGGGTGCCCGTTAGCTGTCAAGGAAAAATACTTGAAAGAAAATGTTGCAATCACCGTGCCCCTATGGTAAATTATTTAGCTGAGTTACCGCAGATGCGCGGAGAAAATAATTTGATGAGGAGAGGAGGGTTATCATGGCTAAGGATTTTATTACTGGCAAGCGGACGCAGTTTGGTAACAAGCGTTCACACGCCCTTAACTCAAGTCGTCGCAGCTGGAAGCCAAACTTGCAAAAAAGGCCACCATTTTAGTTAATGGTAAGCCGAAGAAGGTTTACGTTTCAGCACGTACCCTGAAGTTAGGGGAAAGTGACTCGGGTTAACTAAGAACCTAATAAATGCGGCTGCCAATTTTGGCAGCCGTTTTTTGCTTGCCAACGGGTTAGTTTTGTTGCCCGGGGCGTTGTATGGTAAGATATGATGGATACAAATTTTACGAACTGAGTTCAACGACTAAAGGAGGCCGTTTTGGATGGCAGTAAAGATTAAAACTCCTGCTGGAATGATCGACATTGCAAATGACGTCATCGCGACGGTTGTTGGCGGCGCCGCCACTGATAACTATGGAGTTGTCGGAATGGCAAGTCGCAACCCGCTAAAGGATGGGGTTAACCAAATCTTAGGACGTGACAGCTTCCACCAGGGCGTTGTCATTCGTCAACAGGATAACGGGATTGCCGTCGATGTGTACATTATCGTCGGCTACGGAACCAAGATTTCCGCCGTCTCCAAGAGCGTGCAAGAAAAGGTGAAGTACAACTTAGAGGCAATGCTCGGGGTAACGGCCAACTCTGTGAACATTATGGTTCAGGGCGTGCGCGTCCTGGGCGACTAGCGTGACCGAGCGGGAGGAACAATAACTTTGGTAGTTACAACAATTACAAACCATGAATTTGGCAAGATGGTGCAAGCCGCGGCCGCCAAGCTGACGGCCCAAGCGGATTACATCAACTCGCTAAATGTCTTTCCAGTTCCGGACGGCGATACTGGGACGAATATGTCAATGTCAATGGCCTCCGGGGCCAAGTACGAACGGGACGCCACGGCCACGGCCGTTGGTGACCTAGCTAACGCCCTGGCTAAGGGGCTGTTGATGGGGGCCCGGGGAACTCCGGGGTAATTTTATCCCAAATCTTCCGTGGCTTTGCCAAGGGCTGTGAAGGGGCCGAAAGCCTCGACGCTAAGGCCTTCGTGGATGCCTACGCTAACGGGGCAAAGACGGCGTACAAGGCCGTCATGAAGCCAACCGAGGGGACGATCCTGACGGTAGTCCGCGAGTCGGCCCAAGCGGGGTTGAACGTAGTCAAAAACGGCGAAGACGATTTAGCAATTGTGCTGCAAGAAATCGTTACCGCTGCCGACTTGGCCCTCCAAAAGACGCCGGAGCTCTTACCGGTATTAAAGGAAGTCGGTGTGGTTGACTCTGGTGGTCAGGGGCTGGTAACGGTGCTGCACGGCTTTTTAGAGGCTTTGACTGGTCAAGTAGTCGAAGACACCCTGCCGGATGCCGCCACCCTAGATGAAATGGTTAACGTTAACCACCGTCAGAGTGCACAAGGGAAGCTCAACCCCGAAGACATCAAGTATGGTTACTGCACCCAGATGATGGTGCGGATTGGCCGTGGTAAGACGGTTACCAAGAAGTTTGATTACGACACCTTCTACAACTACTTAGCCGACCTAGGTGATTCACTCCTGGTAATCAATGACGACGAAATCGTCAAGGTTCACGTCCACACCGAGCAACCGGATAAGGTTTTAGGCTGGGGACTTCAGTTTGGGGACCTGCAAACGATCAAGATCGATAACATGCGTTGGCAACAAGAATCGATCATGGAACACGATCAAGAGCCCGCACAGCAGTCGGCACCGGCTGCCAAGCCGGCCGACCAACCGCAATTTGAAACGGCGGTGATCGCGGTGGCCTCTGGTAACGGGATCCAAGAACTGTTCAAGTCCCTCGGGGTGACCCACGTGATCAGCGGTGGGCAAACCATGAACCCAAGTATCGAAGACTTGGTTAAGGCCGTTAATGAATCAGGGGCTAAACAGGCCATCATCTTGCCAAATAACGGTAATATCTTCATGGCCGCCGATCAAGCTGCCCAGGTGGCTAACATTCCAACCAAGGTCGTGCATGCCAAGACGATTGCCCAGGGATGAGTTCCTTACTTGAATACAACCCAGAGGCCACCTTGGAAGCTAACCAAACGGCGATGGAAGCGAACTTAGCTAACGTGAAGTCCGGGGAAGTCACCGTGGCCGTTCGCGACACGACGATCGAAGGCCAAACGATCAAGGAAGGCGACTACATGGGGATCGTTGACGGCAAGATCACCAACACGGCGCCGGAAATTGAAAGACGCCGCCGCCCAAATGGTGGTTGGCATGTTAGATGAGGACAGTGAAATTGTCACCATTTTACGGTCAGGATGGAACCAAGGAAGCCGCTGAACGGATTTCCAAGGCGATCAAAGACGTCGATGACGAAGTCGAAGTACAAATTTACGAAGGGGATCAGCCAGTTTACCCATACCTGATCTCAGTTGAATAGCTAACCGCAAAAGCGGGTGGTCCACGCGGCAACCCCGCTTCTGGTGTTTAAGGGGTGCAATCGTGCGGTCGCTACAGGATTCAGTTGGTCAATTGAAGGGTGTAGGGCCCAAGACGGTGGAGAACCTAGCCACGCTAGGGATCAAAACGGTGGGGATTTGTTAACCCACTACCCGTCACGCTACGATGACTTTGCCCCCACTGATTTAACCGTGGCTAAGGACAAGCAAAAGGTAACCGTTAAGGGGACGGTGGTTTCTGAGCCGCTGATGTCACGGTACGGCTACCGGCGCTCCAGGATGTCCTTTCGTTTGGTGGTTGGGCAAGCCGGGGTGGTCAACGTGGTGTACTTCAACCAACCTTACTTAAAGCAACAAGTTGAGCCCAACCACGACGTCACGGTACTGGGGACCTGGGACGCCCCCCGCCAGCAAATTCTGGGCACCAAATTAGTCGCTGCCGACAGTAAGGCCGAGGCAGTCGGGGCAACCTACCCGGCCAATAAGCACGTTCGCCAGGCTACCCTACGGAAACTGATCCGGCAAGCCTTTGATCAGTACCAAAACGTGATCGCGACCCTCCTGCCAATTAGCCTGCGTCAACGCTACCAGCTGATGGAACGGCGCGAGATGATCAAGCAGATGCACTTCCCCACCGACACCACGATGGCTGAAGCCGCCAAACGAACGGCCGCCTTTGAGGAATTTTTCCTATTTGAGTTGCGCTTGCAAGCGATCCGACGGGCGAACCGCAAGGAAGAGGGGCTCCAGATCCTCTATAATAACGCGGAATTACGGGACTTTATCAAAACGATCCCCTTTGAGTTGACGGCGGCCCAAAAGCGGGTGGTCAATGAAATCTGCCGCGACTTGCGGGCCCCTTACCAAATGAACCGGCTTTTGCAAGGGGACGTCGGGTCCGGGAAAACGATTGTAGCGGCGATTGCGGTCATGGCGGCCGTCCTGGCCGGCTACCAGGTGGCCCTGATGGCCCCCACCGAAATCCTGGCCGCCCAGCACGCCGAAAAGTTGGCGAAGGTCTTTTCCGGTACCCACGTTGAGGTCGTCCTGTTGACCGGGGCTTTAACCGCTAAGCAACATGACCAACTGGCCAAGGCCATCAAGGCCGGTGACGTCAATTTGATCGTCGGCACCCACGCCCTGATTCAAAACGGGGTTGATTACGCCAACCTCGGTTTGGTAATCATTGACGAACAGCACCGCTTTGGGGTCAACCAACGCCAGCAGTTGCGTGAAAAAGGGGAGCACCCCGACGTCTTAGCGATGACGGCGACGCCAATCCCGCGGACCCTAGCCATTACGGCCTACGGGGAAATGGACGTTTCGGTGATCGACGAATTACCGGCCGGGCGCCAACCAATTAAAACCACTTGGCTCAAAGGGAAACCAGGGGCAAAGTGCCCTGGACTTTTTGGATCAGCAACTAAGGGTGGGGGCTCAGGCCTACGTTGTGTCGCCCTTAATTGAAGAATCGGAAAACTTGGACGTCAAAAACGCCACCGACCTTTACGCTAGGTTTAAGGAACACTTTGGCCCCACCTATCAAGTGGGGCTCTTGCACGGCCGGATGAATAACGACGAAAAGCGGCGGTCATGAAGGACTTCCAAGCGGGCAAGGTGCAGGTGATGGTCGCCACTACGGTGATCGAAGTCGGGGTCGACAACCCCAACGCCACCGTGATGTTGATTTACGACGCCGACCGCTTTGGCTTAGCCCAGCTCCACCAGTTACGGGGACGGGTCGGCCGGGGCAAGCGGCAATCCTACTGCTTATTAGTGGCCGACCCTAAAACCGACGAGGGGAAGGCGCGGATGGAAACGATGGTCGCCACCACTGATGGCTTTGAAGTGGCCCAAAAGGACCTCGAGTTGCGCGGGGCCGGGGACGTACTGGGGGCCCGCCAGTCCGGGATGCCCGATTTTAAGGTGGGTGACCCGGTGGGCGACCTCAAGATGCTTCAAATCGCTCGGGCAGACGCCGGCAACCTCCTGGCTACCCCGGGATGGGATCAAAAGGATGAAAACCAGCCACTGGTGTTGTACTTACAGCGTCACCAGTTAGAAACACACTTTGATTAGGAGAGAAGAGTTATGAAGATTGCAGTTGATGCCATGGGCGGAGACAACGCCCCAGCCGTTGTAGTGGAAGGGGTGGAACGGGCCCGGGACCGTTTTAAAGACATTGAATTCGACCTGTTCGGGGATCCCCAGCAGGTTCGGCCCCTCATTAAGGACGCCACCCGGATTAATTTGATCGAAACAACGGAAATGATTGAGATGGGTGAAGAACCGGTGCGGGCCATCCGCAAGAAAAAGGATTCTTCGATCGTCCGGGCGGCCGTCGCCGTTAAGGAAGGCCAAGCCGACGCCTTCTTTTCGGCCGGCAACACCGGGGCCATTTTAGCGGCCGGGTTATTCATCGTTGGCCGAATCAAGGGAATCGACCGGCCGGGGTTGACTTCGATCCTGCCAATTGCCAAACCAGGCAGTGGGGCAAAGAACTTTGTTTACCTCGATTCCGGTGCCAACGCCGAAAGTAAGGAAAAAAACTTGCTCCAGTTTGCCCAACTGGGGCGCTTTTACGCCGAAAATGTCTTAGGGGTCAACAACCCGCGGATTGCCCTGTTGAATAACGGGACCGAAGAAGATAAGGGGACCGCCTCCACAAGGAAGTTCACCAACAACTTAAGGCCCAAGGGGATCTAAACTTCGTGGGCAACGTGGAAGCGAGCGCCCTCTTGGCTGGGGAAGCCGACGTAATTGTCTCAGATGGGTGGACGGCCAATGCCGCTTTGAAGGCTACCGAAGGGACCGCCAAGATGATGTTGACCTTAATTAAAAACGGATCGAAAACGGTGGGCTGCGGGCCAAGCTGGGCTACCTGTTCTTAAAGCCGGTTTTCAAAAAAGATTGCCAAGTTGATGGGGACGTCAACCTATGGGGGCGCCGTCTTATTGGGGCTCAAAGCGCCGGTAGTTAAGACCCACGGTTCGGCTGATGCCTTAGCGGTTGAAAACACGATCGCCCAAATCCACACGATGATCGAAAGCAAGGTAATCGAAAAACGGTCTCCTACTTTGGTCAGGTCCAATCTGAGGAAAACATAGACAAGCCAAGCAAAAACTAATAGAATAAGGTAGTTAGTTTAGATAAAAGAGGTATTGAAAGAATGGATAAGAAGGAAATCTTTGATACGGTCTCGTCAATCGTGGCCGACCACTTTGATGTCGATCGGGCCAAGATCACCGATGACCTGAATTTGAAGACCGACCTGAACGCGGATTCCATTGACTTTGTGGAGTTTGTTCTCGAGGTCGAAGACACCTTCGGCGCGGAAATTGAGGACAGTGAAGCTGAAAAACTCAGTACCATTGGTGAAGTGGTTGATTACATCGCCGCCCACCAAAAGGACTAACGCTGGTACGCTAAAAAAGGGGTCGCGAAAACATATCGCGGCCTTTTTTGCAAAACGGACCAAATAGATGGGTATTCGGTCTGTGATAAGGGGTCGTGGGCTCACGACCCCTATCAGAGGCCCGATCAGAAAGGACGGACACGATGATTACACAATTGCAGGATTACCTAGCCAAAACCTACGGGATTCACTTTAATAACCCGGCGCTGTTGGCCGAAGCCTTTACCCAGGCCTCATACGTCAACGAGCACCCGCACGAGAACCTAAAGTACTACGAACGAATTGAATTTTTGGGGACGCGGTGTTACAGCTCTTCGTCTCCGAATACATCTACCGCCGCTATCCAGAACTGCCCCAGGGGAAATTAACCCGGCTGCGGGCCGCCATGGTTTGCGAGGACTCCTTTTCTAAGTTTGCCAAGGAGTGCCACTTTGACCAGTACATCCGCCTGGGTAAGGGGGAGGAAATGGCCGGGGCGCGCAACCGGGCTAGCCTTCTGTGCGATATTTTCGAATCCTTTATTGGGGCCCTGTACCTAGACCAGGGACGCCAAGCGGTCGAACAGTTTATTCAAACCGTTATCTTCCCTAAGCTTGACCTGGGGTGGTTCGATCACGCCGTCGATGCCAAGACCAGCCTGCAGGAATTCCTGCAGAGAAACGGTGACGTGGCAATCGAATACGACCTCCTAAGCGAAGGGGGAACGGAAAACGACCCGGTCTTTGAAGTGGAAGTAACCGTTGACGGTAAAAAGGTTGCCACCGGCCAGGGAAGTTCCAAGAAGCACGCGGAAATGGACGCCGCTAAACACGCCTTAGAAAAACTACGAATGGACAAGTAGGTGTTGATCACTCATGCGACTACTTTCACTAGAAATTGAAGGTTTTAAATCCTTTGCCGACAAGACCGTTATCGATTTTCGACCGGGGATGACCGGAATCATTGGGCCCAACGGGAGCGGGAAGAGTAACATTATTGAAGCCATCCGCTGGGTGATGGGAGAGCAGTCCGCCAAGACCCTGCGGGGGGATAAGATGGCCGACGTGATTTTCAACGGGGCGGCCGACCGCAAGCCCTTAAACCGGGCGCAGGTTAAGATCACCCTCGATAACAGCGACCACTACTTGGATTCCGAGTTTACCGAATTAACGGTGACCCGCCGGCTGTACCGGAACGGTGATTCCGAGTACCTAGTCAACGACCGGCCGGTACGGCTCAAAGACATCGTCGACCTCTTCATTGATTCAGGGATTGGGCGCGAGTCCTTTTCAATCATCTCCCAGGGGCGGGTAGCCGCCATTTTCAACGGGAAGCCAACCGACCGGCGGGAAGTGATCGAAACGGTAGCCGGCGTTGCCAAGTATAAGCAAAACAAACGGACCGCCGAAAAACGGCTAGTTACCACCACTGATAACCTTAACCGGGTCAACGATATCATTGCCGAAATCAACGGGCGCTTGGCCCCGTTAGCCGAGGAAAGCGCCCTGGCCGAGGAGTACCTAGAGCAAAAGGGACGCCTGGACCGCCTGGATCGCACCCAAACGGTCCGCCAAACTAGGGCTAACCAAGCCCGGCTAAGCCAGGTTAACGAAAAGGTCGTCAAGGGCCAAGAGCTAACTAAGCAATACGATCAGGACGCCAACACCGCTAGTCAGCGCCAGGCGCAGCTAGAGGGACAACGGCACCAATTACTGGCGACGCGCGATGAGCACCAGGCTAAGTTGCTAGAGGCGACCCAGGTGATCGCTAAACTCGAAAATCAACAGTCGCTCTCCTCGGTTCGCAAGGAACAGCGCCAGGCCGAACAGGACCGGTTGACCAAGCGGCAAAGCGACCTGACGGAACAACAACGGGCGCTGACGGACCAAATAACGGCGGTCAATGGCGAACTGACTAAGCGTAAGGAAGCCATCAAGGACCACCAGGCTCAGCTGCGTCAATTAAAGACGATGAGCGCCGAAGAGCGGGCCGCCCAGCTAGAGGAGACGATTGAAAACCTGCGCAACAAGCAAGTCGACTTGATGCAGGAACAAACGACGATTCAAAACAACCAACTCTTCTTAAAGCGGGATCACCAGCGTAACCAGAGCCAACAAGAAGCCGGGGCCGCCGCCCTCAGTGAAGCCAAGCGGAAGTTGGCCGAGCTAACGAAAGCGGCTAACCAACAGGCCACCGTTGCCCAAACGGCTGAGCAAACGGCCCAAGAGTTGGTACAGCGCTATAACCAGGAGCAGGCCAGCCAAGCCAAACTCCAGCAGGAATACGAACAGACTTCCCGCCGGTGGTACCAAGCCCTGGGGGACGTTTCTTCCGCCGAGGGACGGATTAAAAGTTACCAATCAATGGCGGCCGATTACACCGGATACTACCACGGGGTTCAACAGGTGTTGCGTAAGCGCCAGGCCTACCCGGGCCTTTTCGGCGCCGTTAGCGAACTCCTGGAGGTGCCAAGTCAATATACGACGGCGATTGAAACCGTCCTGGGTGGGCAACTACAACAGTTAGTCGTTGACAGCCAGGCGACCGGGAAGCGGATCATTCAGGATTTGATCCAAAGCCGGGGCGGGCGGGTAACGATCCTGCCACTGGATAACCTACGTGGCGGTTTTGCCCCCGCAACTTAGCCAAGTTAGTGACCATGCCAGGTTACGTGGGCCGGGCCGGGGAGCTGATAGCCTATGACGCTCGTTTTCAAGTCGTGGTCGACCAGCTCCTGGCCAGCACGGTGGTCGTTGACAACCTCGATCACGCTACTGAGATTGCCCGGGCCGGGCAGCACCAGGTTCGGGTGGTCACCTTAGACGGCCAACTGATCAACGCCTCTGGGGCCATGACCGGGGGCCAACCGTAACCAGCGGACGGGGCTACTTCGCCAACGCCAAGAGTTGGCCGAGCTAGAGCAAGCCGTTAAACAGGCTCAGGCCACCGCCAGTCAGTTGGAAGCACAGGTTCAGCGCCTCCAACGGGCGCGTCAGGCCAGCCAGGTCACCCGCGACAAGCTGGAACAAGAACTAGCACGGGCACGTAATGAGGCCGTGGAGCAGAGTAACCAGGCCCAGCGGCTTCAAGACCAGGTAACGGCCGCCACCCAGACGGTGACCTCACTGGAATACCAGGCCGATCAACAAAACGACCAGCAGGTAAACTACCAAAGCCGGGTTCAAGAGGCAGCTTGCGAGGCCGCCCGGGTTGAACAAGAGTTGGCCGAGGTTAAGGAGCGGACCAGCCGGGCGCAAGAACAGCTGACTGCCCTGCAATCTAACGCCGCTAGCCAAAACGAACAGGTTCACGAGCTCAGCCAGTGGCTGGCCGTTGAAAAGACCCGCTTGGAACAGGACCAGTCTCACCGAAGCGACCTACTCAAGCAACAAGCCGAGGTCCAAGCCGCCTTAGCGGAAACGCAAGGGGCGCTCGCGCAGTTATCTAAACAAGACCAAACGATGGACGCCGAACACGAGTCCAGCCAGGTGGCCTTAGAAGAATCCCGCGCCGCTCTCAAGGACCACCAAGCCGCCGTCGAAACCGTCACCGACCAGTTAGATCAAGTCGAAGCAGACTTGCGGCAGGCTAGCGAACGGGCCCAACGACTGCAGGACCTGCTCAAAGTGGCCTTAAGTGATCAAACCAGGCTGGCTGCCGAACAAGCTCAGCTGGAAACGACGATTGATCAGGGCTTAAACCGCCTGAGCGAACGCTACCAGATGACCTTGGACGCCGCTAGCCAGGACATGGCGGACCTAGCCGACGAAGAGCTAGCTCGTCAAATCAAGCTCTTGAACCGTGGAATCGCGGACCTGGGGGAGGTCAACACCTCTTCGATTGCCGAATACAAGCAGGTTAAGGAGCGCTACGACTTCTTGAGTGGCCAGCAAGCTGACTTGGTGGCCGCCAAAGAGCAGCTCGAACAAACGATGACCGAAATGGATCAACAAGTCGAGGCCCGCTTTATGAACACCTTCAAGCAAGTTTCGGCGGCCTTTAGTGAAACCTTCACCCAGATCTTTGACGGTGGCGAGGCCAAGTTGATCCTGACCGAACCAAGTCAGCCTCTGACGACCGGGGTTGACATTATGGCTCAGCCGCCTGGCAAGCGTAACCAGCGTCTATCCCTGTTATCAGGGGGGAACGGGCCCCTAACGGCGATCGCCCTTTTATTTGCGATCCTAAAGGTCCGGCCGGTGCCGTTTGCCATCCTAGACGAACCGGAAGCGGCCCTTGACGCGGTTAACGTTGATCGTTTTGCCCACTACCTCGATCGCTTCGGGGATCAGGGCCCGCAGTTCATTGTTATTACCCACCGTAAAGGGAACCATGATGAACGCCGACGTCTTGTACGGGGTTACCATGCAAGAGTCCGGGGTTTCGCGGATGGTTTCCGTTGACGTCAACACCACCCTAGCACAGCACCAAGGATAGAAATGAGGGGATCACATGGGATTATTTGATATTTTTCGGCGCAAGAAGCGCGAGGAAGTCGACCAGGCACCGGTAGCAGAAGCCAGTTCGGCTACGACACTTGACCAGCCAGCATCAGAAAAGAAGAGACGACCAGCGCGGCGCCGGTAGAGGAAGCGGGCGCAGAAACCGCGGCCCCCAAAGCTGACGACCAAGGGAAGTGGCACCCGAAAAAGATGAAGCTGTTAGTGCTACACTAGAGCAAGCCGTTGAAGCTCCGGCGTCGGCGGAAGGGTCAGCCAGCGTCGCACCAGAGGAACCGGTAGAAGAAGTGGCCCCAACGGTGGTGGCTAGTGCGGTTGCGGAAGAACCGGCCGTCAGTGAGGAACCAGCGCCAAGTGATGCTAGTGACGTGGCTGAAGAAGGTAGTGACGATTCCGCGTCTGCATCCGTGGCCCCGGTAACGGCGGACTGGGTCAACCAGATCGCCAAACCGGAGCCCACTACCCCGGCTTCACCGACCGAGGTGATTGAGGCCCAAGAAGAACTTGAGCAACCCCAAAAAGAGGATCACGACCAAGCAGAAGACGAGCCGGCGCCACAAGGGGAACCAGCCGCAGAAGACGAAACGGAAAAGAAGTACGACCAGGGGCTGGAAAAGTCACGCAACGGCTTCGGGGCGCGGTTAAACCGTTTCCTGGCGAACTTCCGCCACGTCGATGAAGACTTCTTCGATAACCTCGAAGACATGTTGATCGAATCCGACGTTGGTTACGAAATGGCGATGAAGCTCTCCGATTCCCTGCGCGAAGAGGTCCGGTTGCAAAACGCCAAGAACAAGCAAGACGTGTCCAACGTGATCATCGAAAAGATGGTCGACCTCTACGATGAAGCCGGGGCTGGGGAACAAACTACCCTGACGATGGCCGATCAGGGTCCAACCGTGATCATGTTCGTGGGGGTTAACGGGGCCGGAAAGACGACCACGATTGGGAAGATGGCCGCCCGCTTTAAGGGCCAGGGTAAGCGGGTGCTTTTAGCCGCTGCCGATACCTTCCGGGCCGGGGCTACCGAGCAGTTGGAAGTGTGGGCCCAACGCGACGGGGGTTGACATCGTCACCGGGCCGGAAAATAGCGACCCGGCAGCGGTGGTCTTTGACGCCGTGACCAAGGCCAAAAGGACAATTACGACGTCCTCTTTGTCGACACGGCCGGCCGGTTGCAAAACAAGGTCAACTTAATGAACGAGTTGGCCAAGATGAAGCGAATTTTAACCCGTGAAATTCCGGACGCCCCGCACGAAGTCCTGCTGGTTTTAGACGCCACCACCGGGCAAAACGCCCTGACCCAGGCTAAGTTATTCAAGGAAAAGACCGACGTGACTGCGATTGTCTTAACTAAGCTCGACGGGACCGCCCGTGGGGGATCGTCTTAGCCATCCGTAACGAATTACACCTACCGGTCAAGTTCGTCGGGTTGGGTGAAAAGGTGAGCGACTTAGAAGAATTCAACGCCCAAGACTTCGTTTACGGGCTCTTCAAGGGGCTCGTGACGGTCGATTAGCAAGGAGGATTTGGTAATGGAACTCGAAAAAACGAGCGGATCAACGCCCTCTTCGCCTTTTACCAACCCTTGCTGACGGCCAAGCAAAACGACTACTTGCAGCTTTACTACGCCGACGATTACTCGCTGGGCGAAATTGCCACCGAGTTTTCGGTATCGCGCCAGGCCGTTTACGATAACATTAAGCGGACCGAAAAGATCTTGGAGGGCTACGAGCAAAAGTTACATCTGTACGCGGAGTTTGAAGCCCGCAACCAGCAGGCCGATCGGATCCGTGATTACGTTTTAAGCCACTACCCGACCGATCAGACCCTGAGGGATTTAATTGACGGGATGGAGAACCTGGAAGCGAAGTAAGTTTGGTGAGTAGAAAAGATTAGAACAGCGACCAGGTTAGGAGAAGGGTTTTCTCTCAACCTGGTTTTGTTTTTTGAATTTTCCGCCCCCTTGTTTAGATGGAGAAAACGGGGCGGGTGTAGTAAAATTAGAAATGGTTTTGGCAAAGTTGCCACACGAATTTGAAATTATTAGGGGAGAAACACATGGCATTTGAAGGTTTAACGGAACGCCTGCAAAGGCAATGGAAAAACTGCGGCGTAAGCCCAAAGGTGACCGAAGCCGATTTACGCGAAACGATGCGTGAAATCCGGCTCGCCCTGCTGGAAGCCGACGTTAACTTTAAGGTCGTTAAAGACTTCGTCAAGACGGTGCGCGAAAAGGCTGCCGGCGCGGAGGTTTTAAAGGGCTTAAATCCGGCTCAGCAAATCGTCAAGATTGTTAACGATGAACTGACCGAAATGATGGGTGAAACGGCAACGCCCCTCAATAAATCCGCCCACATCCCGACCGTCATCATGATGGTCGGGCTGCAAGGCCGGGAAGACGACGACGGCCGGTAAGTTGGCCAAGCGCCTTAAAAAGAAGAAAACGCCCGCCCACTCTTCATTGCGGCCGACGTTTACCGGCCAGCCGCCATTACCCAGTTGCAACAAGTGGCCGCTAGCATTGACGTGCCGGTCTTTGAAATGGGGACCGACGTCGATCCGGTCGAAATCGTGCGCCAGGGGATGGAAGTCGCTAAGGAAAAGCACAACGACTACGTGATCATCGATACGGCCGGGCGCCTGCAAATCGATGAACAACTGATGGAAGAACTGGCTAAGATCAAAGGAACTCGCTAAGCCAGACGAAATCCTCCTGGTGGTCGACGCCATGACCGGGCAAAACGCCGTCAATACTGCCCAAAGGGTTTGACGACCAGTTAGACATCACTGGGGTAGTCTTGACCAAGTTGGATGGGGACACCCGTGGTGGGGCCGCCATGTCCATCCGGGCCGTCACCGGTAAGCCAATTAAGTTTGTCGGTGAAGGGGAAAAGATGGACAACTTGGACGTCTTCCATCCGGACCGGATGGCCTCCCGGATCCTGGGGATGGGGACATGATGACCCTGATCGAAAAGGCCCAGGAAAACTTTGACCAGGAACAAGCCACCCAGGCGATGGCTAAGATGAAGGAAAATTCCTTTGATTTCAACGACTTCTTGGACCAAATGGACCAGATCACTAAGATGGGACCGCTGGAAGACCTCTTGAAAATGATGCCGGGGATGGCCAACAACCCGGCCTTACAAAACATCAACCTGGACCCGAAGCAGTTCGCCCACATCAAGGCGATTATCTACTCGATGACCCCCGAGGAACGGAAAACCCGGACATGATGAACCCAAGCCGGCGCCGGCGGTTAGCAGCCGGGTCCGGGCGGCCAATCGTTGAAGTCAACCGGATGATCAAGCAGTTTAATCAAATGCGCAAGATGATGCGCCAGGTCACCAACGGGAACCTCAGCGGGATGGAAAACCTGATGGGCGGCCAGATGCCAGGCGGTCGCCTCGGTAAGTTGGCGATGAACCGGATGGCCCGGCAAATGAAGAAGAATAAAAAGAAGCGCCTGAAGAAAAAAAGCGCTAAGAAAAAATCGTGGAAATCCACGATTTTTTTAGTTAACGACAAAATACGTCCAGGTCGTTTGCAATAATAGAGAGTGAAAGGAGGAATTGAAAATGTTAGTAAAAGTGACACTACAATCAGACGCCGATGACTACCGGGACTTGCTGGTCGCTAATTTGAAACAAGATGGCGCCGGGCTCAAGGACTTCCCGCGCCAGGGCTTTACCCCCATGTATAAGGGGAAGACCTCAAGCTGGGCGATTGGGTGCTAGTACCCTTTCAAGCGCACGGTGAAGCTGAGAAGATTTTGCCGGCCGTGGTAATTGAAATCGTCGACAAACCGGAGGCAAGCTTTTCCTTTAAGATTAAGGAGGTTTTTGCCACCTTCACGCCTAGTTCGGCCACCATTAAGGAAGCGCAAAAACGGGTCACCGCCGACCTCTTTGCCAAGGCCGCACGCCGGGCCGAATTCTTGAAGCGGTTGGAAAAGTACCGCAAGTTAGCCAAGGACGACCCGGCGATGGCCGAACTGGTCAAGCAGTTGGAACAACTAGATGTCGACGGGAACTGGGAGGAACTGTTTAACTTCATGGTGGACCAACCAGACCCAGACCTAATCGTCTACTAGACTACTTGTTAATCAAACGATCACCAGTTAGAATGGGAGGAAAACGCAGAGGAGTTTGGTTTTGGGAGGAATCAGAATGAAAAAACACTCTTATTGGGAACGCTAACGGTGGTCGCATTGGGATTGACGGCGTGTGGGAGTACGCCGTCTGGGCACCAAAAGACAAGTAGTGCTTCAAGTTCAACTAAGCAGGCGCAGACCAGTTCTAGCCAGACGTCAAAAGCCACTTCAACGAGCAGCGCGTCCAGCAGTAGCCAACATCAAACCTACACGGATGCCGAGTACGCCCTGATGGCCTACGAAAACTCGATGGGCAGGGAATGGCCAATTTACATAGCAATTCCGACAGAATGAACTGGTACCAAAAGGACAACAAGTTTTCAGTCGACTTCGGGGGTCACAGCACGACCATGACCGTCAATAACAACGACGTCTTGGTTGCCTACGACTCAGCGACCAGCAACGGATGGGGCCGGTTCGACGAGTAGCGCCAGTTCTAGTTCGGCTAGCGTTAGTCAGGAAGCGTTGAACAAGACCTATACGATCATGGGTCATACCTTTAAGCCGGTCTGGGCAGATGATTATAAGTCATGCGTTTTGGTTGGAACGGATGGGGAAGGTGAGGCCGCTGAATGGGCGCCGAACGCCATTGGTTACTCGGTTGAAGAACGTAAGCAGGGAATGGAACAAGTAAGTGAAGCTTATAAGGAACTCTACGGAAAAGACTAGACTAAACAAAAACGCTCGCCACTGGGGAGCGTTTTTTATTCCAGTTTATAGCCAAAGCCGCGGACGGTCGTTAGGTGGACGGGCTTTTGCGAATCGTCCTCCAGTTTGTCGCGGAGGTGGGAAACGTGGATGTCCACGATTCGTGAGCTCCCCAGGATATCGTAGCCCCAAACCCCGTTAAGCAGTTGCTCGCGGGACAAGACTTGGCCCTGGTGGTCGGCCAAAAGGCTAAGAGCTGAAATTCCTTGCGGGTCAGGCTAACCTCTTGGCCGGCCTTGGTGACCCGGACTTTTTTGGGTCGATTTCCCAGTCGCCGATCTTAATCCGGTCTTCAATGATTGGTTCATCGTCATCATCATTGGTGGTGGCGTCTTCATCGGCCACCGTGGCGTGTTGGTAAAGCCAGCAGCGTTGTTCGATTAGTGGTCGTAAAACGTCGTGGGCGAGGTCTTTTTCCAATACGTCGTCGACCTTGGCCCGGAAAAGCTTGCGTCGCTGCCGGTCATCGAGGTTGGGTGAGAAAACCAGCAGCGGGCCGTTTTGCTGGTGGCGGATCAGGGTCATGGTGGCGATGGTGGTGTCTAAGTTAGTGGCAGCCAGGTCCCACAAAATACCGGTGTAGGAGTTTTGCTCGAGGTTAACCACCAGGGCGGTAGCGGTGGTGACCCGGTTGAGGTCCCAGTGCTGGTGGTGGCAAAAGTGGGCTAAATCGGTCGCAAAGGTTTGATCCTTAGTCATGAGCAGAAAGTTTTTGATGATCGTTCCCCCTGAATTTACAAAAGCTTTACACGATGAAGGTGGAAGGTTTACATGGCCTTGTTAAATTATAGTAGAAATGCGAGGGCGGATGGCCGGCACCCGTCAGCCCCCCGAGGCGTCGCGTAACCCGGCACGGTTAGGCAGGGCGCCCAGAGTTAGACTAAGAAAAGTTTACAATTGTCATTATAGCACCTTGCTTACCCGGCGGGGGAATCGGCCGATTTGCCGCCTAGGGTGATGGTTGTAAGCCAAACGAGAGGATTTTGATAATGAAGAAGATCATTGGGGGCCTTGGGGTCATATTGGTGCTCTTGCTCGGTTGGGGCTGGTTTTCCGCCCGGGGCAATGGCGCCACCATCACCAAGGTGACTGACGTGGGTTCAACGGCCTTGCAACCCTTGGCAGAAGCGGCGATCCCTGGTTTTAATAAGACCAACCCGGACGTTAACATCACCGTTCAGGGTGGGGGCTCGGGGACCGGCTTATCCCAGGTTCAGGCCGGCGCCGTTGACATCGGGAGCTCCGACGTTTTTGCCGCCCAGCAAAACGGGATTGACGCCAATAAGTTGGTTGACCACATTGTGGCCGTGACCGGGATTGTCCCGATTGTGAACCCTAAATTAGGGGTGGACAACCTATCGATGAGCCAGCTGCGCGATATTTTTGCTGGTAAGATTACTAACTGGAAAGAGGTCGGTGGCCCGGACGAAAAGATCACCGTCATCAACCGGGCCTCCGGTTCCGGGACCCGGCTGGCCTTCGAGCAAGTGGTGATGGACGGGCAGGAAACCATGAAGGCCCAGGAACAAGATTCCAACGGGACGGTTAAGCAAATTGTTTCTAACGTCCCCGGAGCGATTTCCTACGTTTCCTCGGCCTATTTAAATGACCAGGTCAAAGCCCTGACGATTGACCACGTCATCGCCACCAGTGAAAACATCAGCGATAACAAGTGGAAACTGTGGTCTTATGAGCACATGTACACCACTAAACACGCCAAAAAGGCGACCTTGGATTACATCAAGTACCTGCAGTCCAGCGATGTTCAATCCCACTTGGTCAAAGAAGCCCGCTACATCTCGATTCACGATATGAAGGTCCAACGGATGCTAACGGGGTCGTCACAAAGATTGGAGAGAAGTAATGAACGATTGGGAAAAGCGATTAACTGGTCCCTCCAAGGAAACCAATCAGGAGCGGCTAGGGCGGGTGTTGACGACCCTGTCGATCACCGTGATTGGCTTGCTGGTGGTGACCATCCTGGTCTTTTAGCCAGCAAGGGGCTGTCCTTATTCTTTAAGTACGGGGTCAACGTGTGGGACTTCTTGTCCGGCACCGATTGGTCACCGAAGAAGGGCTTTTTACGGCGCCCTGCCGATGATTGTAACCTCCTTTGGGGTGACGATGATGGCCGGGGTCGTAGCCCTGCCATTATCCCTGATGGTAGCGTTGGCGGTAACGGAAATTTTGCCAGCCACCTTCCGCAAGGTCACCCAGCCGGTGATTGAACTGTTGGTCGGGATCCCGTCAGTTGTATACGGGTTCGTCGGTTTGACGGTGATCATCCCGGTCTTGCGCCAGTGGTTTGGCGGCACCGGGTTTGGGATGCTAGCGGCCACGGTCGTCTTGTTCTTGATGATCGTCCCGACGATGGTCTCGATGACGATCGACACCCTGCTAGCGGTACCGGAATCCTACCGGATGGCCTCGCGGGGCCTCGGGGCGACCAGGTGGCAGACCATTTACCGGACCATTTTACCGAGCGCGACCGGGGGAGTCTTGACGGCGATGATCTTCGGGATGGCCCGCGCCTTTGGGGAAGCCCTGGCGGTGCAAATGGTGATCGGGAACGCCTCGATTATGCCAACTAGCCTGATGAGCTCGGCGGCCACCCTGACCTTTCGGTCTTGACCACCGGGATCGGGAACACGGTCATGGGGACCGCGGCCAACGACGCCCTGTGGTCCCTGGCCCTGGTACTGTTAGTGATGTCACTGTTCTTTAACCTGGCCATGCGCCTGGTCAACCGCAATAAGGAGGGCTAGCATGAACCCACAAAAAGTGACCGGCTGGCAACCGGCGTGATCCTTTTCTTTGCCGCCATTGTGAGCCTGATCGTGTTAACCCTGGTGGTTTACCTGCTGGCGATTGGGTTGCCCCACGTTTCATGGCACTTCTTGACCAGCCCGGCCAGTTCCTTTACGGCCGGCGGGGGATTCGCGACCAGCTCTTTAACTCCTTTTACCTGGTCGTCTTAACCCTGATCGTTTCGGTGCCGTTATCCTTGGGGGCGGCCATTTACCTGAGTGAGTACGCGCCGCAAAACCGGCTCACCAATACCCTGCGGTTGGCAATCGAAGTCCTTTCGTCATTGCCATCGGTGGTAGTTGGCTTGTTTGGGTACCTGGTCTTCGTGTTGCAGTGGAAGATGGATTTCTCCCTGTTGGCCGGGGCACTCGCTTTGACGATCATTAACTTACCGTTGTTGACCCGTTCGTGTGAAACCGCCCTGTCTCAGGTGCCCTTCTTGCAACGCCAAGCGGGTCTGGGGCTGGGGATGGCCAAGTGGCGGGTGACAACCCGGATCGTGGTGCCAGCTGCCTTGCCGGGGATCATGACCGGGGCGATTTTATCGGCCGGCCGGATCTTCGGGGAGGCCGCCGCTTTAATCTACACGGCCGGGCAGAGCTCGATCAACGTTTCTTACAGCAACTGGAACCCGTTCAGTCAAACGAGTTTTCTAAACCCGATGCGCCCGGCCGAAACCCTAGCCGTCCACATCTGGAAGCTCAACACCGAGGGACTGATTCCAGACGCAACGGCGGTCTCGGCCGGAGCCGCCGCCGTCTTAATCCTAGCCATTTTGGCATTCAACCTCTTGGCCCGCTTCGCCGGTAGCCTGGTTGCTAAGCACTTCCGTCAATAAGGAGGAACAGTAATGGAAGAAAACATTGCACTTGAATTAAAGGACGTTTCCGTGGCCTATGGGGCCGAACCGACCGTTCACAACGTCTCAATGAAGTTCAAGAAAAATCAGGTGTCGGCCTTGATCGGGGCCTCGGGGTCTGGGAAGTCGACCCTCTTGCGGAGCATTAACCGGATGAACGATGGGATTGCCAACGTCACCGGGCAAATTCTCTTTCATGACATCGACATTAACCAACCCAAGGTTAACGTCTACAAGGTCCGCCAAGAGATCGGGATGGTCTTTCAGCAGCCGACCCCGTTCCCGATGTCGATTTACGAAAACGTCATCTACGGCTTGCGTTTGACCGGTGAAAAGGATCGTCAGGTGCTAGACCAGCGGGTCGAAGAGAGTTTAAAGCAGGCCGCCTTGTGGGAAGAAGTTAAGGACCGCTTGAAAGTCAGCGCCCTTTCTCTTTCCGGGGTCAGCAACAGCGGCTGTGCATCGCCCGGACGCTGGCCACCCGGCCCGAGATCATCTTGATGGACGAACCGACCAGCGCCCTGGACCCGATTTCAACCACCCAGATTGAAGCCACGATGATGGACCTCAAGAAAAACTACACCATCATCATCGTGACTCACAACATGCAACAGGCCTCACGGGCTTCTGACTGGACCGCTTTTATGCACCAAGGAAAGCTGATAGAATTTAACCAAACGACGGAAATCTTTATGAATCCACACGAACAAGCAACCAATGACTACCTCAACGGGAAGTTTGGCTAAAGGGGAAATAACAATGGGTGTAATTTTTGACGAAGAATTAAAGAAACTGCGGACCCGTTTTATGGAAATGGGGATCGACGCTTCCGAGCAGATTTATAAGGCGGCCAAGGCCTTTACCGATCACGATAGCGCCCTGGCCCGGGAAGTGTTGGCCACGGACGCCCAGATCAATGACGAAGAAATCAGCCTGGAAAAGCGGGCCCTTAAGCTAATGGCCCTGCAACAGCCGTTGGCCAGCGATTTTCGGAAGATCATTTCGATTTTAAAGGCCTCTAACGACGTCGAACGGCTGGGGATTACGCCACCCACATCGCCCGCTCCGCCATCAACTTCGACAAGAAAAACCACAACGGTGAGATCGAAAAGAAATTGAAAAGATGACTGAGATTGTGCGCCAGATGCTGGAAAAGGTGATGGACGCTTACGTTTACACCAACGAAAAGGCGGCTTACGAAGTAGCGGACCAGGACTTGAAGGTCGACATGATTTACGTGACCGAACAAAAGCGGGTCTTAGCGGCGATGATGAAAAACCAGGCGGCGATTCCAGCCCTGGAAACCTACATGACCGTTATTCGGAACCTGGAACGGGCCGGCGACCACATCGTTAACCTGGCCGAGTGGGTCATCTACATCGGCGCTGGGAAGTTAGTCGAATTAAATCCCGGCAAGACCGACCCGGACCTGGTTAAGCGTAAGCTAGGTGAAGCTAAGTAGGCAATGTCGTAGGGGCGCCTAACCATTAACCAGAAAAATTTCCGAGGCTGTCAAGAAAAACTACTTTACAATCCTTGGAAAACTTGGTATATTATTACCTGTTAGAAAAAAGGTTAAGGAGGTGTCACTATGTCAGTCAAGATTCGTTTAAAGCGGATGGGTTCCAAGAAGCGTCCATTCTACCGGATCGTTGTTGCCGACTCACGTTCACCACGTGATGGTCGCTTCATCACTTCTCTTGGTACTTACAACCCGCTGACCACGCCAAAGCAAGTTAAGTTCGACGAGGACGCTGTGATGGAATGGTTACAAAGGGTGCGCAACCTTCCGACACTGTTCGCAACATGCTGCAAAAGGCCGGTGTTATGAAGAAGTACCACGAAGCCAAGTACGCTAAGAAGTAATGGTGTGATCGGTCATGAAAGAGGTTGATTTTAAGGGGCTAGTGGTTGCCTTAGTGGCACCGCTAGTGAAACACCCTGAGGCGGTCAAGGTAGAAGAAGAAAATACTTCTCGCTACCATCAGTTCCGGGTGACCGTTGCGTCTACGGATACTGGCCGGGTGATTGGCCGTCAAGGACACGTTGCCGCAGCCTTGCGGACCATTGTCGAAGGGGCTCGTGATAAGCGGGTGAATGACAAGAAAATTCGGCTGATCATTCATGACCACCGTCATTAGAAAACTCCCACAAGCCTTTGTGGGAGTTTTTTTACATTAAGGTAGATAAAAGAAAGAGGAACGAGCGAATGGAACTCTATACGGTTGGAAAAATCGTTAATACCCACGGCATTCGGGGAAGTCAAGGTGGTCGCAACCACCGACTTCGTTGATCAACGCTTTGCCGATGGCGCCACTTTATACCTGGTGAAAAGGATCAAGCGCCCGTCGAATTGACGGTGGAACACGCCCGAATGCACAAGGGGCTGGTGTTGGTTAAGTTTAAGCAGTTCAATAACATCAACGAAGTCCAACACTTCCGTGACGCCGAGTTAAAGGTGGCGGATCAAGACCAAGCGGAATTAGAAGAGGGGCAGTACTACTACCACCAAATCATCGGCTTGACGGCGGAAACCGTTGACGGCCGGGTGCTGGGAAGATCAAGGAAATCCTGGCCCCGGGTGCTAACGACGTCTGGGTGGTCGACCGCGAACAAAAAGACCGACCTCTTGTTGCCGGTGATTGATGACGTGGTTAAAGAAGTCGACTTAGCTGGTGGCAAGGTGATCGTGGAACTCTTGGAGGGATTGGAATAATGCGGATTGATATTTTAAGTCTCTTCCCGGACATGTTTGACGCTACGTTGGGTCAATCGATCGTGGGACGGGCCCAAGACGATGGCTTTGTTGATATTAAGGTGACTGATTTTCGCCAGTACACCACCGACAAGCACCGTCACGTTGACGATGCCCCCTTTGGTGGGGGCGCCGGGATGCTTTTGCAAGCTCAGCCAATCTTTGACGCCATGGACGCCATTGAACAAGAAACCAAGGACACTTATCCCAAGGGCCGCGTGATCCTGATGGACCCGGCCGGGCGGCGCTTTGACCAGGACTTTGCTATGGAACTGGCCCAAGAAGAACACCTGACCTTTATTTGCGGTCACTACGAGGGCTATGACGAACGAATCCGCCAGCTGGTGACCGATGAGGCCTCCTTGGGGGATTACGTTTTGACCGGGGGTGAATTGGCCGCTATGGTGATGGTGGACGCCACCGTCCGCTTTGTTCCCGGGGTGTTGGGGAACATGTCTTCTCCGATGGGCGACTCGTTTTCCAACGGGCTGCTTGAATACCCGCAGTACACCCGTCCGGCTGACTTCCGGGGATGAAGGTGCCGGAGGTCTTGACCAGCGGTAACCACGAAAAGATTCGGGAGTGGCGGATGCGTGAATCATTGAAACGAACGCTAGAACGGCGCCCCGATTTATTAAAAACGCCAAGCTGAGTCGGGAACAACAGATCATCTTGCAAGACCTCAAGCTCGACTTGGATTCGGACGCACCGAAGTAGGGGGCCCAGCGTGAAAAAATTAATCGCTCGTCTCTTAAAACAAGAGGACCCCAGCGTCTACCAATTAAAGGACGGCCAACTGGAGCCAACCCTACGCACCATCGACTTAATTGGCCTAGGGACCGGGATGGTGGTCGGAACCGCCATCTTCACCTTGCCAGGGATCGTGGCCGCCGAACACACCGGCCCGGCCGTGCCGTTAGCCTTCATCGTGGCGGCCATCGGGGCCGGACTGTCGGCCCTGGCTTACGCAGAAACCGCCTCGGTACTGCCCTTTGCCGGCTCGGCCTTTTCTTGGATGAACGTCTTGTTCGGCGAATTCTTTGGTTGGATTGCCGGCTGGGCCCTATTAGCCGAGTACTTTATCTCAGTTGCCTTTGTCGCCTCCGGCTGGTCGGCTTACATGCAGGGCTTTCTCGCTTCGTTTGGGATTAAACTGCCCACCGCCCTGACCGGGGGCTTTAACCCCGCCAGTGGTTCGTACGTCGATATTTTCGCCGCCATCGCAATCTTAGCAGTTGGTTGGCTTTTATCCCACGGGGTCCACCAGGTCGCCCGGATTGAAAACACGATCGTCGCCATTAAGCTCTTGGTGATCATCCTCTTCATCGTGGTCGGGGCGACGGCCATTCACACCCCAAATTACCACCCCTTTATTCCCGCACACCGGCCGGGGACCACGTTTGGTGGCTGGACCGGGATTATGGCCGGGGCCTCGCAGATCTTCATTGCCTACGTTGGCTTCGATGCAATCGCCGCCAATACCGCTGAAACCAAGAATCCCCAAAAGACGATGCCGCGTGGTTTGATCGGCACCTTAGTTTTGGGGACTAGCTTTTTCATCGTCGTTTCGCTGGTCTTGGTGGGGATGTTTAAGTACTCGCGCTACGCCAACAATGCCGAACCAGCTGCTTGGGCTTTGCGCGAGTCTGGCCACTACCTGACCGCCAACATCTTATCCGTTGTCGCCTTGATCGGGATCTTCTCGGCCTTGATTGCCATTTTACTGGCCTCCTCACGGCTAATTTACGCCTTTGGCCGCGACGGGCTCCTGCCGTCTTTCTTGGGTCACGTCGACGCCAAGCGGGTGCCAAACCGGGCACTGTGGACGATCACCGTGTTGGCGATGGTTTTGGGGTCGATTTTCCCCTTCACCTTCTTAGCAACCCTGGTGTCGGCCGGAACCTTGGTGGCCTTCATCTTCGTTTCGCTGGGGATTTATGCCCTGCGGCGCCGAAGGGAAGGACCTACCCGAAGCCCAGTTCAAGATGCCGGGTTACCCGATCTTGCCGGCGGTATCGGTGATCTTTTCGGCCGTTATCTTTTGGAACTTAAACGACGATGCCAAGTGGATGATGGTCGGTTGGTTTGCCATCGGCCTGCTAGTATCCTTCTTGTCTGGGATTCGCCACTCCACCTTGGCGAAGAAGGGCTAAATTACGTTTGCAATTTAGCGGGAGAAATGGTACATTAATTGTCTATGTAAGCCGCATAAACGGTATTCCGCTGGTTCCAAGGGAATTAATGAATGTCGGCGAAAGGAAAGAAATATTATGCGTAAAAATCAATTAATCGAAAAGGTAACTGCTGGTCAGTTACGCAGTGACATTCCGGCCTTCCGCGCCGGTGACACCGTTCGGGTACACGCCCTCATCGTTGAAGGGACCCGCGAACGTGTTCAGATCTTCGAAGGGGTTGTTATCAAGCGCCACGGTGCTGCCATCTCCGCTACCTACACGGTACGTAAGATCAGTAACGGGATTGGTGTTGAACGGACCTTCCCACTTCACTCACCACGGGTGGAAAAGATCGAAGTTGTACGCTACGGTCGTGTACGCCGTGCTAAGCTCTACTACCTCCGTGAACGGACTGGTAAGAGTGCCCGCATTGCTGAACGTCGTCGCGACAAGTAAACTCTTGACTAGGTCAATGCCTACTAAAGAGACTGGAATTTGTTCCAGTCTCTTTTTTATGGAAATTTGGGCTTTTTTGGCTAGCGACATGATATGTCCGAGTGGTGTGGGAGAATAGTCATTAATGGAGGTGGTAGTGAAGGCAAGGTGAAATGAAATTTGATAAAAATTTTGCTATAATACAAAAGTTATGTGAAAGCGGTTTTAAAAATATTGGGAATTGAGTAATGAAAGAACTATCTAAACAAGTTAAGGCACTCTGGGGGAAGAAGAGCAACGTTGATGGTCAAGAACTGTGGCAACCACTAGTGGTGCACCTCTAGAAACAGTAGAAGAAGTTCAAAAGCGATTAGATTTTCAATTGAAAACGGTCTATTTTTGCGTTATATTTATAACGTAATAATTAAATTTAAGAGGAATAGTTATGGAATTTAAGAAACACTTTAAACTTTACAAAAGTGGCAAGCAATGGTGTATTGCGGCAGTAGTAACATTTACCGCAACATTAGGTTTAGTAGCTGGCAATACTACTGTTAATGCGGATACATTAACTACTGGTGGTTCAACTCCTCAAGCCCAAGTAAATCAAGAGAAGGGTATAACTAATACTAGTCAGCCAGCTTCTGATCAAGGAAAAACTAGTAATACTGGGGATGTAAGAAATACTGTCCCTCAGCCAAATAATTCTGATAAAACGAATCAGTATCAAGCGGATACATTAACTACTGGTGGTTCAACTCCTCAAGCCCAAGTAAATCAAGAGAAGGGTATAACTAATACTAGTCAGCCAGCTTCTGATCAAGGAAAAACTAGTAATACTGGGGATGTAAGAAATACTGTCCCTCAGCCAAATAATTCTGGTAAAACGAATCAGTCTCAAAATGGACAAGATCAAAAAGAAAGCGCTGGCAATGATAATGGATCTACAGGTAACAACGATCAGAATAAAGGCCAGCAAACAACTGATTGGCAAAAAAATGCTAATAACCAGTGGGTATACAATGGTAAAACTGATCAAGATTTGAAGGGAACACAATATGTTCAATTACCTACAATTCCAGATACAAATGTTCAAGGAAATACGAATTGGTATTTTGTAAAGGACGGTATTGCTCAATCTGGTGTTCAACAGTGGGCTGGTACTTATTACTACTTTGATCCAACGACCTACCTCCGTGTAGATAATGACTACCGTCAATCACAATGGGGCGATTGGTATATGTTTGGCAATGATGGTCGAGTTGTAAGTGGACTTTATAACTATAAAGGTAATACCTACTATGCTAACCCATCAACATACTTACGTGAGAAGAATACTTATATCCAAACGGAAAAAAGATGGCCGTGGAGTTCTTTTTAGGGAATGATGGAGCAGCACTATCTGGTGTTCAACAATGGGCTGGTACCTACTATTACTTTGATCCGGTAACGCACCTCCGTGTTGACAATAATTATGTTCAATCACAGTGGGGTGATTGGTACTTATTTGGTAACGATGGTCGAATCTTGAGTGGTGTTCAACAATGGGCAGGAACTTATTACTATTTCGACCCTACTACTTATCTTCGAGTGGATGATGATTATGTTACCTCACAATGGGGCTTAAAGTACATGTTTGGTAAAGATGGTCGGATTGCTACCGGTTTGTATAAGTGGGATAAAAATAATCAATGGTATTACTTTAATCCGACAACGTACTTGGCTGTAACGAATAATTACATTCAGGCTAATGACGGTCACTGGTATCTCTTTACTGCAGATGGTACTGCAGCCAGTCGAGTTGCTAAGTGGGCCGGTACCTACTATTACTTTGATCCGCAGACACATTTACGTGTAGATGATAATTATGTTACCTCACAATGGGGCTTAAAGTACATGTTTGGTAAAGATGGTCGGATTGCTACCGGTTTGTATAAGTGGGATAAAAATAATCAATGGTATTACTTTGATCCGACAACGTACTTGGCTGTAACGAATAATTACATTCAGGCTAATGACGGTCACTGGTATCTCTTTACTGCAGATGGTACTGCAGCCAGTCGAGTTGCTAAGTGGGCCGGTACCTACTATTACTTTGATCCGGTAACGCATCTCCGTGTTGACAATAATTATGTTCAATCACAATGGGGTGATTGGTACATGTTTGGCAATGATGGCCGGATTATTACTGGTCGCACTTTATGGTATGGAAACTACTATTACTTTGATCCAGTAACCTACTTAAAAGTTACTAATAAGTGGGTAGACGGTAATTATTATGATGAAGATGGTGCACAAGCCATCTCTAAGCTAGTCACAATTAATAATCGTCTTTATTATTTTGATGATCAAGGAAAAGAAATTTCAAACCAATTTAGAACTATTCATGGAAATACGTACTATTTTGGCAATGATAGTGCGGCTGTAACAGGGCTACAGACGATTGATGGTAAAATATACAAATTCAGTGATTATGGGTATTTACTTGGAAATCGTTATGGAAAGATTGAAAACGGTAAGCTGAATATTTATAGTTTTGCTGACAATTCCTTAATTAAGACAGTTGAAGCAGGTCCATGGGAAAATATGGCGTATAGTATGGATTCAAACTCTATTAATAATATTGATGGGTATATTAGTTATACTGGTTGGTATCGTCCATATGGTACAAGCCAGGATGGTAAGACTTGGTATCCAACCACAGTAGCTGATTGGCGTCCAATTCTAATGTACATTTGGCCAAGCAAAGATGTACAGGCTCAATTCATTAAGTATTTTGTTAATAATGGTTATGAGAATGCTAATTATGGATTAACAAAGGGATCGGTAGCAAATCTTAATAAGGACACAGATGCAACAGTTCTTAACACGGCAGCACAAAATCTTCGTTACGTAATTGAACAAAGTATTGCTACTAATAAGGGAACGGGTAAGTTAGCAAATGACATTAATGGTTTTGCAGCTACTGTTCCTGAACTATCGGCTTCATCTGAATTACCTTACGGTCAAGTAATCTTCGTTAATAATGATAATACTAGTTACGCTGATAGTAAGTATCGCTTAATGAGCCGTACGATCAATAACCAAACTGGTAATGATAATAGCGATAACGGTTATGAGTTTTTGACTGGAATTGATATTGATAACTCTAATCCGGTGGTACAAGCTGAAAACCTTAACTGGGAATACTTCTTGTTAAATTATGGTAAGCTGATGGGTTATAACCAGGATGGTAATTTTGACGGTTTCGGATTGATGCTGCTGATCATATTGATGCTGATGTGCTCGACCAGATGGGACAATTAATGGATGCTATGTACCATATGAAGGGTAACCCGCAAAATGCTAATAATCACTTAAGCTATAACGAAGGATACCGTTCAGGTGCTGCCCGGATGTTGAACAAGAAGGGTAATCCACAATTGTACATGGATTATGTAGGATCTACTTTAGGGAATGTCCTCGGACGTGCTAACAATCGTGATACTATTAGTAATTTGATTACTGGTAGTATTGTTAACCGGCAAAATGACGTTACAGAAAATGAAGCTACTCCAAACTTGTCATATGTCACTAACCATGATCAACGCGCGAACTTGATTAATGGGTTAATTAGTAAAGACCATCCTGGAGCATATAAAGCAGAATATGCTAACCAAGCTTGGCAAGAGTTTTATGCTGATCAAAAGAAGACCGATAAGCAGTATGCCCAGTATAACGTTCCAGCACAATATGCAATTCTTCTAAGCAATAAAGATACTGTACCGCAGATTTACTATGGTGATCTTTACAACGAAACTGCACAATATATGCAGGAAAAGTCGATCTACTATGATGCAATTACGACATTAATGAAGGCACGGAAACAATTTGTTAGCGGCGGACAAACAATGACCAAGCTTAGCGATAACTTAATTGCAAGCGTTCGTTATGGTAAGGGCATTGCTAATGCAAATAGTGAGGGTACTGATAGTTTGAGTCGAACGAGTGGAATGGCAGTTATCGTTGGTAACAATCCACAAATGGCAGAGCAAACAATTTCTATTAATATGGGTCGTGCCCATGCTAATGAGCAGTATCGTAATTTGCTTGACACAACGGATAATGGTTTAACATATAATGCTGATGGTGCTGAAAATCCAGAGACCTTAACAACTGATGATAATGGTATTTTGAAGGTTACTGTTAAGGGATACAGCAATCCTTATGTAAGTGGATACCTTGGTGTGTGGGTCCCAGTTGTTTCTGGAAATCAGGATGTTACTACTAATGCCGCCACTGTTTCAGCAGATAGTAATAAGATCTTCGAATCTAATGCTGCACTTGATTCTCATATGATCTATCAAGACTTTAGTTTGTATCAACCTGAACCAACAAGTACAGAGAATCATGCATATAATATTATTGCCCAAAACGCTGAGCTCTTTAACAACCTGGGAATCACTGACTTCTGGATGGCCCCTCCTACACACACCGTATAGTGAGAGTCGCTATAACGACGGTTATTCTGTAACTGATCGCTATAACCTAGGGACTAATGCTAATCCAACCAAGTATGGAAGTGGTGAAGAATTAGCAAACGCGATTGCCGCTTTGCATAGCGCTGGCTTAAAGGTTCAGGTAGATATTGTTATGAACCAGATGATTGGCCTTCCCGGTCAAGAAGCAGTAACGGTTACCAGAGCTGACAATCGTGGAATACAGACTTACGTCAATGGTAAGACATATGCTAATCAAATGTACTTTGCATACACAACCGGTGGTGGAAACGGACAGGAAACTTATGGTGGTAAGTATCTGTCAGAGTTACGGTCCAAGTATCCTGACTTGTTCACCACAAGGGCCATTTCTACCGGCGTAGCTCCTGATCCAACTACTCGTATTACTAAGTGGTCTGCTAAATACGAAAACGGTACATCACTTCAAAATATTGGAATTGGTTTAGCTGTGAAATTACCTAATGGCGAATATGCATACTTAAGGAGCAGTGATAATAAATCATTTAACACCACTTTGCCAGAAACGATGTCTTCCGCTGATTATTATGCTAATATTGAAGACGATTAGATTTAGAAAAAATATAGTAGATTTTGTCAGATTTAAGATAAGAATTGCACATTTATGATTTCTAGATAAATAGGAAACGACTGATACTAACGTTGATGAGTATCAGTCGCTTTTTAGTCTTTTTTATATAGTACCAATGAAGGCTTAGTGCGCCAGCGAGGATGGTGTTGACACTAGCGGTTTTGCCACCAGTTCGTAACAATTAGAATTGCCATCCCAATTAAGTAGAGCCAGACCAGTGGATCCATAATGGTATTAATGACCTTGTCACTTAAACCCATGTAATGTAAACCCATCATCAAGACAATTAAGGGCCAAAAAGTATTTCAAAAACGTCCGAAAGATGGTGAACGAACAAAGGAACAATATCGCTAGAATAACTCCCGACCAACCGAGACCATAAACGACTACCATGTTAACTCATCCCAGAAATCAAATCACTATTTCTTGCTGAACTCTACGATGATTTTTAAGATACCATAGACGATCGCTAAAATGAGGTTGAAAATGACGATTGTGTTTATCACCGGTTCGAACCAATTAGCAGACCCGGTCCCCAATAAAATTAGCATCAGTCCAATTAGGATCGTCGGCCAAAAGATCTTCCAGAGGATCCAGAAAACGGGGATCAGCAAGATTATCACTATCGTACTGAACGTCAGCGGCACAATCATTTTCACCACTCCTCCCAAGGTACCTTAATTATAATCCTCCCCGAAAATAAAATCCTTTCTTCTTGAACGGTTTCTCATTTGATCCTTAAATAAAATTAGGCGTACTGGGTGTCAAAGTTAAGATCTGAATTAATTTAAGGGTGCAGCACCGTTAATTAGCCCTGGTTACTTTTTGACAAGTTAAGTTGCTTTCCTTAAAATTAAATTTATCTTAGCGATTTTTAATTAAGGAGGAACGTCCCGATGACGAACTTAACTAACCTGTCGCCCGCCGAGTTTCGCCGCCTGGTCCGGACGGGGGATTTTACCAGCCCGACCAGCGGCTACTGCCCCGGATACACCCAGGCCAACCTGGTGATCGTCCCGCAACGTTACGCTTACGACTTCTTGTTATTGGCCCAGCGGAATCCACGCCCCTGCCCGGTTTTAGAGGTCAGCGATGCCGGTAGCCGGGGCTTGACTAATTTTGCTACGGATGTCGACCTGGCTAACGACTTTCCCAAGTACCGGGTTTACCGGGGAGGGGAGCTAAATGAAGAAGTAACGTCAGTCGAACGCCTGTGGCAAGACGACTTCGTTTCCTTTTTGATCGGTTGTAGCTTTTCGTTTGAGGCCGAATTGCTGGCGGCCGGCATCGAGGTGCGCCACATCACCGAGGGGGTCAACGTGCCGATGTATAACACCAACTTACCCCTGCAAGGTGCCGGCGCCCTGCACGGTAACATGGTGGTGTCGATGCGGCCAATCCCGGCTAGCCAGGTATCTAAGGCGGTGGAGGTGACGGCGGCGATGCCTAGAGTCCACGGGGCACCAATCCACGTTGGCAACCCCGCTTCGTTAGGGATCAAGGACCTGTCCCACCCCGATTACGGCGACTCGGTCACGATCAAAGACGGGGAGCTGCCGGTCTTTTTGGCCCTGTGGGTGACCCCGCAAAACGCGATCATGCAAAGCAAGCTCCCGCTGGTGATTACCCACGCCCCCGGCCACATGTTGATCACCGACGTGTTAAACGCCGACCTGAAGGGTAACGGGTGATCAATCAAAACTTTGATGACCAAGCCTTGACACCCCCCTATAGAAGGGGTATATTATTAGCAATCAGATGTCCTTTAAGCTAGTCCCGTGAGGCTAGAAAGGTAACGGAGAAATTGCCCAGTTTGGGCCACCGTTGAACCCTTCACTTGCGGAATGCGAGTGGAGGGTTTTCTTTGGGACAGCCGAGAATAAACCATCAAATTGCTCCAGCGAGGGCAAAATGGTTACGCTTTCCGGATTAAAGACGGTAGTGGTAACGATTAACCTCCCTGGAGCAGCGCCAAGTTGCCCCGGGGAGGGTTGTTCTTTGGGGTACAGAAAGGAGAATGTCTCATGACCACCCAACTTGTTGAACAACTGGTTTCTTTACCACACTTTGTTTCCGTGGAGGATTTAACGACTGACCAAGTCAACGCCCTGATTGCCCGGGCCGAAGAATTCAAGAACGGTGCGCCGGCACCGGAACTAAGCCAGCCGGTTTACGTGACCAACATGTTCTTTGAAAACTCGACGCGCACTCACACCTCCTTTGCGATGGCCGAAAAGAAGCTGGGCTTAACCGAAATCCCCTTCGACGCGTCCCACTCCTCGATTAAAAGGGCGAAACCCTTTACGACACCTGCCTAACCCTGGATGCCTTAGGCGTTGATCTAACGGTGATCCGGTCGTCCGAAAACGACTACTACCTGCCACTGATCAACCCGGGGCGGGCCACTACCTAGGCCTGGGGATCGTGAACGGTGGTGACGGCTCTGGTCAACACCCATCCCAATGCATGCTAGACATCATGACCATCCACGAACACTTTGGCCACTTTAAGGGCCTCAAGGTGGCGATCGTTGGCGACATCACTCACTCCCGGGTGGCCCGCTCCAACATGGAAATCTTAAACAAGCTCGGCGCCGAAGTGTACTTCTCCGGCCCGGAATACTGGTACGACCACGCCTTTGACAAGTACGGCAAGTTCTTACCGATCGACGAACTGGTCGAAGAAGTCGACGTCATGATGCTCTTACGGGTCCAACACGAACGCCACGCCGGCGATGCCCATGAAGGGGACTTCTCGGCGGCGGACTACCACAAGCAATACGGGATTAACGAGGAACGCTACGCCCTGCTCAAGCCGGACACGATCATTATGCACCCGGGCCCGATTAACCGCGGCGTTGAACTAGCCGACTCCTTAGTCGAAGCCCCAAAGTCGGCCTTCGTCGCCCAAATGAAAACGGGGTCTTCATGCGGATGGCGATGTTAGAAGCCGTACTGCGCGGTCGTAAACTGGGGGCTTGGAATAATGAAAACCCTAATTAAAAACGGGACCGTCTACAACGATGGCCGCCTGGTTAAAGAAGACGTCCTGGTGGAAGACGGGATCATCCGGGCAATTGGCAAGGACCTCCACGAGTACCTAGACGATGATTACGACGAACTCGACGCCGGCAACCTCCTGGTCAGCCCCGGTTTAGTCGACGTGCACGTCCACTACCGCGAGCCGGGCCAAACCGAAAAGGAAACGATCAGGACCGGTTCGGCCGCCGCGGCTCACGGTGGTTTTACCACGGTCGGGGCGATGCCAAACGTCGACCCGGTACCGGACACCCCGGCCAAGGTGGCCCAGATGGTCGCTAAAAATAAGCAGGACGGCCTGGTTCACATCGCCCAGTACTCGGCGATCACGACCGACCGGACTAGCGACGAGGTGGTTGACATGGCCGGCGTCAAGCGGGCCGGGGCCTTCGCCGTTTCCAACGACGGTAACGGGGTCCAAGCGGCGGGGACGATGTACCGGGCCATGCAGGCCGCTAAGGCGGTGGGCCTACCGTTAGCCGCCCACGTGGAGGACGAATCGCTGCTCTTTGGCGGTGTGATGACGGGAGGGACCGGTCCCGCTACCTGGGACTACCCGGCGCCCCGGAAGTAGTCGAATCCGCCCAAGTCGCTCGCGACCTCGCCCTGGCCAAGGCCACTGGGGTCCACTACCACGTCTGTCACGTTTCCACCAAGGACAGCCTGGAGATGATCCACTTCGCCAAGCAAAACGGCGTCCGGGTGACTTGCGAGGCGACCCCACACCACCTGCTCTTGTCCGACCAGTGCATTGACGGTCACGATAGCAACTACAAGATGAACCCACCGCTACGCCACGAAGCAGACCGGCGCGCCCTGGTGGCGGCTTTAAACGATGGCACGGTTGACATGATCGCTACCGACCACGCCCCGCACACCGAAGAAGATAAGGGTCGTGACTTTTGCTGCGCGGCCAACGGGATCACCGGCAGTGAAACGGCCTTCGCCCTGTTGTACACCAAGTTAGTCAAGACCGGGCTCTTGAAGCTAGAGCGGCTCTTGGACCTGATGGCCACCAACCCTGCCGAAGCCTTTAACCTGACCGAAGCCGGTCACTTAGAGGTCGGTAAGCCCGCCGATATCGCCGTCTTTGACCTCAACCACCCCTACGTCATCGACCAGCGTGACTACCTGTCCAAGGGGATCAATTCACCCTTTACCGGGATGACCGTCTACGGGCAAACCGTGATGACGATGGTTGACGGCCAAGTGGTTTACCAACGAAAGGAGAACTAACGTGCAACGCTACCTCGTCTTAGAAGACGGCACAACTTACTGTGGCACCGCCTTTGGGGCCGACCAAGCCAAGACCGGTGAAGTGGTCTTTACCACCGGCATGACCGGCTACCAAGAGGCGATCACCGACCAGTCCTTTGCCAACCATATTCTGGTCTTCACCAACCCCTGATCGGGAATTACGGCGTCAACCTCGATGATGACGAATCCCTGCTTCCCGAGATCAAAGGGGTTGTTTGCCGCAACTGGCCCGCGTCGCCACTAACTGGCGGATGCAAGACGACTTGGCCAACTTCTTGACCCAGCGGGGGATTCCGGGGCTGGAGGGGATCGACACCCGGGCCCTGGTTAAAAAGCTGCGCCAACACGGAACCCTGCGGGGGCGGCTGGTCGATGACTTAACCGACCTGGACCAAGTAGTGGCCGCATTAAAGCAAGCCACCCCGATGAAAAACATCATCCCGCTCGTTTCCACCAAGAGCCCCTATCCCAACCCGGGCACCAAGCGCAACATCGTGGTGGTCGACTTTGGGATCAAGCACTCCATCTTACGGGAACTGGCTAAGCGCGACTGTAACGTGATCGTCTTACCCCACACCGCGACGGCCACCCAGGTCCTAAATTTGCACGCCGACGGGGTCCTCTTTGTCCAACGGCCCCGGCGACCCACTGGAAATGACGGCGGCCGCGGAAATGGTTAAAGAAGTTGAACAACACCTGCCCGTCTTTGGTATTTGCATGGGTCACCAGATCCTGGCCCTAGCTAACGGTGCCAAGACGGTCAAGATGAAGTTTGGCCACCGCGGTTTTAACCACCCGGTCAAAAAACGTGGCGACCGGCGAGGTTAACTTCACCTCGCAAAACCACGGGTACGCCGTCGACGCCACCTCCATCGACCCCGACCGGTTACTGATCACCCACGTCGAAATTAACGACGGCACCGTCGAGGGGCTTCGCCACAAGCACTACCCGGCCTTTTCGGTCCAATTCCACCCGGATGCGGCCCCGGGACCGCACGATGCGGAGCAGCTCTTTGATGACTTCATTAACCTGGTCGACCAACGCAAGAAAGGACGAAACTAATGCCGAAGCGCACTGATATTCACAAGATCATGGTGATTGGCTCGGGCCCGATCATCATCGGCCAAGCCGCTGAATTTGACTATTCCGGTACCCAGGCCTGCCTAGCCCTAAAGGAGGAGGGTTACGAAACTGTTTTGGTCAACTCCAACCCGGCCACGATCATGACCGACAAGGAGATTGCCGACCACGTCTACATCGAACCGCTGACGGTGGCGGCCTTGACCCGGATTTTGCGCCAGGAGGCCCCCGACGCCCTCTTACCCACTTTAGGGGGCAAATTGGGTTGAACCTAGCCGTCGCCCTTTCAAAGACCGGGATCCTAGACGAACTGGGAATTGAACTACTGGGGACCAAACTGGCCTCGATTGACCAGGCCGAGGACCGCGAAAAGTTCAAGGAATTGATGCAAGAACTGGGTGAGCCGGTCCCGGCCTCCTTGACCGTCAGCACGGTTGAACAGGCCCTGGCTTTTGCTAAAACCGTTGGCTACCCGGTGATCGTCCGCCCCGCCTTTACGATGGGCGGGACCGGGGTGGGCTAGCCAACAACGAGGCCGAACTCGCCGAAATCGCCAAGAATGGCCTTGAACTATCGCCGGCTACCCAGTGCTTGATCGAAAAGTCGATCGCCGGCTACAAGGAAATCGAGTTTGAGGTCATGCGCGACGCCGCCGATAACACGATGGTCGTTTGTTGCATGGAAAACTTCGATCCGGTCGGCATCCACACCGGCGACTCGATCGTCTTTGCGCCCAGCCAAACCCTGGCCGACCGCGAGTACCAACGCTTACGGGACTGCGCGTTAAAACTGATTTCGGCCTTAAAGATCGAGGGGGCTGCAACGTCCAACTGGCCCTCGATCCCAACTCTTACGATTACAACGTGATTGAAGTCAACCCGCGGGTCAGCCGTTCCTCGGCCCTGGCTTCTAAGGCCACCGGCTACCCGATCGCCAAGCTAGCCGCCAAGATTGCGGTGGGCTTAACCCTCGACGAAATCAAGAACCCGGTCACCAAGACGACCTACGCCGAGTTTGAACCAGCCCTTGATTACGTGGTCGTTAAGCTCCCCCGCTGGCCCTTTGACAAGTTTACCAAGGCCGACCGGCGCCTAGGTAGCCAGATGAAGGCGACCGGGGAAGTGATGGCGATTGGCCGGACCGCCGAAGAAGCGCTCTTAAAGGCGGTCGCGTCCTTGGAAATCGACCAAAAGGACCTCTTGTCAAAAGAAGCCGCCGCTAGTGATCGCCAACTAGAAGACAAACTTGTTCACGCCCAAGATGACCGCCTCTTTTACATCGCCGAGGCCTTTCGGCGCGGTTATTCCCTGGCTGACCTCCACGAACTGACCCGGATTAACCACTACTTCTTAGACATCGTGGCCGGGTTGGTTGAAGAAGAGGGGCGGATCAAGGCCGCTGGTTTGGATAAGGAGGTAATTTACGAAGCCAAGCGCGACGGCTTTGCCGACACGACCTTGGCGACCCTACTCGGCCAAAACCCGGCAGCCATCCGTGCCTTCTGCAAGGCTAACGGGATCGTGCCGGTCTACAAAATGGTCGACACCTGCGCGGCCGAATTCGACTCGGCAACGCCCTACTTTTACTCGACCTACGAAACGGAAAACGAAAGCCGCCGCAGCGCTAAGCCGTCCGTCTTGGTGATCGGTTCGGGTCCAATCCGGATTGGGCAGGGGGTCGAGTTTGACTACGCGACCGTCCACTGCGTCCGGGCCCTGCAAAAAAGTTGGGTTACGAAGCGATCGTCATCAATTCCAACCCCGAAACGGTCTCGACTGACTTTTCGGTCTCCGATAAGCTCTACTTTGAACCGCTGACCCTAGAAAACGTCTTAAACGTTACCGACTTAGAGCAACCAGTTGGCGCCATCGTTCAGTTCGGTGGCCAAACCGCCATCAACTTAGCGGCCGGGTTGGAGGCAAACGGGGTCAAGATCTTGGGGACGACCGTGGCCGACCTGGACGCCGCCGAGGACCGCGCGCGCTTTGACCAGGTGATCAAGGACCTGAACTTGCGCCAACCAATTGGGATGACCGCTACGACTCGCCAGGGGGGTGCTAGACGCCGCTAAGGAGATCGGCTACCCGGTCCTGGTGCGGCCCAGTTACGTCCTGGGGGGCAAGGCGATGGAGATCGTTTACGGTCAAGCCGAACTGAAGGACTACTTAAACCAAAACGCCGACGTCACCGGTAGCCACCCAATCCTGGTGGATGCCTACTTGGAAGGGGCGGAGTGTGAAGTCGACGCCATTTGTGACGGGGAACGGGTCCTCTTACCAGGGATCATGGAACACATTGAACACGCCGGGGTTCACTCCGGGGATTCGATGGCCGTTTACCCGCCGCAATCACTTTCGGGCGCGGTAAAGGTTCAAATCGAAGAGGCGACCAAGAAGCTGGCCGTCGCCCTCAAGTGTGTGGGGATCATGAACATCCAATTCATCATCCACGACGGCCAGGCCTACGTCTTGGAGGTTAACCCGCGGGCCAGCCGGACGGTACCGTTCTTGTCCAAGGTGACCGGAATCAAAATGGCCCAGCTAGCCACCAAGGTGATCCTCGGCCACAGCCTGGCTGAACAAGGTTACCGAAGCGGCTTGGCGCCGGAAAGTCAGATGATTCACGTTAAGGCACCGGTCTTTTCCTTCTCGAAGCTGGGGACGTTGACTCCTACCTCGGCCCGGAAATGAAGTCGACCGGGGAGGTAATGGGTTCGACACCACCTACGAAAAGGCACTCTACAAGGCCTTTGCCGGGGCCGGCATGGAGGTGCCAGATAACGGCGCCGTGCTGTTAACGATCGAAGACAACGATAAGGCCCAAATCCTGCCGCTGGCCAAGCGCTTTTGGCAATTGGCTACCGGATCCTGGCCACCAGCGGGACGGCCGCTTTCTTAGAAGAGAACGGCTTGCACCCAACTGTGGTCGCTAAGCTCCACGAACAGGGGCAACCCGCTATTTTAGACGTAATTAAAGACAAGCACGTCGACCTGGTGATCAACACGATGGGCCACGACGACGAAAAGAACTCCGATGGCTTCATCATCCGCCAAACGGCGATTGAACACCACGTGCCGCTCTTAACCGCCCTAGACACCGTGAACGCCCTGTTGCGCTCGCTTGAAATGACGTCCTTTAAAACCACTGAACTATAAGGAGACCCAACCATGACCAACCGACTTGCCGTATCCTTACCCGGCCTGAACATGACCAACCCGTTGATGCCCGCTTCCGGAACCTTTGGCTTTGGGGACGCCTGGGGTGCCGACCAGGTTAACTTTAACGACCTGGGTGCTTTGGTAATTAAAACTACCACCCCGAGGCGCGGACGGGGAACCCGCAACCCCAGATTGCCAAGCTGACCGACGGGGTAATGAACGCCGTTGGCTTGACCAACCCGGCGTTGACGCCGTGATCAAAGAAAAGCTACCCAACTTAGCTAAGCAGTACCCGGACCTGCCGGTGGTCGGCTCAATCGGCGGCAGTACCGAAACCGACTACGTGTTAGTGGCCGAAAAGTTAGCCAAGTCGGGGTTAGTTAGTGCCCTGGAACTTAACGTGTCTTGCCCCAACGTCGCCCACGGGGGATGGCCTTTGGCACCGACGCCAAGGTCTTGGAATCGTTGACCAACCAGGTTAAACGGGTGGTCGGCGACGTCCCGCTGTACGTTTAACCCCAACGTGACCGATATTACCGAGGTCGCCAGGGGGCCGAAGGGGGGGCGCCGATGGCCTGTCCTTGATTAACACCGTCTTGGGCTTACACATCGACATCCGCACCGGCCAGCCGGTCTTGGGTAACGGGATGGGTGGCTACTCCGGGACGGCGGTTAAGCCGCTAGCGGTCCGGATGGTCTACCAAGTGGCCCGCGCTACCAAGTTGCCAATCATCGGGATGGGCGGGATCGAAACCGCCGCCGACGTGCTTGAGTTTATGATGGCCGGGGCCAGTGCCGTCGCCGTTGGGGCCGCCCACTTCAAAGACATCGCCGCTTGCCCCCACATTGCCGCTCAACTGCCGGCCTTAATGGACGAGCTGGGGATTAAGACCTTGGCGGAGTTAAAGAGAATTTAACAGTACACAAATGGGCTGGGAGAGCACGTGCTCTCCCAGCCCATTTCTTTTTATTCTAAAGGTAACATGGTTGCAACTCCGGTCCGCTGGGTAGGTTGGGTCGCACTCACAGATAACGTGCTCCCCAACCATGGGCCTAGTATCTAAGTACGGGCGAAGAACGGTGCTAGCGTACCAACCGTTCGCCCTAGCTTAGCTATACGGCCCGTTTCGAAGGTTGGGTCGCACTCACTACAATTGAAAGTACTTCTCCAAGTAATCAGCGACCCCATCGTGCTCGTTCTCTAGGGTCGTCACGTCCTTAGCGACGGCCTTGAGCACAGGAATGGCATTTTTCTTTGCGACGCCGTGGCCGGCGAAGTCGATCATTTCGAGGGCGTTTTGCTCATCGCCAAAGGCCACGATGTGTTGGCGGTCGATTTGGAAGTGGTGGGCTAAATAAGACAGGGCGGTTTCCTTGTGGGTGCCGCGGTGGATCAGCTCCATGATCGAATAGCCCCCGCCCCAGACCCGTGGTTCGACAAAGTCACCGTAGCGCTCGTTGACCCGGTTGATGATTGCGTCTTTTTTTGGCGGGGTCAAACTGAATCGTCAGGGCGATCGGGTCGTCAGTTAAATTGCGCTCATTAAGGATCTGGTCGTCGCTGAGTTGGGCCGGCAAAAATTCCGGCAGTTCGTTTGACGGGTGGTCCGCCCAGACGTGGTGCTTGTCCTCGGCGATTAGGGTTTGAACTCCTAGTTCTCGGCGGCTTTCTAGCATGTCTAGGGTTAGTTCGCGGGTCACCTTAATGGCGTACTCGTGCTTCCAATTTTGGTAGGGCAGGTGGGCCAGGGCGCCGTTAAAATTGATGATCGGCGACTTGAGGCCGATCTGGTCGTAAAGGTGCGCCGAGATCAACCAGGGCCGCCCGGTCACGATCACCACCAGGTGGCCATCGTTAGCTAGCCGGCGCAGGGTGCTGACGGTGTGGTCGGTCAGCTTAGATTGGTTATTTAAGGTGGTGCCGTCCATGTCTAGGGCGATCAAGTGTTGGTCCATGCTTATCCCTCGCTTTTTAAAGTCAATAGCTTGATTATACCGACCAAGGAGCGCCTTGACAAATCTTGCGCGCCCCTAGTTAGACGGGTAAAATGAAACGGATGTCAAAAGAAAACGAGGAAACCATCGTGCAATTACCAACTGCCTTTATTGAAAAGTACCAACGCCTGTTAAAAGAGGAGGCCCCGGCCTTTTGGCTGCCCTGACTTCCGGGACCGTCCAAAGTGGCTTTCGGGCCAACCCCTTAAAACCGGGTCAGCCAACCGCAACGATTGAAGCGGCGGCAGGCCAAAGCCCCTACGTTACCAACGGGTACCTGGGCAAAGTGGACGGCCACAGCCTCGATCACGTCACTGGTTGGGTCTACAGTCAGGAACCCTCGGCGATGCTAGTCGGCGAGTTTGCCGATCCGCAACCCGGCGAACGGGTCTTGGACCTGTGCGCCGCCCCGGGGGCAAGTCAACCCACCTGATCGCTAAGATGAATGACGAGGGCCTTTTGGTCGCCAACGAAATCTTTAAGAACCGGGCCCAGGTCCTGGCCGTAAACCTGGAGCGGTGGGGGGCTAAGCACGTGGTGGTGGCCAACGAAAGCCCCGACCAACTGGAAAAGCAGTTCCCGGCCTTTTTTGACCGGATCCTGGTCGACGCCCCGTGCTCGGGGGAGGGGATGTTTAGAAAGGAGCCGGCCGGCATTGAGTATTGGAACGAAGACTACCCGGCCGAGTGTGCCAACCGTCAGCGCCACATTTTAACCTCGGCGCTGAAAATGCTCAAGCCGGGTGGGACCCTGGTTTATTCGACTTGTACCTTTGCCCCCGAAGAAGATGAGCAAATGGCAGCTTGGCTTCTAAACAACTACGACCTAACGATGGTCGAATTAGAAAAGGCGCCGGGCATGGACGCCGGCCGGCCGGAGTGGGCAGACGGTAACCCCAAATTAACTAAGGCGCTGCGCCTCTTTCCCCACCACTTCAAGGGCGAGGGCCACTTCATTGCTAAGTTCGTTCACTAAGGAACAACAAGCCCTGTGGCAAGACTTCCAAACAAAGGTGTTGCCTAATTACGAAGCGGGCCAGTTGGTCGTCTTTGGTGACTACCTCTATGACCTGCCGGTGGGGATGCCAGCGATTGATCAGATGAGCCTCATTCGGCCGGGCCTGCAGCTGGGGTCTTCAAGAAGAACCGCTTCGAACCGGCCCTGGCGCTGGCGTTAGCCACCAAGCCGGCCACTTGTACCCAGGTGGTGGAAGTGGACGAACCGGCCTGGCGAACCTACGTCCACGGCGATACCCTCACTATTCAGGACGCCCCAAAGAACGGCTGGTACCTGGTTGAGTGCGACCAACACGCCGCAGGCTGGGGCAAGTTGGTCAACGGGACCCTGAAGAACTTCTTCCCAAGGGCTTGCGGTTTTAATTAATATTAGCCGGAAATCCCGTGACTTTAGTCATGGGATGGATAGGCCACTATTGAGCCCCTTTATGGGACTTTTTGTTTGTTTCTGTATATTTTTGGTCATTGATATATTTCTCGACAACTTCTTTGCTCATATTGCCCAATGTACTCATATAGTAACTCGGCGACCAAAGATGACCGCCCCAATATTGGCTACATCGTATTTCTGGATGATTCTGTAAAAAAATATAGGCACTACGTCCTTTGAGCGCCTTAATGGCACTAGCCGGAGCTTTGCTTGGCGGAAAACTGATCAGCATATGAATGTGATCCGGCATGACTTCCATCTTTTCGATTACGATGTCATTGTCATCTGCAACTTGCTGCAAGATAGCTTTCATTTCGTTAGCTAAGACCTCGGTTGTAAAAAGTCTGATTGCGATACTTAGTTATCCAGATCAAATGATAATGGAAATTATAGATATAACGACGAGTATAAATGGTATCTTTGATTTTTTCTTTAGTCATAATATGCTCTCCTTTGTTAATACATTGACATCATGATATAATGTTATCATATCAATAAAGGAGGTGAAATCAAATGAAGTCAATGGCAAAAATGAAATATCATTATGGCCTAAAAATGCGCTGCTATCCTAGTGACCAACAAAAGCAGTTGATTAAAATCAACAGTGACGCTAGTCGCTTTATCTATAACGAAATGGTTGCGATCAATAAGGAACTGATGCAGCTTCGCAGAGTTAAGCTACCGATTGACATAGTTCAGGATCGTATTAAGCAACTAACTATGCGCCAAAACGCTAAGCAAATGTCTAATCACTATCAATTCTTAGAAGATAAACGAATTGATAGTTTGACGAAAGCTAATGCCATTCAGAACTATCGAAAAGCTTGGAATGCTTTTCGGAAGGTTCACGCCACTGGCGTTCCCAAATTTCATCGAAAGAGTTATCACTGGCGGTATCAAACCAATTGTCAATACCCGGGGCAAAAAACTGCGTTGCTAACTAACGGTACAGTCTGTTTTCTAGATAATAGTCATGTCAAAGTACCTAAAATAGGACTGTTACGTGTTGCCGGTTCGCAAGCACGGCTTTTGAAAAGAATATGCGAGACTAGAATTGGTACCGTGACGTTGACTAAAGATTCAGCGGATCGCTTCTTTTTATCAATGCAGTTAGCTTCAGATGAATCTTTTGTTAAAGTGTCCAAAGCTACTCATGGACATGTTGGAATTGATCTTAATACTGATAACTTCTTAACCGACAGTGAAGGCAACATAGTTCCTAATCCACGATATTACCGTACTATTAAAGGCAAATTAGCCAAAGAACAGCGCATTTTATCTAGACGGCAACAACGTGCAAAAAAAGAACATCGTTCTTTACGAGATAGTAAAAATTATCAAAAACAGCGCTTGTTAGTCGCTAAACTCCATACCAAGGTAATGAACCAAAGGCATAATTTTCTCCAACAAATTTCTACCGCATTAATCAAGAACCACGATTTAGTAGTAGCCGAGGAGTTGCGTAGCAAGAATTTGCTTAAAAATCATGCTTTGGCACTTAGTATTTCTGACGTTGGCTGGCGAACATTTCTTGGCATGTTGGCTTATAAAGCAAAGCTTTATGGGCGTCAATTTATCACAATCAACCCAAGAAATACTACCCAAACATGTCGCGATTGTGGCTTTGTAATGGGCACTAATGGTGGTATTCACCATATTCGTGACTGGAACGCAGCTAAAAACATTCTTGATAAGGGAATAGCTAAACTATGGCAACCTGGGGACATAAAAGGCGTTGGTAATTAGACGACCGCTGTTTGATTACAATTTATCTGTCCCGCAAATGGCAACCTGGGGACATAAAAGAAACCTACACCGTTGCCGTGGCGGGGCATCTTTCACACCGAAAATTAGACAAACCGTCGCTGGTGGAGACCAGCCTGTTTGATTCGGGGAAGTCGACCTACTTGCGGTTTAAACCGGATGAACGATTGGCCAAGGTGACCGGCAAGATCATCTATGACGAGTTACCGCCACCACCGACGTGCGCTAAAAGATTGGGATGGTCTTTCAACACCCCAACCCCTTTCGATCAGGGAAAACCTCTTGTTGGCGCCCAAGCAGTACGGGATGAAGGATAAGCAGGAAATGGATGCGACCGTTGAACGGGTCTTAAAAGACGTCGCCCTTTGGGATGAGGTCAAAGACGACCTGATAAAAGCGCCCTCGCCGGGGGCCAGCGCCATTGCCAGGACCCTCGCGGTCCCGGCTTGATCGACCGCTGTCGACCGCTAAGCTGGAAGAAACCTTGGCCCGCCTAAAGGAGGGGCGCACGATCATCATCGTCACCCACAACCTGGAACAGGCCTCGCGGATCAGCGACTACTGCGCCTTTTTTCCACATGGGCCACATGCTGGAATATAACGAAACCGCCACCATGTTTGCTAAACCCCACCTCCAAGCGACCGAGGACTACCTAACCGGGAGCTTTGGGTAAAAGAGGGTGGCCAATCCACAAAAAAAGAAGCTGGAAGAAAATACGGTTTTCTTCCAGCTTCTTGCTGTATATCCGAATGTTAGGTAAAAAGGGGGACAATCACCGTTCGTCCAAGTTTACTTACGGCCTGTCGGGAAGGTTGTTTGCCAAGCTCTCTTTAGCCAAGCGGGTTAATGAGGTGGGCGGTATTCCCCATCCCCCCGTCGGTTGACTAAGCCGCGTTGCCGGGTGAACGATTCCATTTCTGGGCTCAACAGGTAGTCAACTAGGTAGAGGTCATCCCAGTTGCGGACCCCCACCAAGGTCATTAACCGGGGTAGTTCAACTTGCCAGCGGTGCAGTTCCTTGGCTAACCCTTCTTCGCCCTCTTTGATCAGGAGGTGGAGGAAGTAACCAGCCACCCCAACCGCCTTGGCGCCCAGTACCCCGGCCTTGATTACGTCCAGTGGGCAGGTGATGCCACCACTAGCAATCAAGTGGGTGGAAGGCGACTTTGCTGGGCTTCCAGGAGGCTTTCGGGGTGGACAGCCCCCAGTTAACCAGGTCACTCAGGTCGAGTTCGTGGTTACGCCGGTCCTCAATCCGGGCGAAGTTGGTTCCCCGGTGCCGGCCACGTTGATCCACCGCACGCCAATTTGTTCTAATTGAGAGATGGTTTGTTGGCTCATGCCGAAGCCGACTTCCTTGACGATCACCGGGATGTGGAGGCGGCTAACCAAGCCGGCCAATGCTTCCAACCAGTAAAATTCGCGGTCGCCCTCCTTCATGATCAGTTCTTGAGCGGGGTTTAAGTGGATCTCCAAGGCGTCGGCGTCAATGAAGTTAATCACTTGACGGGCCTTTTTAAAATCGGCGCCCGCCCCCAGGTTGGCCATTAAAAAGCCGTCCGGGTTTTCCTCGCGAAGGACGGCAAATGATTCCTTGGCCGCCTCGTCGTTAAACATCACCGACATCGAACCGGTAGCCATCGCCAAGTTAAATTGCTTGGCTAAGCGGGCGAGGGAGGCGTTGACGGCGGTGGTCCGTTGGCTCCCCCGGTCATGGCCTCAATGTAAAAAGGGCCACTCAAAGGGCAGGGCCAAGCCCGCTGGCTTGAGCTTGACTTCTTTAACCGCCATTTCGGGGAGGGCATTCGGTATTAAGCGCACCTGATCAAAGGGGTGAACCTGGTGATTGAGCGCAAAGTCTTTTTCGGCGAGGAAAGGTGTTCATTTTTACGTTGGGCGTGAGCAGATTCCATTGCAAAACCTCCTAAAAAAAGGCGGGTCATTATCGACGCCCGCCTCGTGGTTGGATTAGCGTTGCTTAACTTGTAGGGTGTAGCGGCGGATGTTGTTGACGAAGTAGACCGACAGCGGTAGGTGTTCGATGCGACTCTTAGCCCAGGAATCGAGGACGGCGGGCAGGTCGGCGTGACCATCGATGGCCACGATCCCACAGTCACCACCCCCAGCCCCGGAGGTCTTAGCGGCGCCGCCAAATTCTTCGGCGATTTGGCACAGCTTCTTTAATAACGGGGTTTCAATTTGGACCCCGGAACGGTGGGCCAATTCCTGCAAGAGGTTACGGTTGTAGCGGATTTCTTCTTTGATCTTATCGAGGTCACCGGTGTGAAAACCGTTGATCATCCGGTGAATGCAGGCCTTGCTACGGTCCAAGAAACGGTGGTTCTCGTCTTGTTGCTTGGCCTTAAAGAGTGAAATCTTATCAACCAGGCGTGAGGTGGAGGCTGGTTTGCCGGTCCACCCAATCAGCAGGGCTAGGTTGGCCGGGGCATCGAGTGGTTCGATCTTGAGGTCCGGCCACGGCAGTGAAAGCAGGGTCGGTAAGTCGAGGTAGTGGCGCTGTTCGGACAGCCACTGGCGGTCAAAGGACCGGTAGGCGATCCAACCGCCGTAAACGGAGGCGGCCACGTCACCCAGCGAGCCGCTTCCCTGCACGTCGAAGTGGGCGATCGAAGACAGCTTAAAGATCATTTCCTTGTTGACCGGCAGTTGGTAGTATTCGCACAGGGCCTTAACGGTCGCCACCGTGACCGCCGCCGAAGAGCCCAGGCCGTACTTCTTGCCGCTTTGGGAATCGAGCTGGCTGTCGATGCGGATGTTGTAAATCCCCAGGCGCTGGTTGAGGCTGCGGGCAAATTCTTCGGTCACGTTAATCGCCGACAGGATGTAGGAGAAGGGGTTGTCGCGCTTGTCAACCACCATCTGATCGCCACGGCGGCGCCACTGCAAGGAGTTATCGTGGTACTGGCGGCTAATGATTTGGCCAACCTCATCCTTGGCTTCGGTAATCGTGCAGGTAACAAACTGGTTTAAAGCAACCAAAATTGCGGGGTAGCCATTTTCAACCACCGCATATTCGCCGGCAATGTAGAGCTTGCCGGGAGCTTTTGCAGTAATCAACTTAGTTAGATCCTCTCATTTAAAATTTCATTACCGGTTCTGTGAGGAATTCAATCCCCGGGCCCGGGTTGGCAACCACCAGTCGCTCGGCCCCAAAGAGCGGGGTGAGGGCGTTTAAGAGGTCGTCTTGGTCCTTCGGGTCAAAGATCACCTTGACGTTGGGACCGGCATCCATCGTATAGTAACAGTTTAAGCCTTCCTCACGCAAGCGATCAATGGTTTGCATGGCCAGGATCGTTTGGCCGTCGAAGTAGGTAAAGCCCGGGTCGGCGGCCAAATTGAGGGCGTATGCATCCGCAGGGCGTTTTCCTGGGCGATGTGGCCAATCGTTGGTAGGTCACGGTTGGCAATCGCCTCTTTAATCGCTACCATGTCACGCTTAACGACTTCGCGCCAGGCCGGGTAATACGGTGAGGTTTCCACTACCAGTTGCATGCCGCCGCGCGAGGAGACCTTTTTTTGGCTGGTATCAACGAGGATCGCCAACATGGCAATGTCAAAGTCGGGGACTTCTTGCACCGGTTCGGCAAAGGAAGTGGCGTCATCGACCCCGCGGTGCCATTCTACCAGGCCCCCGTAAACGGAACGGGTGGCCGAGCCTGACCCGCGCCGGGCCAAGCGGCTTAGGTCTTTTAAGGAGAGGTCCAGGCCGGCATCCTTAGCGGCGGCCCCGGCCAAGGCGGCAAAGGCCGAGGCCGAAGAAGCCAGCCCGGCCGCCATCGGGACGTTGTTGACCGAGGCAATCTGGGCGTATTCGGTTCGTCCGCTCAGCTGGCGCACCAGGTCCATGAACTTGACGACCTTTTGGGCCTTGTTGGTGCTCACCAACTCACCGTCGAGGTAAAACTGGTCCTCGTTAAGGGCCTGGTTGAAGTTGACGGTGGTGGTGGTGTAAAACTCGTCGAGGGTCAAGGATAGCGAGTCGGTTTGCGGAAGCATCAGGGCGGCGTCGCGCTTGCCCCAGTACTTGACCAGGGCAATGTTGGTGTGGGCGCGGGCGGTGGTGGTCATGTTAATGGTCTCCTTTCGAGGGGTTGAATCCAGGTCGCGGTGGCGCCGTTTTCCTTTAGGACGGCGGCTGGCTAGCTTGCGGGCCCCCATGGCGGTAGCGGTGAGGGCGATCATGCAACCGCCCCTGCCACCCCCGGTCAGCTTGGCGCCGCGGGCCCCGTTTTTGCTTGGCCACGGCAACCAGGTGATCGAGGGCCGGCGAAGAAACGCCAAGGGCCACCAGGTCTTGTTGGCACTCGTCCATCGCCGTGCCGAGGCGGGTAATGTCATCGGTGGCTAGGGCCACCTTGGTTTCTTCGACCAGGTGCCCCATGTGGGCGAAACGGGCCTTGGTTTGGGCCGGGTTGGTTGTTAGTTGTTCTTTAACGGCGGCGATCGCTTCTTTGGTCCCCCCTTGATGCCGGTATCGGCGATTACCAGGGTGGCGGACAGCTCCATGTCAATGGCTTGGCCGGTTTGCCCCTTCACGTACCAAAGCGGGGTGCTGGAGGAAACGGTGGCGGCGTCTAGGCCGCTGGGGCTCCGGTGGGTAACTTCTTCTTCAATGTCGGCCCACTCAAGCAGCTGCGCGTGGCTCAGTTCCTCGTGATAAGCGGCGAAGAAGGCCCGGATAATGGCGATCGCCGTGGCGGCTGACGAGCCCATCCCGCGTTCGGCGGGGAGGTCGCTTTCGATCGTCAGTTCCCAATTATCGTCCGGGCTGAAGCGGTCGGTCAGGGCGTTGAGCAGTTTCAACACCCCGGTCATTGAGGCGGGAAGTTCCTCGATTGGCCCCTGAAAATAGCGTGACGTCAGGCGCTTTCCCACGCCACCCCGGGTTAATGTTGCCACCGTGGCAACGCTGGGTAGCGGTAGGGCAATAGCGGGTTCTCCGTAGACAACGCTGTGTTCGCCCATCAAAATAATTTTTGCGTGGCTCTCACCACTGACGCTTGCTTGCATGAAGTCAAACCTGCTTTCTATTGAGATGCCGTTTTTTTCGGGTGGTGTCATTACACCTGCAAAACTACATTTTACCACTAACTAGGGGCGGTGGGGCAAGGTTGACTTAGTTGACCAGTAGAATTAGGCAAAGCCCTCACTTTTTATCCACAGGTAAAATCTAAACATTTGTCCTGTCGCCTGGGCAAAGTGTAGTACAATCGATAGAAGAATTTTAGAAACGAAGGGATGGTTAGTTTGGCAAAGAAAAACGACGGGGACCAGTGTACGCGGTGGTCGACTTAGAAACGACCGGCACCAGCGTTAAGACCGGTTCACGGATCATCCAGATTGGTTGCGTCCTGGTCCAAGACGGCCAGGTCATCAACGAATTTGAAACCAAGATCAATCCCCGTACGGTGGTTCCCTTAACCATTGAACAACTGACCGGAATTAAAAATAACGACGTCAAGGACGCCCCCTGTTTGAAGACGTGGCGCCGACCTTAAAGAGTCTCTTAGATGACACTATTTTCGTCGCCCACAACGTCAACTTCGACTTTCCCTTTTTAAACGCCGAATTTGAACGGGCGGGGAAGCGCCATTGACGATCCCGGCGATCGATACGGTTACCTTGAGTCAGATTTTAATGCCCACGGCGCCCAGCTTCCGGCTCCGGGATCTGACCAGTTACCTGGCGATTGACCACGATCAACCGCACAGCGCTGTTTCCGACGCAGTCGCGACCGCCCACCTCCTAATTGAGCTCTTAAAGCGGCTGGCTGACCTGCCGACCATCACCCTGCAAAGCATCGTTGACTTGCAGTTGACCCTGCCGCAGAAGACGGCCTGGCTCTTTGAACGGGAACTGGCCAAGCGGGCGGTGGAACCCCAGCCGCTCAAAGAGGAGCTGTACGTTTCAAACGGCCTGGTCCTCCACAAGGTCCGCCCGGTTAGCGTGCCGACCGCCCAGGTGGCGGGGAAGTACCCGGCCACCAAGCGCCAAAAGAAGTATTTGTTTGGTGATGACCTCGCCTACCGCCCGCTCCAGTCCAAAATGATGAACGCCATCTATAACCAGTTCTCCCAGGACGAGCCGGTCCGCCAGTTGGTCTTAGAGGCCGGCACCGGGACGGGGAAGACGCTGGGGTACTTGTTGCCGCTGGCCTATTTGACCTACCCGGACCACCGGATCGTGGTTTCAACGGCCACCAACCTCTTGCAACAGCAGGTGGCTAAGCAAACGGTCGCCATCTTAAACGACCACCTGCCCTTCCAGTTGACGGCGGTGGTGGTGAAGGGCAACGATCACTACTTAAGTATTGACCGCTTCGCCCACTCGCTGGCCGTGCACGAGGATTCCCAGCTGGCCCAGGCGCTCAAGGCCCGGATGCTGGTGTGGCTGTTAGAGACGACGACCGGCGACCTCGACGAGTTGAACCTAAACGCCCAGCAGGCGGCCTACTTCATTGAGGTTCGCCACCGCGGGGTACGGACCCTCAACAAGCAGTCGCCCTTTTACCAGGATGACTTTCTGGTTCGCCGGGCGCGCCAGGTGGCCACGGCTAACCTAATCATCACCAACCACGCCTACTTGGTTTGCCCACCCCGCTGAACTGGGTGGCGACGATCGGGGCGCCTTTTTGGTCGTTGACGAGGCCCAGCACCTGAGCCGGGCGGTCCTCCGTCAATCGCGGCAGACCCTGACCTTCGCGCGGGTGATGATGATCCTCCACCAGCTCCAAAACCTGGTCAACCAGACCGGGGAGCAGAACCTGGTAACCCTGTTTGAAAACCTTCCCTGGGTGCTTACAACGTCGAGTTACTAGCGAGCGATCTGCGCGAACTCGAGGGGCGCCTGGTGGACTTTCAACAGGCCCTCTATGGCCTGGTAAAGGGGGCCAAGATGGGGAATTGGTTGAACAGGCCATCGACAACCGCCAGTTAGCCGGGATGCTAGCCCCGACCAACCCGCTAATGGTCGGGCTAGAGCAGGCCCTGTCAGCGATTAACCTCCACTTCACCGCCCTAAACCACCTCTTTTCCTCCCGCAGCGAAACTTGGTTGGCGACCGATCGTTACCTAATGACCCAGTTTGCGAGCCAGCTGGCCGGGTTGAAGGAAGCCACCAGGATGATTAAGGAGGCTGGTCAGCTCCTGGCTAGCCAACCGGAGGCCTGCGTCTTCTGGTTGACGATTCGTCAGGGGGACGAGCAAAGCACCCTCAAGCTGTCCGGGGGCCTCTTGGTAGCTAACCACTACCTGAGCCGCGAGGTTTACCCCCACTTTTTGAACCACCTCTTCGTCGGGGCGACCCTCTTTACCTCGGGGCGGTCGGCCTACATTTTAACCAGCTCGACCTCGATCGCAAGCAGGTCCGGGTGAAACGCTTCGCATCACCCTTTGACTACGGGCAAAACGCCCGCCTCTTCGTGGCCAAGGATGCGCCAGCGCCGGGCGCCACGGCGGGCGAGGATTACATTGATTACCTGGCCAAGATGATTTACCAACTGGCCACCAAGACCCAGTGCCAAACGATGGTCTTGTTCAACTCCCTTCTAACGATCGAACAGGTCTACGCCAAGTGGCGTAACACCGACCTCTTTAACCAACGCGACATCTTGGCCCAGGGGATCTCGGGTAACCGGGAAAAGCTTTTGAAGCAGTTTGCCACCGGCACCAATTCACTGTTGATGGGGGCGGCTAGTTTTTGGGAAGGGATTGACCTGCCTAAGGAACAACTGGAGCTCTTGGTCGTCACCCGGCTCCCCTTTGACTCCCCTAACGATGTGATTAACCGGGCCCAAAAAGCGCCCTCTTGAAGGCGGCCGGCAAGAATCCGTTTTACCAAGTGGAACTGCCGAAGGCCACCACGCGCTTACGCCAGGGGCTGGGGCGGCTCTTTGCGGACCCCGCAGGACCGGGGGTAGCGGTTGTCTTGGACCCCCGCCTCGTCACCAAGCGTTACGGTAAAACCATCCAGGCAGCCTTGCCGAGTGATCTGCCGGTGATCGCCGAAAGTAGCGATTTGATCGTGGTAAAACAAAAAATTCCTAAAAGGTCCGGAATCGGCCACGAACGAGTGAGAAATTTGCTATAATAATAAAGATATTGATTTTTAGGAAGGAAGGCTTCTATGCAAAGTCGGCGAGACGTTCAGCGTCAGCAAAGTCGGCGGTCGTTTAAAAGACGGTCCGCAACATTGTTGTGACGCTTTTGCTGGTCATCTTGGTCACTTGGGCGTGTACGCCATTGCTAACCACCCGCGGGCGGCCGCCCAAAAGCAGGCTACGGCAATGGCGAAAAAGTACGCGGGGTTAAAGTCCACGAGCGGTTTTTACATCTACAATCGGGACCAAACCTACTACACGGTGGCGGGGAAAAATGCGAAGGGCCAAACTATTTTGGTGGTGGTGCCTCAAAGGGGGCGACATCCGGGTCCTCGAGCAGTCCGCCGGATTAACGGCTAGTCAGGCCAAAAGTGAGGTTAAAACGGCCGATAACCCCAAGCGGGTGTTGAAGGTGGCCATGGGCATCTTTAACAACAAGCCGGTTTGGGAAGTGACCTACTTGAACCAAAAGGGCAACCTGTGTTATGACCTGATTAGTTTCACCAGTGGCAAGAGCATCCAACAAATCAACAACTTATAATCAACCACTATTTGGAGGGAATTATTGTGCAAACCATCAACATCATTGATGCGCCCAAGCACGTCAACGAACGCGTGCGCATTGGGGTATGGTTAACCGATAAGCGGTCCAGCGGGAAGATTGCCTTCCTGCAACTGCGTGACGGGACGGCCTTTTTCCAAGGGGTCTTGTTAAAAAATAAGGTCGACGAAGAGACCTTTGAAATGGCGCGCCACCTACGCCAAGAAGTTAGCCTGTGGGTGACCGGGGAAATCCACGAAGACACCCGTTCTAAGTTCGGTTACGAAATCCAAATCGAAGAACTCGAACTGATCGGCGACTCCGATGAATACCCGATTGGTAACAAGGAACACGGGATCGACTTCTTGCTCGATCACCGCCACCTGTGGCTGCGTTCCAGCAAGCCCCAAGCAATGATGCGGATTCGTGACCGGGTCATCCGGGCTAACTACGAATTCTTCGGTGAACACGGCTTCACCAAGATCGACCCGCCGATTCTGACCGGGAACGCACCGGAAGGGACGACCGACTTATGCCACACCGAATACTTCGACCAAGACGCCTACCTGTCCCAATCCGGTCAGCTCTACGAAGAAGCCGGGGCGATGGCCTTAAACCGGGTCTACTCCTTTGGGCCGGTCTTCCGGGCCGAAAAGTCCAAGACCCGCCGTCACCTGATCGAGTTCTGGATGATCGAACCGGAAATGGCCTTCATGCACCAAGAAGAAAGCTTGGAACTGCAAGAACAATACGTGGCCTACCTGATCCAAAAGGTAATTGACGACTGCAGCCGCGAATTAGAAGTGCTCGGCCGCGATCCGGAAACCTTAAAGCCGTTCACCCAGCTGCCGTACCCGCGGATTAGCTATGATGAAGCCATCGAAATGCTGCAAAAGGCCGGGATGGACATCAAGTGGGGTGAAGACTTCGGTTCTCCGGAGGAAACCTACTTAGCCGACCAATTCTCTAAGCCGGTCTTCGTGCTCAATTACCCGAAGGCGATCAAGCCGTTCTACATGAAGGGCCACCCGACTCGCGACGACGTTTACGTCTGTGCCGACCTCTTGGCCCCAGAAGGCTACGGGGAAATCATCGGTGGTTCCGAACGGGAAACTGACTACGAAACCCTGCGCCAAGCCATTGCTGACGCCGGTTTAGACGAAAAGGATTACCAATGGTACTTAGACCTGCGGAAGTACGGTTCCGTGCCGCACTCCGGTTACGGGCTCGGGCTGGAACGCTTCTTAACGTGGATTGCCCTGCAAGACCACGTCCGGGAGACGATTCCGTTCCCACGGCTCTTAAACCGTCTGTACCCGTAATAAATAGCGATAGTTAAAAATTCAAGAGGAGGCTGGGAAAACTGCGGTTATTCCCGGCCTCCTCTTGTTAGCACCTAGTGGGGGAGGAAAATGGCGGAAAATCAATTCTTGATGACGATGCTGGAGGCAGGGAGCACCAACGTTTCCAACCTCTTGTTGCATCACTACCACGACATCGACATGACCACCGGGGAATTAATGGTCTACTTAGAGCTGAAGTCTTACATTGACCGGGGGAACCCGACCCCCGACCTCGAGCTGGTTGCCGATCACCTGGGGACCAGTTCCAAGCAGGTGTTTGAGCTAGTCCACCAAATGACCAAGAAAAACCTGGTTGAACAGCGCTTGCGCCGCCAACCGGATGGCAAGGAGGACGCCTACTACGACTTCACCCCCTCTACGACCGTTTGGCCCGGGCCGTAAACCACGAGCGGGTGGTCAACGAACAAAAGCAGGCTGACCTCAGCCGGTCCGGAACCCTTCAACCAGATCCAAGTCGAGTTTGGCCGCACGATTTCGCCGATGGAGATGCAAACGGTCAACCAGTGGCTGGATGAGGACCACTACCAGTTAGATTTGGTTCAGCTGGCCCTAAAAGAAGCGGTACTGGCCGGTACGTACAACTTGAAGTACATTGAAGGGATCTTGCGGCGCTGGCGCCAGGGCCGCTTGACGGCGCCACAACAAGTGATGGCCGATAAGCACCAGTACGAGCTGGCGCGGGAACAACGGGGGAAGGGCGCCCGGGTTCAACCAGTGATAAACCATTAGTTTTAAAGGCGTCGCTTAAAAAACTGCACCCCGACCAAACTGAGTAGCCGGCAACCATTAATTAATCACTAAATCGTGCTGAAAAAGCCCCCGGTGCTTAGCTAAACGGGTATAATAAGGGTACTTTCATTAACGGAGGAATTACGATGAAAAAAGAACCTAATGACGACGCTGATGGTAGCGGCACTCCTCTGTGGCGGGGCCGTGGTCCCCGCCGTGCAGGCCCACGCCGACACGACGACCCAAGCAAGTTCATCATCATCCAGTACCACGTCAACGACCCACACGATCTCCAAATCCTACGTGGTGTACGGTGTGGGGGCGCCGGAGAGTGCCTACTCCACCCTGAATTCGACGATGGGGGTCGACTCCTCGTTTGAAAAAGCTGACCGCCACGGCGAGTGACTACGAGAAGTACATCGGCAACGGACGACCACCAACGCCGCCATGATTTCATCGGTTGCGATCGCCCCGTCCGACCCGGGTTCCGGGGTGCGGGTTAACATCAAGAAGTACGACGGCGAGTCCAACATCACCCAGGTGACGGCCCAACAGTACGCCATGGTGGCCCAGATGGCCGGGGTAACCGACGTCACGATCGTCGTGACCGCCAACCGGGCCGTGTCCGGTGAATCTGCTTTGACCGGGGTTTACAAGGCCCTGGCCGCTGACGGGCAGAACCTGGACAGCCAAAACACCAGCGCCGCCAACCAGGTCCTGGACGCCACCCAGGGGGCAATTAACGAAAACTCGGGCGACTCCTCGTACCCGGGTAAGCTAATGGCCGCCGTCGGGAACGTTTCTAAGCAAGTCGCCCAAGACAAGCAGGACGGCCAAACTGACGATTCCGCCCAGATCCAGGCCATCTTAACCAAGGCCCTGGAGAACCAGGGGATTGCCTCCAAGACCAGTTCTAGCGCCCAAACGACGATCGTCAACGCCCTGATTACCTTCCGGGATTCGCCGATCTCTAGTTCCAAGACCTACGTGAATAACGTGACTAACACGATCAATAACGTTAAAAACTCGACCGGGGATCTGATGAACAAGTCCAAGAACTGGGCCAACTCCGAAGCCGCTAAGACGGCGGTCAAGGACGCCCAAAACTGGTTCCAAAAGCTGATCGCCTGGATCCAAAACTTGTTTAACTAAGAAAGAAAAATAGAGGCTGGGAGAAAACACAGTTTTCTCCCAGCCTCTTGTTGTATTCCCGGATGTTAGACAGAACACGTGGTAAATAACCGCAGGCCTAGTGCCTAAGCAGGCCGAAGAACAGTGCGTTCCGCACTAACCGTTCGTCCGAGCTTAGTCATACGACCTGCCGAGAAGGTTATTTCCCACTTCCCTAAGATAACGTGCTCCCCCACCCGCAGGCCTAGTGGTAAGTCAGACCACAGAACACCACTGACGCGCTAACCTGTGTCCGAGCCTTAGCCCACGGCCTGCCTTACTGGTGGGTCACACTTCCAATAACGTGCTCCCCACCCGCAGGCCTAGTGGCTAAGTCAGACCACAGAACACCACTGACGCGCTAACCTGTGTCCGAGCCTTAGCCCACGGCCTGCCTTACCGGTGGGTCACACTTCCCTATTCCCTTGACCAATCAACCTCCGCCTGGGCCGCCAGAGCAGCGTCAATCGCCGTCAGTTCATCAGCGGTGAAGGTGGGGGCGTTGAGCGCCATGACGTTGGCGACAAGTTGTTCTGGCCGCGACGCCCCGGCGATCACGGAGGCCACCAGGTCACTCCTCAGGTCCCAGGAAAGGACCATTTCGGCCAGGGTTTGTCCCCGGTCGCTGGCAATTTGGTTAAGCCTTTTGACCGTGGCGAGGGTCTGTTCCACTTGGCTCGGGTGCAAGAAGGGGCTGGTCGTCTTGGCCGCCCGTGAGTCCGCCGGGATGCCGTTGAGGTACTTGTTGGTTAACAGGCCCTGGCAAAGCGGTGAGAAGGCGACCATGGCCTTGCCAGCCCGCTTGAGCTCAGGGAAGAGGTCGCTTTCGACCTGGCGGTTAAAGAGGTTATAGCGATTTTGGCAGACGATGTAGGGGGTCTTCAAGTCGTCAAAAATCGTCGCCATTTCCTTAGCTTGGGCGCCGGGTAGTTAGAAATCCCGATGTACAGGGCCTTCCCTTGGTGGACCAGCTGGTCGAGGGCCAGGGCGGTTTCTTCAAACAGGGTCTCTGGGTCGGGGCGGTGGGAATAAAAGATGTCAACGTAGTCTAACCCCAGCCGCGTCAGGCTCTGGTCGGCGCTCGCAATGATGCTCTTTTGGATCCCCACTCACCGTAAGGTCCCTCCCACATGTGGTAGCCGGCCTTGGTGGCGATCACCAGTTCATCGCGGTAGGGCTTTAGGTCGGTCCTCAACAGCCGGCCGAGGTTTTCTTCGGCGCTACCCGGGGTCGGGCCGTAGTTGTTGGCGAGGTCGAAGTAGGTAATCCCTAGGTCGAGGGCGGCCTTGATGATCGCCCGTTGTTGATCGAACGGGTCAACGGAGCCGAAGTTGTGCCAAAAGCCCAGTCCAATGGCCGAAAGCTTGAGGCCGCTCTTGCCGACCCGCCGGTAAGTCATGTTTTGATAACGATCTACTTTTAGTTGCATAATCATTCCTCCGCAAGCGTTTTCTTTTTAATAATAGCCCCGCAGGCCGCCCTTGCCAACCAAAGAAATGGCGCCGGCTATTCGTTTATGATAGGATGGTACTCGTAACTAATTTTAGGGGAACGAACATGAATAACTATCGTCGGGTCAGCCGCGGGATCCTGCTGGCGGCCTTGGCATCGGGGGAGCTGGGGGATTTCCGGCACGGTTTTGCAACTAATCTCGCAAAACCTGGCCATCCCAGCCCCGTGGATGTTGTCAATGCGGACCTTTTCCGCCGGCGTCTTACTGCTTGCCATTTCACTGGTTTTGTACGGTAAGAAGACCTTTGCTATTTTTGCTGACAAGCGCAGCGCCCTTTCGGTGATCACATACGCCATCTTCGGGCTGATGGCCAACCTCTTAACCTTTTACTACGCCATCCAGACCGGGAACGCCTCGATGGCGACGATTTTACAATACCTGGCGCCCCTCTTTATTGTGTTGGGCAGCGTGGTTAGGGGCAACGGCCAATCCGCAGCGACGTTTTGGCCTTTGTGATTGCCCTGGTCGGGGTGGTCCTTTGCATCACCCGGGGTGACTTCGCCCACTTGGCGATTCCGCTGGTTTCGCTGTTGTGGGGGATCGGTTCCGGGATCACCGCCGCCTTTTACGTCGTCTTGCCGCGCAAGGCTAACGAAACGAACCCGCCGCTGGTGGTGTTAGGGTGGGGGACGATGATCGCCGGGATCTTATTTAACCTCTACCACCCGTTTTGGGTTAACCCGCCTCACGTCACCGTCACCCTGGTTGGTTCGGTGGCGACGGTCGTCTTGTTCGGGACGGCGATCCCGTTTGGCCTCTTGTTAGAAGCCATTCACTTCGCCCCGTCCGACGTTGTTTCGATCATGGACGCGGTGCAACCAATCGTGACGACGATCTTATCGGTGATCTTTTTCAGCCTCAACCTAAACTGGGTGGAAGCGCTCGGGATTGTCATCGTCATCATCGCCATTTACATCCTACAACGGGGACGCCAACGCTTGGCGTATCGGGAATAGGGTGGATGTTATTGGCCACGTTTTCCGTTTGACATTCGAATAGACAACAAGAGGCCTGGAGAAAGCTGCTTTCTCCAGGCCTCTTGTTTTGTATTCAGCTAGTGCTTTATTGCTTTATTGCGTTGGTGTCGTTGGCGTTGTCGTAGGGGTGGAACTAGCAGGAGTTGGCGTCGAAGCAGAGTTGCTTGAGGAACTCGAACTAGACGGGGTGGAACTAGAACTCGAACTAGAGCTGTAGATCGAACTGGAACTGGAGCTTTCACTCGAGGAACTAGAAGAACTCGATCTTGAAGAACTAGAACTGGAACTCGTTGAACTAGAGGAGTTGGAACTAGAGCTCGAGGTGGAAGAGGTAACCGTCAGGGCCCACTTGGAGTCCTTGATTACCAACTGCCGGACCCCGTTAACTTGAACGGCTTCGACCGTGCTTGGCATCGTCCAATCGCTGGCGTGGTTTTCGGCGTCCAGGTACTGCATGACGTCCCGGTAGAGGTACTGAGCCGCCTTGGTGTACGAGGAGGAAATCGAGGTCTTGGCGTTGTCAAAACCAGTCCAAACCGCAATTGAGTAGTTCTTGGTGTAACCAGCCATCCAAGAGTCCATGACCCCGGAGTTGGTGTTGGAAGTTGTTCCGGTGGCTGCCGAGTATGCCGAGGTCGTCCCGGTCTTACCGGCTTGGTTAACCCCGGAGAGCTTGGCGGCCGTTCCGGAACCATCGGAAGAGTTGATGACCCCTTTGAGCATGTCGGTGATCATGTAAGCCGTCGCCTTATTCATCGCCGTTTTACCGCTCTTGTTGTAGTTGATGGTGTTGCCATCCTGAGTGGTAATGGAAGTGATGTAGTACGGCTTGTAGTAAGTTCCCCCGTTGGCAAAGGCGGCGTAAGAAGCGGCGATTTGCAGTGGGGAGACGTAGAGGCCGATCCCGTTAGCCAGGGTGTAAGCCGACTTTTGTGAGATCCCTAAGCCCTTTAAGAACTTAGTGGCCCGGGAAATCCCCACGGCTTGCAGGGTCCGGACGGCCGGCACGTTCCGTGATTCAACCAGGGCGGTCCGCATCGTCATCGTGCCCATGTACTGGTTATCAAAGTCGTGCAAGACGGTGTTGGTGCCCGGGAAGGTGAACTTGGTGTCGGACAGGGCGTAGTAGGTTGGCCACTTCAGGTACTGGATGGCCGGCCCGTAGTCCATGATCGGCTTGGCTGTTGACCCGGAGGAACGGTCGGTTTGCACGGCCCGGTTAAGCCCGTACACCACGTCCCCGGTCTTGCGGCCCCAAGCATGGCGACCACTTGACCGTTGTGCGGGTTGACGACGGCGACCCCGGTCTGCATCTTATCGCTTTGGAAGGGAACCGTGTTGTTAGCGGAGTTGTACAGTTCTTCTTGGGCCCCCAGGTCTAAGGAGGTGTGCACTTGCAAGCCGTCAGTGTTCGGGTTGTAGCCCTTGGCTTCCAGCTGGGTCAGGACTTCCTTGACATAGGAGTCCACCACCTTTTCGTCAACGCTAGAATCGTTGGAACTGGTGTTACCGTGGGTGGAATCGAGCCCGTCGGTGACGTTTTCCTTCATGGCGGCGTTGGCCTGGGCCTGGGTAATGTACTTAGCCCGGACCATGGCGGCCAAGACCTCGTTGCGCCGCTGGGTGGCCGGCTTAGTGTCGGTGTTGGCCGGGTTGTAGTAGGTTGGTGACTGCGGAATCCCGGCTAACAGGGCCAGTTGGGAGAGGTCCAATTCCTTTAGGCTCTTACCGTAGTAGTACTGGGCGGCCGTCTTCATCCCGTAAACCCCGTTCCCCATGTAGACCTTATTGATGTAAAAGTCGAGGATCTGGTTTTTGGTGAAGTGGCGTTCCACGTTGATGGCCAGCCAGGCTTCTTGGGCCTTGCGCTTGAAGGTTTGGTCCGAAGCGGCCGTCGAAAAGACCGACAACTTGACTAACTGCTGGGTAATCGTGGACCCCCTTGCATCCCGTTCGAACGGTGTAAGACGTTGTCGATCGCCGCTTCCACGATCCGGACCGGGTCCACCCGTGGCCTTGGTAAAAGCGGCGGTCTTCGATGGCAACAACCCCGTGCTTTAAGAGGGTTGGAATCTCCGAGTTCGAGGCGTATTCACGCTTCTGGGCCCCCAACCGCGAGATGACCTTGTTGTTGGCATCGTAAATCGTGGTGGTGGTTTGACTCTTGAGGTCGTTTTCGGTGATCGTGGGGGCGCTGGAGGCGTAGTAGAAAAACAGGGCCGCCAGTGCCACGAAGGCGAGGACGAAGAGACTAAGGGCCCACAAGAAGATTCGTTTTAGAATCGAGCCCCGTCCCCGGCCGCCGCGATCCTTGTGGGGGCGTTGGCTTCGCCGAGAAACTTCTTCATTATTCATGATCTGCTCCTTTAGCTTGGTTTGCGGCGATCAGTTGGTCAAGAGCTGGCAGGTAATCCAGCACCGGGTTGAGCCCGGTCTTGACCCGAAAGCCGCGATCTTTAATGGTGGTTAAGGGGACTGACTTGCGCCCGCCCCGTCCTTGCTGATCCCAAAATGCGATCAGGTCGGAGGCGGGGAGTAGGTAAGTTAGGCCAAGGGTGGTAAAACGGATGAAGGCAAAACAGACGCCCCCTGGGCCAGGCACCGCCGAAAGTGGTCAACCTGGTGTTGGTGGAAGTTCTTGAGTGGAAAAGAAAGTTTCCCCGGGTCTCCTTGGCGTCAAAATCGACGTAGTAACCCTGATAGACACCGTTATAATCAGTGGTCGAGGGCGCTTGAAGTAGGCCTCCTTGACCACGGCGGCACTGCGCTTGGGGTAGTCGACCTTCACCAGTTGGATCGGGGTCGGCTTTTTGTAGATCACCGCCTGCTCAGTGGCCAGGTAATAACGGTTAGCGTCGTTGATTTCTTTTTCCAGGGACATCCCCCGCTTGGCAAACCTCGAGGAGTGGGGCGCCACGATTGGCTGCCCCGCCCGACCAGCGTTTGGCGGTTGTTGCCCACTGGGGTATCTGATCGTCATCTCGATTTACCTCCTTAACTACACGTGTTACATTATACCAGAGAAAGCGGTCTAGCAATCTTTGTCAACTTAAAGATGGGGGAGTTTTTATGCAACGAATTTGGGTGAGTGGTTACCGGGCCTTTGAATTAGCCGTCTTTGACCCCAAAGACCCCAAGAAAACGATCATTGAACGGGTGTTAAAAGAGTTTTTTGACCCAGTGGCTGAACCAAAACGAGGAAGAAAGCTGGCTAATTACCGGCCCCCAGCTGGGGGGTGGAACAGTGGTCGGCCGAAGCGGGGCTGTCCTTAAAGGAAGATTACCCCCGTTTAAAGGTCGCCATGATGTTGCCCTTTGCCGACTTTGCCAACCGGTGGAACGAGGCCAACCAGGCCCAGTTAGCCAGCTTAAAGGCGAACGTCGACTTTAGTGCCGAGGTCTCCCCCAACCCTACCAGTCACCCGAGCAGCTACGGATGTACCAGCGCTTCATGTTTGAGCACACCGACCGGCTCCTCTTGGTTTACGATCCCGACCAGGAAAACAACCCGGACCAAAAGAGCAAGCCCTACTGGTTATACCGCGCGGCCAAGCGCTACCAAGAGGACTTTCCCGACTACCAAGTCGACTTAATTGATATGCCAGCCTTGGAGGAGGCGGCCAACGAGTGGGCGGCCGAGCAAAACGAGGGGAAAAAAATGACGGACTGATCATTAAGAAATGGTCAAGATGAAAAGTTACCCTTGAGTTTTAGACAGATTTTGGTAGAATAATAAAGTATTAACCAGTCATAACTTAGTGAGATGAGGTGTTGAGATTGGATAACATTAAATTCACTCCCCAAGATATTCTGCACAAGCAGTTTAAGGAGAAGAGTATCGGGAAGGGGTACGATGTCGATGACGTAGATTCCTTCTTAGACGATGTTATTAAGGATTACGATGCCTTCAACAAGGAAGTAACCCGGCTGCAAGACGAAAATGATCGTTTGAAGGCCAAGGTGGACGAATTAAACCGCCAAGTCGAAGTCGGTTCTTCCATTAGTTCCCGGTCGGCGGCGAGCCAACCGGTTTCGTCAGCTACCAACATGGATATCTTAAAGCGGCTGTCCAACCTGGAACGGCGCGTCTTTGGTTCCCAACTGGGTAACGACGAAAACGATTCTCACTTGCTATAATTGACCACAGGTTTTCGATGCAGGCTTTGGGTAATTGAGCACGGCAACGGTCGTGTTAGGAAGGTCCATGCTCGCACGGGCTGCGATGCCCGTAGTGTTTGTGCTCGCTGAAAAATAAGGCGGGGCACCGGCTTGCCCGGTGACGGCGGAAAAACGGGCTACGGTTTTACTATGCCTCAGTATTCCTGAAAAGTGCCACAGTGACGAAGCGTTAAGGGAAACCTTAACGGTGGAACGCGGTAAACCCCTCAAGCGGTAAACCCAAACTACGGTAGGGGAGCTTTGGATAGCGAATTGAAGCGATTCCAGGGGAGCGCATCTTGCGCTGAGATAGATGATTACCACGGTTCGGTCTTGCCTGAGGACCGGACTTTGACAAAACATGGCCTACAGAAGTCTGCATCCAGGCACCCGGGATTTATCCCGGGTTTTTTTGTACATAGAAAAGGGGCGCTAACCTTCACCCCAGCTTAGTCCACGGCCTGTTTAACGGTTGGGTCACACTCACAGATAACGTGCTCCTAGCCACGAGCCTAGTGGCTAAGTACGGGCAAAGAACGGTGCGTTCCGCACTAACCCCCGCCCTAGCTTAGCCCACGGCCTGCTTAACGGTTGGTTCGCACTCACTTACTATAGAAAGGCGGTAGCATCATGTCACAAATCGTCACCGGGCTGGTCGCCCACGTTGACGCCGGGAAGACGACCTATCCGAAGCCCTCTTGTACCACGCCGGGGTCACCCGTCAACTGGGCCGGGTCGATAAGGGGTTGGCCTTTTTGGACCCCGATCAATTAGAACAACAGCGGGGGATCACGATCTTCCCCCACCAGGCCGAGCTCAGCTTTGGTGACTTAAAACTCACCCTCCTAGATACGCCCGGTCACATCGATTTCTTGGCGGCCACCGAGCGGGTTTTAGCGGTGCTTGATTACGCCATCCTGGTGGTGTCCGCTCCCGCCGGGGTGCAAGCAACGACCCGGATCCTGTGGGACCTCCTGGACAAGTACCAGGTGCCGACCTTCGTTTTCGTCAATAAGATGGACGTCCCCGGGGTGGACCAGGCGGCGGTCTTAGCGCAGTTGCAAGACGAGTTAGACCCCGGTTGCCTGCCCTTTAAAGACCCCGCTGCCCAGTTCGAGGAGCTCGCCCTCCTGGATGAAGGGGTGATGGACGATTATCTGACGAACGGTGAAATCACTCCCGCCCAGCTCCGGAGCTTGATCAAAAACCGGCGCGCCTTCCCGGTTTACTTTGGCGCCGCCCTCAAGGACGAGGGAGTGGCGGACCTGATTAAGGGGTTAACGGGTGGACTCAAACGCCCACCCCGACGCCCGATTTTGGCGCCCGGGTTTTAAGGTTTCCACGACGAGCGGGGCAACCGGCTCACCTGGCTGCGGGTGACCGGCGGCAACTTGCGGGCCAAAGCGGAGTTGCTGCCGGGGCAAAAGGCCGATCAGCTCCGGGTCTACAATGGCGCTAAGGCCACCGTGGTGCAGGAGGTCGGCTCAGGGCAGGTTTGTACGGTGGCGGGGCCCACTAGCACCGTGCCGGGCCAGGGAATCGGGGCGGTTGAAGAGCAGGCCCAGCCCCGCTTTCGGCCGGTCTTGACCTACGGGTTGGATCAACGGGGAGCGCCCTTTGACCAATGTTTAGCCGCCCTCCGTCAATTGGAAGACGAGGAACCACTGTTGGGCGTCGTGGACGACCCGGCGACCCAGCGCCTTTACGTCCAGGTGATGGGGAGGTCCAACTAGAAATCCTGACCCAGCGCTTAGAAGAGGAATTTGGCCTAACGGTGGGCTTTGACGAGGGGCGGATCCGCTACCAAGAAACCCTGACCACCCCGATAGAAGGGGTCGGCCACTTCGAACCCCTGCGCCATTACGCCGAGGTTCACCTCTTGCTTGAACCGGGAGCCCGTGGGAGTGGCTTGACCTTCGCCAGCCAGTGCCACGTCGACGTCTTATCAAACGCCTGGCAGGGCCAAATTTTGACCGCCCTCAAGCAAAGGGCCCACCGGGGATCCTAGTCGGTGCCCCGCTAACCGACGTCAAGGGTACCTTGGTCGGTGGTAAGGGCAGCATCGTTCACACCGTCGGCGGCGACTTCCGCCAGGCGGCTTGGCGGGCCCTGCGCCAGGGGGGCTAATGGAAGCTGGCCGGGCGGGCAACCAACTGCTAGAACCCTGGTATAACTTTCAGTTACTGGTCCCCACCGAGGCAGTCGGCCACGCTTTGACGGACCTGCAACGCTTTGGCGGTGAAGTTAGCCAACCCCAAGCCGGGCCTGGCGACTTGGTGCGCTTGGAGGGGAGTGGCCCGGTCGCTAAGTTGCGCGATTACGCGGCGACGGTGCGGGCCTACACCCACGGCCAGGGGCAATTAACCCTGACCCCGGCAGGTAGCCGACCGGTAGCGGACCCAACCCCACTGATCGAGGCTGCCAATTACGATCCGGTGGGCGACTTGGCTAACACGCCGGACTCGGTCTTTTGCGCCCACGGGGCTGGTTACCCGGTCGCCTGGGATCAGGTCCCCAAACGATGCACGTGCCCTACCAGACGACGGCCCAGCCGCGGTAGTAGGGGCGGGCCCTCTTAATTTTCAGGCCGGGGAATAATAATCCAATTAGATTTTAATTAAAATTTTAATAATAAGGTTACTTGCGTGGCCCGGCTGGGGTGCTACAATGGGGAAAATGATAGAACGGGGGAAGACTATGACGGAATTAATGACGGAACAAACCGGGGGCGGGTCACCGCTACCGAGCTGACGAAGCGGCACCTGCTGGTGGTGGGCCAGACCGGCAGTGGCAAGACAACCACCACCCTGGCCCTCTTGTCGCAATTGCAACAAACCAGCCAGACGGCGATCATCCTGGACCCGACCGGCGAGTACGCCAAGCTCCCCAACACGATCACCTACCGGCTGGGGGTTAACGCCTACTTGGAGGCCGGGGCCTTAACGGCGCCGCAGCTATTGCGGGTGCTGGAACTACCGGCGGACCCGTGGTTGGTGACCAAGCTCGAAGCCGCAATCACCGCGCTACGGATCCAAAAGAACCTGCTCGCCACCCCCGGCGTCTACCAAAAGCGGGGGCGCCTGGCGAGTGAGTTTGAAGACCAGGTGGCTAGGTTGGGGGAGTGGACCAGCGATTACGACCTCGGTTGCCTGGTCGATCAGGTGGTTGAAGAAACGGTGCACCCCTACCCAGACGAGCGGGCCGACTACCGGCTCCTCGGCCAGGAGTACGACCGGGCGGCGCTGAACGCCCACTGGGACCAGCTGTTGGCCCTGCGTGAGCGCCTTAACGCCCCGGCGATGCGAACCCTCTTTGGCACGGTTCCCACCCCCGGCGCCGTTCAAACCGAGCTCAACTTCGTCTTGAAAATATTCATGACCCAGCGTAGCAACCACAAGACCCTGGTGCTCGACCTGGCGGCCCTCAAGCGGTACGGCCAGGGGCAAACGACGGTAATCTCGGTCCTCTTGGAGCGGCTGTTGGCCTTCCGGTTGGCTAAGCCGGGGCAGTTTGCGGTCAAGCTGGTGATTGACGAGGCTCACCGCTACTTGCCAAGCAACGGGGCGGCCCTAGCCCGTAACGGGATCTTCCAGGTCCTGCGCGAGGGGCGCAAACTGGGGTTATCCATGATCATGACCACCCAGTCACCGCTCGACTTACCGGCCGAGTTGCGCTCCCAGTTCCCCGACGTCTTGGTCCACCGCCTGACGACCCCGGAAGAGCAAACCGCCCTGGGCCTAGGAAGCAGCCAAGAGCAGCTGGCCACCGGACAGGTCCTGGTTTACCAAGATGGCCAGGAAGTTGCCGAAGGACAAGTTAACCTACCGGACTGGTGGGGAAAGGAGTAGACAATGGCATACATTCACGACCTACGCCAAAAGGTGGGCCACACCCCCTGATCATGACTAGCGCTTCGGGAGCCCTGGTCGAAGACGGCCGGATCCTCTTGCAGGAGCGGGCCGATACGGGCGACTGGGGCTTTCCCGGCGGCTACATGGAGTACGGCGATACCTTCAAGCAAACCGTCGTGCGGGAGTTTTTAGAGGACGCTGGCATCGCCGTGACTCCGGTCAAGTTGCTGGCAATCCAAGACGACGACTTTTACACCTACCCGAACGGGGATGCGGTCCAACCGGTCAACGCTTTTTACCTAGTTGAAAGGGTGCACGACCGTCAACAAACGCCCAAACCAAGCGAAACTTTAACCACTAAGTTCTTCGCCCCCACCGAGGCGCCCCACTTTTTTTAACCAACAGCACGCCAAAATGTGGCAACTGGTGGTAGCGACCCTGGCCCAATAGTGTGGTAAGATAAAAGGCAGACTGAAAAACGAGGTAATTAACGTGCAAAAATATCAACTGCTGGCGACCGCCGCGGCCGGCATCGAGGCCCTGGTCGGCAGGGAACTGCGGGACCTGGGTTACCAGGGACAAGTCGAAAACGGCCGGGTGCGCTTTGAGGGAACGATCGAAGACGTCATCAAGACCAACCTGTGGCTGCACTGCGCCGACCGGATCAAAATCGTGGTCGGCGAGTTTGACGCCTACACCTTTGACGACCTGTTTGAAGGCACCAAGGCCCTGGCCTGGGAGGACCTGTTGCCCCTAGACGCCAACTTCCCGGTCGAGGGGCGGAGCCGCAACTCTAAGCTCCACAACGTCCCGTCCGCCCAGGCGATCGTCAAAGGCGATTGTCGAAAAGCTCTCCCAGGTTTACCACCGGCGGACCCGGTTGGCCGAAACCGGGAGCCGCTACCCCTTAGAAGTGGTCATCAATAAGGACCACGTGATGATCCTCCTGGACACGACCGGCAGCTCCCTGTTCAAGCGGGGCTACCGCAAGGCCAAGGGGGCGCCCCACTTAAGGAAAACATGGCCGCCGCCCTGGTCATGTTGGCCCACTGGTTCCCGGACAACCCCTTCGTGGACCCGGTTTGCGGGTCGGGGACGATCCCGATTGAAGCGGCCCTGTTAGCCCACAACATTGCCCCGGTGCTCAACCGCGACTTTGCTTGCGAGAGCTGGGTTAACTTGGTGCCGGAGGGCTTATCGGATGCGGTGCGCGATGCCGCCGAAGACGCCGCCGATTACGACGTCGAATTGGACATCCACGGCTACGACATCGACCAAAACATGATCGACATCGCCAAGGAAAACGCCCGGGCGGCCGGTTTGAGCCAGGAAATCACCTTCAAGCAACTAGCCGTTAAGGACTGGCACACCGACCAAATTAACGGGGTCATCGTCGCCAACCCGCCGTACGGGGAGCGCTTGTCTGACCAGGAGTCGGTACGCGAGCTTTACCGCCAGATGGGGGAACTCTACCGGCCGCTGACCACCTGGTCTAAGTACATCTTGACCGCCGACCTGGAGTTTGAAAAGTTCTACGGGGCGCCGGCCACGAAGAAACGCAAGCTCTATAACGGGGCCTTGCGGACCGACCTGTTCCAGTACTGGGGTAAGAAGATTAGGTAGAGAGAAGTGAGTGCGCCCCAACCTCCTCGGCGGGCCGTATGACTAAGGATAGGGCGCAGGTTAGCGCGCCAGCGGTGTTCTGCGACCAGACTTAGACACTAGGTCTGTGGTTGGGAGCACGTTATCTGAGTAATCGTCAAAAAGAGATCTTTATAAACCAATAAAACCCGGTAATTCGCAACCAGTTTTGCGAGTTACCGGGTTTTAACACGGCACCAGGCCGATGATCATGATCACGAAGGCGGCCATGAAGAGTCAAATAACTGCCTTTTGGCGCCCAGTCATGGGTTCGACGTCGTTGGTTCGTTCGTCGATGTTAAAGGACTTCCAGTCTTCCTTGCGTTGGGCGTAGACGTAGGACTTGGTCGGGTCCTTTTTGAATCTTAGTGCCGTAGCGCATGACAAAGGCAATCGCGATCACGTCGACGATTACGAAGAAGATGATCCGCGAGACCAGGCCGTCCCCGGTGAGATCCCCAGCGTTTGGGAAGCCACCCCGGTGGCAAAGGGGTTAACCGTCTAGGCCATGTTACCGACCGAGGTGCCGACCAGGGCCAGGGCGACGGCGACGATTGAGTCAAAGCCACAGACCATCATCACCGGGATCAAGAGCGGGTAAAAGGCGACCGTTTCTTCGGCCATCCCGTAGGTGGAACCACCGAGGGCGAAGAGGGTCATCAAAATCGGGATCAGGACCTTTTCGCGCCCCTTGTAGCGGTTGACGATTGACGAGATCCCGGCGTCCAGCGCCTTGGTCTTGTTGACGACGCCCAAAAAGCCCCCGATAACCAGGATGAAGAGTGAAACCGAGATCGCCCCGTCGGTGTTCTTGTCACCGACCATACCGTACACCGGCGACATCACGACGTCCCAGAGTCCCTGGGGTTGGACTTGACGGTGTGGTAGGTGTTAGCGATCAAGTTCCCGCTGGAATCGGTCGAATACTTCCCGGCCGGAATGAACCAGCTTAAAACGGCAATGATAATGATGATAATAAACAAGATTGTGAAGGCGGACGGCATCTTAAAACGGTGTTGCTTCTTCTCCGGTTGTGCTTGCATTATCGCCACCTCCTTTATTCATGAATATGCTTACATGTCTAATTATACACAAACCAAGGAGGGGAACCAGGCGCCCCAAAATCCCCCTTACCGAAGAATGAGGGGGCGCTGAGAGTCGATGGGAAATTGATGAGGAAAATTAATGGATGGTTAGTCTTTCAACAGCAGGCGCCCCTGCGTTTCAAAGAGCTTGGCGACCTGTAATAAGAGCCCCTCTTGCCCCTTGCCGGCGACCAACTGGATGCCGAGCGGCAATCCAGCTTTGGTGAGGTGGGTGGGCAAGCTAATCGCCGGCTCGCCGGTCAAGTTGGCCTGCTGGGTGAACGGGGAGCGGGTTAACGACGGCAACCACTGGTCGAAGATGAACCGTTGCTGGGCGGCGGGGGTGAGGGCGTCGATGTCTCTCATCTGGTCAAGCTGGGCTTCAGAGACCATCGTTTGATCAATGCGCGGCGCCGTCATGGCCGTCGTCGGTGTCAACACCAGCGGGTAGGCTTCGTGCAGGGTGGCCATCTGATAGCCAGCCTGGTCCCAGGCGGCCAGGGCGTTGCTGTAAGTGGCGGCGGAGATGTGACGGCCGGTGCGGTAGAGCGCCCAGGTCAGCGGTTCCATGTCGTCAACGGTGACGGCCCGGCCCAGGCTAGCTTCGACCTGGTCAAACATGGCCGCCGTTTCGCCTTCGTTCATTAAATAGTAGGAATCGATTAGGGCCCGCCCGTCCGTGGGCACCTCAATTTCCTCAACTTCAAAGCCGTTCTGTTCTAAGAAGGTGGCCGCTTGGTGAACGGCGGCCACGGCTTCCGGGTCCACCGGGGTGCCGACCGGCGATTCGGTGGTAAAGCCCACCCGCACCGGCTTGACCGTTTGCTTGAGTAGGTCGGCAAAGGACGGCTTTTGCAGGGGCACCTGGAAGACGGCGGCGGGTTGGAGGGCCTGTAAAACGTCGAGCAGGCGGGCGGTGTCCTCAACGTCTTTGGTGATCGCGAAGCTGCCGGCCGCCCCTGCCAGGAGCGCCAGTCACTCGGCCCGGTGATTACCCGGCCCCGGGTCGGCTTTGAGGCCAATCGTGCTGGTCCAAGAGGCCGGGATCCGGATGGAACCACCGCCGTCACTGGCCCCGGCGATCGGGACCATCTTGCTGGCGACGGCCGCCCCGGCCCCCCCGGAGGAGCCGCCGGGGTAGTAAGCCAGGTTCCAGGGGTTGTGGGCGTCACCGTACATTTTAGAATCGGTGATGTTTTTAAAGCCAAACTCCGGGTAGTTGGTTTGACCGAGGACGATGAAGCCGGCGTTTGTCAGTGCCCGGGCAAGTTGCTACTCGATTGCGCCACCTGACCTTGAAACAAGCGGTTCCCGTTGGTGGCGGGCAGGCCCCGAAAGGTTTGGCCAAGCCCCTTTAACAAGAAGGGCACCCCTAAGAAGGGTTGGCCCCGATCGATAAGTTGATCCGCTTCATTTAGAGCTGCTTTTTCCCGCAACGAAATCACGGCGTTGAGCGCCGGGTTTTCTTCCTTAATCTTTGCCAAGCTAGCAGAGACCAGCTCCGTAGCGCTAACCTTGCCTTCCCGAACGGCCTGGGCCATCTCAGTCCCGCTCAGCGATAACAAATCAGTTGTCACAACAATCATCTCTCAATCATTTTTCCATAAGTATAGGAAAGAACCGGTGGGAAATCAAAACGGAAGAAAAACAAAAAGATTGTTAAGGTGACCGATACCTTTTAAAGCGACAATGTGAATTAGGCGTGAAAAGAGAAAGAAAGGAGGTGCGAAAAAACCGTTACAACGGCACTTGACGCGTATTAAGAATATAAATCTCGGTGGTCAATTTATAAAATGGTAAGTTGACCGATTGTGAATTGCGGGAAAGGGGAGGTGACGAGTGGCCAGGGGAGCAAAAAGAAAAAGAAGCTTGATTTTAGATTGGTCTAACTAGCGTTAATGTTAAATAAACAAACGCCAGGCTAAGTTTATATAATTGGTATAGATTAAATTAGGGGATTAGAAAAATCGCTTAAGGAGTGAGCGTTAAGTTAATAAGTTGTTAAATCATCGATAACTTAAAGTGATTGGTTTGCGTGTTGTATACATAGGCTTATCAACGAACTTTTTTCGGAATGTTAACGAAAATATAACAACTGTTGCACACTTGAAGCGTTGATAAATAGGGCTTTTATCGCCTTTTATATGTAGTATATCGATAGATAACCGAAACTTGAAAGAATGGCTGTTCAACTATAAAATAATTTTAATAGATAACTGTAAGGCTTGCTGTGCTCACAGGCCGTCTCCCGTGTAATTCATTTAGAGGATTGCATGAAGGCATCTAACAAGTGGAGCACGCAACTGCAACCACACGTTTATGGGTTACTGGGGGAGCTTTTCAGGGATCTAAGAAACTATTTTTAGGAGGAGTTAAGGCCTATGAGAAGGAACAAGTTTGGTAAGGGCTACGAAGAAAACAACCGGACAACCCACGTCAAGCTTTATAAGTCAGGTAAGAAGTGGGTTCAGTCTTTAATGTCCAAGATTGGACTGATCAGCTTCTCTGCCAAGGACGTTGAAGCCAACCTGGTAGAAAAAAGACGAGGAGCACCAAAAGAAGGGGCGTGCCCTGATTGATGCCACCTTAATTACCGGGGCAGTGCTAGGTGGGGTGTCAGTTCTGGGTAACCAAAACGCGATGGCCGATACCAAGTCCGTTGATACAACCACGACGGACGCCTTGGCTACCACCAACGAAGCAACGCTGACTTCAGCAAGCACGAGCACGACGACGTCCACGAGTGAAGATAGTTTGGCGAGCCTTTCCACGAGTGAAAGTCTCTCAAATTCACTTAGTCAAAGTATCGCAAATTCCCAGAGTGTCAGCACCTCTGTGTCAACTAGCCAGAGTATCGCTTCAACCTCGACGAGTAGCTCAACTAGTAACTCAGATAGCACTAAGTCGTCAACTTCCACGAGCAACAGCGGGTCTGATTCAGCTTCAACGAGCACTAACTCAACTTCCGCCAGTCAATTATCATCAACCAGCGTTGCTAGTGCCGCCACTTCCGTAAGTGCCAGCACCTCGACTAGCACCGCTTCTTTGGTAAGCTCATTATCCCTGAGCGAAAGTCAGCAAAGCGCTAGTGACAGTGCAACCCAATTGACAGCAACTAACGCCGCAGCAACTAACGTTATCAGCGCTAAGCAACTAGCCAAATTTAAGACGCTGTTTTCACGTTATGGGGCAGTGCCTTTTGTGGCGACTAGTTGGTTCCCTGTCAATAAAATAGACAATTTAAATAGAGACTTTTTTGTCCTATGCCACGACTAAATTTTGAATTTGAGTTTGATACTCATCTTCAAGTTGCTTTGGTGATTTGAATCTACAGTGACTGTGAATTCTAACTGTGTTGTAAAACGTTTCAATGTACTGAAAAACTAGTCGTTTAGCTTCGGAGTATGAATGGATTTTAAACCGATTTATCCATTCACGCTTAATCAAGGCATGAAACGACTCAATGCAGGCATTATCCCAAGGATAAGCTTTCTTTGAATAGCTTAATGTCATGTTAGCTGTAACTTGATTGTAAGCTTCAGACGTAAACTGACTACCACGATCACTGTGCATGATTAATGGCTTGCTAATATGGCGACTGTGCTTAGTCTTTTCAATAAGTGGGATGACATTCGATACCTCCAAGGTTTCAGATAAGTCCCAACCAATGATCCGTCGGGAGTACAAGTCCATAATACTGGTTAAATAAACGAATCCGTCATGAACTGGAATATAAGTGGTGTCAATGCACCAAACGGCGTTTGGTCGCAATGGATTGAACTGCTCGTCTAAAATATTTATTAGCTGTTTATCAAACTTAGAATTGCGAGTGGTAGTCGTCCAAGGGGTTAGGTAAACGGCGTGAATGCCAAGTTCACGCATATACTTACCAACAGTTCGTTCAGCGATCTTATATCCTTTTGAGCGAAGTTCTTGGGTGATTTCGCCGGCACCGTAAATACAAAGGCTTTTGAGCCAAATTGCTTTAATTTCACCTTGAATAAACTTCTTCCGAAGCTTTTGCGGTGATTGGTGATTATGACGCTTTTCTCGTTGATAGTAACCACTTCTTGAGATTCCAACATAATCACACATACCATTGATGGAAGGGTGGGATTCCAAAGCGTGATTTTGAACGTCCATTTCTTGGTATACCTTTTCGGTAGTTACTTGCTCAGAATCCCGATTGATTTTTTAATACTTCGATCGCTCCTTCAGCGTCACGAAGTTGACGCTTTAGTCGTGCAATCTCCTTGTCCTTATCGCTGGCAAAATTACCGGAGCCACGGCTAAACTCCCCAGTCTCAGTAAACAGCTTAATCCATTTATGTAATGTACTAGCCCCAATGCCTAGATTCTTACTTATTTCATTCATGGTCATGTGATCCTTGTTATCTAAGTAATACTGAACGGCCTGTTCCTTAAATTCCTTGTCATAACTGTGCTTCGTCATTATTTGATCCTCCAATTTACTTCCTTAATTATACTAAATCAGAGTCTCTATTTAACTTGTACACTTTTTATTCTAGGCCCGGCCCGCTTTTTACATTTCCTTTTGCGGGGGATCCCGATGCTGGTGATTTTATTTATCACCTACTTTGGCTTCAACATGGCGGCCCTGCCGGCGGCGATTTTATCCTTCACGATTGCGCCAGCCGCCTTTATCGCTGAGTACTACCGGTCCGCCTTCTTGGGGGTCGACGAGGGGCAATTTGAGGCTGCCCGTTCGCTGGGGTTGCCCTACCATAACATCATCTTAAACGTGATCTTGCCCCAGGCCTTCCGGATCGCCCTGCCGTCACTGGGCAACGTGATGCTCGACCTCTTTAAGGGTACTTCACTAGCGGCCATGATCACCGTGTCGGAAATATTTATGGAGGCTAAGGTGGTGGCCGGGGGCCGCCCAGGATTACATGTCGATTTACATCGTCGTCGCCGTGATTTACTGGCTGGTTTGTTGCCTCCTCTCCTTTGGTCAGAGCTTCTTAGAGGGGCACTTAGCCACCTGGTCGAAGGAAAAAGCTGGCTAGTAAATTATGTGCAAACTGACACAGTTGACCAGATTGTCATTGATTGAAAAAAGTACGAATTCGATTAACCCGTTATAAGCCCGGTTTGGCGCCTTTTGCGTCCCGGGCTTTTCTTATTTTTGATTATTTTGTGAATTTTGCCTTGTGAAACCGCTTTACCGGTGCTATCTTGTGACTAGCAATTATTTAAAGTAATCTACACGAGGTGAAAAAATGAACTCTAAGTTAAAGAAATTAATCGGTTTGAGTTTAGTTGCCATGGTCGGGGTCGGCCTGACCGCCTGCGGTAAGAGCCAGGATCAAAAGGTTGCCGACCAAAAGACCTGGACGGTGGCCACGTCGAGAACCTTGTACCCAACTTCCTACCACGACCCCAAAACCAAGAAGTTGACCGGTTACGACATCGAGGTCATCCGCGCCGTTGCCAAGGGGCTCCACAAGAAGGTGGTCTTTAAGGAATACAACGTTGATGGTCAATTAACCGCCGTTAAGACCGGCAAGGCCCAAATGGCGGTTAACGACTTTGCTATCTCCCGGAACGCAAAAACCAGTTCCTAATGTCTTCGCCGATCAAGCACAGCTTTTACTCGCTGTTGGTCCGTAAAGACGATCAATCCGGGATCCACTCCTGGGCCGACATCAAGGGGAAAAAGGCGGCTGGGGAAGCCGGGACTAACTACCAACGCCTGGCCCAACAATTAGGGGCGAAGTTGGTTAATTACGACAACGTCTCCAACGACGTCTACTTAAAGGGCGTCCAAAGTGGCAAGACCGACTTGATCATGAACGACTACTACCTGCAAAAGCTAGCCTTAGCCGCCTACCCGAACTCCGGGCTGGAAATCGATCCGGACATGTACTTCGTGACCAACGAAGACGGTAAGGGTGAAGGGATTGTCATCAATAAAAAGGACAAGGCCCTCCAAAAGGAAGTTAACGAGGAGCTAGCCAAGTTAAAGAAGGACGGCACCCTGACCAAGTTGGCCAAGAAGTTCTACGGCGCCGACGTTACCAAGAAGCCAAACGTCAAGAACCTCAAGTACTTCAAGATCTCAAGTAAGTATAAGGGAGAATAGCGACCACGTTCTCCAGCAAATAACATCAGGGGTGGGAGAAAACGCACGGTTCTCTCAACCCCTTTTTTCGTTGAAAGAACAAGATTGATGTGATAACACGCTTAATAAAGCGGGGCGCTATGATTCTAACTTTCAAAAGTTAGCTAAAATAGTTGCTTATCTTTAGTTAGTAGTGTAAAGTAAATGTATCAAAAAAATGTAACAGCAAAAGGAGATTGACACATGAAGGAAGAATTACTGAATTTAGCTAAGCAACGCCGCTCCATTTACGCCCTGGGCAAGCAGGTGGACCAAGACAACAACGAAATTGCCACTTTGATCAAGGAAACGATGAAGGCCGTACCGTCCGCCTTCAACTCCCAAACTACCCGCGCCGTGATTGCCTTTGGTGATGGTCACGACCAAGTGTGGGAAATCGTGCGTGCCGCCCTGCGGAAGGTAGTTGAAGATGACGATGCCTTTGCCAAGACGAGCGCTAAGATTGACTCCTTTAAGGCTGCTTACGGGACCGTGCTGTACTTTACCGACATGGACATCGTGCACAACTTAGAGGAACAATTCCCGTCCTACGCTGACAACTTCTACGACTGGTCCGAACAAGCCATCGGGAACGCCAACTTCGCCGTCTGGACGGCCCTGGCCGAAAACGGCCTTGGCGCTAGCCTCCAACACTACAACCCGCTGATCGACGACGCCATTCGCGAAGCCTTTGGCGTCCCAGCTTCCTGGCGTCTGCGGGCCGAAATGCCGTTCGGCTCGATCGAAGCCCCAGCTGGCGAAAAGGAATTCATGGACGACGCAGACCGCTTTAAGGTTGTCGACTAATCACAACAAAATTAGGCTCCCATTTCCCGGGAAATAGCTACGGGAAGGGGAGCCTTTTTGGTGCGCTGACAAATTGTTAAAATACTTTTGAAAATCTACTAACATCCCTGGAGAATCCACCCGTGGCCGGGTGAATTTGGTATAATAGACCTGCTTAATGTTCCGTTTTCAACAAGCGCTGCAAAGCCTGGTTGGCCAAGGAATGGGCGCCGTGATTTTGACTCTCGGATACCCACTGGGTGACCACGGTTGGCAGGGCGTCGATCCGCTCAAGCAATTGATCCAGTTCGGGTTGGTAATGCTTGGCGTAGCCCTTACCGATTGCGTCGGCCAAGAGGCGGCTATCGGTGTAAAACATCACCACTTGGTCGTGACCGTAGTTGGCTAACAGGTCGTCAAAGGCGGCCGTGGCGGCGGCAAATTCACCGTGGTGGTTATCGGCCCGGTTCAGGGTGGCGGATTGCTGGCGCTGCTTGCCACCGGCGACAATTAGCCAGCCCAGCCCAGTGGGCCCCGGATTACCCTTGGTGGCGGCGTCGGAATATAATTTAATCATAAACTACCTCACATGAAAGAAGAGAAGACTTTGGAAGAACAAAAACGCTACTTTTACCAGCAGGACCCGACCACGGCGGTGATTTCGTGGTCATGGACCTTCATCATTTTAATCATCGGCGTGGTGATCTGGCTAGAAATTACCCACTTTCAGTGGATCACGGCGGCCTTTTTGGTGGCCTTTTTCGCGGTGGCGGCCCTGGCCGTTTTCCGCCGAACGATGACGGTCAAAAAAGACGAGATCGTCTTCAACCGGATCCTGCAAAAGGAGTACATGGTGGTGCCTCTTGACGAGATTCGCCAGCCCCGCTTTACCCGCCACACCTTGTCGATCACGGTTCGCGGCGAGGTGATGACCTTCACCTTTAGCCACCGCTCGATCACTTCGCTTAGGGCCATCTTAACCGATGCGACCGCCCAGGGGCAAATGGGAAGCGAGGAAGCTTAGTGGCTTACTATCTTTTGTTCATCGTTGCCTTAGTTGGTTTGGATCAGTTCGTTAAGTACTGGGTCAGCGCTAACATCGCCCTGGGGACTAGCCACGGCTTTATTCCCGGCCTAATGAATTTAACCAACCTGCACAACGACGGGGCGGCCTGGAGCATTTTAGAGGGGCAGCAGTGGTTTTTTACCTGATTACCTTAGCGGCCGTAGTGGTGCTGGCTTACCTGATGAGGCAATGGCGCACCAACCGGTGGAAAATGATCGCCCTGTCCTTGATCATGGCCGGGGCGCTGGGGAACTTCATCGATCGGGTCCACCAGCATTACGTGGTCGACATGTTTGAACTACTACCGATCAACTTTCCGGTCTTTAACGTCGCCGATTCGTGCTTGACCGTGGGGGTGATCGCTTTAATCATCATCATTTTAAAGGAGGACTAACGTGGACCAAACAACGCAAACTTTAACCGTCACGGACGGGATGACCGGGCGGATCGACAAGGAATTAGGTCACCACTTTCCCCAGTTCTCCCGCTCCCAGCTCAAGCGCTGGATCGATGATGGCACCGTGACCGTTAACGGCCAAACCGTCAAAGCCAAGTACCAACTCCAAGCGGGGGATCGGGTGGTGATTGAACCGGAAACGCCGGTCGAAATTGACCTGGAGCCGGAAAACATCCCCCTCGACATTGTTTACGAAGACGATGACGTCCTCGTCGTCAATAAGCCCCAGGGGATGGTGGTGCACCCGGCCCCGGCCACCCCAACCACACGCTGGTCAACGCCCTGATGTACTACGCCCCCTTGTCGTCGATCAACGGCGAGTTGCGGCCCGGCATCGTTCACCGGATTGATAAGGATACTTCCGGGCTCTTGATGGTTGCCAAGACCGACCGGGCTCACCGCAGCCTGACCGCCCAGCTCAAGGAAAAGAGTAACCTGCGCGAGTACGTTGCCCTGGTCCACGGGGTGATCAAGGAAAACGAGGGGACGATTGACGCCCCGCTGGCCCGCTCGCCCAAGGACCGTAAGAAGCAGGCGGTGGTGGTTGGCGGGCGCCACGCCGTTACCCACTTTCGGGTCCTCAAGCGCTACCAGCACTACACCTGGTGGCCTGCCGGCTCGAAACCGGGCGGACCCACCAAATTCGGGTGCACATGAAATACATCAACCACCCGTTGGCCGGCGACCCCTGTACGGGCCCCGCAAGACCTTGCCGGGCCACGGTCAGTACCTGCACGCCCGCTTACTGGGCTTTGAGCACCCGGTCACGGGCGAGGAAATGGTTTTCACGGCCCCCTTACCGGATTACTTTGAACAAATGTTAAGTTACTTAGATCGCACGGACGCATAGTAAAATGATGAGATGAGGGAGGGATCCTGATGGTAAAGCGGTATTTAATCCTGGAGGACGGGACGGTGTTTGAGGGAGAGGGGTTTGGCGCCCCGGCCGTTACCTTTGGCGAGGTGGTCTTTAACACCGCGATGACGGGGTACCAAGAAATCATCACCAACCCGATCTACCATAACCAGATCGTGATCTTCACCCAGCCCAACGTCGGCAATTCCCTGATCCACTCCAACGTCTATGAATCGATCGAACCGCCGATCAAGGGGGTGATCGTCCGCCACCTAGCTAACATAACCGCACAAAAGGGCCGTCACCGGATGACCTTAGATCAGTACCTCAATTTGATCAACGTGCCCGGGATCACCAACGTCGATACCCGGGCCTTGATCCGTAAGTTGCGCGAGATTGGGGGCGCCGTCCGGGGGTCGATCGTCCCAGTCCCCGACGCCCACGCCTTCGACCAACTGCACGCCACCGTTTTGACGAGCCAACAAGTGGCTCAGGTGGCCACCCCCAAGCCCTACCCCAACCCGGGGTCGGCCGTTCCATCGTGGTGGTCGACTTTGGCCTTAAAAACGGGATCCTGCGCGAACTGTCGCGACGCAAGTGTAACCTCACCGTGCTGCCCTACACGGCGACGGTCGATCAGATCATGCGGCTCGATCCGGACGGGGTCGTCTTGTCGTCTGGGCCGGGCGACCCGCACAGCTTGAAAAAATCGGTGCTCAAGATGATCCAAGAGCTCCAGGAACGGGTACCGCTGTTTGGAATTGGTCTGGGCCACGAACTATTTGCGATGGCCAACGGGGTTCAAGTGGACCGGGTACCGGTGGAAATTCACGGTATGAACCACCCGATCAAAGAAATCATCACCGACCACGTGGTCTACGCTAACCAGGGGCCGGCTTTCAAATTCAGCGCGAGTCGGTCAACCGCGAGAACCTGTTTGTGACCTACGTGGACATGCTGACGGGGGCAGTCCAGGGCCTGCGCCACCGGCGTTATCCGGCCTTTTCGGTCCAGTTCTTCCCGGACGGGTCACCAGGCCCTGATGAAACCGACCCGCTCTTTGATGAATTCATGGAAATGACGCGGGGCACAGAGGAGGATTAAGATGACGGCAGTATTAATCATTGGTGCGGGGGCCGACGACTTACAACATGGTAGCGAGCTGGATCAAGCCACCGTGGAAGTCGCCAGTGCCCTCAAAAAGCACGGCTTAGAAACAATTCTCTTGAGCGACAACCCCTTTTCATACGCCCTCGATGACGACCGGGTGATTGACCACCCGGTGGTGGCGCCGTTAGGGGTTAAACAGGTGGTCGACTTGATCAACCGGTTTGAGCCGACCATGATCATCCCGACCCTGGGGAGTCGCCACTCCTTTGAGTTGGTGCAGGCGGTCAGCGAAACGGGGATTTTTCAGGAACGCGGGATCCATTACTGCGGGGTGCCCGAGGCAACGGTTCGCCAGGTCAACAACCCGGTCCTCTTATCCCAGACCCTCAAGCAGCTGGGGGCCTCAACCAAGCTGATCCGGACGGTGAGCGATTTTCAGGGCGCCGCCGATTTAGTCGCCCAGGTTGGTTACCCGGTGATCGTACGGGCGGCCCTACCTAAAAAGCAGGCGCCGCGCCGGATTGTCCACGACAGCCGGGAGTTGCAAAACGCCGTGGCCGCCGGGATCCAGGAGTCACGAGCGGGCCAAGTGATGGTCCAACAATCCCTGGCCGGCTTAAAGGAAATTGAGGTCCTGGTGATGCGCGATAGTTCGGGGACGATGATGAACCTGGCGATGGTGGAAAACCTGGACCCGATTGGGATTCACGCCGGCGATTCCGTCGCCGTGACCCCGGCCCAAACCTTGATGGACCGGGAAATCCAAGACATTCGCAACGTCGCCTTTGCGATCACCCGGCGCCTGCGCATCGTCGGGGTCAACCACGTTCAGTTTGCCCTCGACCAGGAGCATCAACGCTTTGACGTGGTCAAAAACTCACCTTACTTCGACCGGATCGCTAGCTTTGTCGAGGTGGCGACCGGGTACCCGGTCGCCACCGTTTGCGGCCACCTGTACGCCGGCCAGTTGTTACGGAACATCAAGTTAGGGCCCAACTACTCGCGCCACTTGGCCCTGACCGAACCGGTGATGGACCGGACGGCGGTTCGCCTCCCGACCTTCCCGATTGAAAGCCTGCCGGGGCAGCGCTGGGAGTTGCAGACGGAAAAGCAGTCGGTTGGTTCGGTGATCGGGATCGGCCGTTCCTTTTTAGAGGCGATTATTAAGGGTGCCGCCGCTTATTACACACCGACCAACGAGCAAATCATCAAAGCAATTGCCACCTTCTCCGATGACCGCTTGGATGAGCGGCTAATTCACCCCCGGCCGCACCGTTTACTGACCCTGTTAGAAGCCTCGCGCGCGGGTATTCCTCGGATGAATTGACCGAGTTGACCAAGATCGACCGCTACTACTTCGACCAGCTCAAGCGGGGACCGACTTGGTCCGGCGCCTAAACGAAAACCAGGGTTCACTGGACATCCTTCGGGAGGCCAAGTACTGGGGGCTGTCCGACGACCAAATTGCCCAGTCCTGGGCGATCAGCCCGCAAAAGGTGGCGGACCTGCGCGAAGAAAACCAGCTCCACCGCGTTTATAAGGAGGTGGACCCCTCGGCGGGGGAATTTGATGAGCACCCCCACCGCTTTTACGCCACCTTTGAAACCGAAAACGAGAGCGACGCCACCGCCGGCCCCGGGCCCTGATCGTTGGCGATGGGCCCCTGCAAGCTGGGGAACAGTACCGCTAACGATTACGTGTTGGCGATGATTGCCCGCGAACTAAAGCACCACCAGTACCCGGTGGTTAGCCACCCAATACCCCCCATTCGTTGTTAACGACCCAGTGGTTGAGCGACAAGGTTTACCTCGAGCCAATGACCGAAGAGGCGGTCGCTTCGGTCGCCCGGCTCGAGCGGCCTGACTACGCCTTCGTCCCCGCCGGTAAACAGGAGCTGGGGCGGGCAATTGAGCGGGTCAGCCCCACGGCGAAGGTGGTGGTGATTGAAGCCACCCAGATCCCCAAAAACGTGGTTTCCTCAATCCCGACCCTCGAGTTTAACGGCCTCTTTGACGGCCAGGTAGTCTACCAACTGGGGGTTACCGGCGAACTGAAGGACCAGGGAGTTGGTAAGTATCAAACCCTGGCCAAGCGTTACCCGGCCCACTTAGAGTCGGACCTGGCCACCAAGGTGACGGCCACCAGTGAACGGGCGATTAGCCAACAGGAAACACCCGGTTTGTATCAGGTCCTCTACCAAGTCGATGGGGGACGCCGAGGGGGTCCACGAAGACGTCTCACCCCTGACGGCCCCAGACATCGCCTTTATGACCAAGGTCTTGGGAATGAACCTGACTGCCATTTGGGTCCGCTTAATGATTGGGCGCTTCTCGGTCAGGCCTTGGTCAAGGCTAGTCACGAGGGAACCACCTACCACGACGCCATCTACCGGGCCCACTTCCCCTACGCCGATTACCACCTAACCAACCAAAAGTCGGCGCCGGCCACCGTGATCGGGGCGCAGATTGAACGCGCCAACAAAGGGAGTGAACAATAACCCTCTCGCACACATTACCAAACCAAAAGGGGTCGGGAAAAACTCTGTTTTCCCGACCCCTTGTTGTATTCACGAGGGTTAGACAGAAAACGTGGTAAATAACCGCAGGTCTAGTGTCTAAGCAGGCCGAAGAACGGTGCGTTCCGCACCAACCGTTCGTCCTAAGCTTAGTCATACGATCTGCCGAGAAGGTTATTTTCCACTCTCGTAGTAATGGTAAACCGGGACCGTGATGGGTTGTGGTGCCCGGTAGTTGTCGGCAAACAAGTCGTGAATTAGTGCCAGTGAACCGGAAGAAAAGGGGTGCACGGCGTCAAGCACCACCCAAGTCACGTCCGGAGACAGTGGTGGGGTCGTCAAAGAACCGGTGTAATTAAAGTAGCCCTGGTTGTTAGCAAAGAACTGGTTTAAGTAGGCGGCACCGGCCTGACCGTTAATGACGGGAGCGAAGTCAAAGCCGGCTTCACCATCGGCGGCCCTTATCCCCAGCATGGCTAAGACCAGGGTTTGCCCCTGGTCGTCTTGGTAGACAAAGTGGACCTCGGCGTCTTGCCGCTGGCCATCAAACAGGTGCTCGCTGTGGTCGTGGAAGTGGAGGCGCAAGAAGTGGTAATGGTGGTTCCCTAGCGTTAAAGTGCCAGCGCCGATAAACTGGTCCCCAGACGAACGGGGGTCGCGGGTCAGCGCCTGGTCGCCGACAAAGGAGACGGTTAAGGGCTGGTCGGCGAGGGGCGTGGGGTAGTTTGCTCTAAAACGATGTCGATGGGTGACTGTTGGCTAGCGGGACCTTGCCACTGGTCCTGGGTCTGGTAATTGATGTATTCCATGAAAAGACACCTCCAAATAATTACCCTTATTATAGCGGGTTATACAATCGCTTTCTAGGGAATTGGGAAAGGCCGGAAGAAAATTAACTTGTCCAGTGTTAGCTAAGCACCGGCCCCTTACGACACCCACTTTTTGATCAGGGCTTCTCGATGGTCGTCAATGTAAGCGAGTAAGTCGCGGACGGGTTGGGAAGGGGTGTTGGAATAAATTAGGCCGTAGGGCAGGGTGTAGGGCGTTTCTAAGGGGATGGTTACCAAGTTGGGGTGGTTATCCTGGAAAATTTTTGGGTGATGAAGATGTAGGGCTGCACTTCGCTTAAGGCGATCGTGTCTTGGCCAATCGTTTCTGCGTCATGGATGGTGGCGTGGGGGATTTCACGCAGAATGTCGGTTCGCAAGGCGTCCAGTTGGCTCGCTACGCCCGGGATCGAAAGGGTAATGGTATAGGGGCGAGGTCCTTAATGGTGACGGAGGTTTGCCCGCCAGGGGGTGGTGGTGGTTGACGGCCACGCCAAGGGGCGTTTGGAAGAGTTCGTAAAACTGACACTGCCCCTGCCAAGCGATGTCGCAATAAATGGCCTCCAGCAGGTCGCACTTTTGCCCCAGCAGGTCAAAATTATTGTTCATCTGACTTAGTTCGGCAACTAGGTTCAGGATTTCAAATTTAAGCGGGAGCCCGTCTTCTCTGGCCATCGTCATCGTATCAATTAAAACCCGGGCCCGAAAAAATCGGGGAGGTGCCAATCTGCAGGGTTTCCTTGCTGTCTTCTTCAATCTGTTGCGCCCGTGCCAACGCCTGATTGGAAAGGGCGATTATTTTTTTTGCCGTCTTCGTAAAGGGCTTGGCCAGTTGGGGTCAACTGAACGCCCCGGTTGCTACGCTTAAACAGGGTCACCCCGCAGTGCTCCTCAAAGAGGCTGATTTGCTGGACCACGGCGGGGTCGAGATGAAGAGGGTGTTCGCCGCCCAGCCAAACGAGCCCTCCTCTGCGACCCGGATAAAGGTTTCTAGTTGTTGAACGTACATTGCCAATCGTTTTCCCTTAACACCATCATAACCTTTCTGAAATTCTCAGGCAACGGCGGTGGGGGTACACTAGAGCCAACAAGTTACAAAACGATCAAAGTAGAACGGGAAAGAGGTCATCAATCATGAAAACAATTGTGATTACCGGCGCTTCGTCTGGGATCGGCAAGGCGACCGCCAAGTACTTCGCTAACTAGGGCTGGCAAGTGGCGGCCACCATGCGCAACCCGCCCCAGGAAACCGAATTAACGGCGTTGAAGAACGTAAAGCTTTTTCAACTCGACGTCACCGACAGACAATCGATCGCTAAGGCTTACGAAGCGATCCGGATGGAATATTGGACCGTGGATGTCTTACTTAACAACGCTGGCTACGCCCTGTTTGGACCACTCGAGCTATCAACGGAAGACCAGATCCGACGGGCTTACGACACCCTCTTGTTGGGGACGACCCTGGTAACCCGCCAGTTTATCCCCATGTTACGCGAGAATGGCGGTGGCAGCATTATTTCGCTCTCCTCGGTCGGTGGTGTCTTGGTTATGTCCGTATAATTGGTGTAAATTCTAAATAGGACTTTGTGAAATCTGAAAGGAACTTCATTCCTAAATTGCAAGATTAAGTGAGCCACCCGGCCACGGAGTGGCCGAGGTTTATACTGCTAATGTTTCAGGGTCAATTATCTTAAGTATTTCCTCTTCAAATCTGTCTAGAGAAGACTTACCACCAAGAATCTTTCTTGGGTAGGAGTTGAGCCTCAGGTTTGCTTGTCCAACGTCAAATTCACTGAACAATTGTAAACTGGTACCTTTAGTGATACTTCTACGAAGGAGCCGATTGTTGTTCTCGTTGGTCCCTCGTTGCCATGGCGAGTAAGCATCAGCATAGTATACTTGGTCAACTTCATTAGCGACCTCAAAGAACTCACTACCATTGTCTGGAGTGATTGTTTTAAAGATCTCGTCAAAGTAGTCACCTGTAAGCTCTTTGAGCTTGGTAATAACTCTAGAAACCGCATTAGGCGTTTTTGATGTGATCTTAAAAGCAAGGTTATACCTGGTAAGTCTCTCTGCGAGAACGAGAATTACTGGATCTTCAGCTGACTTTTTACCTTGAACGGTATCTATTTCCCAATGACCGAAAGTGGTGTGAGTTTCCACCTCTTTTGGTCGTTGGGAAATGTTCTTACCTGGCTGTTCACGCTTTGGAGTTCGACCATATTTGGCCTTAGTACGCCGAGTTTTCTCTAGAAGGTCAATATTCTTCGTTCTTAGGAGTCCCTTATCAATCCAGTTGTAAATGGGCCTTTCCGATGCGGGAAGCTTTACGTCGTCATTAACAAGCGATTCTGCAATCTTGAGCGTAGCGTAAGGTGAGCATTTTTGCGAATCTAATGATTCAAACTTGTCATGATCCTTAAAGTCAAATTCGCCCAACATAAGATCATCAAGCAAATTAATGATTTCAGGAGATGATTGATAAATTGGTGTTCTGCCACAGTTAGGCCTGCTTTTTTCACAACGTTCTTGAGCCGTATAAGGGTCATAGTACTCCTTGTAGTAGCAGTAAACCTTACCGTTATTCGACTGTTTGGACATTTTGGTGACCATTCCTCGCTTAATCTCACGATCAATGGTCCCGTGAGCAACACCTATATACTGGGCAATCATTCGGTTAGAGTATTCAAGCTCTTTAAGTACAGAGATCTTAACACGATCATCGATCGTCAGGTGAGAACCTTTAGATCTAGTAGAAACATTAGTGTCTGTCGTGATATCATTTAAGTGCGTCATTGTACGTATCTCCTCATTTTGGTTTGGCCACTTAAAATGATACACGATACGTCACAATGACGTTTTTTATTTTGCCAATGACTGGCTAACCTCATTCTACAATTCGCCCCTAGTTTAAAAACGACAAGAACGACAACCAAGTTTAAGCTTTGCTTGTCGATTGGTGTTATTGTCGTTTTTAACTTATAATTTAAGGCGGCAATTAACTGTAAAAAGATGAACAGATTGCAACAGCAAATAGGATTGCTGACCAGGCGCAACAATTAGATTTAACTACTCACAAGCAAACACAACCTGACTTACCACAAAAAGTAACAGCTAAATCGGCAAATGAAGAAAAACATGGTTGGCTTTGGCGAATAACACATTAATACTGCTGGTTTTGTAATAATAGTAAAAATCTAATTTCGTCCGAACGGCAATCTTTTTCATTATTCATGTGATACAATATAGATAATCGTCTATGTTTAATGTGGAGGAATTTACTGATGCACTATGAGTATAAAGATTTGGCATCACTTTTAAAGGTGGTTGCTGAACCTAACCGTCTTAAGATTTTAGAAATGCTGTCCTGTGGTGAGATGTGTGGGTGTGATATACTTGCACACTTTAACTTTACACAACCGACTCTATCCCACCATATGAGTATTCTGGAAAAAAGTGGATTAGTTAACGTAAGAAAAGATACTAAGTGGCACTATTATTCTTTAAATTCAAACAAAAAAGAAGGACTGATTAGTGAATTAACACAAATACTATCTAAAACTGACCATTGCATATGTAAGGATTCACATTCAAACTGTTAGCTTTTTTATTTTGCATTATACATAGATAAATATCTATATGGAGGGCTATTATGCGTACTTCTAAAAATTTATCATTCATGGACCGTTATATGACCTTATGGGTATTTTTAGCTATGGCACTGGGAATTATTAGCAGTTTAGCTTTTCCATCGCTCCCTAAAATAATTAATAGTTGGTCTATCGGTACAACATCAATTCCAATAGCAATAGGCTTAATATTAATGCTATATCCACCACTAACCAAAGTTAATTATGGCAAAATGGGTGATGTATTTAAGGACAAAAAGGAACTTGCTTTTTCATTAGTTCAAAATTGGATCGTTGGCCCTATTTTAATGTTTGCTCTTGCTGTTATCTTTCTACACAATTATCCAAACTATATGATTGGTTTAATCATGATCGGTTTAGCACGGTGTATTGCTATGGTTATTGTGTGGAATGAATTAGCGCAGGGTAATAACGATTATGCTGCTGGTCTAGTAGCTTTTAACTCAATTTTTCAGATTTTGCTATATTCCGTTTATGCATACTTCTTTATTAGTGTCTTACCAAAATTTTTTGGGCTACAAACACAGACAATTAATATTACAATGAGTGAAATTGCTAAAAGTGTTTTTATTTATCTTGGTATACCTTTCATTTTGGGCATTGGTTCTCGTTACTTTATCATTAGCACAAAGGGTAAAGAATGGTTTGAAGATAAATATGTACCAAAAATAAGCAGAATTACTACTTGGGCTTTACTCTTTACAATAGTAGTGATGTTTTCTGTCAAGGGTGCAAAAAGTAGTTCAACTACCAATGGACGCAATAAGAATTGCTGTTCCTTTATTACTATATTTTGTCTTAATGTTCTTCATAACCTTTTGGATTGCGAAAAAAGACTAAAACTAGTTATTCAATTTCTGCGACACAATCTTTCACCGCTGCAAGTAATAACTTTGAATTAGCTGTTGCAGTAACAGTCGCTATATTTGGCTTGAATTCTGGAGAAGCATTTGCTGCCGTTATTGGCCCAATGGTTGAAGTACCGGTAATGATCTTATTAGTTGATGTAGCACTATGGATTAAAAGAAAATATTATGATTAAGGAGTAACCAAATGAAAAAATCTATTTTCTCTGTACCGGGAATTCATGTCGAAGCCAAATGGCCGAAGGATACGCAAAAGAACTTTTTCCTTCCGATAAATAAGGTCAAGTCCAAAATGTTGGTGTAAATTAAATTCCGCGAATTTATCATTTCACAAGCTTAAGCATACCGGCTTCTTCTGAATTGTCATCTTTTTCAATCCCGTGGTAAACGGTCATATTTAAGTACCGTGGACCAGCAGCCCATTTTTCATTCTGTTCAATCAGTAGTGCTCCCATTAGTCGCAAGACGCTTAGATCATTCGGGAATATCCGGATTACACGGTCACGACGACGGATTTCTTGATTAACCCGCTCAATTGTATTATTCGTCCGGAGACGCTTCCTTAGCTCCTCTGGGAGCTGGTAAATCACCATTAATTCGTCAAAACTATTTTCTAATTTCTTCACCACCTTAGGGAACTCGGTCTGCCAATCTTTAACCAATTGGTCACGCCGTTCAACCGCTTGGTCGTACGTTGGAGCATTAAATAAATCTTTGAGTCGGTTAGCAACTTCTTTACGATCCTTGAGTGCCAGAATACTTGTACAGTCATTACTAAAATGAAATTGACATCTCTGCCATAGGCTACCCTGAAATTGCGTAGTGATTGCATCCTTTAAGCCACAATGAGCGTCTGAAACAAACATATCAACGTTGGTAAGGCCCCGCTGTTTAAGTTCACTAAAGAAGTCCATCCATGCAGCTTTTGATTCACTATCACCGATATCAAAACCGAGCACTTCTCGACGACCGCTAGGGTCGATTCCAATCGCAACGAGTAAGCTATTACTTGTCACAACGTGACCACGGTGTACCTTAAATAAAATTGCATCGGCATACACAAAAGCATACTTTTGCGTAAGGGGACGTCGGTTAAAATCCAGCACTTGGTCGTCCAAATTATTGCATAAAGCCGAGACCGTACTTTTAGAAAAGGTTGTCCCACATAACTTCTTAGTAATCTCAGCTACTTTACGTGTTGAAACACCTTGGATTACCATTTCCATTAATGCCAAATCAAAGGCCTGCTCACTACGCTGGTAGCGTTTGAACAGCTGTGTTGAAAAATTGCCATGACGGAGTTTAGGAACGTGTAGTTCTAGAGACCCTACGCGGGTGGTAAGCTGACGAACCCGATAACCATTCCGTGAATTGGTTCGTTCATCCGAACGTTCATAAGCCTTAGCTTTAATCTGCTCAGTCGCTTCGGACTTAAGAATTTCGTCAAGGATCTTGGCCATAATTGATTGCATGGCCTTATCCCGATCACCTAGTAATAGTTCCTTTAATTCGTCATCTTCTAAATTTAATTCAACCTTTGGCATAATGAAGTTCCTTTCAGATTTCACAAAGTCCTATTTAGAATTTACACCAATTATACGGACATAACCTTAACGAAAGTTGTCCCACTATGTTGCGGATCGGTAAGCAACGCCTGAGATGTAAAATTGCCAAGATTCGTTCATGGCGAAGACCAACGTCGTTGATAAATACTGTTCCATTGCCAAAGCAGTTAAACACAAGGCACTTACGATGGAAAGTAATGTCTCTCAAAAGGACGTGTCTAAGTTTACCGGTGTGTCACCTAGTACCATTGGCCGACTCTAGACAGTGATCAAGCGCTCCTTCGTTTTAATAGTCGCACTTTACCCACTAATATTGCCATTGATGAGTTCCGTGGTCCGCAGGGGAAGTATTGCTTCATTATCGTTGATAATAATACCTCACAAATCTACCAAATTCTCCTGATCGGCTTAAGAGTAGTATTACGCATTACTTTGATCGCTTCTCGCTAAAAGAGCGCAAACGAGTCAAATCGGTCTCGACAGACTTAAACAGTTACTATCAAGGCCTTGTGCGCCGCTACTTCCCAAACGCAAAGCTGGTTGTGGATCGATTCCACATCGTTTCAATGCTTACGCGGGCGTTTAACCAAGTCCGGGTCGCAGTAATGAAGCAATTCGACCCTAATACGCGTGAGTATCGGGCATTGCAGAATTCGTGGCGACTGTACTTACTTAAAAGCACATCGCTTAACTACACTAAGGAGTACTATGATCGCCACTTACGACAAAAAGGTAACGATGGCCGAACGGGTGGGAATTGGCCTGGACCTTGATCCCCAGTTAGCGGCCGGTTATGAACTCTTACAGGGCGCCATGACCGCTCTTGAAGAGCACAATGTTGACCAATTAATGGACCTCTTGTTCACCAAATGGGACGTGCCAGCGCCTTTCCAAACGGTTCTTAAGACCCTCCGTAAGAACAGCGAAGGAGTGTACAACGCAACCGTATTACCGTACTCCAACGGTCGGGTTGAGGATCAACCGCATGATCAAGTTAATTCAACGGACGGCATATGGCTTTACTAACTTTGGTCATTTCATCGCCCGGATCCGATTGCATCAAATGGGAACGGAAGCTGAAAAAGGCGGCGCCAGGTGCAGTTCACCGCGGATCCGGTAGTCGTCGGCACTTTCGGCGTCGGCCAGTTCCTGGTTTAACTTCTTGACCTTCCGCTTGTCCTTTTGAGCTCGTTGTTAACGACCTTTAAGACCTGGCCGGCCAGTTCCTTGGTCCGGTCGTGTTCGGCCTTGGCGGCGTAGTAGCCGTCCAAAAGCTCGGACAGGGTGGCAAAGTGGGTGATGGTGAGCCCGGTCGGGTCGAGTGGCGGAAAGGCTTCAAAGCGCTGCTTGCCCCGTTGGTCTTCAATCAGGACTGGTTCGGGGTGTTCGAAGTGACGCAAGAAGCCCTCGTAAGCCGTCGGTAGGTTGTCAGCCGCCAGCAGTTCGGCCGCCAATTCCGCGGCGCTATCCTTGCCAAAGCCTTGGTATTGGTGCTGCAAAGCTTTGGCCAAACCAGCCTGGTCACCCTGGAACTGGCTAAAGAGCTTGGGGTAGTGTTGGTTAGGCAGGTAGGGGTTGGTGCGTTCTTGCTTGGGCGGCATCCGGAAGAGCGCCCCCGGCAAGAGGAGGCGGACCCGGTTTTGGTCGGAGCCGACGTGCTTAATCGTGTCGATGATCTTGCCGGTTTCCTGGTTGACCAAGGAAACGTTGCTGTGGCGGGCCATGATTTCGACGATTAACTTGAGGTGCTGGGTGTCACCGAGTTCGTCGCGGGTCGTGAAGGTAAACTCAACGATCCGGTCGTTATCGACTTGGCTGATTGAATCGATCAGCGCCCCTTCCAAGTACTTGCGCAGCGTCATGGTAAAGTTAGACGGCACCGCCGGGTTCTTGTAGGGAACGGCGGTGATTTGGAGCCGCGGGTAGGTGGGGTTCGCTGAGATCAAAAGTGGGTGATTCTTCCGGTTAGCACGGACCACCATTACCATTTCGGACGGGTAGGGTTGGTTAATCCGGGCGATCCGGCCCCGGTAAGTAGTTGACTAAGTTCGTGCACCATGGCGTGGGTGAAAAGACCGTCAAATGACATATAAAATTCCTCGCTTCCGAATCAAATTCTTCTAATTTAATAGTATACCTTTCTCGTCCCCTAAATGCGAATTGGGGGGCCGCAATGATTGTATTTAGGGGGTATCTATGGTATTTTGATATTTACGGGATTGAACAGATCCCCCGCAATTATTCAATTAATTTTATTTACGACGATGGAGGACCCAACCATGAAAATTGCTGTTGTTACCGACAGCACCGCTTACCTCTCTGAAGAAGAGGTCAAGGCGAATAATATTTTTGTGGTGCCAATTCCCTTGATCATTGACGGGCAGAGTTACCGTGAGGGCGTTGACATCACCAACGATGAGTTTTACCAGCAACTGGCAACCTCAACCTCGTTTCCGTCAACCTCCCAGCCACCGCTGGGTGAGCTGATGGAGCTGTACCAATCCCTGGCCGACCAGGGCTACGATACGGTGATTTCCATTCACTTAACCAGCGCCATTTCGGGCTTAATGAATACGGTCACCCAGCTGGCCGAAGAGATGAAGGACACGATTCAAATTGTGCCCTTTGACTCCCACCTGACGATCCGGATGATGGGCTACCTAGCTCTAGAAGCCGCTAAGTTAGCTAAGCAGGGCGATGACTTAGACGACGTAATGAAGAAGCTCCGCGAGTACCGCGAAACCTTCAACAACGTCTTCGTGGTTGATGACTTACAAAACCTGGTCCGGGGTGGGCGCTTGTCCAACGCCTCGGCCTTTGTCGGGTCGATTTTAAAGATTAAGCCCCTCCTGACGATGCACACCGCCAACTACGCAATTGAGGCCTTTGAAAAGGTGCGCTCGATGAAAAAGGCGAAGTTACGTTGCGAACAGATCTTTGACCAAGACATCGCCAAGCTCGACTACCCGGTCCGGGCGATGGTCGTTCACGCCAACGCCAAGGAGGCCGGTCAAGAGTGGCTAGCTAAGTTGCAACAAGATCACCCCAACGTGTCCTTTGAGCTGAGCTACTTTGGCCCCGTCATCGGGACTCACCTTGGTCAGGGCGCCTTGGCCATCACCTGGATGCAAGATACACGAAAGAAGCCGTTAGCATGACCAATGAAGTCCGCGAATGGTTAATTTCTTTGGCCTGCCTAGTCGTGATGGTGATCGTCTCCCTGGTCCAATGGCGCTTCGCCCTCCCAATGGGGACGATTGGCATCATTGAAGTGGGAGGTGCCTTCGGGTTTGGCGGCGATGATCGGCGTTGGCCTGTTCAAGGGCGGAATCGTCCTAGTCGCTGGTGCCTTGATCATGATGCTGACCGAAACGGCCGACTGGATTTTGGCCCTGACCCTGCTAGTGGTCGCCTTAGCCATTGCCGCCGTGGTTGGTTGGCGGATGCCCTTAGATATTCACATGAGCGCCAGCCAAGGGATTACCCTGGGTCTAATTGTCGGGTTGGTCTACTTACTGACCCGGCTGGTGTTGACGGTGCTGTACGCCTACTTGTTGACGGCCAACTGGACGGTCTCCTTTGGCTTCGGTAAGATCGCTTTGGCCCCGTCCTCTTGGCAGCCCTGCTGTACGCGGCGATCGTCCCCTGGCTGGCCTGGGGGTACGTCACTTCACCGAGCACTTGAGCTCGGGGGGCCGACCAAGCCGACCGGGTCAGTGGAAATTAACCTTAGTGCAGATAAAGACAAGCAACAGAAGAAATAGGGAGCGTGCTCTAACTCTGTAGGGCCTAGGCCTAGGGTGGAGCACACGTTACGTCAGTAGTGAAAAAGACAAATTGGGGGCTGGGAAAACACGTTTTTCCCAGCCTCTTGCTGTATTCACGAATGTTAGACAGAAAATGTGGCAAATAACCGCAGGTCTAGTGTCCAAGCAGGCCGAAGAACGGTGCGTACCGCACCAACCGTTCATCCCAGCTTAGTCATACGACCTGCCGAGAAGGTTATTTCCCACCCACCTTTCAGATCGGAGGAGCAAAATGAAGATGATCATCTCACCGGCTAAGCAAATGGTTAGCGATGACGAACCACTGGTTAGACCAACCCCATCCGCTTTCCCGCCCAGGTGACGGAGTTGATGGCGGATTTAAAGTCGCGCACCCCCGCCGAGTTACAAGAACTCTGGCGGTGCAGCGATAAGCTGGCCCGGAAAACGTCGCCCGGGTGCAGGCCTTCGATTTAAAGCGGGTCGGGACCCCAGCTGTCTTTGCTTACGCGGGAATTCAATACCAATCACTAGGAGCGGGAGTGTTGACCGACCGGGGTTTGCAAAACCTTGGGCAACGCTTATACATCTTGTCCGGGCTGTACGGGCTCTTAGGGGCCTTCGACGGCATCTTGCCCTACCGGCTCGAAATGGGGACTAAGGGCGAAATTGCCGGTGCCAAGAACCTCTACCAATATTGGGGCGCCCGCCTTTACCAAGCACTCTTTGCGAGCGGTGACCTAGTGGTTAACCTGGCCTCAAAGGAATACAGCAAGGCGATCACCCCTACCTCACCCCCGCTGACCGGTGGGTAACCGTTTTGTTTAAGCAAGAAAAAAACGGCCGCCTGGTTCAACAAGCGACCGCGGCTAAGCAGGCCCGGGGGTCGCTGGTCCGATACCTAGCCTTAGAAAACGAACCTACCTTAGCCACCATTAAGGCCTTCACGGTCGGCGGCTACCGCTACCGAGCGGACCTTTCGACGGAAGCGGAGTACGTCTTCGTCAAAGACTAGCGTTGGGCTTGCCACTCGGCATCAAACTCAGCCAAAAAGTCGATCATCACTTGCTGGCGGTGCGCAGCGATTTCTTTGGCGACCGGGGTGTTGAGCATCCCGGCTAACTTGAGAAGTTTTTCGTGGAAGTGGTTGATGATCGTTTCGTGGTCCAAGTTACGGTATTCGTCCTTAGTCAGGTTTTCCCGCGGGGGCATGGCCGGGTCGTAAATGACTTGGTGGTGCTTGCCGCCGTAATAAATTGCCCGGGTGATCCCGATCGCCCCGATGGCGTCGAGCCAGTCGGCGTCCTGAACGATTTGGCCGGCCAGGGGGCAGGGCGGGACGGTTACCGTCTAAGGTGCTAGCAAAGGATATCTGGCTGATGATCGACATGATTAGTTCAACCTGGTCTGCTGTAAGGCCCAGCCCAGTCAAAAGGTGGCGACCTCTTTTTTAGCGGCGTCGACGTTATCGACTAGCTTGTCATCGATCGGGTCGTGTAAGTAGGCGGCCACCACCGGAACAAAGGGATCCTGATCCATTGCGGTGGCAATCCGGCGGGCCATCTTAACCACCCGGCTTAGGTGGTCAAAGCCGTGACCGCTCTTATCTTGCCCCAGTTTTTGTTTGGCAAACTTGGCGATTGCCATTAGTTGTGCTTGTGAGTCCATGAGAACCTCCTGAAAATTGCTACTCTCACCTTAAGCCCTTGCGTGTGCGGACGCAAAGGGCTTTCGTTTGGAAGCGGTGGGCAAAGGGCGGTAAGATAGATAAAACTAGAAAGGGTGATTTGAATGAGTAAAATTTTTGTCGCTGGAGCAACTGGCCGGGTTGGCCAAGAGGTCGTTAAACAACTAGCCGCTGCTGGTCAAGAAGTCTTAGCCGCTGGCCGCAAGCTCGATCGCTTACCAAAGGGGGAGTTGATTACCCCGGTCGCATTTGACTTTACCTGGCTTCCCGACCAAATGGCCAAGTTGCTGACCGGCGTGGACGCAATCGTCTTTACCGCTGGCTCGCGGGGGAAAAATCTTTTACAGGTTGACCTCAACGGGGCGGTGAAGTTAATGCAGGCCGCCAACTTAGCCGGGATCAAACGCTTCGTCATGCTCAGTTCGGCCTATTCAATGGACCAAGCGATGTGGGGGAAGGTAAAGACCTTGAGGGACATCACTGATTACAACATCGCCCGCTACTTTGCCGACAAGTGGCTGGTCGATGAATCAGGCTTAGATTACACCCTAGTTCAGGCTGGGATCTTAACGGAAGAACCGGGGACGGGGAAGATTGAACTTAACCCCGCCCAAAGTGACAGCAACGCAATCCCCGACGTGGCACATACCATTGTGGCCGCTCTGGCTGAACCGGCGACTGTCAAGAAAGTCTTCATCATTAAAAACGGTTCGACACCGATCGAAGAAGCCCTCAAGACTTGCTAGGCATGTAAGCGGCGCCAATCGTTTGGTTTGAATTTTCGGTAACAAATATGCTAATGTGGTAGACGTTATCTTAAAATTTAGAATGAAAGAAGGTTCCAGCATGCACTTGACGAAGGCAACGATGGACGACCTTGACCGGGTCATTGAAATTTTAAAGGACGGCCGCAACCAACTGGCCGAACGGGGAATTGACCAGTGGCAAGGCGACTACCCTAATCCCAAGCAAGTTGAAGAAGACATCAACAAGGGGGTTGCTTACCTAGTTCACTCCGACGATCACGAAACGGTGGGCGCCTTTTCAATCGTTCCGGCCCCGGATCCCGTGTACGATGCCATGGACGGGAAGTGGCAGCTCAACACGGACCAGTACCTGGTGATCCACCGGGTTGCCATCCACTCCGCTCACGCCGGCAAAGGCTACGCGTCCGGTTTGTTTAACAACGTGATTGACTACATCAAGCAAAACCGGCCAGACATCCTGTCGCTGCGGATCGACACCCACGAAGACAACGTGCCGATGCAGCACCTGATTGAAAAGAACGGCTTTACCCGGGTGGGGACCTTATTTGGGGTTTACCGGCCGGAAGAAAATTCCCTACGTCTACGAATTATTAACCCAAAGGGTAGGCACAGTGACCTTAGTACTACAATCCAAAAGGTGGGTGGGAAATAACCTCCGCTGCAGGTCGTATGACTAAGCTAGGACGAACGGTTGGTGCGGGACGCACCGTTCTTCGGCCTGCTTAGGCACTGGAACTACGGTCATTTACCACATTTTCTGTCTAATATTTGTGAATACAGCAGGAGGCTGGGAGAAAAACACGGTTTTCTCCCAGCCTCCTTTTTTGCATTCGGATCGTTAGCTAACGGTGACCCCCGTTGGATGGGGGGTTAAGGGAACCAGCCGTCCCGGCAAGCCCGCCTGGGTAATGGCGGCCTGAAAGGCGGGGAAGTCGGCTTCTTTGAGCAAGGTCATCACGGTCGGTCCGGCCCCGCTGAGGTAGGTAGCCAGGGCCCCGCACCGGTGGCCGAGCTCCCGCAGTTGGGTTAGCTCGGGGACCAGGTGGGCCCGGGCTTGCTCGTGGAAGCGATCCTGTTCGATCAGTTGCCCGACCAGTTGGTAGTCACCGGTAAATAGGGCCGCGACGAGGGTGTTGGCCGTGGCACTGGCCGCCACCGCCTCCTTGAAGGGGAGGGTCGTTGGTAGGGCGGCCCGGGCCTCCTTGGTCTTAACGTTGTAGGCGGGAATGTAGGCGGCAAATAAATAGGGCGGTAGGGGTGCTTTGACGGCCGCAAACCCACCGTTAACTTCAGTGCCGATCACCAACCCGCCCAAGATGGTGGGGGCGACGTTGTCGGGGTGCCCCTCCAGTTGGCAGGCGAAGGCCACCTTTTTGTTCGTTTGACAGGTGCAACGCCCCTAGTTGGTTGGCCAACTCGATCCCGGCGACGATCGCACTGGAACTGGAACCCAGGCCGTGGGCCACCGGGATGTCACTTTGCACGGCGAGGTGGTGTGGTGTGAGGTCTGGGACAAGCTGACGGGCGGTTTGAACGATCAGGTTACTCTCGTCGTGGGGCAAGTCGGCCAGTTGGTGGTCGACTTGCCAGCTAGTGGCCGGCCCGAGGACGTCGACGGTTAAAAGAAGCGACAGGGCGACGCCGATTGAATCAAACCCAGGGCCTAAGTTAGCACTGGATGCGGGAACAATAATCTGCATGGCCGCCTCTAATCTAAAACCTTGTAGGCCGCCTGTAAGGACAGGGTTGGTGACTGGTCAAGCAGTTCCTTAAGTTCGGCCAGTTGGGCCTGGTTAATGGCGTGGGTGATCACGACCACGTGGGCGTGCCCCTGGTGGGCGGCGGTTTGCACCAGCTGCTGGAAGCTAGCGCCCACCTGGGTCATCAAGCCGGCTAGCTGCTGCATTTGCCCCGGCACGTCCGGCATCTTCAAGGACAGGTAGTAAGAAACTAACCGCCTTGGGGTCGGCGGGGCCTAACTCCTGGGCGAAGTTATTAAAGGAGTTCCCAGTCGTTTTTAACACCAGGTTTTTGGTGGTGGAGGTAATGTCGCTCAAGACGCTGTTAGCGGTGGGTAAGCCCCGGCACCGGGCCCGTAAAAGAGGGTGTCGCCGACCGCTTGGCCCGTCACCATCACGGCGTTGTTTTCGTTGTTAATTGAAGCCAGTGGGTGGGACTGGTTGACCAAAGTGGGCGCCACCTCGACGAAGAGACCGTGGTTGACCACCTTGGCTAACCCAACCAGCTTGACAACGTAGCCGAGCTTTGATGTTTGGGCGACGTCTTCTTTGGTCAATTGATCGATCCCAACGATTTCTAACTCATCGACGGCGACCTCGGTCCCGAAGGCAAAGTGGCTCAAGATGACCATCTTAAAGGCGGCGTCCTTTCCCTTAACGTCGTTGGTTGGGTCAGCCTCGGCAAAGCCGAGCTCCTGGGCCTGTTTGAGGGCAGTATCGTAATCGAGCCCCTGCTTAGCTTAGCCATTTGGGTGAGGATGTAGTTGGTCGTCCCGTTGACGATCCCCTTGACCTCCAAGATCTGGTCGGCCGAAAACTATTGGCAATCGTGCGCAGGATTGGGATCCCCCGGCCACGCTGGCCTCATACATTAGGTCGCAGTGGTTATCGTGAGCCAACTGGGCCAAGCGGGGACCAACGGCGGCGATTAAATCCTTGTTGGCGGTGACGACGTGCTTGTGCTGTTTTAAAAGGGCGGTGATGTATTCTTCAGCCGGGTGCAACCCGCCCAGTAATTCAACGGCGATGTCGATTTCCTCGTCATTTAAGATCTCGGCGAAGTCGGTCGTTAAGGTAACCGAGTCGGCCACGGCCTCGTGCTTGGCCGGATTACGGACCAGCGCCGTTTTCACGGTGATCCGCTGTCCGGTGACGTTCGTAATTTTATCCCCGTTTTCTTGAATCATTTTTAACACTCCGGACCCGACCGTGCCGAGCCCCACTAAGCCAACTTTGATTTCTCTCATTAACTCCACCTCTCTTTAATCTTTTTCTTCATTTTAGTGATTGTAACACGGGCGTAAATTAGGCTACAATAGAAAAAATTTATGAGATCATTTTTTATACGGGAGGGAGATCACATGCAATACCGAAGCACCCGCGACCAAGCGGCTAAGCAAATGACGGCGCCCGAGGCGATTTTACAGGGGTTAGCCCCGGACGGGGGCCTCTTTGTGCCCCAGTCGTTTCCCCAACCAGACTACGACCTGGGGGCCCTCGTTAACGCCCCTATCAAGAGGTCGCCACCACCATTTGGGGCTGGTTTTTGACGACTTTTCGCTGGCGAGCCGTCAAGCAATTGTCCGGGGCCTATGGTGAGCAGTGGGATGATTCCCAGATTGCACCCCCTAAGCGAGCGGGTGGCGGGGAATTATTACTTAGAACTCTTCCACGGCCCAACGCTGGCTTTTTAAGGACGTTGCCTTACAAGCCCTTCCCCGGTTGATGAAGGAGGCGGTCACGGTGACCGGTGATGATAAACAAATCATCATTTTGACGGCCACTTCCGGTGACACTGGCTCGGCGGCGATGCGGGGCTTTAGTGACGTTACCGGGACCCAAGTAGTTGTTTTTACCCGGACGGTGGGGTGAGCCCAGTCCAACTGCGTCAAATGCTAGCGATGAAGGGGGATAACCTGGCGGCCGTAGCGGTGGCCGGCAATTTCGATGACGCCCAAACCGAGGTTAAAAGATCTTTAACGACCAAGAATTTGCCGCTCGGTTAGCCCAGGCGGGCGACCGCTTTTCGTCGGCGAACTCGATGAACATTGGCCGGCTGATTCCCCAGCTTACTTATTACTTCACCGCTTATGGCCAGTTGGTCAAGCGCGGGAAGTTGAACTCGGCGCCCCGGTTAACTTTGCCGTGCCAACCGGGAACTTTGGGGATATCCTCGCCGGTTACTACGCTAAAAAATTAGGGCTGCCGATCAACAAGCTCCTGTGCGCCTCCAACCAAAACCGGGTCCTGACCGACTTTTTTGCGACCGGCCACTATGACCGGCGCCGCCCCTTCCACCTCACCACGGCCCCGGCAATGGACATCCTAGTTTCCAGTAACTTAGAGCGCCTCTTGTTTGATCTGTATGACCAAGAGGCAGGGGCGGTGGCTTCCTTAATGAAGGAATTGAACCAAACGGGCGAATATCAAGTTACCGACGAAGTTTTAAAGCGTCTGCACCAAGACTTTGTCGCTGATTGGGCCAGTGAAGAAGAAATTAGCGAAGAGATTCGACGGATCTATTTGGCAGCTGACTACGTCATTGACCCCCACACGGCCGTGGGTTCGGTGGTGGCGCACCGATATAAAGAACGGACGGGGGATAACACCCCGATGGTGGTGGTCGCCACCGCTAGCCCTACAAGTTTGCCGAAACGGTCTACCCGGCGGTAACGGGAAAGGAAACGGCGGCGCGCGGGCTGCAAGCAATTCAAGGGCTCAACGAATTCTTAGGTGAGGAGTTAAGCCCGGGGGTCAAGGCCCTGTTTGAAGGGGACCAACGCTCAGAACAGCGGGTGGAACCAAGTGAGATGGCCCAACTAATTGAAAAACGGCTCGGCTTAACGAGTGAGCAAAAGGAATAATTGCTTAATGGAAGAACAAGTTTCAAGTAGGCGGCACGAATGGCAGATTGCCCTAATGGCTTCGGCCCCGGTGATGCTCGGTTACATCGTCTTAGGATTGGGGTATGGTCTCTACACCCACAGCCTCGGCTTTTCCTGGTGGGTACCAACCCTGATGGCGCTAACGATTTACGGTGGCTCGGTCGAATTTGTGATCGCCAACATGTTAACCCAGGCCTTTAACCCCTGACCGTCCTGGTGATTACCCTGGTGGTGGGCTTTCGCCAGTTTTTCTACTCAATTGCCATGTTGGGTAAGTACAAGGGCACGGTTTCCAAAAGTTCTTTCAGATTTTTCTTTAACCGATGAGACCTTTGTCGTTAACTACCAGCTTCGGTTGGGTGATGACGTGGATCACCAACGGGTGTATACGATGGTGGCGGCACTCGATTACTTTTACTGGGTGTTTGGTACCTGGTTAGGTGGCACCCTGGGGAGCATTTGGCCATCAAATTAAGGGCCTCGACTTTGCCATGACCGCCCTCTTTTGGTCCTCGCTCTCGACCAGATCCTCAAAGAAAAAGAGCCACGTTAGCTCGGTGTCGGGTCTCGTGATTACGGTGGTTTGCTTAATGCTGGTGGGGTCAACTTACTTTCTCTTGGGGACCCTGCTACTATTAGTCGTTGAATTCACTATTTTGTACCGGCGGAGGACGATGAAATGAGTTTAGTTCAGCAATTGTTAACAATCGCGTTCGCCGCTAGTGCTAACTTCTTGACTAGGGTGGTGCCCTTTCGCCTCTTTCAACGGGGCAATCAAACGCCACGCTATATCCAAGGACTAGGGGAGTTTTTACCCGGCGCCATTATGGTAATGCTGGTGGTTTACTGCCTACGTAACGTTACTTGGTTGTCTGGCAACCATGGTTGGCCGGATTTGATTGCTTGCACGATTACGATTTTAGTCCACCTTAAGTGGCGGTCCTTGTTTGCTTCAATGATTATCGGCACCACCGCCTACATTCTAATGGTCAACTTTGTCTTTTAGACGACAAGGTGGGTGGGAAATAACCTCCTTGGCAGGTCGTATGTAAAATTGGACGAACAGTTGGTGCGGAACGCACCGTTCTTCGGCCTGCTTAGACACTAGACCTGCGGTTATTTTCCACATTTTCTGTCTAATATTCGTGAATACAGCAAGAGGCTGGGAGAAAACACAGTTTTCTCTCAGCCTCTTTTTTACGTTTTCTGATTAAGCTAAGGCAATCGACCACCACAGCCACACCTTTAAGACTGGCCGTAGGGGTGCGCACCTATTAATGAACAAGACTAGTCGCCCCAAACCTCTTTGGCAATGTTAAAAGCGGACCAAGCGTTTGGCCAACCAACGTAAAAGGCGAGTTGGGTAATCATTTCGGCGATCTCTTCTTTAGTAATACCGTTGGCCTTGGCCGTTTGCATGTGGTAGGGGAGCTGTTCAAAGGCCCCCTTGGTGATCAAGGCGGTGACCGTTAGAAAGGACCGGTCCCGCAAGGAAAGTTCCTTTTCCCGGGCCCAAACCTGCCCGAATAAGACATCATCGTTTAATTCCGCGAATTTCGGGGCGAATTCCCCCAGCTGGTCGCGGCCAGCGGTTTGCTTTTTAGCCATTTAAATCATCCTTTCTCCAGATCGTTAATACTATTATAAAGAAGCCAATTTGAAAAGTTAAATACCTTCTTAGAGGGATAGTTAATACCCAAAGTGCATTATTGATTCTTAGCAATGGTTGATTATTAGCAATTAATTGGACAATTTTCACTCAAATCAATAGTTAAAAAACAGTGAGTTTTAGTGAAAATTTTTAAACGATTTCACAGATGGGGATTAAAGCCTAATGTAACGGCTTTCTTGATCGCTCGCTCAACGATGAACAATGTTTACGATAAATAAAAAGCGTGTATAATAGGCAATGTAAGCGGTAACTTAATTATCCTTTTTACTTTAAGGAGGGCACTATAATGAAAAAGTTAGACTTTGAAAGCCTTAAGCACAACCCTGAGTACGAGGTTCTTCAGGTCCTCGGTACTGATGGCAAGGTTGTCAATGAGGACTTAATGCCAGACCTAACCGATGATCAATTGGTAGATCTGTTTAAGCAAATGATTTGGTCCCGATTAGTTGGTGACCAAACTGCTAAGCTTAGCCGTCAAGGCCGGTTAGGTTTCTTCGCCCCAACTGCCGGGGAAGAAGCCAGCCAAATGGGTTCCAACTTCGCGATGACCAAGGACGACTTCCTCTTGGGTGCATATCGTGACGTCCCACAATTGATCAAGCACGGTCTGTCCTTAGCTAAGGGCTTCATGTGGTCTAAGGGTCACTACAACGCTAACGACTACCCAGAAGAATTGAACGCTTTGCCACCACAAATCATCATTGGTGCTCAATACGCTCAAACTGCTGGGGTTGCCCTTGGGATCAAGCTCAACGGCGACAAGAAGGTTGCCTACACCTACACTGGTGACGGTGGTACTTCGCAGGGTGACTTCTACGAAGGGATTAACTTCGCAGGGGCTTACCAAGCACCGGCTGTCTTCTTTGTTCAAAACAACGGTTACGCTATCTCCGTTCCACGGAAGCTGCAAACCGCTGCTCCAACCCTGGCTCAAAAGGGTGTGGCTGCCGGAATTCCTTCCATCGTAGTTGACGGGATGGACGCCCTGGCGGTTTATGCTGCTGCTAAGCAAGCACGTGACTACGCCGTTGAAGGTAATGGTCCAGTGATCATCGAAACGCTGACTTACCGTTACGGACCACACACCCTTTCTGGTGACGACCCAACCCGTTACCGGACCAAGGAAGAAGAAGACGAATGGCACGCAAAGGACCCACTGGTTCGGATGCGTAAGTTCCTGACTGACAAGGGTCTTTGGGACGACGCCAAGGAAGAAGCCTACAACGCTGAAGTGGCTAAGGAAATCGACGACGCTATCAAGGAAGTTGAAAGCCAACCAGCTCAAAAGGCATCTGACTTCTTGAAGTTCGAATTTGTCGACACTCCAGGTGCTATTCAACGTGAAATCGATGAGTACAAAGAAAAGGAGGCCAAATAATCATGGCTAAGATTACGATGATTAAGGCGGTCACGGACGCCCTCGATGAAGAATTAGCTCGTGACGAAAAAGTTCTTGTCTTTGGTGAAGACGTTGGTAACAACGGTGGGGTTTTCCGTGCCACTGAAGGCCTCCAAGCTAAGTACGGCGACAAGCGGGTCTTCGATACTCCATTAGCTGAATCCGGGATCATCGGTTTAGCTAACGGGCTTGCCACCCAAGGTTGGCGCCCAGTTCCAGAAATCAATTCATGGGCTTCATCATGGAAGCCTTTGACGAAATTGCTGGTCAAATGGCTCGTCAACGCTTCCGTCACGCAGGTTCTCGTAAGTCTCCGATCACCATCCGTTCACCATTTGGTGGTGGTGTTCACGCCATCGAACTGCACTCCGACAACCTAGAAGGGTTAGTGGCCCAAGTTCCTGGTCTGCGGGTAGTTATTCCTTCTGACCCGTACGACGCTAAGGGGCTCCTTGCTTCCTCCATTCGTTCCGATGACCCAGTCTTCTTCCTGGAACACATGCGGGTTTACCGTTCCTTCCGTCAAGAAGTTCCGGACGAATCATACACTGTTCCGTTGGACAAGGCTGCCGTTAAGCGTGAAGGTTCTGACGTTACCATCATTTCCTACGGTTACATGGTTCGCGAAAGCTTAAACGCCGCTGAAGACCTGGCTAAGGAAGGCATCAACGCCGAAGTTCTTGACCTTCGTACTGTTTCCCCACTTGACGAAGAAACGATCTTAAACGAAGTTAAGAAGACCGGTCGTGGTTCTGGTTCAAGAAGCACAAAAGCAAGCTGGTGTAATGGGCTCCGTTGCTGCCTTGATTGCAGAAGACGCAATCCTTTCCCTGGAAGCACCAATTGCCCGTGTTTCCGCACCGGATACCCCTTACCCATGCAGTGACGCCGAAGGTGCTTGGCTTCCAAACAAGGACGACATCATCGCCGCTGTTAAGAAGACCGTTAATTTCTAGTGAGGTGGATCTGAAATGAGTAAATACCAATTCAAGTTACCAGAACTTGGTGAAGGGATGGTCGAAGGGACTGTCGGCGAGTGGCACGTTAAGGAAGGTGACCACATCGCAAAGGATGCTGACCTGGTTAACATCGAAAACGACAAGTCCTCAGAAGATCTTCCGTCACCGGTTGATGGTACGATTACGAAGATTTTAGTTCAAGAAGACGAAACAGCAGAACTCGGTGACCCACTGGTTGAAATCGAAGTTGCCGACGGTGAAGGTAACGTTGAAGACGACGGTGCCGCTGAAGCTCCGGCCGCTGAAGAAGCACCTGCTGCAACGCCTGCTCCGGCCGCTCCAGCCGCTGCGGGTGCTGCTCCTGCTGAAGCGGACCACTCCGTTCCGGTTCTGGCGATGCCAGCCGTTCGTAAGTACGCTCGTGAAAAGGGCGTTGACTTACACCAAGTTACGGGGACTGGCCGTCACGGTCAAATCTTGAAGGCTGACGTTGACGCCTTCAACGGCGCTGCTCCGGCTGCTACTGAAGCCCCAGCCGCTACCGAAGCTCCGGCACCAGCACCAGTTGCTGCTGCCCCAGCTCCGGCTGCCGCAGAAGGTTGGCCAGAACATGCTGAAAAGATGAGCAAAATTCGCAAGGCCACTGCTAAGGCAATGACGACTGCTAAGGACCAAATCCCAATGATCACTGTCTTTGACGACGTGGTTGTTGACAAGCTTTGGGACCATCGCAAGAAGTTCAAGCAACTGGCTGCTGACCGCGGGACTCACCTGACCTTCATGGCTTACATGACCAAGGCTTTAGCAGTGATTATGCGCGAATTCCCTGTCTTCAACTCCAAGGTTGACATGGAAAACAAGCAAATTAACTACCGTGACTACATTAACGTTGGGATCGCCACTGACACCGACAACGGTCTCTTTGTTCCGAACGTTAAGCACGCTGACCGTTTGAGCCTCTTCGGTATTGCTGACGCTATTAGCGAAAACACCGCTAAGGCTAAGGACGGCAAGCTCAGTGCTGCTGACATGAGCAACACTGGGATGACGATTACTAACATTGGTTCCATTGGTGGGGTCACTTCACGCCAATCGTTAACTGGCCAGAAGTTGCCATCATCGGGATGGGGAAGATCTCCCAAGAACCGATCGTTGTGGACGACCACATCGAACCAGCTAAGGTGCTGAAGCTTTCCCTGACTGTTGACCACCGGGTAATCGACGGGCAACCGCTCAACGGGCAATGAACCGGATGAAGGAACTGCTTGGTGACCCAGAATTACTGTTAATGGAGGGATAATTAGTCATGGTTGTTGGTGATTACGCAATTGATTTAGACACGATTGTCATCGGTTCCGGCCCTGGTGGGTACGTGGCAGCCATCCACGCTGCTGAACTGGGCCAAAAGGTGGCCGTGATCGAAAAGGAAAACACTTTAGGTGGGGTCTGCTTAAACGTTGGTTGTATCCCGTCCAAGGCGCTGATCCAAGTTTCTGAAAACTACCGGACGGCCCTCGAAAACGAAGACGAAGGAATTTCCGCATCCGACGTTAAGTTAGACTGGGCTAAGGTACAAGAATTCCGTGCGGGCGTCGTTAACAAGATGACCAACGGGGTTTCCTACCTCTTCAAGAAGAACAAGATTGATGTGATTCACGGGGTGGCCTTCTTAAAGACCGACCACAGCTTACGGGTAATTGACGGCGAAAACGCCCAAACTTACACCTTCAAGCACCTGATTATCGCGACTGGTTCTCACCCGATTGAAATTCCTGGCTTCAAGTTTGGTGGCCGAGTGATCGATTCCACTGGGGTTCTGGAATTAAAGGAATTACCAAAGGAACTGGTTATCATCGGTGGGGGTTACATCGGTAGTGAATTAGCCGGCGCGTATGCTCGCTTCGGGACTCACGTTACGATCCTCGAAGGGACCGACTCAATCTTAAATGCCTACGAAAAGGACTTAGTTAAGATTACCGAAAAGAAGTTCAAGGAACTGGGTGTCACGGTCATTACTAAGGCCATGGCTAAGGAAGCTAAGGATACTGGCGACGTCGTTGAAGCCTCCTACGAACAAGACGGTAAGGTGAACACGATCAAGGCTGATTACGTTGCCGTAGCAGTTGGTCGGAAGCCAAACACCAAGGACAGGGGTCTGGAACAAGTTGGGATTGAAACGACTGACCGCGGCCTGATCAAGGTTGACGCTCAAGGTCGGACCAACAAGGAAGATATCTTTGCCATTGGTGACATCGTTGCCGGGGCTGCCTTGGCACACAAGGCTTCCTACGAAGGTAAGATTGCTGCTGAAGCGATTGCCGGGCAATCCTCAGTGGTTGACTACCGGGCAATGCCAGCCGTATGTTACGTGGACCCTGAAATTGCGACGACCGGTTTAACGGCCGCTCAAGCAAAGGAACAAGGCTTAGACGTTAAGGCTTCCAGGTTTCCATTCTCCGCAAACGGGCGGGCAACTTCTAAGAAGGCAACTGATGGTTTTGTTCGCCTGGTTTCCTTAAAGGACAGCGGCGTAATTGTGGGTGCCCAAATTATTGGGGACAGTGCCTCCGACATGATCAGTGAATTGACGCTGGCCATCGAATCCGGGAGCACCGTGGAAGACATCGCTCTGACGATCCACCCACACCCATCCCTGTCTGAAGCCGTAATGGACGCAGCTGACGTGGCCCTTGGCTTCCCAACTAACATCTAATTGATTCATATGTGAGGAAGTAGATACGATGCAATACCTAGCGATGAAGTCGAACGACATTCGGCGCAACTTAGCAACCGAACAGTACCTGATGAACAGTGACCAAATGACTCCTCCGTTCATGCTCTTTTACATTGAGGACTCATGTATCATTGTTGGTCGCAACCAAAATACCCTGGAAGAAATTAACCAGGAATATTGTGAAGAACACGGAGTTACCATCACCCGTCGCCTCTCCGGTGGTGGAGCGATGTATCAAGACATGGGGAACATGTGCTTCTCCTTTATCGTCCCGGCCGATGAAGTTCGCTTCGGTGACTTCAAGCAACTCGTGCAGCCCGTTGTGGACGCCCTCCACGACATGGGGGCCACCGGAGCGATGGCGACGGGGCGTAACGACATCGTCATTGATGGTAAGAAGTTCTCTGGTAACGCCATGTACACCCGTGGTGGTAAAACCTTCTGCCACGGCACACTGATGTACAACGTCAATACGGATGTGGTTGCGGACGCCTTGTCGGTCCCAAAGGACAAGATTGAATCAAAGGGAATTAAGTCAGTTCGCTCACGGGTAACCAACATCATGCCTTACTTGAAGCCGGAATTCCAAAACTTAACCACCCAACAGTTCCGCGATGAGTTAATCAAGCGGATTTGGAAGGTCGATAAGATTGAGGATGCCCAGGTTAACGAGTACGAACTGACAGCAGAAGATAACCAAGCAATTGATGAAATTGAGGGTCGTCTTTACAAGAACTGGGATTGGGTCTACGGGAAGTCCCCGGACTTTACCATTCAAAAGCGGCGGCACTTTGACTCCGGAACAATTGATGCGCGCTTCCTAGTTGAAGAAGGGAAGATCGCTAACCTGAAGATCTACGGTGACTTCTTTGGTACCGGTGACGTTCACGAAGTTGAAGAAGCCCTCCAAGGGGTAGCCTACACGCCATCAGCAATCAAAGAAAAGCTCCAGCAGCTTGATTTGAATAAGTACTTCGCTGGTGAAGATGCAACCCAAGTGATTGAACTACTTTCCAAGCAAGAATAAGATAAGGGGGGCCACCTTGGTGGTCCCCCTTATCTGTACATAGGAGGAAGAACGATGGAATGGCAAAGCGCATACTACCAAGTCCCGCACGATTTTAGTGCCTACCCCTTTAGCTACCCACAGTTGAGTCAGCTCGTGAAGGTGACCCCTTTTTGAGTGGGGAAACAACCCGCTTAATGATGACAAATCATTATGGAAAGGTGCCGCTGACTTTTGAACGGGTGGCCATTGCTAATCAACCGACCATGGCGGGGGCGACGGAAGTTGGGGCGGTGACCATTCAACCGGGACGAACCCTCGCCACCACACCGGTTGACTTTCAAGTTGAGGCGGGGCGGCCAGTGTACGTGTTGATGGTTGCCGAGCGACCTCAAACCTATTATGATTACACTTGCACCTTTGAACCGAGTTGGGTTAACGCCGGGGTGGCGCGTCAAGCCGGCAAGGTGCCGCGGCTAAACGACCGCTGGCGGGTCCGTAAGTCCTGGTTCTCATTCGCCGGGCTCGAGACCCAACCGACCCAACCAGCGACCGTGGTCAACCTAACCGGAGATTCACTGGTTGAAACGGGGATGTTGGCAGCGGGCCTGTTTACCCTTAGCCAACGTGACTTCCCAAATTCCGTTACTTGGCGGATGACGGGGATTTCCGGCAACCGGCTAGCGCTTGCGGCCCCAACCAATCAGTTGCCGGAGAAAACCTTTGGCCCCGCTTTGGTTGACCGCTTGGCAGACTTGGTAACCGTATCGGCCAAGTTAACGGTTGCCTCGATTGGGGGAACGATCTCCTCTTGCCGGTCGATAATCCGGGAGGGACGAGCCAATTCCGAGTGTCGAAAGCTTAGTCCAAGCTTTCACCAACTTAAAAAGCGGGTTGGCGGCTCATGGTCAGGAGTTGATCGTGCCCACCCTTGCTCCCTTGCGCTTGGCAGGGGAGCCAACCCTCTTTCAACCGGGTGAAAAGAGGTGGACCAAAAGCGGCGCACCCTTAATCAGTGGCTGGGGAGTCAACCTTGGGGTAGTCGATACCGCGCCACAGCTGACCGCACCTCACGCCACCGTGCTCGCCCCGGAAAATGACTTTGGTGACCACCTTCACCTTAGTCCTACCGGGGGACGACACCTTGCCGAACTACTCTGGCCGCGAATTAAGGGTGCCCTGATGAATAACTAAACTAGTTAGGAAGTGAAGCATGGATACGCGCGTATTACGATACTTTTGAAGGTCGCCGAGACCAATAACATTACCGGGCGGCCGAATAGCTCCACGTTACTCAACCGACCCTTTCCCGCCAAATCATGGACTTAGAAGAGGAATTAGGGGTTCCCCTGTTTGACCGTCAGCGTCGGCAAATGCACTTAAACCAGGCCGGCGTGCTCTTTCGCCAGCGGGCTTCCATGATGTTGGCCCTGTTGGAGCAGGTGGAAAATGAGCTTCACCAGCAGGGAACCGATTTAACCGGGACGATTAACCTCGGTGTGGTCGAAACCGGGGTTGGAGGTTTCATGATGGAAATGGTGGCCAAGTTCCGGGACCGGTATCCGGGGGTTTAGTTTGCCCTTTTCGATGGTGATGGCGACAGCCTCCGGTAGCGCTTAGATCAGGGAGCTGAAGACATTGTCGCCTTGGTGGAACCAGTCGAAGCCGCTAAGTACAATTACATGCGCCTGCCGGTACGTGAAGAATGGGGGATTATCATGAAAAAGATGATCCGCTGACCCGCCGCGATGTATTAACCAGGGAGGATTTGTATGACCTGCCGTTGATTGTGGGGCGGCGGGGGATCATGCGCGACTCAGTTAGCGACGTTTTGAAGCTCGATCAGACCAAGCTTAACATTCCGATCACTATCAACTTACCAATGGTCTCCAGGGACTTGGTGGTTAACCACCACTATTACCACCTAGGAATCCGGGGCGTTTACGAAATGTACAAAGACGACGACCTCGCCTTTGTGCCCTTTTCACCCCAGAAAACGAGTGGGCACCTACTCGCTTGGCGCAAGAACACGATCTTGTCGCCGGCGGTGGAAAAGTTTCTCCAGTTGGTAGCGGCCAACGGGGGCGAAATGTAACGGCTAGGTGGTCAAACTTGCTAGTCCAGCTAGATAAGGACATCAGCCAGAACGTCAATAGAATGTTCGAGAAGCTGAAAGAGGCCGGGAAAAACGGATTTTTTCCCGGCCTCTTTCTGTATTCACGAATGTTAGTGTTGTAGTTTACGGATCCCCGGTAGGGTTTGGGAGACCAGGAAGCTAACGACGTAAAGCCCGGCTAAGCATGCCATCGTAACGGCTAAGCTGTAGCGGTCCATCAAAATCCCGATCACGACCGAGGAGAAACCACCAATTGCCCGGCCGACGTTCATAATCATCGAGTTGGCCGTCGAGCGAATCGCGGTGGGGTAAAGGCGGGAAATCATGGCGCCGTAGCCACCAAACATCCCGTTGGAAAAGAAGCCGATCAGGGCCCCGGCGAGGATCAGGGCGGTGGCGGATTTAACCACCAAGATGACGAACATCACGGCCGCACTCCCTAATAAGAAGATTCCGAAGGCGACCTGGGGCCCAACCGGTCGAAGATGGTTCCAAAGGCCACCATGCCGATGCTCATCCCTAAGATGGTGGCGATCATCCAGAGCGAAGAACCGGAGACGGTTAAGCCCTGTTGTTTTGCACGATCGATGGTAGCCAGTTCATCAACCCGAAGTAGCCGGCAATTTGTACGATTGTCATCATCATCAGGCCCAGGGTTTGAACCGCTAACTGCGGGGTGGCGAAGAGCCGGGAAATAGCGACCTTTTCGTGGTTTTGCTGGGCTTGCTTTTGGGCCGTTAAGAAGCTAGCCGATTCGTGAACGTGGCGCCGGATGAAGTAGGTTAACACCACCGGGATAATTCCGAGTAAGAAGAGGGCGTTCCAACCGAAGCTCGGGATGATCCAAGCAGCCATCAAGGCGGCGAAGATGGCGCCGACTTGCCCCCCAATGGCGGCTACCGAGGACATCCGCCCAATTTGGTGGGTGGAGAAGTTTTCGGCGATCAGGGCGATGCCGACCCCGTACTCACCACCGGCACCGATGCCGGCCAAAAAGCGGAGTAGGTAGATCATCGGGAGTGAGTGGGCGAAAAACATCGCTGCCGTGGCGAAGGCAAAAATAAAGATCGTGTAAGAGAACGTCTTGACACGACCAATGCGAGCACCGACAAGGCCGAAAACCGCACCGCCCGCGAGCATCCGAGGTTGGTGATTGAGCCGATCCACCCCGCCGCCGCACTGGAAATGTGCAGGCTAGCAATGATCGGGGCGAGGGCAAAGGAGAGAAACATGATATCCATAAATTATTACGATAATCTTTGATCACGGTAGATTCGAAACGTTGATTTACCGGCTTTTTCAATCACCGCTGATTATCTTTGATGATAAAGTTGGGACACTTTTTGGGACACATATTGTGTCGAGTGCCTGGGTGATTTGCCGGTCAGATTGGTTCTTGAATTCATCGATCATGTAAGCGTAAGTGTTAGCGGTGATGGTCATGCTTGAGTGGCCCAAACGTTGGGAGATAGCAAATAGAGGTACGCCGTGAGCAAGCAGTAGCGCCACGTGTGAGTGACGAAGGCTGTGGAAGTGATAGCTCCCGTCACCAATGTTGAGGGCGGTTAAATCCGCTCGCAGTTGCTTGTTGACTTGGACCGAGTTAGGGACTATCGGACCGAAGATTAGTTCGCTAGTTCCTTTTAGCGGTTTGATTAGATCAAAGAACGCCTGGTTGACCCGAATAGTCCGCTTAGAATACTTATTTTTTGGTTCCTTAATCTCCCGAGTGTGGGCTTCCATTGACTTGCTGATCGTGACTGTTTTAAACGGCTCATTAACGTCTTGCCAGGTGAGAGCGGACAACTCACCTAAGCGGGCACCGGTATATAACCCAGCCACAATTAGTCGATTCTCAACGGTTAGATGAGGAGAGCGTAATCAACAAGCTGATTAATCTCTTTGACTGATAGATACTTAATCTCCCGGCCTTTACGCTTATCCCACACCAGCTCGATCCGATCGGTGAAGTCCTTTTGGATTAAGCCTTCACTCACTGCATCCTTAACGCACGTCCGGATAAAGCTATGGTCTTGCATGACCGTGTTTTTGGAATGATTAGCGCCAAATCGATTGATGAATAACTGATAGTGGCGCCTGGTCACCTTGGATAACTTCATCGTGCCGAATTCCCGGCGAACGAGGTTAATCGCTTGTTGATAGGCTTTACTAGTTGAATGCGACACCTTATTGGCTTTATAAGTCTGATACCAATCCTCGAAGTAACCGGCAAACGTGGGATCACCAACGGCCACTTGACCGGTGTATTTGTTCATCTCCATTTCTGCCGCCACTTTGCGAGCCTCCGCCTTAGTCTTAAATCCTGATTTAGACTTCTTATGCTGTTTACCGTCCTCGTCACGCCAGGTAATCCGAACCATATAAGACGGCCCCTTCTTGATAATTTGTGCCATTGAAACGCCCTCCCTTGCATGATAAAATTACATATGGAAGTTTAAAGCCCACACCCCACGCCCGGAGTGTGGGCTTTTTGTTAATCGTCGGCGTCGGTATCTTTACCGGCAAAAATAGAATACTGGCTAATCTTGCTCCCCGTTCGTTGCATTTGAACATGGAACCACCGCTTATATTTTGGCGAGTACACATTGAAGCTATCGCCGCCTGGAATGTAGCTGTTTGCTTTTAGCTTATCCAGGGTGTACTTGATGTTGTTATCGTCCAAAATCTCTGTGAGTTGCATTTTAACGTATTCCGTGGTCATTGGATCCGGACTGAAGATTTGCTTGATCGCCGTTAGCCTGTCATCGTTATTGATAAAATAACGGATGTTGTCGTCATCGCCCTTGGTGTAATAGAAATCGTGGTTATCAAAATCACTAGTGTCGACCTTATTACCTGGAATCTCCGCATCTGCCACATTGTCGCTACTATCGCTAGTCGTCTTGGTAGTCTTAGCGGTCGCTTCATGGTGAGCATCGACCAGCTTATCGCTCCACCCAGCAATTGAAAAGGTGATGATCGAGCCAAGGATAACGGCGATCAAAAACCCGAACAAGCTTTTAGGCTTGCGAGTTTTAAAGATATCCCACAGCCATACAGCGACCCACAATAGCCATAACAGAACAACAATCCATTTAATGATAATCGATATAATCCACATTGATTTTTCTCCCTCTACTTATAAGTTACTAGTTACTTGCATTGCCTTTACCTAAGATGCGGGCCGGCGTGTCTGAAGTTAAGACAATCGGTTCATAGTCTTTATTATCTGGCAGCAAGATAACCACACCACCACTTCGTTTAACCCTTTTTTAAGGGTCGCCTCGTTAGTCTCAAGCATTAACACGGCGGCTATCTCACCGTCCTCCACGTCCGGCTGTTGTCTGACTAAGACTAAATCACCGTTCTTAATGGTCGGATTCATGCTATCGCCTTTCGCCTTGAGATAAAAAGAGTGTACCGGACGGGATGAAATTAACCGGAGCAGTTATGTAGTCTTCGATGTTTTCCTCGGCCAAGATGGGGTCGCCACAGGCTATTTCACCTAGTAGTGGAATCTTAATCGTGTGGGTAACCGACTCTAAATTATGCGATACAGGGCCATAACGCGGATCGATATCAGATTTATTGACTCCAAAATAATCTGCCAGCTTTTGAACGGCACCCGCGTTAGGTGTAGATCTTTTGGCAAAGTAGCCAGACAGTGTCGATACTGGAATACCTGTTTCATCAGATATTTGCTGTTGCGTTCGGCCATGTGCCAATCTTTTAAGGTTGGTGGATATGTCTTCGCGCACCTTGATGTCTAGAGGAGACAGCTTATTACGTGGCATTCTTATTACCTCTTTTTTGTTATTTCTTATATTATAACGGATAAACTTAGATAAAGAAATGACTTTTTAGATAAAAACGAAAAACACGTTGACATAACGAGTTTACTCGTATAAGATATAGTCATCAAAACAAAGGAGGGATGATTAAATGAAACTAACATTAACAGCCGCACGGGTTAACAATGGTTACACCATGAAGGAGGCGGCAGCCGTGATCGGTGTGCATTGGCAAACCCTTTCAGCTTGGGAGCGTGATTCGTCACGCTTAACATTTAAAGAGGCGGATAAGCTTTTCGAAGCTATACCACGTTGATAAAGATGATCTTTTTTGGACCTAAAAACGAGTTTATTCGTAAAGCTAGACAAGCAGGTTAAATAAAACGAACGAGATACAGCTTTCCAACGGCTTAACCACGATCACAACAGAGATTAAGTCGTACGAAATCATCGCTGGCCAAGAAAGCCAACTGAGTAGGAGGAACGAGTGATGAAGACGATGGGCATGAATGATGAAAAGTTAACAGTTGACATTAAGCTTAAAGGCTTAAAAGACGTTAAGGAAACAACGAAAGCATTCCGTAAGTTAAACCAAGAATTAGAAAAAGACCATCCAACTTGTTGAACGGTTGGATGATCTTAACTAGCGTTAAAATCCTAATTTTTTAGAGACATACGCTTGCGTGGCACTTTTTTATCATTTCATTCCATGACGTAAAGTCGGTTGATTTCTTTACCCATTCATCCCACTTGTCGTCAGGAACTTCTTCAAAAGTAAGGTTGCCAAATTTACCAGCTTTAAAGAAGTCGTTTAAATTTGAGAAATTGCCACTTGTGTGTTTAGACAAAATTTTTGATCGCAAAGTTCGCTAAGCGGAATTGAGTGCGTCCCTTCTAAGGACTTAGCACCTTTCTCCATCTGATCTAACTTTTTGATCATATCGTTTAAACCACTACTCATAAGTTTCACCTCCTTCCTATAAGGAGATACCTAAATCATACCAAAAGAGGTGAAAGAAATGGAGATCACCTTAACTCAAGAGAGCCTGGAAGAACTAGCCCGGTTAGTTGCCCCGCTAATCCAAACCAAGTTGGAACCGGATTGGGTACGACTTGAGGACGCTAGGGCGGACTTGTTCGCCGGTAAAGCTCCCGCCTGGATTCGGTTATACGTGTTTGATTCCTTTCCGGAAGTTCAAATCGAAAACAATCCCGGCGGTTGGGTTAAGTCGGTACATGGTCATGGAACCAAAGTTTACATGCCGATCGCCCGGCAATGGATGCGAGAGCACCACGAGCAGATCGACTGGAACGGAAAAATATAGGAGGAAATCGAATGGAAAAGAATGAATTGATCAAGCAAGTTAACGATCGAGAGGCAATGGACTCACGTGACGTCGCCAAGATGATTGGCAAGCGCCACCGCGATTTAATGCGTGATATTCGTCGGTATATCAGTGATATGGAGGAGGGCGCAATTTTGCGCTCTCGTGATATGGAGCACGATCCAAAATTGGATTCTGCTCAATTCTTCATTGAATCAAGCTACGTATCACAACAAGGCAAGGAACTTCCGTGCTACCTGCTAACGAAACAAGGCTGCGAGTTCGTGGCCAACAAGCTGAGCGGCAAGAAGGGGACGATCTTCACAGCAACCTACGTTGGACTGTTTAACGAGTACCAGAAAGAACACAACGAGGCGTTGGATGGTCACTTGCTTAAGGATGAATTGGCAATCCGCAAAGGTGAACTTGAATATCACCGGGATTACTTAATTCAAATGGAACGCCAGAATGCTAACAACGAGGTCAAGAACTTAATTTCAATTGCTGACCGAATGGAAAACCGTCATGATCGCAACCTAATTCTGAATGAAGCACTCAATAAGTCGGTTATGCCAGTTGCTCAGCCGCTAAGCTTATCCGCTACTAACGTTGCCCGCCAGATTGGCACCACACCATACAACGTCGGCAAGTGGGGCCAAATTTTAGGGCTTAAGGCGCCACACGGCGAGCGGGGACGCTACGGTTACTGGCAAGGAGACCGATACTACTACAACGAAGACGCACTGCGAATCTTTTTAGACCACTATGATGACATTCGAGACGACGATTTAGGACTGTAGGAGGAAACAAGAATGTACGAACCAGAAAATTTACGGGAAGCGCTCAAGAAGCTGATTGAATACAACACTGCTACGTTAACCACAACCCGTGATGGTAATGGTAATGAACGCGAAGCACGAATTGAGGACCTGCAAGACTTGAACCTTGATGTTCTGTATGCAGTATGCGATCTGCTTGGTATGGGCGACCTAATTTGGTATTGGCGATCTAATTAAAACCGCAGGCAAAAAAAGAAAGGAGCATAGAGATGACTCGAAACGAAGCTAAGTTGAAGGCGGTCGATGAGAAATTAGTAGAAGCCTATGCTGTTAAAGCGATTCTGACTGCCATTGATGTGATTAACAAAATTCCAGATGATGGGTGCCCATACCCTGAGCTTGCAAGCGAAGGCTATAGTCTCGCTGTTGAGAAACTTCGGGAAATGATCAAGCCCTATCTGCAAGACGACGATCTGGGACTGTAGGAGGACAAAGATGACAGAACAGAATAAAAAAAGATAGTCGCCTTCAACTTAATGAATTGATTATCCATGTTGATGCAGAGTCAATCGTCTTTAAACCACAAGCTTTTTAAGGCTTGTGACGATCAACAAAACTTGTGTCGGCAAGAGACTTATACAGAGGATCGGAATGATGAATAAGCACAAAAAGCATGGAGGTAATGAAGTGCTAATCGAATTAAGCGAATCAGATTATTGTCGCATCGCCGCTGAATTACAACCATATCTTGGCCAACAACCAGGCGTGGGATGGTTACGGTTAGCAGACGCCCGACCAGGCTTGTTTGCGAATAAGTCGCCAACTTGGATCCGGACGTTCATATTTGATGAATTTCCGGAGATCAACATTGAATCTGGGAGCGAAGAGGCTTGGGTGATGAATGCCCACGGCAAAGGCAAAGCAACTCGAGTCTATGTCCCGCGGGCTCGCAAGTGGTTAGACGATCACTTCGATGAGATTGACTGGGACGCCAAGTTATAGGAGGGATAGAAATGGGACCATTGCTAGTCATCATGGCGGTCTTCTTGATCGCTTTGGTGGTGAACAACGTTCTACTCACGGAGCGTTGCCACCGCCTAGAAATGAAGTTGAGAAACGAACACTACAAGGGCAAGGAGGAGTTTAACAATGACTAGCACTGAATGCTTGGCGTACGCCGCCTTGTTCATTTTGGCAATCGCACTACTACTGACGAACCACTTGATCCTGGCAACGGTGGCCATCGTGCCATACTTCCTGGCTAGCTTCAAGTACAGCTTTCCACAACAGAAAAAGGCCCAGCGAAACCGCTAGGCCAAACAAAAACATATTCTAAGGAGTATTTTACCATGACACCAGATGAAATCAAAGTTGGCCAAGTGGCTAACCAACTGCTAAAGCTAAGCGAACACATACTAACGGATGCCAATCGCTTAGTATTGCATGAACCAAAGACACGGAGCAAGGCCATTGTTGAACATGACGCCATCGTTAAGCAGGCAGTGCAATTGGTTCTGTACGCAAAGGACTGGAAACACGAAGTAACCGGGAGGTTTTAATTATGTATCAACCAACTAACGCTAAACAAATTACAAGTGCGGTCGCTGAGCGTCTGGATATGCTAAAGGACGAGGGGTTAGCCCTTCCGGCCAACTATAACGCCCAGAATGCCTTGAAGGCTGCCTACTTACGCTTACAGACGGTTAAGGATCGGCAAGGGAATCCAGCCTTAACCGTATGCACTGAGCCAAGCATTGCCAACGCCTTGTTAGATATGGCCATTCAGGGCCTATCACCGGCCAAGAATCAGTGTTACTTCATCGTTTATGGCAACGAGCTTCAAATGCAACGTTCCTACTTTGGGACTATTGCCGCCCTCAAACGACTAGATAGCATCGAAGACATCGATGCTCAAGTCGTGCATCGCGGCGATAAGTTTGAGATCGGCGCCGATGAGATTGGCCACATTATCGTGACGAAGTTTGAAACCGTCATTTGCGAACCTAGATAAAGAACTAATTGGTGCCTTCGCTTTCATCAAATTAGCAAATGGACGAGTGGACTATACCGTTATGACGAAAGCTCAAATCGATACGTCATGGGCGCAAAGCCGAAACCGACAGAACAACGTCCAGAAGAAGTTCAGTGATGAGATGGCCAAGCGAACCGTTTTAAACCGGGCGGCCAAGATGTTCATCAACACGAGTGATGATTCTGACTTGCTGACTGGTTCAATTAATTCCACCACCGAAGCAGAGTATGAAGAGCCAAAGGACGTGACGGCCACCACCGAAGAGGAAAATTCAGCACAATTGCTAGCAGACTTCAATAAGGCACAAGTAGCCGAAAAAATAACGACACGCCACAAGGCCCAGAGAAGCCCGTAGAGGACGAAAATGGTGAAGATGGGGAAACTATCGAATCTGACGTTAAAAACGATTTTAGGTCAGATCCACAAGGCACAGACAAGGGAAACGAGGAAGAGTTACCCGACGGGCAAACCTCCATTTACGATTTTGTAGGAGATGACGAAAATGTCTAAGTTGACCGCTGATAATTATTACTCACACGAAACCGATTGGGAATACATGAGTTTTAGTCTATACAAGGATTTTAAAAATTGTGAAGCCGCTGCTTTAGCTAAGCTCAACGAAGATTGGCAACCAACCTCAAGTCCGACCCCTTTACTGGTTGGAAACTACATCCACTCGTACTTTGAGAGTCCGGAAGCGCACCAAGCTTGGTTAGACCGGACAGAAACCGGTGCGAAGACTAACCGAGAATTGATGATGACCAAGCCAACGAAGACGAACCCTGACGGCCACTTACGAGCCGAATTTAAGCTAGCTGACCAGATGATTCAAACACTTGAAAAGATAGATTTTTTAATTATGTCTATATGCCAGGTGAAAAAGAAGTAATCGTCACCGGTAAGATTGGTGGCCACGAATGGAAGGGTAAGGTTGATAGCCTGGTTTTAGGCAAAGGTTACTTTTGCGACTTAAAGACTGTTGATGACATCCATAAGAAGCATTGGAATGATGAAAACAAGCTTTACACGAATTTCATTGAAGATCGGGGCTACATTATGCAGGCAGCAATCTATAAAGAACTGATTAAGCAGTCTTTCAATAAGAACTGCCAGCCGTTTATTTTTGCGGTCAGCAAGCAAACCCCACCAGACAAGGGTGCCTTTGACTTTCAAGGCGATACCAAGTTTTTAATGCAAGAAGCGATCGACGAGATCAGAGAAAACCAAGGACGATACTGGCAAATCATGAACGGTGAAATAGCACCGAAACACTGTGGAAAGTGTGAATATTGCCGGTTAACGAAGGAACTATCCGGATTCCAGCACGTAACAGATATTGAGGTGGACTAAATGAGTGAAGCAACTATTCAATTCCAAGGCCGCTTAACTAACGAACCGCAACAACGCCAGGTTGGAAACTACACTGTCACCAATATTGACGTAGCGGTCGATGGGAGCCGAAAGGACCAACAAGGCAACAAGAAGGCGGAATACTACCGGGTCGCTGTCTGGGGTAACCGTGGCGACTTTGTTCGCAACTATCTACACAAGGGCCAACCGGTGATGGTTAGCGGCACACTTACCACTCATCAATACAAGCGCAATGATGGTGGCACTGGAATTAGTCTGGACGTCGGGCCGATCATGTTGACTTTGTATTAAGTCAACCACGGAACCAACAAGGCGACAACCTACCACAAGGACCGGCGCCACAATATAACCAACAACCTAACCAGGCACCACAGCAATTCAACCAACAGCAAAATCAAGCGCCACAGTACAACCAACAACAAAATCAAGCACCGCAGTGCAACCAACAAGCCGGTAATGGTTTTAACCAGCAGGCCGGACAGGCTCCAGCGCCGCAGAATGCCCCACAAGGTAGCAACATGGGCAATTACCCTAACCGACCCCAAAATGGCTCACAGGGCTTAGAAATGCCAGGACAGTCACAACCGGTCGACCCTACCGACTTGCCCTTCTAACTTATGACCACTGGGAAAGCGGTATGGCGTGACGGTTACTGGATCGTAAAGCCTGACGAGCAACCCACCGAAGCTACATTTGAACGTCTTGGAACCTGGAATGGTAGCGAGGTAGCCGAGGTAGAGTTGCAATTTGCCGACCCAAGACGAGCCCGACCAAAAACAGCGGGCGCTATTCTTCGCCTTACTGCAAGATATCTGGCGATGGTCAGGTGAACCGGTCGACTGGCTGAAAGAATACTTTTACGCCAGGTATACCATCCGCACGCAAGGCGATGAAATTAGTTCAGCCAATGGCACAAGCAACTCGGTAACGGAGGCACGCTATTTACTCGACGACGTCGTTAAATTCATCTTCGAGTACGACGTCCCAATCCGGAGTGGATACATGCTTTACCGAGAGAGGAAAGCAACTTCCAATACCAATGTATCAAGCACCGTAAATGCTTAATCTGCGGTCGTCACGCCGACATTAACCATATTGATGAGGTCGGGATGGGACGTAATCGAAACCATCTCGATCATACCCAGGCTAGACTATCGGCTTTGTGCCGTGAGCACCACCAAGAATTCCACCAGATCGGCTATCAGGCTTTCTGCAGTAAGTACAAACTTACCGGGATGGGGATCAAGGTTGATGCTGACACACTTAAATCGATTGGCCTACAAGGACATTACCAAGAAGAAGGAAGAAACTATGAAAGGAGTTTACGAGAATGAACTTGCTAATTGAAGAACCGCCTTTACAGGTGTTGCCAAGCCTAGCGAAGTCAATCGGGCTTAACGAGGCAATCATACTTCAACAGATTCATTATTGGCTACGGAAGTCGAATAACGTAAAGACGGTTATAAGTGGATCTACAACAGCATGACTAATTGGCAAAAGCAATTTAGCTTCTGGTCTCTGCCCACCGTTAAACGAGTTTTTAGGAGCTTGAAAAGCAAGGATTGCTTATAACAGCAAATTACAACAAAGCAGGATTTGATAAAACCAAGTGGTATCGAATTAATTACGAAAAGCTCCAACATATGAGCCAACGATCGGATCAAAATGATCCAACGATGGTATCAAGTTGGACCGACGGATCGGATCAAGATGATACGACCAATACCAAGAGACTACCAGAGACTACTACAGAGACTACTACAGAAGATATATTGTCGGGCAAGCCCGACCACATCCCTTATCAAGAGATTATGAGCTACTTTAACCAACAAGCAGGCACCAGTTATCGTGCTAGCTCAAAGGCCACGCAACGCCTCATTAGTGCGAGGACAAATGAAGGCTTTACGGTGGACGACTTTAAAAAGGTGATCGACATCAAAGTTGCTAACTGGAAGGATGACCCAAAGATGAGTAAGTACCTTCGGCCAGCAACACTGTTCGGCACCAAGTTTGAGAGCTATCTTAACGAGCCGATGCCAGCTAAGCAACCGCCAAAGAGGGCGAAGGGATACTTATTTTAGAGAGGTGAAAAGTATGAAGATGCCACAATTTTTTCAGGATTTGATCAAAGCTAACAAGGTTAAGGTAGATCTCTCAAAGGATCGGGCTTGGTTAGATGAGCGGAGAAAGAAGATGGATGCCGGTTGGGCCGAGGACTACTACACGGCCAAGGCTGAAAAGGAACGGCAAAGCTGGCTGAACGATAGCTTGTGGTCGGGCAACCAACCCCTTCAGTTTACTTTTGAAAAATGGGTGCCGGCGATGTAAGAAAACGACGAGCAAGCTCGAAACGTTGGTAATCAAGCCTGGGTGATGGCTGACCGAGTAATTAAAGGCGAGCAATTCAACATCTTGATGAACGGTGAACCAGGAACGGGTAAGACTAGCCTAGCCCTTGCAATCGCCTGGAAAGCCTGGCAAGAAGCCGAAATGAACTTCCTGTTCATCTCAACAATGGAACTTGTAAGTATGTTCTCACAACGGTTTGACGATCAAGAGGTCGCCTGGCGATTAGACGCTTTGCAAAATCGGGCAAAGAATGCACCGATCCTAATCTTGGACGATTTCGGAACCGAAGGCGGAATGAAGAACGAGCACGGCTACTACAAGCCAGTTCGTAAGGATATGCAAGAGTGGCTTTACCAAGTCGCCAACGCTCGCTATGACCAGATCACAAACTCCCACAAGGGCGTAACTATCGTCACCACTAACAACGCTAGTGGCGAGTTAATACAGATGTACAACCCAAAGCTGATTAGCCGGGTCATCACTAAACGCCGACCAAACGTACTTAATTTTGACGGTTTAGACGATATGCGAGGTTAGGTATGATGACAGTTAACTTATGGCCGGGTGACCGGGTCATGTGGCGCCGAGTGGAGTTTACAATCCACTCTACCTGGCAAGATGGAACAGTGGACTTATGGGACGCAGACAACCACGCCTTGATTGAAGACGTAGCAGCAAGCGAACTGGAGGTGATCTAATGATTAAAGGCAATGACTTTATATACAAAATCACTGAAGGCTTAACAAAATATGGACAAAAAGTGATTTGTTACTATCTAAATTTTTTAGACATTTACGACGATAGTATTCTTATCGTCGAAGACAACGGTCGTTTTTATTATAACTGCTGGATTTATCTCAGCCGGTTACTGTCAGAAAAAGATTTAGAAAAGAAAGAAGAGGTTTTAAAAACCATTGCTAAGCGATGGGGGATTAAGTATGAAAACGGAAATCTAATTACAACATTCAATGATAAAGATGAATTTTTAAGGTTGGTACAGGCTATGCTTCAAGTTCATGCTTACCTTGAATTTGAAGAAAATGGTTGGATTAAATGAGAAAAAGAAGCGAAAACGAAGAGGCAATCTAATGGACAGACTGCGTGAGCACGACGACGTCGAGCCATTGTCAGAGGCAGACGCCCAAGCAGAATGGGACGAGTGGCAAAAGCAAGCCATCATGGACGATAAGGCGCAATAGATAGTAGGAGAAACGATGAGATTCAAGTTTGATATTGAACCAGTAGAACAAGCGAGGCCAAGAGCTACCAGAATGGGCAAGGGGATCAGGATGTACGATCCCCAAAAGGTTGCTATCTTTAAACGGCAGTTGGGGATGCTGGCTAGGCAACAGATGCTTGATCGTGGGCTAGAGCCGTTTGATGGCCCATTAGAAGTTTGCATGGAATTTCATCGACCAGTCCAGGCAAGCCTTAGCCAAAAGAGCGGGCCAGGAGGCTGTTAGGCGTCCATAGGCCAATGGTAAAGCCGGATCTTTCGAACTATATCAAGGCATTAGAAGACGCCTTAAATGGGATCCTATGGGTCGATGACAACCTGATTATCAGTTTGGAGGCAAAAAAGTATTACGCAGAGCGGCCACATTTGACAGTGGAAATTAGGAGTGCTGGAAATGAGTCCAGAATGGATTGAAGAACAAAATAAAAGATATCGTTACGTCACGGTGGATAACCGAGATAATGCGATTGATTGGCTTAATAGCTACTACGAGCATAGTAAAGATTATGGAGATTTAGTGGGAGAGGCTGCTAGTGTAATTGAATTTTTGCTTGATGAGGCTAACCGCAATAGCCAAGAACGCTTTAGCCGCGAACAACCGGTCTATATTGTGTTCGTTCCACATACCCCAGATTGCTATTACCTGCGGTATGAGTATGGATTGATGATTGCTAAAGATAAGCAACTTGTAGGGCTTGCATATAGCGATCTTATCGATGTTACCGATATTGACCGCCAAGAAAACCTAGTCGATTGCTTATTTACGATGGCGGAAATTAAGTATTGGGGTTTAGAAGACTGCAATCGAGTTCAGATTGAATGGTAGGAGGCCAACATGCAGCTAGATGGACTGAAGGTAGAAATAGGAGAGACTATTGAAATTAACGGCAAGAAGTATACGAAAGTGACATCTAACTTCTTGAGGCCAGACAACCAAAAGCTTTACTTTTACTATGATCGGCAAAACGAAACGTTTACAGATCGCTGTCAAACGTACCGTCAAGTGCTCAACGCACACGCGGGCTCTGCTGTTGTCGACTGGGTTACCGCTCGTTACCATTGCCAGCGATTGGAGGTCTGTGAACTATGGAGTGACGATCCGGTCGCGTTAATCCAAGCGATACTTGCTGTGTATGCATGGTGTGAGATGAAGGAGTGGTTGAAATAATGACTGAACGAATTCTACAACATAAGAAGCCGGCTGACGCGCAATTTGGAATTAAACGTTACTTAGAGATAAGTGGTCATCCATTCCAGACGTGTGGAAACTTAACATTAACGTTTGCTTAGATTGCGGATTGCCGACGATGAGATTGGTTTATCAGCAAGCCGAAGTTTACACGATGATATGTATGGCTTGCGGTAGGGCACACCGTTACTACGCGAGGAATTTTGCCCAAGCTGAATGGATTTATAACCATATTGATGAAGATGATTACAGGCGTGCTCAGCATGCAGTTGGTCTGGATTATAACAACAACCCAACTGGACGCAACTACTTTACGACTAATAGTGAAAACCCATTTTCAACGTTGCCAAATAATTGTTATAGCCATGAAGGTAACAGTTACTGGATAACGCCATATGGCTATCGATTGCTTGGTTTTGATGACATGGGCGATGACCGTTATTTAAAGATTCTGTGGTAAGGAGGATTGATCATGAGCAAATTTAATCAAGCAAAATTCGAAAGCGAAGCTAAGAAACTGGTAGCTAAATACTTAAACTACGAGGTCAATGAAAAGAATTGTCTATTGTCGGGTTTAGCAAAGTGGGAGCAGACGCTAAGGTAATGATATGCGATATGGACGATCATTGTTTTGAAGTTACTTATTTTGGCGGAGATGGGATGTACTACTTAGAAGTTTACAGTCACGTAGGATGGGAAGAGTTTAATGAGGAGGACATTGCAATGGCAATGAAAGATCATCAATATTGTTACAGTGAAAAATCGAACGACGCCAGCACCTCACACGTGCAAATAGAGGACGACAAGATACAGACATCCATCGTCGATAAGATACAGTTATCCGACGAAACAAAGTGCCCCATTTGTCAGGAGCACCACAATTTTTTGGGGCTGACAGAAGCGTTTGAGTTACGTATCAAAGAGGACATCTTATTTCTGAAAGATAATTCGGTCCGTAACGATATGCGATTCCCTAAAGACGCTTTTAAAATCAAGTATTGCCCATTTTGCGGGAGGAAGCTATGAAACTAACTGAAAAGTGGAAGAATTTACCTGAATGTGGCTGTAATTTGAGGAGTGATGATAAATGAGTATAGATAAGCATGACCTAGAGCAAGAGGGATTAGATGTCGAAACAATTAACCGAGTTGTTAAAAAGTTCCAAAAGGCGGGGGCAAAATATAATGGCATTCAATGTGCAATTGCAATGGAAATTCTATTAAGAACTTTATGCCCAGAAGTAAAACAAAGAACCTTGGTTAAGGAACTTGTAGACAACTTCTTTGATATTGAGGTGGATAACTAATGCTACAAAGATACAGAAAGATAGATCCTATCAAAGCTGAACAGTTCGATGGTTCTCTTGAAATGATGAAAAAGTACCTAATTACCGATGATGGTTTTGGTGAAAAATATACGTGTCGTTTAAACAATGGTTCAATGCCGTTAAAACGCGGGTGGTGGATTGTGTATTTAGGTACGATTGAAGTCTATGGACTCACGCTAGTTGAATGGAGAACGATGTCAGATGAAAAATTCCGCCATACTTATGAGAGGGAAAATTAACAAATGACTGATAAAGAGCTAATCGAAGTGTCAAACAGGGCTTGGGACGCCTTTGTTGATCAGATGCCGAAAGTGATTACTGGCCGTGACCTGTTGAAGATTGTCTTTTGTTTTGTCGTGAATGCTGCGAATGCTTTAGACATGAGACCGATTGCTGTATGCATGATGATGTATGACAGGCTGAACGATGAACGACATTCCATTAAGATCATTAAGATTATTGAAATCGTATTACTATTTGCCGGCATTGTCACGCTAATGGGTGGAACAGCATATATGCTTTGGATCAACTATCAGATTGGCGCAAAGCTATTTGATATAGGATTCATATGCCTTCTGGCATGTTGGGTATTGGAATTAGCGGTGAAGGTGATTGATAGATGGATTTGATTGAACACAAGCGTTTAATTTTAAAGAATAGCAAAGTGGACTGGATTGTGTACTACACCGAATTTGTCGACCCACTTAATGATGGCATCATAATTTATCGCAAACCTGATGGGAACTACTTCACCGATAGCGGGTATACGACATTTAATCTCGAATGTCTCGTGCCAACCTGGCGAGAAGATGGCACTGTCGAAAAGATTTGCAAGATCTATGGTTGCAAAATGAAAGGCGATAACGAAGAACTACAAGCACCACATGGTAGCCAACTAATCCAATCAATTCTCGCCATTTATGCCTGGATTGCATTTAAGGAGGAATTGTAATGGAAAAACAAGTAACTGAAACACAATATATTTGTGATGTATGTGGGAGAAAAGCTGATGGTAACTTCTTTATGGATATGCACGTTAATGATGATTATAACGAAAGTTACTATTGCCCATTAGATTTATGTAAAGACTGTATGCAAAATTTTGAGATGTTTTTGGGTGAACACGAAGTTAATATGGTGAAGTTTTTAGATTCTCGTCGAAGCGACCTTCGGTGCAATAAAACTAACAAGAAGGTTTTACTTAGAGAATTAAAACGCATGAGGAACGACAAGGCATAGTAGGAGGGCGACTAATGACAACGCAAGACATGAGTAGCAATCCGTTTGAAATCATTGATGGTCAGGTCATCTTACATGACGAATTTCAAGGAGTAGATAGAGTCGTTATAAATTATGAGCAAGTGGCTGCAATCAAGCTATTACTGGAGGCACTGAAGAATGGAGAAATCTGAGATTATCAAGGCCATGCACGAGCAGAGGGCGGTCATGGTTAATGGATATGATGGCATCTTTGCGATCGTGGAGATTAATCTCTTGCTTAACATAGCAAGTTTGGTTCTCCTGAGTGATGACGATGGTGTACAAGGCATGATGGCAAAATTCAAAGATGTTGAAGTAGCAGAATGACAAAGCACAGTAGGAGGAATACGATGGAGAAATTTGAGTTGACTACTTATCAGCCAGAGCAACCCAATTGGTTTAAACGCCTGGCGAAAGCAGGGAGGGTATTGGTAAACACCGAACCTGATCCATTATACGAAAATGACGATTATTGGTACACATACAGGATTGTAGTTGCCTACCTGTGGACACCAGATGGGATATCCATCGCTTACGAAGGCGACACGATCGTAAATCATGGTGCCTACTGTGCGCCGGTCTAAAATGGCCTGTATTCAATTTTAGGGTGGTGATGGGTAATTATCCAATTACTAAGTTAAAACGCAAAATAGGCACGATTTCATAGGCAAGACTGGAGGAACGAAATGCAATATAAGCAGATCGAACAGGAAACAGCAATTAACTATGATCGGCAATTAGGCTACTGGACGTTTTACTCAACTGTACAGGCTGATTGTCGTCGTTGGAACAAAGCTGTTGTGGATGATGCAGTACGTGAATACAACGAAAACGGTACTTTGATTATGCTAAATGGCCGAGTTAAGGATGACTGGTATTTCAAGCCACGCCAACGGCGTAAGCTAACTGATGAGCAACGCCAAATGGCCGCTAAACGATTAGCAAAAGCTAATGCCAAGAAAAGGAACACAAAAATTCGGTTGACGAATTATTAATAAGATTCGGGAGAAAATAGAGGAACAAAAGCTAGCGACGGCGGAAAGACTGCGGAGGTTGCGAGATGGAAAATGAAGACAAGCCGTTAGGTTTTTTACTGAATTACATTAAACCAACGTTTGAAGATAGCCTGTTTAGTAAGGTGTTGGATAAAGCGGAGGAAAGTCACAATGGACGATAAGTTAATAGCAAGCCGTGACTCATACAAGCTAGGCAACGGCGATCAGATTACACGATACGACACCAACTTTTTGGACGACATTAACGACTGTATTAGCGTTTATTGGAGTGACAAATTACAAGCATACAGCGATGACGGCTACACCCTGTGGGAGATCACTTACGGCGGACCACTCGGACTATACGATGAGCAACTAGCCCGTAAGGTAGTTGACCAGGCACTAAGCAATTACAACGGAGTGAAGCTAGTTGGCGAAGAATTACAAAGTGACCACCTTGAGGACTTGCTACAAATCATCATCGCTTTGTATTCCTACATCGTGATTTGGCGAGGTTATGGCAATGACAAATAATGACACACCGTGGGCAGAACGATGGCCTGAACCGGAATTTGACCATCAAGGCTGGGAAGAAGCGATGAGCGAGTTATCAAATATGGCAGGCGAGATCGCACAGAATACGCCTAAGGTTACTAAAGAAGATTTAGAAAGGGCGGCTCAACTATTATCTAAAGAAAACGGAGGAAATAGCATGATTACTCGCCTGGTAATGCAAGGGACAACGGTGGAGTGAGAGATGGAACATTTTAGTAAGAAGGTTAAAGTCGACGGCGAGTGGTTTGATAGCAAGAAGGAAGCGGACTTCTACGAACGGTTCATCAAGCCGAGTGGCAAACGCTACTTACGTCAGGAACAGTTTGCCTTGGTTGATAAGTGGCCAGTTGGTGGCGTGACGATGCGTGGGGTGTTTTACCGTCCAGATTTTGTGATCTACGGGGCGGATGGCCGTGAACACGTCTACGACGTTAAAACATCCCTAAGCGCCCGTGGAATCGATAGTGCGGCGATGATGCGGTTTAAATTATTTGCCAAGCGGTACGGGTTGCCAGTTGAGGTAGTAGTCCCCAGACGCCACGACTTCAAGATGAAGGTGTTCGGCCTGACAACGAACATCCAGACACGGCATACCCGAGTAAGTCGCAAAGGTGAAGTAGTGAATGAGTATTACGACGTCTTTAACAACGTTGATTATGACATTTGGGACGTAATCGGTAAGTAGTTATCAAGGGAGGAATAGACAGTGTCGAGCATGTTTACGCAGAATAAATTGATCATGCTATCGTTTTACGAAAACAACGAATACGGCGTGCCACTAACGGGCAAAGCGGCCGATTGGCAAAATTCCAAAGGGCGACCGAGCAGGCAAGAGATCGAAAACGAACTAGCGGAGATACAGTTCAAAAAAGCAAAGCGCCACAGTTATGATCTGGCACGAGATGACCAATACTGGTCAAACAAACTCTTTATGGAAAAGCTAGAGAAGGAACTTAATACATCACCAACAGGTGTGCTTGAGTACCTAAGCGAACAATACAAGCAACTAGCAACCCAAGAGGAGCGAGAGAATCAGATTGTAAAGTGGCGGGAGGAATCGGGAATGGGCTTTGCACAATTGGAGATCATTACCGGCCAGACGGCCTACAAACTCAAAAAAAAACTATGGAGGGATGAATAACGATGGTTAAGAAATGGCGGAGCCGTTTACTGGCACAAAGCGACAACTTTGAAGGCACAGACGAGGAAATCAAGCGCTTAGGTATATTGCAGGTGACTGTGAAAAATGAACCAACGTTGTTAATTAAGCGACCTAATACAGACGACCAGTGGGAACGAATTGAACCAGGCGACTTCATTGTTAGTTACGACGGCAAGACCTGGCAAAAGGAAAACCAGGCTAATTTCTCCCGGTACTACGAACAAATTGATGAATCAGGAAGCGAATAACCACCCGCAACGAATTTTGCAAAGGGATTTGGCGTGGTACTCGGGAACTTTCCATGAGTGGGGCAGTCCAGAGGAATCACGCAATATGTAACGAGTAAGGAGAACATTGTGGAAGAATTGATACGACCCGACTACTACAAAGACGAGAACGGTGCTGACTTGTTTCACCAGTTTGAACACGGACCGATGCCAATTGATGCCGGGATTGCTTTTTGCTATATGAATATTTGCAAGTACCTACAGCGTGCTGGTAAGAAGACACAAGACCCGGGCGAGGACATCAAGAAGGTTTGGACGTACTTTTACGAGTACAAGAAGTTGGTTGAGATCAAACACGAAGGTGGCGGCGAGCGAGACACCGACCTGATGGACATAGTGCTAGGCGAAGTAGACGACGTTGATGAGTATTTAAGCGTAATGATCGATAGCCTGGAGTCCAAAGTAGCTAACATCAAGCAGATGCACGAAGGAGAAGAATAAGTATGACGCACGAGCAAGCAATGACCGCCAAAGTGAGTGGTTTCCTGGTTAACGACCGGGAGCAAACAGGACCATACCGAGTAATCGAGGTGAATTGGGTCGGTAAGGTTACCGTCCGATCGCTTGATGGGGCACATGAGATGCAAAAGCGATCCAGCGGTGTTTTATCGCAGTGACATTAGGGGGGAGAAAATTGTTGAGTAGTAAGATTCCGCTAGGCGTAATCGCCGGGCTTGGCCAGGAAGCCTACGATAAGCAGGGCGATCCGATTCCGCAAAAAAGCGAGGACTGGATTGCGACTCACGGTAAGCAAGCGGCGATTGATGCCTTAAACGAATTCCGCCAATCGAATATCTTAAACGTCAATCAAGAAGACAAGTACCGTGGGCTAAAAATGGACCCAGCAAACATTGAAGCCCGGCGAGACCGGCGAGTAAGGGTAAAACGTCGGACCGACGCGATGATCGCTGAGGCTAAGACGATTAAACCGGAAGCAATCCCAGCGTTTATCCGTAAGTACCACCGGTTAAGGGTCAACTACACTAACCTAGCCCTAGCATTAGGGATGGAACGGCGAAAAGTAATGGCGATCGACAAGGAGGAAGAAGAATGACGTACGAGGAATTAAAGCACAGTGGCTTCACCATCAGTATGCACTACTCGAATCAGGAGTTAGCGATCCTGGGGCAAAGCCGGGACGGTTTAGGCGGTGATGAACCGATCGCCCTGGTCAGCAAGGTTAATCCATACGATTACCACCCGGTTGACTTCCGGGATACCACGATTGAACTAGAAGATTGGCAAGAGGCAGTTAAGCTAGCCCACGAACTAGCGATGACACCAATTGACCAACGCGGCGAAAAGATGGTGCCGGATTGGATTGAACATGCTAAGTGGTGGTTCCACAATGTACTGGGGCGGGCTTAATTATGAAAGTGATGATGGAATGGTTGCTAGCGGTCGTGATAGCTGGTGTGATCGTTAACTTTCTATGCTATTTGTTATTTGGATTACCATTTGTTAGAATCGGTTAGGAGGAACATATGTTTGTAAGCAAGTTTCGAGTGTGGCACCCAGAGAGTGGGACGATGGACTACCTGGACTTAAACCAGGACCCGATTATCCCGGCGACTTTTTTCAACACGATGTTGGGATTGCAACGCCGTGATCATCAAGGCAACGTGATGTACGAAAACGACTTAGTTGCCTACTGGGACGGCGGATTTAAGGTGGGCGAAGTAGTCATGCGAGACGGCAGTTACGTTAAGGTGGGCGAAGCGGTCATGCGAGACGTTAATGACGGTTTGCCGCTTGATGGCCATGAGATTGTGATCGGCAATCGTTACGAGGGAGTTACCGGTGGGTTAACAGGGATAAGCTTGGACAGTTTTAAATAGCATGGAAAACCTCGCATCGGAGAATCTAAAACAATGTGAGGTAGAACAATTGACGGATTATGTAGATAAATTCAAAATCCCGGAAGTGCTTAACCAGATTGACCGTGAGTACCCGGGATTGTTAACTGGCTTGGACCCGGACCACGAGCGAATCGAGGATGCCTATACGGCTAGCAGTGAGGTAATGCGGCAGATCAACGCCTTTCGTATGCTCATCCGGTATGGTGACCAGGAACGAGCACAAGAAGGGCGGTTGATTCGCCAAGTTGAAACGGCAATCAAGCGGGGATTGACCACTGACCGGATTGCTAAAAGGTTGGACTATCGGAACTAGAGTTAAGCGACCTAATGACCGACTGTGACGAACTATGGGAGCTATATATGGAGCGTCAAGCCGCCAAACGGCAAGTCGTGATCATCGATGAACAGCTCGACGAAAAGATCGTGTGTGCGGATAAGTACCGGGCCAGTGACTTAATGCACGTCCATATCAATACAGTGGAGCGAGCGTTAAAACAAAAGCACCCCAAGGCGATTCTAGGGCGCTATCGGTGCAAGATCAAAGCTAGGTATGATCAAGATGGAGGAATGTGAGAATGAAGAAGGCAGTAAAGATTGCATGGTTGCTTAGTTTCGCCGTTGAGTTGGTGGCAGTAGTGCTTTATTTCTACTACGTGATTAACCAGACCGCCACCACACTAGACGGGATCGGGATCCTATCGTTGATGGTCTTGTGTGGCCAGCTTGAAAATACGATCACCTTATATGACAAGGAGTAGGCTATGAATAACTTGGAGGAACTGATTAACCAATACAATCATCACTACAACGCCAAAGCCACCGCTAAGCAATCCCGGCGTTATTGGCGAGAGTTAGTCCCAGAGCTTTTTTAGAGGAAGTCGGGGCGACTAAGTATGAGATGGCCTCGGCAATCAAAGACGGCGCTAAATCGTGGCCCGAGCACGGTGACAATAAGGACGCGATCCGTTACTTACAAAGCTCAATGCTTGCTTGCCAACAAGGCGGGCTTGAATGTATCGTGATGCGGTACTTACTGGATATGACCGCTAGTGAAGCCCGGGATAAGCTATCCTTAGGTCGGACCCAGTACTATCGCTTAGAGAACGACCAGTTATACAAGTTTGCCGTGGCGATCATTCCTGAGATTGGCGAGATGTTGCTAGTCAAATAGTACGAAAAGCGGACGGAAACCGAACATTTATGGAACACCAGAGCCTATCTTGTCATGGTATAATTGATACATGACAAAGGTTCTGGTTTTTCCTTTGTCACCCCTTCGATGACTTGGTTTTTCATGCTTTTTCAAAATTATAGAACCTCCTATTATCTGGCTGTTTATTTCATCCTGGTAGCCACGTTAGACCTCGATCGGGTGCGACACCCGGTGTGGCTATATTCCGTCGCAATGCGAAAAAGAAACGTGCATTAGAAAAGATTTACGTTTGACGATGCACCAGGAGCAAGAATCTCGGTCTTGGCTAGCTCCAACATCTTACAGTTGCACATATGTATACTCCTATCCAAAAGACACATTACTGAACGTGAGATGTTTAGAAAGCCCCGCGCGGGCGATACATAAAGCTCACTAGCATCCGTTAGTGGGCGTTTTATTAAGGAGGGCCTAATATGATTGATTACAGCTACTTGATCCAAAAGGTGATGGACTGGGCGGATGAACGTAAGATTAGCGCATCGGAAAAACCTAACCAAGCAAGCCCTGAAGCTGGGGGAAGAATACGGTGAATTGATTGAGGCGGTTTTAAAGAAAAAGCCTGACCAATTCAAGGATAGTGTCGGAGATATGCAAGTGGTGATGATTATCCTGTGCCAACAGTACGGTGTGGATTACGAACAGTGCCTTCGTGATGCTTACCAAGTGATTGAAAACCGCAAGGGTAAGACTGAAAACGGGGTCTTCATCAAGGAAGCTGACATGTAAGGAGGCTAGCTTTTGCGAGCGGGAATCAAGAACACAATCATTGCAATCCTGAAAGACTACCCAAATTATGAAGCGTACCGGCGAGAGAGAGAGTTAGACCTGCGCTACCCAGCGATTGAACCAGACGACAACGTGGGGGTGGACGAACGACCCGGGAGCACGATGCGAAAATGATTAACTACATCGTGAGCATCGAGAGCGACAAGCGTTTGCGAGCCCTGGAACGCCAACACAAGGCTGTCCAATACGCCTTAGATAAAGCGGATGATGACACGCGCACAATCATTGAGGAACTATACTTCAAGGAGCGACCGTTGTATAGCGTGGCGGGGCTGGTGATGAGTGGCAAGTTAAAGAACATTCTATCCGAACGCTCGGCTTATCGGGCCCGGAATGAATTCATTGAGCAAGTCGCCGACAACCTCGGCATCAAGTACTTGTAACGTAGTATAATTGAGACAAACAAAAACATAGTGCTTGCGTTAAAAGGATCCATCAATTTGATGGGTCTTTTTCTTTACATAGATATAATTACGTGATATTATATAGTCGAAATAAAGCAATGGAGGTAAGCATTATGAGAAAGCGCATCGGAACCCGGGAGTACGACACGGACAAAGCAACGTTGGTCGGTAAGTTGGCAAGTGACAAGCCAGTTAATGACTTTGGATACTACGAGGAAAAGTTATACCGGAAGTTAAACGGCACTTACTTCTTGTGGGGTAAAGGCAACGGCCTTACTAAGTACGCCGCCAAAGTTGATGACATGAAAGGACCAGGCGAAAAGATTATCCCGCTCGCTTACAACGAAGCCCGGCGGTGGTATCAAAAAGCGATGGACCAGTACGAAGAACACGGCTGGGAGTACGACGAGGACATCAACGAAGAAACGTACCGCCAGGAGTTTACGGTGGACGTGCCAGAAGAAGGCAGTGATAAGCTTAAGCAAGTCGCTTTTAACCTGCCGGAAAGTCTATCGAATAAGTTATCCGTCCTAGCTAAGCGAGAAGGTATGAACCGGTCAGAATTCGTCGCTAAGTTGATCGAAGAAGCGTAAAAGCGTGCTATAAAAAACATGCTTTTTTATTTTAATTACATCTAGCCGGAAATCCCGTGGCTTTAGTCATGGGATGGATAGGCTTATTGTGATATAATAATTGTAGATAGTAATCGACTTAGTAATTGTATCACTGAGAACCAAAGTGAACGATTACAGCATGATCAGACTAACTATCTAACAGCGATTGAGATATATTGTCCCTATGGCAACCTGGGGACATAAAAGGCATTGGTAATTAGACAGTCACTGTCCAAACAACTATTACTGTTTGGATAAACCATCTGTATCTATGCAAATTGTGGTTCAAACATTCATTAGAAAGGTGTTTGCTCACAAGCCATCGACTTTAGTCGACGGTGGTTGACAATGACAGCAACGATTAACACTACTGAGTACGGGATTTACACGATCAACACCAGGACCGCCGAACTTGCATGGCAAGGGATGAGCGAGTTCGGGATTGACGATTGCCAAACAGAAGGCCGTTTGATTGAGTGGCAAGATGCACCAGATGATCAGGGCACCAAGCATTTACTAGATTGGGCGGTTGAGAATGGTTTTATTACAGATTGGTACTTTGACTAACCAGGTGGGGCAATGGCCCCGCTTTTTTATTTGCCCTTAAAACGAACGTATGTTTCATATTGGCAAGAGGTTGGCAAGCACACCCACTACAACGGTGCTAAGATAGTAGAGTAGAAAATTGTGGGCGGGCGTATGCTTGCCCTTTTATTTTGCCGTCAGGGGGGGATAAGACGTGTCTAGACGTTACCAAACTGATAACAATAGCTTTTATCACTCAAGTGAGTGGCAAGCCGTTAGAGCGCAAGTATTGGCCCGCGACGGTTACCGGTGCCAAGTATGCAAGCGCGCCGGGCGAATAACGCCGGCCACTACCGTGCACCACATTAAGAGCGTAAGACAAGCGCCGGCCCTTAAGCTTGATCCGGCGAACCTAGAAACGATTTGCAAAGCATGCCATAACGCCGAACACACGGAAAAGGCTCAAGCACTCAAGACAAAGCAAAGCAAGATCAAGGCAAGCAAGCGGCGCGGCGTCAAAGTGATCAAGGCAAGCCCTGAGGTGTGGTAGCCAGCACCAGGCGGCCAAACATGCAAGCAAGTGGCGGCGCTAGGTGTGGATGCAAGACAAGACGGTGGCAAGTAGCAAAGCAAGATCAAGGCAAGCAAGCGCCGGGTCTAAGGCGGCCAAGTGTGCCACTAGACGACCAGGCAAGACACTAAGCAAGCAGGCCGGCGGGTAGCTAGGCAAGGCAAGGCACTAAGCATGCAAGACAGGCAAGGCGACAAGGCTAAGACGCTAGCAAGGCAAGCATACAAGGCAAGCAGGCAAGGCGACAAGGCTAAGCACACAAGGCAAGCAGGCAAGGCGACAAGCAAGGCAAACATGAAATCGTATTTTTTATCAACGTGCATACAAAGCCATATAAAGCCCATCAAGCACGTTTGACTAAATCGCGTATAGGCGTACTCAAGCGGGTGCAAAAAGGCACACAGGCGCTAACATGCGACAAATAATGATTTACCAATCGTTAACGGGTGCAAGTTTTAGTGGAAACAGCCCCCCACCCCAAAAAATGAGCGAATGAACGTTTGCTAGAGCGGTGCCATGCCCTATTTCACGATAAATTCGTTTTGAAAATTTATTTATGCAACAAAAAATCGCACTCGCCAAGTTTGGACGGTGCGGTTTTCGTTTTCATTTCACCATTATTGAACACCATCCGCCGGAGGATGTCAACAAAATTTTTAAAGTGAGGGGAGGGACTTAAAATGGCGAGACCAGTGATGAATTCAAGGCTTCAGATGATGTTAGGCAATCCTAACAATAAAACTAAGAAAGAATTATACCGGCGCCAAAAAACGAACAGAAATTAGCCGTTTCTGCCGAGAATATGGAGCCGCCAGCTTGGTTGAGCCCAGGTGCAAAAACTGAGTTTAAACGGATTGTCGGCCTGTTTGAAAAGACGGAAGTTCTTAACGAAGCGGACATCTCGGAGTTGGCAGTCTACTGTGACCTGCTGATGGAATACAAGTCGGCAAATATGCGGTTAAAGAAGCACGGCCGAGATAACGATGGCAAACCAAGCCCAGATATCCGGTTAAAAATGCAATTATCCCAGCGATTAGATGCACTAGCCCGCAACCTCGGGCTGACACCGACCGCACGGGCGTCAATGGCAATCAATATGAAGGACGATGAGGCAAGCGATGGCGAAGACGACTTCGACGACTAGCCCACTGGAGATGGACTACGCCGAGATGGTGAAGTGGGCGCAAGCCTACCTACAGTCTGAGCGTGATAAGTTCCACGTCCTTGATCAGCCTTCACCGGCGCTATTGACGACTGCCTACGCTGAAGATGTGGTATCTGGCAATATGGTTGCCAGTATTGAGGTAAAACAGGCGTGTGAGCGGCACTTAAAGGACATTAAACGGTCTGAAAAGGACCCTAACTACCCGTGGAATTTGATGAGCACCTAGCGTGGCGACCAATCAAATTTATCGAGAAAAAGTGCCACCCTACCAAAGGGGACTTCAAACACCTGGTCATGCAACCGTGGCAACACTTCATTGTAGGGTCTATGTTTGGCTGGGTTGATAAGAATACTAAAAGCGCCGGTTCCGGGAAGCATTAATCTTCGTGGGCCGGAAGAATGGTAAAACGGAGCTCGAGTCGGGGCTAGCTGACTATATGGCTGGCTTTGACGGCGAAAAACGGGCCCAATGTTTACTTTTTAGCCAACTCACAGCAACAATCCCGCATCCTGTATGAAGGTTCCCGGTCGATGATTACTAAATCACCGTGGTTAGCGGAACGGTTCATTCCAAACCGCAGTGAAATCCGCTACCCAAAGACTGGCGGCAAGATCACAGCGATGAGTGCTGAAAAGTCCAACAAGGACGGTGAAAACGTCCACTTTGCCGTGTTTGATGAAATCCACGAGTACCAAGACTACGGGTTGATTAACGTTATGAAAAACTCCCGTGGTGCCCGGACACAACCGTTGATTGTATATATCACGACTGCCGGGTATGTGCTCGATGGGCCGTTAATCGATATGGTCGATCAAGCTACGGATACGTTAAAGAACTACGATGCCGACATCAACAACCGGACGTTCTATTATATCGCCCGTCTTGATGATGAAAAGGAAGTCGATGATCCAACCAAGTGGGTGAAAGCCAATCCGAACATCGGGTTAATGCAATTAGCCGATATGATCAACGATTTTAAAAACGATCGGCGGGTACCGGCCAACTATGCTGACTGGTTAACCAAGCGGTTTAACATTTTCGCCGAAACGGATGAGATGAGTTTTATTACGCCGGAAATCCTGGAGAAAAACCGAGGCCACTTTGAAATCGAGGACTTAAAGGACCTTGATTGTGTGGGCGGGTACGATTTATCTGACACGGAGGACTTTACCTCCGCTTGTCTAGAGTTTCCACTCAATGATGGCGGTGTCTTTATCTTGGAGCATTCCTGGATACCAGAGAAACGCTTTGAACGGGACAAAAACCCAGAACGCATCCGTAAATGGGAAAAGCAAGGCGAAATTACTATCGTCCCCGGTGACTACGTGGATTATAGCTACGTACTCGAGTGGTTCCAAGAACAAGCCAACAAGTACAACATCATACAGATTAACTATGACCCAGCTAAAGCGCTCCGCTTAAACAAGGAGCTTGAAGAAGCTGGGTTTACAACAGAGGTTGTCCGCCAGGGCTTCTATACCTTAGGCGGTCCAATGCAGAACTTCAAGGAGTTGTTGCTTGATGGCAAGGTCGTTTTCAACGAACAGTCCATGTTCAAGTGGTATTTAAACAACGTACAACTAAGACAAGATCGTAATGATAACTGGCTCCCGACTAAGACTTCCAAATCCCGGAAGATCGACGGGTTTGCGGCGGCGCTTGATGCCCACGTGTCAGTTATCGATATGTTGGTCGAGCCGGAAAGCTCCGGGCCAACTAGCATGTTTATATCATTCAGATAGCGAGGCAATACAATGATCGGAACACTATTAGCAATTTTATTTGCCCTGAAGGTAATTGGGGCGCTCCACTGTGGGTGGTTGCCCCTGATTATCGCCGGGGTTTGCTATGAGGGATTAAGATTTTGGGCGTTTATCTTCAAGGCAATGTTAGAGGCAAGTGACTAACTAGGCTACCGCCCGGAAAGGAGGTGATAACCTAATGGGATTTTGGCAAAGCATAAAGCGAGCGTTCATTCCTGAACCGCAAGAAAGAACGGATGAATGGGCTGGACAAGGCTATAACTTTACGAATTGGAAGAACAGTAATTTTTGGGGATCCCACAACGGGGCCTTACGGACCAATGAAGAGATATTTGGTGTGATTAGCCGCTTGGCAAACACTATTTCAAGCCTCCCGATCCACGAATATAACAACTTCAAAGAGACCAACACGCCGCTAGCGGATTTACTCACTACGGAAGCCAACCCGTCAATGAGTGCATACGCCCTGTTGAATCAATTGGAAGTATCACGAAACACCGATGGGAATGCTTACGCCTTTATTGAGCGAGACCGCCTGGGCACCCCAGTTGCCTTATGGCCAATCGACCCTGGTGCCGTGATCGTCAAAAGAACATTGATGATAGCTCCATCTGGTATGAAGTCAACGATGATGAGCACCACTTCTTACTGGTAAGCACTGACCTAATTCACGTCAAGCATATTTCACCGCTGACGGGGACGTTGGGCATCTCGCCACTCGATGTATTGAAGGGTCCGTTGACCTTCCAAAAGTCAGTACAAGATTTTTCGTTGTCTGAGATGAACAAGAAAGATAGCTACATTATCAAGTACGACCGGAGTGTTTCGCCGGAGAAACGGCAAGCAATAATTCAAGACTTTGTGCGGATGATCAAAGACAACGGTGGGGCTGTGGTGCAGGAAAAAGGGTTTGAATATGACCGGTTCGCAACGAACTTCCAACCGAGCGACTTGTCAACCGTGGAATCTATTACCCGTTCCCGCATCGCCACAGCCTTTAACGTGCCTATCTCGTTCTTGAGTGAGTCGGAAGCCTCCCACTCTAACAAGACGGCAGAGCAAGTGATGACCCAGTTTGTGGAAATGACCTTGTTGCCGATCGTCAAACAGTATGAAGCTGAATTTAATCGTAAGCTCCTTACGCCAGAGCAACGGGCTAGGGGCATTTATTTTAAGTTCAACGTTAACGGGCTCCTCCGTGGGGACACGGCCTCCCGTACTAACTTCTACCAAATGATGATTCGCAACGGGATTGCGAGCATTAATGACCTACGCAAACTCGAAGAATTGCCACCAAGTGACGCTAAGAATGCCGATCAATTGTGGCTATCTGGTGACCTGTACCCAATCGATTCTGATCAGATTGGCAAAGGGCGTGCTGACACGGGTAACCCACTGAAAGGGGTGAAAACGAAGATGAACAAACTACCGAAGTATCTGACGATCAAGCAACAGGTGGGCAGTAAGGAAGCTGACTTGTTTATTGATGGCGAGATTGTGAGTGACGAGTTGTATGATAACGATACTTCCGCCGCTGGTTTCGAGATTTACTTAAACAACTCGGTGACGTTAAGACGATTAATTTGCATATCAACAGCCCGGGCGGTTCAGTGTTTGAAGGAATCGCAATTTACAACATGTTAAAGAACAATCCAGCCCAAATCAACGTGTATGTGGACGCATTGGCGGCTTCAATCGCAAGCGTTATCGCAATGAGCGGTGACAATATTTTTATGCCGTCAAACTCCATGCTGATGATCCACAATCCATGGACCATGGCAATGGGGAACGCTAACGACTTGCGCAAGCAAGCGGACGACTTAGACCGGATCGGTGAGTTAAGTGTAACAACCTACCTTGATAAAGCAAGTGGCAAGTTAGATGCCGACACCTTACACCAGTTGATGGACGATGAAACCTGGTTAACCGCCCAAGAGGCCGTCAACTACGGGCTAGCAACCGAAGTAATCGACGATAACCAGATGGCGGCGTGCGCTGACCCAGGCTTCTTAAAGCAATTCCGCAACGTCCCAACCCAGTTGGCTCAACGGCTAGCCCAATCGGCAACTAATGACCCGGCTAAGGAATGGCGGGAGGACATCCGCAAACAAGCTTTTAAACAAGGCAACCGCCTTAACTATCGAATTACAAAATATGGAGGAATCATAAAATGAACTTTTATGAGTTAAAGACGAACGTATCTAACATTGGCTCCGCATTGAAGGACGCCAACGAACAATTAAGCGTATTAGCCGCTGACCCTTCCGCAACTACTGAAGACATCAGTGCACAACAAAAGAAGGTTGATGCCCTTCAAGTTCGCTACGAAACCTTGGATAAGCAATACAAGGAAGAAACGGCTAAGCAACAAGCAAAGCTCAAGAACCCAAAGAACCGACTCAAAAGTCACCGGAAGAACGTAAGAACCACGCCTTCGCTCAACTCGTCCGTAATACGATGGCTAAGCAAGCTGTGAGTGCTGAAATTTACCAAGCCCTCGGTGATGACAGCACTACCGGTGGTTCCAAGTTCCTACCAAAGACGGTTTCCACCAACATTATTGCCGCACCAGAAGAAACTAACCCACTCCGGGACATTTCTACGATTACGCAAATTCCTAACCTAGAAATCCCACGGCTTTCATTTACCCTAGATGACAACAACTTTATCCAAGACATGGATACGGCTAAGGAAATGGAAGCTAAGGGTGACACGGTAACCTTTACCCGGAACAAGTTCAAGGTTAAGGTTGGGGTTTCTGAAACCGTGCTGTTAGGTACTGACGCTAACCTAACCCAATACATTGAACAAGGTCTGCGCAACGGGGTAATTACTAAGGAACGTTCGGTAGCATTTGCCGCTGATCCAGTATCAAAGCCCGCTGAAAGTCACATGAGCTTCTACGACAAGTCCACGGTTAACATCAAGCACGTTACTGGGGCTGACATGTACGAAGCTATCACGCAAGCCGTGGCTGACCTGCACGAATCCTACCGTGAAAACGCCACGATCGTTATGGCCTACAAGGACTACCTGAAGATCGTCAAGGACCTTTCTAATGGTTCTGCTACCCTTTACGGCGCCCAACCATCCGCTGTACTGGGCAAGCCAGTTGTCTTCACGGATGCCGCTACCTTACCAGTGATTGGGGACTTCTCTTACTCCCACTACAACTACGACATCGACACCCTGTACGAACAAGACAAGGACGTTGACACTGGGATTGAAAAGTTTGTCGTTACTGCTTGGTTCGACCACCAAATCAAGCTAGCAAACGCCTTCCGGATCGCTGAAGTAGCGGGAAAAGCCTAGCCCGTCCGGTGACGGGGCAGGGTCCCCGTCGTCGGGTTCAAGCGGGGCAGGCTCAACCGCAGTAGTAGCAACGAAGGCCGCTGACAGTAGCACGGGTAGCGTTGCTGATCCAGCAACGCCAACGTTTGATCCAAACGGGGCGTAAAAAGCCAACCAACGACCAAACGATTCAGCAGATTAAGGATTACCTTGATGCTCACCACAGTTACCAATCAAGCGCAAACAAGAGTGACTTGTTAGCACTTGTGGGCTAGTAAGGAGGTACTGAAATGACAATAAAGGCGTTAAAAACAACCGTTGATGACGACACGTTGTCATTAGTTCGCAACTCCCTCCGGCTCGATAGTCAAGATGATGATGAACTGTTGAAACTGTTAATCAAAACCGCCCGGGCTGATGTAATCAACCAAGTGGGCGAGCGGATTGATACCTTTTCGACGGCAACGATATTTTCGACACTGCGGTGATGGTGGAGGTATCGCACCTGTACACTAACCGTCAAGCGGTATCAACCCAAGAAACTTACGAGGTACCGATGGTAATGTACTCGTTGATTAACTCAATGAAAGACGATTACCGGTACCAAGTGGCGCAACTAGACAAGGAGGACGACGATGGCGAAGAATCTGAACCCTTCCCGGATGATCATTAAGCTTGATTTTGGCACTAATGATCCAACTGGCAAACGTAACCCGAATACAGGCAAAAAGAAAGTGCTTTTAAAATTAAATTTACAAAATGGGCCGGTAAATGGACATTAACCCAAACACAAGCGCTGAATCTGGCAGGGGCAAAGATTGAAAATGCCGCCGTCTTCTTTGTACGCCACGACAAACGCATTACAAGCGATTTATTGATTCACTGGGGTAAAGACGAATACACCATCGAAAACATTACTTACGATGATGGTTTACCGCCTGACGGATTCGACTTGATCACTTGTTCTAAGAAGGTGGTAGACCATGGCTAACGAAATGACTAGTCACGGCTTTGACGATTTCTTAAACGAGCTGGACAAAAGATCACGGTCGCTAACCGGCGTAAGATCAACAAGGCAGGCGCCGATGTATACGAAAATCAATGCAACGGTTCCTGGACGAACACCGCCGGTCAGTGGTTTACCTAAATGGTCAACAGCATCTAGCAGACACGTTAACCCACGAAATTCAAAATAATGGGGCGTACGAGATTGGCTTTTCTCGCAAGGGAAAGAAGGCTTACATCGCCCGGTTACTAAATGATGGGTGGAACGTCAAAAACCGCTATGGTGGGCCGTGGTCCCACGCTCAACCGGAAGAATGGCACGATTTTATCTCAAAATTAGGGGACGAAAACGATGAACGGATGGGTAAGGCAATGGCCGATAAAGCCCGTAACATCTTCCGGCCGGGAGGTGAAGGTTAATGACTCCAGCAGGAACCGTCACCAGCCTATTGATCGACAACTTAGACAAGCTCCCAGGTTTAACTGAGAACAACATCTGTACGTACTCGATCGATAATAACAACGTTGATGACACTAACTTAATCATTGTGGTGGGGGAGAATTCCGCCGGGGACGCTGATTATGGCAACAACGATGTGATTAGCACGCATCGCCGGATCCAGATTCAGTTTTACTACCCCAAAGACTACCAAGAGGATATGGCTTTAATCGAAAAAAAGGTCAAAGCCTTTTTACGCGCTCACGGTTATCGGTGCTACGCCGATGCCGGGCACATAATCACCCCCGACACAATGAACATCTTAAACACACTGAAATTTAACTACCAAGAAAGCGAGGATACGCAGAATGGCTAACATTGGTTTAAAGCGTATTTACTTCTGGCTTGTCGGTCCTGACGGCCAGGTAATTAAGGACGCCGATAAGGGCTTGTCCGCTGATGGTGTCTACGTGGTAGATACCAACCCAAACAATGGAAACTTAGGGGCTCGGACGGCGAACATCACCGGTTTATCCGGGACGCCAGCTAAGATCCCAGGTAACGATACGATCGTGGATGTATCTAACCCACCTTCCGCACCGTCTGTTGCAATTGACGCCAACGCAATTAACTTTGCCGTTAAGCAAAAGCTACTCGGCCGGGTAGAAACAAGTGTTAAGGGGGCCTACACGGACGGAACCACGTTACCGGATGCGGGGTTGATCATTGAATCGACTTCGCCAACGTCTGGTAAGTCCATCTTCTACGGCTTCGGTCGGGGAAAGGTGACGGAAGCTTCCCAAAACATTCAGACTAACACTGATACCGCTGAAACTCGGGAAGACGACAACCTGGTCTTCACGTCCCTTGGGTTCTCTGGATTCCCAGGCGAAGCGGCTATTGCTGTGGCGGACTCATCCGTGAGTGGATTCACTAAGAGCGCCTACTTTGATATGTGTGCGCCAGGCCAAACTTTGGTTACGTCTACATTAGACAAGACCGCCGCTAATACCGCGGCTTCAAAATAACTTCTGGCGCAGGAGTAACCAGTAGCGATGCCACCGTACAGACGGCACCTGCGTCAGACGATGCACCGGCAAATAAAACCGGCAACTAATTTAGATAATCATTAAGTAGGCAACGAACAGAGACGAAAATTAAACGTGAGACGAAACTAATACAGAGGAGAAAAATAAATGGCAAAAGTAGTTCATTTTGATGGTAAGCAAGCATTCGGCAAGGATTTTGAAATCCTCGACACTTACACGAACGTGCAACTCGTTAACGCCGGGCTGATTCGCTTGTTTAACAAGATTAGCGACTACGAGGCAGATAACGACAGCGTAACCTTGATGGGTTACCAAGACGTGATTGCTTCGGTGGTCTTAGAAGAAACCGCTAAGTTGCTTGGGCTTTCCAAGACGGACGCCAACAAGCTCAAGGATATTTCCTACTCCGACGTTTTCGACTTCTACGCTGAAGCGGCTGACAAGTTCCTAGCGATGACGGTTCCAAGTGTAGGTAGCATTAAGGACGTAATGGGGATTGGTGAACCGGAAACGGCGGACCAAGCGGACCCAAAATCAGAAGAGACCGTCTAATCTGGGATCTTGACCAATTCTCCCAAGACATTGATTACCTGGCGCAAGTAATGCTACAAAACGGGGTCCCGCCCACCGAGTTTTACAATACGAGCATGGACGATATGACCCGGGTTATTAACGCCAAATCCCGAGATGATCGGGTACAAGACCCGCTAATCCTGGCTAGGAAGGCGGGCCTTATTTAACGAAGTAATCAAATAAGAGAGGAGGATAAAAGATTGACCGCAATTGATGGATATACGTTCTCGGTCGATATGCAAGACCGTGGGGTCACCGCCACTCTCCGCCAAATGAAGGCGGAAGCGTCGGCGATGAAGTCGGCAATGCGGTCAGGCTTTGAAACGATTCAGCAAGGTGAAGGTGTGATGAGCGCCTACAACTTCAAGATCACAGAATCAAAGCGCCAGATCGAGAACTACACCCAGATTATCGAGACACTCAAAAAGCGGAACGAAGAACTACAAAAGAGTGCTGATGAGAACGGTAAGATGATCGAAAAGGACGCTGTGGCCTATGCCCGCAACGCCCGTCAAATCGAGAACTACCAACACCAAATAAACGTCTTAAAGAACGGCATTCAGTCCGCTCGGGTGTCGATTGCCCAGTACGGTGACGGTTTAGAGAGTGCCCGACGGCACACTGCAAACCTAGAATCAATCACGAAGTCATATAGCGCATCCCTAGATCAACAGGGCAAGCTATTTACTTCAACTAAGACCAAAGCCCAACTTTTAAAGGCTGAGCTTGAGGCAATGGAGAACCAACATCGGGCGGAAGTATCTGCAACTTCCCGGTTAATGGCCGAGACTAAACGGCTAGAAGGTTCCTACACCTCGACGACGACGGCAATAAATCGAGTAAATAACGCTCGTAAGGTTGCCAACGCACAATTAAGCGCAGAGATTGCTGAAAACGGTTCTGCCTCCGAGCGAGCCCAGGAACTAGCGGGCAAGGTTAAAACCTTAACGACCCGCTATAACCAACTTAAGTCCACCCAAGCCTCCGTTAGGTCGAGTATTACTGCCACAGCAAGTGAGATGGCTAAACAGGCTACCGAGGCTAATAAGTCCGCTACTAAGCTAGCGGAACTACGCCGGGAGAGTGCGAGCGCTAACCCAACCGGCTTACACCGGATCAGTAGTGCCCTGACAAGTGTGGAAGCCAAGGCTGACAAAGCTACTACCCACACCCGGGCCTTTTTAGCCTCGGCACGATCGGGCTTTACTAGTGCCACAATCGGGATGGGGGTATTTACGGCTGGGATGGCCAAATCGGTATCCCTCGCCACCGAACTACAAGCCCAATGGGTTACGACTAAGAACCTATTGGTGACTAGTGGTGAAAGCGCCACGGAAGTTACCCGTAACCTGGCTTTGATGCAACGGGACGCTTCCAAATACTCCAAGACGTATGGTGTAACTCAAAAAGAAATCGCTGATCAGTACACCGAACTGGTCAAGCGTGGGTACTCGTCCGAATCGGCCCTTGGGTCGATGAAGTCCATGTTAGAGGCTACCCGGGCAACTGGTGACGACTTCACCGATGTGGTTAAGAACGCATCAAGTGCCCTGGACGCCTTCGGCCTGCGGTCAAGCAACACCGCTAAAATGGGCAAGAACACCGAACGAGTAGTCAACGCGATGGCTTATGCCGCCGATATGACCGCTACCAACTTCCAAGACTTGGGATTGGGGATGAGTTACGTATCGGCGTCCGCTAGTCAAGCCGGTTTTTCAGTTGAGCAAACATCTGCCGCCCTCGGTGAACTTTCTAACGCCGGGGTCGAAGGTACTCGGGCTGGGACTGGGTTACGTAAGACCATTAACAGTTTGATCGCCCCAACAGCCGGAGCAACTGCCGCTTTGAAGGGTGTGGGTTTATCCATTAATGACTTCAAGGATAAATCTGGGAGTCTTAAATCTATCGACGAGATTTTCAAGACCATTAACCAGCACACCGACAAACTATCAAAGTCTGACCGTGGAGCTTTCTTTAAAGCCGTCTTCGGAACCACTGGTCAACAAGCAGCACAAATTCTGGCACAATCTGCCGGTGGTTTGGAAAATAACGATCAAAAGTTAACTGACTTGATTAACAAAGTTGATAAAGCCGAAAAGGGTAATGGTTACGTTCACCAACTGGCTCAAAAGAACATGGAATCCACCAAGATGCAGGTTGATGTGCTGAAAGCCAGTGTCCAAGACCTCGCCATCAACATGGGGACCAAGTTACTGCCGTCTGTTAACCAAGTTGCCCAAGGCTTCAGTAAGTGGGTCGCCTCTAAAGAGGGTCAACGAGAGATCGCGAACTTTTTCCACCACGGTGGCGAAGTTCGCCACTACGGTTGGCAAGCACTCCGGATCCATCATTGCCTTTATTGGTGGCTTTGCCACTGGGCTAGTTAATGTGGCCGATGTAGCTGGCAAGGCCGCCTCCGCAATCGGAAAGTTGGCTTCGAAGATTCCAGGGCTATCTGGTGAAGGAAAAGGTGGACTAGCCAGCAACCTTGGTAAGGTTGCCGGAACGGTAGCTGGGATTGTCATTGGTCTTCGGCTATTCCACACAGCAATTAGCGGGGTCCGAGCAGTATCACTTGACCTTCAAACCGTCTTTGGTGTTCAAAACAAGGAACTCAAAGAACAGAATGCCTTAATGCAAGAGATGATCCTACTCCAAAAGGAATCACTCGGACTAGCAGAACAAAAGGCCACCACCAACGCCGTGTCGGGTACGACTGGTAAAGGCGGCGGTGGATCGGCGGTTAATACAGCCGTTGATGTAGCAACCACAGCAATCGATGTGGGTGCTACTGGGGCAAGCGAAAAAGCTGGCGCTAAAGCTGGTGCAGGCTTTGTCGCACGGTTCCTAAGCAAGACTAAGGGTGCTGGACGGCTAGTGCTGGGGATGTTCTTACCAACCGCCGCCATCGATGCACTCGGAGCTAAAGGCGCTTTAATCGGCACTAAACTACTCGGTGGAATTACCGGGGTATTTAGCAAAAAGCAAGGGTTTATTTAGCGCTTTAAAGGGAATGCTGAGTAACAGTTGGGCGGCTAAACTCGGTCGTTCATACGGCGGAAGCATTCTTAACGAAATGAAGACCGTCTTCAGAGGCGGTACTAAGATCGTGCCGGAAACCTTCTTAAAGATCGGTTCCAGCGCTGCTAAGATGTTCTCGAAAGGGTTTAGCCTGTTAAACCCTCGGAACTGGTTTAGTAAGGCTTCCGTGGCGGCTGGTGAAGAAGGCGCTAAGGCCGGAACAAGTTTTATCGGCAAGATGGCCACGGCAACTAAGTTGTCCTCTAAACTTGGGGCTGTTGGTAAGTTCCTGGGGAGTAAATTATTCCTAGGAATCAATATTGCCTCCAGCTTATGGGACATCGGAAAAGCGTTTACCCAGAAAAAGGATAGGGTTGAAAATGCCGGTAAAGGTATTGGGGAACTTCTTGGCCTGGGAATTGGGGGTTACTTTGGTGGCCCAGCAGGTGCCGCAATTGGTTCAATGATCGGTGAATCGATTGGGGGCAAGATGGCCAACTCGGTTGTTAAGTTTACTAAAGGGACCATTAAGACGATGGAACTGCTATTCTCCAAGCATGGATGGAGCAAAGCTTGGGGTAACCTATCCAAGAGTTGGAAACAGACTTGGGAAGGTTTAGGCGACTGGTGGGACAAGCTAATTGGCAAGAAGACCACTGGTAAGAAGAAATCATCGTCTAAAAGGAATACAGCTCCGATGCCGTTGAATCATTGGGTGGCAATAACTACTCCAAAGAAGACATCGCTAACGTTAAGGCGATGAACAAGGCAATTCAATCCTATACCGGCTCATTAGCTAAGCTGAAAGACTCAATCAGGAAGAATGACCCGACTAAGCAACTCAACGCGATGAATAGGCGCCTAACTAGCGCAACCTCGAGTTGGAAAAAGATGGCTAAACCAATCAAAGATATTGGGGACGCCTTCAAATACCTATCCAGGTTTACAGGCTCGATGGCCAAGTACGATGTTTTTAAGGCGATGAACAACGAGTTGCCAAAACTCAGTAGAGTCTTAAAGAGCACCAAGATCGGTGCGGAATTAAAGAAGCTCGGTGACGAGATTCAAAAGTCGAAGATTGGTTCCAAACTCAAGTCAATGGACAAGGACATCAAAGGCTCATCTAAGAATTGGGACTCGATGACCAAAGCGATTAGGACGACCACCACCCGCTTTACGGCGATGGCAAAGGCCGTCCAAAAGCTAACCGGGAGCAAGACTGGGTTTACCCAGTTGGAAAAGGACGTTAAGTCATTCTCCAAGACCCTAGATAAGTACAAGTTCGGTAAGCAAATCTCCGAGCAAGCCAACATCGCTAACTCCGCTCTAAGTGGCAAGAAGTCGAGCTTTGTTGAAAAGTTCAATAGCGCCACTAAGTCAATGACCTCCACGCTTAAATCCTTTGGACGGTCATTTGAAAAGAACTGGCGTGATGTTTGGGATGATGTACAAAAACCGGTTCAAAAGGGACTGGACAAGGCTGACACGGCGGCTTACAACAACTTCAAGTCAATTGAAAGCCGGCGGGCTAAGTTCCAAGACAGCTTCCTGAAAGGATGGCAATCGTGGATCAATTCCGTTCGGGATGAATTCAAGACTGGCTTTGGTAAGTTGCCTGACTACGCCGCGTCCTCGATGAAGTCGATCGTAAGCAAGATGAACCGCGGGATCAAAGGTGTTAATTCCGTAATTAGCGATTTTGGCGGGGACAAGAAGCTGTCCACCATTGCTTATGCTAATGGGACGACCTCCCTCGGTGGCCACCCAGGCGGACACATGCTAGTTAACGATAGCGTACGTCCACACTGGAAGGAACTGGTTAAATTCCCTAACCAGCCATGGAAAACGTTCAACGAACGTAATGTCTTGATTCCAAACGCACCACAAGGCACCCAAGTCTTGAGTGGTGAGGACACCCACAGTGTGATGAGCGCAATGGGCGTTTCACACTATGCCGATGGGACGGACGATGGCGACAAGTGGATTGACCGTTTGACCGGTAAGGATGAGATGAAGTGGCTTAAAAAGCCTTCTTTGATAAGACTTCATTTACCGATAGCGTTATGGTCGTCTCAACCTTAGGACAAGCGATGGCGGAAGGATTCTTAACGGCAATCAAGGCCCCAATCAAGAAGATCGCTGAAGAAGCTGACACGGCAATGAATCCAGATGGAACAAGTGCCGCGCCAACTGGTGACCACAAGCATTGGATGAAGCAAGCCGGGATCCCTTCAAGTTGGTACAGTGCGATTAACTACATCGCTAACCATGAATCCAGCTGGCGAGTTAATGCTACTAACGGCTCCTCGGGCGCTTACGGGATCCCGCAAGCCTTACCAGGATCCAAGATGGCGGCTGCTGGGAAAGACTGGCGAACCAACGCTATTACTCAGTTAAAGTGGATGAAGTCCTACGTAACTGAGCGCTACGGTGGCGCACCACAAGCTGAAAAATTCTGGAAGGCACATCACTGGTACGCTAACGGTGGTTTCCCAAGCCAACATATGATTGCTGAATTAGCCGAAGGTGACTTGCCCGAGGCTGTTATCCCACTGGACCTTAACAAGCGTCCACGGGCTAAGCAATTGTTAGGTGAGACCATCAATCGGATGGAGACCGACGGCGGTGGTTCAGGAATCCAGAAGACTGACCAAGGGCAAGCTAACCAGGTTGATAGCCGACTAATGCAAGTGATCAACTTGCTAGGGACGATCGCCGGGTTATCGCAACAACAAATCGATGCCATTACTAGCCTTGATTTGACCAACAACCCAATGACCAACCGGAACAACCGAATGAACTTCTACCGTGATTATGGCCGGGACCAAGCCCTGGCGGACTACATGAGACCCTAAGGAGGTGAAATGACTAATGCAAGACCCGCACCTGTATATGAAGATTGGTAACGGTGATGAATTCGATATCGCTGACAAGATTCCTGGGGTCCACTACCTCGGGGACGATGCAACACCGGTTAACACTAACCAATTTAATCAGATTGCCGGTGTCGATGGTGCCTCGTTTGTCTACAAGACAATCAATAACTACCAAGTGCCGGCTAAGTTTTACTTCACCTTCCAAGACTATCAAGACTACAAGTTAATCAAACATCAAATTAACCGCTTGTTTGCGACCCGGGAGTTAATCCGGATCCGCACAGACACCGAGAAATTTATTGTCCGCTTTGTGGTAGCTAACCTTCCAACAATCGCCCTGATGGAAGAGGCTTACAGTCACTGGGCAACCTTTACAGAGAACTTCGACAACCCAAGCGGTTATCGCTACTCTTTATATCGCAGTGACGCTGATAACATCGCTGAAAAGTCACAATTTGAAATGGGGATCCCATCTGGGAAAAAGCTAAGCTACCATTTCACTACCCCGGAGTTTGACGTGTTTAACGCCGGCGACATCACCGTGGATCCGTATTTTGAAAAGCACGACTTGCAAATCAAAATTAAGTTCAACGGCAGTTCGTTAAAGTTAGAAAACACGAACAATGGTTCAATTTATACCTATACGAATCCCGCAACATCGAACGACACAATCATACTAGACGGGATAACAACCACGTTAAACGGACAACCGGCTAGTAACAACACTGATTATGGAAACTTAACCCTGGAACCAGGGTGGAATCATATCAAGGCAACCGGAGCTAGCAACCTTGATATAACCTTCAGTTTCCCGTTTGTGTACATCTAAATGCAGACGAACGAAAAGTTAATCGTGCAGGGCTCCCAACGCTCCGAACGGGAGCCCTTAAACAGTGTTGACCCGGATACGTTCTACATTGCATGGGATATGAATTCGTCCTGGAGCCTGCAATTCACGGCTAAGCAAGATAACTCACTTGCTTATGCCATGCTTGATAGTGAAGCTTCCCTGTTCTGGGGCGGCCAAGAGTACATTATCAAGCAAGCCGAACCTGACTACTCGGAGGGAGTGAGTGCCAAAGACATTGTGGCGACCCACGTGTACACCGAGTTAAGTCGGGTCCGCATCTACAAGGACTACATCGATCAAAGCGACCCAAGCAAGGACAACCAAACAGACGTTCGAGTCGCCGAAGATGCATTAAACGCAACTTCTAACGGGACTAGTAAGACGACCAAGAACGGGAACACGACAACTACCGTTACTAAGACGGACGAATCAGATACCGGCGAGAACCAAAAGTACTATTCAGTCGATGATGTGCTTTCAACTTACCTGAAAGGCAACTCCCTTGGTTTTACTTGGGAGGTAATCGGGAACTTTGATAAGACCCGAATTGAAGAAATCACTGAAGGTAGTGGTTCGGATATGTTAAGCCAGATCGTTGATCATTGGCCCACGGCGATTATCTACCCAGACAACCGCCATATCCGGGTTTACGACTTGGATAGTTTTCAAAAGGATCACGGCAATCGGCTCGACTATTTGCGAAATACCACTGAGATTAAGCTAACATCTGATTCCACTTCCATCACCAACGAGGTGATGTGTATTGGTGCCCGGTATTCATTAGATACCGAAACCGAAACCACCACTGAATCGGCGGAAGGCGGTACCTGGGGATGGCCATTTCCAAGTGTGGGTAAAGGGTCATTTACCGGCGCTCAACTATTCGGCGTAAATGCCGGTGGGGAGTTCCGTCAAAATGGTTTCCACGATGGGTTAGACTTCGGGTCGGTCGACCATCCCGGCAGTGAAGTTCACGCTATCCATGGTGGTAAGGTAACGATCAAGTCTTACGGTGGTTCATCGATTAGCTACTACGTGGTCACTCACTCCGACGATGGTTACAACGTGGAATACCAAGAAGCGTTTAGCTCAATGAACGATATCATTGTTAATGTTGGTGACACGGTTAAAACTGGTGACGTGATCGGCTACCGGCGGACTGATCATCTCCACGTGGGAGTAACGAAGGCGTCCATTCCGGGCGCCTTTTCTAGCGCTTTCATCAACAATGGCACGTGGCTAAACCCAGAAAGCTTGATTGAGAACGGTACCGATGGTGAATCAGAAAGCGACACGGAATCAACTAGCAATACGGTCGAGTATTACTATTTCCGCCCGTTTTTAACCAAAGTACAAAGCTCAATCGATAAGTACGGGGAACACCCGATGGATCAATCGATGATAGCCGGTTCACGGACGCTAAGACAATGGAAGAATACGCCTTATCTAAACTTCAACCTGAACCGGCCTTGTCGGTCGATGTAACAACCTTTGAGAACTTCAAGCCAATCGCCGGCGATATAATGACACTCAAGGTCAAGGATGGGTCGATTTTAACGCACCTAGCAGTAGTTGGTTATACGTGGTATCCAGAGTCGCCAACTAATCCAACCCAGCTAACGTTAAACACTAACCCCCAAAATATCCTTGATTACCAGAGCGGATATAGCCGTAAGATCACGCAAGCGTTAAACAATATGAACGAGCGAGTGGCTGAAATGTTAAGCAACACAGAAAAAAGCGTATGGACGCAAAACGAGGTGAATACCTTTGGTTCAAACCTTGAACTTCATCAATCTGAGCAGTCAACAAGCACCAAATGACGTTGACTGGGCTGGGTTGGTAAATTCTGGAGTGCAAGGCGTTTTAATCCGGCTGGGGCATGGGATCATCCGTGATCCGTGTGCCAGCGGACATATCGCCAAAGCCAAACAATACGGACTTTACTGGCACGGTTACCACACCTACGAAGGCGTAGTTAATGAACCGCAATTTACGATAAAAACGCAACCGAATTAGGGCTATCAAACAGCCAATATTACTTTGTCGATCTAACCAAGAGTTCCGACCCCTTCAATGACTACTATGCCTTGCACGCCACTTGGTTAAGTCAGGGTTACTCAACTGGACTACTAATCAGTAACGAGGATTACCTATCCAAGTTTAAGGATAGCGAGGTGATCGCTAGCGGTACCCTCCGTTGGTTAATCAGTGATACCGAACCGGCTGACTACGATGTATGGCAGTATTCAAGCGAGGGGACGGTCGGAACCAGTAGCGTGAAGGTCGGATTCAACTTTGCAAAGACCGACAAGCTCAAATACAACCTGAGTACCACTCTTACAGGGACTGACATTAACAAAGACCCATACAACCCCAAACGCCCGTCGGTGGAGCCTACATTGGTTGGGGCTATGACACAACGGGGCTTGGCGGTGGCAAAACCATCGGTTACTCGACCAATGGGAAAAACTTTTACGCCTTAATTGGTCCCGATGGGTTGGTTGTGCGCAAGAGTGACGGTAACCGGATCTATGGAACAATTGCTGATCAAATTGATTCGGCAATTAGTGCTAACGTGATTCCCGCCAAATCCGCCGCTGACAGTGCCGTAGCGTATGCCAACGATGCAATCGAAAAGTCGAAAGTCAATAGCCAGGCGATCGACGATATTAACTCGGCTGTGAGCGATGCCGTGTCGGAAGCTGCGGTTGCGAGGAGCGATGGTCTGCGAGCATGGAATGCGGCACAGTCCAACGTTAATTTAATTGATCTAAACTATGCGTCAGCCAGTGCGTCAATCTCAAGCGCTCGTACCGAAGCGATTGCGGCGGCTGATGAGGCTAAGGCATCGGCAAGTGCAGCGCAAGCTGGTGTCGTTGCCGTGCGATCAGACGTAGCAGCGGTTCAGGCAGACGTGACCGCCACACGATCAGACGTAGCAGTAGCTAAGAGCGATATCGCTGATACCAATACCAGTCTGAACATTCAAGCCAAAAGCCTATCGTCATATGCAGCACAAGCGAGTGCTGCGGGTAATGACATTACTACGCTTAAGAGCCAAGCCGGACAGTTTGAACAGGATATAGCAAGCACCAAAGGCGATGTCAGCCAGCTCAAGGTGTCGGCAAGCTCAGCCAGTGTAGCCTTGTCAGACGCGGCCGGTAATATATCAAGCCTTCAAGCAACGGCAACTTCTTATAGCGCGGCCTTGTCAGACACTAACAGTAACGTGGCTAATGTGACGGCAACGGCAAGCGGGCTTGAAACCAAGTATGCTGACGCAGCGGGCGATATATCCACACTACAAGCCAACGCTAAAGGCATGACACAGACAATCAGTGACGCACAAGGCGACATCGCCAAACTCAAGACGCGCGCCGATGGTTTTGACACAGAGTTTGCTGACACTAAAGGTGACATCAGCAAACTTCAGACGGACGCAACTGGTACCACACAAACACTCGCTAACACCAAGAGCGATGTGGCTGTCCTACAGTCACGGGCTGACGGTTTTGACGCCAAGTACGCCACCGCAGCTGGTGATATCAATACACTTAAAACAAATGCTAGTGGCTTTAGCCAGACGCTTACCAATGCGCAAGGTGATATATCCACACTTAAGTCTACGGTGTCCGGCGTTCAAACTACGCTAACTGATGCGCAAGGCAATATTTCAACGCTCCAGTCGGACGTGTCTGGACTAAAAGACGACCAGCGACAACGCAGGCAACATCGCCACATTGCAGGCTGACGCCAAGACACTAACCAGTCAAATGAGCAGTGTGCAAGGCGACATCAGCACACTCAAACAAACCGCATCGGACTTTAGCTCTCAAGTCAGTGGCATGGAGACGAGCTTATCCGACGCTAACAACAGACTGGATAACTTAAAGGTTGGGACTAGCAATCTGCTTCATCATTCAGATACTTTTGACGATTGGGGCAAAGGAAATTCAGTTACCATAACTTCGGATAAATATTTAAATGGAACTATTGCAGTTTTAGGTAATACCGGAAATGATGGAGGAAGTAATCTTTTCACTACCTTAGATGGCCCCTATGATAATCAACCAGTAACTTGGACAGTTTATGCTAAAGCAGATAATGTTGGGGATAAATTGCACACTGAGCTATGGGGTGGTGGCGGATATACAGATCAACCTCTTAATAATAATTGGCAAGTATATCAATTTACTGGTCAGCGAAATGTTGCCCAATCCTATTTTTTATTTTTGGGGTTGCCAAGGTAACAAAGGTAATATTTATGTAGCTTTACCGTTCGCTGTTGTTGGAAATATGATTGGAACCTGGGAGCCGAACAGCGCTGACATTGCAGATAAAATCACGGCCAACACAACGTCAATTAATCAAAATAAGGAAGCCATTGCACTCAAAGCGGATCAAGTCGACGTGAACAAGATCAACGGGACGGTTAGTCAACTGCAATCTTCGCTAACCGTGCAAGCTGGGCAAATCCAAGAGAAGGTCACGTCAAGCCAAGTGACTGGCATGTTGGCCGGTTATGCAACGCAAGATTACACTCAATCACTCGTCACCACAGCAAGCAACAACTGGAATCTAAATCTCACCAGTCTAAAAACTGACGTGGATGCTATCAAAGCTAATGGTGGTGGGGTCAATCTTCTCAATGGGACTTCCAATGTTTGGACTACGATTACTGCTAGTGGCTGGATGAATGTCACTACTGCCAATAATAATAAGACTAGCGTTGCGGACTTCCACAATGGTGATAAGTTTACGTACTCGGCGGTGATAACCAACAATAGTGATACTAATGTGCGGTTAGAGATGTATTGTTGTGATAACAATGGTAAAAGATTAACTGGCGATAGTTATCATATTTTGTCTGATTTTGTTGCGCCTAACACAACCGCTCAAAAAGTTAGCTGCACTATCACCATTGATGGCAGTACAAAATTTGTTGAACATACTCTGATTGCCGATGGTGGAACGAGTACGTCTAAGACGGTGCAAATTAAAGGTGAAATGTTTGAAGATGGCACCGTTGCGCATACCTGGTCACCAGCACCAAGCGATATGGCAACTGTAACCAGCGTAACTAACCTGTCGGCAACAGTGGACGGTATCCAGGCACAGGTCTATAACTCAGACGGGTCGAGCAGAATAACTCAGCTATCTAATCTGATTGCGACTAAGGTATCTAGCTCTGACTTCAATAATCTAAGCCAGTCTGTGAACTTGCAGACACTCGATTCGGCCGATATTAACAATATGAAAACTAACGGGCACTACTTCGTTCATAACCCAGCTAACAATCCAATTGGTGGTTGGGTTTATGTTGATGTAACTGGTAACGGTAATGATCGAATCCGCCAGGATGTTTACCAAGATAGTGGAATTGGACATAAATATCGACGTTTGTATGGCACTTCCTGGACCAACTGGGAAGAAGGTGCAACTGAAAGTCAGATCACCCAGCTTAGCGATGCCATAAACCTTCGTGTTAAATCGGCTGATCTGATCAGTCAAATCAACCTGCAAGCGGGGGCGGCCTCGATTCAATCCGATAAGATAGTTCTTGACGGCAATACAACCGTCATCACAGGCGAAGCCTTTATCCCGAGTGCGGCAATCTCAAGCATTAGCGCGGATAAGATCATGCTAGGTTCAACATCATTATGGGATTCTGACGGAACACTAAATTTAGTCAACAGTAAAGATGGGATTAACTCCACAATTACGGTTACACAAGGTAGCGTTAATTTCGATGGGACAAACAAGACTGCATCCATTATCCAGTTTGCAAGTGATAACAACACAAATGCCTTTACAGTCAATCCAACTGGTGCAACGGTCACACCAACGTTTTTTTTTGAAAGATTCGGTCAAACGGTAGGTCACTGGCTCGGTTTTTACTCGAAATAGTATCCAAGAAGACGGCCTTATGTTTCAACACATGGGATAATGATGGAGAGCGATTTTTGCCGTTGGTTGCCATGCTCGCTTTGAGAAAAACCTAAGAACGCTCGGCACCTTATCTCAAGGATCTTGGGATGGTACAACTGCAAAACCCGAAGCAGGGGTCTCAACAATCAAAAGTGGCAACACGATCTGGTCCGGAAGTGATTTTCTTGCAATCGGATCAAATGTTACCGGTACGTATGCTGGCGTCTGGGCCAAATCATTCAGCCAACAGTCTACGTTGTCGTCTAAGACCAACATTGAGACAGTCGATCCGAAGGACGCATTAGACCTTGTTAACAAAACTGATATTAGATCTTACCAATACAAATCTGATGTTGCTGAGGGGCATACCAAGCGCTACACATCATTAATCATTGATGACGTAAACGATGTGAGTCAATACTACGCACCAAAAGAGTTTATTAATGAGGAACGGACTGGCCGTGACGATGGATCGGCGGTCGGTTATCTGTTTTTAGCAGTTAAGGAATTAACAAGACGAATTAAAACATTGGAGGAAAAATTAAATGGATAGCGAAAGCAATGCAAAATCTAGTGAATGATTATGCGTCAGAATTGGGCAATACTGTACTCAAACCTAGTGATCGAGCGGGCAAATAACCGAGCATTACGAACGCAGCTAGATAAGGCAAAGCAAGAACTTAAGAACTCAAAGGAACTCAAGGACGACAAACAAGACACTACTAAGGAGGACTAACCATGAACGTACAAGTTAACAGTTTTACCTACAATTTCACAGACGGTCAAATTAATTCAGCCTCAAGTGGGGCTCTACGGGAACAACCCATCAACCGGCGAATATATCAACGCGTCAGTACGGATCAACCAATCTGATCTAAGTGAAGGTGCTACCTTCTTGACGGTGGCCATGAATGACATCATCGCCATCGCCAAGAAGAAGCTGGCGGCTGAAACTGCAATTCAAGGACGCAACCACCACTCCCAGCCCAATAAGGGGATGATTAAATGACAAAATTAATCGCCTTTGGGGATTCAATCTTCGCCGGCTGGGACGGCACTAGAAACGTCGGTGATAACCAGCGGATCCCGGAGCTAGTCGGCAAGGAACTGGGTTGGGAGATTGAAAACTGGGCAATCAGTGGAACTAAGTACGATCAGCTCTTATACTGGCTTCCCTGGGATTCTAGATCAGCACCCAATCACCGGTTACGACTATGCGATTTGGATGTATGGTGTAAACAATTTGGCTGGCCGGATTCTTTCGACACGATCAAACAGTGCTTGCAAGCCGGGATCGATAAGGCTAAAGTCACAAAATCCAACTGCTAAGTTGTTGATTATCTTGCCCACGCAAGACTTTCGGTGGGGCGGAACGACTTTTACGATATCAACGGCCAGTTTTGGTCCCAAAACCAACTTGATGACATGATCAAAGAGGTCGCCCAACAGAATGGGGTGGCCTTTTTAGACTGGCGGGACGACCCGGTAATCACGCCGGAGAACTGCGCTGAAACACTTGGCGATGGTGCTAAGGGTGTACATCCCACGGTGGACACGATGGAAAAACTGGCTAGTCGAATCGCTGAAAAGCTCAAGACTATGGGTTACACGGATAACCCCTGAACCCGCACCTGCGCCTTCACCTTCACCCACTCCTTCACCATTACCAACCAAGACCACGCCTCAACTTAAACTTGCTCGGCTTACACAAGCGTCCGACTTGCTCGACAACCTGGCAAGCAACGACCAACTTGCAGTTGACTATTTAAACGGCATTGATAGCCAAATCGCATCGATTTTTGCAACTGGCACAATTGGCGCTCAAACAGTAGCCAAGCCAGATGTGGAAACACTCGGTCGTGAGGTACGCAACTATATGTTCGATCTGTTTGGTTCGATTCGAGATGTACCTAAACAGCTTGATCAAGGTAGCCAACTCTTACGGTGTGTTAGACCTGCAAACCGGACAAGCAACCGCAACGGTGATTTTAACGCCACCAATGGGTTGACCATCGATAGTGACTTCATGGACGCAATCAACGCTTTATGGTCTACGGTCGAATCCACACTCAATAATTTACAGTCTTATGCAAACATTTTTAAAGGAGGAATGCAAATGGCAACTTTAGTAGGTGACGCCGCCACTCTGCAAGGCAAGTATGTGGTGCTAGACACCACGGTTGGTTCAACCCGCTCGGTGATCGTCCCACAACTCTCTGGGCACCAGGGGGACGCTGGACGGATTGTCTATCTGGCCGTCAAAGGATGGAACACGCCTCATAACATGGACGGCCAAAAACTGGTTTTGAAGGCAAAAGACGCTAGCGGCACGCCAAAGGTATCTGACACCATGACCGCCGTGGTTTCTTCTGCTGGGGGCTTAGTACAATTCACGGTCCCGGCACAGTTCTACCAGGCTGACGGTCCTTACAGCACGGCTTATTTCGAACTCAGGTCCACTTACAACCGACACGGTTATCAGCACGATTAACGTGTCCTTTGAAGTGCTGGAATCGGCCACTATCATGACAACCGGTCAAAGCGAAGTTTATAACAACGAGATGAGCAAAAGATGGAATCGGTCAACGCGTCCATCAACAACCAGCTCAAGGTCTTGCAAGATCAGGTTAGCAACGCGGCCGCATTGGCTAAGACTGCACAATCAAGCCTTGACGCGCTCACGGCCGCCGCTAAGGCCAACTCGTTTGCGGCGCTATCTGGTGACAACAAATTTACTGGTAACAATAATTTCGGCGGGACTACCACGATCGATAATTTATCAAGCCCAACTCTTGATAGCCTTGAAGTCAACACTGACCAACAACATCAACGCCGTTTCCAAAAGTGTTAGCTCACAGTTATCAGGCAAACTGACAAGTCGCCGATAGCTGGACACGAAATTACACACTCGGCGGAGCCTTTAACGCACCAGCGGTGGGACTAATCAATTCGCCCTTTGACTCGCTACAAAATCATGGACGGCTTGGTCATCATCACGGGACGGGGTGACTTGGTGATCAACTCAGCAGCGAGTATTACGAAGGCACCATCACGCTCCCGTGGATCGTGGACAACGCCGATACGGCCTTTCGCTCAAGTCTACTGGAACGACGCCAATGGTGCGAGTTCATACGCGCTCCCTCACTTAGGGGCGCGGAGCAATCAAATTGGAATCTCGATGAAGGGGCACGGACCAACCAAACGGTTCGGTTGTCGCTGATTATTTTCACAATGGACTACTAAAGGGGCGATTAAATGGCAGTAACAATCGATCCATCAACCAAGAAATGGGTCATTGACGGTGTGGTCCAAACTGTCTCCGCTGTGGGACAAGAGTGGGCAACGCCAACTCCTGATCAGACAACCGGTCACTGGTTTATCTCTGGTAAAGATACTGGAATTCAAGCCATCGGTAAGGACGGTAAGGACGGCAAAAGTGCTTACCAACTGGCGGTTGGATAACGGCTATCCATCTAGCCTGGACACCTGGTTGGCCTCACTTAAAGGCGATAAAGGCGATAAGGGTGATTCTGCAATCACGGTCAAGGTCGGCACTACGGCAACCTGGGACGAGACTAAGGTAACCAATTCAGGGACCTCAACTGATCTGGTGCTTGACTTTACGTTTGCACCAAAGGATTTGGAGGGTCTGTCTAGCTACGCTAAGACGTCCGACCTAGCTAATTACGTAACCAAGACGGCCTTAACCGGCTACTACACGTCAGCTCAGATGGACACCAAGCTCGGCGCAAAGGCGGACTTAGCCATGATCGCCAACATCGCCGATAAAGACACGGTGCAGACGTTGAGTAACAAAGTTGACCAGTTAAGTGCACAGGTTAACTCTCAAGCACAAGCGATGGTCAAGCTCCAAGACCAGCTCAACAAGGCGCTAGCTAAGATTGACACACTAACGACAAATACAAACACGGCACAAAAATAATCAAACAAACGGGTGGGCGGGAGGCATAAGAGGTGAGAGATGAAACGTAATCATAACCTGATCATCACAAGCGCCGAGACAGTGTGTGTCGGCCTGGTGATGTTGTTTAACCAAGAGATAATCCGAGATGATCCCCACAATCTACTTATCCATTCGACGCACGCTTTCGGGCAAATCCCGTGGGTGATTGCTTTGCTTTTGATCGGAACGGCTGGCTTGCTAGTGGCGGCATCCGGTATCCACAAATGGAAGCTTGAATTCGTTGCTACGGTGGTTCTTGGTGGTTTATGGGCTTCATATGCCGCGGTATTCTTTATCCAAGACGAATATTTCAGGCCCAATATCTCAGCAAACACGGTGCTATCGAGCTTTGTGTTTATCCGCATCCTAGTGGACGCCTTCTTTAATTATTCAGGAGGCGATCATAAGTGATGCAGACAGTAACGGCAGTAGCGAGTGCTTTTTTAGGCGGCGGGGTAACTGCTTTTTTGGGTGGTTGCAATCTCGGAAGACGGCAGAGATTGACGCTAACGATGCTTACGTAGAATCAATTCAAAAGCTAACTCACCAAATGGACGAGTTAAGAGCGGATCGCGAAGTAGAGTATCAACGGAGAATGAAGACGGATTCGGAGAACTTGAAGCTCCAAGCCAAGGTCACCTCACTTAATGACCGAATCAAGTCCCTGGAACAGTTAAACGAACAGCAAACACAGCGGATTAAGGAGCTCACCGACCAAATCCGTAATTTGACCTTAACGCTTAACGGAGGTAAACAATGAAGGAAATCAACGATATTGTAGAATGGCTTATTCAATCTGGTGCTTTAACGGCGCTGTTTTTGTTTTCATGGAAAATCGTCAAGCCGTGGCTTGATGCGAAGGCTTCCCACGCCAGCGCTGAACAATCTAAAGCGGTTTGGACGCTAATTGACCAGGTAGCCAGCACGGCAGTCAACTCGCTAGTATCAAACGATAAGCTAACTGGCGAACAGAAGTTCAATCAAGCCGTTCAGGCCGTAATTGATGCCCTTAATCGGCAAGGCTACACAATCACTGAGGACACGGCTAAGCTAGCGGTACAATCTGCTTACGAAAAGTCACCATTAACCGGTAGCGATCAAACGACAAGCACCGTGACGGTTGACCCAGCGGAATTGACCACGGCAAGCACCGTGACGGTTGGCCCAGCGGGAGTAACCACGACAATCGGACCGGCTGATGGCACGGCAACTGCAATTGATCCAAAGGAGGCTAAATAATGGCAAAAAAGTTTATTGACGTTTCAGACTACCAAGAATCATCCCTTGAATTCTTTCAAAAATGAAAGCTAAAGGCGCCGAAGGGTAGTGATCAAGCTCACGGAAGGATCCGCTGATGGATCCAACTGGAAGTCACAAACCGCCGCCACCAAGATCAAAAATGCAAGTGATGCCGGGCTAGTGCTTAGCTTTTACCATTTCGCTCGCTACACCAGCGTCGCCGATGCTGAGAACGAAGCAAATTTCTTTATCGACATGGCCAAGGCACTACAAGTCGGCAACAATGCCGTGATGGTTGACGATGCCGAAGTCCACACGATGAGTGACTACAATGCTGGGGCCAACGCCTTCTTAAACCGGCTCCGGACGGTTGGCTACAACAAGGTGGCACTATACTCGATGAAGTCATTCTTCACCAATGGCACTTTGAACAGTCATGGGATAGGCGATGCTCTACCGTGGGTAGCAGGTTACGACATTACTGATCTCGGGATCGACAACGCCGCCGCCTGGCAAGCTGACGATGGCCAAGGCTACGCTGGAATGGACTTCGGCGTGGATGCTAGCTTTGACTACAACGGAGCCTTCACGACCGGAACGGCTGGTGCGGTGCCAGAGATTAACACGCCGGCTAACAACAACACGACCGCTACCAATCAATGGACGGCACCAACTGGCACCTACATTGTTAAGAACGGGGATACCCTTTCCGGGATTGCCAGCCAATTTGGCACGACTTACCAAAATCTGGCGGCGATCAACGGTATTGGTGACCCGAACACCATTTGGCCAGGACAAGTATTAAAGGTAACCGGCTCGGCTAGTCCAAGCAACACCTACTACGTCCAGAACGGTGATACCTTATCTGGTATTGCTAGTCAATTCGGCACGACCGTATCGGCGTTGGTATCTGCTAACCACATTTACAACCCGAATGTCATTGGGGTCGGTCAAAAGATTGTCATCCCATCTGGCACGGCCAATGTCTACACCGTCAAGAGCGGTGACACACTCGCTGGAATTGCTAGCCAATTCGGCACGACCTGGCAAGCACTGCAAGCCAAGAACGGAATCGCCAACCCAAACGTAATTTACGTGGGCCAAACAATTCGAGTTTAATCACAGAGAAACCCCCCTTGTCTTGGATGGCGAGGGGGATTTTTTTGTGTTAAAATTATGTTGTAATAACTATCCCTCTGCATTAAAGGACACGTCCGATCGCAGGGGTTTTTATAAATGATTTAATCCCCCTTGCCTTAACCGGTGAGGGGTATTTTTTTGTGTGTTTTCTTCAAAAATATGTAAATAGATGTTTACAAATATGGTGATTGTGGTATTATATATTTGTAAATAGGTATTAACAAATCGAAGGGGAACGTAAAATGATTATCAACACTGACCAAATTCAAGACCTACTAAATCAGCAAATTCCTGATCTGACCTTAGCGCGAGAAACAGGGGTTTCCAGGCAAACAATTTTAACCTCCGAAAAGGGAATTCAAGCCTTGATAAAATGTGGCTTGAAACAGCGGTAAAATTGCAGAACTACGTGGACAGCAACGTCCATTACTCATTCGATAGTGACGGCCTGCTTGAAGAAGCTAAGGCCGACTACGAAGACTTTGGCGACGAGCCTGTCTTGGCGGTTTACAAAAGCCATCATGGCCACGAGTTTATCGTGGACTATGTAATGTCGGTCAATGGCGCGTATGAAGCTGATCAGCTAAACGAGGGAGAGAAGCTAAGGCCTATGAAAATGGGCCAACTGGTTATGTTGCTTAAAAAGCAGACAGAAATTTAAATTTTTTCTCTAAAACGCCGGTCTATAAAATTATCCCCGTTGCCTTCGTGGTGAGGGGGATTTTTTTTAGCTTTTACCCGCCGATCAGGGGTTTAACGCCGCTTTTATTCAGGGGCTATATTAACATGGACATATTAGCCCTTTAGTCGCCACAACTTAGTAAATTAAACCAAGACTAACTTTCTATTGAGATATTCCCGATAAACATATAAAAGTTGGCTTTTATTCAATTAACGCCGGTGATGATATCAGGGTCACATAATTCTATAAATAACGCGCATGGTCATCTTATTTTTTAAATGATATAAATGCTATAATTAAAGAAACTAATGTTCGAGGTGCAAAAATGTCTGAGTAAGAATCCGTTGTTGATGGGCAGGTTATATTACATAACGAATTAGCATCAGATTAACGCAGAAATAACGGCGATTTGTTGATGAGTACATTATCTCTGGTAATGCCACTCAATCTTACAAAGCGGCTTGGCTCGATTCCAGCCCGTCAGATTGTCCGCGATGACGTTGAATTATCTATTTTCACCTTAGGGTCTTGATGGCTGGCCTTTTGAATTATCACTATATTTGGTGTTATTACTTTCTATAGTAAAGGAGGGAGCATTATGTATGATGTTTTAAGGTAGTTAATTGGTTACGAGTTAGAAACAACGCTGATATGCGTCAGAACCCCAGCATAGAAGAATTGTCACAAATGAGGGTAATGAAGCTTTTGTATTATATCCAGGCTGCCAGTTTATCTACTAGCGGAAAACGAATGTTTGATAATGATATTGTTGCCTGGAAGTATGGGCCAGTTATTGAAGCCGTTCATATGAAGTATAGCGGTTGCAGAGGACTTGTTAATAGCGATCATCCAATAACGGATCAAAATTTGGAAGATTACAAAGAACTTCAGGCTGACGAACAGGCTTCAAGTATTTTAAACAGTATTTACGATGTCTATGGTTATAGTTCGGCATATGATTTAATGAGACAAATACATAAAGAGAAACCATGGCAGCAAACACCTCATAATGGAGTAATTACGGATAAGTGTATTAAAGATTTTTATAGTGGAGTGTTTGTTTCCATTGAATGCCTTTAAAACTAAAAAAGGCCCTGCTTAATAGCGGGGCCTTTTTAGTTTCATTGGGACACTATTGGGACACTAACTAGCTTTAAACGTTGATATATCAATACTCTTAAACATGATATCCATGTTCTCGAGCGAAAAACCAGCTGCTGTTGAAGCCATAACCCACTTTTCGTTAGTGGTCATGGTGTTAGCTTGGCGTGTCCCTGTCTGTTCCATATTCAATTCCTCCAAAATGGGCGCTCTCTGGCGTCCTTTATTTCGTATCGCAAGTATTATGTCATGAATTGGGCACGCTGGCAAGTGAAAATAAAGAAAGGATGAATAATAAATAGTGATCGATTATGATTGTTCGGAAATAAAAAACCGCCGGCGCACATGGCGTCGGCGGCTTTCTTAGCTTAATTAACCCTTGGCACCGCTACTGGTCGGCACGGGGGCTTTGCCCTGGTGAGCTGACTTAGTAGTCTTAGCCTTGGCTTTAGTCTTAATAACGGTTACCCGAAATTCGTTGACGTAGGCGTTTTCCAAGTCGAGGGGGGTAAAGGAGAAGTTTTCCACCCGGATTGGTTGACCCACCTTCAAGTCGTACTGTTGCTCCAGGAAAAAGCCGGTCAAAGTTGACACTTGGGTCTGTTCGAACTGGGGAATGGAAATCTTGAAGTAGCGCATGAAATCATCCAGTGGCATTTTTCCGGAAACCTTAAAGGTGGGGTTTCCTTGGGAATCGGGCTGGGTCTTTTCGATCATGTCGGCTTGACGTGATCGATTTTTCTTCGCCGATCGTCCCGAAGAGTTCTTCGTAGATGTCCTTGTCGGTCACGATCCCAGAGGTTCCCCCGTACTCATCTTGCACAATGACCATTGGAACCTGCTTTTTGATCATTATCTGTAAAACGTCGGTGATCGGCTGATTTTCATAGGCGATTGGCAAGCGCCGCACGATGGCCCGGATTGATTCTTCCGGGTTGATCTGGTTTTGGCGCATGATGTCGTAAGAGAAGATGTAACCTAAGATGTGGTCCTTATCGTGATTGGCCACGACCGGGAAGCGGGTGTACTTCTTTTCAAAGTAGAGGTGGGCGGCGTCATCGATCGTTTCGGTGACGTCGATCACCGTTAACTGGGTCCGGTCGACCATGATGTCGCCGGCCACCTTGTCGTTCATCTTAAAGGCCCGTTCCATGAATAAAACGTCGGCCCGGTCGAGTTCGCCGGCCTTCTCAGATTCCTGGGAGAGGGAGACAATTTCGTTTTGGGTGTAGATGTCTTCATCGGGGTGAATCGAAAAGCCGAGCAAGCGCGTAATGGCGGCCGCTGAGCGGTCAAAGATCCACACCAGTGGGAAGAAGACAACGTGGAAGAACATGATCGGGTGAACGATGGCTAGGAGAATATTGACGGGTTTGTCAATGGCAATGTTTTTGGCACCAGGTCGGTGAAAACGGCGTGAAGAAAGGTAAAGACCAAGATCCCGATGACTGAAGATAGGTCGTTGGCCACGGCGGTTGGCAACAGGTGCCACTTGATGATCAAAGCCGTGATGTAGCCTTCCCCGATCCACCCTAAGATCAGGGAGGTCAAAGTGATCCCAACTTGGGCGGTGGAGAGGTATTCCGTTAGGTGATCCAACATGTGCAAGGCCCGCTTAATTTTGCGGGTCTGCTTCATGGTCCTCAGTTCGGTTGGCCGAACCTTAATCAGGGAGTATTCGAGAAGGGTGAACAACGCTGCCAAGGCGAGGATGGCGACGATGATCACCAATATTGCGGGGCTGGTGCTTTCTGTTTCCATGGATTAAAAAAATTATCCTTTCCAAATTAATCAATGTTAAGAGTAATTATAGCAATTCAAAGCCGGGAAGGGAAAGAAAGTAAAGTGATTTTCCGTATTTTCTGTCTAGCCTGCGGAAATTAAAAAGCTGAGGGAAGTCCGCGCCTATCTCAGCTTCGTCATTTTAATTAGTTGGGGTGGTTTTCTTACCCCGAAAGAGGAGCACCAGCCCTAGGTTAACCAGCAAGGTGAACCCGGTAACGGCAAATACCGCCGAGTAAGAATATACCCCGGAAATCATTGAACCCATGACCGAACCAAGTACGGAACCGGCGGCTTGGAAGCTCTGGTTGTACGAGAAGACCCGCCCAAAGGCTTCTTGGGGACGTCGAGGGTCAGGATCGTTTGGGCCGCCGGTAAGAGGGCGGCGTTGGCTAACCCCAACAAGAAACGCCAAAAGGCCAGGTGCCACGGGGACTTAGTAAAGATCATTGGCACGAACAGCAGGGTGGCGATTAAAAGTCCCCAGATGAGGACCTTCAAGGGACCGATGCGGTCCATCGTGTGGCCGACCTTGGAGGCGGCCACCAAGGTCCCCATCCCCGGGGTGGCCGCCACCACCCCGGCCACGAAGGCAATGTTACCCTGGTTGTGCATCAGTTCCTTGACGTACAAAGGAGACAATTGGGTCGATTGACATCACCGAGGATTGAACGATCATGGTAGTGATAAACATGACCACGATCAGCTTCACGTTCGGGATTTTGTGCATCAGTTCGCCCATTGGCTTGAGGGCCTGCTTAGTGATGGGGGTGAACTGTTCCTTGGTGATGAACCAGGTTGCAAAGAAGACGACGAGCATCAAAAAAACCGGTGATGAAAAAGGGGATTCGGTAGCCAAACCATCCCGACAGGGTCCCCCCGAGCAGCGGCCCAACGAGATTACCGGTCACCCCGGCCGTCATCATGGCGGCCATTACCCAACCGGACTTAGAGTGGGGTGTTTCACCGGCCATCAGCGCCGTGGCGTTGTTGATGTAACCAGAAAAGGCCCCTGTAAAAAGCGCAGGACGATGATCATCCAAACGTTGGTTGACAAACCGGTTAAAAAGATGGTGATCGCCATCACACCCGACGCCCGCATGCACATTAGTTTGCGGCCCTTGCGATCGGCTAACGAACCCCAATATGGGGAAACAATTGCCTGGGAAATAAAGGTCATCGCAAAGGCGAGTCCGGAATAAAGGTTGAGCTGCAGGCGGGAGAAATGTCCCAGTTCGTTGATGAACAGGGAGATAAAGGGCATGGTCATCGAATAGCCCATCCCGGTAATAAAGCTGCCAATCCAGAGGGTATAAAAGGTTTTGTGCCAGCCCCTTGGTAGGTGTTCGCTGGTGACGTTAGTATCCATGATACTCAGGTTCATCTCCTTAGAAAGTGGTTATAAAGTGGTGGCCTGGCGTTTTTGGTAGGCCAGGTAAGACCAAAAGACAAGTAACATCAAAACGGCTAATAATACAGTCACCCACATGGCGAGCTTGATCCCGGCAACCAGGGAGGCGGGGATGTCGGCGATCACTACGCACATGGTAACGGCCACCGCCCCAAATGATTGGCGTAGGGTGTTGTTTAAGGCCGACCCGTGGCTGTTCTCCCGCTTAGAAAGGGCGCGGAAGGCTTCGGAAAAGGGCTGGTGAAAAGACCAGGGCGTTGCCGATCATCCGGACCGTGTAAGCGAGGGTGAGGGTCAGTAACGAAGAACGAGTTGAGATCGTCACCAGTGGGATGGAGGCCAAGAGAATCAACAGCCCCCCGTGGTGATTAACCACTTGGGACCGTACTGGTCATAAAGCTTGCCGGCAAAAAGGCGGTGATGGCGTTGCAAATGGCGCCGGGGAGCAGGATCATCCCGGAAACAAAGGAGCCGGTGTGGCGGACGTTTTCGGCGTAGATTGGCAGGAGTTGTTCGGTACTCAAAAGGACCATGAAGGCCAAAATCCCGACGATCGTCATTAAACAAAAGGAGGGGTAGGTCATAATCTTAACCTTTAAGACTGGGTTGGTTAGCCGTAATTGGCGCCGGACAAAGAGGGTTAAAATTACCAGCCCGCTGATTAGCATGGCCCAACCGAGGGCGGAATTGACGGTGAAGGTAGTCAAAGAACCTAGGGTCAGGGCGGAACCAATCAAAGAGATGACCACCGAAAAGAAGTCGATGTGAATGGGTTGGGGCGTTGAGTAGTTGGGCAACATGAAGTAACCCAGTACACAGGCCAACACCATGAAGGGGAGCACCAAAATAAAGAGGTAGTGCCAGTTTAAAAATGTAGGATCAGCCCGGCCGTGGACGGACCAATCGCCGGTCCAGCGGCAATTACCAGGGAAGAGAGGCCGAGGATCGAACCCCGCTTTTCGGGCGGGTAAATCGAGATCATGGTGGTCATTTGAAACGACATCAGCATTCCCCCGGCGCAGGCCTGAATCAAACGGGCAGCCAAAAGCATCCCAAAACTGGTTGCCACGCAGCCCAGTAAGGTGCCGGCGATGAAAGTTCTGAGGGTACCCAAGAAGACCTGGTGGTTAGTGAAGCACTCGTACAGGTTAGACGAAAGCGGTGTGATCACCCCGATCATCAGGGTGTAGCCCGTGGTCAGCCATTGAACGGTATTGAGGGAGCGGTGAACGTCGTGTTGAATAACCGGCAGCGCCGTTATCATCATCGTCTGGCTCATCAGGCTAATGAAGGTTGAAACAAGAAGGATGATCGTTACCATCTTGCGGACGTTGGGGTCAATTTTGGTATGCATTAACATTTCCTTTCTAATGGTCATTAAACGCCAGCCCCGGTAACCATCACTTACTGAGGACCGCAGGGGTGCTCAGTTTCACCCCTAAAAACACGATGGGTCCCAGTAATGTTCGCAGCCGAACCACCAGAACCCATAACGGAGGATACTATGACGCCACTAAGGCATAATATTATCGCCGTTGTTGTAAATGCCCCTTTATTCTAACACTTTTCTTGGGTATGAAAACGACCAATGTGTTATCCTAACCACAGAACTGATAAGGAAGGGTGCAAGACATGGGAGAAAAAATAGCGGTCTTTTCGGATGTCCACGGCTCAGCAACGGGTTTGGCAGCGGTTTACCAGGATGCCCAGCACTTAGGGGCAACGGACCATTGGTTCGTGGGCGATCTTTTAATGCCGGGTCCGGGGGTCAACGAGGTTTGGGACCTCTTTTGCCAAATCAACCCCTCGTTAATTGTCCGTGGTAACTGGGACGACCTAGTCATTAACGGGGGTGGCCGGGCGGATCCCGCCGACGAAACCCTCGCGCTTGTACTTTGGCCGCCTGGCCCAGTACGTAGCCAGCCGGGTACAACCAGGGGTGGTCGAACAAATGGCGAAGTGGCCACTGCAACAAACACGCCAGGTGGGGAAATACACCTACACGGTAAGCCACAACCTCCCCGACCTAGCGATGGGCCAGGACCTGTTCCCGACTAACCCGGCGCAAAACTTTGACCGGCTCTTCTCCGGTCAAACGGCAGCAACCACGGCTCAGGTGGCCATTTACGCTCACGTTCACCACGAACTGATGCGCTACGCCACTGACGAACGCTTGGTCTTAAACCCGGGCTCTGTGGGGGAACCCTTTAACCGGCAGTGGGACTTGCAAGCAGATACCAGGGCGCAGTACATGCTGTTAGAAGTGGATGAGCAAGGGATCGCCGGGATTAATTACCGTCACGTCGCATACGACAAGGAAGAAGATTGGCAAATGGCGTGCGACTATGACCTCCCTTACCTGGAGCTCTACCGGCGCCAACTTGATTCCGGTCGGGTCGATACCCATAACCAGGAACTAGTGGCCAAGGTCAGCGAGGAACACCATTACGCACAGGGAGTACGCGGCCTTTGTTAAGGAAATCCAACAATCGAAGTAAAACACTTGCAATTTCTGGGGTAAAAGTAATAATTACTATTTGAATTGACGAGTGAATGAGTATGTTGAAGCGACGTGAAATTTAAAATTTAGGAGGAAAGTATGGCTAAAAAATCAAAAATTGCTAAGTTAGAACACCAACGGGCGACGGTCGCCAAGTACGCGGCTAAAAGAGCGGCCCTGAAGGAAGCGGGCGACTACATCGGTTTGTCTAAGCTCCCCGGGATGCAAGTCCCGTTCGCTTACACAACCGCGATCAGTACGATGGTCGTCCCCACGCTTACATGCGTCAGTTTGGGATGTCTCGTCTGACCTTCCGGGAACTCGCCCACAAGGGGCAATTACCGGGTGTCAAAAGGCTAGTTGGTAGTAACGTTTAGGAAGGACGTAATCGATAGCTACGGTATTGGTGGTTGCCTACCGTCCTTTTTGTCACATTTGAAAATAGACTAAGGGCTGGGGAAAACGTTCTTTCCCGGCCCTTTTTTTTATTGGGGTGGTATACTTAAACGATAATACATTAGAACGGAGGAGCCCCTATGATTGACGCCATTGTTAAACGAACGGTTCGCTATCGCCAACATTCCTTTATCCGGGTGGTACGACGGACCCTGGCCGTCATCTTCCCCTTAGCCTTAATTGGCATTATCGCCCAGGTATTGTTCATCGTTTTTTCTCTAACGATGGATACTTATACAACGTTTTATCGATCGGGGATTGGGTCCCTAAGGTGGTCTTAACCAAGGCGCAGTATTCCCTGTTAGCCCTCTCACAGGTCACAATTGAGATGCTAACGGTGTACGCGGCTTACGGGGCGGCCCGCTACACCGCCCAGCTCTACCAGATTGATGACCAGGTGCCGGGGATTACTGGGTTGGTGACTAGCCTCTTGCTTTCGGTACGCTACACGCCCAACCGCGGGGTCAGTTTCGATCAGAACATGATGAGCTACGGCTCGCTGTTAGGGGGCTTACTCGTTGGTTACTTAGTCGGTCAAATCTTTCGCTGGTTAGGGAAAAAGAACCGGCTCAAACCCGGTCAACCAATTCACACGGTCGACATTGAAGAGCAAGTGGCCGCCTACACCCGGCCAATCTTAGTCATTATGCTTGGCGCTTTAGCGATTAACTTTGTCTTAAACCTCGTGTCTTATTATTCTTCTTACACCCAAGCGGCGGCGTTGATGCAAAGTCTGAGTTCGGGTAACACACCCTTTTGGCTCGAGCTCTTGATGGTTTGCCTGACGACTTTGCTGGAGTGGTTAGGGATTATCGGCTCTTACAACTTCCAGCTGGGAACTGACAGCACGGAGGCGATGGCGAACCTAAATTACGCCTTGGCGCACCACACCGCATACGGGGTGCCGTACCCTTACCTTGGCTCTTCTCTTTACAACTCCTTTGCCAATTTTGGGGGAATCGGGCTCGCGTTGGCCCTGTTACTTGCAATGGCGATTGTGGCCCACAGTTATAACGAACAACGGATGGTGCGGGCCAACTTCTTACCGGTGCTGTTTAACAGGAACACGGGGCTAATGGTCGGCTTGCCGGTTCTTTTTAAATCCGCTCTACATCTTGCCGGCGGTCTTTTTTTGCCAATGGTCAACATTTTAATTGCGGCCTTTGCCATCTTCATTCACTTAATCCCGACCCCGGTTTACTGGGTGCCGGATGGGACGCCGGGGCCGTTGGTGGCTTACGTTGGTAGTAACGGTAATTTCGTTACCTTACTCTTCACCCTTGCCCTGCTTGCCTTTGACGTTTGGGTCTACATCCCTTTGTTCGGCTTTCCCTGGCCGTGGAGGGGCGGATCCGCGAAATCGATGCAAAGGAGGACCACAAAGATGTTTAAACCAACTAACCGTCAGCAACGGCGGAGCCTGTGGGTGTTGTTAGTGGGGATCTTTTGCTAGTGGTCCTTTTGATTCCCACCACCAGTTGGGTTAAGAGTAGAACGAAGGAAAAAGCAGCCCAGCACAATTCCCAACTGTCCCCTTAATTATGATTCCTGGTTCGTCGGCCACTAAAAATCGTTTTGACACCCTGGTTAAGCTCTTAAACCAGGGGAGCGCCACTAAACACTCCTTGTTAAAAGTCGAAGTTTACAATTCCGGCAAGATCACGTACACTGGGAAAATTCGGCGCGGTGATACGGAACCGATCATCGTGGTAGCCTTTGAAAATAACCACGATGGTTACTCCAATATCAAAAAACAGGCTAAGATGTTTAACGAGGCTTTCGAACAGCTGGTCCAAACCTATAAGTTCAATAACTTCAAGGCCTTTGGTCACTCTAACGGGGGTTAATTTGGACGGTCTGGTTAGAAAAGTATTACGACGAAGCTGACGGGGCCAAGATTAAGACCTTGATGACCTTGGGGACCCCGTATAACTTTTCGGAAAGCTCGGTTTCCAATAAAACTCAAATGTTAAGTGACCTGATTGCCGATCGGGAGATGATCCCCAGTTCCCCTAACGGTGTTATCAGTGATGGGAACGAAGACCTACAACTCCGACGGCTTGGTGCCGGAGGGGAGTGTGGAAGCTGGTAAGTACATCTACCAAAAGGTGGTTAAGCACTATACGACGATGACGGTCACCGGAAACGACGCCCAACATTCCGACCTGCCCCAAAACCAACAAATCGTTTCCCTGATTAAGGAATACATCTTGAACCAAAATGGCAATCGGCCGGGCAGCAAAAACCGCAGTAACCGGCAAAACCAGTTGAGTAGCAACTAAGCACGAGAAAGGATGATACGATGATTAAGAAACTCTCCGCTTGCACTAGTATTTTGATTGGGAAGAAAGCGACGATTGACGGCACGATCATAATTGGCCGTAACGAAGATGCGAAGGCGGCCTGGCCCAAACGGGTGGAAATTCACCCCCGCGATAGCATGGAACGCCTCTTTATTTCCAAAGAAACGAAGCTGACCTTGCAACTACCGGCCCACAGCGCTCAATACATGGCGACCCCGGGTGGACCGATAAGGACGGGCTCTTTGAAGAGGACGGCATTAACGAGTATGACGTGGCGATGTCAGCCACCGAGAGCGCCTACACCAATGAACTGGTGCTGGGATACGACCCGCTGGTGGAAAACGGCCTTAACGAAGAGGCAATGATCACGGTCGTCCTCCCCTACGTAAAAACGGCACGGGAAGGGGTGGCCCGCCTTGGTCAGTTAATTGCCGAGCACGGGACTGGAGAAACCAACGGGGTCCTCTTTGCCGATAACGATGAAGCCTGGTACTTTGAAACGGGTGGCGGTCACTACTGGGTTGCCCAACGGATCCCCGATGACGCCTATGCGGTGGTCGGCAACCAACTGGCAATTCAAGAAGTTGACTTTAACGACCCGGATAACTTTATGTTCCACCCCGGAATTCAGGCGTTTGTGTCCGAACACCACTTGAACCCTCATGAAGAGGGCTTTAACTTCCGGGAAATTTTGGCACTCACGACCGGGCCGATGCCATCTACTCCACCCGCGGGTCTGGTACGGTCATCAACTGTTCTCGAAGTCTAAGGCCCAAGCCGAACAACCAGAAGACCAGGACCTACCATTTTTGATGCAACCGGATCGTAAACTGAGCATTTTGGACGCCCAACGCTACCTGGCCTCCCACTACCAAGGAACGCCGTTTGATCCGGTGGGGCGCGGGAGCCAAGAGGAAAAGCACCGCTACCGGCCAATTTCGTTAGCCAAGACCCAGGAGTCACACCTGTTGCAGATGAATCGTGGCGGCGCCAATATTCATTGGTTGGCACTGGGGGTTGCGGCCCAAAGCGTTTACGTACCCTTCTTTGCCGGGATTGATGACGTGCCGGCCCCATACAAAGCGCGGTAAGTTGCCCGCCCAACGCAACTCCGCTTACTGGATTTATAAGGAGGCGGGCGTCTTAGTCGACAGCCACTATCACGATTTCTTACCTGACCTGCAGGCGGTTCAAAAGAACTTAACGTTAACGCCGTCAAAATGGTTGCCCAAACGGATGCTCACTTAAAGGAGCTGAAAACGGCAACGGAGCGGGCAAACTACTTAACCCGCCAAAGTATCAACTTTGCGACCGACGCCCTCAATGCCTACCGGGACCTATCACTAAGTTTACTGACCAAAATGACGGATTACAGCCCGCTTAACTTTAAGACTGACGAAAACCTTTAGTGACGGTCACCCGTCCCTAGCTACGGACCGAGTGATTGATGTGACAAAGCTAATCTAAAGCAGAACCGGATATTTCCCGGGTGATCATTAATGGCGGAGGGGATGAATATGGAAAGTTTGGTAATGGCAGTGAGTGCGGTAAGTAGCCAGCCCCTGTCAATGTTTATTGTGATTTTAGCGGCCCTCTTAATCCCCATCTTGATGGCCCGCTTTCAAATTACTGGGGTCCCAACCGCGGTGGCTGAGATCATCGTAGGGGTGATCTTGGGTAAGAGCGGCTTGCAGTGGTTAACACGACCACCAACCTGAGCCTCTTGTCATCGGTGGGGGGTGATCGTGTTAATGTTTTTGTCGGGGATGGAGATCGATTTTTCCCTGTTCCGGCCGAAAAAAAAGCAAGGGTGCCAATCACGAGGCCTCACCAGTCAAGTTGGCGGTGGAGGCCTTCATGGTCAGTTTGATCGTGGCGTTTGGCTTGGCTTTAGGGCTACGAAAATTGGGGCTCTTTAGCGACGTCTTCTTAGCAACGATCATCTTCACCACGATCGCCTTAGGGGTGGTGATTGCCACCCTAAAGGAAAAGGAGATCCTCAGTAAACCAATCGGCCAAACGATTTTGTTAACCGCGGTGTTGGGGAAATAGTACCGTTGGTCTTGCTGACGGTGTACGCTTCCGTTCGCGGGGGTGATGCGACCAAAATCTGGTTGATTGTGATCCCGTTAGTAGTGGCGGTTATTTTGTTACACCGGTTTCACCGCCACTTCAGTTGGTTTAACCGGGTCACCAAGGCGACCACCCAGTTGGATATTCGGTTGGCGGTGTTCTTAATTTTCACCTTGGTCCTGGTTGCCGAGGCGGTGGGGGCCGAAAACATCCTGGGCGCCTTTTTAGCCGGGATGGTAATGAAGTTATTAGAGCCCTATGAATCAACCCAAGACAAGCTTACCTCGATTGGGTATGGTTTTTCATCCCGATCTTTTTTCATCATGACTGGGGCTAAGTTAAACCTACGTGAACTGTTGGTTAATCCCCACGCCCTGATGTTAATTCCGATTTTAGTGGCCGGGTTGGTCATCGCTAAATTGGGGACCTTTTAGTCTACCGGCAGCGGTTTGGCAACCGAAATTCCTTTGCCGGGACTTTTTTGACCGTTACCACGATTACCTTGGTGCTGCCATCGCTGGAGGTAGCCAAAAACCTAGGTTCGATCACCCAAACCCAGTCTGATGCCTTCGTTTTGGCGGCGGTGATCGTCTGCATCTTTGCCCCGGTGGTCTTCAATAGTACCTTCCGCTTGGCAAAGGCGGACCGGATCAAGCAACGGGTCGTCATAATTGGGGCTAACGTTATGACGATCCCAATCGCCCAGCAATTAGAACGCAATTGGTACGACGTCCGGGTGGTCACCGATGATCAAGATAGTTACCACACCTACGATTCCGAACTGCAAAACATTTACTACCTTGAACAACTCAACCTTGCGACCCTGAAGCAAGCCGGCTTTTTGATGACCGACATCTTGGTGATTGGCCTGCAAAAGGGGAGCGTAACCAAGTGCTCGCCTTGGGGGCCAAGGAAGCGGGGGTTGACCGGGTCATCGCCAATCAGTCTTCGATGCGGACGGCTAATGAGCAGACTCAAGCCCTAGTTGAGGCGGGGTCGAAATTTTTAATACTTACAACGTGCAGGCGTCGGTCTTACGGGCCCTGATCGAGTCACCGTCAATCATGCAACTGTTGACCGGCACCGAGGCCGGCCTATTTGAAGTCCGGGTGAAGAATCACCGTTACAGTGGCATCCAACTGATGGACTTGCCAATGATTGACCAAATCACGATCAGCCGGATCCGTCGTAACGGGACTTGGTTGACCCCCATGGCACAACGGTGATCGAGTATGGTGACCGGATTATCTTTACCGCGAAGGATAAGGACGTGGTGGCCAACCTGCGCGATGAATTTGCCCGCCCAAACTAAGCTCAATTGAAGGCGACGGCTGGCTGTGTTAAAATCAAAACAAGCAATTAAGGAGGCCAAACGAATGCCATTAGTACACATCGACCTGATTGAAGGACGTAGCGAAGAACAATTAAAGGGGTTAGTGAAGGACGTTACGGCTGCCATCGCTAAGAACGCCAACGTACCGGAAGAACGGATCCACATTGTCTTAAACGAAATGCGGCCCGACCGTTACAGTGTTGCCGGCAAGATGGCTAGCGACAAGTAAAGACCCGGGGGTTCCGTTATGCGGAGCCCTTTTTTTCTTGTTACCTACCTAGAAAGGATGAACGAGCGTGAATGAGCAACAATATGTGATGGCCATTGATGAGGGGACGACCTCCTCACGGGCGATTATTTTCGACCACGCGGGTAAAGAAGTGGCGATTGCGCAAAAGGAATTCCGTCAGTACTTCCCCAGCCCGGCTGGGTCGAACATGACGCCGAAGAGATCTGGGATAGCGTTCAATCGGTGATTTCAGAGGCGGTCATCAAGGCGCAAGTTAAGCCCTACCGGATTGTGGCGATCGGAATTACTAACCAGCGGGAAACCACGGTGATTTGGGACCGGAAGACCGGTAAACCAATCGCCCGGGCGATAGTGTGGCAATCAAAGCAGACCGCCCCGATTGCTGAACGACTAATCGAGGAGGGCTACACGGACCAGATCCACCAAAAGACCGGCTTAGTCATTGATTCCTACTTCTCGGCCACCAAGATCAAGTGGCTTTTGGATAACGTACCGGGGGCCCGGGAGCGGGCTAAACGAGGCGACCTACTCTTTGGCACCATCGATACCTGGCTCTTGTGGAATTTAACTAGCGGGCGGGTGCACGCTACGGACGTTACCAACGCCAGCCGGACGATGCTCTTTAACATCCACACCCTTGACTGGGACCAAGACATTTTAGACCTGCTCGATATTCCCGGGAAATTTTACCGGAGGTCAAGCCGTCCTCGCACGTCTATGGTTACACGGCCGATTACCACTTTCGGGGTCCAAGTTCCGGTCGCCGGGATCGCCGGGGACCAACAGGCGGCCCTCTTTGGCCAGGGCGCCTTTGAAAAGGGGAGCGTCAAGAATACGTACGGGACCGGGGCCTTCACGGTCATGAACACCGGGACGACGCCAATGCTTTCGCAAAATGGCCTCCTGACGACGGTCGCCTATGGGATTGGCAACGAGGTACATTACGCCCTGGAAGGGTCGATTTTCGTAGCGGCTCGGCGGTTCAGTGGCTCCGCGATGGGCTACGGCTCTTTAAGTCGGCCGGGGAGTCTGAGCAAATGGCCGTTGATGCCCAGACCACCGGTGGCGTGTATGTAGTGCCATCCTTTACCGGCTTGGGGGCGCCCTACTGGGATCAAGAGGTCCGCGGGGCGATGTTTGGCCTCACCCGGGGAGTAGCCGGGAAAATATTGTCCGGGCCACCTTGGAGGCAATCGCCTACCAGACCAAGGACGTTGTGGACACGATGGTCAAAGACACTAATTTACCGTTGACCACCCTGGCGGTGGATGGCGGGGCGTCGCGCAATAACTTCATGATGCAGTTCCAAGCCGACCTCTTACAAACGCCGATTGTCCGCGCCCAAATTGAAGAAACCACGGCGCTAGGGGCCGCCTTCTTGGCTGGGTTGGCGGTGGACTTCTGGGAGGATCAAAACGAGCTCAAGCAGTTGGCTAAGTCGGGTGACCGTTTTGACCCGGTTATGACCAAAGAAGAGGCTGGGCGTCACTACGCCGGATGGCAACGAGCCGTAGATGCCGTTCGCTACTTTAGCCACGGTGCTGAGGAATGATCCGGGTAACGGTACGGCAAGTCCGGCAGCTTGCTGGTAGAATTCAGGCGATCATTGATCACAACCACCTAGCGGGACTGATGGTCACGGAGAACTTTTTGCTGGCACTAATGGCGAGCTGGCAGCCGGTCGTAACCGACTTAACAACCACCGGGCGAGTTCCGCACCAACAAGTTGCTTACTGGCGCGGGGTTAGTCGGTGGGTGACGCAAGTAGAAACCCACCCGGAGTGGGTGCTTGAAATGGAACCCTATACCTCAGTGGTGGCCCAGCAAGCGGCTTGCCACGTATCCACGCCTGTCAAGCCCAGGCGCTAGCTAACCCGCTGGCGGATGCACAAGTGGGAGTGGTGCAAGCTCAATTAGCTAAGTTTGACCTGCACACCCAATCGGTGGGGGGAGCTAGCGATGATCCGCCAGTACTGGCAAGCGACAGGTGAATAAAACAGGAGTGAGTGGCCAACCACCTCCTTGGCAGGCCGTTAGACTAAGCTAGGGTGCAGGTTAGCGCAAGAACGCGGTGTTCTTCGCCCGTACTTAGGCACTAGGCCTGCGGTTGGTTGCCACGTTACCTGTCTAACATTCATGAATACAATAAGAGGTCGGGAAAGATGTTTTCCCGACCTCATTTTTTAGTTCTGAAGCTTATTTCCCACCCAGCTATTCCTTGGGTTTTTGGTGGTAGACGGCCCGCTGGTTGACCATTGGGGCGGCCCGGCGGTTCAAGAGAATGGGGACCTTTTCAACCGTCACCTGGGAGAATTCAAGGCCAAACCACTGAACCGGGGTGGTGGAGTGGTTTTGGATAAAGATCCGCGCCCCGATTAAGAGGTGTTGCCAGCCCTGGAGCTGGGTACTAGACGATAGCTGGTCTTGGATGATCACGAAGCGGAAGTCGCCGACCTGGCGTCCGGGGTGGTAGTGTACTTTTTGCGGCTGTGGGTCGATGATCCCTTGGCGCATCAGGTCATTAACTACTTGACGCAGGTACAAGGGAACATGGTGGTTCATCTTAAAGCCTAGGTAAAGTTGCAAGTTGACGATGTTGCGGGTGCCCATCATGTCGACGGTGTAGTAATTGGTGTAGGGTTCACTGGTGGTGTTGACCGTCACAAACCAGTAGACCTTAGCCCGCTTGGGGGTCTTGTCTAGAATCGAGTAGAGGACCTCACGCTTGATGGCGTCGCCGTCTCTGACCTTGGTAAGCATGACCAAGTTGGAGATGTACAGGGAATTGCTTCATCATCGGTTAGCTCTTGAGGGTCCGTTTGTAATCGCCCAGGTGGGTCCACGCCGTTTCACCATCCAAGAAGTCGCGGAGCTTGTTGCCAAAGTACCAGGCCACCATGATGGCAACGATCACCAGGGTGATGAAGAGGGTCACGTAGCCCCGTGGTCAAACTTGGTTAAAGAGGAAACCAGGAAGATGATTTCGATGACGGCGTAGAGGCAAGCAAAGGGGAGGCGAACCAGTGGTGGCGCCGGCTAGCTAGATATTGGTAGAGCAAGAGGGTCGTCATGAACATGGTGATTGTGATGGCGAGCCCGTAGGCGGCCTCCATGTGCTCAGAGGTCCGGAAGTAAAAATAGGACCAGGGTTGTGCAGGCGCACAGTAGCCAGTTGATCGTCCGGATGTAGATCTGACCACGCGACAAGGACGGGTGGATGATCGCCATCTTCGGCAAGAGCTTGAGCCCAATTGCCTCTTCCACCAGGGTAAAGGAGCCGGTGATCAGGGCCTGGGAAGCGATAATGGCGGCGATGGTGGCGATGGCAACCCCAAATAAGTAGGCCCAGGATGGCAGCATTTCGTAAAAAGGGGTTAAAGGCCGAACTAGTGGTGGTAAAGTGGCCCAGGTTATGGATCAAATAGGCCCCCTGACCAAAGTAATTGAGGGTTAAAGTCAAAAGACGAAGGGCCAGGTGATGTAGATGGCTTGGCGCCCGACGTGGCCCATGTCCGAATAGAGGGCTTCAGCCTCGGTCGTCGCCAGAAAGATGGAGCCGAGGATGAAGATCCCGACCTTGTTTTCCGGCGAAAAGAGGAGCATTAAACCATAGTGGGGGGGAGATGGCGCGTACCACCAGCGGTTCTTTAATCAAGTTGGCGATCCCAAAGACCCCCAAAAGGAGAACCAAATCAGCATCAGGGGCCCGAAGCCCTTGCCGATCAAGACGGTCCCGAAGCGCTGAATTAAAAGAGGATTAACAGGATCGTAAAGTGACCCAGATAACCGTGGTTTGACTGTTAATCGGGGTAGCCGGACCAAGCGCAACCCCCTTGAGGCCTTCAATGGCTGTGGTCACCGTCACGGCCGGGGTTAGGGTACCGTCGGCCAGCAGGGCGGCACCACCAAGGAGGGCCGGGTAGATTAACCACTTACGGCGCTTACGAACGAGGTCGTAGAGGGCGAAGATCCCCCTTCACCATGGTTATCGGCCCGTAAGGCGACCAAGACGTACTTAATGGTCGTCATTAACATTAGGGTCCAAAAGACGAGGGAGAGGCAACCAATGATGTAGTCTTCGCTAAGTTTGTTGAGACCGCCAGCATCGTTAATCAGGGCGGTCATTACGTAAAAGTGGCGACGTTCCAATGTCGCCGTAAACGATCCCAATGGTGATCAGCCCCATCAGGGCGAGATTTTTCTTTCCTTGCTGCATGACAATTCCCTTTCGTTTCCCGGTAAATAGCCGGGTTGATTACTATTATTTTAATCCAATTTGCCAGGGCTGATAAGAAAAGCCCTTCTTGCGCTATAATGGTGGCAAATTAACGAAATCAATCATATGCTATGCGGGACCAAAGTACAATCAGAAAGGGGAAATTGGGGTGGAAATTATTTTAGAAAAACAACCAAGCCCTTCTTTAAAAAGCACGCTGGCAGTCAAGCCCTAGCTAAGGAACGCATTGGGGCAATCTTGGAACGGGAGCAAGCGACTGGGCTGACAAAGGTCAAGTTAGCCCTCCGCCAGCCAGTGGCCGGGCGCCCCTGCTTTGAGCTCCGCTGCAACCTGGCTAAACTCGGTTCAGTCCGGGTGGCCTTCATCCTAGACGGCCAGGTGGCGCGGATCTGGTTTATTTCTACTAGTTTACAAAAGGCCACCTTCACCAGCGAAGTGAGCCGGGTATTGCGGGAGGTCAGCAAATGAAGAGTATTAACGTCAAGCAGGCCGAACGCCTGGTGAAGGCGTTCGGCCAAAGCGGGACCGGTCACTAAGGTCACCCTGTTAACCCGCAAGAAGGATCGCCAACTAACGATCGAGCGGGGACGGCGGCCGTAGTGATCGACGAGCGGGGATTTTACACCGGACAAATCTCCCTTAACCTTAGCGATGGTCAAGCAAAACACGCCCTACTACAAGCCTTTAAACGCGAGTTCCCCGTAGCCACCAGCTATACTTACATCAGGAAAAAGATTAGCAAGGAAAAGAACTGGCCAAGTGCCCCGTTCGTAAACGATTCTTAACTAGTTTTTAGTTAAGATTCCCCCAGCCGTTATGGCATGCGGTAAAATGAAGGGTTATGAATTTTTTGAAGTAGGTATAATTATGGACTTTTCTTTTTCGCCGCCGCCCACTTGGCACTCTGTATCTTAAATACACCCTGATGTTTGGCCTAATTGCCCTGGCAATGTTTGGGGGGCTACGTGGTGACCGGCCACACCCTGATTTGGAACACGGATGCCTTTAAACCAGCACCTCCCACTGATGGCTAAGTACCGGGAGATCGTACTTAACTGGCTCCACCACCCCTTTTCAAGTCACCAAGCCTGGTCTTGGCAAATGGGGATCGGCACCGATACCTTTCAGGTTTATTCTTATTACACGATTGGCGACGTTTTCGCTTACTTGGCCCTCCTATTTCCGGCGGCCAAGATTACCTTGGCCTACCAGGTCATCATCGTCTTGCGGATGTATTGCGTTGGTTTGGCCTTCATTTACTTTGCCCAGCACTTCGACTTTTCTGACCGGGTCATCCTGGCGGGAACGGCGGTGTACATGGTTAACTCTTACCTTTTGTATGTGGCTGTTGCCCAGCCAATGTTTACCACCACCTTCATGCTCTTTCCTCTGTTGGTCATCCAAGTGGAACGGGTCTTAAAGGGGGAGTGCTTGGCCCTTGACCGGGGCCTTCTTGTGGATGCTGGTGGCTAACTACTACCTCGCCTTCGTGGTGGGGGTGGGGACGATCATTTACTTGGTCTTACGGGTGGCCACTCACTACCGCCGTGCCCTCGACTACGGAAAGACCTTGCTTAAGCTAGTCTTTGCAACCGTGACCTCCATTTTGTTAGCGGCGGTCTTATTAGTTCCAGAGCTACTGGCGGTTCAAAACTCGACCCGGGCGGGGGCCGAGTTCGCTAACGGCCTGAAGACCTATCCGCTGTACTACTACCTCTCTTTTTACCTAAGCAATTAATTAACGGTGGGGACACGACCTTCATGTTCTGGTCGGCGCTGGGACTGGCGGCAATCGTCTTCTTAGCCATCGTCTACGTCTACACCTGTCCCCGGCAATACCCCCTGCTGGCCATCAGTTTGGCCCTTTCCTTGGTGATGCTCCTGATTCCAGCCTGCGGGGCCTTTTTCAACGGGATGATGTCGGCTTCCAACCGGTGGACGCTCTAATTTACTTACCACTGGCGATGACGGTCTGCGTCTTATTGCAAAATGTCCCCACGTTAGACCAAAGAACCCTCAGGATTATGATACTGGCCACCGGGGGCTACCTGCTAGTTCTGTTGGCGACCTACTTTTTCCAAAATGATGATGACCTCTTTGTGCCGGTCATCTTCTTGTTGGTGTCCCTGATGATTATTTCCCGGGCAATTGGTCACCCGGGGCCGGGGAGCGAACGCTGGCTATTAGGGGTAATCTTAGCTAACGTCTGCTTTAACGCCCTGTACGCTGCCTTACCCTATAACGGTGGCTTTGCCAATGACATGCTCACCCGGGGCCAGTACCAGGCAATTACCAGCCAGCGCTACGGGGGTCTAAATCAGGGCCTGGCACAAAAGTCTTTTACCGGGTCAACACGATCTCCAATAATGACATCATCAATTCGTTGAAGATGTACAACGATTTGACCAGTGGCTTGAACGCCGTTAAGTCTTACTATTCACTTCAAAATAAGTACGTCGGGGCGTTCTCACGGTCACTGGGTAACGTGCAGTACCAATCTAACATTCCGCTCAACCAACTCGACGATCGGACGGTCCTAAACAACTTCTTGGGGGTCAAGTACCTCTTCGTCCAGTCTAATGGCGATAACGCCACCAAGATTCCGGCCGGTTACACCCTGGATAAAACCACGACGCCCATCATCAATTACGACCAGGGGCAACCAAGCAATGCCAAGACGGCGGCGGATCTAACGACGATTCAGACCAGCCGCTATACGACCAAAAACGCCTTCCCGCTCTTGTATTGGCAAGACACCGCCATCAGCCAAGCGACCTACCGTAAGTTATCGGCGACCCAAAAGGAGCGGGCCTTGGCAAGTGGGGTGGTGGTGGCGGGTAACCAAGTCGCTATTAAGGGGTTAAAGAAGGCCAACCTCGCTGGGGAGGTTAAGAAGTTAACTGCCACCTTGATTTCTAACCGCTTAACCCCGGTCAAGGCTAGCCAGTTGGTTCAAACCGACCCAGATGAAACCTATCGCTTGACCTTCCCGGACCTGACTAAAAGGCCGTGGCTAAAGCTACCAAGGGGAGTGAGTTGCACGTTGACGTTTCATCCATTAAGTTCACCCCTTCAGTATGAAAGAAGAGCTTGCTTACGAGGCGGCCCACGATCAGTACATGCTGACCAACCCGGGCTCAACGTATAACGCTAAGTTTGCCCGCTACCAAAATTGGCGTAAGCTAGTCCTAAAGGGGCTCCCGATAAGTCGTTTACGATTACGCTCACTTCTTCAAAGGGGGAAGAGACAATCACCCAACCCAAGCAGTCAATCCTCTCGTTCTTTAAGTTAGTAACGGATGGCTCTTTGAACTTAGGGTACTTTGGTGGTCAGCTTCCCCAAAGTGTCGGCGTTACCTTCAGTAAGCTAGGAACCTACCGGCTAAAGTATACGGTTGAAGCCGAAAAGTTGGGTAAACAGTATGATCAACAAGTTAAAACCATTCAAAGCCACGCCCTAAAGGACCTTACTTTCAAGACTAACCAGGTGTCAGGGACGATCACGACGAACCGGACTGGGATTTTAACTTCGTCAATCCCTTTATTCGAGCGGCTGGACGGCCACCGTTAACGGAAAGGCGGTTAAGTTGCTACGTACTAACCAGGCTTTCGTGGGGCTTCGGCTTCCAGCGGGACACCACCGCGTTGTTTTACGCTATCACGTACCAGGACTGACGCTGGGGGCGAAGGTTAGCTTGGTAGGGCTTGGGTGGACCCTAATGGCAGCCTTGGCCACCCTAGTGTTCAAACGGCGTCGAGCCAAGTAATGACTGGAGATAACGTCAAAATTGCCGCTAATTGGCAGTTCTTAACCGATTACCATGGTCCTTCGGGAAAAGCGGCTGGCCAATGTGGTGGATTGGGCTTGCTAAGCCTGCTGTGTAACATTCAAAGTTTTTAAAAGGGGCCGGGAGAAATTTTCTCCTGGCCCCTTTTTAGGTTTAAGTATCGTTATTGATCTGACTTGAGCCAGTTACCAAGGTAGTTGCGAAGTGCGATGGCTTCGTCCTTGGTAATGGAATAGGTAGCGTCAACTTGGTCTTGACCAGTGACGGCTTGGTTCGATAGTAACAAGAAGAGTTGGTGGTCCTGGGGACGATTGACATTTCGTTGGCCAGGCCGTCGTCATCTAATTCATCGTTATAGCGAACGTCAAACCACTTACCATCAGTTGTTAATTTACGCACCTTTTAATCCTCCCAATGATCAAAAAATCAGGTTCCCAATGTAGGGTCCCTGATATAAATCATAGTTAATTCTTAGCACTTTCGTCAAGTTTAATTGAGTGGCCCCGTTGGCGATCCTTAAGTTGGAAGGAAACAATGAAGGCGACGATAATTAAGGCAATCGTAAAGTAAAAACCGGTGTGGCTTCCCGCCGTAAAGCGGGCGGCGGCGGAACCGGTGGCTGCTCCACGACCCAATTCCAAGAAGGAAGTGGCAAAGGCAGTTGCTAAAGCACCTACGACTTGTTGCATCGTGTTGAGAATTGTAGATCCATCACCAGCTTCCCGTCCGGACAGGAGTTCAGAGCGGAAGTTTGGGCGGGCGACATTGCTAAAAGGCGCCCCGATCATTAAGATTACGTGAGCGGCGATGATATAAACAATGCTTGCGGTATCGGAAGCCATGGCTAACATAACGGCCCCGATAAAGGCGATGATAAAACCGAGAATGGCGGGCCGACGTGCACCAATGTTATCGTATAACCGACCGGCAATTGCGGAGGTCACGGCGTTGATCACCCCACCAGGAAGCATGATCACCCCAGTTAAGGCAACGGCAATTCCCACCCCGTTTTGAATGTATTGTGGCATCAGGTACATTGCAGACAGGATGATTGCGAAGTCCAGCATTACCAAGATGGTCCCAACGGTGAATTCTTTGTTCTTTAAGACCTTCAGGTTTAGAATTGGTGATTCTAACGTTAGTTGACGGTGTACATAAAGGAATAAGACGACAAGGCCAATTACTAAACTAACAATTACCTGCCAGCTAGCCCAACCGTAACGGCTAGAAAGGCTCGCCCCAGCAACAATCCCGGAAAAACCGATGATTGATTCGATGATTGATAATACGTCAACACGCGGCTTGCTGATGTGACCGACGTTTTCCAGTTCCATGACCGCAAAAATTAAGGCAATCACGAGCAGGGGAATGAAGGACCAGAAGATCCAACGCCAATTTGCAATCCCTAAGATCAACCCGGTTAAGGTTGGCCCAATGGCGGGAGCAAACATGATTACCAATGCCATGATCCCGTTTACGGCCCCTAATTTTTGGGGTGGGAAGATTTGCATCGCAACGGCGAACATTAGCGGCAAAATAAGCCCGGTCCCGATCCCTTGGATCATACGCCCGGTTAATAGGAGGGCAAAGCCTGGGGCCATGGCCGAAAGTACACTCCCTAAAATAAAGACCAATAAGGCAAAGATGATGATTTTACGCGTTGAAAACCACTTTGAGATGATTGATGAAAGGGGCATGATGATCCCAATAATCAGCGTAACCCGTTACTAACCATTGCAAAGTGGCAGTCGACATGTTAAAGGCAATGCTCAACTTTGGTAAGGCAATGTTGAGGGACGTTTCTGAAAACATCCCGACAAAGGCGCCGAGAAGCATCGAAACCATGGCAAGCTTAGGGTGCCGAACCCGGCTTGCTGAGGTGGTACGTGGATGGGCTTGTTCCATTTGAACTTTTTCCATAAATTAATTTACAACTCCTTCTCTTGATTTCACAATTGATTACATTACCATAGTTTTTTAGCCTCGTAAGTTAAAAGTTTATCATCTTTAAGAAAATCTTTACCAACTAATTAATGCCCCCTATGCATTATTGTTGCCTTAAAACGGGCATTTGACAACGATGAAACCGTTAACGATAATTTAGAGAAAGAAGTTGTTTTTCATAAAATAACGGCGATTTAAGTTTTTTTATACAAGTGAGTGGAGGAGAAGTTAGGATGAAAAATAATAAAAATCGGCGCATGGTAATAATGATTGCCATAATTTGTGTCTTAGTGCTAGCGGGGACCTGGCTAGTCCGGGCCCAAGCTAGGCAATTAAATTCAACAAAATATGTTCAATCAACAACGCCCACGCTCTTTTCCACGGCTTTGGCTCCAGCGCCAACGCCGAAGATCACATGGCCAAAGCGGCGCAAAAAGCCGGGGTAACCAAGACGATCATCCGCGCTAACGTCACTAAGCGGGGGACGGTTAACCTAGTGGGGACGATCAAAAGGGGGCCATCAACCCAATTGTCGAAGTCAACTTCGCCGACAACCGTAACCCCGACTACCAAGTAGACGCTCGCTACGCTAAAAACGTGGTTGTTGCCTTTCAAGAGAGGTACGGTTTTAAGGAGATGAACATGGTTGGCCACTCGATGGGGAACATGGCGATTACCTTTTACCTGGTTAATAATGCCAACGATAAGAAACTTCCCCAGCTAAAAAAAACAGGTAGACATTGCCGGTCACTTCGACGGGATTCTTGGTTACGACCAACCGGCGGGCTTGTCTATCAACCAAAAGACGGGGGAGCCTAACAAGATGACGGACAGCTTTAAGGAGCTTTTGAAGTTGCGCCAAGTCTACCCACGCCAAGCGGCGGTCCTCAACCTGTACGGCAACATCGGTAACGGCAGCGACGGCCGCGTTGCCAACATTTCCAGTGAGACGCTTAAGTACCTGGTGAGCGGCCGGGCCAAGTCATACCAAGCCCACCGTTTTACTGGTAAGCAAGCACAACACTCCAAACTGCATAGCAACGCCCAGGTCGACCGCTACCTGATCGACTTCTTATGGAGAAAATAGGAGTGAGTGCGCCCCAACCTACTCGACGGGCCGTTGATTAAGTGAGGGAAGCTAAAAAGCTGAAGACGGCGTCGTCTCCAGCTTTTTTCTTATCATTTATTTGGGGCGGTAGTTAGCGGCCAAAAAATCAGCCATTGACGTGGGGGCGTGGCCGGTGATGGTCCAAAAGTCATCACTAGTTCCGCTCAACAGGCCCATGGCACCAGCTTGGTACATCGAGGCCAGTTCGTCACCATCCCCTTCTTCTCGGTATAACCGGGCGAACTCAGCAACCGAAACAGGCTGGTAACCAATTTGGTGGCCGCTAACCTTAGTCATGATGGCGGCTAGTTCGGTCATTGGGAGGCTGGTTGACTGGCTAAGGAGGTAGGTTTGGTGGTGATCCCGCAGGGCGGGGGTTAAGGCGACCTTAGCGATTGCCTCGGCGGAGTTTTCCTGGGAAATAAAAGACATTGGTTGGTCGCCAACCGGGTAAATAACGTTCTGCCGTTTAATCAGTTCCGGTAGGTAAGGAACCAGTGGGTCGGCGTAGAGGCTGTTTTTGATGACGGCGTAGTTAAGCCCACCCCGGCTAAGCGGGGAGGTAAGTAGGCGTAAAAGGGCGCCATCTGGAAGGGGTTATTGGCTTGATCGGCAAAAAAAAAGAGACCGCGACGATGGAAGGGACGTTAGCATCCTTGATCGCCGTTAACAGGTTCTCCAGTTCCGTTACCCGGCCGGTCAAACTGTAGGTTAACGACGGACGTAAACGACCACGTCGCTCCCGGCCAGGGCGGGAGTCAGGGTAGCGGGATCTTGGTAGTCTAAGTGGGCAACCTGAAAGCCAGCTTCCTTTAGAGCGGCGGCTTTGCTAGGGTTGTGGGCGCCAATCCGAATTTGATTGGGCGAAAGAGTTTTGCTTAGTTGGTGGACAATCCGGCGACCCAGGTGGCCGGTTGCCCCGGTGACGGTAATCAACATAAAATCCCTCCTTTGTGTAACTTTAATTGTAACACATTGGAGGGGTTTGGGGTTAGCCTTGGTTGGTGAGGTAGTCTTCTAGGACGGCCAAGACACCGTCGTGGTTGTTGTCGAGGGCCGTAAGGTGGTTAGCTGCGGCGATGGCAACCGGGCCGGCGTTTTTCATTGCGTACCCAAACTTAGCGAGCTTGAGCATCTCGGCGTCGTTACCGCCGTCACCAAAGGCGATCAGGTCGGCACCGGAAAGGCCCCAAGAGGAGAGCAAGTCGTTGAGGGCGGTCGCCTTGTTAAGCCCCGGGACGGTTACGTCAACGGAGCCGTTACCACTCGGGGGTAATCCGAACTTGATTGCCAAAGCGGTCCTGTAGGGCGGCCAATTGTTCGTCAACCTTAGCTGGGTCCAGTAAAAGGAGAGCTGATAGTAGCGATCGGCCGGCAGGTCCTTGTAATCGTCGACCAGTACGTGGTTGGGGAAGTAAAATTGTTGGCGCTTAAGGGTCGCGGCGGGGAGTTTAGCGTAAACGTAGCCGTGCTTAACCCCGGAGAGGGAAGGGGTGAGCTTCAAGTCATTACACAAGAACCGAATCACCTCGTCAGCGACGGCTTGCTCAACCGTGGTCTGCACCAGATCTTGGCCTTGGTAGACCACGTGGGCGCCGTTTTCGGACACGAAGTAGAGGCGCTCCTTAGTGTCCGGGAAGTAATTGGTGAGGCACTCGTATTGGTTGCCAGACGACACGATTACCTTGACCCCCTGGTCCTCAAGTTGGGATAAGATACGTTCAAAACGGGCGTGGTCGTAGCTCTTATCGTCGTGGACGAAGGTAGCGTCCATATCAAAGGTGACTGCCTGAAACGGTAATGACATTGAAATTCCTCCTTTAATAACAAAAAATGGCGATCACAAAACCGTGACCGCCATACTATTGGGCTAGCTGGGTTCGAACCAGCGCATGACGGTACCAAAAACCGTTGCCTTACCACTTGGCTATAGCCCAATTAAATTACTTAATTATCTTACCCGGAGTCGTTCTAAAATGCAAGTGATTTTGGTGAATTTCTTGGTATTTTTTTTCTTGGAAGCGTTCAACTAAGCCCATTCTCTTGACCCAATATGCAATGGTTGTATAATTGAACCCATTGTTAATAATTATACATTCAGATGGGAGATATCTAATGGATCGACAAACGGATACGGCCTTCTTTGGCCAACCGCAGGGGCTTGACCCTCTTTTTCACCGTCATGTGGGAACGGTTTTCCTACTACGGGATGCGGGCAATCCTACTTTTTTACATGTATTACGCCGTTACTAAGGGCGGCCTGGGAATTAACCAGACTACGGCTGCCTCGATTATGTCAATTTATGGCTCCTTAGTCTACATTTCGACGATTGTCGGGGGCTGGCTGGCCGACCGGGTCTGGGGAACGCGCCGGACCGTCTTTTTAGGGGCTTTTCCATCATGCTGGGCCACATCTGCCTCTCCTTGCCCTTTGGGGTGAGCGCCCTGTATGGTTCAATTGTCTTCATTGTGATTGGGTCGGGGCTGTTAAACCCGTCCGCTTCGTCAATGGTCGGGGACTTGTATGCGGAAAACGACCGGCGCCGTGACGCTGGTTTTTCGATGTTTGTTTTCGGGATCAACCTGGGGGCCGTCGTTGCCCCGTGGGCGGTGCCGTGGGCCGCTGGCGGCTTTGGTCTCCACCTCTTTGGTAGCGAGCAAAACTTTCACGCCGGCTTCGCCCTAGCGGCGATTGGGATGTTCTTTGGCTTGCTCCAATACATTTGGGACGGTAAAAGTACTTACCCGAAGGTAGCCTGACCCCGGACGATCCGCTGACAGAAGCGGAGAAAAAGACGGTAATCAAGTGGGCGGCGGTGATCGTCATCGCCTTAGTGGCGGTCCTGGGGCTCATGGCTGTCTTCCACAGCTTCAACGTTAACGGTGTCATCAACTTAATCACGGTGATCGCCATTGCCATGCCAATCGTTTACTTCGTAATGATGCTGCACTCAAAGAAGGTCACTAAGTTAGAACGCAAGCGGGTGGTTGCCTACATCCCGCTCTTCATTGCCGCCGCCATCTTCTGGGGGATTGAAGAGTCCGGTTCCGTGGTCTTGGCCCTCTTTGCCGAGCAACGGACGGTCTTGCACATCGGGGGTGGCACTTTGCCGCCGCTAACTTCCAAACCTTAAACCCACTCTTTATCATGCTACTGACGCCGGTCTTCGTCCTCTTATGGGACCACTGGAAAAAGCAACCGACTTCACCGGGGAAGTTCGCTTGGGCGTGGGTCTTTGCCGGGTTATCCTACGTTTGGATGGCAATTCCGGGGATGCTCTTTGGAACGGCCGGCCGGGTTTCACCGCTGTGGCTGGTCGGTTCCTGGTTCTTAGTCGAAATTGGGGAAATGCTGAACTCGCCAATTGGCCTGTCGGTAACGACCAAGTTGGCCCCTAAGGCCTTCAAGTCTCAAATGATGAGTTTATGGTACATGGCCGATTCAGTTGGCCAAGCCGTCAACGCCCAAATCGTTAAGTACTACTCATCGGCGACCGAAGTACCGTACTTCATCGCCGTGGGGGTCGTTTCGATTGCCTTTGGGATCATCCTGATGTTCTTCGTTAAACGGATCCACAACTTAATGGGTGGCGTTGATTAGGCAAAAACGACTAGTTGATTAGTTGCGCTCAGGTAACCAGTCTAGCAATTTTGCCACGTTAATATTCATTAATTTAAAGGGGACCACTCTGGTGAGGGTGGTCCCTTTTTTGCGTGTAATTAGGGGGGAAAGACGTGACGCACTAAACAAAGGTGGTGCGGAAACCAACCAACAGCTGGCGGTGTGTCGACCGGAGTACTCCTTGCGAATGATTAGAATAAAATAATAAGAATTGATCCTTGACGAGATTAAATGAGAATGTTTTAATGTAGTTATCAACTTGAAGGAGGAACACCACCATGAATCAATTAACCCACCTTACGAACAGCTATTTTTCCTTTGCTTATTTCGAATAGCGTCCGCACCGCTTAGGTCCGGACGACGACGTTCAGACCTAAGCAAGGGTTTTTGGTACTTCCTTGCTAGGGCAGTCTAGCAAGGAATGGTGGCGACATCTCTCACTTTCATTTCCTTTGGTGATTACCGGCTAGACTGAGCAACGTCTTAGTTTAGCCGGTTTTTTTATACCTTTGGAGGAATGAACATGGAATCTAATTTAACCGTCAAGGCACCCACCATTCACCGGGCCCGCTTGGCCTGGTCGCTGTACATCAACTACTTCATTCACGGGTTCGGGCTAATTATCTTGGCCCAGAACATGACTAGCCTGGGGGCGGCTTGGAACAGCCCCCCTGAAAATTGTCTCCTTTGTTATTTCAGGAGTTGGGATCGGGCGCCTCTTGTCCTACCTGATTACCGGGTTTTTAGCTGACTTATTTAGCCGTAAGGCCTTTGTCTTGCTGGGAATGAGCGCCTACCTAGCCTTTGCGATCGGAATCCCCTTCAGCCACAACATTTACGTCGCCTACTTCTTCGCGATCCTGGCCGGGATTGCCAACTCGGCCCTCGATGCCGGCACCTACACCACCTTCGTTGAACTAAACGGCGGTAACGGCGCGGCCACGATCTTAATCAAGGCTTTCATGTCGGCTGGCGAGTTCGTCTTGCCACTGCTCATCGCCCAACTAACGGCCAACGGGCTATGGTTTGGCTGGTCCTTTATGACCATGGCCGCCCTGGTGGTCATCAACTTCGTCTTGATCTTGCCCCTGTCCTTCCCCCTGCCTAACCAAAGTCCGGCCCAAGAAGGCAGCGGAGAAAAAAGGTTAAACCAAACTGGGTGACCACGATCGCTTTGGTCTTATACGGGTACACCTCCATGGCGGTGATGATCTGGTTTACCCAGTGGATCTCCCTCTTTGCCGCTGACAGCTTGAACTTTTCCGACGGTCAGGCCCACTTTCTCTTGTCGCTTTACAGCCTGGGTTCGATCAGCGGGGTAATGTTGATCTTTGCCCTCTTAAAACGCAACGTCAAGGAGACCCACCTGTTGATTAGCATGAACGTGATTGCCGTCCTCGCCTTGTTAGGGGTCCTGGTTGGCACCAGTACCGTGATGGTGCAGGTGGCTAGCTTCGTCTTCGGGATTAGTGCCGCCGGGGGAATCATGCAAGTCGGTTTGACCCTGTTCATGCGCTTCTTCCCGCACCACCGGGGATGGTCACCGGGGTGTACTACTTCTTTGGTAGCATTGCTTCCTTCACCGTTCCGCTAATTACCGGGGTCTTGTCAACCACTAGCATGCGGGCGGCGATGACCGGTGACCTAGTGGTGGGGTTAATCGGTAGCGCCCTGATGCTCGTCGTTTTGATTAGCGAAAGGGGCGTCACCATGGCTGAGTTAGAGCAGCTCCGTAACCAGATCAACCAAGTCGACGAACGGCTCGTCGCCCTTTTTAAAGCAAAGGTTTGAAATCGTTGAGGCGGTTGCCCGCACGAAGCAAGCAAGCGGGGCGCCGGTCTTTGATCCAACCCGGGAACGGGCGGTATTGAAGCGGGTGGTCGACCTAGTGACAAACGAGGATTACCAACCCGCCGTAGCGCAAGTTTTTTTACCACGATCATGGATCAAGCCAAGCAACTAGAAAGGAAAAAATTATGTTAACTTACCTCACGGCCGGTGAATCACACGGCCCCCAAGGAACCGCAATTATTGAAGGAATTCCGGCCGGTCTAGCCATTGACGTGGACCAAATCAACGCCGATTTGGCAAGCCGCCAAGGTGGGTATGGCCGGGGCAGTCGGCAACAGATTGAACACGACCAGGTTGAGATTCTGGGTGGGGTCCGCCACGGCCTTACCCTAGGGTCACCGATCACCCTCGTGGTGAAAAATTGTGACCACGCCCATTGGTCGTCGATCATGCACCCAACCAGCCCAGCCACCGCGGAAAACACCCTACGCAAGGTGGAGCGGCCCCGGCCCGGCCACGCCGACCTGGTGGGGGGATGAAGTACCGTCACCGCGACCTGCGCAACGTCTTGGAACGTTCTTCGGCCCGCGAGACGGCGATCCGGGTGGCGGTTGGCAACGTCTGTGAACAACTACTGGCCGCCTTGGGGGTGACCTTGGTTGGCTACGTCCAAGCAATCGGCCCGGTCGACACCGACCTAACTAAGCCCCAAACGGTGAGTGAAATTAAAGACGCCATCACCCAAAACGACCTGCGGATCCTTGCTCAAGACCGGGTAGCGAAACTTCACGACCTAATTGACCAAACCCGGCGTGCGGGCGATACTCTGGGCGGTTGGATCCGGGTGGTCGTTAACGGGATGCCGGCCGGTATCGGGAGCTACGTTTCCTGGGATACCAAGCTAGATAGTCAGTTGGCCGCCGCCGTGATGGGGGTCAACGCCATGAAGGGGGGTTAGCATTGGCGACGGCTTTGAGATCAGTCGCCACCCCGGCAGTCAGGGGATGGACGAGATTAGCCACGACGCCGATGGCTACCACCGTTTATCCAACCACCTCGGGGGCTTGGAAGGCGGGATGACCAACGGATGCCCCTGATTATTAACGCGGCCATGAAGCCGATCCCGACCCTTTACAAGGCACTCAAGACGGTTAACGTGGTGACCAAGGAAGTGGAAAAGGCCAGCGTCGAGCGTTCCGACACTACCGCGATCGTGCCGGCTTCGATCGTGATTGAAAACGTGGTCGCCATCGAATTAGCCAAGGCCTTGACTAACAGCTTTAACGCTGACAACCTGGCCCGGCTGCAAGAACAGTTAGCGGCCTATCGAGAAGAACTGCGGGGTTATTAATATGAAGATTCACACCTTAGGGCCGGCGGTAACCGATTCTTACCGGGCCGCCGAGCAATACCGGGCTGACCACGAAAATCTTGAGGTGGTTGGCCACCCCAGTTTTGAAGTGCTCTACCAGTCAATCCCGGAACTAAGGGGTGAATTATTATTAATTCCCGCGGCGGTTAAAACGCCAACCGGGGCCAGTTGGGGGACCTGCACTACCAATACGGTGACCGGTTGGAGCTAATCGACAGCCTAATCACCGAACTTTCCCCGTTGGCCATTTTGGAACGGCGGGGGCGAAGCGGTCAACGGGCCTATTGCCACCCGGCCACGATTGATTACTTAACGAGAAACGTTGAGGGTCCCTTTGGAAATTATGCCCTGCCCGAGCAAGTGGCAGGCTTACCGGTGCTATCAAACAGACGGGCGGTATACCCTGACCAGCCAGGCCTTTGCCGGGCCGGCCGACCGGGTAATCAAAACCATTCACTTAAAGATGCTGTGGAGCGTGTACCAAGTTAAGGGAGAAACGGATGCAAAAACGAGCTTTAACAATTAATAGCCGGGGCCTGAACGGGGAACTGGCGGTACCTGGTGTCAAAAGCATTTCCCACCGCGCCCTGACGATCGGGGCGTTAAGTGAGGGGACCACGGTGATTGATCACTTTTTGGCGGGGGAGGATTGCTTGAGCACTTTACGGGCCCTGCAAGACCTTGGCGTCGAGATCGAGCGAAAAGGGGAGCACGTCGAAGTAATTGGACGGGGAATCGCCGGCCTGGTTGAACCGGCGGCGCCCCTTCAAATGAATAACTCGGGGACCTCCACCCGTCTTTTGATGGGGATCTTGGCGGGCCAGTCCTTCACTAGCCAACTGGTGGGGGATGCCTCCTTGAGCCGGCGCCCGATGAAGCGGGTACAAGGACCGCTGGCCCGCCTGGGGGCGCAAATAGGCCTGAGTGAGGCGGGGACCTTGCCGGCCACCGTGGTGGGGCACCCCCTCCAGGGCGCACGGGTGAAATTAGAGGTGGCCTCGGCCCAGGTCAAGAGCGCCGTGATCTTGGCGGCCCTCCAGGCTCAGGGGTCAACGACGGTGAGTGAACCACTACCGACCCGTGATCACACCGAACGGCTCTTGAAGGCCTTTGGGGCGAACTTAACCGTCGACCGGGCGGCGAACTCGATCACCGTGACCCCCGGGGCGCGCTTGGTTGGCCAAGAGGTCCTGGTCCCCGGCGACCCTTCCTCGGCGGCCTTCTTCTTGGTGGCCGGGGCGGTGATCGCCAATTCGCACCTGACGGTTAAAGACGTCTGCCTAAATCCCACCCGGACGGGGCTCATACGGGTCCTGAAAAAAATGGGGCGCGCCTTTCAATTAAAGAGACGGCCAGCGGGGGCGAGCCGTTAGGGGATGTGACAATTCAAACCAGCCAGTTAAGGGCGGTAACGGTGACCGCCAAGGACGTACCGGACTTGATTGACGAACTACCGCTAGTGGCCCTGCTAGCGGCCTGTGCAGACGGGGTAAGCGAGATTAGCGGGGCGGGCGAACTGCGGGTCAAGGAGACCGACCGGATTCAAACGGTCGCCGAACTGCTCTTGCAACTAGGGGTGGACGTGGAAGAACGTCCGGATGGTTGGCGAATTGTCGGCCGCCCCAATTGGCAAGTTCAAAAGCTAAACTTAAATAGCCACGGCGACCACCGGCTGGGGATGTTAGCGGCCGTGGCGGCCATCCGCTCAACGACGCCGCTGTTCTTGATTGACCCGGACGCCGTGGCGGTATCTTACCCCAGCTTCTTTGCCGACTTAGCCAAGTTAGGAGGTGCTTAAATGACTACCGTCTTTATTCACGGCCTCGGCCTGATCGGGGGATCCTTGATCAGGGCGATTCGGGTTAGCCATCCCCAGGATCAAATCATCGCTAGCGATCCGAACCAAGCCGCACTGGATTACGCCCTGCAAGTGGGGTTGGTTGACGAGGCGACCACTGGCCTCGCGGGAGCACAACGAGCGGACTTTATCATCTTGGCCGGTCCCGTCTTGGCGATCTGCCAAGACCTGGCTGACCTGGCGAGAATGGAACTGAAAGAGGGGTGGTGGTGACCGACGTGGGGAGCACCAAGCAAGCGGTGCTAAAAGCCGCCCAACCGCTAGTTGACGCCGGGGTCGCCTTCGTGGGCGGTCACCCAATGGCCGGTTCGCACAAGAGTGGGGTCCAAGCCAGTCGGCGCGACCTGGTGGAAAACGCCTTTTACTTCCTGGTTCCCACCGGCCCAGTTGACCACCGGGCCAGTTTAAAAGACCTGCTGAGTGGAACCGGGGCGAAGTGGTTGACCGTCACTGCCGAGGAGCACGATTACTTGGTGGCCCAGGTTAGCCACCTCCCCACGTGATTGCAACGGCCCTGGTTAACCAAACGGCGACCGCCTTTGCGGGGCAACCGCTAGGGGAACGGGTGGCGGCCGGGGGCTTTAAATCGGTGACCCGGATCGTCGCTTCGGATCCGACAATGTGGGCGGCGATCATGGCGACCAACCGTGATTTGATCTCCCAACAGTTAGCCAGTTACCTAAGGGAGCTGCAACGCTTCAAGGACCTGATTGATAAGCAAGACCAAGCGGGGCTGTTTGAAACCTTTTCCAAGGCCCGGGTACGCCGCAACCGACTCAACCAACAAAGTAAGGACCTTTTTTACGACCTCTTCATTAACATTCCGGACCAGGTGGGGGCGATTGCCGGCGTCATTAACCGTTTAGCGGCGGCCAACGTCAACGTCATCCACTTGCAAGTGTTGGAACTGCGGGATGAAATTAACGGGGTCTTGCAACTGACCTTCAGCACCCCCGCCGATCAAAGGCGGGCCGCTGGGGTCCTCAACGATTACGAAATCATTGAACGGGGGACCAAGAATGAACTTAATCCTAGTTGGCTTCATGGGTAGCGGCAAGACCACCGTCAGCACCCTGCTTGGTGAGGCCTTACAGCAGCCAGTCTACGACCTCGATGACGAAGTGGAGAAGGCAGCTTGCAAGCCGATTCCCCAAATTTTTGCAGACGACGGCGAAGCGAGTTTTCGCGACCTGGAGCACAGCGCCCTTAAGGAGGTGGTTAAGCGGCGCCAGGGAATCTTAGCGACCGGTGGCGGGACCCCAGTGGCGGAACGTAACCAACGACTGCTTGAACACGCCCAGGCCCCGGTAATCTTGCTGACGGCTAGCCCCGCCGAGACCGCCCGGCGGTTAGGGGACGGGGAGGGGCGCCCGCTAGCAAGTAAGCTAACCCCGGCGGAGTTAGCGGACCTCCAAGACGCCCGCCGCCCCGCCTACGATCGTTGTGCCGACCTCACCATTCGCACGGATAAGCTCTCACCGACGGCGGTGGCCGAGTTGATTATCGCCTTTTTACGGATCCACCAAGACCAAAGTGCCTAAGGGCGCTTTTTTAGTGGTGGGGAGAAAACATCTTTACGACAGGGGAAAGGCAAATGGTATCAACACGCATAAAAATGCAATGATTGCCGCATTTATTAACTATATTACGTATATTTACTTGTTTTTCACCCGGGAGTAGGGTACAATTCCCCTAATGATTAAAATTTGAGGAGAAATAGTATGGACAAGTCAATTTTGAGTCAAGCTTCCCAACACGAAGAGCGCAACATTTTAGCCGAGGTCTGCAACTTAGCGGCGGCCAGGGACGACGTGATCGACCTTTCCGTCGGCGACCCGAACTTTGCCACCCCGCTGCCCATTGTTGAGGCGGCCACCGAACGCGCCAAAAAAAGGGCACACCCACTACACGGCGGCGATGGGGATGCCGGAGCTGCGAGAAGCAATTGCGGAATACTATCAAAAACTAGGGGTACCCGCCAAAGCCGCCCAGGTGATGGTGACGGTGGGTGCGGAACACGCCCTCTTGTTGGCCCTATACGCCTTACTCGATCCGGGTGACGAGGTCTTGATTGCCGAGCCGTGCTTTTCTCCCTACGCCGCCCAGGTGAAACTGGCCGGTGGGGTTCCGGTGATGGTGGCCATGGACCCCGAGGCGGGCCTTGCCATTGACCCGGCCAAACTCGAAGCGGCGCTTACAGATAAAAACTAAGGCGATCATCGTCAACTCGCCGAATAACCCGACCGGGGCGGTGCTTGATCAAGAAGCTGCCCAGGGCCTGGGTCAGTTGGCAATTGACCACAACCTGATCCTCTTGACCGATGAAATCTACGCCGACTTCCAAATGCCGGGTCACCACTACTACCCATTGGCTAAGGAGGCCCCGGATAATACGGTCACGATTAGCGGGATGTCCAAGTCCTTTGCCATGACCGGCTGGCGGCTGGGGTGGTTAGTGGGGCCAAAGTATTTAGCCGATGCTACGGCGGCGGTCAATGAAAACGTGGCCTACACGGCGCCCACGATCAGCCAAGATGCGGCCCTCTACGCCCTTGAACACCACGATGAACTGGTTGCCCTGCTGGTGGCGGCCTTCCAAGAGCGGCTAACCTATTTACAAACGGCCCTGGGCGCCTTGCCGAACCACGCCGTGAATCCGGTTGGCGGGTCGATCTACGCCTTTTTAGACATTCGTAAGACCGGGCTTAGTTCGAGCAATACGCTACCCGTCTCTTGAACCAAACCGGGATTTTAGTGGTGCCAGGCTTGGCCTTTTGGCAAGGGTGGCGATGGCTTTGTCCGTGTTGCCGCCACTCAGCCAATGGCGACCCTTAAAGAAGCGGTTGCTAAGTGGCAAAGCTTTGACCCCCAAAAGGAGGATTAAAATGAAGATTTTGATGTATTCGATCTTAGACACCGAACGCCCCTACGTGGAGGCCTGGGTAAACAAAACAGGCCACCAAGTTAAGATGGTCGAAGAGGGGTTAAATAAGGAGACCGCTAAGTGGGCCGCGGGCTTTGACGGGATCGATTTTCAGCAGACCAATGACCTGGATCCGGAGGTCTACGCGACTCTAGAGGGGTTAGGGATCAAGCAGCTGACCGCCCGGATGGTTGGGTTTGATATGATTGATTTAAAGCAAGCGGCCGACCACCACTTACTGGTGACCAACGTCCCGGCCTACTCGCCGCGGGCGATTGCCGAAATGGGGCTCACCCAGGCCCTGCGCCTAGTCCGGAAACTTGGTTACTACGACCAGCGAATGGATAATTACGACTTTCGTTGGGTGGGGCTGGAGTCAACTGAGATCTACAACCTGACTGTGGGGGTAATTGGTGCCGGCCACATTGGCGGTGCCACCGCCCGCCTGTACAGCGCCCTGGGGGCCAATGTCTTGGCCACCGACCCGGTTCACCATGCGGAACTAGAGGCCGACTTGACTTACGTCGACCTCGAGACATTGCTTCGGGAAGCTGACATTGTAACCATCCACACCCCCTTAATGAGGAAACGGCAAACCTCCTGGATCGAACAGCCTTTGCCAAGATGAAGGATAGCGCCTACCTGATTAACATGGCCCGGGGCGGGTTGGTCGATACGGCGGCCCTGATCGAGGCCCTGCAAAACCACCAACTGGCCGGGGCGGCCCTCGACACCCTCGCCGACGAAACGGGCTACTTTGAACGCCAAGCCAGCAGAGAAGAAGTATCAGAATCCTATCTGACCTTGCGGGCGATGCCCAACGTCTTGATTTCACCGCACTCGGCCTTTTTCACCGATACCGCAATCAAAAACATCGTTGAAATGGGACTCGATGACGTGGTTCGGATTGTCAACGGTAAGCGACCACTCTACCTGGTTAATTAAAAAACACCCCCACTTGCAGCTGGTAAGTGGGGGTGTTTTAGTTATGAGCTCCGTTTTAACAGGCGTTGGCACAGCTTGGTTAAGGCACGCCGGGAGGAACCGGCGGGGAGCTGGTTGATTTCTGCTTTGGCTTTCTTGGTGAAGGCGGTGGCTAGTTGACGGGCTTGCTCGACCCCGCCGTTTTCAAGCACTAATTGACGGACGAGCTGCATATCCGCTTCACTCATTAACCGTCCCTTGTCCAAGAGGGGCTTAAAGGCGGCCGAGTTAGCTTGCATCGCTAACAGCAAGGGGAGTGAGTAGACCCCCGTGGCCAGGTCTTCTAGGACCGGCTTGTTGAGTTGGTCGCCGCTGGAGTAGTCGAGGATATCGTCTAAGATCTGAAAGGCGATCCCAACGTTTTGGCCGATCCGCTTGGCTGGGGCGACGGTCCGTTGGTCGGCACCGCCAAAGTAGGCCCCTTCGCTAGCTGCCAAGGAGAAGAGGGCGGCCGTCTTACCGTTGATGTTGCGCAGGTAGGAAAGGAAGGTTTGGTCTTGTTTGAAACGGTCGGCCATTTGGCCCAGTTCACCGCTTAAGATCCGGTGCATGATCTGGGCGTTGGTGGTCAAAAAGGGAGTTGTAGCGGTGGTGGTGGTGATCAGGTCAAAGAAGATCGTGAACAGGTAATCGCCGGAATAAACCGCCACGTCCTTGCCAAACTCGGCTTGAATGCTGATGCGTCCCCGCCGCTCGGGAGAGTCGTCAATAATGTCATCGTGGATTAAAGTGGCCATGTGGAGGACTTCAATCGAGGTGGCCAGCTTGATTAAGCGGTCGCGTTGTTCTGGTTGCGGTTGGCCGGTCAGGGAAGCAAAGAGCCAGAAAAGGCGGGGCGCAAAAACTTACCGCCGTTAGTGGCCATTTTTGCAGGGCGCTTTCTAGTTGGCCATCCTTAGTTTTGATTCGGGCTGCCATTAGGTCGCTAACGGCTAAGAGGGCCCGATTTAATTCGGGGTTGTGCGGAAAATGTGTTTGTTTCATCATTAAATTTCCTTTAAGGTTTATACTGTCTATTGTACCCTAAATAGGGAATTGAATAAATAAGGGAAAGGGTGGACTTATTTAATGTCTGTCAAAGTATTTTTAGAATTGGTTGAAATCAAGGCCAAGACCGCCAGTGTCTTGCCCTTCATACTCGGCCTCTTTTTAGCGGCCTATTACTACCACACCGTGCAACCAATGCTGGCGCTCCTCTTTTTTATCGCCATGTTCTTGTTTAACATGGCGGTCGATATGTTGGACAACTACCACGATTACGTTCACGCCGTCGACACCGAGGACTATCAGCAAAACACCAACATCATCGGGCGCGAAAACTTATCTCCGCACTTAGTGTTGGCGATGTTGATCACCCTAGTGGTTATCGCCGCTTTGCTGGGAATCTACCTGGTGACCCAACTAGGGCTGACCTTGCTTTGGCTCGGGGTGTTTTGCTTTGCGGTCGGCTTTTTGTACTCATCGGGTCCCTTTCCATTATCGGGGCTGCCGGTTGGTGAATTCTTCTCCGGGTTCACGATGGGCTTTATGATCACCCTAATTTCGGTTTTTGTGAACACCGGAGCGGACTTTACCTGGTCTTGGACTAACCTGGGGTTATTTTTTCTTAGTGGCGCTGCCTGATGAACTATGGATCTCCAACCTGTTGCTAGCAAATAACATTTGCGACGAACAAGAGGATAACGATAACCACCGCCACACGATTGTCCACTTTATCGGTAAGAAGTGGGCGCTGTACGCCTTTGCGGTTAAAAACACCATTGCCTTTTTAGCCATTATTGCGGCGGCAGTGTTACGCTTAACGCCGTGGACGGTCCTGTTGACCCTTTTAATTATCCCGTTTGTCGTCAAGCAAACCAAGCTTTTATTTAACAAGCAGGTCAAAAGAAACCTTTCCGGCGGCGATCCGGATTTTACTAATCGGTTCCCTTGTCCAGGTCGTGACCTTTGCGGTGGGGTTGATTTAACACCAATTAACATAACATTAACGAAAAGCGAGCGACAGGAAAATTTTCCCGTCGCCCGCTTTTTTGTTTATTGGGCACCGTGCTTTTCTTGTTTTAAGACCTGTTGTTTAACGGCGCAATCGTAATCGCAAGCGGCACACTTGCCCTTCTTGGCCCGCTTAAAGACCTTAACGAGTTGCCAAAAGGCGCAGCCGATGATTAGCAAAATGATGACGGTGTTGGTAATTAAACTAAGCATGGGAAACTCCTTTCTAAATGAAGAGGCTGCCGACCGTGTAAATCAGCCAGGCCAGGCCGTAAGCAATGATCAGGCTAGAAACCAAGGACCAGATTGTCCACTTGGTCGAGCCGGTTTCTTGCTTGATCGTCCCCAAGGTGGCAAAACACGGGGCGTACAAGAGGATAAATACCAAGAGGGCGTAAGCGGCAACCGGGTTGATGAATTGGCCCAGGGCGCTAATCAAGACCGCTTGGCTGCTGGTGTGAAACATCACCATCATACTGGAAGTGATCGCTTCTTTAGCTAAGACCCCGGTAAAGAGTGCGGCGATCGTTTGCCACTGGGTGATACCGACCGGTGCAAGGAAGGGAACCAACAGGTGGCCAAGGCTAGCGGCAAAGGAGTGGCTAGAATTAGTGACGAAACCGTGGGGGCCAAAGGAGGCCAATAGCCAAATGATGACCGTCCCGGCAAAGATGACCGTCCCGGCTTTTTTCACGAAGCCCTTCCCTTGTCCCAAGTCCCGTGCCAAATGACGTCAAAGCGGGGGAGGTGGTACTGAGGTAGTTCAACGATGAAGACCGAGGAGTCGGTGACGCCAAAGTAGAGTTGGTAACCCTTAGCGACTAAGAGGGCGACGATAATCCCCAGGAAGTAAACTGATAGGACAATCAGTGCTTGGTGCTTCGGGAAGAAGGCGGCGACCACCAGTGAGTAAACCGGCAGGCGGGCCGAACAGGACATGAATGGTGAAATTAAGGTTGTGATTAACCGTTCCTTTGGTTGCTCAATTGTTCGCGCCGCCATGATCCCGGTCACGTTACACCCAAAGCCAATGATCAAGGGAATAAAGGACTTCCCGTTTAATCCGATAAACTGCATGATCCGGTCAGTCACCAGGGCTGCCCGGGCCATGTAACCCGAATCTTCTAGCAGCGAGATGCAGGCAAAGAGGACGAAAATTTGGGGGATAAAGACCAAGATCCCCCGACCCCGGCGATCAGGCCGTCCACAATCAAGGACCGTAACACTGGTAAGGCCCCGGCTGCGGTCAGGACCTGGTCAGCGGTGGTCGAAAGGGGGCCGGAGATGAAGCCGTCTAGCATGTCAGACAGGGGCGTTCCCACCCAGTCAAAGGACAGTTTGAAGATCAAAAAGAAGATCCCGGCAAAATTGGCAACCCTAAAACGGGGTTGGTCACGATCCGGTCAATCTTAGAGGTCATTTCCACTTTGCTGGTCGAGGCGATGGGTTGGCTGGCCGCCCCCAGCAACTTTTCGATGAAGGCAAAGCGGGTATTGAAAATCTGGTCTTCGAAGTTTTGGGCGTCGTAGTATTTTTCCTGGCTACGCAGCGGGGTCAAGTCCCTAAAAGAGGGCGAAGCGTCGGACCGCCTTGTTTTTGTTGATGTATTGAATCGAAAGCCACTGGGCGTAATCGTGGTCCATATCGTAATCTTTGACGAGGGCCTCGGTGGCCTGACGGATTGCCTGCTTAACCATCGGCGGGTAGTCGAGGAGCAGTGGTTTGGCCTGGCGGCGCTCCTTTAAGCTGGCCAGTTCGGCCTTGAGGGCGGCGACCCCTCGTGGGAACGGGCGTTGGTGGTCTTCAGCTCACAGCCCAGCCATTCTTCGAGGACCTTGGGGTCATAGTACTTGCCCTGGCGCTTTAAGTCGTCGATCATGTTGAGGTTTAAAATCACCGGCGCCCCGAGTTCTAAGACCTCAATGGTCAACAAAAGGTTGCGCTTCAGTTGGCCGGCGTTGGTGACGTTTAAGATCAGGTCGGGGTGGTCGTTTAATAGGTAAGAAGTGACGATCGCTTCATCCTTAGTTAAGGGGTTTAAGGAGTAGACCCCCGGTAAGTCGACTAAGGTCACGGCGCTGTCCTTAATTTGGCCAAGCTTTTTTTCGACCGTGACCCCGGTCCAGTTCCCGACGTAGGCGTACTTATCGGTTAGGGAGTTAAAGATGGTCGTTTTTCCGGTGTTGGGGTTACCCAAGAGTGCAACGGTGGTCATGACTCCATCCCTCCCGTTAGTTGACAAAAGACCCGGTAACGTAGGCCGATTTGCTGGCGATCACTTTCGATGATGACTGGCCCGTGGAATGGATAGCGTTGGATCAACGCCACGTCCTTTCCTTCGTATAAACCAAGGTTGTGGAGCCGCTCTTGGGTGGCTTCGTTGAGCAACTCAAAGTGGGTCAGAGTATATTTAGCCGGCATCAAAAACCCCTCCTTGTAATATTATTCCAAAAATATATAATAAATTGCCTGATATTTTCATTATATTAGTTAGTGATATTATTATACAAGATTCCAGAAACAGATATCGGGGAATTTCTAGTTTTATTTTACCTTGTAACGACTATAATGTAAGACAAGTGATTAATAAACGGGCCCCCAGTTGGATTCTTTATATAGAATTGGAATAATAGGCCTGATTTGGAGGAATTGACATGGCAACATTAGAAGTTAAGAACCTACACGTTTCGGTGACCGATGACGAGACAAAGCAAACCAAGGAGATCCTAAAGGGAGTTAACCTGTCGATGAAGACTGGCGAAATTCACGCCATCATGGGGCCGAACGGGACCGGGAAGTCGACCCTTTCCCAAACGATCATGGGTCAACCCGGTTACACAGTCACGGAAGGTGAAATCCTCTTAAACGGCGAAAACATTCTCGAGATGCCAGTTGATGAACGGGCGCGCAAAGGGGCTATTCTTAGCCATGCAATACCCGGCTGAAATTCAAGGGGTGACCAACGCCGAATTCCTGCGGGCGGCCATCAACGCCCGCCGCCCCGCCGCCGACCAAATCTCGGTGATGGACTTTATCAAAAACTGGACCACAACCTCGCCCTCTTGGACATGGATGAATCCATGACCGAACGTTACCTCCACGAAGGCTTCTCCGGGGGAAAAGAAGCGTCACGAAACTTTACAATTATTGATGATCGAACCGTCCTTTGCCATCCTCGACGAAATCGACTCCGGTCTGGATATCGACGCCTTAAAGGTGGTCTCCAAGGGGTCAACTCGATGCGCGGTGATAACTTTGGTTCTTTGATCATCACCCACTACCAACGGCTCTTGAACTACATCGTGCCAGACACCGTTCACGTCATGATGGGCGGCAAGATCGTCAAGACCGGTGACGCCGAATTGGCCAAGAAACTGGAAGCAGAAGGGTACGCTGGCTTGCGTGACGAACTGGGCCTCGACGTCAAGCTCGTTGATGACAACCACTAAGGAGGACGACGATGACATTAGATGTTCAAACGATCGCCGACCAAATAGAGGAAGTTTCCCACCAACACGGGGAGCCCTACACCTTATTGGATCGGCGCCTGGAAGCTTTGCAACTGATGGCCGACCAAAAGATGCCAACGATTCCGCGTTACCACTTTGAGGATTGGCCACTGTTAAGCGACCAACCACTGGCCTTTGAGGATTCCGACCCGCACCTGGCCGAGGGGTTGCTTGACTCCGACCCGGATGTGATCCGGATTGTCCAAGTCGGTCAAACTACTACCGAGGTTCAGCTGCCGGAAGAACTGCGCCAACAAGGGTTATCTTAACCGATATTTTCTCGGCGGCCCGGATTCATCCCGCTTGATTGAACGCTTCTTTATGAACCGGGTGGTTAAGCCGGGGAAAATAAGATGACCGCCGCACACTTAGCCTTTTTAAACGCCGGGGTCTTCTTATACGTTCCCAAGGGGGTCGAAATTGACACCCCGATCGAAGCCGAGATCATTCAAGACGCCACCAAGGACCAACCGTTAAACTCCCACCTCTTGACTGTCGCCGAGGCCCAGTCCAAGATCCACTTCCTCCAGCACTTACAAACGGTCGGGGAACGGTCGGTGCCGGCTAACATGATGGTCGAAATCGTCGCTCAAGAGGGAGCAACGTCGCCTTCTCCTCACTGGATGAATTGGGGCCTAACACCCACGTTTACTTCAAGCGGCGGGCCAACATTGGCCGCGATGCTCACGTTGAATGGGCGGTTGGCTTAATGAACGACGGCAACACCCTGGGGACATGGACTCGAATTGATTGGCCAGGGGGCTATGCCGACGCTAAGGCGATCGCCGTGACCACCGGCAGCCAGTTGATGGCCGTCAACAACCGGGTTACTAACCGCGGCAAGAAGACGACCGGGTTGATTAACCAGCGCGGGGTCCTACTTGAAAAGTCCGAGTTGATCTTTAACGGATTGGTCAAATCGTTCACGGGGCGCACGGGGCCAAGGCCGACCAGCAAAACCGGGTCCTGATGATGTCCGGGGATGCCCATGGCGACGCCAACCCGATTCTTTGATTGACGAAAACGATGTGGTCGCCGGTCACGCCGCTTCGGTCGGACCAGTCGATCCGGAACAAATGTATTACCTAATGAGCCGCGGGATTGACCGGGCGACCGCCGAGCGGATGGTCATCCGGGGCTTCCTGGGCTCCGTGTTAACCGTCATCCCGGCCAAAAACGTTCGCGATAAGCTGGTAGCGGTACTAGAAAGGAAGCTTGCAGATGGACAAAAGTATTAGTGACCTTCGCGCCGACTTTCCGATTTTGGACCAGCGGGTTAACGATGAGCCTCTGGTGTACCTCGATAACGCCGCCACGGCCCAGCGGCCCACCCCGGTTATTAAGCAGGGACTCGACTTTACCAAACCGCTAACGCCAACGTGCACCGCGGGGTCCACACCCTAGCGGAACGGGCAACCGCCGATTACGAAGCGGCCCGCGATAGGGTGCAGAAGTTCATTCACGCAAAGAAGCGAGAAGAAGTGATCTTTACCAAGGGGTGCACCGATTCCTTAAACCTGGTCGCCGCCACTTACGGCGAGCAAAACATCCAGGCCGGCGATGAAATTGTCATCTCAATTATGGAACACCACTCCAATTTGATTCCGTGGCAACAGCTAGCGCTTAAAAAGGGCGCCACCCTTAAGTACATCGGTTTAACGAAGGAGGGCGAATTGGATCTGGCAGATGCGGCGGCTAAGATTACCGACCGTACCAAGATCGTCGCCGTTACTCACGCTTCCAACGTGATGGGAACGGTGACGCCCTTAAAACAATTGGCCAAGTTGGCCCACCAACACGGGGCGATTATCGTCGGCGACGGGGCCCAAGCGGTTCCCCACATGAAGGTTGACGTAACCGAATTGGACGTGGACTTTTACGCTTTTTCCGGCCATAAGATGATGTCGCCCACCGGAATCGGGGTCTTGTATGGCAAACAAGCCCTGTTGGAGGCCATACCCCTTATCAGTACGGCGGCGAAATGAGTGGCACGGTAACCGAACAGGTAAGTACCTGGGCGGCCCTGCCGTACAAGTTTGAGGCCGGGACCCAAAACATCGCCGGGGCCGTTGGCTTAGGGGCGGCGATCGATTACTTGACGGCGATTGGAATGGACCAGGTTGAAGCCCACGAACGGGTGCTGGTGCAAACGGTCTTGCCTCAATTACTCGCAATTGAGGGGCTAACGGTTTACGGACCGACCAACCCGGCTAAGCACACCGGGGTGATCTCCTTTAACCTCGGCCACCTGCACCCCCACGACCTGGCGACGGCGCTAGACATGGAAGGGGTCGCCGTGCGGGCGGGTCACCACTGCGCACAACCATTGATGAATTACCTTGGTCTGGAGGCCAGCGCCCGGGCCAGCTTTTACCTGTATAACACCGCGGCTGACGCTGAGAAGTTGGTGTCAGCACTAAAGGAAGCAAAGGAGTTCTTCAGAATTGGGACTATCTAAGTTAAATAATTTATACCGGGAGGTTATCTTAGACCACGCTGATCACCCCCACAACAAAGGGAGCCTTTAAAGGACGCCACTAACGCCATTACCTTAAATAACCCGACTTGTGGTGACGAAATCGACTTGCAAGTCAAGGTAGGTTCAGATGGCTTAATTGACGAAATTGGCTATACCGGTCACGGCTGCACGATTTCACAGGCATCGGCGTCGATGATGACCGAAGCCGTCAAGGGGAAGCGCCCAGACGAGGCTCTGGCAATGGCTAAGATCTTTTCGGACATGGCGATCGGTAAGGACCATGACCTAGCGGACCTACAAGCGTTAGGGGGACGCCCAGGTGCTAACCAGCATCATGGAATTCCCCGCCCGCATCAAGTGTGCCACCCTAGCTTGGTGGGCCTTACAGCGGGCACTGTTAAAGGACACTGATGAGGAGGATATTGATGACCAAGGCTAGCGAAATCCTGCATGACGACCAGGAATACGAATATGGTTTCCACGACGACATCCACCCGGTCTTCTCAACGGGCCGGGGTTAACCGAGGAGGTCGTGCGCGCCATTTCCAAGGAAAAAAAATGAACCCGAGTGGATGCTCGATTACCGGCTTAAGGCGTACGAAATTTACAAAGCGATGCCGATGCCCAAGTTTGGCCCGGATCTATCAGAACTAGATCTTGACCACATGCTCTACTACCAAAAGATGACCGACAAGAAGTTCCGCGACTGGGAAGAGGTTCCGGACGACTTAAAGAAGACCTTTGACCGGCTAGGGGTACCAGAGGCTGAACGTAAGTACCTCGCCGGCTCATCGGCCCAGTACGAATCGAAGTGGTTTACCACAACATGCGCGAGGAATTCGAAAAGCTCGGCATTATCTTTACCGACACCGATACCGCCCTACGCGAGTACCCGGACCTGTTTAAAGAGTGGTTTGGCAAGTTGGTTCAACCAGATGACAATAAGTTTGCCGCCCTTAATGCCGCCGTTTGGTCGGGGGCTCCTTTATTTACGTGCCCAAGGGCGTTCAAACTAAAACGCCGATTCAGTCTTACTTCCGGTTAAACTCCGAGAATACCGGCCAGTTCGAGCGGACCTTGATCATCGTCGACGAAGGGGCCTCAGTCGATTACGTGGAAGGGTGTACCGCCCCGAACTACTCATCGGACTCCCTGCACGCCGCCGTGGTGGAAGTGAACGTCTTAAAGGACGCCTATTGCCGCTACACGACGATCCAGAACTGGTCGGATAACGTCTACTCGCTGGAAACCAAGCGGGCGGCGGCGATGGACCACGCGACCATGGAATGGGTCGACGGGAACCTAGGCTCCAAGGTAACGATGAAGTACCCGTCCGTTTACTTAGATGGTGAGGGGCTAAGGGGACGATGTTGTCGATCGCCGTGGCCTCTAACGGGATCCACCAAGATTCGGGGCCCGGATGATCCACAACGCCAAGAACACCTCCAGTTCGATCGTTTCTAAGTCGATCGCCCGGACCGGGGGCTCGACTGACTACCGGGGACCGTTCGCTTCACCAAGAACGCGGAAGGCGCCAAGGCCCACGTCGAATGCGATACGATCATTATGGACGACCAATCCAAGTCCGATACGATTCCTTACAACGAAATCAACTGCTCGAACGTGGCGATGGAGCATGAAGCCAAGGTTTCCAAGATTTCAGAAGAGCAGCTCTACTACCTAATGAGCCGCGGAATTTCCGAAGAAAAGGCCACTGAAATGATCATCATGGGCTTTGTGGAACCATTCACCAAGCAGTTGCCGATGGAGTACGCCGTTGAGTTAAACCGCCTAATTTCCTTTGAAATGGAAGGCTCAATCGGTTAATAATTTTTGAAGTTAGGGAAGACCCTAATTTTGCCTGAAATCGCAACCAAGACCCCCACAAAACCTTTTGTGGGGGTCATAATTTTTATGAACAATGTTTGAATATGGCTATTTAATAAAAAGAATAATTTATTGGAATAGCCATTGAGGAGAAAAATCAATGAAGTTCAAGTGGAAGCGTTTTGCGGGCCTGGTACTGGCCGGAACCTTACTGACCGGGGTCGTTGCACCGGTTACCGGGATTACCGCTCCAACTACCGTTAGTACCGCAGCTAAGACCAAGACGGTTACCGATATGACCGGGACCAAGGTGAAGGTTCCAACCAAGGTAACACGGGTGGCTGACCTCTGGCACGCCAGCAACCAAGTGGTCTTGTTGCTTGGCGGCCAAAAAAGTTGGTTGCCACCACGCCAATAATCAAGCAAGAGGGCTGGTTTAAAACCGTTGACCCAGGAATCTCTAAGGTAACGGCGCCGTTCTCCGGTCAAGACATTCAAATCGAATCCCTGGTTAAGACGAAGCCGGACGTTGTGATTTCATCCAACCCGGAACAAGTTAAGCAGGCTAAGCAAGCTAACTTAACCGCCGTGAACGCCATGTTCCAAGACTTCGCCGGGATGAAGAAGTCGATCACTTTGACGGCCGACATCCTAGGTGGGGACGCCCCGAAGATCGCTAAGAAGTACATCAAGTACCTCGACGGCAACATCTCCTACGTTAAAAAGCAACTTAAGGGTGTTAAGACTACTCCTTCCGTTTTGCACATCACGAGCCCAGCTGACCTGACTAAGGTTGATGGGACCAAGACGATCGTTGACGAATGGATTAAGATGGCCGGAGGTAAGAACGCCATCACTACTGCCGGTAACATGATCACCGTTAATGCCGAAGACATCGTGAAGGCTAACCCAAACGTGATCATCGTTGGTCAAACCACGACCGCCAACGCTCGTAAGCTCTTGAAGGCTGATTCCACCCTTTCCCAATTGAAGGCTGTCAAGGATAACAAGGTTTACGGTAACCCACAAGGGACCTTTCCGTGGGACCGTTACAGTGCTGAAGAAGCGCTGCAAATCCTCTGGGCCGCCCAAAAGCTTCACCCAGACCAATTCAAGAACCTGGACATGGTTAAGAAGACCAAGTCCTTCTACAAGACTTACTACAACTACGACTTAACCACGAAGCAAGCTAAGCAAATCCTCGCCGGGGAAATGTCGAAGTAAGCTTAAATTACCACATCAAACATTTGGCTCCCTTCCCGGGGGCCTTTTTTGTATGCAAAAAGCCCGCCACCAACAAGAGCAGGGCCGAGACCAAGTGGTTGAAAAAGAGGACGTCGGCTGGGTGGTCATCTTGAACCAGGTACTTAGCAATCACGTTGTTGGCCGCGTACATGAACGGGTAGATAAAGGCGCAGAGGATACCGAGCCAGGAATCAAATTGCGCCCGCCCAGAGGAAACCAAGATTGAGCCGGCAATGCAGGCGGCGATGGCGACGTAATCCCAGCCCCGGATCCGTTCCTTTAAGAAGACCCCGCCTAATAAGAAGATGTAAACTAGGTAAATGCGGGCGATCAGGGTGACCGTCACCGGACTGAGCATTGACAGGGCAATATATTGCAAGAGGACCCTGATCGCGTTAGTGGCCCCTAAAATGATAACCATTTTGTCCTTTACGATCGAGACCTTTTTGTAGGTCACCATGATCAAAATCAGGTTGAAGGTGGCCGCAAAGGTGGAGGTCAAGACCCCACCCACCACGGCGTTGAGGCTGACCAGTGAAAACTTATTGAGGATCGGTGAAATCGAAGAAAAAGGAGTGAAATCAGGTTCAACTCCACTCCCAAGTAGGTTCGCCGGCGGCTAGTGACAGAATTAATAGTAAATCCCTCCCAATGGTAATTAATTACAGGCGCCGTTCCCCGGTTAGGAACGAACGTGGTTGAGGTCTTGGCTGACCTCTAGGCAACCGAGGTATTGTCCTTGATCATCGTGTAAGGCGTAATATTCGATGTGGATGAAACGCTCGCCGTGCAGGTTGATCCAAAACTCGGCGTGGTCCTCCTTACCGGAGTGAAAATCGGCGAGGATCTTTTCTACCTTATCAACGCTCTTTGGCGGGTGACAGTTGACCACCGCCCGGCCGAGGACGGAATTGGTCCGCGGGAAGATCCGGTTGGCGTTGTCGGAAAACCAGCGGACGTGATCGGTGTGGTCAACGAAGGTGAGGTCGACCGGCAAGGTTTTAAAGATCGCCACCAACTGCTTTAAGTTGAGGCTACCGCTACCAAGGTCAAAAAGTGGTCATCGTCGCTGCTAGCTGGTTGGGACAACTTTTCGTGTTGAGTAGGGGCGTCCTTAACGGCGGCAACCTGGTCGTCTTGGTCGGCCAGGTTCAGGGCCATTTTGTTCAATTCGGCAGCAATCGTCGAATTAACCGGCTTGTTGGCCGCTTCTTCTAGTTCCGCTTCGGTCGGTTTCCACGGTAGCGGTGGGGAGATCAGGGTGTAGCCAATCTCTTCTTCGTCGTCTCTGACCATCTTCCAGTCGGTCGGGGTGGCGACCTCGTCTAGCATCGGCAACATGATGTCTTCTTCCTTGAAGATCATCTCCATGACCTCTTTAGCGACCTTTTCAATCGCCGCTTCGATTTCGTACTTATCCGGTAGCGGCTCGGTGGTCACCAACTGGTAGGCGTGGTCGATCCAACCGCGGATGTTATCATCGACTCCCCACATGACCTTTGGCGGGGCGGTGATGCCATACTTATCCATCAGGGGAAAGATCGTATTTTCCTTGCGGGCGTAGTGCTTATCAATTGTTTTAAGGTCGGCGAGCGCTTGTTGCATCCGCTTTAAATAGGCCGGGTTGTCACCGTCTTGTTGCCACTTCTTTTCGACCGGCAGTAACTCGTCGTTGATTAAAGAGGTCAAGATCTTGTTTTCCAGCTTGAGGGTGTTAACGGGGTGACCAGGCTTTTGGAAGGCCGGGGTCTCGGCGTTATTGGTGATCGAACCTTTGAAAACGGCGGCGTGGACGTTACAAAGGTTTTGGATCTCCATTGGGTTAAGGCCGTTAGCAATTAGTTGGCGTTCGGCCGAAGTAATTTCGGAGACGTCGACGCTCCCAAACTGGGCGTCAAACATTTCCTTTGCTTGATCAAAGTCACCACCCTCATGGAGGAAGGTGAGAATTTCAACGATCGCTTTTTGGCGTTCGACGGAACTAGTTGTCATGATTGATCACCTCAAAACCGTGGTCACGAAAGGTCGCCACTACCTTGTCCTTGTCGATCCCCATCGCTCGGCAGCCCTTATTTAAGTTCACCAGGCGACCAACCGATTCGAGCATTCCGGGGATTTTGATCTTGGTAAAGCCCAGTTCGACCATCAACGGGACAAAATCATCGTACTGATCGGCCAGCTGTTTGATGGGCAGGTTAAAATCGATTACTTTCATCCTTAGATCCCTCCGATCCCCAGGGCAATCTTGGCGTAGCGAGACATCTTATCCATCGTCCAAACTGGGTACCAGACTAGGTTAACCGTGACCTGGTTAACCCCTTCGACGGCACCGGCGTGTTCTTTAATGTCGCGGTCCAAGACGTCGGAAAGGGGACAGCCGGGGTGGTCAGGGTCATGTTGATCTGGCAGTTGCCCGCGTCATCAACGTCGACGTCATAGATCAGGCCGAGGTTGACGATGTCGATCCCCAGTTCCGGGTCAATGACGTCCTCTAAGGCGTCGAGAACCTGACTGGTTAATGCTTCTTTTCCATGAATCCATCCTCCACAAGTTAGTTAACTATATTCTAGCACTAATATTCCATTTTTTATATATTAGGGAAAATCCTAATCTGGGAGCCAAAGGGAGTGGTAAATAAGCGCCCCAGCAGCCCGCCTGACTAGATAGGGCGGCGGTCACTAACCGTAATTGGATACTGGTGCTTTAGTTAGAGCTAATGGTCATAAATAAAAGGGGTTAGGAGAAAACACGGTTTTCTCTAACCCCTGGTTAATTAAAAAGTTGTTTCTAGTGGTACAGGTCAAAACGCCCGTTACGAAGGACTTGACCAACGCCCCCTACCCGGTAAAGGGATTCGTTGGCAATCATCTTCTTGAGGGCAGAAGCTACGTAACCACGGTATTCGTGACCCATTGCTTCCCCAAAGGCCCGGGTGTTCCCAACGGAAGCAACCGTCCCTAAGGACTTGTATACGAATGGTTTGGCCAGTTGGCTGCCGTTCTTGATCCGGTTAGCGAGGTCTTCAGCCACGTACTTACCCATTCCCAGCGCAATTTGGGCCGTGGTTGGGTATGGGCGTCCGCCTTCTGGTGGCATCACGGCGGCGACGTCACCGATGATGTAAGCATCGTCGTGTCCTTCAACGGTTAAGTGGTCAGTTGGAATGGAACGACCACGCCGCGCCTTCAAGGCTTCATCGGCTTGGACGATTGGGCTACCGGAAACCCCAGTCGTCCAGATGATCGTCTTCCCGGTCGTGGTACCAGTGGTTTCTTCTTCGTCCTTACCCATCGTGTAGGTAATCTTGTCCGGTTCTACCTTTTTGGATCCGGGCGCCAGTGACCAGTTCCACCCCGAGTCCCTTAACAACGTTAACCCCGTAGTTAGCCAACTTCTCGGAGAACATTGGTAACAAGCGGGTGGAAGCTTCCACCACTTCGATCTTAATTTGGGATGGGTTAACCCCAGCACGGTCGGCATATTCCTTACGCCCGTCGGCGAGGACACCGGCCAATTCAATCCCGGTAAAGCCGGCCCCACAAACAATCAGCTTGAGGTAGTCTGGATCCTGGGTCTTCTTGTATTCATCCATCATCTTTAAGATGTGGGTGTGGATGGCTTCGGCTTGTTCGAGGTTGGCCATCGGCAGGGCGTATTCTTCGGCCCCTTCCACCCCAAAGGTTTCAGAAACAAAGCCCAGGGCAATTACCAAGTAGTCGTAGCTTAAAGCGTCGTGGTTCTTTAAGCTAACCGTCTTATCGTCCAAATCAAAACCGGTTACTTCATCTTGGATGAAGGTGGTCACGGCTGGCTTGATGATGTCGGCTACCGGGTAGCTGATCTTGCTTGGTGGCAAGGTCCCAGCTGCAACTTCGTGAAGTGCAGTTGCTTCGTAGTGGTAGTTGTTCTTATCAACGAGGGTGATTTCTACCTGTCCGTTGGCGCGCTTTTGTAATTCGTGAACGACCTTCAGACCTGCGTAGCCGGCCCCTAAAACAACAACTTTCTTCATTATGATTCCTCCCGTCTCTGTGCGTTAAGGGTGTCCTTTGCAGCACCCCTCAAAGAGTTGGTTTAGTCTACGATCGTGGTTGACCCAAATCGGAAGGCAAGCGATCACTGGCCTAGCCATCGTTGGCGACTAACGGTGGTCGGTGGGTGAAGTCCCGTTTTACATAGGGGGATTTTCACATGATCACCAATTCTTCCAAATGGAAAACCGCTTTCTAGTACCAATTATATCAGGAAAAGTCGGTCTTTTTAAGCAAAACTGACTTATTAGCACATTTCACAAATTGATCGTCCCAATTCTGGGACATAAACCACCTTAACTGGGCAATGATAGAGTTTTTCTAGACGATCGCTGCTAATTATCTCCTGACAATGTCCAGCAAGGAATTCCCCCTGGGAAGAGGAGGCCGACCTGGTCATTTAAGAGTAGTGCTTGGTTGGGAATGTGAGTTGTTAAAATTATTGCAACGCCCCTTTTTGCGAGTTGTTGAACAATCTTTAAAACTTGGCGTTGGCGTCCTAAGTCCAACGCCGCCATTGGTTCATCGAGGATCAAAAGTTCCGGTTCCTGAACCAGGCCCGGGCAATCGCCACTAGTTGCATCTGCCCCCCGGACAGGGTGGGTAAGCGGCAGTGGAGCAACTGTTTAATACCCAGGTCTTCTAAGACGTCAATGGCGAGTTGTTCATCCTTACCGTTAGGAACCTGACCGAGCCCGAGGTAAGGGGCCCGGGCGGTGGTTAAGTAATCAATCACGGTTAGGTGGGCCCCTGATCGGTAGTCCTGGGGAACTAGGGCCATGTATTGAGCCAGGTCCTTGGGGGTCCAAGAGTCGAGCGGCCGGTCATTAATGTTGATTTGCCCGTTTGCTTCCTTGAGTTGGTTGGTTAGGCAGGAGAGCAAAGTTGACTTACCGACCCCATTTGGACCGAGAATGGTCATAATTTGCCCCGGTTCTAAGTCAAAGCTGACCTGATCGAAAATCGTTCGGTCCCCGTAGGCAAAGTGGAGCTGGTTGACGTTTAAGAGGGTCATTGAATTAGGTCCTTTCTGTGAGCGAGGATGTAGATGAAGACGGGGGTGCCAATGAAACCGGTCAGGATCGAAAGCGGAATTTCCCGGCCGACATGGTCCGGGCTGGGGTATCAATGACTAGCAGGAAGGCGGCACCGAAGATCGCGGCAAGCGGCAGGGCGAAACGAGCGTTATCCCCAATCAGGCGCCGGGCAATGTGGGGAACCACTAGGCCAATCCAACCAATGGTTCCGGCTAAACAGACCGCCCCGGCCGTCAGCAAGGTGGCCGCCAAGATGATTACTAACCGTTCGCGTTCAATGTTAATTCCCTGCGAGGCGGCCGTTTGACCACCCAAAGACATGATGGTGAGGTGCCAACGGAAGAAAATTAGGATGATAAAACCAATGATCATCATTGGTAAAGCGGCCAGCAGGCTTGGAATGTCTAATTTAGCGATGCTCCCCAACTGCCAGTAAACAATGCTTTGCAATTGGGAGTCTGGATCGGCTAAGTACTTTAACAGACCAAGGGCGGCTTGCAAAAACCCGGAGATAATGATCCCGGAGAGGACCAAAATGAGGGTGCCTCCTTGGCCAACTAAGCGGGAATTAAGACGGTGATTGAAACGGCCAGAATTCCACCAATTAGGGCAAACCCTTGCACCACCCAGAGGTTGCTGTTTAAGAGGATTGCTAGGGCGGCACCAACCGCTGCCCCGTTGGAAACTCCTAATAGGTCGGGGGAAACCAAGGGGTTATTGAAGAGGTTTTGAAAGGCGATCCCAGAGCTGGCTAGGGCCGCCCCGATCACCATCGCCCCGAGAACTCAGGGAAGCCGGATATCATATAAAATATTGGCGTATAAGGCGTTATGTTTGGGGTCGATTAAACCCGCCCAAGTTTGGCCAAGGCTTAGTTGCATTCGCCCGATTGACAGGGCGATTAAGGCGAGTGGCACGAGTAGCAACAGGGCCACAATTAAGGTTAAATAGGTTGACTTACGGTTTATCAAGAAGGGTCTCCTTTATTTGTGCGAGGGGCTTTTTAAGTGTGTCCTTGGCAAGGTCATCGAGTTCATAATCAATGATCAGGGGGCAGCCAGTTGGTTACCTCCGGCCGCCCTTAGAACCTGGTCGGCGTGAAGGATGGCGGCGCCAAAGTCATCGCCGTAACATTGATCACCAATTCCACGACCCAAAATGGTTGACCGTTTAAAGGGCTACTAGTGAGGTCGGTTAAAAAAGAGGTCACCGTCGTCCGTTAGTTCACCCGCACCATACGTAGCGGGGCAAAAAAAAAGTGGACCGGTGGGGAGCTCAGCAACGGCAGCTTCGGCGGTCATGACTGCAAGCGGCCACGAAGCTACCTGTTCTTGCAGGTAGTCGGCTAGTTCAAGTTATGACCGGAAATGGTGGCGTAGATGATTGATAACGTGGGCGATTCCCCTTCTAGTTTGATTTAAATCAAGTATAGCATTGAGCAAAAAAAAACAATTATTAGGGAATAACCTTAAAGACAAAATCGGAATATTGAATTTATCATGTAAGTAACAGGTGGGGCAGCCCAATGACCGCTGACACGGTCAACAAGGGTCACCCAATCTCTAACTAAAATTGGAATAATTATTAAACAGGACCGAAAACAGTAACGGGGGGAACCGTCTGCAAGACCGGTTTATTAGGGATTTGACTAATTCTAAACCCTTAAACAAATTGTAATAATAAAAACTGATAAGGTAAGGTGATAGCGAATGTATTATCTCAGGATTTCAGACGAACCCCTTAACGTTGCGGAACTCTACGCTAAATTGGTTGACCCCAAATACGGGGGCATCGACATGTTTGTCGGGACCATTCGCCAATGGACCGGAGAGATCGAAACGGAACGGATCGTTTACTCAGCCTACCACCCAATGGCTGAGCGACAGTTAGAAAAACTTGCTGAACCAATTGAACAACAGGGCGCCCGGGTGGTGATTGCCCACCGAACCGGCGAACTTCAGTTAACCGAAGAAGCCGTCTTTGTCGGTGTGGCAGCCGCTCACCGGGGCGACGCCTTTAAGTGGTGCCAATACCTAATTGATACCCTTAAGCAGGAAGTCCCAATTTGGAAGCAAGAATTCGACACTGATAAAGTGAGGTGGGGAGAATAATGAAGGTAACTGTCAAACTGTTCGCCTTTTGGGGGAGCGTCTTGGTCCTGCGGTAGAGATTGATGTACCTAAATCAGTCACGCAAGCCGCATTAAAAGATGCCGTACTAGAGCTAGATCCAGCCTTAGAAGCCACTTTGGCTAATAGCCGGGTGGCCGTTGATCAAGAATTCATCAACGAGGATGTTTTACAACTTAGTGAAGCAAGTGAAGTTGCATTGATTCCGCCGGTCAGTGGCGGTTAGGAGGAGACCATGAAAAAGTTATATGACCAATATGAACGTTTGCACGACTACGTGCGGATTTCCATTACCGACCGTTGCAACCTGCGTTGTGTCTACTGCATGCCAAAAGAGGGGCTCCCCTTTTTTCCCACCGACCGGGTTTTATCCCAGGATGAAATCGTTCAGTTAATTACTAATTTTGCCCAGTTGGGTGTTCATAAGGTGCGGATTACCGGGGCGAACCCCTCTTACGGACGGACGTGGTTGACATCGTGCGGCGCATTAAGGGAAATTGACGGGATCGAAGACGTTTCCATCACCACGAACGGCCTATTCTTAGCAAAGAAGGCTAAGGCCTTAAAGGAAGCGGGGCTTGACCGGTTAAACATTTCCTTGGATACCTTCAAACCGGAGGTCTATAAGGAAATTACCCGGGGAGGAAACATTAACCAGGTTTTAGACGGGATTGCGACCGCTTCGGCACTACACTTTAAAAGATTAAGCTTAACATTGTCTTAATTCGCGGCCAAAACGATGATGAGCTGCTTGACTTCATTAACTACACTAAGGACCACGATGTCAACGTCCGCTTTATCGAATTTATGCCAATTGGTAATTCCTTAGAGGAATGGAAGCAAGAATACGTTGCCCTGGATAGTGTTTTTGACCTGTGTAAGCAAGCGGGGCTGGATTACCACCCGATTGACTTAGCGGGCAACGGACCATCGGACAACTACCAAGTTGAGGGTTATACGGGAAGCTTTGGCTTAATTCACCCTATTTCTTCCAAATTTTGCGAGAATTGTAACCGCTTGCGGATCACCGCCGATGGCTATATTAAGGCATGCCTCTACTGGAATGAAGAGATCAACGTTCGTAAACTGATCTACGATTTTGATGCCTTCAAGGCCGGCGTACAGCGGGCACTTGATAACAAGCCGCTCAACCACGAGATGGCCATGAAGACCACCGATCGGATCATTGATAAGGCGCCAACTTGGCGTCACATGAGTCAAATTGGAGGATAATGATAATGGAAACTACACAACAGGACGTGGCTCACGGGAGCCGTCTGAACGCTTATACTGCGTTAATTTTAGCCACCCTGGCCATGATCGTCTGCTTTATGTCCTGGTCAAACTTTGCCCCTTAGCCGCTCAGGTTGGGACCATGTTCCACCTGAGTGTGGCTTCAGAACCTTGCTGTTGGCAACGCCGGTGCTGTTAGGGTCGATCGCCCGGATTCCGGTGGGGATCTTATCGGATAAGTATGGTGGTAAGAAGGTTTACATCATCTTGATGATCTTCATCTTAATCCCGCTGTTCATGATTCCGCGGGTGCACTCCTTTGGGATGCTCCTTTTTGCGGCCCTCTTAGTCGGGATGGCCGGAACTTCCTTTGCCGTGGGGTTTCCTACGCCTCAGTTTGGTTCCCCAAGGAACAACAGGGGCTAGCACTGGGGATCGTTTCGATGGGGAACATGGGGAACGCCGTGGCGGCCCTGACCCTGCCGTACATTTCCAAGTCCCACGGCTTTACCGCCGTTTACAATTTTTGATGATCCTGACCGTTGTGATCGGGGTGATCTTCGCCATCTTCTATGGGAAATGCCAACTAACCCGAACAAGACGATGGGTGAGGCCCTGTCAGTGGCTAAGGAAAGTTCCACTTGGTATCTATCCTTGTTCTACTTCCTCACCTTCGGGCTCTTCGTGGCCTTTACTAACCTGACGCCGCTCTTTTTAACCGGGATGTTTAATTACTCTCAGGTGACGGCCGGCCTTTACGCCGCCCTCTTTGCCGGGGTCTGCACCATTATTCGTCCGGTCGGTGGTTTCATGGCCGACAAGATGCGGCCGATGATGCTTTTGCAATGGGTCTTTGTGGCCATTATTGCCTTTGCAATCCTAATTATGGTAAGCTTTAAGTCACAACCACTCTTTATCGCCGGGATTGTCTAGTTGGGCTCGCCGCTGGGGTTGGTAACGGGGTTGTCTTTAAGATGGTTCCGTACGTTTCCCAGGGTAACACCGGGGCCGTAACGGGCTTCGTTGGTGCAATGGGGGGCCTTGGTGGTTTCTTCCCACCACTGGTCATCGGTTGGATCAAGGAATGGACGGGCTCTTACGAACTCGGGATCGGCTTGTTAGTCTTGACCGGTGTAATTTGTCTGTTCGCATTATGGCACCACTTTATTCGCGGTGATGCACGTATCGTTAAGTAATCTGGAGGGATCATATGTCTGCTGATCAAAATGAGGGCGCCCCATTTTCACCGATCGAAAACAAGGTGATGGCCGCCTTAGAAAACGTAATTGACCCGGAACTCGGGATTGATCTGGTCAACCTAGGGTTAATTTATGACGTTCAAGTCTACGAAGAGGGTAAGTGTCTGATTACGATGACCCTGACGACGATGGGCTGCCCGCTCGGCGACCTGTTAAACAGCGAAATTAACAAGGCCGTTAAGTCAGTGGACGGGATTACTGAATGTGACATTAACCTGGTTTGGGAGCCGGCTTGGGACATGTCCAAGATGAGTCGGTTTGCTAAGATTGCTTTGGGGATTCACGGCTAGAAAGGAGGGCCACCATGGACGTAGAATTATTTATCAAACGGCGTAAACAGCTTGGTTATTCCCAGGTGGCCCTTAGTAAGGGGATCTGTACCCAGTCGACTTTGAGTAAGTTCGAAAAGGACAGCCAGGTACCGTCGCTAGCGATCTTAACCCGGTTATGTAACCGGCTGGGGCTAACGATCGATGACCTGACCAGAAAAGACGCCTCTTCTGCCCGCTACATCCGCGACACTTTGGACCAAGTGGAGGAGGGTTAATGATCGAGAACTTCCCTCAGGTGTCAGCGGGGCTTAACAAGCTTAAGATTGATCAGATCATGGCTAACAAAGAAAAGATGTGTTACTTCTACTTGGAGGGCTTTAACTACGTTTTAACTAACCAGGAGAGTAGCGAGATCCTATTCTCCTTCACCCAGATTCTCGATGAACTGGACGAACGACACCAAACGATTTATTCGTACTTGGCTTACCTCGGGTTGGGGATTTACTACACCCGTCACGACTCAATGGAACGGGCCAGCTTCTTCTTCACTAAGGTCACCAACTACTTGAAGACCCTAGTGAACCAAATGGAAGATACTGGCCCCCACGAAGATGACTTACGGGTACTGGCGATTACCTACTACCTAGCTGAATATCAAGCCCTGATTGGTAAGCTCAAGGAAAGTAACCACTTGATTCACCAAGGGGTTGCATCTGCGCACGTAAGCACGTTACGTACTTCTTGCCACGGCTAAAGGTGTTAGAGACTCAAAACGCCCTAGACCAAGGGGGCGACCCCCAAGAGATAGCGAACCTCTTGAATGATGCACTGGCCTTTGCCCGCCTGAACCGGAATAACGTGGTTCAGGTTCAAGTGGCTGCCCTAAAGAAAAAACTACCGTAAGTTGTTAGCCAACTAACCAAACAAAGATAGTAAGAGGCTGGGAAAAACAAGATTTTTCCCAGCCTCATTAGCGTATGATGTGATTTACACGGAAAGGATTTACTATGCCACTCACTAATCAGCACCCTGAAGAAGAGGTCAATCAATTATTCTCCCGGGTGGCCGGGAAGTATGATTTAATGAATAACGTTATCAGCTTGGGAACCCAGCGGGCCTGGCGCAAGGTCTTTTTCACCCAGCTTGACGTTGCTGGTGGGGCCGATTGTCTTGACCTGTGCTGTGGAACCGGAGATCTGACGATCGAATTAGCTAAGCGGGCCGGTCGGACGGGGCGCGTAATCGGCCTAGATTTTAATCAAGCGATGTTGGACCTGGCGGAAAAGAAGGTGCGCGACCTGGACCTCCAAAAGACATTGAACTGGTTCAGGCCGACGCCATGCACCTCCCTTTGCCGATAATTCCTTTGATGTGGTCACGATCGGCTTTGGCCTTCGCAACGTTCCAGACGCCAATCAGGTATTAGCCGAGGTTACTCGGGTGCTCAAACCGGGTGGCGTCTTTGGCTGTTTGGAAATGTCACAACCCAATAACCCGCTCGTCCGGGTCGGTTGGAAGGGCTACTTCAAGCTGTTCCCACTGATGGCCAAGGCCTTTGGGGCAACTACCGAGACTACCGTTACCTTCAGCAGACTTCCCGGGCCTTTGTTTCGGCTGAGAAGCTCAAACAAATGATGGAAGAAGCAGGAATGAGTTCTGTCACGGTCACTAAACTCAACTTCGGGGCCGGTGCTATTCACATTGGTCAAAAGAAGCGTTAACTGAGCGGGGAAGAACCTTCTTGACGGGTCGTACGACTAAGCTAGGACGAACGGTTGGTGCGATCCGCACCGTTCTTCGGCCTGCTTAGCCACTAGACTTGCGGTGATTCCCGCGTTTTTGCTCTAACATTTGGAAATATAGGAAGAGCCTGGGAGAAAACACGGTTTTCTCTCAGGCTCTTTGTCGTTTAAAATGATTGCCCGTTAAAGGGTACTTTTAGTGGGCGTAAACCGGGTGGTAATAAACCGGGACTCCGTCACCATTGACTTGGTGGAGGATCAAAAATTCTTCGAGGGTGTGCTCTTTCATCCAGGAGCGGATGTCTTTTTCGGAAGCGGCGAAGGCCTGCTGGGCACAGTAATCACAAAGGCACCCTAGCTTAATGAGGAAGCCAAAGCGAAACTTTGAGTGGGGGCAGCGGTGGTGACAAAGTGCGCAACAGTGATTCATGGTTAAGACCTCCCGTCAAAAAAGTTAGCATTATCACTAAGTTTATTATAACGAGTTTTTACTGCAAAATCAGCATATTTTTATTCCAAATCCCCAATTATCTAATATTCCGATTTTATATCATTGGTCACTTGGGTAATGAACTGACTGAGCCCATCCTTAGCCGGACCCACTGGTAAGACTTGGACGTCGAGCTGGGTTTGGCTGAGTAATTCGCCGGCCATCTCCAGGGCGGGACCACGTCCGTTGTCAATCGTTAGCTGAGCGGCCCGGGCGAAGTCTGCTTCGCTGGGCCGGTGGGGTTGGGCGAAGAACTGATCGAGCCACGTGGCTTCCCTTTCCCGGGTGAACAAGAGGGCTAGCGGGTAGGTCCCGGTCACGATCCGCTCTGTGAAGTAAGTAGGGGTAGTCAACTGATCACACTCATCAATGATGTGGGCGGCCACCGCTAAGGACTGACCAATTTGCCCCGCTAAGCCGATGACCTCTGCCGATTTAGTAACGCTGGTCATGGCGTGGCGGGCAGTTAAGGAAGCTAGTAGCCCAGTCCGCGCCTTCAGATCGGCTAGGTAGTTGGCAACCTTGAAGTGGGCGTTGTAGTTGTACTGTAACCGTTGAAGTTGGGCGATTGCTAGGTCCCCGGCGTCGACTTCAAACTCACTTAGCAGGGCGGCGGGGGTATTAATCAAACGCAATCCCGCTAGGTAGCGATTCATCAGGTAGGGAAAGAGGTAGGTCCGCGCCTTGTGCTGGGCCAAGTCACCGGGGGGTGGTTTGGCTTGGGTTAAAGGAGGCGGGATTCATACTCATCCCGAGGGCCAAAAATTCGGGTAAGCAAGCGGCTTGGACCTGGTCCATTGTCAGCTCCCGACCGGTTGTTAAAAGGGCGAAGAGGTGCAGGCGCAAGTCGCGGTCGGTGGCGTCGACACTTGGGTCGAGCAACTCTTTAATCAGCGGCGGTAGTTGGCCAACTAGGGTTCCCAACCCCTCGGTTAGCTCTTCGTGGTGCGGAAATTTCATTTGGTGCCCCCGTTAAACTTGTCCACCTCGGCGGCCAGTTGTTCGGCGACCGGGATGTAAACGTCGGTGAAGTACTTTTCAAAATCGGTGGTTGCATCAACGGCACTGAGCTCTTTTTGGGCCCGTTCGAAGGCGTCGTTGCGCATGTTGGAAATGAGGGTCGCCTTTTGGTGGCGTAGGTGCTTAGCCAACTTGGCGTTTTCCTGGCCGTAGTGAGTCAAGAAGTAGTAAAGGACCTCGTAAAAGGTGTTATCGAGAACCCAAAAGAAGGTGGAACGGCGGATATTGTCGTTCATGACTTCTTGGAAGGTATTTTCGCCAACTAACTCCTTTTTAACGAAACCGGCCGCCGAGAAGATCACTGCTTGGACCTCGTGCATGTCGGCCATATAGCGGGCAAAGTGATCGAGTTCTTCGTCCTTGAGTTCAAAACCAAGCGCCTTTTGTCGTTCACTGGCACTCATCTGGGTAAAGTTAGCTTGGTACTCCCGGTAAACGTCGGCAAAGTCGGCGACCAGGTCCGCTTCAATGGCGTTTAGCAGGGCTTGGTTATCCCGCAAGCAATCGTTAACGGCCGCCCAGACCTTTGGGAAGGCGGTGTTAAAGTCGGCGAAGAGCTCTTGGGTAGTGGTGACGACCGTTTGCTTAACCTCTTCGTCTTTAACGTGGGGGATGTATTTGACCACCAGGGGGATTTCGTCACCGGCCTGAAAGAGCCCCTTGGCCCGGCGTTGTTCTTGTTCGTAATTCTTGAGTTCTTCTAGGTCCAACAACCCCAGGGGCATGACGTTGATTTCGCTGTTGGTCGACATCACTTGCAAGCAAAAGGGCGAGTCCTCGTGTTGGTTCATGGTAAAGGACTTGAGCCCCTCAAAGAGTTTGGCGCGGTTGTCTAAGGCGTCATCGGGGTCGGCGTAAAAGGCCGAGGTGTAAATCGATGAGTTGGTGTATTTACGGTTGAGCTGTTCTTGGGCGTCCATGGGTTCCTCCTATTGGTCCAGTTGGTTGAGTTCCGCCAGCTTATCGACCCCGGCGGCCGTTAAGGTGGCCTCGGTTAGGTCGAGGGTGGCTAGGGATTGGCTTTCACTTTCGTCTAAAGTGGCGTGGGTGACGTAGCCCTCCTCAACGGCGTACTTAGCGGTTAAAAAGAGGTTGGACTGGGGTTGAGTTGGCGCCGTGATGGGAAACGGTGACGGGTAATGTCACTTAAGATTCCCCGCAGTTCATCATCTCTTGATAAATTAGTGGCCATAATAAATTCCTCCCGAATAAGGTTCTTTATGCTAATTTTAGGCAGTAGTTAGTCCAAAAACCATTGGGGGCTTGCCTAAAAAACGGAAAATTAAAAGGGACGGGGAGAAAACCTACTTTCTCCTAGCCCCTTGACTAGCCTAGATATCAATTAGGTGGTGGTGAATGGCGTAGCGAACCAGGTCAGCTCGGGTTTCGAGCTTAAGCTTACGGACGATATTGGCCTTGTGGGCCTCAACGGTCTTGGTGGAAATGAAGAGCTTAGCGGCAATCTCTTTATTGGTGTAGCCCAGCGCCACTAACGGGAAGACCTCTCGTTCACGTTTGGAAAGGGAATTATAACCGGTCAAATTGACGTCAACACCATCGGAATTAATTTGGGAAAGGTCCTTTTTGGTCAGGGTGATGTTTTCATCAATGTAGTTTTCCCCGTTAGAGACCTGGGTTAGGGCGCGCAAGATTTCGGAATCCGGCGAGCTCTTTAAAACGTATGACATGGCGCCGTTATGAATGGCCTTGTTAATGTACTCTTGTTCCTCGTGCATCGAGAGGATGATCATCCGGACCAGGGGGTAGTGTTTGTGAATCCGTTGGGCGGTGATCAGGCCGCTTTCACCCGGCGGCATGGAGAGGTCCATGATCAAGATGTCGATGTCGCCTTGTTCAACCCGCATGTAGGTGTCAGTCCCGTTAGCGGTTTGGCCAACCACTTGGAAAGTTGGTTGCTTATCGATTAGGTAGGCGATACCAGAGCGCACGATGGCGTGGTCATCAGCGATTAATACATTGTACATACTAGGATTCCCCGTTTACTTGGTGATTGATTTCAATGACCGGGAACTTGACGGTCACCGTTGTCCCCTGGCCGGGTGCCGAGTCAATCATAAAGGACCCGTTTAAAGCCTTGACCCGTTCGCTCATGTTCATTAGGCCCAGGGAGTGACCGTTAAAGCCACGGTGGGCTTGAAAATCAAAGCCACAGCCGTTATCAATCACTTCCAAGCTGATATAGTGGGCGTGGGCGACGAGCATGACCGTAATTTCGGTTGGGTTAGCGTGCTTGAGGGCGTTATTGATCGCCTCTTGAGTGATCCGGTAGAGGACGCTTTGGACGTCGGTAGTCAGGCCACTGGTGTCAGCCTTGCCGATTACGTCGATGATGACCCCCGAGTTCTCGGTCAAGCGCTTGGCTAAGGCGCGGATAGCCGCTACCAAGCCAAAGGAGTCCAGAACGGACGGCCGGATGTCTAGGGCCATTTCTTTAACTTCACGTAGGGTGTCGTCAAGTTGGGTCTCGATCATGGTGCTAACCTGTTGGCGTTCGGGTTCATCAAGTTGCTCGCTTTTTAAACGACGCACCCCCATAATCGCCGAATAGACCCCCCTGGGCAATGCTGTCGTGGAGGTCCTGGGAAATTCGTTTACGCTCATCTTCATAGGCCCGGTTGACGTATTGGTTTAACATCCGCTGTTGAGTGACTTGGGTCGCCCAGTCGAGGGTTGCCCGGCTCTTTAATTCCAGAGCGTAGACCTGGTCCGTGGGGAGAGAACCCGGTAAACCATGGTGTAGCGCAACGGATTAGTGTGATCCGGTGGTAGGTCAACGGGCACGGTCAATTCGGGGAGATGGTTCATAATTTCACAATCATAGCACCCGTCCGCCTTTGACTGTTGCTGAGCAATAGCGGTGTGGGCGAGTTCTTGTAAGTAGTCGAGGTCCAGGTCAAAGGCGTCGATCAAGTCTTGGCCGGCCTGGTTAGCGACTACCAGTTGATCGGCCTGGAAAATGAAGGTTGCGTCCGATGATAAGTCAAAAAAGGTTTGGATCCAGTTTGCTGTTTCTAACAAAAAAAGTCGCCTCCATCCTTGGGTTAGGCCAGGGATTGAGACAACTTGTCGGCATCGGCCTCACAAACCCGGTGGTGGCCGCTACGGTACCCCGCGAGTAGGACCCCACTAACCGTGTGCAACGGCCCGTCATTAATCGGGACCGCCACGACGGCTTGGAGGTTTTCAGCTCGGGCAATGGGGGAATAGAGGCGGTCGCTCAGATCAAGGGCTAAAATATCGTTGTGCCAAAAGGGGGCGCCAGTTCGTAATACGAGGCCGGCAATCCCAATCCCGCGTCGCAAAACAATTCGCCGGAACCGTTCGTTTTGGTTGCCCGCCACAAATAGCCACCGGGTGAGGTGGGGACTAACGGGAGCTTTGGCGCTACGCCAACAAAGTCATAGTTACTTTGTTGGTACAAGCGGTTAACTAACTCCTGGTATGTTTGCAGTGGTTGCGGTTGTCCTGCGGTCATAATCTTTCCTCCATATTATACCCCGAGGTTTAGAATATGCAAATATTCCAAAAAAAGAATAATGTTATTTATTTCATTCCCCGGTAGTATTGATCTAGGTCAATTTTAAAGTTGGGATCAACGAAGTCCCGGTAGTGGTGATAGTCGGCCTGGATGGCTTGGATTTGGTTATCCAGGTCCTCTAGTTCGGCGTCCTTTTCTAGGGACCGCATTTCCTGGTTCACTTCTTGTTCCCGGTTTTCTAACAAGGTCCGCCGAATGGTTAAGTCGGCTAAGACTAGGGCAATCAGCTTTTGGAAATCGGCAGGCGCCATTTCTTGCATAGTTTTCATTATACGGAACTCCTTTGGTTATAGTTAGTAAATTCTTTGGGATCGGCATTAATTACCAGTGGTTGACAGTGTAACGCCCCTTTTAAGAAGTCTTGCAAGCGCCGCTGACCGCCAGATAACCAAGCTTGTACCGTTTCTTGATCGGTTTGAAAGTGGGCCAAGGTGTAGTGGTTCTTGCCGGCTACTTGTAAATAGCGCATTGGTTGCCCAGCTAACACCCGCATTGATTGGGTGGTCAGGTTTGGGTAGTCGCAGGGGGAGAGCAAAAGCTCCTTGGCCCTGCTTTGGCAGGCGGCCAGGATCCCGGCCACTGGTCCTTCACCAAGAAACGGTTCCGGGTCCAAAATTACGGTGGCCCGGTCACCCACCAAGACTTGGATCTGCCTCTGGTTGGCGGGGTTGGCCACCACGATTACTTGTTCACACAGGGGCAAAAGTCGTTTGACGGCGCTCACCACGTTGGCGGGGGTGACCGGGCAAGGCGTAGGTCGCCTTGTCAACCCCGAAGCGACGCGATTGACCACCGGCTAAGACCAGGCCGATCATGCTTGGCTCTCCGGGGCTTCCCCAAATTGGAAGTGTCCCGACTTACCGCCGTCTTTTTCGACCAGGTGAAGGTTGTCGATGACCATCCCGCGGTCGATCGCCTTACACATGTCGTAGATCGTCAAGAGGGTGGTCTGAACGGCCAAGAGGGCCTCAATTTCGACTCCGGTAACATGCTTGGTTTTGACGGTAGCCGTGGCCGTAATCGTGTCTTGGTTGTTGTCTGTAAAGTGGATATCGATTCCGGTTAAGGGGATCAGGTGACACATCGGGATTAGATTGCTGGTTTGCTTAGCGGCCATGATCCCGGCCACTTGGGCCACGGCGAGTACGTCCCCTTTTTTCATCGTCCCGGCGTGAATCCGGTCGAGGGTGGCGGGTTGCATCCGAATCGTGCCGGTGGCCGTGGCGGTGCGGGCGGTCACTTGTTTAGCGGTGACGTCGACCATCTTGGCCCGGTTTTGGTCGTTGAAGTGGGTTAATGGATCAGACATCTGAGTTTCCTCTTTTTTTGGTAATGGGTAATGACGTAGTTAAAGAGCCAGTCGGTGATGGTTGGGGCCCCAATTAAATCGGCGCCGGCTTGTTGAGCTAAGGCGCCAAAGGCTAAGGCGTTAAAACCCGCCCAATCGCTTCGGCTTTCCCCGGCGCCAGTAAAATCAACTTGGGGTAATGCGCCGCTTTATGGCCTTCAATTACCACTACGTCGGACGTTTGCTGGAACTGGTCCACGAGGTTGGCGAGTGGCTGGGGAGTGCGGGAGCGTTGAAAACTCCCTTGGCGTGACTGGAAGACCACCTGGTTGGCCCCGGCTTGGTAAAGGCGATCGCTGTCGGTGCCGGGTTGGTCAATGTTGCCGTCGTGGGCGTCGTGCTTGATGGCCGCAACGGATAAACCGGCCCTGGTCAGACGCTTAATTGCCGGCGGTGACCAAGGTCTTACCGGTCTTTTTGTGGCCGACTACTTGAATGGTAAGAGCCATGTTTCAACCTCACTGTGTAAAGCGATTGGTTCCGTTGAGTGCGGGATCGTGCAGAAGCAAGTGGTGGTTTGCAGGTTGGCCAAGGATCCGGAGCGGTCAGTTCCGTTCGGGTAGACGTAGTAGGTGCCGTCTTTTTGTTCGTAGGTCGAACGCAGGATCCGGTCAAAGCCGTTGGTCTTGGTGTAAGGGGCGTTTAAGATCCCAGTAACCTTTTTGACCCGGCTGTCCATTCCTTGGTAGCGGCGAATCAGCGGTTCCATGTAGAGGTAAAAGCCGGTGAAGCAAGCGCCCGGGTTGCCGGAGAGGGCCATCACCAGGGTGCCATCTTGAACGAAGGCGGTCGTGACGCTACCGGGGCGTTGCTTGACCTTGTTAAAGAGCATTTCATCGGCATTGCGAGCGGCGTCGCCAATGAAGTCGTAGTCACCGACCGAGACCCCGCCGTCGGTGATCACGATTTCGTGGCTAGCGATCGCTTCTTCAAGGGCCACTTGAATTTGGTCATCGTCGTCGGGTAATTGAACCTCTTCGTCAACGACCCCACCGGTTTCTTCGACCAGGCGCTTGAGCATTGGCCCGTTGGAGTTGTAAATCTTTCCCTTTTCAATCGGGGCGTTGGGGGCCAGCAGTTCAGTCCCGGTGGCGATGATGGCGATCCGTGGCTGCTTGTAGACGGTCACCGTTTGGATACCAAAGGCGGTGAGGACGGCAATTCCACCCGGGTTAATTTCTTGGGGAGCCGCCATTACTTCTTGGCCCTTCGCAAAGTCGGTCCCCACTTCGGTGATGTTGCTGTGCTTTTCGGTCGCCATCATGGTAACTTGGTCGTCACCCTTATCACGGGTCTTTTCGATCATAATCACCTTGCTGGCTTCGTCGGGAACGCAGGCCCCGGTCATGATCCGGACAGTTTGGCCCGGTTGAAGTTGCTTGTCAAAGACGGCCCCGGCGGGCACTTCGGCCACCACCTCAAAGTCGCGCGGAAAGTCGTGGTCGTCTTCCGCTAAGATGGCGTACCCATCGACCCCCGAGCGACGGAAGTGGGGGTAGTCATAGGCCGCTTGGGCCGGCTCAGCCAGGATCCGGTGGTTAGCCTCGGTGACCGGAATTTCTTCGGTGGTTAATTTCAGGGGGACGGCGGCCATCTTGGCTTGGGCTTGGGCAATGGAAATGGGGTTCGTCTAGTGAGCATGGTGGTGAAGATCCTTTCTTTGGTTGCTGCGTTCAAAAATTAAGTGCTGGAGTTCGGGCAAAATCAGCTGATCGAGGGCCGTTTGGCAGGCATTTTTGGAGCCCGGTAGGCAGTAAGTCAACTGGTTGTACAGGTTGAAACCGGCGATGGCGTGGGAGGCCAGGGCCCGGGTGCCAATCTCTTTGAAGGAAAGCGCCCGGAAGGCCTCGCCAAAGCCCGGAATTTGCTGGGTTAAGAGCGGGGTGATGGCGGGGATGGTAACGTCGCGTTGGGCAACCCCGGTTCCGCCGTTGATGATTAACAGGTCGGCGCCCATCAATTCTTGGCTTAAGTAGGCTGCTTGGATTTGAACTTGGTCATCGACAACGATCCGGTGGTCAATAACCGTAACGTCATTTTTCTAGCAAGCGGGCCTTGATTAAGGCGCCGCTGCCGTCTTCTGCCAGGTACCGGCTGTCAGAGACGGTTAAAATGGTGGCTGTTAACATGGTACTACTATCTGCTCCTTTCTACTGGGTCATTAAGTGGTTGGTGACGGCTAAAAAGCGGTCGAATTGATTTTCGGCGTCCGCCAGGTCGGGGGCCCCGTAGAGGATCAAACGGCCGTTTTAAAGGCGGATAGTTCGTTTTGGTTAAAGGTAAAGTGGATGAACTTGGGGCTTTGTTCGACTTCGATTTGGCGATCCGTTAACCAGTCGGCGAGGTCATTTAAATCAAGACGTTCGGTTAGGTCCATTAGGTAGGTTTGGCTACCGCACAGGACGCGGACTTGCGGGCTGACGTCTGGTTCAACCGTTAGCTTGTGATTGGCGCAAACTGGGCAATCCGGTCGCTTTTGGACGCGGAAGTAGTTGAAGTCGCCGTTCCAAGCGTCAATTGTTAACAGGCGGTCATAGTTAACCGTTGCCGGGTCGACTAGGTAGTGGAGGGCCAGGCTGACCTGGTTGGCCGCCACCAGCGGTACCAACGGGGTGGTGACTCCGATTAAGTCGCAATCGGTGGCCTTGAGCGCCTCTAAATCCCGGGAAAACGTCGTTTAAACAAGGCCCCTTGCTCGGGTCAATTAACATAACGTTACCGAAGTTGCCGGCGCAGGAGCCAAAGATATAAGAAAACTGATGGACCCAGGCCGCTTGGTTGATCAGGTCGCGGGCCTGGTAGTTATCCAAACAGTCAATGACGAGGTCAAAATCTAACTTGTTGAGTAAGTCGATCGAGAGTGGGGCCGGCAGCGGCGTAATTTCGACCTCGTGGTTAATTTGGTTAAGGTGGTTTTTAGCGGCCATCACTTTGAGACGGTGTTGATTAACGTCGTCTTCATCAAAGAGGGCCTGGCGTTGTAAGTTGGTTAATGACACCTGATCGGGATCAACTAAAATCAGGTGGGCGACGCCGGCCCGGGTGAGTTGCTCGGCAACGTAAGAACCCAAGGCGCCGCAACCAGCCACTAAGACGGTGGCTTGGCTAATTTTTTCTTGACCGGCTGCTCCGATGGAAGTCACCCGGCGTTGGCGGTCGTATCGGTCGATGGTTTCCGCCTCCTTTATTAAAAATATAGGACTTTCCCTAGTCTTAGTATAGCAATTTGGGTGCTAGTGTTGGTATTAGGGAAATGGCTTACTTTATTAAGCACTAGTGGGCCAAGTACATTTTTAGGAGGGATAACAGTGATTAAGTCACGTTTTTTTCACAAGGTTGAAAAGTTCAACGGTACCTTCACCCAGCTAGAAGAAAACTCACGGCGCTGGGAAAAGCTTTACCGGCAGCGCTGGGCCCACGACAAGGTTGTTCGGACGACCCACGGGGTTAACTGTACCGGTTCTTGTAGCTGGAACGTTTACGTCAAGCAAGGGGTCATTACCTGGGAACACCAGGCCACCGACTACCCATCGTGTGGGCCAAACATCCCGGGTTACGAGCCGCGGGGTTGTCCGCGGGGGGCCAGCTTCTCATGGTATGAGTACAGCCCGGTGCGGATCAAATACCCATACATTCGGGGCCGGCTGTGGAAGATGTGGCAAGACGCCAAGCAAAACCACGAAAGCCCGATTGACGCGTGGGCCTCAATTGTCGAAGATCCACAAAAGGCCAAGGAATACAAGTCGGCCCGGGGGCACGGGGGAATGGTCCGTGTTCACCGTGCCGAGGCCCTCGAATTGATTTCGGCTTCCTTGATCTACACGATTAAAATTACGGACCCGACCGGATCGCCGGCTTTACCCCGATCCCGGCCATGTCAATGATCTCGTTTGGGGCTGGGGTGCGCTTCTTATCCCTGCTGGGGGCGAAGTGATGTCCTTTTACGATTGGTATGCCGACCTACCGCCTGCTTCCCCGCAGGTTTGGGGGAACAAACCGACGTGCCGGAATCAGCCGACTGGTACAACTCTTCTTACATCATTATGTGGGGTTCCAACATTCCGTTAACCCGGACCCCGGATGCCCACTTTATGACCGAAGTTCGCTACAAAGGGGACCAAGATCGTCGCCGTCAGTCCGGATTACGCCGAAAACGTTAAGTTTGCCGACGACTGGTTGGCACCGGAACCGGGAGCGACTCGGCCGTCGCTCAGGGGATGACCTACGTGATCCTAAACGAGTTCTACCAAAAGCGCCACGAGCAGGCCTTCATTAACTACTCCAAGCAGTACTCCGACCTGCCGTTTATGGTTGAATTAATTCCTTCGGCGGTCGGCAATGACCACCTAACTTCGGGACGCTACGTGCGAATCAACGATTTGACAAACGACGCCGTGACCAACGCCGATTGGAAGACGGTGGTTTACGACACCAAATCCAACCGCTACGTTGTGCCGAACGGGACCCTGGGACAGGATTACGATCAAGGCACCCAGTGGAACCTAGAATTAAAGGACGCCGCTGGCAACGCCATTGATCCGGCGTTGTCCGTTGAAGACCAGGTAACGCCAACTAAGGAAGTTGTAATTGACTTCCCGTCCTTTTCTAACGAAGGTAATTCGGTCGTGGCACGTCACATCCCGGTCCAAGAGGTAACCTTTGCCGATGGTTCAACCCACTACCTGACCACGGTTTACGACCTGATGCTCGCCCAATACGGGGTTAAGCGTCGGGCGGGCGACGAACTGGCCGCCCAAGACGAAAACGACGCCAACTCCTTCTTCACGCCGGCCTGGCAAGAACAATATACCGGCGTCAAGCCGGAACTAGTTACCCAGATCGCCCGTGAATTTGCCCAAAACGCCCTCGATACCGGCGGAAAGTCAATGGTTATCATGGGTGGTGGGGTTAACCACTGGTTTAACGCCGACATGAACTACCGGGCGATCATCAACATGCTGATGTTGTGTGGTTGCATCGGGGTGCAAGGTGGCGGCTGGGCGCACTACGTCGGCCAAGAAAAGCTCCGGCCCCAAGAAGGGTGGGCCAACATCACCTTTGCCAACGACTGGCACAAGGGTGGTGCCCGCCAACAACAGGGGACGACTTGGTACTACTTTTGCCACCGACCAATGGCGTTACGAGGAAATGGAAAACCAGCAACAGTACTCGCCGGTTTATCAGGGTGACCACCGTTACCTAAACAACGCCGATTACGTTCAAATGGCAATCCGCCTCGGTTGGCTACCGTCTTACCCGCAATTTGACCGCAACTCCCTGTCCTTTGTCGATGATTACCAAACCAAAGACATTAAGGAAATTCAAAAGCGGGTGGTGGAAGAGCTCAAGGCCGGCACCCTGCACTTCGCCGCCGAGGACCCAGACGCCAAGCAAAACCAGCCGAAGAACTTCTTCTTGTGGCGTTCCAACCTGTTTGCCTCCTCTGGGAAGGGGGCCGAGTACTTCATGAAGCACCTCCTGGGTGCCGAAAATGGGCTCTTGGCCAAGGCCAACACCCGCTTGAAGCCCGAGTCAATGGTCTGGCACGACGAGGACACGACTGGGAAGCTTGACCTGGTTGTCGACATGGACTTCCGGATGGTTTCGACGGCTATGTACTCCGACGTGGTCTTACCGGCGGCAACCTGGTACGAAAAAAGAGGACCTGTCGTCAACCGACATGCACCCTTACATTCACCCGTTCAACAAGGCGATCAGTCCGATGTGGGAATCACGCTCCGATTGGCAACAGTTTAAGCTCTTGGCTAAGACCTTTACCCAAATGGCCAAGAAGTACCTACCGGAAACTGGTTACGACTTAAAGACCCAGCCACTGGGCCACGGGACGCCGGGTGAAATCAGCCAGCCACTGGGCCAAATCAAGGACTGGAAGAAGGGCGAATGCGAGCCAATTCCGGGCAAGACAATGCCGTCAATGTCTTTAGTGGAACGTAACTACCACCACATCTACGACCAGTACGTTTCCCTGGGCCCAAGCATGGCCGCTAACTACGGCTATGACGTCACCCCAGAAATTGAAGAGCTTAAGGATGAGCTAGGGACCTACACCGATGGCTACAACGCTGGCTTACCAATGCTAGACGAAGACACCAAGGTCTGTGACGCCGTCTTGCGGATGTCGACGGCCTCCAACGGGCGCTTGGCTGACCTGGGGTGGAAAAAGCGGGAACAGGCCTCTGGTGAAAAGTTAACCGACATTGGCCGTGGCCGCGCCGAAGCCAAGATGACCTTTAAAAACATCACCGCCCAGCCGCGAGAGGCTTACCCAACCCCAATTGGGACCTCTGCTAAGCACAACGGTGACCGTTACTCGGCCTTCTCCTTGAACGTTGAACGCCTCCAACCGTGGGAAACCCTGACTGGGCGTCAACAATTCTACTTGGATCACGAAATCTTCCTCGACTTCGGGGAAGGGTTGGCGACCTTTAAGCCGTCCTTGCCACCACAAGTGATGGGACCTGGTGACGTTGAGGTCACCCCTGCCGACAAGGAAGTCACCCTTCGTTACATGACCCCGCACGGGAAGTGGAACATTCACACCATGTACTACGATAACCTGGAAATGCTGACCCTCTTCCGGGGTGGCCCAACCGTTTGGATGAGCCCGCAAGACGCCGAGGCAATTGACGTCAAGGACAACGACTGGATTGAACTTTATAACCGGAACGGGGTCGTTACCGCCCGGGCGGTGGTTTCCCACCGGATGCCTAAGGGTTCCTTATACATGTACCACGCCCAGGACAATGAAATCTACGAACCGCTGTCAACGATCACCGGGAACCGGGGGCTCGCACAACGCCCCAACCCAGATCCACGTTAAGCCTACCCACATGGTCGGCGGCTACGGTCAGTTGTCATACGGTTGGAACTACTACGGCCCAACCGGGAACCAGCGGGACCTATACGCGAACGTAAGAAAGTTAAAGAAGGTGAACTGGAATGAAGATTAAAGCACAAATCGGGATGGTCTTAAACCTTGATAAGTGTATTGGTTGTCATACCTGTTCGGTAACCTGCAAAAACACCTGGACCAACCGGCCCGGGGCCGAATACATGTGGTTTAACAACGTCGAAACCAAGCCCGGGGTCGGGTACCCTAAGCGCTGGGAAGACGAAGAACAATACCACGGGGCTGGACCTTAAATTCCAAGGGAAAATTGGAGTTAAAGGCCGGAAACAAGTTGAACAAGATCGCCCTGGGGAAGATCTTTTACAACAACGACATGCCCGAATTAGACAACTACTACGAGCCATGGACCTACGATTACAAGACCCTGTTTGGCCCGGAGAAAAAGCACCAACCAGTGGCCCGGCCAAAGTCGCAAATCACTGGTTTGGATATGGAATTAACCACCGGACCGAACTGGGATGATGACCTGGCTGGTTCAACGGAATACGTTAACCAGGACCCGAACATGCAAAAGATCGAATCGGACATCAAGAAGAACTTCGAGCAGGCCTTCATGGTTTACTTACCGCGGCTGTGTGAACACTGCTTAAACGCACCGTGTGTGGCTTCTTGTCCGTCCGGGGCGATGTACAAGCGTGACGAAGACAGGATCGTCTTGGTCGACCAGGAACGGTGCCGGGGCTGGCGTTTTGCATGACCGGTTGCCCATACAAGAAGGTGTACTTTAACTGGAAGACCCACAAGGCCGAGAAGTGTACCTTCTGTTACCCCCGGATTGAAGAGGGGTTGCCAACCGTTTGTGCCGAAACTTGTGTCGGTCGGATCCGCTACATCGGGGCGATGCTCTACGACGCCGACCGGGTGGAAGAAGCCGCTTCCACGCCGGACCAAACGAAGCTTTACGAAGCCCAATTGGACCTCTTCTTGGACCCCAACGACCCGGAAATTGTCGACCAAGCTTTAAAGGAAGGTATCTCTGAGGAAATGATCGAGGCGGCCCAAAAGTCACCGATCTACCGGATGGCGGTCGAAGAAAAGATTGCCTTCCCGCTGCACCCGGAATACCGGACGATGCCGATGGTTTGGTACATTCCGCCTCTGTCACCAGTGATGTCCTACTTTGAAGGACGGGATTCAATGAAGAACCCGGAAATGATCTTCCCGGGTATTGACCAGATGCGGGTGCCGGTTGAATACCTGGCCAACCTTTTGACCGGGGGTAACGTACCGGTCATCAAGCAGGCCCTTTACAAGCTGGCTATGATGCGGCTTTACATGCGGGCGAAGACGGCCGGTCAAGACTTCGATACCACTAAGCTGGCTAAGGTTGATTTGACCGAAAACTCGGCCACTTCACTGTACCGCCTACTGGCGATCGCTAAGTACGAAGACCGCTTTGTGATTCCGCAATCCAACAAGTCCCAGTTTGAAGACGCACAATCCGAACAGGGGACCCTGGGTTACGATGAATGTGAAGGCTGTGCCTTGGCACCACAACACTCCAGCATGTTTAAGAAGGCCGAAGCTGGTGAATCAACCAACCAAATTTACGCAGAAAGCTTCTACGGGGGGATTTGGCGTGATTAACTTTGCAAAAATTAACCAGCTCCAGGATGTCTTCGTGGCCCTGTCGCGCTTGATTGATTATCCCGACCAGGAGACCTTTAGTCCGGAAATGAGGGCGGCCCTGGTCGAAAACCCGGCGCTATCTAAGGAGCAACAAGTGACCTTTGGTGAGCTCTTCGATGAGTTAAACCAAGGAACCTTGCTGGACCAGGAGAGCCACTTTGCCAGCCTGTTTGAAATGAACCGGCGCTACACCCTTTACATGTCTTATTACAAGATGACCGACTCCCGCGAGCGGGGGACGATCCTTGCTAAACTCAAAATCATGTACGAAATGTTCGGCGTGGCGGAGACGACCAGTGAGCTGGCTGATTACTTGCCGATGCTCTTAGAGTTCTTTGCCTATGGCGACTTCATGGACGACAGCCGCCAAGACGACCTCAAGCTCGCCCTGGGAGTGATTGAAGACGGACCTACTCCCTCTTGCAAAACGCCCTAGCCGACGCCGACGACCCGTACATGAAACTAATCAAAGCGGTGCGGGGCCTGATCCGGTCCTGCGTTGAAACGGAGGCGAACGCACATGCATAACGCTTGGGCCCACCTGCTGTGGGTATATTATCCCTACCTGATGTTGGCGTCCTTTTTCTTCGGGACCTTCATTCGGTTTAAGTACTTTCACGGGTCGATCACGGCCAAGTCGAGTGAAATTTTTGAAAAGAAGAAACTGATGATTGGGAGCATCCTCTTTCACATCGGGATCATCATGGCCTTCTTTGGTCACTGCTTGGGGATGCTCGTTCCCCAAGCCTGGACCGATTACTTCGGCATCACGGAACACATGTACCACATGTTTGGTTCTCTGATGATGGGGATTCCGGCCGGTAGCCTGGCTTGGATCGGGATGGCGATCTTAACCTGGCGGCGGATGACCGTGGCCCGGGTTTACAAGACCTCGAGCATCAACGACATTTTAGTTGACTGGGTCCTGTTGATCACGATCACGCTCGGGATGTCGTGCACGATTTACGGTGCCTTCATTGACTTTAACTACCGTCAATCGATCGGGCCGTGGGTGCGGAGCCTCTTCACCCTGAACCCGCAGTGGCAGTTAATGTTAAACGTTCCGTTGATTTACCGGATCCATGTCTTAGTTGGTTTCTTTGTCTTCGGTTACTTCCCGTACACCCGGCTGGTGCACGCCTTAACCTTGCCGTGGCAATACATCTTCCGCCGCTTTATTGTTTACCGCCGGCGGACCAAGTTGTTTTAAAAGCGCCCAACGGCGAAGCTTTCCTAGTCGAGTGAGTATTCAATAACCAATTCAATAGCTGAAGATCACACCGTTTCAGGCGTCGGTCTTCGGCTATTTTTAGTTGTTTCCCTAATGGATTGGCGGCAGGGGACTTGGTAAGCTAGTTTAAAAAGGGGGTACACCATGACTGAATTTAATTACCAGCTGAACCCAGTACAAGTCGATCCGAGTGGTCATTACGACTTTCAAAACGTCTTTGACTTTCCAGACTTCATTGAGATGCGGCCGGTCCTACGCGAAGCCGTTCGCCAGGTGGCCAAAGAAGGGGTGAAAGAGCCAACCCTACCGGTGCAAGTGGAACGGATGGCGACCGCCTTAGAGGAGCAACTGGAGCGTTGCACCCGGAAGTACGAGCGCCAAGCTGGTTACTATCCCAACCAAAAAAAGGAGAAAACGAACTCTCCCGCCTCTTCACCCACGTCTTACAGGCGGTCTCGGCGCGCGATGAAATTGACCAAGACATTGAGGACCTGGTCTACGCCGTCAACCAAACCCGTTTATCAATTATTGGCCTGCCGCTCTTGGAAGGAGAGGGACCCCTTTATTCACCTGACCAAGACCAAGAACTCTTGCCGGGGACCTTTTATTACCTAGTAGCGCTTGAACTGGTACGCCCCTACCTAAAGGATCCTAAGGGGGGATGGTCCCGGAAAACGTCACTAAAAAGGGGCGCGATTTGGTCTTACACCTGACGACCTACGCCTACCGCGATTGGGATTCCTACTTAACCCACCAATACGATGAGAAACACGCCATCGAAAACCAAAAGGGGCTCACCAACGTCGAGTACTACGACCGCCTGGAGGAGAACGAACGCCACTACGCCGATCGCGCTTACGCCGACGTCTTGGCCGACTTGTTTGGTGACCTCGAACAGATGCTGGTGCCGACTTATTGTGACCACCTGGCGATCATGGGGACCAACCTGGAGCAAGTCTTTCAAAAGGCACCCCTAGTGCGGCTGCAGTTTACCCAAAAGGTCCGCGAGCGTTTCTTGGTTGATGATCAAGGGGAAGAACACGTGATGGACCAACCCCTCCAGTCGATTCACCAAAAGTATGAATTTTACCGAACCAACTTCAGTTAGGAGAATCTGATGCGCTTAAAGGATACCATTACCCCGGAGATGAAACTTGGCCGGCCCGAGTTTGAAAACACTGTCTTTATGCTTAATAACCCGGTCAACGCCCTTAACCTTGATCACTTCGCCTTTCAGGGCAACCTCTTGCCCGAACCGATCGACAAGGTTGCCTACGCCATGCCGGCATACTTAGCCGACGATTACAACCTCTTCTTTGTCTTTGCCCCGAACATGCGGGGACGGTGGTCGATCACCTTTTCTCAGGTGCAGATTGAAAACGGCACCGATGTGGTGGCGATGAGCAACGTGGTGCCAATTGGGACCGGCTTAAACGCCGTTAACCAACTGAGCGCCTCGGCTGCGATTGAACTAATCGCCTACCTAAAGACCCTGGAGGTCAACCACCTCGGCTACTTTGACGAGGAGATTTGGAAGAAAATGTAATCAGGGGAAACGCCCCCATTGTTAGTTACCACGTCTTGAGCTAACGTTTGCCAATCAAAATAAGGGGCCCAGGGAAAGGAATGGCTTTCTCCGGGCCCCTTAGCTTTCAAGTCAAAACAATATCAACTGAACGCTGAAGTGGGTTATAATTTGAGGACGATAACGGGAGGTTGATATTGGTGGTACTACTGTATTCAACGGCGCTGTTGATTTTAGCCGTGGTATGTTCAATTGTGATCCAACGGCAGTTTTTCGGTTGATCTTAAAGCCGACCACGACCGACACCGAACTAGAAGGGAAGTGACCAAGGTCCGCCAGGCGATGGTTAACCAGGCGATTGCCCGTATCAAGCAGATTTACCTGCCCGAAGACCTTCGGCGCCGGGTGCTGTACGACTTGAACGCCCAAATTGCTAACACAACGACCCGCCAGTTCATCCAGGAGGTCCGCCAGGTCGTCGCCAAACCAGCCCTCCCCATAGAACAGCGCCAGCTCCTCGAAGAAGCGTACCGGTTGGCTTTTCAAGAGGAGCGCGGCTACCTAGCGATGGTGACTCAACTAGAGGAGAAGTACCGCCCGGCGATGACCAGCCTTTACCGGGAGATTATCATGGCTAAAATGGTGATCTTCAGTAGCAATGATGATTAAAAAATAGGTGAGTGGGAAACGCCCCCGAGGCCCGTTAACAGTGATTCCCCCTGATTACACAGACCAACGAAAAAGGACACCACAATTCGTTTGCCGAATTGTTGGTGTCCTTTTAGTTAGCTGTTAGCAACCGTGAAGCATTCGCGGTGGTGGGCCGGGTGGAGGATCTCTGCGACCATTGCCTTGGCCATCGTGCCGGCGGTGGTATAGGATTCCCCGGCGTCGTTTCTAAGCAGGTGGTCGTTGCCGACGAGCATCTGGTCGCTTGCCGGTCCCGGTTTGAAGGTGTAGGACGGCGAGATGCCAACCCAGTCAATCCCGGATACGGTCCGCAGGTAGTCGAGCTCCTTTTTTTGCCCCTCGGGGATGGCGATCAAGCGTCGGCGGGGGGGTTTTTTTGATGTCGTCAACCACCAGGTGGTCGTCGGCGCCGTCTAACAACGAGCCAGCCCCAAGATCACCAAGAGCCGCTGATCCCCGCCGAGACGGTGGACGAGGTGTTCAGCTAGCTTTTGGTGGTTGTCGGCTTCGGCGGGGCTAGTTGAAAAGGCGTTGACGACCACGTTGAAGTTGGCGAGTTCGTCCTTAGACAGGGTCAGGGCGTCTTATTCTAAAACGGTCACGCCGGTACCAAACAGTTCCCGTGCCTTGTCGGCATGGCGGACCTGGGCGGTGACGGCCAGTCCGGCCTTAGTGGCGGCTTGGTAAATTTCTTGACCGGCCATCCCGGTCGCCCCAATTAGTAATACTTTGGTCATCAAGATCATCCTTTTGGTTTAACTTTCTTTTTAGTAAGTTTTAGTTCCATTATAGGCACCTACTGAAAGCACTTCAATTAATTTCCTGGTTAAACCGGCAGCGCCCCGACTAGCTGGTCCTCAGACTTGAACTTGGTCGACTTGATCGGTGTAGTTGACCTGTTCGGGGAAGGCCGCCAGCACCGTTTGTTTGGCGCCGTTCGTCAGGTCAAAGGCCTGGTTAGCGGCGTACTGTTCTTGGTGATCGCCCAAAATGAGGGCAAAGGAATTTTGGGTAACCTTGGCCTTGATCCCCAACTCGATGGCCGCCTTGATCAGTTCTTGGGCCGGGGCGGGGTAAGTGGCGATCGTAGACTGTAAGGGATACGCCATGGACTTGTACCAGTCGTGGTGGCTGTTGGCAATCTTGAGGCCGTAAGAAAGTAGGCCGCCGTCGGGATCGGCCTTGTCGATTAATTGGCCACCGATCGTCAGGCGCGGATCCTCCAGGCGCCGGCGGGCAAAGAGCAGGGCGGCCTGGTATTCCTTTGGCGCCCCGTACTTAGCCACGAAGGCGTCGAGGTCTTCTAACAGGGCCAGTCCGCGTTCTTTGGTCCAGTCGAATTCTTGGTGGGGGTGTTGGAGGGCGACGGCTTGGTTTTTCTCGTCGGCCTCCGTTAGATCAGCCTCCTGGTCGGCAACCAGCCAGTAGGCTAAGAAGACCTCCAAGAAGTTGAGGGTATCGTTTGAGATCCCCGCCCGGGAAAGCGGGTCGAGGTCAAAGGCCCGGAATTCGAGCCGCTCGGTTCCGTGGGCAATCAGGTCGTCCAAGTTAGCGCCGCGGCTCTTGAGGCGGACCGGACCGTAGAATTCGTGCAGGGAGTAGAACTTCCCTTCGGCGACGAAGCGCTTGAGTTGGTCGAGTTGGGCACCCAAAGAACTGTAGGTGATCGTTTCGCTGGGGAAGTTGGTGTAGCCAAAGTCACTACTGCGCAAACTACGGACCGGGAAGGCGAGGTTATCCGGCATCCCTTGAGTGGGTTAGCCAGCACCGGGCTGGCCCCAAACAGGTAGGTAAAGAGCCAGCGGTGGGCGACAAAGCCTTGGGCCAAGCGGAAGTATAAGTGGTTTTTAAAGGCCGCTAAATCGCTTTGCCCGCTGGCCGCAAAGAGGGCGGCGATGAGGTCGCGGTGGAGCGAAAAGTTGACGTGGACGCCGGCCATCAGTTCCCGGGCAATCCCGTACTTTGCGCCCAGGTAGTCGTGGTAGTCAGCCATCCACTGACGGGTATTGAAGGTGGTGGCAAAGGCTAGGTCATCGGCGGAGAGGGGCGCCATAATCGACAGGGGCCAGATCCGCTCGTCTACTGCCAAGTGGTCATTGACAATTTGTTGCAGGTACTTGAGGTTTTGGACCGCCGCCGTGGCCCCTTGAACGGGGGCGCCGCTAGTTCAAACATATTATCGCAAAAATCGGTCTTTAAATAGGGGTTGTGGCGCCGGGACGAAAAGGCGGCCGGGTAGGGGTGGCGGCTAAGCTTACCGTTAGTTAAAACCCGGTGTTGCTCGACTTCCAGGCCGAAAAAAAAGCCGCCGAATAACTTACCTGCTAACTGCTGTTGTTGAATGATCGCTTCAATTGATTCCATCAAATCACCCTCTCTTGTGACGTTTGAAAACATTATACAAGTTAGGTCATGATTTCACCATCAACTTTTAAAAATGATTGACCCCGCCCGGCTGGGTCGGTACAATCGAAACGTTATGAAAGGCGGTGGTAGTGTGGTTACGTTTATCCTAGTCCTGGTCGTTTTGTTTATCATTGGCTCCTTGATCGGGATGCAAATTAACCGGCGTAAATAATAAGAAAGGCTAACGATCGGTGTAAAACCTGGTTTATCATGGTTCAACCGGTATAATAAAACCTAATAACTGGAAAGGAGGAAGGACAGATGATGCATCAAAGGTGGTTACCGTTAGCAACCTTACTGCTGATCCTCGGCGCCGTTTACTGGGGGCGCATTGCCGGGCAACGTTACCGGGCGGCCCAGTGGATCACGGTTAGCTCCGGGTTTTGCTACTTAGCGGTTTTAATCTGGCTAACCTTTTACCCGACTGGGATGCCCTTTTTCCCGGGGCTCGATAAGCCGCTCTCTTACTTTGGTACGGTGTCGTACAACCTGCACCCCTTAGCCTACGTCGACGCGGAATTTTACGCCAACATCCTGATGACGGTCCCGCTGGGGGTCTACCTGTACCTAGCGAAACCGAACCTCTCCCCCGTGGCCTTCCTCTTACTCTGTGCGCTACCGGGCTTAGCGATTGAATCCTGCCAACTAGTGGCCGATCTAGCGGTTAACTTAAACCGGGTCGTTGATATTGACGACGTGATCAGCAACACCCTCGGCGTCTTTGGTGGTTACTTGGTGCTTAAAGTGTCTGACCACACCCCACTGACCCACTTAGTCAGGCCCTTTGCCCTGTGAGCCAGGGGAGCCGACTGGGCGGGCTGACTCACAGTTAAAAAGAACCGCCGGGGCCGGGAGAAGCCGTTTTCTCCCGGTCCCGTTTTTTAGCTCCGTGTTAAAATCCCTCCCGGTTTCTGTGGTAAGATGGTATAATTTGACCATGAAGTGCATTTTTTGTTCGCATTTTGGCAGTTAAACACCAGGAGGATTGATTAATCGTGGAACTTTCAGAACGGATCGCAAACATTCAACCATCGGCCACCCTGGCCTTTTCTAACCGGGCTAAGGAAATGGCCGCCCAGGGGATCGACGTCTTAAACCTGGCGGTCGGCCAACCCGACTTCAAGACCCCGTCCTACATTGGCCAAGCCGCCATCAAGGCGATTGAAGAACACGAGGCCGATTCCTACACGGCAGCCACCGGGATCTTACCGCTGCGCAAGGCGATCGCCAACCACATTAATGAACAGCACGGGACCGACTTTGGCGCCCGTGACGTGGTGGTTACTAACGGGGGCAAGTTCGCCCTGTATGCGGTGACCCAGGCCCTCTTAAACCCCGGCGACGAGGCGTTGATCCCGCTTCCGTACTGGGTTTCTTACGGCGAACAAATTAAATTAGCCGGCGCCAAGCCCGTCTTGGCCCACCCCAGCCAAGGGCTCAAGGTGACGGTGGAAGACCTCGAAGCCGTCTACACCCCGCAGACCAAGCTGCTGGTCTTAAACACCCCGAATAATCCGAGCGGGGAGGTCTTCACCAAAGACGAGCTAACCGCAATCGCCAACTGGGCGGTCGACCACGACCTGGTAATCTTAGCCGACGACATGTACGGCGACCTAGTGTACAACGGCACCGAGTTCACCTCCGTCCTTGATTTGGGTGAAGACGTGGTTAATCACACCGTCTTGGTCAATGGTTTTTCCAAGTCCTACGCCATGACCGGTTGGCGGGTAGGTTACGCGGTGGCGCCAAGCAACGTTGCCGCTGCCTTAGGTACCTACCTAGGCCAAGTGAGTGGGAACATGGCGGCCGTTAGCCAGTACGCCGCCCTGACGGCGCTGACCGACCCGCGGGGAAAGAAGAAGTTGAAAGGATGCGCCAAGCATACGAAGAGCGGCTCAACACGATTACCTCACTGATCAACGACTTGCCTGGCGTGAGCGTTACTAAGGGGCGGGGGCCTTTTACCTCTTCCCGGACGTTTCCGAGGCCGTTGAACTGACTGGCTTTCAGTCGACTGACGAATTTGTCAACGGGGTCTTAGAGGAGGCCCACGTCTCGATCGTACCGGGGAAGGCCTTTGGTTTAGACGGCCACGTCCGGCTTTCTTACGCCACCGACTTGGCGACCCTCCAGGAAGCGATCAAGCGGATTGGGGATTTTATCAAACGCCACCAAAAGTAAACTAAAGACAGCTTAATTAGGGCCGTGGGAACGAATCCCGCGGCGGTTTTTTTTAGCATTAACGGACAAGCAGATATTTACTATAACTAAACCCCAATAAAAAAACGGCAACCAGCCTAAACCATTCACTTGCTAACGTCAATCAAAAAGTGACGGAGAAAAACAAGTCGTTTCTCTCCGCCGCTAATTATATTTTGAATCCTAGACAGAAGCAGGGACCGAGAATTACAGGTTCTATCCCACTTTCTATCCTTACATTAGAAACTTTTCGTAGTTGATGGTGGCGCCAGCGTTGGCGTCGTTACCGCTAAAGGTAAAGGTTAGTCCGTCAGTGGCTTGGTAATCAACCGTGATTTCGCGGCCGATAAAGAACCACTCGTCTTCAAAGTTGATGTGGAAGTTAATACCGCTGACCTCGTCTTTAGCTACCACGCGGTCGGGGTGGTTATCGATGGCGTACAGTTGGTGCGGCCCATGAATAACCGGGTGGTGGTTATCCGGGTCCGGGTAAAACTTGACTCCGTTTCCGACAACCAGTTTAAGGGTTTCCTTGATCCAGTCGGCGGCAGCGGGAGTCACCGTTAATTTGATCATTTTATCATCCCCTTATAATGATGGGCGGTCAATGGTGGTCACCGGCAGCAGGGTGGTTGGGCTCGTTAAGGTCTTGGTTTGGAGCTGCTTTAACAGGGCGGTGGCAGCCATGTTGCCCATCAATTCCATGTCTTGGCGTAACAAGAAGATCCCGTCGTCGCTGACGTAGCGGGACCACTCCCAGTCATCAAAGGAGACCAGCCCCACGTCCTTAGGGAACTTAAGCCCCAGTTCCTTAAAGACGGCGAGCAGGTCAAACAAGACCGGCCCCATCAGGGAAATGATGACGGTGCGCCCAGTCAAACGGGCTAATTGATGGGAGAGGGTGGCGCGCAGCCAGGCTTTGTCGTGACCCTTAGTTTCAATGTTGGAGTAGTTAAAGCCAAAGGTGCGGCTAGCCTTTTTGGAAACCGGCGATCCGGGGATCTGCCCGGATGCCTCGGCAAAGTGGGCCGAGACGGTGATGATGTTTTGGTAGCCGCGCTCCACTAGGGTTGGGCCCAGGTAATAACAGGCGTCCTGGTTGGCGGAGGTCACCCGGCCAACGGTGGCGGGCTGGTCCGGTACCTCCCGGTCAACTAAAACCAGGGGGATGTTGGCATCGGTCAAAGTTTGGAACTGACTAAAATGGATGGCGCTGGGCTGGGCGATGACCCCATCGACTTGTTGGGCGACAAAACGCTGCAGGGCCCGGGCTTCGGTCGCCGTTGAGTTGTCGGCGTTCATCAGGAGAATATCGTAGCCGGCCCCCTGTAAAACGTCGTAGATCCCCTTGGAAAGCAGCGAAGAGAAAGGGTTAGAGATTTCACCAACCAATACCCCCACCAGGTGGCTTTCGTTTTGACGGAGCTTTTGGGCCGAGGCGGACGGGGCGTAGTTGAGCCGCTTGATGGTCTTGGCCACCCGCTCCTTGGTTTCTTCCCCATTTTTTCGAAGTGCCCGTTTAAGTAACGGGAAACGGTGGTGGTGGAAACCCCGGCTTCCCGGGCTACGTCGGTAATTGTTAATCGTCGCACCTTGTAACTCCCCTTGTAAGACTAATAAACCTAGTTTACCACGATGCAACGCTCCATGGGCGAGTGATTATCAAAAGCAAAAAGGACCCAAGCACAATGGCTTGAGTCCGGAAAGAAAAAGTGAATTAAGCTAAGAAGAGCGACATGCCGTAAACCGTTGCTAATCCGGCCAGGGATAAGACGGAGGTCAAGGTTGACCAGGAAAGGAAGGTTTCCTTTAAGGAAAGACCGAAGTATTCCTTGATCATCCAGAAGCCGGCGTCGTTAACGTGGTCGCAGAAGACGGACCCGGCACCAACGGCCAACACCATCAAAGCGGACATGGCGGAACCGTGACCGAATTGGTGGGCCATCGGGGCGATTAACCCGGCGGCCGTCATGGCGGAAACCGTTGATGAACCCAGCGAAACCCGCAGAATGGCGGTGATCAGCCATGCGGCAAAGATTGGCGACAGGCTGGTGTGGGCGAAGAGGGTCGAAACGTAGTTGGAAACCCCACCGTCAACTAAGACCTGCTTGAAGGCCCCACCACCACCGATGATTAAGAGCATCATGGCGATTTGCTTAACCGAGGCCACCATGGATTCGGAAATTTCGTCCATCTTCTTGTTTCGCTTGATCCCCATCGTGTAAACGGCGAACAGCATTGACAAGAGCATAGCGGCGTCTGGCGCCCCGACGAATTGAATCACTTGGTTAACTACGTTGCCCTTTGGCAGGGTGAAAGAGCACAGGGTGGCGATGATGATCAGGATAACCGGCATCATGGAAGTCAAAACGGAAATCCCAAAGCCCGGTGTTTCTTCCAGCTTGAAGGTCTTGTAGTGGCCTAACACGGAAATGTCGATGTCCTTGCGGTAAACCTTCGGGTAAACCCGTTGGAGCACCCAGTTAAAGACCGGTCCGGCGATGATGATGGTTGGGATGGCAGCGATGATCCCGAGCAAGAGGACGTGGCCGATTTCAGAACCGAGGATTTCGGTGATTGCGGTCGGGGCCGGGTGAGGCGGCAAGAAGGCGTGGGTCACGTTCAAGGTAGCGGCCATTGGGACCCCCAGGTACATCAGCGGCATGTCCAATTCGCGGGCAATGATGAAGATGATCGGTAAGACAACGACCAGTCCCACTTCAAAGAACAGTGCCAACCCGATGATAAAGGAGGCCAAAATGACGGCTAATTGAATCCAGCGGCGCCCAAACTTATTGATCAAAGTCGTCGAGATCCGGTAACCACCACCGGAATCGGAAACGAGCTTACCGAGCATCGAACCAAACCCGAAGATGATGGCTAAGTGCCCCAATTGGCCCCCAATCCCGGTTTCGATCGTGGTCGGAATTTTAGCGACCGGGATTTGGAGGAGCAGGGCAATGACAAACGAGGTAACAACTAGGGAAACAAAGGTGTTAAGCTTCAGCTTGACGATCATGAAGACCAACAGGATAACACCAAGTAAAACAATTAATAATGGCATGGAATTAATCCTCCTAAATGATTAATCTTCCTGCAAGTTCGCAATGGTAGAGTAGGCTGGTGACAAAAGTCCTTCCACCTGGCGGAAAACGGGGAGGTACTTTTGGTAGGTGGCCACGCTTGTTAGGTCAGGGTGGTAGGATTTAACTTCCCCACCAACTTAGTCACGGCGCTCAAGTCGTCAACCATCCCTAACGACACCATCGCCATCGTAATGGCCCCTAAGCACCCGGATTCAAAGGAGTTCGGGATGTTGACGGGGCAGTTTAAGACGTCGGCGAGCATTTGCCGCCAAACTTCCGAGTTGGCAAAGCCCCCGGTGGCGGTTACTGTGCGCGGCTCGCCAACCAGGTCGGCAACGGCGGTAAAGACGGTCGCAATATTCATGTTGATCCCTTCCATTACCGCCCGGAGCATGTCGGCCCGGGTGTGAAGTTGGGAAAGACCGAAGAAACTACCGCGGGCGTTGGCGTCCCAAAGCGGTGACCGTTCCCCACCTAAGAAGGGGTGGAACAAGAGCCCGTGAGCCCCGGCCGGAACCGAGGCGATGACGTCGTTGGCCAGTTCGTAGGCGTCGACTTGTTCGTTTTGGACGGCGGAGGCATCGACTAGGTGTTCCACCGCCCATTGGAAGACGTCACCCCCGTTGTTGAGGGGGCCACCGACAACCCAGAGACCGTTATCAACGGCGTAACAGAAGAGGCGTTGCTTAGGATCAATGACTGGATGATCGGTGACCACCCGGACGGCCGCCGAAGTCCCAATCGTAATGGCGACGGTGTCCTTTTCAATTGCCCCGACCCCTAAGTTAGACAGCGCACCGTCAAAGGCCCCGTAGACAAGGGGGTTTGGGCGGGAATGCTCATTGCGCTGGCTGCGTCAGGGAGCAGGCCAATTTCCTGGGTGGTTCCGCTAACGACTTCAGGGAGCTGCTCTGGTTGAACCCCGGTTAACGCAAGGGCGCGTTCGTCCCAGTCACCGGTGGTTACGTTCAACATCCCGGTGCAAGAAGCGATCGAGACGTCAAACCTGAAGACCCCAAACAGCTTGTAAAACAGGTAGGACTTAATGTCGGCAAAGTAGCTAGCCCTGGCCATCAAATCAGGGTGGGCCTGCTTAAGCCACAAGAGCTTGGTTAACGGCGACATCGGGTGAATGGGGGTCCCGGTGCTGGCGTAGAGCTGCTTACCAGCCGGCGTCCGCTTGAGCTGGTCGGCCACCGCACGGGCCCGGGTGTCGGCCCAGGTCAGCGCCCGGGTTAGGGGCTGGTGCTTGTCGTCCAGCAAAATCAAGCTCTGGTTGGCCGAAGAAAAAGAAACCGCTAAGAGTTTCCCTTGGTCAAGGTTAGCCGCCTGGGCCGCCTGCTTAATCACGCTTTGGACGGCTTCCACCAGTGTGTCGGGGTTTTGCTCCGCCATCCCACTGGCGTCCCGGTACAGCGAGTAGCCCTGCTTGAAGTCCTGAAGCACGTTTGCTTGTTGATCGTATAAGACGGCCTTGGTCGAGGTCGTACCAACGTCAACACCAATCAAATAATCCATATCTCTTATCCTCCTCGATGAGAGCAGCTGATGAAAGCGCTCTGGTTTATCGATACACCAATACTAACCACTCCTGAAAACGCTGTCAACACCCATTTTGACAATTTTAGGAAAAGGATTTCCTAAAACCCTTACCAGGCTTGCTTTCATTTGGGGACAAAAAATCCCCGGTCACGGAATCTTCCGTCACTGGGGAGGGGTTAGGAAACGGTGGTGGTGGTCGGTGTCTTCGTCGATGGGGTGCCGCCCCACTTTTCGATCAAAGCGTCGAAGTCATCGTTGTGGAACTGGTTGGCCTTGACGACCAGCTTTATGTGATCGACCAGTCGGTTTACCTGGTGGGTGGACCCGGCCGCCTGAAAGATGTTTAAGGCGTCGTCGATCGCCTTGATTCGGTTGGTATTGGTGATCGTGTAGGTTTCACCGGCGACGAACTTGTACATCGTCCGCTCAAACAAGAACTCTTCTTGGATGTCAAAGCCGCGCAGGTCCATCAAAGATTCAAGGGCTTCTAAGACCTTACCGTGCTCGAGGTAAAACATGGTGATTTTAACCAGGGTCCGGAAGGGTTCGCTCCCGTAAAGACGCAGGTTATCGTAGCGTGAGATGACCCGGATCAGCCGCTTTTGGATCACGATCACGGTTTCAACGTCGAAGATGAAATTGTAAAAGATCATGATCTCGTAGTGGGTCCAAGTTTCGCAATTAATCAGGTACTTGACCAGGTCCTCTCTGGCGGTTGGGTTAAGCGGGTCGCCTTGAACGTGGTTGAGGGCGAGCATCGCCATGTCTAAGAGGTTTTTCATCCGCAAGTTGTCGGGGGGCTGCTCTGGGCAAAGGCGTTGATCTGGTTAACGAGGACGATCAGGGCCGGGGCGTCATCGGCCTTCAGAGCGGTGGTTAACTTGCGGTAGAGTTGGTCGTAGCGGCTGTTTTGGTAACCGTTATTGATGTAGAGGTATTCATCGAAGGTAACGTTGAGGTTTTCAAGGAGTGCGACGAAGTTATTGACCGACGTCTCGGTCTTCTTGTCGACGAAGCGGCTGTAACTGGACGGGGTCATTTGGTCTTGCAGAAGATTCTTCAAGCTGATCTTCTTGGCTTTACGGATATCCGAAATCGTTGGTCCATATTTCATCTTTTTCTGGCCTCCTTATCACTTGATTAACTATACTGCACCCGTTTTCTTGGCAAATTTAAAATAATCAACTTTATAGTAATAAAGCTTAATAGTATTGCAAATTACCGTGTTATTATGCTATTTGCCACTAATTAAAACCGGTGGTCGATTCGCTATCTATAATAATAATTACAAAATTGGTCATCTTAGATAACTAATAATTTGATGGATATTAACTGGATTTATATAAAGGAAGTGACGGTGATGTTGATCTACTTACATTACACGTTGGGGTCGCATGGTTTATTGGCGGCGATGCAAGAACAGTACGGCGACCGTACCTTTAGCTTAGGGCAGGTTGACGCTGATCCGAGCCGGTGCGTTTTGTTTGACCTGTCCAACCGTCCCGACACCGTATTTAACGCCGGGGTTGACGCCCGGGTCGATTATCAGGTGGGCGCCGATCAGTTAACCGGCTTAGTGAATCTGCAGTCCTTTAACGTCGAGAAAAGCGAGCGGCAATTGCTACGGCAGCGGTTAGCCAACGCCTTGGATGATGCCAAAAACTACGGTGTGAAAACGGAGTTGATGCTCACGCGCAACGATAACAACGCGACCGTGATGCTGACGAGTTGGGAAGAACCCCCAGCAATTTGAACGCTGGGAAACCGGTCCGGGCTACGAGCCGCTCTTGAAGTACTCGGCCCCGGGCCCCGCTAACATTTACTTTCACGATAACTTTGTCATGGACGAAGATTAGAAAGAGGGCCTTAACATGGCAGAAAAACCAGCGGGGTTGACCTAGAAAAGGCCCCGCTGGATCAGGTAATGCAAGATTTGGGGGCTGACGCTAAAACTGGGCTTTCGGCAAGCGAGGCGCAAGCCCGCTTGCAAAAGTACGGCGCTAACGCCCTGGAGGAAAAGGAAGAAAGCTTCACCCACAAGCTGGTCCATGCCTTCATGGGGCCAATTGAGTACATGATTGAAGCCGCCGCCATCATTTCGGCCATCATTGGCCACTGGGACGACTTCATTATCATCATGCTACTGTTGATTTTCAACGTAACCATTGACCTCTGGCAGTCGCAAAAGGCCTCCAGCGCGTTGGTGGCGTTGAAAAAGGAATAGCCCCCAAGCCAACGCCTTACGGGACGGTAAGTACCAAACGATCGACGCTGCCACCCTGGTGCCTGGCGACATCATCAAGATCCGGTTGAGGTTAACCCCTGGCTACACAAAAAACGGGTTGGAAGCTTGTTTCTTCCAGCCCGTTTTTGATTGATGAATGTTTGTCGGCTAAGGTGTAACCAACCTCAGACCTAGTGCCTAAGTAGGGCGAGAAACGGTGCGGTTCATACAACCGTTCGCATAGTCTTACATCCGGTCCGTTGTATCCCACTTCCGATCTTAGTAACGCAGCTTAAATGAGTGGGTTAAGGTTGCAATGATTAAAGCGACAAAGGTGACGATTGCGATTACATTACTCATTGTAGACATCATGATGACCACTCCTTTTTATTTAAACCATTTCTTGTTTCCACGATTATGATAACAAAGATTATCGGGAGCGGCGATAAGATTGTGCTAAGTTTCTCGTGAGAAGCCGCTGAGCAAATCCACACCCAATTTCCATTAAGAAACGCCCATTTTAAAGGCTTGGTGGGCTTGCTTAATTGAAAAAGCAACGCCCTTCTTTTGTAAAATTGGAACGAACCAAAGCGGGGCGCCGGCCGGTCAACTAACTCAAGTTCACAACTAGACCAATTTGATTAACGGCCGAAACGGTTGCCAGCTGACGGGTACACTTGTAAACTGGAGTGGAAAGGGGAACCCGACGTGAACGAACAAATGGACATCAGCCCGGCGGAATGGCGGGTCATGCGGGTCGCTTGGACCCTGGGCCAGGTAACCAGCGCCCAGGTGATCGACGCTTTAAAGCAGCGGGTCGACTGGAAGCCGGCCACGATCAAGACATTGCTGCGGCGGTTGGTTAAAAAGGGGCGCTGAAAACCACCCAGGAGGGGGCGGGCCTTTATTTACACGCCCCTGATTCCGGAGCAAAACACGATGGACCAGGCCGTCGACCAGCTCTTCGACGCCATGTGCCAGATGCGGGCGGGCAAGACGATTAGGCACTTAGTCGAACGGTCAACGATGTCGGTGGCAGACCTGCAGGAGCTGCAAGCCATCCTAGCTGAAAAAATTAAAACGGCGCCGGATGTGGTCCCGTGCGATTGCGTACCCGGGATGATCGACGCCGAATGTTGTACAGTTCAAGAAAATGGCAGAGCCTGAGGGAAAACGATTCCCGCGGGCTCTTTTATTTGCCGAGCCCCTTGGCCATTAAGCGGGCGGCGAGGGACTCCAGTTCCGCCTTGGTTAATTCCAGTAACCGCGCCGCCGTGGTGGGGTCGCCGGCGGTAGCGAAGAGCAGGTGATTGACCAGGTCGGTGATCCGTTCTTCGGGTAAGTTGGTGTGACGGAGGTGTTGGACCACCATCGTCATCGCCAGGGTCGCCGTATCGTATGCAGACAGGCTCGCCGGGGCGGTTTCGACGGCGCCCTGGTAGTAGCCACGCAGAAAATCGTCGTTCATTTAACAACCTTCTTTCAATTGGAAGCGCAAACAAGCTATAATAAAAAAGAAAAGCGAAGGGAAAGGTCTGTCATGGAACACCGTTATTTTAGCATTGATATTGGAGGAACGGCGACCAAGTACGCCCACTTTGACCGCGGCGGTAAGATGCAAGAACACCGCAGCGTCGCCACCCCGACCAATAAGGAGGACTTTTTGAAGCTACTGGACCAGTTGGTGGGTAAGCTTGAGGACTCGGTGGTCGGCATCGGGGTCAGCGTACCCGGGATTGTTGACCCGATGGAAGGGACCGTGACTTTCACTGGGGCACTCAGCTTCATGGGGACCTTTGACCTGGCCAGTTACATCCGCCTGGCAAGTGGTTGCCCGGTTTTCATTGGTAACGACGCCAACTGTGCGACCCTGGCGGAACTGTGGCAGGGGCGGCTGAAGGGGGTCGAAAACGGCGCCCTGATCACCCTGGGCACCTCAGTTGGTGGGGGACTGGTGCTGAACGGCCACTTGATGAGCGGCCGCCACTTTCAAACCGGCCAGGTGAGCGCAATGGTCACCAATTTTGATGAACCGACGCCCGCGACCACGGTTGGCGCCACGACTTCAGCCGTCAAGATGATCGAAGACGTGGCGGTCGCCTGCAAGATCAAGGATGCCCACGACGGCTGGGCGGTCTTTGAAAAAATTGATGAGGGTGACGACCGGGCCTGGCCAATCTTTTCGGCCTTTTTGCCGGCGGGTGGCCCTGCTGTTAATCAACCTTCAAGCCGTCCTTGATTTGGACCGGGTGCTGCTAGGGGCGGCATTAGCAGTCAACCCAGTCTCCTGGCCGAAATTGACTGCCAGTTTGAGGCGCTCCAACGCCAGGACCCGCGCCTGCTGGCCGATGTTACCAAGCCTGACTTGCTGGCCGCCCGCTTCGGCAACCAGGCCAACCTGCGTGGTGCCTTGGATGGCTTGTTGATGCACTTAAACCACGAGTTTACGCAGTATTAAAGCACAAGGAGTGGGGAATGATCTTCTCGACAGACCGTATGACTAAGCTAGGGGAAAGTTGGTGCTTTGGCACCGTTCTTCGCCCGTACTTAGGCACTAGGCCTGCGGTCATTTTCCACGTTATCGGAAGTGCGATCCAGCCATAGGGCAGGCCGTGGGCTAAGGATAGAAACTAAAATGAGGCAATCGTTTTTACGGCTCAGATAACACAAAAACCGGCTAATTCGCAAAGAAACGCGGATTAGCCGGTTTTTTATTGAGAGGGTGGTTGGTCACCACTTGCTGCTAGTACCCGTACAGCTTGTCGACTTCAACGAGGTCTTCATCGACCCCAGCGTTAACGAGGAGGTCATGGTTAGATTCGACGATCGCTGGTGAACCAGACAGGTAGTAACGAACCTCGTTGCCCTTTTGTTCTGCCAGTTCCGTCAGGTGGGCAACGGCGTCCTTACCGTGGTCTAAGAGGGTCAGGGTCAGATTTGGCATGTCGGCGGCCCACTTTTCAAAGTCCTCTTGGTAGAGGTGGAAGCCATCCGCGACGTAGACCACTTCTACCGGGCGGTCTGACTTAGTGTCGTGGAGTTCCTTGACCAGGGCGCGGATAGGGGTGATCCCCACCCCGCTGGCAAAGAGGACGAGGGGCTTGTCTTCGTCCTTTAAGGTAAACTTACCCAGTGGGCCGAGGATTTGGATTTCTTCGCCCGGCACCAGGGTTTGCACGTTGGCCTTAAACGAAGAAGGTTCGCCGTGCTGGCGGGTCCGGGTACCTAAGAGGATGTGACCGTCCGCCGGTAGGCTCGCAAAGGACAGGGCGCGGACCTTCTTTTGGTCGGTCACTTCCTTGGTTGGTAGGCCTAAGCGCATGTACTGGCCGGCCTCCCAGGTGAAACCAGCCGGGATTTCGAGTAGGATTTCGAGGTAGTCGTCCGTCAGGGGACGCACGCTGATCAATTTGCTTGCGTAACTAGGTAATTCTTTTGCCATGATAATTCCTCCTTTTTGATCATTATAGACCAATTTGAAAAGCGGACGCCACCATTTTGCCCTAGCGGTGGAACCGCCGCCAGGTGTTGGCAATCACTAAGCCGAGCAAGATGATGATCGCCAGCAGGTAACCACTGACCCCAGTTTGTAGATCAGGGGGTGGGTGGTGCCGCCGACCACCAGGATCGACGAGGCGAGGATGATGGCGGCTAAGACGATCACGGTCAAGAGGCGGTTAAGCAGCGCTTCGAGCTTAGCCAGCACCCGGTCTTGCCCCTGGTAGTGCAGGTTTAGGCGTTGTTCGCCGTTAGTGAGTTGCTCCAAGAAGGTCGCCATCCGGATCGGGATACTGGTGGTGGCCTCGGCTGCCCGCAAGAGTTTGAGCGCCTGCCCCTCGGTAAAGTGCTTGGGGTTAAAGTGCTCCTTAAAGTACTGCTTGGCAAAGGGACGGGCAATGTCCATTAAAGAAATCGACGGGTCGAGCTTGGCGACCGTGCCCTCCAGGGTCCCAAAGGCCCGCAGCAGCATCGTCACTTCCGGCTTAACCTGGAGGTGGTTTCTGCGGCAGAGGCTGGTAACCTCAAAGATCATCTGGGAGAAGTTGTAATCCTTAAGGCCGGTGTTAAGGTAGGGGCGTAAGAAGCTGGCCAACTGGTGGTTAAAGGACTGCTCGTCGACCGGGCCGGTTTGGTTGCAAATCCGTAAAATCGCCTGGCTGATGTGGTAGCTATCCTTAGTGGTAATGGCCAAGATCACCTGGGCGATTCCTGGGCTAGGCTAGCCGGCAGGGTCCCCATCATCCCGAAGTCCAGGTACACCAGCCGGTAAGGCGGTAGGGGCGTTTGATTGTTAATCGTCAGGGTCAAATCGCCAAACTGCTTTTGAAACTGGGTGGTGGTTTGGATGCTGCCCGCGGGCACCGGCAGGAAAAAGAGGTTGCCGGGGTGGGGGTCGGCGTGAAAGAAGCGGTCGTAAAAGACCTCTTGGATGAAGTTTTCGACAGTGACCGGGCAACGCCCTTACGAACGTCGGTTAAGGAAAGGCCGTCGGGAAGGGCTAGGGTCGGCGGGTCGGCCAAGAGCCCCTTGATCGAGTCGCCCGGCATGTATTGGGTAACCAACACCCGGCTGGATGACTGTTCGACAAAGGCTTTGGGCGCCAAGAAAATTCCCCGGCCGTTATTGAGTTCGTAAAAGCGTTGGGTGGCCTGGGCTTCGATGGTGAAGTCAATCTCCGAGCGCAGGGACTGGCCCAGTTGTTCGACTACCTGGGGCAGGTCAACCACGCTGCCCTCGGGAACGTACTTAAGCAAGCGGACCGCCCGGGTGAAGAGGGCGAGGTCGACTTCGACCAGCTGGCGAACGGCGGGGTGTTGGACCTTGACCACCACTTCGGTCCCGTCGTGGAGGTGGGCCCGGTGGCACTGACCGATCGAAGCCGAGGCGAAGGGATGTTTTTCAAAGTCGGCAAACAGCTCTGCTAAAGTTTGGCCGGTCGATTCCTCGATGGTGGTCTTAACGGTGTCGAAATCGTCTTCTTGGACCTGATCTTGCAGGGTTTCTAGGGCGGAAATGTAAGACGGTGAAACCAGGTCGGGCCGCGTGGAGAGGAGTTGGCCGAGCTTGATGAAGGTGGGGCCCAACTCCTCCAGGGCGGCCACGATCACTTCCGGGTTGGTTTGGTGGTAGAAGTTGGCCAGGAAATGGTTCCTGCTGATGACGTTGACGATTTGGCGCAGGCGCTTGGTCGCCGAAACTTCCTGTTTTGCCATCATGGTGCCCCCTTTCAACTAGTTATTATCTATATTATAGAATGTTTTGGGGAAATGAAAAACGGCTCCCCGTCCAGCGGGGGCCGTTTGTTCAAATTTAGTGTAAACCGACGTACTGGCTTAGCTCACGGCCTGCCAGTTGGCTGGGTCGTACTTCTTAATAACGTGCTCCCAACCACAGGCCTAATGGCTAAGTACGGGCAAAGAACGGTGCCAGGGCACCAACCTTCGCCCTAGCTTAGCCCTACGACCTGTCGAGGAGGTTGGTCGCACTTCTACTTCAAGTTCAACTCGTAAACGTTACGCAGGTCGTCCGGCGTCGGGCCCGTGTAGACCTTGCCGCGCTTAACGAAGCCGAAGTTTTGGACCAGGTTGTGGACCCGGTCGTTCTTGTCGTGGGTGGCGATCCGGAAGTTGCGGATCCCTTGTGCGTAAGCCACGGAAATCATCGTCGACATGATGTAGTTGGCGAAGTGACGGCCGCGGTAAGCCGAGTCAATGGCGATCCGGTGAATGGTCGCAAACGGGTGACCAGGCATCGCCCATTCCCCGTCAACGATGTAGTTATAGTGGGTGTCGCCCTGTGGCATCAGGGTAACGGTGCCGGCAATCCGGTCGCCTGCAATCACAAGGTAGCAGTTTCCAAACTCAATATCTTGTTGGAAGGTTAACCGGGTTGGGTAACCGTTTTGCCATTGTTCGCTACCATCAGCCTTCAAAAGGGCGCGGGCGTCTTCAACGATCTCCCAGATCCGGTCTAAATCCTCCAGCGTTGCCTTGCGCATGTAAGTGGCTTCGGTTGCCTTGGCAGTTTGTTTCATGGTTACAACCATTCGTAACACCTCATTTCTCAAAAATCAACGAGATCCATTATAGCGATCTTAAAAGCGCTTGAATAGACCCCAAATTATTTATTTTCATAGACGGCGATCTCGATCAAGTTTTGGTCGGGGTCGCGTAGGTAAACGGACGTCATCGGTCCTTCGGCGCCGTTTTTGGCGACGGGACCCGCCACTAGGTCAACAAAGTAGGACCGCAGGTGGTGGACAATGGCGTCCATGTCGTCACCGGCAACGAGACACAGGTCGGCGGCACCGGGAACAAGCTTAGTGGCGACCAGGTCACTGTCCCGGTCAACCTTCTCCAGGCGAATCAGCTGGTGGCCGCACCGTAAGGTCACCACGTCATCCGTGGATTGCTGGTCGAGCACCGGCATGTCAAACACCTCATGATAGAAACGGCGGGCGACGTTTAAGTCAGCCACCGGTAATACCACATGGTCAATTCTGCGCATCTTCATTGAACCAATTTCCTCTTTTCCAATTTTTCCATTCATAATTATACTTGTCCCCCTAAGCCATTGACAATCAACTTGTTCTTACTTATTATTAGAATTTGATTAGACCAATGGAGGTTAGAATAGATGAAAAACAGGAGCGCCGTGCTAATCGGCGGATTTAGCGGCGGCATTTTGCGGGCGGCACTAGGCCTGGTTGTGGTAACCCCCATCGCCACCTTGTTAGTAAACCTAGTCGGGGCCTTTTGTTAAGCTTTTGGACGTACTGGGGTATTGAACGGGGCGCCTTTCCCAGCTGGGTCAATCTAGGCGTCGGGACCGGCTTGATCGGCGCCTTTACCACCTTTTCGACTATGAGTACGGTAACGGTGGGGCTATTATCAACTAATGTTGTCCTGGGCCTGGCCTACCTATTGGTGACGGCGGTGGCGGGCCTGGCAATGGCTGGCCTGGGCTTTTGGCTCGCTAAGAAAGTGGGGAAGGCACAATGATCATGATCGGTGTGGGCGCCGGGCTGGGCGCCTGGCTTCGTTGGCAGCTAACGCAACTATGGAAGAAGACAAGAATCGACTGGCCACTGGCTACACTGGTGATCAACCTACTAGGTTCCTTTGCCCTCGGGCTTTTGAGCCAGTACTTACCGGCCGAAAGTGGCAAGTTTTGGACCACCGGCTTGTTGGGGGCTTTACCACCTTTTCGACTTTAACGTCGAATTGATTAGCCTCTTTGACGAAGGGAGAAAGGGCGCTGCGCTGTTATACATCACCAGTTCCTACCTGGGCGGCTTGCTCTTGACTTGGCTGGGAATGCAACTGTAAAAATCACAAGGTTGAAGACAACGCTGGGACTTGATCACTTTTCTTCATGAACCAGGCGGCCTCGTGAAAGAAGCTAACTATTGACCGGGGAAGGGATTTCAATTTTCTTCACGAGCGACTTGTGAATTAACAAAGACCATTGATATAACAACAATTGAGACGAAAAACGGCTTGTGTATTTGCTTTGGACAAAATTGCACAAGCCGTCTTTTTTTTTTTGATAATGGCGAATTGTAGAATGAGGTTAGCCAGTCATTGGCAAAATAAAAAACGTCATTGTGACGTATCGTGTATCATTTTAAGTGACCAAACCAAAATGAGGAGATACGTACAATGACGCACTTAAATGATATCACGACAGACACTAATGTTTCTACTAGATCTAAAGGTTCTTACCTGACGATCGATGATCGTGTTAAGATCTCTGTGCTTAAAGAGCTTGAATACTCTAACCGAATGATTGCCCAGTATATAGGTGTTGCTCACGAGACCATTGATCGTGAGATTAAGCGAGGAATGGTCACCGAAATGTCCAAACAGTCGAATAACGGTAAGGTTTACTGCTACTACAAGGAGTACTATGACCCTTATACGGCTCAAGAACGTTATGAAAAAAGCAGGTCTAACTGTGGCAGAACACCAATTTATCAATCATCTCCTGAAATCATTAATTTGCTTGATGATCTTATGTTGGGCGAATTTGACTTTAAGGATCATGACAAGTTTGAATCATTAGATTCGCAAAAATGCTCACCTTACGCTGCGCTCAAGATTGCAGAATCGCTTGTTAATGACGACGTAAAGCTTCCCGCATCGGAAAGGTCCATTTACAACTGGATTGATAAGGGACTCCTAAGAACGAAGAATATTGACCTTCTAGAGAAAACTCGGCGTACTAAGGCCAAATATGGTCGAACTCCAAAGCGTGAACAGCCAGGTAAGAACATTTCCCAACGACCAAAAAGAGGTGGAAACTCGCACCACTTTCGGTCATTGGGAAATGGATACCGTTCAAGGTAAAAAGTCAGCTGAAGATCCAGTAATTCTCGTTCTCGCAGAGAGACTTACCAGGTATAACCTTGCTTTTAAGATCACATCAAAAACGCCTAATGCGGTTTCTAGAGTTATTACCAAGCTCAAAGAGCTTACAGGTGACTACTTTGACGAGATCTTTAAAACAATCACTCCAGACAATGGTAGTGAGTTCTTTGAGGTCGCTAATGAAGTTGACCAAGTATACTATGCTGATGCTTACTCGCCATGGCAACGAGGGACTAACGAGAACAACAATCGGCTCCTTCGTAGAAGTATCACTAAAGGTACCAGTTTACAATTGTTCAGTGAATTTGACGTTGAACAAGCAAACCTGAGGCTCAACTCCTACCCAAGAAAGATTCTTGGTGGTAAGTCTTCTCTAGACAGATTTGAAGAGGAAATACTTAAGATAATTGGCCCTGAAACATTAGCAGTATAAACCTCGGCCACTCCCGTGGCCGGGTGGCTCACTTAATCTTGCAATTTAGGATTGCAAGAAATAACTTGAACGAATTTAATGACGTAAATTAAGCAAGAAGATCTCGATTGGTGTATGCCAATTAAGACATTTAAGTGGCCGTGAATTCAGATACCAATTGATTTGAACCAGTTGGTGATCACTTAGTTCTTCAATGGCTTGTCCTTTGGGAATAAACCGTCGCAAAACTCGGTTACGGTTTTCATTACTACCACGTTCATGTGGTGAATAAGCATGGGCAAAATAAACCTGAGTACCTGTTAGCTGTTCAATTGTCTGATAGTTAGCGAACTCTTTACCATGATCCACGGTAAGCGTCTTGAGCTTGTCTTGAAGTTGACTAGCTAGTTCAAGTACGGCTTGAGTCATGGACTGACTGTCGCGACCATGGAGCCGTTTAACAATTGTCAGGCGACTCTTACGTTCCACAAAAGTAGCCACAGCTTGACCTTTACGTTTACCAGAAAGTACGGTATCAGCTTCAAAGTGGCCGAATTCCTGGCGAGTTTCGACTTTATGAGGCCGCTCCTCAATGGAGCGGCCGTGATTGAACGTACCACGCTTTTCTTTAGCACGATAACGACGAATTCCATGATCAGGCAAATCGGGCAACTGTATATCAAGCCAGCCTTGATCAATCCAGTTATAGACCGTCTTGTAGGCAATCCCCACCACATGGGCAACTTGTTCAGGGGACCACTTCTGGACTTGAATCTTTTCCTCGATCAAGTGTTTAAGGTTTTTAGTGAGCGAAGACTTCCGCCCCCGTTGACTAACCTTTCGTTCAAAGTCAGTTTGCGCTAGCCCAGCCTGGTACTCACTATTTAGCCGGTGAAGTTCGTTAAAGATGGTGGTCTTACTAAAGCCTAAGTAGTTAGCGATGTATCGCAAGGAACGTCCTTCATTATGAAGCGTTTCAATGACAACACGGTTCTGGAATGATAAAATAGTGGTGCTCATCAAGGTCCTTCTTTCTAATGGATTATGTGGTAACACCATTAGAAAGAAGGACCTTGACGGGTTTTTTCTGTCTACTTAAATGTTCAACTTAAATTTTACAATCTGCCTTATACAAAAAGTTTTCTTGGTCGACGGACAATCGTGACGAGACTATATGAAGTTGGAATTGCTGAAATGCGCATGTTATCTGAGACGGCAAAACAAATCGGCAAAACAATTTACGTGGATATTAATGGTCAAGAGTATCGCATTCCAAAATAATAAAGGGGTTAGGACATGAATATGAAAAGTAAGACGGTATATTTCTGTGCAGGTTGGTTCACTGATAAGCAAAATAAGGCATACAACGAGGCAATGGAAGCCATTAAGGCCAACCCAACTGTTGATGTAGAAAATTCTTATGTGCCGTTACAACATCAATACAAGGGTCTGAGAGTTGACGAACACCCTGAACTGTTAGAAGACCGTGAGTGGGCCACCGCAACCTACAACGGTGACCGGGTTGGCGTGCAAACTTCTGACGTAATTATGGCTGTCTACATCCCCGAGGAAGAGGATGTTGGGATGGGGTTGAGCTGGGGATGGCCCGCGCTCTCGGGAAGTACAATTTAATCGTAATCCCTGATGAAGAGTGGGGTAAGCCAATCAACCTGATGACGTTTGGTGCGGGTGATAACTTTATTAAGTTGTCAGAATTGAAGGATTATGACTTCAACAAGCTGTCATTTAACTTCTATGATGGGGCGGTTTACTAATCCTATGAAATGGCTTAAGAGGAAAGCGATCTGGAAGAAGCGGAGGCTGATTAATTGTTAGCATCAGAATTCAAGAAACAACTAGAGGCTATGACCCAAGGCCAAGTGCAGATTAGTCTCTGTGGCGAAAACAAAGATGCTGTAATGCGCCCGGCTATTGATTGGGGAACCGCTCCTGACTATGTAAAGCAACTAATCTACGCTTATATGGACACACCATATGAGGAACGATAAAGCAATAAAAAGCATGTTAATAAAGAGTAAGTGATTCTTTGACGGTATACTATAACCGTAAAAGAAAAGAGCTGTGTTGCAGCACAGCTCTTAAATCAATTGTTCAGTATGGTGACAGTTACCTACCATTTAGTCGTCCGACTTCTCAAATCAAGGGCGACTTTTATTTTTCAATAACGGTTTAGTTGGACTTCAATCTGCGATTGAGGCTAACTACCCGCAGGCGAAGTTTCCTTTTTTACATAACATTCTTGACACTCTCGCTTAAAGAGCTTGAATACTAAACATTGATAATTACTTATTGCACTTAATATGGTACAATTGCATTAACTGTAAAGAGAGGGTGATGCCTAAATGATGACAACACAAGATTTAATGGACAAGTACGGAGTATCACGACAAACTATAAACAATTGGGTTCGGAAAAACGAAATTCCTGCACCCACAGTAAAAAAAGGGCATCAGAATGCTTGGACATTTAGTCAAGCGGAACTTATTGACAAAAAAATTGAAGCATAGTCACAGCGAACAATTGGAGTTGTTTAAAACTGAATCGACTCATCTTCATATCAATAATAGAAGATATTTAGGCAGTAAACAGAAAATACTAGATTTTATCAATGATGTTGTTTCGGAACACACCAAAAATGTTAAGTCAGTTGCTGATGTTTTTGGTGGAACAGGTGTTGTTGCTAATTTATTTAACAAGCAAGGTAAAAAAGTCATAGTTAACGATATTCTTACAAGCAACTACATTTCTTATGAAACATGGTTCGGGAATATGCCCGTAGATGAAAAAAGATTCAGTTCAAAATTGAAGAACTGAATTCTCTTGAAGGCATACATGGATATGTTGATAAAAATTTTGGTAATAAATATTTTTCAGTTGAAAACGCACAAAAAATTGATGCAATCCGTGAAAAAATCGAGACTTACAACGATTTAAACGAACGTGAGAAAGCATTTTTGTTAACGTCTTTGCTATATGCTATGGATAAGGTGGCTAACACAGTAGGACATTATGATGCATATCGGAAAAAAATGGATACCTTTAAACCTATTTATTTACGAGTTCCCGAATTCAATAAAAATGTTGGAAATGAAATTTACAATGAAGATGCTAATCAGCTAGTTAGAAAAATTAAAACAGACCTTATTTACATTGATACTCCTTATAATTCTCGGGGCTATGAAAGTGCTTATCATGTTTTAGAAAACATTATGGAATGGAAAAAGCCGGACGTTGAGGGAGTGACAATGAAAGCGGTTAACCGCTCTGAAAAATCTTCGGACTATACTAAATCTAAAGCACCCCAAGCATTTGATGATTTGATTCAAAATATTAACGCTCGATATATTTTAGTTTCGTACAATAATATGGCGAAAAAAAGGAAATTCACGTTCAAACGCAAAGATTTCAAATGAGGAAATTATTGCCACATTGAAGAAACGTGGGCAAGTAGAAGTTTTTTCAATTGATTTTAATGCTTTTACAACGGGCAAGTCGAATATAGAAAATCATAAAGAATTACTGTATCTTTGCACAGTTGATGATGAAATAATTCAATCGCCACTGAATTATACGGGCGGGAAACAAAAATTGCTTCCACAATTACGACCATATTTTCCTTCAAGGTATACACGATTGATTGACTTATTTTCTGGTGGTGGTAGCGTTACTGCAAATCTGGCAAAAAATGGACAAGCAGAAAGTTATCTTATGAATGATGTTGAAAATCATGTAATTAATTTTTTTTGAGTATATTTCAACTATTGATATAGATGATTTCATCAACCAAGCGGAAATGAAAATAAGTGAATATGGGTTATCTAATACGAAAAAAATGGATATGAATTCTACTCTGCGAATAGTGCTAGTGGTTTAGGTGCATACAATAAAGAAAAATTTCTGAAGCTAAGGAAAGATTATAATAATTCACCGTCACCATTGCTGTTTTACTTGTTAGTTGTTTTCGGTTTTAATAATCAGATTCGCTTTAATTCAAAGGGTGAATACAATCTTCCAGTTGGTAAACGAGACTTTAACAAAAGATGGAGGAAAAATTACGTAAGTTTGTAAAAAGTAATACAGGACTCACCAATTGAATATTCCACCAAAGATTTCCGAGAAGTGAGTATAGACACAGGAGATTTCATCTATGCTGATCCGCCGTATCTTATTACGACGGCAGCTTACAATGAAAATGGTGGTTGGTCTGAAAAAGATGAAAAAGACTTATACGATTATTTAGATAAAGCAAATGAAAATAATATTAAGTTTGCTCTTTCAAATGTGATAATTCATAACGGAAGAGAAAATGAAATCCTTAAAAGTTGGGCTTCAAAATATAATTTGTACGTCTTAAACTATAATTACAATAATAGCAACTATCAGTCTAAGGCTAAACAAAGTGAAACAGTTGAAGTTTTAGTCACAAATTACGAGAGGGAATTTAATGAAGCTTACAAATACCGCAGAAACATTTAATCTAGGTGACACAAGCTTTAGAAGAAAAACATTAATTGACGACTATAAAACTTTGTTGCCTTATCTTCAAGAAACAAATCTAGAATTCAATGAATGGAATAATGTCGCGCAAGCAGAATTTTTACGAAAAAATTTTGACAAAAACAGATTTATTTTCTAGGAATACTGATGAGGATTTTGCAAAACGTGGGAGAACCTTAACCAATGCCTTAGTTAAAATTGGGCTAACAAATTCAAAAAAGGAAACTTTCAAGAGTTGCTAATAGTTGGATAAATGAAAATACGCTTAGTGCAAATGATGTTGAACGTTCACTAGGAATTGATGCGAATAATTTATTATTCACTCGTCAGCTGTTAAAACTACGTGTTTATGATTCAAATAAGATGAATTATTTTTATCCATTTCGTGTCGCATTGGGATTGGTGATAAAGTATCAAAATATCCCACAACAAGATTTTCTAACACTAATTCATTTAATTCAGCCGTCATTTGATAATAGGAAAATAAAAGACATCATTAACGACTATCACAGTGTTAATGATAACAATGAAATTTTTTCGGAATTTTTGGATAGAAATTTTCCAGAGAATACAAGTGAATTGACTGCTGATGAACTTTTTTCAAAAAACCATTAAATAGAAAAGAATTTGATTCGCTGTTCGTGAATAGAAAATCTTCAGCTACGCAAGGAATATATTTTGAATTTGTAAATAAGTTGTTGGCGTTTAAATCTAACAAAAATGTTGAAAATTTAGATGTTTTGCTTGAATTGAATTCTAACGATAAATTAACAAAGGCATTTGGATTTGGAAAAGCTATTTTTGCTAAAACGAATTTTATGAAATCTAAAAATATCCAAGATTTTTTAGATGAAAACGTAGATAATGATTTGCTGTCAGAAAATAATACGTTGATTTACAATCAATTTGTACTTTCTAAAAAAGATGATATCGTTCGTGAGTATCGAGATATGACAAAACGAACATTCAATTTATCGGGATTATTAGACTTCAATACTGGACTAGTCAATGCTACCAATCAAGATGTTCTTTCGATAATATTTAGTTCTATGAGTTTCTCGGGAACTGAAAACTATGCTGATTATGAAGAAAACTTGAGTTACTCATTCTATCAGGAATCTACAATAACCGAGGTATTGGATTTAGATGAATCTGCTATTTTGTCGGAAATTAAAGCATTTCTTGGAATTGGAAATACTTCACAAATCGAAAGTGCTGTTTTAACGCAAAAAGAAGATAAATTTAGAAAATTTATCTCAAAAACATTTCCTCGAGAAAAAATTATTGAAATCTTACCGCTATTTTCACTGAGAGATGATAAAAAAATTAAATCAGAAGTATCAGAATCGGCAACGGTTCCAACAATTTATGAATATATTGTTGCTATTGCATGGTTTTATATTTCTAAAGAAGAATTTTTTATTACAAAGAGTTTGAATTTAACCTTAGACGGTGAAATGCGTCCGTTATCACATGCAGCTGGTGGTGCTGGTGATATTGTCATTGATTATGAAAACTTGACATTAATGCTTGAAGTTACTTTGATGAATGCCCAAGCTCAAAAACGTGGAGAATGGGAGCCAGTATTACGACATGCAACAAATTTGACGGTAGACAACTTTGATAAGAATGTCGTTACTTTATTTATTGCTGATGAACTGGACGATAATACTGTAAATATTTGGCGAGCAGTTGCAAGTGTACCTCTGCGGTCATCAAATAAAGATGAAATTGCAGATTTAGTAAAGATTTTCCCTCTGGAGAATCGAGAACTACTTCATATGCTGAAAAATAATCTCGATGAACGAAAACTATTAAAAGCAATTGATGAATCATACGAAGAACTTGCGGGCAATTTTGACTTAAGTTGGCGAGATAAAATTTTTGTTGAAGCTAATATGTAAAAAATGTAGTAGTTTCGATTCGTACAATACCCTTAGGGTTGACACTTTAAATAATAAAAGTGTCATCTCTAGGGGGTGTTTTGAATAGGGTACAGTACCTATTATAATTACCAATATTTTCTTATTCTGGTTATTGAATATTAAATATTTAAGTGATATATTGAACTTGAACAACGTGCATATTCCTATTCCTTACAAATTTGATGTAAGGGATGTGTACAAAATGTCCGATAGTGATAAATCTCAAGCGGCAAAACTAGGGCTGATGGGTCTTATTGCTTTGTGTGTTAGTGCAATGGTCGGTTCAGGTGTCTTTGACTTGCCAAAGAACATGTCAATGGAAGCTGGACTCACAGCACAAATTATTTCTTGGGTTATAACTGGTATTGGTATCTGGTTTGTCGCCCAAATGTTCGTTATCTTAAGTGATGTTAAACCTGACTTAACTGCTGGTCTTTACAAGTATGCTCAAGTTGGATTTGGTTCATTTAGTGGATTCTTTACAGCATGGGCATATTTTGTTTGTGAATGTGCCGCTAATGCTGCATATGCTGTCTTGACAATGAGTACGTTGGATTACTTCTTCCCAGGCACATTTACTGGTGGTAACAACTGGCCTTCAGTAATTGGTGCTTCCATCATTACTTGGGCTATTACCGCCTTGGTATTACGTGGGGTTGAAGTTTCAAGTAAGGTTCAGCAAGTTGCTACAGTTGTTATGCTTGCTGTTGTCTGCGTATTCATTGTAACTGTTATTGCTCACTTCAATTTCCACAACTTTACCTTGAACGCCGATGCTAGTCGTTCAATTTCATCCGTTAGCGACAAGGCATTAGGTAGTGTAACTCACCAAGTTATGAATACTATGATGGTTACCCTCTGGCTCTTCGGTGGTATTGAAGGTGCCGTTGTTATGTCAGGTAAGGCGCGGAACGTTAAGCAAGTTCCAACAGCAACCATTACTGGATTTATTATTTGTCTTGTAATGTATGCCTTAGTTGGTACGCTTTCTCTTGGTGCATACTCATATGGTCAATTGGCCAAGATGACCTCACCATCGACTGCATACATTTTAACTGACTTATGGCACAGTACTCTTGGTCGTGATGTCATCACCATAGCTTTGCTGTTCGCAGTATTCTCAAGCTGGATTTCTTGGATCCAAATGTTGGCTGAATTACCACAACACGCTGCTAAGGAAGATGGCTCATTCCCAAAGGCATTTGCTAAGACTAACAAGTCTGGTACACCAGCATTTTCAATTATTGTTGCTACAGTCGTAATTGAAATTATTATTTTAATCGCCCACTTCGATGAAAGTGCATACCAAATGCTCTTAACCATCGTTGGTGTTATGACTATTCCACCATACTTGTTCTCTGCAATGTACTTGATCAAGATTAGTTTGCCAAGTTCTAATGAATTCCCAACTAACACCAAGCACCGTCAATGGGCTGGCTTGACAATGGGAATCTTAGCCTTTGCATATATTATCTTCATGGCATTTTCTGCAAACATTAAATACACTCTGGTTTCATTTATCTTCTATGCTGTTGGTATTCCACTCTACATGTGGGCTCGTCATCAACACGGTAAGCAAATCTTCACTAAGGGTGAATTGATCTTTGTAATTGTCATTGTTTTAGTAGCTATTTACGGAATTTACGATCTAGTTCACTAACTTCTCAGTTCAAAATATGATTTTGTGTGCTCAATAATTTTTCAAAATCTAAAAACAATAATATGGCTGTAAAAGGCGTCAGAGTAAAGCTCTGGCGCCTTTTTTTGCTGGACAAAAGTAATAACAACATCTTTGATTTGTAACCTTTTGAACAAATTTAGCGGTAACTATTGACAAATATATATATATGTATATACTGAGATTTGTAAGGAATAGGAAGCGCTTTCGTTCATTGCTATTGTTTTGTTACTTTTATTTTTTTAATTAATGGAGGTCTAATTATGTCCGAATTAGATACGAAACTTAATAAACTTGGCGTTGACCGTATTGCTATCAGTCCATATAAGCAATGGAGTCGTGGTTACATGGAACCAGGTAATATTGGAAATGGTTATGTTACTGGACTAAAGGTTGATGCTGGTGTCCGTGACAAGACTGATGATGATGTTCTTGATGGTATTGTTTCATACGACCGTGCTGAAACTAAGAACGCCTACATTGGTCAAATTAACATGACTACTGCTTCTTCATTTACTGGTCCACAAGGCCACTGTATCGGTTACGATATTTTGAAGAACCCAGCAGTAGATGACGCAAAGCCATTATTTACTGAAAAGCAATGGGATGGTAGTGAATTACCAATTTATGATGCTAAGCCATTACAAGATGTTTTAGTTGAATACTTTGGTACTAATGACAACCGTCGTCACTACCCAGCTCCTGGTTCATTCATCGTTTGTGCCAACAAGGGTGTTACTGCTGAACGTCCACTTAACGATGCCGACATGAAGCCAGGCCAAGGCTACGGTGTGTGGTCTGCTATTGCTCTTTCATTCGCTAAGGATCCATCCAAGGACTCCAGCATGTTCATTGAAGATGCCGGTGTTTGGGAAACTCCTAACGAAGACGAATTGATTGAATACCTTAAGGATCGTCGTAAGGCTATTGCAAAGTCAATTGCTGAATGTGGTCAAGACGCTAATACTTCATTCAAGGGTTCATGGATTGATTTGCTCACGCAATGATGAAGCCAGGTCAAATCGGTAATGCTATTACTGTTGCACCTTACGTTTCAATGCCAGTTGATTCTATCCCAGGTGGCTCAATTTTGACACCAGACACAGATATGAACATCATGGAAAACTTAACTATGCCTGAATGGCTTGACAAGATGGGCTACAAGTCATTGACTGCCAACGGTGCTATTAAATACTAAGATTGAACAGTATTCAGCATATAAGTCTTTTTAGTCAGTTATTAACTGCAGTCTTTAATTTCCTTCCAAGAAATATCAAGGTTTAGTTATAGATAGGAAGAGGGATATAATATTGATCATTATATTTCTCTTCCTTTTTGTAAATTGGGTAGTGTTAAATTATGAACGATAATTATACTGTAAGTATTCAACGAGTCAAAAAAGTGGTTCCAGATACACTGATTACGAGTGAATTTGAGGAGGCACTGAAAGAAACCAATGATCGGGTATCTCAAGTTATTGTGAATGATGCGCATAATGCTAAAGAAATTCTGATGACATCAATTCATAACTTTTATAAATATGCTAATGGTGAGATGACCTTTTTCAAAAAAGATGGTGTTAAAAACGTTAAGTTCATTAAAGGAGCACCACATGGAAAAGTAACGATCAATTTCCATGATTTCAGCAGTCTTTCATTAGATGACATCATTTATGGGCGTGCATTTGATTTTATTCAGGACGTTAAGCCTCGTGAAATCAACCATGCGGAATATGATAATACCATTCGTGGTGAATTCCCTCAGCTGTTAGACCCTGATCACGCCGAGGAAATCGATCGGTTAAGACGGTGGATGCAAGATGGGCATATCAGTCATTATGAATATGACGATGCTAACCCAGTTTATCCCAAAGCTGGTAAGTAAATGTATTGAATTGATATTGACAAAATCATGGGAAGGTTTATTATTTAGGTAAGGACAATTTTATTTTACAGTTGTTCTAAAAAGATTAGTCGATTAATCCTGTTTAATCATTTGAGAAACATCTTTAATTCACATTTTACTTGTGAATACTAAAAATATTTCGTGATGGGGAGCGTTATTACCCCGGCGGGTGGTTATACCATTTACCCGGTGGAACACTTTACTTTAATAGTTAAGTGTGAATTAAGGTAGTAATTAAAGGCTCCTCAACAAGGTCACGACTTGTTGAGGAGCTTTTTATAATTGTAAAGGTGGGTTCTAGATATGGCAAAAGCTAAAGTTAATTATCAACGTCCACGTGGGACAGTTGATATTTTGCCTGGCGAAAGTGAACTATGGCAAAAGGTAGAAAATATTGCACGTAATACGTTTGCAGAATTTGGATACTCAGAGATTCGAACACCAATGTTTGAAGATTATAACGTCTTCGCTAGAAACGTCGGTGATACTTCTGACATCGTAGAAAAGCAAATGTATGATTTCCATGATAAGGGTGATCGTCACATTGCTTTACGTCCAGAAGGAACAGCGGGGGTAGTTCGGGCCTATGTTCAAAACAAGTTGTTCGGGCCAGAATACCCAAAGCCATATAAAGTTTACTATATGGGACCAATGTTCAGGTATGAACGTCCAGAATCCGGTCGTCAACGTCAATTTACGCAAATTGGTTGTGAAGCTTTGAATAGTGAATCACCACAAATTGATGCTGAAGTTATTCTGGAAGCATTAATGTTCTTCAAGCGTTTAGGCATCTCAGGTTTACGGGTCGCGATTAACACGCTGGGAGATAAAGAAACACGTGACAATTATCGTCAAGCATTAATTGGCTATCTGAAGCCACATTATGATGAACTTAGTGATGATTCTAAGGAACGTCTGTACAAGAACCCATTACGTGTCCTGGATAGCAAGGATGAAACTGATAAGAAGATTGTGGCAAATGCCCCTTCAATTCTTGATTCATTAAGCGATTATTCTGCTAAGTACTTCGAATCCGTTAAGAAGATTCTTGATAAATTCAATGTTGACTATGTTGTCGACAATGAAATGGTTCGGGGATTGGATTATTACACCCACACTATTTTTGAAATCATGTCTAATTCACCAGTCTTTGGTGGCGGCTACACAACTATTTGTGGTGGTGGTCGTTATAATGGACTGATTTCTCAAATTGGTGGACCTGATGAAGGTGGAATTGGTTACGGGATTGGAGTAGAGCGGCTTCTCCTCTTGCTACGAGAAGAAAATAAGAGCTTTGTTCCAAAGCCAGGACTTGATCTCTTCCTAGTCACAGTTGGCGAAAAGGCTGATGATTATGCCTTTGAGTTAATGGAACCTCTCCGTAATAAGGGAATTAAGGTTGATAAGGACTACCAAGGATTAAAGGTTGGAACTCAAATTAAAGAAGCAAGTCGACGGAATAGTAAGTACTTCGCCGTAATTGGAGACAAAGAAGTTATATCAAAGGAAATTGAATTAAATCTCACTGAATCGGACAGCAGTGAAGGTCAAACGGTATCCATTGATGAACTTTTGAATGACCCCGAAAAGAACTTAAAGTAACAAACAATTCATTTACACAATAGCAATGAATTAAATATACGGTAAAAATAAGAACGAAAACTAAGACGGACACTTAGTTTTCGTTTTTTTTAGTGGTGACTGAAACTTGAAAGCACGAAAATAGACCGGAGCTCTGATGAACTCTGGGCTTTTCGGCTCTTTGTCAAATCCTGTTGATGGGTCATTTTAGGCGGCGGCCGGTGCTTGCACCTGGCGCCGCCTTTTTTCAGCTTCCGTTCCCATTTGATGCAATCGGATCCGGGCGATGAAATGACCAAAGTTAGTAAAGCCATATGCCGTCCGTTGAATTAACTTGATCATGCGGTTGATCCCTCAACCCGACCGTTGGAGTACGGTAATACGGTTGCGTTGTACACTCCTTCGCTGTTCTTACGGAGGGTCTTAAGAACCGTTTGGAACGGCGCTGGCACGTCCCATTTGGTGAACAAGAGGTCCATTAATTGGTCAACATCGTGCTCTTCAAGAGCGGTCATGGCGCCCTGTAAGAGTTCATAACCGGCCGCTAACTGGGGATCAAGGTCCAGGCCAATTCCCGGTCAAGTCCAAAATGTTGGTGTAAATTAAATTCCGCGAATTTATCATTTCACAAGCTTAAGCATACCGGCTTCTTCTGAATTGTCATCTTTTTCAATCCCGTGGTAAACGGTCATGTTTAAGTACCGTGGACCAGCAGCCCATTTTTTCATTCTGTTCAATCAGTAGTGCTCCCATTAGTCGCAAGACGCTTAGATCATTCGGGAATATCCGGATTACACGGTCACGACGACGGATTTCTTGATTAACTCGCTCAATTGTATTATTCGTCCGGAGACGCTTCCTTAGCTCCTCTGGGAGCTGGTAAATCACCATTAATTCGTCAAAACTATTTTCTAATTTCTTCACCACCTTAGGGAACTCGGTCTGCCAATCTTTAACCAATTGGTCACGCCGTTCAACCGCTTGGTCGTACGTTGGAGCATTAAATAAATCTTTGAGTCGGTTAGCAACTTCTTTACGATCCTTGAGTGCCAGAATACTTGTACAGTCATTACTAAAATGAAATTGACATCTCTGCCAAAGGCTACCCTGAAATTGCGTAGTGATTGCATCCTTTAAGCCACAATGAGCGTCTGAAACAAACATATCAACGTTGGTAAGGCCCCGCTGTTTAAGTTCACTAAAGAAGTCCATCCATGCAGCTTTTTGATTCACTATCACCGATATCAAAACCGAGCACTTCTCGACGACCGCTAGGGTCGATTCCAATCGCAACGAGTACGCTATTACTTGTCACAACGTGACCACGGTGTACCTTAAATAAAATTGCATCGGCATACACAAAAGCATACTTTTGCGTAAGGGGACGTCGGTTAAAATCCAGCACTTGGTCGTCCAAATTATTGCATAAAGCCGAGACCGTACTTTTTAGAAAAGGTTGTCCCACATAACTTCTTAGTAATCTCAGCTACTTTACGTGTTGAAACACCTTGGATTACCATTTCCATTAATGCCAAATCAAAGGCCTGCTCACTACGCTGGTAGCGTTTGAACAGCTGTGTTGAAAAATTGCCATGACGGAGTTTAGGAACGTGTAGTTCAAGTGTTCCTACTCGTGTGGTAAGCTGACGAACCCGATAACCATTCCGTGAATTAGTTCGCTCATCCGAACGTTCATAAGCCTTAGCTTTAATCTGCTCAGTCGCTTCGGACTTAAGAATTTCGTCAAGGATCTTGGCCATAATTAATTGCATGGCCTTATCCCGATCACCTAGTAATAGCTCCTTTAATTCGTCATCCTCTAAATTTAATTCAACTTTTGGCATAATGAAGTTCCTTTCATATTTCACAAAGTCCTATTTAGAATTTACACCAATTATACGGACATAACCCTTCTTTAAAGCTGCGGTGTGCTCCGACAAAAAGAAACCGCTCCATTTGATTTTCCTCGGTCACGATAATAAAACTTAAAGAACCGATTTGCTATTGCGTCAGCTTCAGCATTGGTATAAAAGCACGACATAATCATTTAACCTCCCGTAACAATTTATGTATTTCCCGCGTTTACAATCTAAGTGCAACACATAATTAAATAGACCAAAAGGCCATGATGACCTATGCTTATAAGCAACCAAGCACATAAGAAAGGCACATCATGACCAACATCAAGCGTACCATCCCTAAGGCTTACCAACAACTATCAAATTTTGATCGCGTTCGCATTGAAACTCTGCTCAATCAGGGATTCTCCCAAGCACGGATTGCCCGCGAACTCAACCGCTCTCGTAGTACTATTTCGCGTGAGATCACTCGTGGCTCCGTTCTACAGCGAATTCCCGGGCATAAGGTAGCGTTGATTTACTTTGCTGATACGGCAGCTTATCTGCACGCTCAGCGGCGGGAGCGGTGTCGCCCCAAGACGATGCTTGAGAAGAACCCCGAGTTCTACGCCGCCTGTGCCGCTGCCATCAAGCAACGTCCACGCGTACACAGTGTGGACAGCTTCGTGCACACCTTCAAACGGGAACACGCAGACGAGGTTGTTCCTTCAACACCAACGGTTTACCGGGATATTGAGGCCGGTAGATTCGAACTACGGATCCACGACTTACCGCGCAAACCCAGCTTGCGAATTAAACGAAGCCATTCCCATAATCGCACCAATAAGACGAAGCTTGGTACCTCGATTGATGAAAGACCCATTGAAGTTCAAGACCGTCGGCAAGGGGGCCATTGGGAAGGAGATTTAGTGAAAGGTAAGCGCGTTGATAGCGAACCTGCGTTGCTGGTTTTGACAGAGCGGACGAGTCGCTTCGAAATCATCATCAAGCTTGCTAACTACAAAGCAAGTACTTGTAAGGTGGGACTTCAGTCCATCATTGATGATTACGGTGCGGAATACTTCACCACCATCACCTTTGATAACGGCAGTGAGTTCGCACAACTAGATTCAGTAGAAGGAACTGATGTCTACTTTGCTCATCCGTACTCACCATGGGAGCGCGGAACAAATGAGAACCAGAACGGCCTTCTACGAGAGTTTATTCCGAAAGGTCGCTCACTCCACCATTACGACATCATTGATATTCAGAGCTTCCAGGACGCACTCAACAGCCGGCCTCGTCGTATCTTGGGCTACCGGAGTGCGGCGGAACTAATGCCGGAACTCTAAGCTGTGTACCACTTATAGGATTGGACTAGAAACTGTTGCACTTAGATTGACAATACGGGCAATTTATGTATTTGCTCTTTGTCGAAATTAACGTACTTAAAAGTAAACTGATATGATCGTCTTACTTCTTTTAATATAGAAATAAGACGATCAAACTCTAGATCGGGATAGGACACTACTGGAATAGAACGCTGATAAGTGCCTTTCTTCTTGACGTTAAAGAATATATTGTAAGAATTATCCGGCTTGAAATAGTTAATACGTACCCAATATTTTGTTCTAGGTATATTCTTAAATAATTTCCCAAGCTTGTCAGCAATAAGCTCCCCCTGTTTCTTATTCCAAGCTTTGTCCGCCATTGTGGCCGCCCACAAGTCCCCCACCAGTATTAGAAGCTTCCGACATAACTACCAATGGTGTTGTTAACGGATCTAGTCCTCGCATTGAGCATTCAACAGTGGCATAAAATGACTTGTTATCCATCAATAAAAAATACTCCCGAAGGTTCATTCGAGTAGTCCATAGTGTTGCTCCTAACATTCAAGCGTTCTCCACAGTCGAACAATTGTTTGTTCAAGAAATATATTATCACCCAAACGTCAGTTCGTAAAACGAACATAACATTAAAATGTAAGGGTGCTTCATATAAATATTAACTTTAAAAATAAACCGTTCTATTAACCAACTCTACCCCCATAGTAGCTGACCTTTAAATAAAGAATATCGCTCGCTAAATATTAAAATAATTTAATTTTTTGTGTTGACATTCAGGAATAGTGCCCTTTATAATGGTCACAATCATTAAATTTAGATAAGAAAAACGTTGATGGAAACATTTTTTCAATAGATGGAATCAGAGAGCTAACGGTCGGTGAAAGTTAGTTGAAGTCGTTGAGAAAAGATCCTTCCAGAGTTGACGGCTGAAATTCAGTAGGTTAGTTTGGTTACCACCCATTACAGTGGTTGCAAATGCTAGTTTGCAATTGAGGCATTGTAGGAGTTCCTGCAGTGTAGAATACGAGATGGTACCGCGCAAAATACGCTCTCTAAGTTGTAGAAACAACTTAGAGAGTTTTTTTTATCTAAATAAAAGAATATCAAGGAGTTGGTTAAAATGACTAAGCAGGTTGCAAAAGTTTGTATGGTTCCTGATCTATATGCACGTCAAGATTCAAATTTCTTTTTTCCTAAGGGTCAAGTCCAAAATGTTGGTGTAAATTAAATTCCGCGAATTTATCATTTCACAAGCTTAAGCATACCGGCTTCTTCTGAATTGTCATCTTTTTCAATCCCGTGGTAAACGGTCATGTTTAAGTACCGTGGACCAGCAGCCCATTTTTCATTCTGTTCAATCAGTAGTGCTCCCATTAGTCGCAAGACGCTTAGATCATTCGGGAATATCCGGATTACACGGTCACGACGACGGATTTCTTGATTAACTCGCTCAATTGTATTATTCGTCCGGAGACGCTTCCTTAGCTCCTCTGGGAGCTGGTAAATCACCATTAATTCGTCAAAACTATTTTCTAATTTCTTCACCACCTTAGGGAACTCGGTCTGCCAATCTTTAACCAATTGGTCACGCCGTTCAACCGCTTGGTCGTACGTTGGAGCATTAAATAAATCTTTGAGTCGGTTAGCAACTTCTTTACGATCCTTGAGTGCCAGAATACTTGTACAGTCATTACTAAAATGAAATTGACATCTCTGCCAAAGGCTACCCTGAAATTGCGTAGTGATTGCATCCTTTAAGCCACAATGAGCGTCTGAAACAAACATATCAACGTTGGTAAGACCCCGCTGTTTAAGTTCACTAAAGAAGTCCATCCATGCAGCTTTTGATTCACTATCACCGATATCGAAACCGAGCACTTCTCGACGACCGCTAGGGTCGATTCCAATCGCAACGAGTAAGCTATTACTTGTCACAACGTGACCACGGTGTACCTTAAATAAAATTGCATCGGCATACACAAAAGCATACTTTTGCGTAAGGGGACGTCGGTTAAAATCCAGCACTTGGTCGTCCAAATTATTGCATAAAGCCGAGACCGTACTTTTAGAAAATGTTGTCCCACATAACTTCTTAGTAATCTCAGCTACTTTACGTGTTGAAACACCTTGGATTACCATTTCCATTAATGCCAAATCAAAGGCCTGCTCACTACGCTGGTAGCGTTTGAACAGACGGAGTTTGTGTTGAAAAATTGCCATGACGGAGTTTAGGAACGTTAGTTCTAGAGACCCTACGCGGGTGGTAATTGCTGACGAACCCGATAACCATTCCGTGAATTGGTTCGTTCATCCGAACGTTCATAAGCCTATTTAGCTTTAATCTGCTCAGTCGCTTCGGACTTAAGAATTTAATCAAGGATCTTGGCCATAATTATGATTGCATGGCCTTATCCCGATCACCTAGTAATATTTTCGGTTTAATTCGTCATGTTTCTAAATTTAATTCAACAATTTGGCATAATGAAGTTTCCTTTCAGATTTCACAAAGTCCTATTTAGAATTTACACCAATTATACGGACATCAAAACCTATCAACTGAATTGATTGCCTAAATTATTTACTGAAGTCGTTAAAAATTAATGAATTGAAACTTGGCCTTTTTAACCCGTATCATTTATTGCCCATCAAACGGCCAGAGTTGCTGAAAAAACAGCGAAAAGATTTAAAGTGATCGATTATTCGATTTAATGCCTTATTCGTGGCTGGCTATGCAGCAAGTGCTGATTTGCTGGGATTGCCAGACCGCGGCGTGCTAGATTTTAACCAACAATTAGATCAATTAAATCGTGTATGTCAAGCAGTTAACGTGCCTGTATTCGCTGATGCAGATACAGGCTATGGAGATGTTGAAAATGTTAAGCGTACTGTACAAGCGTTTGAGCAAGCCGGAGCAGTTGATTTGTTATTCCTGGAAGACCAACAATGGCCAAAAAAGTATTGCGGTCACATGGAAAAGGTAAGCAATTAGTCCCAACTGAAGAATTGGAAGCTAAATTGCAAGCTGCTGTTGAAGAATTGGCGTCATCATGATAATTTCCTTATCATGTCAAGAACAGATGCACGCCAATCATATGGTCTTGAAGAAGCCATCAACCGTAGCAAGCGATACAAAGCTGCCGGGGCTGATATGGTCTTTGTTGAAGCACCACAAAGCAAAGACGAACTTCGACAAGTTGTTAAAGAGTTCCCTGACGTTCCGCTGATGGCTAATATGATTGAAGGTGGCGATACGCCACTGACAAGTGCTGATGAGCTTGAAAAATGGGATACCGTATCTTGGTCCATCCAACTGACTTAACCTATGTTGATGCATATGCAGACCGCATGTTACTTAATGAATTACATACTACTGGAAAAACTGATCATAGCCAAGATAGAATGATTGAATTCCCAGAGTTTAATCAAATGGTTGGCTTAGATAAACTGAATTCATTGGACCAGCAATACTCTAATGAATCAATAAAAGAATACTTAAATAATTAATTGTAAGGAGCGATTACTATGATGAAAATGTCATCGGCAACTCTTAATACTGGTCTTCTTCAGAGAATGAATGATGCAAAAGAAAGTCCTCTTTTTTATAAAGTCTTTGTTCTTGTTACACTGGGTCTTATGCTAGATGCTTCAGATATATATTTAGCAAGTGCAACCAACACCGCCGTTGTTAAAGACGGATTTGCCACTCTCGGTCAAGGTTCATTATTCCTATCAGCCGGCTTTATGGGATTATTCATTGGCTCTATCCTAGCAGGGTTTCTCGGCGATAAGTTTGGGCGAATCAAAGTATATTCGTTAAATTTGTTTGTATTCGGCTTGTTCACATTATTGGCGGGTTTTGCACCTAATATTACTATGCTTACCCTTCTTCGCTTTATTGCATCGTTAGGATTAGGCGCAGAAATTGTAACTGGCTTTGCTTTGGTAAATGAGTTTGCACCGGTTCTTCATCGTGGCCGATGGGCTGGTGGCGCTTCTGTAGTTGGTAACTTGGGATCTCCGCTTGGACTACTACTTTGTACGTTGTTGATTCCACGGTATAGTTGGCGGGCACCATTTTTCGTTGTCGGAGTATTGGCCCTATTATTATGGGTGCTTCGGTTGCATAACTTTCCCGAATCACCGCGTTGGCTCATGTCACAAGGACGTTATGATGAAGCGGAAAAGTTAGTTAAACAACTTGAAGTTAGAGGAACATACACCACTAAAAATAACTCTAGTGAAAGCAAACGAGTAACTACCAGTTTAGCGCGTGGACTGTTCGTTGGTGTTGTTGCCGCTGTTGTAACGACTTTAGCTCAATTTACTTTTACTTCTTGGGTACCAACTTTACTGGTTAAACGTGGAATTGATGTTGCGCACTCTTTCATGTTCTCAACAGTTATGATGGTCGGTGCTCCAGTTGGCGCTTTTTTGGTGCCATGTTAGTAGACTGGGTCGGTCGAAAAAGACTATCGTTGTTGGATTTCTGTTGACGGCGCTATTAGGTGTTACTTTTTGCTTACCAAACGACAAGCTTCATGGTCATGCTCGTCGGGTTCTTATTAACGCTTTGCATGTATGCAATGAATGCCAGCGTTCTATCAGTATATGTTCCTGAACTTTTCCAGACCAAATTCCGTTTCCGTGGAGAAGGATATTCTGCTGGTGCTGGTAAGCTAGCTGCTGTTTTAATGCCAAGCTTTGTTGTTTGGACATTAACCAATTTTGGACCAACCTATGTATTTTTTGGCATTGCTGTGGTAACTGTTTTGGGAGCTGTGGTTGTTGGGCTATTCGGTCCCGAAACTAAACAACGTCCAGTCGAATGATTACTATATCGCTGGTTTAATTAAATGAAGAATGAGAACATTTTCCGTAGTTCTTAATATAACTTTATTGTTTGCAAAAGCTTACCAAATAGTAAAAAGAGACTAACCGTAAAGGCTAATCTCTTTTCAAACACAAAAATCCTCCAAATTCACGATTGAGAGTCGTACAATAGCCTTAAAAGTTGTCACTTTAAGAAATAAAAAGTGATGACTTTTTGAGGCTATTTTTATGAAAATCACCTATTCAACGACTACTAAGCTTCGCTTATTAAGTCAATTTCAAAACGTTAACGAGTCACTCAAGGTTTTCGCTGATTATCACAATGTAGGTGCAGGGAGTTTAAAGCGTTGGATCCAGCAGTATCTAACTGGCGGATTGGCTAATTTAGAGCGCCCAGTACACAATCGCCGGTACCCTAAGAAGCTTAAGCTTCGTGCCGTCCGTGATTATCGAAATCACCGTCTTCCTACCAAAGAAATCCTATTAAAGTATGATATCCGTGGATTATCCCAACTTCGTAACTGGGTCATCCTTTACAATAATGGTAAAGAACCAGTAAGAAAGCGGGTGCGGAAGATGGGACGAAAGGTCTCGTATGACGAGAAAATCGAAATCGTTAAATGGGTCTTGAAGCATAATCATGACTACAAGCAAGCAGCGCAAAAGTTTGATATTACCTATTCCAGAGCGTATGCCTGGACACAGAAATACGAGCAAGCAAACGATTGGACGGCCCTAAAGGACCGGCGTGGCAAGGCCAGGGGTAGGCAACCAGCCGACCGTGAGAAACAGTTACTCAAAGAGATTCAGGACCTCAAAGCTAAATTACGTGAAAGAGAGGTTCAGATTGTCTTCTCAAAAAAATTGATCGAAATAAGCAACCGGGGAGGTGAAGCGGCCAAACGATATCAAGCGGTTCAAGAAATGACCAGCAGTGGCGAGTTGGTCCCCTGTCAATAAAATAGACAATTTAAATAGAGACCTTTTTGTCCTATGCCACGACTAAATTTTGAATTTGAGTTTGATACTCATCTTCAAGTTGCTTTGGTGATTTGAATCCACAGTGACTGTGAATTCTAACTGTGTTGTAAAACGTTTCAATGTACTGAAAAACTAGTCGTTTAGCTTCGGAGTATGAATGGATTTTAAACCGATTTATCCATTCACGCTTAATCAAGGCATGAAACGACTCAATGCAGGCATTATCCCAAGGATAAGCTTTCTTTGAATAGCTTAATGTCATGTTAGCTGTAACTTGATTGTAAGCTTCAGACGTAAACTGACTACCACGATCACTGTGCATGATTAATGGCTTGCTAATATGGCGACTGTGCTTAGTCTTTTCAATAAGTGGGATGACATTCGATACCTCCAAGGTTTCAGATAAGTCCCAACCAATGATCCGTCGGGAGTACAAGTCCATAATACTGGTTAAATAAACGAATCCGTCATAAACTGGAATATAAGTGGTGTCAATGCACCAAACGGCGTTTGGTCGCAATGGATTGAACTGCTCGTCTAAAATATTTATTAGCTGTTTATCAAACTTAGAATTGCGAGTGGTAGTCGTCCAAGGGGTTAGGTAAACGGCGTGAATGCCAAGTTCACGCATATACTTACCAACAGTTCGTTCAGCGATCTTATATCCTTTTGAGCGAAGTTCTTGGGTGATTTTGCCGGCACCGTAAATACAAAGGCTTTTGAGCCAAATTGCTTTAATTTCACCTTGAATAAACTTCTTCCGAAGCTTTCGCGGTGATTGGTGATTATGACGCTTTTCTCGTTGATAGTAACCACTTCTTGAGATTCCAACATAATCACACATACCATTGATGGAAGGGTGGGATTCCAAAGCGTGCTGAACGTCCATTTCTTGGTATACCTTTTCGGTAGTTACTTGCTCAGAATCCCGATTGATTTTTTAATACTTCGATCGCTCCTTCAGCGTCACGTCAATAAAATAGACAATTTAAATAGAGACTTTTTTGTCCTATGCCACGACTAAATTTTGAATTTGAGTTTGATACTCATCTTCAAGTTGCTTTGGTGATTTGAATCCACAGTGACTGTGAATTCTAACTGTGTTGTAAAACGTTTCAATGTACTGAAAAACTAGTCGTTTAGCTTCGGAGTATGAATGGATTTTAAACCGATTTATCCATTCACGCTTAATCAAGGCATGAAACGACTCAATGCAGGCATTATCCCAAGGATAAGCTTTCTTTGAATAGCTTAATGTCATGTTAGCTGTAACTTGATTGTAAGCTTCAGACGTAAACTGACTACCACGATCACTGTGCATGATTAATGGCTTGCTAATATGGCGACTGTGCTTAGCCTTTTCAATAAGTGGGATGACATTCGATACCTCCAAGGTTTCAGATAAGTCCCAACCAATGATCCGTCGGGGAGTACAAGTCCATAATACTGGTTAAATAAACGAATCCGTCATGAACTGGAATATAAGTGGTGTCAATGCACCAAACGGCGTTTGGTCGCAATGGATTGAACTGCTCGTCTAAAATATTTATTAGCTGTTTATCAAACTTAGAATTGCGAGTGGTAGTCGTCCAAGGGGTTAGGTAAACGGCGTGAATGCCAAGTTCACGCATATACTTACCAACAGTTCGTTCAGCGATCTTATATCCTTTTGAGCGAAGTTCTTGGGTGATTTCGCCGGCACCGTAAATACAAAGGCTTTTGAGCCAAATTGCTTTAATTTCACCTTGAATAAACTTCTTCCGAAGCTTTCGCGGTGATTGGTGATTATGACGCTTTTCTCGTTGATAGTAACCACTTCTTGAGATTCCAACATAATCACACATACCATTGATGGAAGGGTGGGATTCCAAAGCGTGCTGAACGTCCATTTCTTGGTATACCTTTTCGGTAGTTACTTGCTCAGAATCCCGATTGATTTTTTAATACTTCGATCGCTCCTTCAGCGTCACGAAGTTGACGCTTTAGTCGTGCAATCTCCTTGTCCTTATCGCTGGCAAAATTACCGGAGCCACGGCCAAACTCCCCAGTCTCAGTAAACAGCTTAATCCATTTATGTAATGTACTAGCCCCAATACCTAGATTCTTACTTATTTCATTCATGGTCATGTGATCCTTGTTATCTAAGTAATACTGAACGGCCTGCTCCTTAAATTCCTTGTCATAACTGTGCTTCGTCATTATTTGATCCTCCAATTTACTTCCTTAATTATACTAAATCAGAGTCTCTATTTAACTTGTACACTTTTTTATTCTAGGCCCAATGTGATCCTTATTATCTAAGTATATTGAACGGCCTGTTCCTTAAATTCCTTGTCATAACTGTGCTTCGTCATTATTTGATCCTCCAATTTACTTCATTAATTATACTAAATCAGAGTCTCTACTTAACTTGTACACCTTTTATTCTAGGCCCAAGTACACAGTTAGTGAAACGGCCCGAGCTGCGGGAATCAGTCGGCAAGCGTATTACAAATGGTTAAATCGTAGATTATCGCTACGCGAACAGCAGGAACGGGAAGTACTGGAGGAGATCAAGCGAATCGAAAAACGGCATCAAGATAGTGTTGGATACGATAAGATGGTTCGTCTATTGAATAAAGAGGGCCGATTAAGTTACAGAGTGGGGATTAAGCGGGTTAGCAGGATTATGAAAATTAATGGAATTCGGGCGGATTACCGGCAGCCAAAAAAGGACCGCCAGGGAGCAAAAACAAACCTATCAAGATGAAAACCTACTAAATCGGCAATTTAAGCAAGAAAAGCCGAATCAGGTTTGGGTAACAGATACGACAGAACTGACTTACGGGACCGCTAATAAAGTCCGTCTACACGCCATCTTAGATCTATATGGACAACGGCCAGCAGCATGGTTAATCTCACCAACGGAGACCAGAGAAGCCGCAATCAAAGTCTTTAACCAAGCCGCTAAGGCTAGTGGAACTACTCCAGAAACGGCATATACGTCCACCAATTACAACGAAGCTCTCCGTCAGGAGAAGGTGAGGCATAGCCTATCGGCGCCTGGAACACCAGCGGATAACGCCGTAATGGAAAACTGGTGGGCAGATTTTAAAAGCATCTGGCTCGAGCATCGTCCAAAGGCGCAAACTCTAGCAGAGTTACAGGAACAGGTTCGTGCTGGAATAATGTACTTCACGAATCAGTTCATTTCCGCTAAAAGAAATGACCAAACCGTGGCGGAATATTACCACGATTTGGTTGGATAAGAAAAATTGTGTTTTCGTTTTTATAAGTGTCAACTTGACAGGGTACAGTACCAAAAGGGTGATGAATAGTGAGTAAAGATAAACGTTTAAAACAACTACAGCAGAAACTAACTGAATCCGTTTATGGTGTTGACCTTGATTATGGAGTAGGAATTAATGGACTGATTGTTATCTATCAGTATCGAACTGATGCCCACGCCTTAGAAATCTTGGAAGAAAACAACCTACTGTATGGGATCGAAAATGAAAGTGGCTTTTCTTTTGGCAGGACTATGACCGGATTCCGTATGCAATGTCAAACTACTGACTATAATGCCATTGCTGATTTAGTAGCCAAGATGGTGGTTAAAGGTGTTGAATCCACAAGCAAGCTCAAAGGGGCTAGTGAGTATCAAAAGAGTATCGACCAGTCATTGTTGATTGTTTCACCAGATTTTGTGATTCCTAGTGAAATTCTCAAAATGTATCAAAACGCCAATTCGGTTTCACGAATCACTCTTAAAGACGCAAAGAATGGTGTGGGTCGTTTAGTTGATATTGTCCAGGCCCATCAGATGAATTTACAATATCCTCAAAACTATTTGGAATAAAGTATTGACAACATGCTGATATAAACTGATCTCCGCCAGAAGGAGATTAGTTCATACAGGAGAAGGTAAGGCATAGCCTATCGGCGCCTGGGACACCAGCGGATAACGCCGTAATGGAACACTGGTGGGCAGATTTTAAAAGCATCTGGCTCGAGCATCGTCCAAAGGCGCAAACTCTAGCAGAGTTACAGGAACAGGTTCGTGCTGGAATAATGTACTTCACGAATCAGTTCATTTCCGCTAAAAGAAATGACCAAACCGTGGCGGAATATTACCACGATTTGGTTGGATAAGAAAAATTGTGTTTTCGTTTTTATAAGTGTCAACTTGACAGGGGATAGTACCAAAAAAATGGTCCGCGATTCAACAAGAAAAGCAATCAAAAATTATAAAAATCGCAATCCATTACAACAAACGTATTGGGACAGAAAAGCCGTCGCGCACAGTTTTATAACTGTTCCACTTACTAAAGATACGAAACTTGTTAAAGCTATTAATGAAAACAGATTGCAATATATAGACGACCTTAAAAGCCTAAAGATTGATATTGAAAACAGATTAAAAGCATTAAAATAGTAACCATTAATTGATGAAGAGATAACGAGTTTTGATTATCCAATCTGGATACCAGAGGAGCGACGTTATCTGAAGATTACCTAGATATGGTGAAAGAAGTTCAACAATTATGCAGAAAAGGCAGCTTAAGATTATGAATGAATTTGGAGGAAATTGAAATGAAGTTAATTGCAATTGATCGTGACGACAATTCTGTATACCAAGTAATTGTTAATCGCTATGATTTAGTATCATTATTAATGGAACGCTTCCCAGAAAGCTATAGTTCAGAATTGGATTGTTTGGAAGAAATTATAGATATGGGGCCTGAAGATGTAGACGCCATCATTATTGGAGAGTTACAAAATCAAGATTTCATTGATTATGAAATTAAACTATTAGGTGAAATAGAAACAATTGCATAGAAAAGGTACGAATTGGAGGAAACTGTAATCACCAATATGCTATAATGTAATTACGAGGTGATATTATGCAAGAAATTCGTGAAAATTCAAAGTTTTTAAGTCTGGAAATTCGTTTGGTCTACGATTAACCAAGAGCGACAAAGAGAAAATGAATGCTCAACCAGGTGATGAGTATGAAAAAGATATTTCTCCCGACGGTCGTGTAATAACATTCAAGAAAAAAGAAGATATAAGTAAAGATACACAGCAAATGATAGACAAAATTTTTGATGAAGATTCTGATTTGATAGACGCTCTCAAGGATTTGTAATATGGAGTATTTAACAGAAAAAGAAATTTTAGCTATAAATAAACAGGTAATTAAAAGAGCGGGTGAAGGAGTCTATGGAGTGCAATATCCAGAGGGCCTGAGTTTAGTAGTTGAGCAACCCCAGATGGTTGTTTTTGGTGAGGAATTATATCCAACAATTTGGGTTAAGGCTGCATATGTAATGCAGAAAATCACGAAAAAACACATATTTTCTGACGGAAACAAAAGGACGGCTTACATTGTTACAAAGTTGTTCTTAATGAAAAATGATTATCATCTCAAAGTCACTAAAGAAGAGGGTATAGCTTTAATGCTTGGTATTACTACACAGGATGATACCGAAGAAATTATGCTTAAAAGTAGCACAGTTCTTAAAAAGAACACAAGTCGAATAAAGGGGCAATCACCATTAGTGAAAATTAATGGTGGTTTTCTTTGATAAAGGCAGATTGCAAGAAATAACTTGAACAAATTTAGTAACGCAGATTACGCTAAAAGATCTCAATCGGTGTTCGCCAATTTAAACATTTGAGTGGTCGGCAATTCAAATACCAGTTGATTTGAATCAATTCATCATCGGTAAACTCATCAATCGGTTGACCTTTGGGAATGAAGCGGCGTAGTACTCGGTTGCAATTTTCATTACTGCCTCGTTCATGTGGCGAATAAGCATGGGCAAAATAAACCTGAGTACCAGTTCGCCGCTCAATTGTCTGATAGTTAGCGAACTCTTTACCATGACCCACGGTAAGCGTCTTGAGCTTGTCTTGAAGTTGACTAGCTGGCTTGAGTCATGGACTGACTGTCGCGACCATGGAGCCGTTTAACAATTGTCAGGCGACTCTTACGTTCCACAAAAGTAGCTACTGCTTGACCTTTACGTTTTCCAGATAAAACTGTATCAGCTTCGAAGTGACCTGAAGTATTACGATCAGAAATTTCAGCTGGACGATCTTCGATGGAACGTCCATGACTAAAACTACCACGGGTTTCTTTAGCTCGTTTGCGACGAATACCATGGTTAGGTAAATCAGTCACATTAATATCCAGTAGTCCCTGATCAATCCAGTTATAGATGGTTTTGTAGGCAATTCTAACTACATGAGCCACTTGTTCAATTGACCATTTTTGGATCTTGATTTTTCTTCAATCAATCGCTTTAGGTTAGTCGTTAAGATGGTTTTACGACCACGATGACTAAGTTTAACTTCATGGTTAGTTTGAGCCTTAACTGCGTGATACTCACCAGCTAAGCGATGAACCTCATTAAAGGATGAACCTCATTAAAGATAGTGGTTTTACTAAAGCCTAAATAGTCGGCAATATATTGAAGTGAGTGCTTTTCATGATGAAGTGTTTCGATGACAACGCGGTCTTCAAATGATAAAATAGTGGTGCCCATAAAGGTCCTTCTTTCTAATGGAATGTTGTGGTGACACCATTAAAGACCTTTATGGGTTTTTCTGTCCACTAATATGTTCAACTTAAATTTTACAATCTACCGTTACTAAAAAAGGTGCCGCAGGGGGCACCTTTAAACCGGTTTAGTTGGCTAGAGAGCACCAACGGCACACGGTGTACTTCTATTGATAGTCACATTATAGCAAATTCTCCCCAAAAAGGTTGTGTACCGACAAAATGTGTCTACAAGGCGCGGTATGATAAACTTACGGGTCCTTGGTAAAGAGCTGGCGGGCGATGGCAAAGACGCGGCGCCGGAGTTCGTAAACTGAGGGGCGGGAAATGTGTAGTTGCTTGGCGATTTCGGCGTTGGAAAATTGCTGGAGAAATAAGGATAGGTATTCTTGTTGCCGCAGGAGAGGGCCCGCATCAGGCTGGCCCACTGCTGGCGGTTCTCGATGTTGGTCAGGTAGCCAGCCGCCCAGGGGTCTTGCATGGCTGCCAAGTGATAGGCGGTGGCCGGCGAGGCGTCGGTCGAGACCTGGCGCTCATCTTCTTGGTGCCAACTCTTCTTTAAGAGGTCCAAAATCCGCCAATAAATCAACTTATAAGCAAAGGCATAGAAGCGGTCGCGTTCGGCGTCGACACTGCCTTTGAAGGCGACGTAGGCCCGGGCGTAAGCGATACAGCCCTCCTGGTAAAAATCATCGTAATGGCGGTGAAACTTGCTGACGTGGAGCTTGGCTAAGGCCATTTTGACTAAGCGCTCCTGATCGTGGCGACAGAGGTCGATTAACCCTTCACGCATCGTTCGTTCGGTAATCATGGTATCAAATCCTTCGTGATTATTTCTCCGGCCGGGATAGGTTAAAGATACCAAAATGCCGCCATATAGGGAATTCTCCTAATTTATGAATCATTAGCGAATTTTTATTGACAGGCCTGAAAAATTTGAATATGGTTATATTCGACGGGCTGTGAAAGCGGTTCCGCGAGGAAAAATTATTTTGAGGAGAATTTTGGGAAAAAATGGCACCACTAGTTGATTTTCACGATGCAACGACATTGCTAGGCGATTTTACCATGGTCAAGAGCTACACGATTGATTGGGAAAAGACGGTAGTCGTCTACCGGGGTGGTCACCATCAAACGGTGGTGGTGACTAACGAAGGCGACGCCCTACTGGTTGATAGTCCGCTACCGACCTTGCTCCAGCACTTCTGCCAAGATCACTGCCTGTCGTGGGCCTGGCACGAACCGGTCAAGCGGATCTTTTATGACCGCTTCACCCATAAGGAACGGCTGTCGGAGGCCTACATCATGGGCTTAAACAAGCTGATCCCTTACAAGGACAAGAACGCGCCAGACGCTGACTACTTCATGGCCCACCTGCTTTGTGACTACCAAGAACTCGCCAGAGAACAGGTTATGTTGATCTTTGAGGGTGGGGTACGGGTGAAGATTCCCGCTAGTGCCAGCGCCGTGCGTCGCCAGCTCGACCGGGCCAATAAGTTAGCCCAGATTCATTTGGACGTCTTGGACTTTATGAACCGGGAGGCCGGCCTCTACGTCAACGAGCGCTTGAAGAACTACGAACGGATCCGGGTGTCATCTGAAACCGCCCGGACCTTCACCAAGTACGCGATGCTGGAAAGCTTTAAGGTCAGCCACCAGGCAGCCTTTGACCAACAGCCGACCGCCCACGATATCGCCGAAGTGGAACGGAAAATGTTCAAGAAGTCGGGGGCGTTGAAGAAATGAGCAACTGATAAGCAGTGATTATTCGGTATAATGAATAACAGGAAATAACTGTGAACGAAGTATGAAGGATAGAAGTATGAAGGATAATGGGAGTAAAGAAATGAAGCTAGACCCGATGATTAAAGAGTACCCTTATAATAACCAAGGCCTGAAGGAGTTGGAAGAGGGCGAGTCTAGAGAGATATAAACTGATCTCCGCCAGAAGGAGACGAAAACTGGTGCATGACGCCTTATGGTTTTTGGTCATTTTTGGGGCGCTTGTTTTGGGTCTTTTTTATGGGAGAGGTCGCTAATTTTTTTTAGCCAGGATTTCGTTTATAATTTGGCTATCAAATTTTAGGACAGGTGAAAACCAATGGCTGAAACGTTAGATGACTTACTGGATAACCTCGCCCACCGCCAAGAAACGGGGCAGTTCGTGAAGCAAGTTGATTGGGATGCGGTCAGGGAAAGGCTAGTCAACGATGATGAAGCAACCCGGTTGTTGCTCGCAATGGATGAAGCCGGCGGGGAACCCGCCCTCGTTCAAAACGAAGGGGCGCTGCGCTTTTTTGACACTGCTCCAGAAGCGTCCAAGATTCCGCACCGCAAGAGCCTTTGTTACGACGAAGAGGCCCGCCTCAACCGCAAGAAGAACCCGCTAACCGGGGACATGGTGACGGCCGCCGAAAAACTCGGCGCCCACCTCTTGGGTGAGGAGGACTACCTTCTCTTGCAAAGCGTCGGCGACTTCGACCTCAAGTGTTCCTGCTTGCTGGCCACGCCCGCTGGCGTCCGCAAGCTCGGCGGGGCGGTCTTTGGCGATAAGCGTTTTGGCCGCGCCTTCATCTATCACAACACCGCCGACTGTTACTACGCTAGCCGGGGCTACCGGTTGAAGGTGGAGATAAATTAAGGGAAGTGTGACCAACCTCCTCGACAGGCCGTATGGCTAAGCTAGGGCAAGGGTTGATGCGGAACGCATCGTTCATTGCCCGTACTTGGCCACTAGGCCTGTGGTTGGGGAGCACGTTATCTTTGCAAAAGTTAAAGAAATAGAGGCTGGGGAATCTGCTCCTCAGCCTCTATTCTTTTAATCCCTACTTTCCTTCACCGCATAATAACGTCCGAACGGAACGTAAAGTGGAATGGTGATGTAATACCGGACCTCAAAAGTTTGTAAAAATTTTGGTGTGTTCGTTTGATCACAACACAAAGCATTTCTTGACTTTTGGGTGCGCCCAGTCGCCCCTGACTACTAGAATTTAGGTTTAATTTCAAAGGGATTTGCACTTTGTTAAGAAGAAAGACAAGTGTTTAAATGAACAAAGTCAAACAGAGGGGAAGAATGTTCAATAAATCACGATGATTAGCGCGACTTTAGCTGGTATTGCCGAATTATTGGTGCTAGGATCTGATAAGAGAGACGCCAAAGTGAGCAAATTCGAAATTCAGGCAAAGGGAGAATTGAAATGAGAGAAGAAAAGAAACGCTACGGGGCCGACGCGATTGTCGACAGCCTTGCTAATCACGACGTTAAGTACGTCTTTGGGGTGCCGGGGGCTAAGATCGACCGGCTCTTTGAACGGTTGGACCACCCGGTGAACCCGAAGGCGCCGAAGTTGATCGTGACCCGCCACGAACAAAACGCTTCGTTTATTGCCGGTGGGATTGGTCGCTTGACCGGCAAGCCGGGGGTGGTCTTGACCACTTCTGGCCCTGGGGTATCCAACTTGGCCACCGGGCTGGTAACCGCCACGGCCGAAGGGGACCCGGTCTTGGCCATTTCCGGGCAAGTTCCGCGCCGGGACTTAAAGCGCCTAACCCACCAAAGCATGGACAACGCCGCCCTCTTGGCGCCGGTCACCAAGTACAGCGCCGAAGTCCAAGACCCGAATAACCTTTCCGAAGTCTTGGCCAACGCCTACCAAGAAGCTGTCGCACCAAAGCAGGGGGCGGCCTTTGTTTCGGTACCGCAAGACGTCACCGACGGGGAAGTCACTTCCGCCCCGTTAGCTCCGCGCGAAGACGTCAAGTTGGGGCCAGCCAACTTGAGTGACGTGGAATGGTTAGCCAAACAGGTTAAAGACGCCAAGTTACCGGTACTCTTAGTCGGAATGCGGGCTTCTGATGAAGAAACCACCGCTGCTATCCGCCAGCTGGTGGCCGAAACTCACCTGCCGGTCGTGGAAACCTTCCAAGGGGCCGGGATCATTTCCCGCGAACTGGAAAGCGACTTCTTCGGCCGGGTCGGCCTGTTCCGTAACCAACCGGGGGACCGGGTCTTAAAGGAAAGCGACCTCGTGATCGCCGTGGGCTACGACCCGATCGAATACGAACCACGCAACTGGGATCCGACCGCAAGCGCTAGGGTCGTCGTGATCGATACCAAGCAAGCCCAACTAGACAACAACTTCCAACCAGAACGTGAACTGATCGGCGACATCGCTTCAACCTTGACCCTCTTGTCACCACAGTTGACTGGTTACAGCGTGCCGAAGAACTCCCGGGCCTTCTTGGACCAGGTTCAAATTGAGGTCACGACCCGCGACGAACCCAAGCCAGTTAAGGAAGGCCAAGTCCTCAACCACCCGCTCAACATCGTCGCGGCGATGCAAGAACGGATTGACGATGACATGACCGTGACCGCCGATATTGGTTCCTTCTACATCTGGTTAGCCCGTCACTTCCGTAGCTACCAACCACGCCACCTGCTATTCACCAACGGGATGCAAACTCTAGGGGTGGGCTTACCATGGGGATTGCGGCCGCCCTGGTTCGGCCAAATTCCAAGGTCGTTTCCGTATCTGGGGACGGGGCTTCCTCTTCTCCGCACAAGAACTGGAAACGGCGGTCCGCTTGAACTTAAACATCGTGCACCTGGTTTGGAATGACGGGAACTACGACATGGTTAAGTTCCAAGAAGAACTCAAAGTATGGCCACGACGCCGGGGTCAAGTTCGGCCCGGTGGACTTTGCCAAGTACGCCGAGAGCTTCGGCGCCACGGGACTGCGGGTCGAAAAGGCCGCTGACCTGGGTAAGGTTCTCGACAAGGCCTTTGCCACCCAAGGGCCGGTTGTGGTCGATATCCCGGTTGACTACTCCGACAACCCGGAATTGGGTAAGCAGTTGATTCAGGATAACATTAACTAGTGGAAGTGCGGAACAGCCTCCTTTCGCTAGCAAAAGAAATAGCTGAAGACCAACGTTTGAATAACGCGGTCTCAGCTATTTTTTGTGGACATATTTCAGCTCTGAATGGTTTCTTTACTGTTAGACAGATAACGTGCTCCCAACCACAGGCCTAGTGTCTAAGTACGGGCAATGAACGATCGTGCCGCATCAACCCTTGCCCTAGCTTAGCCATACGGCCTGCCGAGGAGGTTGGTCGCACTCACTTCTTGTTACTTTTAGAATCACTATAGCTAACCAGTTTAAAGATAGGGGCGTTGCTGTTTTAATCAAAAACCAGTCAAGCAAGTTGATTGACATTGTCGTTCTTTTTCGATAAATTAGAACCATTACAAATTAACTGTGAGGGATCGAAATGGCACTAATTGAACTGAAAAACGTGACCTACCAAGTGGGCGACGAGCAAGTGCTCAAAGAAGTGAATTTAAAACTAGAGGAGGGCGATTGGTTCACCCTGACCGGGCCGTCGGGGTGCGGGAAGAGTACCATCTTACGCCTGATCGCCGACCTGATTTCGGCCACCAGTGGCGAATTGACCTACCAGGGTCAGGCGATCGAGTCCTAGCAACCCGAGGACTACCGGCGCCAGGTTTCCTACTGTTTCCAACAGGCGAACCTGTTTGGCGAAACCGTTCGTGACAACCTAGAATTCCCCTTACTTGGTCCGGGGCCAAAAACTCGACCAGAAGCGGGCCGAAGCGGTCCTCAAGACGGTGGCGCTGGACGCTTCCTACCTGGACAAAAAAGTCGCTGACTTGTCGGGGGTGAAAAGCAGCGGGTCGGCTTGGTCCGCAACCTCCTCTTTACCCCGCAGGTCTTGTTGCTCGATGAAGTAACAACTGGGTTGGACGAAGAAAACAAGCGGATCGTCCGGGCGGCAATCGAGGACGCCTACCAACAAGGGGTCACGATCATGGAGATCACCCACGATCAGGGTGAACTCGCCAACGCCAAGCACTTAGTCAAGATGGAAGAAAAGGGGCTTTTAAATGCATAACAGTGTCACCGTCAGCAACCTCTCCTTGGTCTTTGCCTTCGCCCTCGTGATGGTGTCGGTCGGGATCTCCTTAAAAAACAGCTCGGCTTAACCAAGGACGTTTTGTGGAGCGTTTGCCGCGCGATCGTCCAACTGGTAATCGTCGGCTACGTGCTGAAGTTTATCTTTAACATCAATAACACTTGGTTGACGATTTTGATGACCCTGTTCATCATCGTCAACGCCTCTTGGAACGCCTACAAGCGCGACCCGAACCCCCACAGCCACTATTGGAACTCCCTGGTGGCCCTGTTGGTCGGCACCTATATCGTCTTGGGCGTGTTGATTTTATCGGGCGCCATTAAGCTGATTCCATCGCAGATCATTCCGATCACCGGGATGATCGCCAGCAACGGGATGGTGGCGATGGGGCTTTGTTACAAGACGATGAACGCGGCCTTTCACGACCAGCGCCAACAAGTCTTAGAGAAACTAGCCCTCGGCGCCGACGTCAAGCTCGCTAGCCAAGCGATTTTAAAGCGGAGCATCAAGACGGCGATGCAACCATCGATCGATTCGATTAAGACGGTCGGGTTAGTCAGCCTACCGGGGATGATGTCGGGGCTGATCTTTGCCGGAGTTGACCCGGTTTACGCCATCCGCTACCAGATCATGGTCTCCTTTATGCTGTTAGCCACGACCGGTTTTGGCGCCGTGATTTCGGGCTATTTATCCTACCGTAACTACTTTAACGACCGCCACCAACTAGTGATCGGATAAAAACAGGGGCCCCGCCGGCATGGTGGGGTTCCTGTTTTGTTAGTATGATGTTAATCACGATTCCGGTAGTCCCGGACGTTTTCAAAGCGGTCCAGCTCAGCTAGTTGGTTAGTGTCCCGCAAATGGTCGGCGTACTGGTTGGCCAGGTTGGGGATGACTTCTTGGCTGCCGGGCACCAGGTGAATCTCCTCGGTGCCGGCCTCAACGGCGGTTTGGTAGTACCACTCCTTAAACTTGAGGTAGCTCAGGGTTTCCTCGAGGTCGTTGAGCTGCTTTTTTCAAGTTGGCCTCGTGGTCCTTGAGAAGCTGGTAGCGCGTCGTCAGGGTCTGATCCCCGTCTAAGCGCAGGGCGACAAACTCGGCGATCTCGGCAACCGGGACGCCGGCGTTTTTAGGCAAATGATCGTCCGCATTAGGTGTAAATCATTTTCGGTAAAGGAGCGGCGCCCATTCTTGGTTCGCGAAACGAAGGGGGTAAGCCCTGTTTGTCGTGGTAGCGAATCGTATCAATCGAAATGTTAAGTTTGGCCGAAGCCTGACCAATCGTGTATGCCATAGGTTCCTACTTTCGGTCGGCAGAAAGGGCGTTGGCTTTTTGCCCTGAATTTCGTCGACAATCTTAGTTAAGTTCGCCAAGCTACCTTCGTAAGCAAACTGCCCCAGTGGTAAGTGGTGGACTACCTCAGCCTCTCGATTTGGAGTGGTTACGATGCAAAACCAAAGGGCGCCGATCAATCGTTTGGCCAAATCTTCAAGCAGATCGTTGGTGACGACACCAAGGTAATGGTGGTTGGTGGGGTCTTTTCTGAAGCTGCCGTGGCCGACGCCGTTGCTAACCACACCGATTTGATCGGGGGCGGCCGGGGGACCTTGATTGACCCACTCTTTGGTAAGAAGATCTTAGACGGTCAGGGCGACACGATTGTTTCCCAAATTAGCCCGAACAAGTTAAAAAGGCCGCTTGGCCGCCCGGACTGTTTGAAGCCTTCACCAGAGAAAACTCCTTAGGCCTACCGGCGCTGCCGGGACAAGAAAGCATCCTCTCTTTGCATACTGGTCAGTTTGGCGAAGCTGCAACCTCCTTACCGACGGATTAAGTGAAAATTTGAAACGGACTCACCTGGGGCGGTGGGTTCGTTTTTGGTACAATGAGAGTACTAAAGCAGAGGAAGCGATTTGATGGCAACAACAATCTTCGGTCCCCGGGGCTGCCCAGCCCACGAACCGGAAAATTCACCGGCCGGCTTTCGCTACGCTTTGACCCACGGGGCGGAGGGGATCGAAACCGACCTGCACCTAACCAAGGACGGGGTGCCGGTGATTATTCATGACGAAACCCTGCACCGCACCACTAACGGACTGGCCAGGTGGCGGATTACACCCTGGCCGAGCTACGACAATTTCGGTTACCAAACGGCGAATGCATCCCGACGCTAGCGGACTTTTTACAACTGGTTGGCACGGCGCCGGTCCAGTTGAACTTGGAGTTTAAAACTGACGTCGAGCGCTACCCGGGGATTGAGGAGACGGTCTTACCACTGGTTAAAGAGGCCCCGCTCGCTAAGCCAGTGATCTTTTCTTCCTTTAACTTAGCTTCACTACTGGTGGCCCAGTCAATTGACCCAGGCTTTGAATACTGTTACTTAACTGACCGTGACTTAAAGGATCCGGATGCCTTCTGTCAGGAATACCAGTTAGCGGGAATTCACCCACACCACTATTTAGCGGGGGCGACGGTCCCCAGCGGATTTGGACGGTTAATGACCCGGCCGTACAGGCTGACTTATTTAGGCGGGGCGTTGCCGGGATTTTCACCGACGACTTTGAAAGGGCCCAACAAGTAAGGGAGGAATGGCTATGACAAAACCCAAGGTTGCCTTTATTTGCACCCACAATTCCTGCCGGAGCCAGATCGCCGAGGCGCTAGGCCGCCATTTGGCCAGCGACGTTTTTGATAGTTACTCGGCGGGAACTGCCCCAAAAGGACGATTAACCCGGATGCCGTCCGGATCGTTAAGGAGCGTTACGGAATTGACATGTTGGCCAATGGGCAACACAACAAGGCCCTGACCGACCTTTCCCAGGTGGACGTAGTGATTACGATGGGCTGTGGCGTCCAGTGCCCCAGCCTGCCCGCTCAAATGCGCCAGGATTGGGGCTGGACGATCCAACTGGTCTGGGTGATGATAAATTTAACCAGGTAATTGACCAGCTTGAAGAACGGGTCAAAGAACTAAAAAGAAGCATTGCAAACAACAAAATTAGGGCGCTAAGCCATTAAACCCCCCTATGTACGACGTTATAGAGATTGTTGATTTTACGGGTCATTAACAAGGCCACTCAAGAAAGCCTCTAAGATCTGGGGCCACGGCGAAAGTTACGTTCGCAATACCTAGCGCAACCACCCGGAAAAGTTCCCGGCCGGCACGATCCGTGAATTTGGCCGGATATTGGTGGTGATGACGGCGGGGATGGGGTTGGACCGCCCGGACGAAGAAGGGCAAAAGCGCCCTAACAAGCCAATTTTTGACGCCCAGGAACTAGCGGAATAATACCACGATTGGGCCAAGGACCAGATCAGCTTTAAGAACACGGAAGAAGATGGGATCCAGGTTCAACTACCGGTTTATGATGCGGATGTTCACGAAAATTACCATCTCTACATTGATCTAATTGGTGCTGACCAGTACCAAATCGTCGACACCGGTTGGTTAAAGGACGAATTTTCTGATGCGGGCTACACCAACAATTAGATTAAGCACGTGATGGAATTAGCTGGTGCCAAGCACTACTTCGATGCGTCCAGCGGCTTTCAAAGACGACGGTTCAAGGTGGGGCCCTGCTGCTAACCATTTCCCAGTTAATCGAAGTGATTACTAAGCTCGACTTCATCCGCCACGCCAAAATTAAGTAGGGGTGGTTGAACGTTCAGTAGTAGGAGTATTTTGAAAGGAAGTAGATCCATTTCAACCTTATGCAAAACCTGCAATTCCTGGAAAAAGTAAATTTTTCAAATTAATAAAAAGCTCCCCATGCAGCACCGCTGGAGGAGCTTTTTGATCCGCTAATGATTAAATATGCAAATGTTATTAATAAAAAACAGGATTAACTTGTTTATAATGTATAACAAGTGTATGATATGCTTAAACATTTTAAGAGGAGGAACCGTCATGGATCAAGCGCACGCAGAGGAGATTTTAAAAAGGTGATCGCCATTCCAACCGTGAATGATAATGAAAAAGAGGTCGCCGATTACTTAGCGAGTCTCTTTGCCCCTTACGAAGATCAGGGGTTACGATTGAGGAGTTGGCATATTCACCCGGCCGCAGCAATTTGATTGTCACGATTGGGGAGGGGAGACCACGTTAGGCTTTTTCCGGGCACCAAGACGTCGTGGACCCCGGTGACCTGGCTGATTGGGACACCGACCCCTTTGTACCGACCATCAAGGAGGGGCGCCTGATTGGGCGTGGTGCTTCGGACATGAAGAGTGGCTTGGCGGCAGTTGTCTGCGCGATGCTGGCCATGCTAGAAGAAAAGAAGGTCCCGGGCAAGATCAAGTTAATCGCCACGGTCGGTGAAGAATCCGGCGAATACGGGGCGGCGCAAGTCACCGATGCCGGGCTCGCCGACGACCTGAGTGCGTTGGTGATCGCCGAACCGACCGACGGAATGCGGCAAATTTGCTACACCAGCAAGGGCGTCGTGGACTACCACGTTACCTCCAAGGGAATTGCCGCCCACTCTTCTAGGCCCCACGAGGGTGAAGATGCAATCGCCCACCTCTTGGAGTTTGCCAATGAGGTTCAAGCCCGCCTAGCCCGCTTGGATAAAAAGGATCCGGTACTCGGGAAACTTACCAGTTTGATTACCCTGATTAAGGGCGGTGAACAGATTAATTCCGTCCCGTCCCAAGCCGAGCTCTCTGGCAACATCCGGACGATCCCGGGTTACACTAACCAGGTGATCTTTGATGTGATCGATGGCTTGATCGCCGAATTAAACGCCAAGCCGGGCTACCAGCTCAGCGTCGATTACATTTACCCCGAGGAACCGATGCCCGGCGACGCCCACTCCCCGCTGGTTCAACTGCTTCAAAAGGTTGGCCTGGAGGTCTTTGGTCACACCTTGACCCCGGTCGGCGGAACCGGGGCTAGTGACGGCTCCGGAGTTCGTTCGGGCCAAGGGTGACTACCCAATCGTGATGGTCGGCCCCGGCAGTGACAGTCAGCACCAGCCTAACGAATGGGTCAGCCTCGCCGCCTATCACCAGGCGATTGCCTTCTACCAACAGTTCGCTAATGAATTCTTCGGTAAGTAACCGTTTTAGTTAAAAGTGCAGCGCCCTAATTTTCAGTGATGAAAGTAGGGGCGTTGCTTTTTTTATAAAAAAGTTCGTGATAACATTAAACGGTAAGCTGTCACATTCATAGGAGGAAGCCATGTTAAAAACCGCCATTCTAGGGCCGGTCTACACACCGGACGACCCGCATCACGTTGCCTACCTTCAAGACGCCCTGGTTGAAATTAACCAAACCGGCAAGATTATCTCCGTTTTAACGCCCAACGATGCCGACTACCAAGGACACCTGCGACAAGCCCAAGCGGACGGCCGGCTGACCAAACTAACCCCCGGCCAAGTGCTCGTGCCCGGCTTTGTGGACCTGCACGTCCACGCCCCGCAGTGGCCCCAGGCTGGTCACGCCCTCGATAAGCCGCTCAACGAATGGCTCAACGATTACACTTTTCCCTTGGAGGCTAAGTACGAGGACCTTGAGTTCGTCCAAACGGTCTACCACGACCTGGTCCACACCCTCTTAGCCAACGGAACCACGACGGTCCTCTTTTTCGGCACCATCCACACCGAGGCCAACTTGGTCCTGGCCCGCGAGTGCATGGATCAGGGCTTACGGAGCGCGATCGGGCGTGTGGCGATGGATAATCCCGACCAAACCCCGGCCTATTACCGCGATCGAAGCAGCGAGGAGGCGATCGCCGAGACCGAACGTTTCATCCAGGCCCTAGAATTACTGGGGCAAGACGAGCCACTGGCGCCGCTACCGGTGATCACGCCCCGCTTCGTGCCATCGTGCACCGATGAAACCCTGGCTGGTTTGGGAAAACTAGCGCAAAAGTACGACCTGCCGATCCAATCCCACGTGTCGGAAAGCAACTGGGAGCACCAGTACGCGATTGACCGGTTCGGAATTCACGACGCCGAAGTGCTGGATCGTTTTGGCCTCTTAACCGACAAGACGGTGCTGGCCCACGGAACCCAGCTGACCGAGGCGGACGCGAAGTTACTGCACGAGCAAGGAACGGCCCTGGCCCACTGCCCAATTTCTAACGCCTACTTCGGTAACGGCGTGCTACCGGTTAAGCAATTACTGGCGGCGGGCAACAAGGTTGGGCTCGGGACCGACATCTCCGGTGGTTACTCGCCGAGCCTGTACGATAACATCCGCCACGCCGTCGCCCTTTCCCAGGTCCGTACCGATGGGGTAACCAATGCCGACCACGGGGCCCCTGACTCCCGGATCTCAATGCCCACCGCCTTCTACCTGGCGACCAAGGGTGGGGCGGAGGCCTTAAACCTGCCAGTTGGGGCAATCGAAGCCGGTCGTCAAGCCGACCTCCAGATTTTAACCGACCCGCACCGTGGCCAAGCGAAAGCCCCTGGAACGCTTTGAACGCCTGATGTACCAGGCCAACCGCTCAACGGTAGCGGCAGTGATGGTCAACGGCAACTGGGTGTACCAAGTACGCGATTAAAAGAGCAAGGGACCGGGAAAAATCTGTTTTCCGACCCCTTGCTCTTTGTGTAAACAGAAAATGCCTAAGTATCGTCTACCAAGGTCAAATTCCGCCCCTTGTTATGCCTCTTCGCCAGCTACCTTCACGATCACCTTGGAGATGTTGCCAAGCTTGCCGCTAACGAAGTCCTCCACGTGGGCAAAGTCCAAGACGTTGGAAATCAACGGTAGCGGATCCACGTCACCAGATTGGAGGAGGGCGACGGAATCTTCAAAGGTGTAAGGGTTGATGAAGGAACCCTGAATGGTCAATTGCCTTTGGTAAACCTTGTAGGTGTTGACGTTAAAGGTGGAACTCGGGTTACCGACCCCAAACATCAGGACCTGACCACCACGGCGGGCGGCTTCCACGGCTTGTTCTTGGGTCTTTGGCAGTCCAACCGCTTCAACGACGATGTCATAGGAATCAGCCTGTACCTCCTCGGGGTGGGTAAGGTTATTAATCGTCTTGAAGCCAAAGTGCTACTCATTGTTAGCAAGTTTTTCGTCAACCGTTCCGGCCAGGGTCACTTCTTGCAGCCCGCGGACTTCAAAATCTGGGCGATCAACTGTCCTTCAAAACCATCCCCAATAATTAACGCTTTTTGGTAGGGGTGGGTGTCTAAGAGGTCTACCCCGTGTTCAGCACAGGAGATCGGCTCAATCACGGCCGCCGCTTCCAGAGAAACGTTATCCGGGACGTGGTAAACGACCTCTTCTGGCGCCGTGAAGTATTCGGCAAAGCCACCGTCCCTTGTTACCCCAACGGCGTCAAGGTGTTCGCAGAGTTCCGGCCGCGACGTCCGGCAGAAGAAGCACTTGTGACAGTAAATGTTAGGGTCGACGCTAACCCGGTCGCCAACCTTGAACCCAACCACGTCTTGACCAACTTCGGCAACGACCCCGGAGTTTTCGTGACCTAGCACGATCGGCGGAACGGCATCGGCCGAACCCGGCAAACCATTATATAGGGCCTTGTCGGTGCCGCAAATTCCCGCCCAGGCGGTGTGAATTAGGACCTCATTGGGCTGGATGGTGGGGGTTGGGTAGTCGTCTTGGACCTCTAATTTCTTAACATCCGTCATTACTAGTGCTTTCATTTTGGTTTCCTCCTCAAGCTAACAGATCACATGTTACTCGGTTAACGGCTCCTAAGCGAAAAGTAAACGTGACGGTGATTAATTGGTACCAAAATTACTCATCTAGCGCCTATTTATCAGTCTCAATCTAACTGTTAACGTTTACATCGTCTATGTCCTAAAACAAGGAGGTAGATTTGTCAACCGGTTTAGCGAAAATTTTAAAGCGTTTTCAAACGACTTGCATAGTGCTTTTTACTGCTGTATTGTAGGGGCAAAAAATTAGTCACGCTGTTCATTTGGGAAGGGGTTTTAAAAATGATGAGTAAAGAAGAACTCAACCGGCGCTTGCACCAAGCCAAGATTGTGGGGAATACGGCCACGATCGCCTGTCTAATAATGTATACGTCTTACATTCAGCAAATTATTTCTAACTTCACCGGTCACCCGGTTTCGCCACTCCAGCCAATTTGTGCGTCAATTAACGCCCTGTTATGGGTGGCCTACGGGTGGATCAAACCCAAAAAGGACTGGCCGGTCATCATCGCCAACTTCCCAGGGATCATCTTCGGGATTTTAACCTTTGTGACCGCTTATTTGCATTAAATTACGAGAGAAGGGGAAGAACTCGGGGAGATGAAATAAAAAGCTGAAGTCCTACGTATTGATAACGTATCCTTCAGCTGTTGCTCGCATTTATTCTTGCCAACGCCTGATTTGAGCGTATTCTTGGCCATGATTTTGTTCGGCATTCCTTAAGTCGATATCGTTTTGCAACCGAAGAAAGTAATCATCGCTTACCCCAAAGAAGCGGCCTAAGCGAACGGAGGTATCTACCGTTACCTGGCGACGATCGTGAAGAAGATCCTGAATTCTTGAAACAGGGACGTGAAGCTCTTTAGCAAGCCGATAGGCAGAAAGGTCTGCCGGTGCCATAAAATCTTGTTGCAGAATCTCGCTAATCGTAGGCGTGGGAATCTGTTCGGTCATTACGCCACCTTCTTTCTGGTTAATGGTAATCAATAATTTCGACGTTAACAAACTTATTATGGTCGATGACTTTAAAGCAGATCCTGAACTGTACATTAATTCTGATGCTATAGTAGCCGACGCGATTACCAACTAGTTTTTCTAAGTGATTAGCGGGTGGTTTCCGTAAATCATTTTAGCTGTTGGCGTTATCAATTAGGATAAGTTTTCGTAAAGCGGTTTTTTGAATTGACTTAGGGAATCTCTTTGAGAATTGTTGATGAAAGATCGACTCTGTATCCCGGTCTCGAAAGCTTAGTATCATTTGTTACCTCTATAATATACCTTCGTGGCGGGTATGTTTCTAATTATTTAACCTCCCGTTATATGGATACATACGAAAAAAAAGGCGAAAGGGACGTTTAGTTGAGCAAAAATATGGGTGTTCCATTTCATTTATCAATCGTTTCTAAATTTATCATTAAATTGCCGTAAAAAGTGTACAATAATGGTAACGAAATCGCTTGCATGAACGGGAAGAGGGGATGGAATGGAAACGAAACTATCAACTGGCACCTTCGTTGGAATCGTCATCTCGTTAATTGCGACCATGAGCAGCATCCTGAGGGCTGGCAGATGTTTGCCTTCATCTTGTTTGCGATCGTTTGCTTCGCCAGGCCGGTGGCGTTGATGACCATGGAACTGTCAACGACCTTGCAAGGGCGCGGGGGGCCGCAACTGTGGGTCAAAACCGCCTTTGGACACAAGTGGGGGTTTACCAGTTCCTGGTTGCTGTGGGTGCAGATGTTTCCCTCAATGGTGATGATTGCGTCAACCCTGTGCCCCTTATTCGGGGTCATGATTGGCCAAGACCAGCTAGGGGACAACCACTGGTTCACCCTGGCCTTTATCATCGTCTTTACTGGCTGATCACCTTGTTAAACCTTAAGTTTGACATGGCTAAGATTGGTGGGGCGATCGGGATCTGGTTGGGGTTTACCTACCAATGGGGCTGATGTTTATCTTGGGCTTAGCGGCCTTTTTTGAAACGGGGGCTTGATCCCCACAGCATGCTGGGGGCCTTTAGTCTACACGGCACCATCTCCAGCCTAACCGACACCAAGTCCCTGCAGTACGTCTCGGCGGTCGCCTTCATCTTCACCGGGATTTCGACGACCGGGGTCTATGCGCCGCGGCTAAAGAAGGTCACCCACGACTTTCCACTCGGCCTGCTTCTGGCGCTAACGGTGGTGGTCTTGTTAAACCTGGTCAACGCCTTTTGATTGCCAACGTCATCCCGGCCGGTAGTGACCCGCTCGATAACATCGCCGAACCGGTCATCCGGTACTGCCAAGTGCTGGGGTGGCCAAGCTGGTTAGCCCAGGTCTTTTCGCTGTTGGCCTTTTGGGGGGTCGCCTTACAACTGTCGACTTGGGTGACCGGGCCGTCGCAGATGATGGCCGAGGTGGCTAAGGATGGACTCTTACCTGCCAAGTGGCACTTCTACCGCCACGATGCGATCGGGGTCGCCCAAAACGTTGTCATCACCCAGGCCGTTTTGGCCTCGCTCTTCGCCCTCTTGTACGCCCTGCCCAACATCAACAGCGTCTTCTTGATGCTGGTGAACACGGCGGTCTTTATCTACTGCACCGTCTACGGGATCATTGGCTTAGCCTTCATCAGGGTGCGCTATTTATTGCCTAACCAGGAGCGCCCCTTCCGGGTGGGGAAAAACTGGCAACGGGGGTGCCTGGGCCGTCACCGGGTTGTTAATGGTTGGCATCCTGATGATTGCCTTAACGACCCTGATTTCTACCGACCGATTATCGGCGGTCTTCATGTTACTCATCACCCTGCTTTTGTTTGCTACGCCTCTGATCATTGAGCACTTTAAACGCCCCGCCTGGCTAACCGACGCCCAAGCGGATCTTCAGAACGGAGGGAATTAAATGTCACTTTACGGAAAGCACGACCAAGAAGAACGTAACACCTTGGATCCGATCTTTGGCTCTTTTAGCGAGGACCACCCGCTGCCAAAGTATAAATTGAATGAACGCCCGGTCGAACCGTGAATTACCTACCAAGTGGTCAAGGATCAGCTCTTAGACGAAGGGAACGCCCGCTTGAACCTGGCGACCTTTTGTCAAACCTACATGGAACCCGAAGCCGTTAAGCTGATGAGTGAGACCTTCGATAAGAACGCGATCGACAAGTCCGAGTACCCGCGGACGGCCGAAATCGAGAACCGCTGCGTTAACATCATCGCTGACCTTTGGCACGCCCCTAAGGACGAGGAATTCATAGGGACGTCGACGGTCGGGTCCTCTGAGGCTTGCATGCTCGGCGGGATGGCGATGAAGTTCAGTTGGAAGCAACAAGCCGCTAAGCTTGGTTTAGACGTCAAGGCTAAGCGTCCCAACCTAGTTATTTCGTCGGGTTACCAGGTTTGTTGGGAGAAGTTCTGCACTTACTGGGACGTCGAAATGCGAACGGTGCCAATGGACTGGGAGCACCAATCCTTGGACCTTAACCACGTGCTGGACTACGTCGACGAGTACACGATCGGGATCGTCGGGATCATGGGGATCACCTACACCGGGCGCTACGACGATATCGAGGCCCTCGATAAGCTGGTCGAAGAATACAACCAGCACACCGACTACAAGGTTTACATCCACGTCGACGCCGCCTCTGGTGGTTTTTATACCCCGTTCATGGAACCTGACCTCAAGTGGGACTTCTGGCTCAAGAACGTAATTTCGATCAACGCTTCTGGTCACAAGTACGGCTTGGTGTACCCGGGGATTGGTTGGGTGCTGTGGTGCGATCAAAAGTGCGTGCCGGAAAAGCTGATCTTCCGGGTTTCCTACCTGGGTGGCGGATGCCGACGATGGCGATTAACTTCTCCCGCGGGGCCTCGCAAATCATCGGACAGTATTACAACTTCATCCGTTACGGCTTTGAAGGCTACCACGACATCCACAAGCGGACCCACGACGTCGCCGTTTACCTGGCCCAAGAGATCGAAAAGCTTGGCCTCTTTGAAATCGTCAACGACGGTAGCCGCCTGCCGATTGTCTGCTACCGCCACAAGGAGGACCAAGATCACGAGTGGACCCTCTACGACCTGGCCGACCGTTTGGCAATGAAGGGCTGGCAAGTGCCGGCCTACCCACTGCCCAAGGACCTTGACCAAATCGAAGTCCAGCGGATCGTTGTCCGCGCCGACTTCGGGATGGGGATGGCCCACGACTTTGTTGAGGACATGAAGGACGCAATTAAAGAACTTAACGGCGCCCACCTGGTCTTCCACGAGAAGAGCTCCCTGAAAAAATACGGCTTTACCCACTAACTTTGATTAAATAAGCAACGCCCCTACCTTGAGAGCATCAGGGTAGGGGCGTTGTGCGGTTAATTAAATTGGGAAAGCGCAACCGAAACCTTTTCGACCACGTCGCTGGCAAGCGGGGTGACCTTACAGTGTGACATTACCACGCCCATCATCTTACGTTGGTCATTAGTGAGGTCCTCTTTGGTCAATTCCATTAAGAGGGAAATGCGCTGGCGGGCAATTCCCATGAGCTTATATTTTTGCTTAGGATCGGCCGACTTAAAGTTTTTTAAAAATGGCAGATTGCAAGAAATAACTTGAACGAATTTAATGACGTAGATTAAGCAAGAAGAGCTCGATTGGTGTGCGCCAGTTAAGACATTTAAGTGGCCGTGAATTCAGATACCAATTGATTTGAACCAGCTGGCGATCGCTCAGCTCTTCAATGGCTTGTCCCTTTGGGAATAAATCGTCGCAAAACTCGGTTACGGTTCTCATTACTACCGCGTTCATGTGGTGAATAAGCATGGGCAAAATAAACCTGAGTACCAGTTTGCCGTTCAATTGTCTGATAGTTAGCGAACTCTTTACCATGATCCACGGTAAGCGTCTTGAGCTTGTCTTGAAGTTGACTAGCTAGTTCAAGTACGGCTTGAGTCATGGACCGACTATCGCGACCATGGAGCCGTTTAACAATTGTCAGGCGACTCTTACGTTCCACAAAAGTAGCCACAGCTTGACCTTTACGTTTACCAGAAAGTACGGTATCAGCTTCAAAGTGGCCGAATTCCTGGCGAGTTTCGACTTTATGAGGACGCTCCTCAATGGAGCGGCCGTGACTGAACGTACCACGCTTTTCTTTAGCACGATGACGACGAATTCCATGATCAGGCAAATCGGGCAACTGTACATCAAGCCAGCCTTGATCAATCCAGTTATAGACCATCTTGTAGGCAATCCCAAACCACATGGGCAACTTGTTCAGGGGACCACTTCTGGACTTGAATCTTTTCCTCGATCAAGTGTTTAAGGTTTTTAGTGAGCGAAGACTTCCGCCCCCGTTGACTAACCTTTCGTTCAAAGTCAGTTTACGCTAGCCCAGCCTGGTACTCACTATTTAGCCGGTGAAGTTCGTTAAAGATGGTGGTCTTACTAAAGTCTAAGTAGTTAGCGATGTATCGCAAGGAACGTCCTTCATTATGAAGCGTTTCAATGACAACACGGTTATGGAGTGATAAAATAGTGGTGTTCATCAAGGTCCTTCTTTCTAATGGATTGTGTGGTAACACCATTAAAGACCTTGATGGGTTTTTCTATCAAATGTTCAACTTAAAATTTACAATCTGCCATATGAAAAAACATTAGCTGACTTTGACTTTAGCTATCAACCAGGAATTAACCAAGGGACAATTGAGGACTTGGGATCACTAAGATTCACCCAAGAGAATCAAAACATTTTGTTTATCGGCACCTCCGGTGTCGGTAAGACTCACCTAGCCACCGCCATTGGAATTGAAGGGTGTAAACAAGGAATTTCAACGCAGTTTATTCGATGTAGCGACCTCATCAACAAGCTTCAAACAGCACGAGTTCAAGGACGAAGCGAAGAAGTGTTGCGCCGGTATGCACGTTTTCAAATTCTAATCATTGACGAGATTGGTTATCTCCCAATTGAGTCAGTGGGTGCTAAGCTGTTCTTTCAGCTAATTGAAAGACGATATGAACGGAAATCAACCATTATCACCACTAATATTCCGCTTTCTAAGTGGGGAAACACCTTTTCAGATAAGATGTTAGCTAACGCCATTTTAGACCGCTTGGTTCACCACGCTAAAGTCATCCGAATCACCGGTCGATCATATTGAATGAAGGATCATTTGATTGAAAAGAAGGATAATTCTGGACCTGATTTATCAGGTTTCAGCTCACAAAATAAAGAAAGGAGCAGTGAGACACTGTAAACCTTATCGGTAAAAAAAACAGCATTCTTTAATCGGCAAAAACGGACATTTTCACATTGGCGTTGACACTAATTGAAAAGACCCGATAGCCTTAATAAACCGGGATTTTAATGACAACATTTTATCTAAAAAGTGAGGAAGGTAGGTTCTTTTATGTTAAGGAATAATTATTTTGGAGAGACTAAAACTCATTATAAATTATATAAATGCGGTAAGAATTGGGCTGTCATGGGGATTTCATTATTTTCGCTGGGATTAGGGATGCTAGTTACCAGCCAGCCAGTGTCAGCTGATGTGACAGCCAACAGCACCTCAAGCAGTGCAGTGAGGACCGATGCAATCAGTGCAAGTAGTAGCAGTGCAGCAAATGCTGAAACGACCAGTGCAAGTAGTAGCAGTGCAGCAAAGGCCGAAACGACCAGTGCAAGTAGTAGCAGTGCAGCAAATGCTGAAACGACCAGTGCAAGTAGTAGCAGTGCAGCGAAGGCTGAAACGACCAGTGCAAGTAATAGCAGTGTAGCGAAGGCTGAAACGACCAGTGCAAGTAATAGCAGTGTAGCGAAGGCTGAAACGACCAGTGCAAGTAATAGCAGTGTAGCGAAGGCTGAAACGGCCAGTGCAAGTAGTAGTGCAGTGAAGGCTGATGCAATCAGTGCGGGTGGAAACCAGATTGTAGCGCTGCTACGTTGATGATACGACCGGAAAAACTTTAAAGACGGACTCAATCTCAGGAACAACGGGTTCAAAATCCAGCTATAGTACCAGGTAGCATTGCCGATTATAAGAAACAAGGGTATGAGTTGGTCACCGATGGCTATCCAGCAGATTTGACGTTCGACAATGATGACACAACTGATCAGAATTTTACGGTTCACTTGAAGCATCGGTTGACGCCAGTGAATCCAACGGATCCACAGACGCCTGGAACGCCAATCAATCCAGACGAACCAGATGGACCAAAGTGGCCAACTAGCACCAACTATGATAAGACGGTCAACGAGACGATTAGCTATGTTGATCAGAATAAAAACGCAGTGGCCAACCAACACACTGATTCTGTCAACTTCACACGAACAGTCGTTGTCGATAACGTTACTGGTGAAGTGATTACAAGTGGTGCTGGGACAACCGCCTGGACAGCGACAAATGGTGATACGACCTTTGATGCCGTT